>Ga0233423_10000003_pt1 | contig 529993 bp, 510 predicted proteins | sample Watercolumn_Mata_FD_180713 | JGI IMG/M metagenome (GOLD analysis project Ga0233423, IMG submission 180713) | Freshwater microbial communities from Lake Matano, South Sulawesi, Indonesia - Watercolumn_Matano_2014_112_MG | ecosystem: Environmental > Aquatic > Freshwater > Lake | place... | reverse complement strand
TGCGCTGAAGAATGTCGGCCAGGGCCGTGGCGGGAATGGTCACCGTGTAGTTGCCCGCATCAGCCCCCGTCAGGCCGACGCCGCTGACCGTCACCGTCTTGCCGGTTCCGGCGTTGCGGTCGGCGAAGGTCCAGGTTCCCGCCGTCGCGCCGACCGTATCGCCGCTGACGACGCCCGACAGGGCGACCGAGCCGGAACCGGCGGTCGTGCCGTCATAGGTCTTGTTCGAGGCGGTCAGGGCGCTCGTCAGGGCCTTGGGCGTGACGGTGATCTGGCCGGTGTTGCTGAAGGCGAAGGCGTAGCCGCTGTTGCTGGTGAGCGTGCCCTGCGCGGCGGTGACGGCATAGGGGCCGCCGGCGACGGAGGCGCGCTCCGCTGATCCGGTAGAGCTGATCGCAGCTGCCCCGCTGAAGGCCGTCGCCGCCGTATCGGCCAGGAAGGCCCCCGCCACGCCCGGATGATAGCCGCTGACGGTGTAAAGGGCGCCCACCGAACCCGTCAGATCGGTCCCATAAACCTTGCTCGTGGAAAGGGTAGTGACCGTCAAAGTGGGTTGGGCGGCGAAGACGTAGCGGTTGCCGCTCAGACCCGCCGGCGCTCGTGTCGCCAAGGTGCTGTTCCAGAGGGCCGTGGAGCCGCTGTCCAAACTGCCGAAAGTGCTGGAGTTCGGAGACGCCGCATAAATCGTCCACTTGCCCGAGGCGGCAAGCGCAGAAGAGCCCGACTGGTTGATGAAGTCGCCGTCGGTGGAAAGGACGATGTCGCGACCGCTTGCGATCCCCGAGGGGCTGAACGACAAGGCTCCTCCGGTGGTGCGGACCAGGATGTCGCCGGCGCCGGCGTTGACGCCGCCCGTCACCGTCAGCCCACCCTCATCAACGAGCGAAAAGCCGTTCGCCGTAAAGACGTCGAGATCGCGAACACGGTTGACGGCCGCCGTCAGATCGGTGGCCCCGCCTGATCCACCCGTCAGATAACCCGAAGTGATCCGCCCCAGGGCGCTCTGGCCGATCGTGCCGCCCGCGTTGAGAAGAACCGTGGAGGTTCCCGCATCGAGCGCCGCATTGAGCACGATGTCCGAACTCGCCCCGCTCGCCGACAGGGTGATTCCGCTGGCGGTGATCGGCGCCTGCACCGTCAAGTCGCCCGTGGTGGTCAGAGAGACCCCGGTGGCTCCGCCGTTGAGCGCGCCGCTGACCGTCAGGCCGCCTGTATCGACCAGGCTCAAACCGTTCGCGTTGGACGCGCCCAGGGCGCCGATCGCATTGGCCGCACCATTCAAGGTCACGCCGTTGATCGCCGAGATCGTCAGGACTCCCGCCGTCAAGGCTCCGGCGGTCTGAGAAATTCCGTCGCTGGACGTCAGGCTGAGAACCCCGTCCGCTCCGGTCTCGGTCAGATCGCCGCCGAGCTGGAGCGACTGCCCCGACAGATAGAGGCCGTTGCCCGCGGTGAGCGTCCCCACCACGTTGACGGCGCCGCCGTTCTCGGCGGTGATGCGAAGTTCATCCGGCGCGCTGAGCCCGCCCAGGGTTACGCCGAAGGCCTTGTCCTGAATGGTGAACTTGCCGATCCCCGAAGCCGCGTTGAGGAAGACCGGCGAAAAAGCGGCGCCTCCGGTCCAATCCGGCGCCCTTAGAGTATAGTTCTGACCCACCTCGACCGAGACGGAAACAGTGGTCAAATTGCCGGATTCCAGCCGCACGCTTCCGTTGGGGACTGAGAGGAGGTCGTTGACGATCACTTCATCGGACGCAATCACGTTCAGATCACCCCCGGAAACCGTGGCGGCGCCGATTGTCACGTCCCCTGCGGGAGCCCCCGTCGGTGTTTGCAACGCCCCTCCGGCGATGAAGTGGCGACTGAAGGACTCCTCTCCCGCTGAGTAAAGCACGACGTCGCCATCGACGAACTCCACTGCGTCAGCCGCCGAACCGCCCAACAGAATGGAGCCGAGACCGCCGTTGTAGCCGGCGGCGATCAGATAGGTGCGTCCTCCGGCGGCAGCCGACGCGGTGTCGAAGCGCGCTTGGGACCCGACGCTGATTGCGGTGTTCTTGTCGGTACCCGTTGCGACGGTGAGCGCAAGATAGGCGTCGAGATCGCCGTCGAAGACGAGCGTCGCGTCACGCGCGGCGATCAGGGCGATGCTGCCGCTGGCGGTCGCGCTGCCTGAGAAGTTGATTTCGGGGCCCACCACGGTCACCGCGCCGGCGGCGGCGTTCAGCGCCGCGCCCCCGTTCACCGCGACGGAGCCGCCCACGCCGGTGAAGTTGAAACTGCTGTCGTTGTCGAAGATATCGGCGTCGGTCAGCCCCAGAGACGACAACAACAGTCCGCCGACGTTGAGAACCGCCGTCCCCCCCACCGCTATGCCGGAGGCATCGAGAAACCAGACCTGGCCGTTGCTGTTCACGGCGCCGTTGATGATCGTGCCGCCTCCGCCCAGAACCCGATTGACGGCAATGCTCGTCGAGCCGCTCTGGTTGAAGTTCAGCGTGTCGCCGGGCGCCAGATTGAAACCGTTCCAGTTCAAAAGCGTCCGCGAGCCGCTCAAAGTGATGGTCGAGGTGTCGGCGCCGCCGGTGTTGGACGCTGCGCCCGAGAAGACGGTCGCCGATCCCGATCCGTTATAGGTGTTGGAGACGGTTCCGGCGGCCGTGCTTCCACCGCCGGCTGCGATCTGGGCCGAGGCCGGCGCCGCCAACGCCAGCAAAAGTGCGACGGGGGCCGCGGCGCTCAGAAGAAGCGAGACGCGACGACGAGCGGCGTGAGCGTTGTTCATGGCGAGCCTCAACGGAACGAGAAGGTGGTGGAGAGCGACAGCAGCAGCCGATCCTTCGGCCGGACCGCGCCGGGGAACGGCGCGTTCTGCGGCGCCGCATAGACCAGGCTGACCTGCCCCCTGCGTGTGCGGGCGCGCACCCCGGCGCCGACGGACCATGGCCGGCTGTCGTAGCCGAAGGCGTCCTGGTTCCACAGCTTGGCCGCATCGACGAAGCCGAAGACGGTCCAGACCGCCTGGGCGGACGCCGCCTCCCAGCCCGCCTCGATCTGGGTCGCCAGGGCCCGATCGCCGGACGCCGCTCCCGGATCAAAGCCCCGGCCTACGGTGTAGGATCCCACCTGGAACTCTTCATAGGCCGGCAGCGGATCCGGCGCCCACTGCCCCAGCAAAGCCGCCGCCGCATAGAGGCCGCGTCCCGGCGACAGGACGACGTCCTTGCGGATCGAGGCTTGACCTCGAACCGAGGTGAAGTCCGGCCGCCCTTCGGGCCGCGACAACAAGGGATCGCCGGCTTCGCTGGCGCCGAAAGCCTCCAGACCTTTGCGCAACTCGGCTTGGAACCCGCCTTGAAGCCCCGGCGTCTGCCTCGGCCGCCAGGTGGCGACGACCTCGGCGGAAAGGACCCGCAGGCTTTCCTCGAACAGGGCGGTCGCGTCGCCGTTCGGCTGGCGGAAGGCGCCCAGATCGTTCTTCTGATCCACCCACTCCAACCGGGCGCCCACATCCATGCGCAGGGGCCGAGTGAGGACGACCGGATACCGGACGCCGAGTCGGCCGACGGTCGAGCGTCCCTCTAACTCTAGCGGCGCCAGGGCGCCGCCGGGCTCGGATTCGCTGTAGGCCACATCGCCCAGAACGGTCAGGCCGGAGGCTCCAATACGGAATTCCTCCAGCAGTTGGACCACTCGTTGATCGCCTTCCAAACCCGAGAACAGGATCAGGCTGGTGCGCTCGGCGAAGGCGGTGAAGCTGTTGGCGTCAAGGCGGATTGAGGCGCCCTCGCGCCCGACTTCTTCTGAACCGAAGTTCTGGCCGCTCAGGGTGACGTCCAGCTTCCGCCGAGGGGCGAAGGCCGCCACGGCTTCCAGACCATTGGCTTCGCCCGTCTCCGCGCGACGGATGCTGAAAGACGGGTCGGCGCCGGGAATGTCGCGAACCAAGAGAAAGGCGCGTTCGACTTCGCGCCAGCGCGTCGCCCGTTTCGTCTCCAGGGCGCCGAGATAGTCGGCGGCGATGGCGGCCGCAGGGCCCAGTTTGTCGGCGTCAATCACGGAGGCGCTTACCACTCGACCTTCGGTCACGGCGATCACCAGGACGCCGCCCGTCATCCGCTGTTGGGGCAGATCCACCCGCACCAGGGCTTCGCCCTCAGCACCGTACAGGGCGGCGACGCGGTCCCGAGCGACGCAGAGCACCGACAGATCGCTGTCCTTACCGATCAGATCCGCCACCGCGTTTTGAATCTCGGCGTCGGAGATCAGGCTGGCGCCCTGCGCCTCGATCCGCGTCAGGGTCGTGCGACCTTGACCTGTGAAGGGGCATTGTCCGGGCTGGTACAAGGTTGTTGGATCAACGACCGGTGCGGCCAGCGGGCGCGCCTGACGCGCCGGATCGATCTCTTCGCGGGTCTGGCCGGGGACGACCTGGGCTGAGGCGACGCCTGGGGACAGGAACAGCGCGACAGCCAGGGTCGATGCGCCTCCCATAAGTCGCCAAGAGGCGCCGCGCCTTGCAATACCACCCATCACGCCTGCCCTCTCCCCAACCGCCGTAGGGCGGCGATCCAGTCCTTGTTCGCTGAACTAGACTCCCTCAGTCTTGTCTGCATCTACAATCTTGTAGAGGTTCCGTCGGTCCAGGACATTCGGACAGAAGGGAAGACGCACGGATGAATCAGCATTCGCTCGCCGGCTCAGAGCTTCTAGCGTGACCGAAGAGGATGTCGCGGCGGCGACCGCCGCCTTCCAGGGCGTGGGTTTGGGGGACCGGACCTGGGTGGAGGCGCTGGAAGGCCTGGCCAGGCTGACCGGTTCAAAGGGCGGCGAACTGATCGGGCTGGGTCGAGAGGCGGCGGTGCCGTTCAACTGGATGACGGGCTTGCCGCCGGAAGCCTCCGCCGAGTTCGTGACGGCGGGCGGCGGCGACCCGCGCGTGAACTCGCGCGTTCGAATCGGCATGGCGGCGCCCGAGATGGCGGTGCTCGACGAAACGGCCTTCACCAGCGCGCAGGACGCCGCGCGCTTTCCGGAATACGGCGCCTGGTTGCGTCGGCATGATCTGGCCTTCGCCTGCCTGTCCCCGCTGCTGCGCCAGGACGACCTGCTGGTGGGTCTGGCGCTGATGCGGAGCGAGTCTCAGGGCAATGTGACAGTGGAACAGCGTCGGGCCTTCGCAACCGTCGTTCCTCACGTCCGCGCCGCCGTCCGGACCCAGATCGCCCTGGACGCGCGAGGATTGAACCTCGCCCTGGGGCTTCTAGATACGCTTTCAAACGCCATCCTCATCTGTGACGGGCACGGTCGAGTCCTGGCGCTCTCCCCCGCCGCTGAGGCGATGGCGACTTCGGGCGAGATCCTGCGCGTGACGCGCGGCATGGCGGCCGGCGCTCGCGATGCGGACACCGCCGCCCTTCGCACCGCGATCGCTGCAGCGGCGGCGAGCACCGGCGGCCTCCGGCCGCCGCCCCGACCCGTCGTGCTGCGCGACGCCAGAGGAGACCGGCCGACCCTTGCCGAAGTCTGTGCCGCACCTGGAGACTATGCCCTGAGGTTCGGGGCCGCCGCCCTGGTGGTCATTCGCCCGCCGCGACAGGAGGAGGCGCGCCTTGTCGCCGCAACACGCAGCCTGTTTCACCTGACCAGGGCAGAGGCGGAAGTCGCCGCCAAACTAGCCGCCGGAATGGGGCCCCAAGCAATCGCCGAAGCCAACGGCGTCGCCGTCGGAACGGTACGCACACATGTACGCCGCATATTCGAGAAATGCGGCGTGCGGAGCCAACTGGAACTCGTGGCGCTTCTGGCGCGACTTTAATGACGACGACTATGTCGGCATCCCCATCCTGGCGACCGGCGAAGTCGGAGCGCCGGATCGCGACCGCGCTGGCGATCCGTTGCGACTGGCTGTTCTGAAGCCCCGCGCGTGGCGCCGTGAACGCCTGACGCCCGCCCGCGTTCGTCAGTGAGCTTCAGGATCAAAGGTTCGCTATGACGGACTACACCCTCTATTATTGGTCCCTGCCCTTTCGGGGGCAGTTCGTTCGCGCGGTTCTGGCCTATTCCGGCAAGACTTGGCGGGAGCCCGACGACAGAGAGATTTCCCGCTTGATGGAGGGGCCGGTCCGCGCCATGCCAGTGCCCTTCATGGCGCCGCCGGTTCTTATCGACGAACAGAATAAGGTCGCGCTATCCCAAATGCCGGCCATTCTCCTCTATCTCGGCGAAACTCTCGATTTGCTGCCGGCAACGCCCGGGGCTCGGGCTTTGACGCTCAAGATCATCAATGACGCCAATGATCTGATCGACGAACTCACGCTCGACGGCGGCCGTCAGATGTGGACAAACCCGCGATGGGCCGACTTCGAGCCGCGTCTGAGAAAATGGATGTCCCTCTGGGAGGAGACCGGCCGACGTCACGGCCTAACGGGGACCTCCGGCTTTTTGCTCGGCAGCGCAAACCCACAGATGGCGGATCTTGTGACAGCGACGCTCTGGGCCACCCTGGCCGACCGGTTCCAGCCCCTCGAGGACTTGATCAGGGATGCCGCACCAATGACAGCGGCCCTGTCCAGCAGGGTGGCCGCCCTCTCGCCCTTGGCCGACTTGGCCAATAAGGCGCGGTCAGATTACGGGGACACCTGGAGCGGCGGAAAGATCGAGGCTTCGCTCCGCAAGGTCTTGAGCGCCCGTCAATAGCCAGATTGACGGACTATGGCGCCCTTCACATCCGCGAAGTCGCCATGATGCCTAAGAGTAACAGGGTGGACGATCTGATAAGCGCCGAATTGGCGGCGAATCAGATCACCCGCCTCGCCGCCTCCGATTAGACCCGGCCCCTGAGTCCTTATCTCGACGTTGGCGCTCATGAGCTTGGAATCGCCCGATACCTTATTGAAACTTCCAACATATCACTCGCTGAGCGTTTGATCCAAAGCCGCATGTGCGCGGGTTCCGCGGCAGTGGTGAAACGCTGGCGAGCTTGGGTCATTCGCTTACGGCGGCACTTAGAACGCTCGCCTGATCTGGAGGCGGGGCGACAATATCCACTCGCCCCCACCGCCCCGCAGACCAGCCTCAAGCGCGATACGCCAGTCATTCGTCAACGTCAGGTCCAAGGTCGGGCTCACGAGGAACTCGTCGCTCAGCCAGCCGGCGGTATCGAAGTGGTAAAGGGACGGCCCTGCGCGGTCGGCGTAGTCGAGGCCTTCATTTCCTCCCTCGGCGAACTCATGCCGCCATTCTGCGCGTATCCCGCTCATCAGGACGCCGATCGGTAGAACTTGGCTGGAGCCGGCCCGAAACCCGAGAACGCTCGAGACCGAGCGAAGACGGCGGGCGTCGAACCTCAGATTATAGAGTTCCGCGCCCTGCTCAGTGTAGCTGTCCAGCCGGCTGTAAAGCGTCTGGGCCCTGCCATAAACGGACCACTGCATTGCGCCTGAGATATATTCAACACCCACCGCGAGCGCTGCAGTGGAGAAGCGTCCTTCGCGCTCGCCGACGGCCCGCATGGCGTTATCCGCCAAACGTCGCGTGTCGAAATCCACCCAGCCCTGAGCGACCACGCCGTCGATGAACAGCGACCCGCCGGGCGTGAAGCTTCCGTAGGCGGCCATGGACCAGCTGTCGCCATCCACATCGGCGTCGCCGTTCGCCGAGACACGGTCCTTGCCCAGCCCCAAACCCAAACCCATGCGCAGGCCCGGCGCGATCTCGGCGTCGGCGCCCATGCTGAGGCCCTGGCTGGTGATCTTCAGACCCGCCCGATCGCGACGTTCGTCACGTCGGCCCACATCCAGAGCTCCGCCGACCCACATCGAGACCTTGACCTCATCGCATCCACGCTGCTCGTGATCGTCGTTTGAGGGAGAGGCGCCGCCGTTCACACTCTTTGCGGACGAGGCGCCGCTTCCGTCTTGGGGGCGGCCCGGCAAGCCTTCGCCCGGCGGCTGGTCCGAGCTGATGGGCACGTTGAGACGCACCCTCATGGAAGCAGCCGCGCACGGGACGCCATGCAGGCTTTCGGCCCGTCGCATGAAGTTATCGACCTGGGCCCGTGAGAACCGTTGCGTCGCCTGGGCCTGGGCCTCGCTTATCGCACGGATCGAGGGATCAGCCGAAGGATCGGGCCGTGGGGTGACCACGACCGTTACCGTCGCCTGCGCCGACAAGCCCACAGCATTGCCCAGGCGATAGGTGACGACTACGGTTCCGCCGAAGCCTTGCGCCATCGCCATGTCCAGCCGGTACCCCCTCGCGCCGTCGGCCGACGTTTCCACGATTCGAGCGTCCGCTGCGGCAGCGGGCGCGACCTGATCGATCACGGCCCTGCTGAAGGGACCCGTCAATCCCGCCGTCAGGTCGAAGCTCAGCGTCTGACCGTCGATGGCCGTGGCGGAAAAGGATCGGGCTGCCGGCGCCTCGCCCCGCACATTGATGGAGACGGTGGCGACATTGGAATCTCCACCCGGCCCCGTGGCGACGAACTGGAAGCTGTCGGGTCCCGTATAGCCCGGGTTCGGCTGATAGGTCACGACGCGCGCCGAACTCGCCGCCGGCGACGCTGAAGCCGAGGTCACGCCGATTCTCTGTGCGCCCCCGCTCGAACGGGCTTGGTTGCCGCCTTCTTGGACCAGCCTGCCATGCGAAGGCGGCGCGACGATCCGGATGTCGTCGAACGCCCCCTTCACCAGGTTGGCGAGGTCGAAGCTGACGCTGGTTCCGCTCTCGATTTCCGTGGCTGCGACATCAGCCGATATTTCGACGGCTTCGGGCGGCGGGGCCGCGATCGTCCCGCTGTAGCTCTGGTCGTCGGTCAGGCTGTTGGCGTCGGTGGCGGTGATCGTGAAGCTGTAGGCTCCGGCCGTCGTCGGCGTGCCGGTGATGGCGCCGGTGGCGGCGTTCAGGCTCAGACCGGCCGGCAGGGCGCCCGTCGTAACCGCAAAGGTCACCGGCGCCGTCCCGCCCGAGGTCGCCACGGTCTGATTATAGGCCACCCCGATCACCGGCGTCGGCAGGCTGGTCGTGGTGATGGTCACCCCGGCCCCGATCGTCCCGCTGTAGCTCTGGTCGTCGGTCAGGCTGTTGGCGTCGGTGGCGGTGATCGTGAAGCTGTAGGCTCCGGCCGTCGTCGGCGTGCCGGTGATGGCGCCGGTGGCGGCGTTCAGGCTCAGACCGGCCGGCAGGGCGCCCGTCGTAACCGCAAAGGTCACCGGCGCCGTCCCGCCCGAGGTCGCCACGGTCTGATTATAGGCCACCCCGATCACCGGCGTCGGCAGGCTGGTCGTGGTGATAGCCATGGGAGGCGCGCTGACCACGCTGGAATAGGGGGAGCCTGAAATGGCGCTCCCATCCAGAGTGATCGCGATGCTGTCCGTCCCCGCCGTCGTCGGGACATAGCTGAAGGTGTAGAGGCCGCTGCCTTGTTCAGAAATGGCGCCAGGAACGATCCCCGTGTTCGTTCCTCCGATCGTGGCCGCAAGGCCGCCTGCCGCGCCAGTCACCAGGCCCCCTCCGGAATCTTTCACCGTGACTGTGATTGTCGTTGCGGAGCCCGCAACGCCCGCCGGCACTGTGGCGGTGGATTGCTGCGCATTGCGCGTCCCGACGAAGGTGACCGTAACGGAGTTGGTGCTGACACCCGATGTGCCGCCTGAAGACGCCACGGCTTTGTAGGTGACTGCGCCCGACGCGGTTCCCTGAACCGTGAAGGTCGCCTGGCCGCTGCTGTTGGTGCTGGCCGACGAGGGCGAATAGGTCGATGTACCCGTGGGGCTGGCTTGAAGAGACACCGTTGCGCCGGACACGGCAGCGCCCGATGTCAGCTTCACCGTTACCACGATCGTCGCGCTGGAGCCGATCGCCACAGTGGCGCTGGAGCTCCCGTTCACCAACAACGTGGTCTGGGCGGGATCAGGCGCGGTCGCGTCCACATACTCGTTCAGCTTGGCGACGATCGCGTTGGAACTGCCGCTATAGGCTGTGCTTGTCGTGTAGGTTCCGCCGAGGACCAGGAGGCGCGCCGGGCCGTTGGATTTGGTGAACTCCACGGCGTCCATCAAGGTGTTGCCGTTCGGAAAGCGGGAGTTCAGTTCCCCCGCCTCCGCATACTGAACGCCTCCGATGCTGTAATAGAGGGTTCCGCTCGTGTTCTGAAAAGCCCGCTGGGTTCCTCCATCGGAGAATCGGATGGAGCCCGGGTCGGCGTTGAGGAGCGTCGTGGTGGTGAAGGTCTGACCGGAGAAGGTTCCCTGATACGCTCGGTTGAACGTCAGGTCGGCCGCCCGTGCGCCCCCTGCGATCCCCAGCAAACCCAAGCCCAGCGACAGCAGCAGGCCCCCGCACATCATACGCCAAGGCGTTTGGAGGATATTGGACATTTGTGGCCGCCCGCTTCAGAGATTCAGCGCCACTTAGAGGGGGAGAAGTTAACAAGTAGGAAGGTAAGTATTCCTACATATGACTGTATTGGTTGGACAAATTTGGTCGGGTCAAGATTTCGAATTGTGAGGGGGAGGCTTCGGTCCTGTCTGGCTCGGCTGCTCGCGACTGAACAGCTTCAACGGCCTTACAGCGCTGTTTGGTTCAAAGTCCGACCAAAGATCAGCCGGCCTTGGCGGCCCTGGCATTTCCCATGCCGAAACGAGAAGACGACGCCGGAAGGCGGCGATAATGCCGTCGGGTCCCCAAAGTTTTCCGCGCTCCCAGAAGCCAGAGCGGTCTCGCTCAAAGCCCCTGAAGGGAAGCCTCCACTTCAGGGCGGCGGGGCTCATAAGAAGGAGGGCGGCGATTTCCTGAAGGCTGACGTACTTTTGGGCGAACTGCTCCACGGAACGCGCCTCAAACACTGTCGGCTTTCGGCTCACGACATTGAGAACGTCGCACTTGCACAGGTGGCTAATATCGGCGGGAAGGCAGTTCAGAAGGCGTTCGACTTCGGTGCGGCTTAGGATATTCGGACGCAGAAAGCCCATGGAGTCGGCCGGCACATGACATGGGACGGGGTGTCGGCTGAGAGCGCGTTGGCGGATGTCAAACGCTACCGATTTATGGACCAACAATCCTCCCAGCTTGAGCTCGCGTGACCCCGGGTATCTAAGTCCGTGAGGTAAGGAATCCGCCAGAGCAGCTGTAATGACTGCTGCCCAAGGCTTATATCCGCCGCCGATACTGGCGAAGGCCCATTGAACTGGAACAAAGTCGTCACCCTCACTATCGAAATTAATCTTGGAAAGAAGAGCATCCTCTAGCGCTCGCAAACTTTCCGCCCCTATCTGGAGACTATCTCCAAATATTCCAACAACCACTTGCGGACTTTGATTAATCAGGCCCACAGATAGGAGCTGGAGGACGTCCGCCACGCTGAGCCCGACCTCTTTTGCCCATGTTGAAGCGAAGGTTCTACTGTCCAGACACTCACGCCCCAAGGCCAGATCGCGGTCCGTAAACCAGTCGTGCTTCCTTAGAACCCCGCGGGGATTGCGCTCACCAAACACGCCGGCGTCCGACATCGCCTTGACCCGAGCATTCTCGACCCTCAACGCACGGGCCAACTCCGTCGTTGAAAGGAGGTTATGGCTCAGCCGAAGGTTTCTGAGCCTCGTGACGCCGTGAGCTTTGGGATCCATAGCGCTGATCATGGCCATGACCTTACGCAGATCGCCGCCCCGTGCCTCCGCCGCCCCCTCCATGCGACGGAAGAAGGCAGGCTTCGGCGTATTTGACGTCGTCTCCGTCAGGGCATGGGCCGAGACCGGATAGCCGAGCACGAACTCCATCCCAGCGGCTAGGCTTGGGTAACTCCGCATCTCGCCGTCTGAAAGCTTCTGGCCGGAACGAGCGGGCTTCAGAGCGCGGCCGCACGCCACCACAAGCTGGAAGACGTCAAGAGGGCTAAGGGACCTCAAGTCCTCATGGAGAGCAAACTCATTGCTGAAGTTGTGGCGCTCGACAGTGGTCAAGCGCATGGCCTTTGTAAGGACCGGTCGCCAGCTGTCGGGCACAGACTCGCTGTCCGCTTTGCGAAGATCCGCTTTGCAGGAGTGACAAGTGTGAACGGAAGGCTGGCTCCAGGCCAGCGGCGAGCGGCAGGAGGGACAACTTTCGATCAACACCTGCCAACTCTCCATGCAGAAATCGACGGCGCTGATGAACCAACTCGCCCTGTGATGAGGCGAGATGCGAAGCGATGCTGGAGCGACGCGGCGACGCCCATAGTTCAGCATCGAGCGGGGAAGCTCTTGAAGAACGCTCCTTTCGTAGATCGCCGTAAACGTCTCGATCGGAATCCCGGTGATCTGGGCGACGGTGACCTGCTGGGACGTCGTGAGCTTGACAGGCGGCCAGTCACAAACCCCGTGGAGAATGTTGGCAGGACGCTGAAGGACGTTGTGGTCCGCCGCCCGGGTAAGGTAGCCCAGCAAACTCTCATTGGGGGCGGGTTGTACCCTGATCGCAAGACGCCGGCGGGGAGCATTGGCCGCTCTCACCGAAGCAAGGACCGAAACGGGTTAGTCGAACAGAAGCTGTTCGGGATCGCCCATCGATCCGTCGCGAGAACGAAGTCATAGAGTTCGATACGTTCGGCAGACCGCCGGATTGCGATCGTCATCGCCTCTTTCGCCAGCCTGGATACCGTGCCAACCACGCCGCCTGTCACCTTGTGTAACGCGCCGAGGAACTCCGCTCCATCCAGACCGGAGGCGCTGCGCATCAGGCCGCGCTTCACGACCTCCGCATCCAACCGCTGCCAGAAGCCGCTGAACAGCTCGGCGTCTTCCGCCACCGTGGCCCTCAGAGGCTTGAAGTCACACGGCGGAAGCAGCCGCCCGTTAAGCTGTAGGTTCCGCTTGAACATGGCCTCGGCGTCTTCTGTGCCGAGAAAGACGATCGGGACCACGCCCGTGTCCAGGAGCGACTTCAACGCATCGGTGACGTCGTTTTTCGCCGAGCTTCGGAAGTTCAGATGCTGAACCTCGTCGATGATCAGAAGCTGGGTTTGGAATTGTTCGAAGCAGGCAATGACCCGCCGCCTCAGCGTCTGTTCGGTCCCCCTGTCTGCGAACCCGTCACCCATCTCGGTGAGGATGTCTGAAAACAGCTTCTTGGGGGTCGCAGCACTCGTAAGGCTCACCATCACCACGGGCTTTACGTCTGGGTCTGACCGCTCCCGAGCTTCCAGCAGGGCGATGAACATCCGCGCCGCAGTGGATTTGCCGGAGCCGGACGGCGCAAGCACTCGTAAGCCGCTTTGCGGTCCCCCCTTCGTCGCCAAACCGAGCTGACGCAGATAATCACAATCGGAGTGGAAGGTGACGTGCCGCGGGTAAGGCAGAAAGATCTCCTTATAGGTCGCGACTGCAGCGGCGACCTTCGCGTTGGCGCCGGACGAAGTGTCTTCCACGACATCGCCCGTCTCAGGCGCGAAGCCCTCCCCAAGAGATCGAAAGCGTGTCATTTGAACTCATCCCAACTGCGGCTGGTCGAGACGACCGCGAAGGCGTTCGGTTCGACGCCCTCTTCTCCCTTCGGTTTCCGCCTCGATGCTGGTTTTGGGCGTGATTTCGGTCGCGCAGGACGACTGGGACGGATGCCGCCGTCTGTGCGCTCCGACACCAGGGCGATCTGGGGAATGATCGGCGCGAGCCCGTCATGTCGTGAGGCGGCGTACTCGATTTCGACCACCCCGGACGGCGCCGTTTCAACCACTGGCGCACGGAGCATCCGAACCAGGGCTCTGCGCTGTCGCTGCTTGGCGTCCGGCATCAGCCGCTCGGCCTTGGCGACCAGCCGAGCCCGGGCTTCAAGGCGCTCCCGCTGAGAACTGAACTTCAGGCCCTCCTCACGGGCCGAGGCCTGGACCTGCTCGTGCTGCCAAAGCGACAATCCTTCGGCGTAGTCGGGCTCCGTGCAGGGCAGGCGGACATAGATATCCCGCCGGTGATTATAGACGTGCACCGCTCCCAGGTTCGCGGGATTGTATTTGACCTTCACTCTGCAGACCGCAGAGCCTGAGTTCCTTTTTTCCCTGACTGGAGCCGAGAACACCAGATCCTCCAGCAAGGGGCCGACTAAGGCGGGGGCGTGGTAGGTGAGGTTGTTGAGCAGAATCCCCGACCGGCTCAGCTGTCGCTCCATGGGCACGCCAAGCACTTTGTGGAGCATGGACGGGTCGTCATAGATCGGTATGCCGTAGGCGGCAGCGTCACGCTTCCACAGAAGACCGGGCGGAAAGCCCGTCCCTGTATGCACATCCAGGTGATAGATTCGCAGCGCCTCCCAGATGAGGTCTTCGATTTCCTCAATCGTCAGGATCGCCGTTGCGAGCGGATTGTATCCCAGCTCCCTCGACCGCTGGATCGAAAGACGGGCGCCGGGAAGCTTGTGTACGACCAGGGTGTTGAGGGTGCGGAAAAAGCGTTCGACGATGGCCTTGTGTTGGGGAGACGCAATCGGCGCCAACTCGAATGTGGTGCCGAGATCGGTCAGGCCATCTTCAGCTGTGATGCCGGAGAACTCCTTGCCATTGTCCATGATGATGTGATCGAACCTGCCGAAGATCTGATCGAACCCCCGGCTCTCATCCTTGCGGTCGAAGTAGACCTTCTTCGGCAAGGCGGCGCGCTTCACGCACTCGGCGACGGTGTAGATGGAGGGCGGCTCAAAGCTCAGGACGAACCCGACCACGCACCGCGTCTTCACGTCGATGATAACCGTCAGCCAAGGCGTTCCGATTGGAAGCATATGGACTGCGTCGAAGGCGGCGATCGCATCGAGGGAGGTGCTGTCCATGCATCCAATGGCAAGGAAGCGAGACGCCCTCAGCTGACCCTTCACCGCCTTGAATCTGGCCGCCGCATCCTTGTCGCCCCATTTGGCTGCGTGGGCCTGACGGCCATCGCGCTTCTTGATCTTGGACCGGAAGAACTCGCCGGACGGCATTGGGAGCGGCTGAAGACCCGCACGCTCCCGCCAGCGGTTTAGGCGATGGATGCGACTGCGAAGACCGCGTAGGCGTCAGCCTGCGACCAACCCATACGGGTCCAATAGAGCACCGCATAACGGCCTGCAGCGCGATGCAGGATTTGAGGATGCCGGCTGGCGCGAGGCACCCGTCCCGTCATCGAGACCATCTGCCCTAAAGATCGGCGTCCCGCTTCGCCGCGAACCTCCAGCCATCGCATCACTGTCCGTGGATGCGGCTTTTCGAACTGCGCTGCCTTCTCCGCCTGTTCGGACCAGAGCCTGGCGATCGCATAGCTGATCTGGGTTTCGCTGCGCTTGACCAGCCCTAACTCGTCCAGCCCCCGCAGAACGAAAAGACGTCTGCGAGCGTCACGGTCCATCTGATCTATGGTGGCGGGATCGTATTCTCGCTCCGCCGCAACGCGACGCGCGACCGCGGCCTTCAGCGCAGGGAGACGCCGCAGCTTGCCGGACCGGTAGGCTTCCATCGCCCATGCGCTATCGGGCAGTCGGTAGCCGGTTTCATCCTGAAGCTGGAAGGGTGCGCCGGAGCGCTCAATCCGGAACTGCAACAGGTCGCCGCCGAGTTCGCGTTCAAAGGTCAGCAATAGACCTTCGAACGCCCAACGGTCGCCCAGTTCAAGCCTGATCGGTGAGGGCATCAGACTTCTCCCTCCATCAAGCTGCTGTAGGCCGTGACCGCACTGTGCGCCGTCAGTGGCGCCTCCAGATCGATCTGAACCAGCCGGGCGACCATCAGCGCTCGCAGGATGGCGTCACCTTTCGGCGGCGCCTCGATCGCTGAGGCGATCTCGCCAAACAGTCCCTCCCCGCCCCGCTCAGCCAGCGCCGCTCGCGCTCGGTAGACGTGCCGCTCATCGAACAGCACCATTCTGTCCTGCTGGATCAGCTTAATGTTCTCACGGCGCACGCGGGGAAGGTGGATGCGTTCGCCGACGGCAAAAGCGAGCGTCCAGCCGATCATGGCGCAGATCTTGGCGGCTTGGCTGAGCTTGCAGCTGTAATCGACGTCGTGGAGGTATCGGCTATCCGCCTTCACTTCGACGACCTCTATCCGGCCACTGTCGAGCAGCCTGACGCAATCGGGGATGTAGCGTCTCAGTTGCCCATCAAGCACGAACTCGAACCGGAACGGTTGGGCCCTGTAATCCACAACACGAGGATCAACCTCGCACTCTTGGTAAAACGCGAGCTCGTTATGGCTCTCGAAGACCTGACCGCGGCCGGCTTTGCGGCTGGCGTACTTGCCGGTCATGTTGCGTTTTCGCCCGGTGAGAACGCTTCGGATAGGCTGCCCGTCCGGTGTGAGCACGATGCGGCCGGCGACGCTGTGTTCGCGATGCCCTGGCTGGGCCAAGGCGCCTTTGACCGCCGCCATCAGAAGCGAGGGCGTTTCCCCCCTCAGCGGCGCCCGAGATTGCAGGTTGGCGGTCGGGGGCTCAGCCGGGAGCTCCCGGCGTCCCGCCAACGGGATGACTGACATCGGATTATCCTCATGCCTCACAGCCGACCGGCGTCGAGGCCCTCGGCGAGTTGCGGACGAGCGTCAGGGCTCCCTCGCTGAGTTGGCGAAGGGTTGCTTGACGCGATCAGTTGTTTGAGGGAGAGTCCGGCGTCGCATCCTTACGACTTCGGGGTTCGCCCCTCGAGAGGCCCACGCTTTGGCGAGCGTGGGCTTCTTCAGTTCTGGACCTGGCGGGTGCGTCAGGGACTGGCCATATCGATCTCCCCTTTCTGTACGTGTTCCGGCATTGGGTACCGTTCTGGCCAAAGGTGAGCAGGCTCTTTGCCCGCCGCACGGGCGATTGCCGTCTCCACCCGTCGGGAGCGACGGTCCCCTTGGCTTACGATCGTGACGGTGCTGGCCGCGACGCCGAGCTCTCTCGCCACCTGAGCCAGGGTGCAGCCGTTGACGGCCAATGCCGCCTTGACCCGCTCATGATTGGCTTTGGCATCCGTCATCGCGCCATCCATTAGACTACTACAATGCGAATGCGTTGCCCCAGCGGATTCGCCCCTGACGAAATACCGCAAACAAATATGATGGAGTCAATACAGTAAAATTATCCGCTTTCGAATCCCAAACTTGTTTATGGACGCCCACGAATTCTACAACAAAAACATGGATGATCCGACTTCTCACCCAAAATGTGTGAGGGGCTCACACAAATTGTGTGACTGGCTCACCCAGAACTGTGTGACTGGCTCACTCAAAGCTGCGTGATCTTGGCCCGTCGCAAGACATGCAGCGTCGCGCCCAGATGCGCGGGACGGCCGCAATGCGCCATCAGCGGTCATGTGGACTATGCCGGATAGGGGACATTCGCGCGTGGATCTGAGGCACGCTTTCGGGCGCGATGCATGCTTTTCAAACCCACCCTTAGCAGACATGACCGGGCCCGTTTCAGGCCCGGTCGAGAGTCACAGATCGATCTGCTCTGACATCTCCAGGGCGTCGTCCACCTCGATGCCGAGGTATCGGACAGTGCTCTCCAGTGCCCGGTGACCCAATAGGAATCGGCAAGCCCGCAGGTTACCGGTCTCCTTGTAGACGAGAGACACCTTAGTGCGGCGGAGGCTGTGAGTTCCGTACCCTGCGATTCGAGGTCGATCATCCGAATCCATTGATCGACGAGCCGGGCGTCCTGTCGGGTGCCAATGTGCTGCCCCGGCCGGCTACGACTGGGGAACAGCCAGTCCTCATCGCGCTGACCCCGGACCTTTAACCAGGCAGCGATTGCGTCACGCGCGGCCTCTGTGATTTCGAACGGCACAGGCCTACCCGTCTTCTGCTGGATGACGAATGAGCGCTGGCGGAAGGCCCAGATGTGCTTTGGCTTGAGCGGCGCCTCGGGGCCGATCAGACCAGCCCGTGTTCCATGGCGCTTGGGTTGGATGAATAGGTCAGACTGGCGCATGGCCAACCTCCATTGAGGTCGCCTCCATGTGCGTTGCCATTCTATGACCACAGCAGCTCTCAGCGCCGTCGGCGGTCAGGTCTTTAACCCAAAGAGCATCTTCAGATAATCGCCATGGCGCCGCCGTCCCGCCTCGGCTACCGGTCGGCTGAATCAAGTGGCAAGCCGATACCCAATGCCTGGTTCGGTGACGAGCAAAGCGGGCTGGGCTGGGTCTTTCTCCAGCTTGTGCCGGAGTTGGCCGATCACGACACGCAGATACTGGACGTCGTGCAGGTGGCCGGCGCCCCAGACGGTCTTCAGCAGATCGACATGGCCCAGCACCTTGCCGGCGTTGCGCGCCAGATAGGCCAGGACGTCGTACTCCTTGGGCCGCAGCTTCACCCGCTCGCCGGCGCGGGTGACGATCCGGCGGTCCAGATCGATTATGACATCCTCCGCCGTGACCACGCCGCCAGCGACCGGCGTCAGCATGCCTTGGCGCAAGCCTGCGCGGATGCGCGCCAGCAATTCGCCGACGCCGAATGGCTTTTCCACATAGTCATTGGCCCCCAGGTCCAAGGCCGCAATTTTTTCCGCCTCGCGGTCGCGTGCGGACAGGATGATGATCGGTCCCTTGTAGAACTCACGCGCCCGCGTCAGCACGTCCTTGCCGTCCATATCGGGCAGGCCCAGGTCCAGGACCACGGCGTCGGGGTTCCACAGGGCGATGGCGCGCAGGCCTTCCTGTCCGCTGTCGGCGCGCTTGGGTTCATAGCCGGCGGCGTCGAGCGCAGGCGACAGAAACCGGTGGATTTGAGGTTCGTCGTCGATGACCAGAATCTGGGGGCGAACGGCGGTCATCACAGCAGATCCGGATGGGTGGCGATGGACTTGGGCAGGCTGATCAGAATTCGAGTTCCGCGCTTTTCACCGTCCGGTCCGTCCTGGATCGGGCTGGCGGCGGCGATGCGGCCGCGCATGGCCTCGACGAAGCCCTTGGCGATGGCGAGCCCCAGGCCGGCCCCTTTTGCACGGTCGGTGGATTCCTCCATACGCCGAAACTTGTCGAACACCCTTTCCAGCTCCGCAGTCGGGATGCCCCTGCCCTCGTCCTCGATGGAGATGACGACGGCGCCGCGATCCTCATAAGCCGCCAGTTCGATGGTCGTGCCGTCGGGGCTGTAGGCGATGGCGTTTTCCAGAATGTTGACCACCGCCTGTTCCAAGAGGCCCGGATCGGCCTCGACCATGCTGAGCTGGGCGGGAAAGTCTCGTGTGACCTTGCGCTGGCCCAGGCGGCGCGACACCCGGTCGGCGGCGGCGTTCAGGATGTCGCGCACATCGGTCCAGTCAGTGCGGACGTTCAGCCCGCCGCCCTCCAGCCGGGTCATGTCCAAAAGGTCGCCGACATAGCGCGACAGGCGCTCGGCCTCTTCTCGGATGCTCAGCAGCAGGTCGTCGCGGACCTCGGGCTTCAGGGTCGCACCATAGTCGATCAGCGTCGTCGCCGAGCCCAGGACGGTGGACAGGGGCGTGCGCAGATCGTGGCTGACCGAGTTCATCAGGGCGGCGCGGAAACGGTCGGCGCGGCGCAGGGTCTCGGTCTCCAGCGCCTGTCCCGCCAGGTCGGCGCGCTCCAGCGCCACGGCGCCCTGATCGAGCAGGGCCAGGGCCAGGCGCTCCTCGTCCGAACCGGCCGTCACGGCCGAGGCGTCGATGCCCGCCACCCCTGCCCGTCCCCGAACCCCCTGCAGGGGTTGGAACCGCCATCGGCTCTGCGGCAGGGTGCCGGTGCCGTGTCCGGCGACCTCGCCATGCATCCAGGCCCAGCGGGCGGCCGCCATGGCGTCGGCGCCCAGGGTCGCGCCTTCCGGACTGGCGGCCGTCAGCACAATGTCGTCGCCGTCCGGCAGCAGGACCACGGCCCCTGCCCCCGCCGCCGCAGACGCCTGTTCGGCCAGGCTTCGGGCCGTTCCGGCGCGATCCTGGGCCGCAGACAGGGTCTGGCTGGCGGCCAGCAGGGCCGACACGGCGGCGGCGCGCCTCTGGGCCGCCCGCGCCTGTTCGCGCACCCGTCCCGCCAGTGCCCCGGCGCCCAGGGCCACGGCCCAGAACAGCACCAGGGTGAGAAAGTCGGTGGGGGACCCGATTAGGAAGCTGTAACGCGGCTGAAGGAACAGGAAGTTGTAGGTCAGAAAGGCCAGGGTCGCGGCCGCCAGGGCCGGCCGCAGCCCGTTCAGCACCGCCGCCGCCACGACCGCCGCCAGATAGATGACCCCCAGATCGACGCGCTCGAACCGCGTATCCAGCAGCAGGGCGATACCGGTCGCCGCCCCGATCAACCCGGCGCTCCCGCCATAGGCGCGCCAATCCACGGCGCTGCGCGACCCTGAACGCATCGCCGGTTCGGGCGCAGCCAGATCGCCTTCGGTCACCACATGGACCGCGACGCCCTGGGCCTTACGCAGCAGTTCGGTCGCCAGCGCCCGGCCGGTCCATTCGGCGAACCGCCCGCCCCGCGTCTTGCCGATGACGATCTGGGTGACGTTGTTGCGGTGGGCGTGATCCAGGACGGCGCGAACCACATCGTCGCCGCTCAGCGTCACCGGTCGCGCGCCCAGTTGTTCCGCCAGTTTGAAGGCCTCGGACAGGCGCGCCATGGAGCGGGCGTCCGAGCGCGAACCTGACGGCCGTTCGACATGGGCCACCGACCAAGGGGCGTCCATCATCATGTCCGACATGCGCCGCCCGGTCCGCACCAGAGACGCGCTCATCGCATCGCCGCCCACCAGGACCAGGATCCGCTCGCCCGCCGCCCAGGGCCCGGACACGCCGCGATCCCGCAGATGCGACAGCAGTTGATCGTCCACCGTCTGGGCCGCGCGGCGCAGGGCCAGTTCGCGCAGGGCCGTCAGATTCTCAAGCTTGAAGAAGTTCTCGGACGCCACCCGCGCCGTCTCGGGCACATAGACCTTGCCCTCGGCCAGGCGGGCGCGAAGGTCCTCGGGCGTGATGTCCACCACCTCGATATCGTCGGCCTCGGTCAGGACGCTGTCGGGCACCGTCTCGCGCTGACGCACGCCGGTGATCCGCAGGATGACGTCGGACAGGCTTTCCAGATGCTGGATGTTCAGCGTCGTCCAGATGTCGATGCCGGCGTCGCGCAGCTCTTCCACGTCCTGCCAACGTTTCGGATGGCGCGAACCGGGCGCATTGGAATGGGCGTACTCATCGACCAGCAGCAGACCGGGGCGGCGCGCCAGGGCGCCGTCGAGATCGAACTCCATCAGCGACCGCCCACGATGGTCGATCGGCGCGCGCGGCATGACCTCCAGCCCGCGCAGCAGACTCATAGTCTCCTTGCGGCCGTGGGTCTCGACAAGACCCACGACGACATCCAGCCCCTCAGCCTTTCGCCGACGGGCGGCGCGCAGCATTTCATAGGTCTTGCCCACGCCGGGCGACATGCCCAGAAACATCTTCAGCCGCCCGCGCTTGCGGCGCGGAACGGCTGAAGTCGCGGGCGTTTCGGGCGCCGTCTCGGGCAATCAGCCCTCCGCGCCGAAGCGGGCGTCCAGCGCCCTGTTGGTCAGCAGAACATTGACGCGCGGCTGGCCGATGAAGCCGAGGAAGGCCCCCTGGGTCTGGCTGTCGATGATACTCTGGACCTGCTGCACGGACACGCCTCTGGCGCGGGCGATCCGCGCGGCCTGAAGCCGAGCGTAGGCCGGGGACACGTCCGGGTCGAGGCCAGAACCCGAGGTCGTCACCGCATCGGCGGGGATGACGCCGGGACCGTCCTCGGCGCGGATGGCCTGGGCGCTTTCGGCGACCCGCGCCGCCAGGTCCGGGTTCAACGGCCCCATGTTCGAGCCCGACGAGGCGGCGGCGTCATAGCCGTCGCCCGCAGCCGAGGGGCGCGGATGCAGATAGGTCGAACCCGCGAACGGCTGTCCGATCAGGGCCGAGCCAACGACCCGACCGCCGGCGTCGCGCACCAGGCTGCCGTTGGCCTGGCTGGGGAAGGCGATCTGGGCGATCCCCGTCACCGCCAGCGGATAAGCCAGCCCCAGTAGGAGGGTGAAAAGAGCCATCATCACGATGGCTGGACGCAGTTGGTTGACCATGGTCCTCGCCTCAGAAGGTCACCTTCAGCGTCGCTATGGCGCGCGCGCCGTAGAGATCGCCGAAGTCGTGTTGATCGGTGTCGTGATAGCGCAGGTCGACGGCCAGGGTGTCGGTCAGCTGATAGGCCGCGCCCAGGTTCCAGGTGGTGTAGTCTAGGTCCGAAGACACCCACTGACGCCCGACGGCGCCAGAAACAGTCCATTTCTCGGCTGGGCTGACGGCGCCGTTGATCTCCGCATAGGACGCCTCGTCCTCCGATGCGCCGAAGAAGTCGGGTGAATAATAGACCGCCGCTCCCAGGGTCGCGGGACCTACAGCGCGCGAGGCCGCCGCTTTCAGCTCGACATAGTCATAGTCCGCGCCGTCCGGCTGGCCGGCGTACAGATAGCCGATGACGCCGAAGTCCAGGGCATAGCCCGCCACCTCGGGCCGATAGCCGGCGTAGAGATCGACCTCGGCGTGGGTGTCGTCGCCGAAATCGACATTGGAGGCCCAGCCGCCGGCGTAGAAGCCATTGCGGGTCAGATCGACGCCCGCCGAGATCGCCGGATCTTCCTGCGTCTGGCTGACGCCGCGGAAGACATAGTCGGACGTCAGGGCGACGTTTGCCGAAACATCCTGCGCCTTGGCCTCGCTGCATAGGCCCAGGCCTGCGATTGCGGCGATACTGGCGGCGGCGAACCAGGCGTCGTTACGGCCGGAGGCCTTGTTGAGACGATTACGCATGGAGATATCCTTGGAAGCGCGCATCAGGCCAGGCCCAGCGCGGAAATGACGAGATCGATCAGCTTGATGCCGACGAACGGCGCGATCAGACCGCCCACGCCGTAGATCAGCAGGTTGCGACCCAGCAGGGCGCCGGCGCCGATGGCCCGGTATTTGACGCCCTTCAGCGCCAGCGGGATCAGGGCGACGATGATCAGGGCGTTGAAGATCACCGCCGACAGTATGGCGCTTTCGGGACTGTGCAGACGCATCACGTTCAGCGCGCCGAGCGACGGCAGGGCGACCACGAACATGGCCGGGATGATGGCGAAATACTTGGCCACGTCGTTGGCGACCGAGAAGGTGGTCAGGGCGCCGCGCGTGATCAGCAGTTGCTTGCCGACCTCGACGATCTCGATGACCTTGGTCGGATCGCTGTCCAGATCGACCATATTGCCGGCCTCGCGCGCGGCCTGGGCGCCGGTCTGCATGGCCACCCCGACATCGGCCTGGGCCAGGGCGGGCGCGTCATTGGCGCCGTCGCCGCACATGGCGACCAGACGGCCCTTGGCCTGTTCGGCCTTGATCAGGCGCATCTTGTCCTCGGGCGTCGCCTCGGCGAGGTAGTCGTCCACCCCGGCTTCCGAGGCGATGGCCGCCGCCGTCACCGGATTGTCGCCGGTGATCATGACGGTGCGCAGGCCCATGCGACGCAGGTCGGCGAAGCGCGCCTTCACGCCCGGCTTGACCACGTCCTTCAGGTGGATGACGCCGACCAGCACGCCGTTCTGGGTCACGGCCAGGGGCGTGCCGCCCGAACGGGCGATCCGGTCCACCGCCTGACGGAACTCGGCGGGAGCCGCGCCGTCGGACAGGTTCAGATCCTTCAACACCGCATCGACCGCGCCCTTCCTCCAGCTGTCCTTGCCGACGTCCAGGCCCGACTGGCGGGTGACGGCGGTGAAGGGGATGGCGACGGCGCCGACAGGTTGTTCGACCGAGACGCCTGCGTTGCGGCCCAGCTCGACGATGGACCGGCCCTCAGGCGTCTCGTCGGCCAGGGACGCCATGACGGCCGCGGCCAGGGCGGCCTCGGGGCGCACGCCGGGAACCGGGATGACCTCGGTCGCCATGCGGTTGCCGAAGGTGATGGTGCCGGTCTTGTCGAGCAGCAGGGTGTCGACGTCGCCTGCCGCCTCCACCGCACGGCCCGAGGTGGCCAGCACGTTCACCTTCAGCAACCGGTCCATGCCGGCGATGCCGACGGCGGACAGCAGGCCCCCGATCGTGGTTGGGATCAGGGTGATGAACAGGGCGCCCAGCACCATCGGGTCCAGATCGACGCCCGAATAGGCGCCCAGGCCCACCAGGGTCACGACCGCGATCAGGAAGATCAGGGTCAGGCCGACCAACAGCACGGCCAGAGCCAGTTCGTTCGGCGTCTTGCGTCGATCCGCGCCCTCGACCATGGCGATCATGCGGTCCAGGAAGGTCGAGCCCGGCTTGGCGGTGATGCGCACCTTGATCCAGTCGGACACCACGGTGGTGCCGCCGGTCACCGCCGAACGGTCGCCGCCGCTTTCGCGGATCACCGGGGCGCTCTCGCCGGTGATGGCGGCCTCGTTGACCGAGGCCACGCCCTCGATGATCTCGCCGTCCGAGGCGATGACATCGCCGGCCTCGACCAGGATGACGGATCCGATCTCAAGATCCGACGCATTGGTCGGGATCACCATGCCGGTCTCGGGATCGACGATCAGCTTGGCCTTGGTTGTGACGCGGGTGGCGCGCAGACTATCGGCCGCCGCCTTGCCCCGCCCTTCGGCGACGCTTTCGGCGACATTGGCGAACAGGACCGTGGCCCACAGCCACAGCGCCAGTTGCACCGCAAAGCCCGCCGATTGACCGCCGGCCATGGCCGCCGCCGCCGAGATCGTGGACAGAAGCGCCACGATCCAGGTGGTGAAGATAACCGGGTTCTTGACCAGTTTGACCGGGTTCAGCTTGACGAAGGCGTCGCCGACTGCGCGCCCGATCATCGCCCCGGAGAGACCGCCCGCGAGGGGCGACGCACCGCCGCCCTCGCGGGGATCGAGTGTGATTTGTGTCATGTCAGGATGTCCGAAGGATCAGGCGCCGGCGACCGCCGCGAGCACCTGGAAGTGCTCGACGATCGGTCCCAGGGCGAGGGCGGGTAGGAACTGCAGGCCGCCGAGGATGAGGATCACGCCGATCAGCAGGCCGATGAACAGGCCGTTGTTGGTGGGCAGTGCGCCGGCGCTGGGCGCCAGCTTGGGCTTGACGACCAAACTGCCGGCGATGGCCAGAACGGCGACGGCCGGAACAAACCGACCGAACAGCATCCCCAGACCCAGGGTCGTGTTCCACCAGGGGGCGTTGGCGGTCAGACCCGCAAAGGCAGAGCCGTTGTTCGCCGCCGCCGAGGTGTAGGCGTAGAGGATCTCCGAAAGGCCATGCGGGCCGTCGTTCAGCAGCCCCGCCAAGGCGTTGGGGAACACTGCACTGACCGCCGCGAAGCCCAGGATGGCCAGCGGCAGAACCAGCACCGCGATCATGGCGAACTGGATCTCGCGCGCCTCGATCTTCTTGCCCAGATATTCGGGCGTCCGTCCGACCATCAGGCCGGCGACGAAGACCGACAGCAGGGCCATGACCACCATGATGGCGATGCCCGACCCGATCCCGCCGGGCAGGATCTCGCCCAGCTGCATCAGGAACATCTGCAAGGCCCCGCCCAGCGGCATATAGCTGGCGTGCATCGAATTGACCGAGCCGTTCGAGGCGCCGGTCGTGACCACGGACCAGACGGTCGAGGCGGGCGCGCCGAAGCGGACCTCCTTGCCCTCCATATTGACCGAGGCGTCCACCTGGGCCGCGACCAGGGCCGGGGCCGGCTGGGTCTCAATCACATACATGGCCGCGCTGGCGACGCTCAGCAGGATCAGCGCCGCCGCCGCAAGAGCGCGGACGTCGCGTCCCGCCAGAGCCGTGCGGCCGAAGGCGAAGAAGGCCGCCCAACCCATGACGTTGATCGCCACGGCGCTGAGAAGATTGGTGATGGCGTTGGGGTTCTCGAAGGGATGGGCGCCGTTGACGTTGAAGACGCCGCCGCCGTTGATGCCCAACTGCTTGATGGCGACCTGGCTGGCCGCCGGGAACAGCGGCAGGGTCTGGGATCCGCCCTCGACGCCCGTCGCCTGCACGTTCGCCGCCAGGCTCTGCACAATGCCCAGCCCGGCCAGAACGACCGCCAGCACGAAGGCGGCGGGCAGCAGCACATAGAGGGTGGTCCGCGTCAGGTCGGCCCAGAAGTTGCCGACGCCCTCGCCGCGATGGGCCACGAAGGCCCGCGCCAGGGCCGCCGCTATGGTCGCCCCGGTCGCAGCCGACACGAAGTTCTGTACCGTCAGCCCGACCATCTGGCTGAAGGTCGACATCGTCGCCTCCCCGCCATAGCTCTGCCAGTTGGTGTTGGTGACAAAGCTGACGGCGGTGTTGAAGGCCAGGTGCGGCGACACGCCCGCAAACCCCTGCGGGTTCAGCGGCAGCAAGCCCTGCAGACGCAGGATCGCATACAGCAGCACAAAGCCCGCCAGGTTGAAGGCCAGCAGGGCGCCGGCATATCCCAGCCAGCCTTGGCTGCGTTTCGGATCGACGCCCGCCGCGCCGTAAAAGACGGCCTCGACCGGCTTCAGCATCGGGTCCAGCCAGGTCCGCTCGCCGTTCCAGACGCGCGACATATAAATGCCGATGGGCCAGCCGAGCATGACGGCCAGCCCAAGGGTCAGGGCGATCTCGCCCCATCCTTGAATGTTCATGAAATCCGTCCCGGTTCCTCAGAACCGCTCGGGCCGCAGCAGCGCCGCGACCATGTAAACGGCGACGACCAGCGCCCCCGCCCCCCAGAGCATGGCGATCATCGTCACACCCGTTTCAACGCTGTGGCCAGCAGGGCGAAGACGGCGAACGCCCCTGCCCCGATCGCCAGAAAGATCACATCGGCCATGTCGGCCTCCTCGCTCAAAGTTCGAGCGGGACAGGACCATCAAGACGCATAATGGCGCGATGTGACTCCCAGCCCTTCGCCTAAAGGATTCATAAAAACCTGGATCTATCGGCCGGTCGCCTACTAGGCCTATCGCCTGGACGAAGAAGCGCGTCGTGGCTTCCCATTGGGAGTCTCCGTCGTCGATCCGTAGGAGAATTGGTCGCCTTTGCCAGGATGGACGGCGTCCCCTACGGATCAATCCACTTGCCCCAAGCCAAGACCCGGACTTCCGCTCGCTTCCGCACAGCGATGGCCCGGCCAGAAGAGCAGGTGAATCATGGTCGATACGCGCTGCTGACGGCGGAAAACTCCGTGGCGATTAGGGGTGGAGGATCGATCGTCGTCGATGGCCGGGTCATCGGTGCTGTTGGGACTTCCGGTGGAACCTCGCCGGAGGATGCCGTCGTCGCGGCGGCCATCGCTACCCCGATAGCGGCATCTTCTCGCCGCCCAGAAGCAGACATCGGGAATGTCTGGGTTGAGTCAAAGTCGGACCTTGCCAACTTCCGGGCTGCGTAAGCGACATGCGCCGTCTGTCGGCTTGGATCTCGACGCCGTGAGAAGTTTCTACTCTGGTTCGCGCTCTTCCTTGGGGTGGTCCGGATCCGGAATGTACCGGATCAAACGATCACTCAGAAAGATGAGTATCAGGCCCGCTCCTAAGCCTATTAGGATCTGGTGATCCATGAACCGCATCCCCATCGCGGCAAGGATAGCGATCATGATGAACGTGACGCCAGCGTAGCCTAGATTTCTGGCCCACATCACGAGCCAGATAGATTGTTGGTGAGGCGTCAAAGCCATTCGCAGCATCTCCCATGGTTGGCGATTCGACAGCCGTCGGAACGTCAGAGCAACGTATGCATACCTCGCTCAGATACCATCGTGTCGTGTTACTTGGAACAGGCGCTTAGGCTGCGACCACCAGGGGTGAAGTCGGCGGGCCTCAGAGCGTGAGGCTGGGCGCGCCGAGAGAAAAGCAGCCGTACGTACAGCACGGGTTAGGCGCGGCGGAGTAACACAACGGTCTGGATGGGCTGGTGCTCTTAGAGAGGTTCAGCCCACCTACCGCAGGACGCCAACTTAAGCCTGTCCAGCCCTTCCCAAGAGACATCTCTCTGATATCTCGACGATATTTTCCAGAAAAAGCGTGTCCAGAGCCGCTTTAGGACAGCTTTAGCTTGGATTCAGGACAGCCTTAACTGGTCCCGACACCCGACAGACATGGCGACCCCGGCAGGACTCCAACCTGCGACCTCGGCTTTAGGAAAGCCTTGCTCTATGCAGCTGAGCTACGGGGCCCGCAGGGGTGAACTAGCGGGTCGGGGCGGAGGGGGGAAGACGGTGGGTGCGGCGAACTGCATTTTCTTGGCCGCGTGGTCGGCGCCGCCCGCACTCGATTGTGGTTAATCTGTCTTAAGATACAATATCTTGGGGTGAACAAAGGCTGAATCGGCGCGAGTCCGCGATTCGGTCCTGATTCGTTTCGTCCCTGTTCCGCCGGCTGCGGATCGCGCTTAACCGGGCGCGGGCGTGCGGTCCACGACGGCGCGCAGACCGGCCAGCAGGGTCGAATTGGCGTCCGAGGCGCCGCCCCCCTCGCCGAGGATCAGCGACAGGGCGTGGACATGGACGTCGATCGAGGGCCAGGACCAGGCCTCGGCCGCCGACATCCGGCTGACGACCTCGCACAGGCTGTAGGCGGCCTCATAGAAGGCGGGCATGTCGAGAAAGCCCGCCGTATCCACCAGGACGGAGGCGATGGCGTAGAGCTCGGCCTCCGGGGCGGCGGGCCGACCGGCGCAGAAGGCCGCCAAGGCCTGGACCTTGTCCTGGATCACCCGCAGGGTTTCCTCCCGGCGCCCCTCCAGTCCCTGTTCGGCGGCGGCGACGGCGGCCTCGATATCTATGCCGCCGGGGCGCGCCATCTGCCGCTGAAGCGAGGTGGTGATGTCGCGAATCCGCACGGCGGGCTTTGAGACATCCTGAGAAACGGCTTTGGAGGCGGCGGTCACAGGTTCACCTTCATCGGCTTCAACAGCATGTCGATATCGTCCTGGTTCATGTTTTCGCCGACCGCCTCGCCGACCTCGCCCGACAGGTCGGTGCTGCGGCGGCCATCCTCGCCGGGCGGCGGGCCGTAGTTGTGGACGCGCCGATCCGGCCCGACATAGTTTTCGGCCTCGATGAACTGGCGGTTCTGGGCGCCCAGCCAGACGATGCGGCGCAGGAGGACCGACGGCGTCAGGGGTTTGGCGACGATGAAGCTGGCGCCGCAGTCGCGGCCGCGCGCGACTCGCGCCTGGGCGGCGTGGCCCAGGATCATGATCACAGGTGTGAAACGGGCCGGCTCGGGCGCCTCGCGCCTCAGCCAGGTGACGAAGTCGTAGCCGTCCATCTCCGGCATGGCGCAATCGACCAGGATCAGGTCCACCGCCCGACGACGCAGCAGTTCGACCGCCTCCTTGGCGGACGGACATTTCAGCTGTTCGCGCACTCCGAACCCCTGGACGATCGAGCTGAGCAGATCCAGCGACGTCGGCTGGTCATCGACCAGCAGCAGGGTGGAATGCGCCAGATTGACCTTATCGGGCGCCTTGGTCACGGCGTTAGAATAGGGTCAGATCGCCCGAATCGGGCGGAGCCGAGACCTTGACGCCGGCGGCGGGCCGCAGCCGCACCGCCATGTCGGCCAGGGAGATGCGGCTGACGGACTCGGCCGGGGTGGCCCCGTCGCCCAGCATACGCAGGACGCCGGACAGGGCCTCCAGCCGCTGGGTCAGGGCGTCCAGGGCCTGGGCCTCGGTCAGGGCCTCGGCCCGATCCTCGGCCGGGGCGCGGCGCACCAGACGGCTGACCAGGGCCTCGACATGGTCGATCCCCTCGCGCACCCGTGTCAGCTCGTCGGCGACGGCGACCAGCAGTTCGGCGTGTTCGGGAGGGGCGTGCATCAGAACAGCTCCAGGGCGCCGGTATCGACCGGAGGCGGGGCGACGGGCGCGGGCCGCGGCGCCACGGTGTCGGTCACGGCGCGTTGCAGAGCCTTGCCGGTCACGGGCCAGTAGTGGACCCGGCGCCCGCCGTCTCCGCGCAGGCTGCCGCCGACGACCGGAATGCCTTCGTCACGCAGGAATTTCTCGGCGAAATCGGCGTTGGAGCGACCCACGTCGCGCAGGGAGTCGAACATGCGGCCGCCGCCGAACAGCTTGGCCTCCAGCCGATCGCGCCGGCCGCCCGCCTTCAGCACGTCGTTGATCAGCAGTTCCATGGCGTAGGCGCCGTAGCGGCGGCCCGCGTCGGTGCCGGCGCCGGACCCTTCGGGCAGCAGGAAGTGGTTCATGCCGCCCACCCCGGCGACCGGATCGCGCAGACACATGGCGACGCAGGAGCCCAGAATGGTGCTGAGCACCACATTGGGATCGCGCGTGACATGGTGTTCGCCCTGTCCGACGTGCAGACGCTTTTCTTGCGTGTCCTTCAGGGCGGAAAAGGTCATGTCAGGGCGCCGAAGACGGCTTCCATCTTGCCCTTCAGCTGGGCGACGGTGAAAGGCTTAACCAGGTAATTGTTGACGCCGAACTGGACCGCGCGCTGGACCAGCTCGCGATCGGCCCGACCCGTCAGCATGATGAAGGCGGTTTTGGAGGTCGGGGGGTGGGCGCGCACGGCGCGCAGCAGGCCCAGCCCGTCCAGATTGGGCATGTTGTAGTCGGAAATGATCAGATGGGCCGGCTTGGCGATGATGTCGCGCAGGGCGATTTCGCCGTCGGCGGCTTCGCGGATCTCGCGCACGCCGAGCTGTTGCAGGCTGGTGCGGACCAGAGAGCGCATCGTCATCTGATCGTCGACGACCAGGCAGTGAAGTGAGGCGGCGGCGGGCATGAGTAAGGCTCCCGGTGTCAGGCGACGGACCGTGCGGCCGGATCGGCGCACAGATCAAGGATGGCTGGGGCCAGGCGGTGCAGCGGCAGTTGCCGCTCCACAGCGCCCAGTTCGAAGGCGGCCTTGGGCATGCCATAGACGACCGAGGTGGTTTCGTCCTGACCCAGGGTGCGGCCGCCCGCATCGCGGATGGCCTTCAGCCCCTTGGCGCCGTCCTTGCCCATGCCGGTCAGGATCACGCCGGTCATGGGCCGTTTCAGACGGACGACGGAATCGAACATCACGTCCACAGACGGACGGTGGCCGTTGACGGGTTCGCTGTTCACCAGGCGGCAGCGCGGCGACAGGCCCGGCGTCAGCTCCAGGTGCGCGGCGCCGCCGGGCGCCAGATAGATGTGGCCGGGCTTCAGCGGCGCGCCGTCCACGGCCTCGCTGACCGCCGGGGCGCAGACCCGGTCCAGGCGCGCCGCGAAGCTGGAGGTGAAGGTCGCCGGCATGTGCTGGGTGATGACCGTCGCCGGGCAGTTGGCGGGAAAGCCGCTCAAGACCGTCAGCAGGGCCTCGACCCCGCCGGTGGAGGAGCCGATGGCCAGGACGTGATTGGGCGCGGGGCGATAGGCGCTGGGAGCGGCGGCGGCGGCGGGCACGTCGCCGCGGGCGCGAACCCGCGACCGGGCCGCCGTCTTCACCTTGCCGATCAGTTCGTGGAAGGCCTCGGCGCTGGCCACGGCCGGCTTGGCGACCGCGTCCACCGCGCCGATCTCCAGCGCCGCCAGGGTCACGTCCGTGCCCGCTGCGGTCAGGGTCGAGACCATGACCACCGGCATGGGGCGCAGCCGCATGATCTTATCCAGGAACTCCAGCCCGTTCATATTGGGCATTTCGACGTCCAGGGTCAGGACGTCGGGGTTCAGCTCCTTGATGGCCGTGCGGGCCTCCAGCGGATCGGCGGCGGTGCCGACCACTTCGATTTCGGGGTCCGACTTGAGGGCGGCCGAGATCAGGCCGCGCATGGTCAGGCTGTCGTCCACGATCAGGACTTTGACGCGATCGGCCATCAGGCGGCTCCCAGGCGGTAGGTGGTCAGGCCGGCGGTCTGCAGCTGGCGGCTCGCCGGGCCGGACACGCGCTCGGAATGACCGATGTAGAGGGTGGCGCCGGGGTTCATCAGCGGGGTGAACCGGCTCCAGATCCGCTCCTGCGTCGGATCGTCGAAATAGATGACCACGTTGCGGCAGAAGATGACGTCGAACCGGCCCTTCATCGGCCAGTCGCCGATCAGGTTCAGTTCGCGGAAGGTGACCAGCCGCTTCAGCTGCGGCCCCGCCACCCAGTTTCCACGGTCCGCGCGGTTGAAATATTTGCGCCACAGGGTCGCCGGCGCCGGCTCCAGCGCCTCTTCGGAATAGACCCCGTCATAGCCCTGGGCCACCATATTGGGGTCGATGTCCGTCGCCAGGATGCGCACGTCCAGGTCGGCCGCCTCGGGCAGGACCGACAGCACCGTCAGGGCCATCGAATAGGGCTCCTGCCCGTTCGAACAGGCGGCCGACCACAGCCGGACCCGGCCCCCGGCGCGGGCGCGCGCGGCCAAATCGGGCATGACGCGGTCGCGCAGATCGTCGAAATGATGCGGCTCGCGATAGAAGCGGGTGACGTTGGTCGTCAGGGCCGCCGTCATCTTCTGACGCTCGTCCACGCCGTCGGCGCCCTCGACCAGGGCGCAATAGTCCCGGAAGCTGGTCAGGCCCAGGGTCCGCAGCCGCTTGGCCAGGCGCGAATAGACCAACGCGGCCTTGCCCTCGTTCAGGGCGATGCCGGCGTGGGCATGCAGCATCTGGGCGATTTGACGGAAGTCGTCGGCGGTGAAGACGAACTCGCCTTCGACGATCGACCCCCGTCCCGGGGCGGGGTTCATGCGGCTTCGGCCTCGACCTGGGGCAGGATGTGGTCCAGTTCGATCAGGCTGATCATCCGCCCGTCGATCGAGAAAATACCTTTGACGAAGGTCTTGACCTGGTCGCTGGCGACGTCGGGCGTCGGCTGAACCGCGGCGTCGTTCATCTCCAGGATGTCGGATACGGCGTCGACCAGCAGCCCCACCATGCGGCCGCCGATATGGGCCACCATGATGACGTGGCGGGCGGTCGGCTCGGACGTCTCAAGCCCGAACCGGGCGCCCAGGTCGATGATCGGCAGGACGGTGCCGCGCAGATTGATCACCCCCTTCATATAGCCGGGCGAGCGCGGCAGGGGGGTTGCGGGCGTCCAGCCGCGGATTTCGCGCACCGACATGATGTCGACGCAGAATTCCTGCCGGCCGATGCGGAAGGCGATGAGTTCGCGCTGGGTGTCGTTGGCTTCTGTCATGGGTCAGCTCGCGAGCTTGAAGTCGGATCGGGGAGATTTGCGGCGCATGTCGGTGACGAGGACATCGACGTCGAGGATCAGGGCCACGCGGCCGTCGCCCAGGATGGTGGCGGCGGCGACGCCCTCGACCTGACGGTAGTTGGTCTCCAGGCTCTTGATCACCACCTGGCGCTGGCCCTGGATGGCGTCGAACAGCAGGGCCGCCTGCTGGCCGCCTTCGGTCTCGACCACCACGGCGACGCCCTCGGAAGGGACCATCGGCGTCTCGCGGAAGCCCATGGTCAGGGCCACGTCGATCAGGGGCAGGAAGCGATCGCGGAAGCGGATCACCGGATCGAGCCCGCCGACATAGTGCAGGTCGCTTTCCTGCGGCGTCAGGCTTTCGACGATGGCCGGCAGAGGGGCGATCAGGGTCTGGTCGGCGGCCGTCACCACCATGCCGTCCAGAACCGCCAGGGTCAGCGGCAGGCTGAGGGTGAAGGTCGAGCCCTTGCCGGGGACCGAACTGATCGAGATGCGGCCGCCCAGGGCCTGGATCGACCGCCTGACCACGTCCATCCCCACGCCCCGACCCGAGATGTCGGACACCACGGCGGCGGTGGAGAAGCCGGGCAGGAAGATCAGATTGTCGATCTGTTCGTCGGTCAGGGCGGCGTCGGCGGCGATCAGCCCCTTGTCCACCGCAATCTTCTTGACCCGTTCGCGATTGATGCCGCGGCCGTCGTCGGCGATTTCGATGACGATCCGGCCCGAGCGGTGCAGGGCCGCGAGGCGCACCGTACCCTCGGCCGGCTTGCCGGCGGCGATCCGCTCCTCCGGCGTCTCCAGCCCGTGGTCGATGGCGTTGCGCAGCATATGGGTGATCGGCTCGGCCAGGCGTTCGACCACGGTCTTGTCGACCTCGGTGTCTTCGCCGGAGGTGACCAGACGGACCTGTTTGGAGACCATGTCGGCGACTTCGCGGACCAGGCGCGGCATGCGCTGGAACACCGACTTCACCGGCTGGGCGCGGATGGCCATGACGCTGTCCTGGATCTCGCGCGTCAAAAGCTCCAGATCTTCCATCCCAAGCGCGATGCCCGAAGAGCGGGCCAGGCCGCTTTCCAGCACGCGCTGGGACAGCATGGCCTGCTGGATGACCAGTTCGCCGACGACGTTGATCAGGCGATCGACCCGATCCAGGTCGACGCGGATGGTGACCGGCGCCGGCGCCACGGGGGTGGCGACCTGGGCGGGGGGAATGGGGGCGGCGGCCGGGGCCGGTGCGGGCTCAGGCGCGGAGACCTGGGCGGCGACCGGCGCAGGCGCGACCGGCTCGGGCGCGACCGACTGGGGCGCGACAGACTGGGGCGCGGGGGCCGGCGCCGGAGCGGCGGCGGGCGTTTCGGGCGCGGCGCCTGCAGCGGCCTTGGCCAGCAGGGCGGCGATGTCCAGTTCGTCGCTGGCGGGCAGGACGGCCGGCGGCTCTTCCTCGAAGACCAGGGCCGGGGCGCCGCCCAGCGGGGTGATGGTCAGGTCGCAGTCGGCCTCGACGAAGTCGAACACTTCCCGCACGGCCTTTTCGTCGACATCGGCGACCAGGTCGATCGTCCAGGTCAGATAGCCGTCCTCGGCGACCAGCACGTCCAGGGTCGGCAGGGCGGCCTCGTCCACAGAGACGGTGATGGGGCCCAGCCGGCCCACTTCGCGCAGCAGCAGACCCGCCTCATTGGCGCTGCCGTACATGCGGCCGTGCGGCTTGAAGACGATGCGCCAGCCGGGCTGGCCCGCGGGCGCCGCATCCGCAGCGGTAGCCTCGACCGCCAGCGCCGGGTCGTCCAGCGGCGCGTCGAAGGCCATGGGGGTGAAGCCGAAGTCGTCTTCCTCCTCCTCTTCGACGGCGGGCGGCGCCTCGCCGCCGTGGGTCAGAAGCTCCAGCTCCTGGACCAGGCCGGCCGAACGCTCTTCGTCCACCGGAGGAGTCAGGCCCTGGGCGGCCTGGATATGGTCGGCCAGCACGTCGGAGGCGCGCAGCAGGGTCTTGATCGTGACCGCGTCGCAGGGTTTGCGGCCGCCCCGCAGCTCGTCCATCAGGGTCTCGAAGACGTGGGCGAACCGGACCAGAGCCTCCAGGCCGAACGCCCCCGCCCCGCCCTTGACCGAGTGAACGGCGCGGAAGACGGCGTTGATCGTCTCCAGGTCGGTCTGACCCTGCTCCAACAGCATCAGCTTCGATTCCAGTTCGGCGAGCAGTTCGTCGCACTCCTGGAAGAAGGTGGCTTTGATGGCTTCGAAGGCGTCCATGGCTGTTGGCCCGACCGATCTGGAAAAGTGTTAGGCCGCCACGCGGCGAACGGCGTCGACCAGTTTCACCGGGTCGAAGGGTTTGACGATCCAGCCGGTCGCGCCGGCGGCGCGGGCGCGGGCCTTCTTCTCGGCGTCGCTCTCGGTCGTCAGCACCAGCACCGGGGTGGTGCGGTGGTTCGGATCGGCGCGCACGCCTTCGATGACGCCGAAACCGTCCATGCGGGGCATGTTGATGTCGGTGATGATGACGTCGGCGCCCTGGGCGGCGAGCGTCTCCAGGCCGTCCACGCCGTCTACGGCTTGGATGACGACATAGCCGGCGTCTTCCAGGGCCATCAGCAGCATGTCCCGCATGGTGCGGGAATCGTCGATGGTCAGAACGGTCTTGCTCACGCGAGCGCTCCTTCAGTGAGGTCTGGTGCGTTGGTTTCGGACGCGCCGAAGGCGGCCCATTGTTCAGCGAAAGACGTCGATTGGGGCGTGATCATCAGATCGACCCCGTCGGCCGCCCAGGTCTTGCGGGCGGAGAGAAGGACTTGGAGACAAAGACCGCCCAGGCGTTCGACGCCGCTCGCATCCACCGTTACGGCCTGGCCGCGCTTGGCCAACAGTTCGGCCTTCAGCGGCTCGGCTGCGTTCATGTCCAGGACCGATGCGAGACTTATGACCTCAGCCATTGGTGTTTCCTTGTTTCAGCCCCGTCCGCTTCGTCTCACGCGGTTGGTAAATATCGCTTGAAGAACGGAGCATTTTAGAACTCTTCCCAGCCGTCTTCGGCGGGAGCGGCCTGTTGGGCGGGCGCGGCGCCGCCGCGGCCCAGGGTCTTGAGAGCCTGGACCATGCGATGGGCCGGCTTGGCCGGTGCGGAAGACGCCGGCGCGGGCGCAGGGGCGCGGGCGGGGGCGGCGGCGATCTGGGCCGCTGAGCCGACCTTGAACCGGGCCACCGAGGCCTGGAGCGACTGGGCCTCCTGGGCCAGAGAGTGGCTGGCGGCGGTCGACTGTTCGACCATGGCGGCGTTCTGCTGGGTGACCTGGTCCATCTGGTTGACGGCCGTATTGACCTCGGCCAGGCCGATCGCCTGTTCCTGGGCCGAGGCGGCGATTTCCGACACCAGACCGTCGATCTCGGCCACACGGTCCACGATCCGCTGCAGGGCCTCGCCGGTCTGGCCGACCAGTTTCACCCCCGAACCGACCTGGGTGCTGGAGGTCGAGATCAGGGTCTTGATCTCCTTGGCGGCCTCCGCCGACCGCTGGGCCAGGGCGCGGACCTCGGAGGCCACCACCGCAAAGCCGCGACCGGCCTCGCCCGCCCGGGCCGCCTCGACCCCGGCGTTCAGGGCCAGGAGGTTGGTCTGGAAGGCGATCTCGTCGATGACGCCGATGATCTGGCTGATCTGGTCCGACGAGCCCTCTATGGCCTGCATGGCCTGGACGGCGTCGCGAACGATGACGCCCGAGGTCTCGGCGTCGCCCTTGGCGGCCTGGACCACGTCCGAGGCCTGGCGCGCGCCCGACGCCGTCTTGTTCACCGTGGCGGTGATCTCGTCCAGAGCCGCCGCCGTCTCCTCCAGCCCCGCAGCCTGCTGTTCGGTGCGCCGCGACAGGTCGTCGGCGGCCTGGCTGATCTCGCCGGCGCCGGAGCGGATGCCGGCGATATTGGCCACCACCACCGAGACCGCCTGTTGCAGCTGAGCGATGGCGGCGTTGAAGTCGGACTTCAGTTGGGCGGCCTTGGGCGCGAACTCGGTGTCGATCCGATAGGTCAGGTCGCCGTCCGCCATGGCCGCCAGACCCCGGCCCAGGGCCTCGATCGTCACCCGGTCGGCTTCGGCCTCCGCTGCCTTCTCGGCCTCGCGGGCGGCCCGCTCCTGCTCGCTCATCGAGCGCTGCGAAAGCGCCTCCGCCGCCAGACGCGCCTTCTCAATGGCGGCGTCGCGGAAGGCGACGATGGCCTGAGCCATCTTGCCGAACTCATCCTTGCGGTCGGCGCCCTGGACCTGGATGGCGGTGTCGCCCGCCATCAGCTTCTGCATATAGCCGATCATGGTGAAGGTCGGCCGCACGATCGAACGGGTGGCGACCAGACCTGCAGCCAGGGCCATCAGCAGGGCGCAGACCATGCCCACGATCACGGCCATGAGGGCGGCCTGGGCCGCCTCGGCCTGAGCCTTGCGGGTCGCCTCGCGGGCGGCCTCGTTCTCAGCCCTCAGGACGTCGATCGCTTCTTCAACTGGAGCGATGAACTGGTCGGCGACGCCGGTTTGACCGACCATCCGGCTGGCCTCGGCGATCCGCCCCTCGGCGACCATCGCCTTACCGACCTGGACGATGTTGGCGTACCAGCCGTCAGCGGCCTTGATGGCCTCGTCGACGGGCGCGGCGCGATCGGCGGGCAGTTTTGCCCGCACCTCCTCCAGCGCTTCCTTGAACTTGGCGCGGTGCAGATCCAGCCGTTCGGCGTAATAGGGGTCCTGCGACAGCAGATAGCCGCGATAGGAGTTTTCCTGCTTGGACAGGCGGAACTCGGCGACGGCGAGCACTTGATTGATCTCACCTTCTAGGTTGCGAGCGTGGTCGGCGCGCTGCAAGGCCAGAAGGTTCGTCACCACCACCACGCCCATGACGGCGATGGCGGCCAGGACCACACCGAAAGCCACGGCGAGCTTCCGTCCGACGGACATGTTCTCAATAAAACGCAACCCAAACTCCTACGGTCTTCGTCGATCTGAGCGCGCCGCCACGGCCGAAACGGCCCTCTGCGGCGCGTCAGCCGCCCCTCTGCGATGAACCCGCATCTGTCCGACCAAGGATGGAAGGATGATTAATACGATTTCTGAACTGCGGCTTAGGTAGGAATGCGTAGCGAAGGTTGGCGCGGGCTGAGGGGCGGCGCCATCCGGCGCAGCGAACGCGGCGGATCTCCTGAATCGGATCGGAGGAAGTGCGCTCGATAGTCGCGAGGCGTGTGAAAAGACGACGATATCGCTTCCCAGCCACGCCCTTGTCGTTGTAGTAAATTCGTCAGAAAAGCGGCGACGGTGAAGTCCAGATGATTTCGCAACGGCGAGATCCAACATGACAGGGGCGCGGGCGGACGCCTTTACTGAGTTGTTGAAGCGGGTCATCGGAAAATCCGCGAACGCATCTCCGAAGAACGCCGTTCTGCTCGCTTGCGTCTGCGTCCCGCTGGCGGTTACGACGAGCGTGGCTCTTCGCGACGTCGATCACGTGCACTACCTGCCGCTGTTCGGAGCCGTCATGGCGACCGCCCTGGTCGGCAGCCGCACCGCGACCCTCTTCGTCATCGGCGTCTCCATCGCCGCCGATCTGGCGATGAAGGGGCGAAGCGACCTCTTCGATGCGGCGGTCGGCGCCGGCCTCTTCATCGCCGTATCCCTGCTGTTGGCCGAAGTCGGTCATCGGCTGACCAGCCGGACCGCCCTGTTGCACAGCATACTGACCTCGGTGCCCGTGGTGACGCTGGACGACGAGGGGCGTATTCGCCGCATCACCGGCCCGGCGGCCGATCTGCTGGGCGTGGCGCCCGAGGATGCTCACGAACGCCCTTTCAGCCTGTTCGCGCCGGACTTCGGCGAGGACATCCTGGCGAGTTTCGTCAAGGACGCCCCCCTGGCCGCCCCGCCCTCCGGCTATTGGCTGGTGAGACGTCCCAACGGCGAGATCGTGCCGGTGATCATCCACGGCGGGCTGCTGGCGCACAGCATGGCCTCCGAGCGGGTGGTCCTGTCCCTGGCGGACCAGCGTCCGAGCCTGGCCGTCAACGATCGCATGCGCGACCTGATGGACCAGCTCAGCAAGAGTTGGCGGCTCAATTCCATGGGTGAGATGGCGGCTATCCTGGCGCATGAGCTGAACCAGCCCCTGACGGCCGCCACCGTCTATCTCCATGCGTGCCAAACCGACATCGCGCGCGCCGGACCGATCGGCGACAGCGCGGGCCGCGCCCTCGACCTGGCCAAGACCCAGCTTCTGCGCGCGGGGGACATCATCCGGCGCATGCGCGAACTGATCGCGACCGGGGCGTCCCAGCTGACGGAAGAGCGGGTCTCCTCCATGGTGGACGACCTACGCCCCCTCTTCGATTTGATCCGGCAGGAAACCGGTATCGCCGTCCGCATCGACGTCGATACGGCCGGGGATCGGGTCTTGGCCGACCGAATCCAGTTCCAGCAGGCCATCACCAATCTGGTGCGCAACGCCGTCGACGCCGTCGGCGACCATCCCGGTGCGGTCGTATCGCTCACGGGCCGCAGCCTGGCCGATGAGGGCTATGAGATCCGGATCGAGGACAACGGCCCCGGCATCGCCGAGGATCAGATGGACCGGATCTTCCAACCGATGATGACCACCAAGGCCGGCGGCATGGGCCTGGGCCTGTCCGTCACCCGCTCCATCATAGAGAGCCACGACGCCGCCCTGGCCGTAGGCCGCAGCGCCCTGGGCGGCGCCGCCTTCTCCTTTCGCCTCACGCCTGTCACGGAGCTCGAAGCCGCATGACCGACCATTCCGTCTTCGTCATCGACGACGATCAAGCCATGCGCGATTCCTTGCTCATGCTCCTGCGGGGCGAGGGCATCCGCGCGCGGGGTTTCGCCAGCGCGATGCAGTTTCTGGAACAGCTGCCGGACGACAAGTCCGCCTGCGTCATCACCGACCTGCGGATGCCCCAGATTGAAGGCTCCGAACTGATCCAGCGGCTCAAGGCGCTGAAGGGCGAGGCCTGGCCCGTTATCGTCATCACCGGCCACGCCGACGTGCCCCTGGCCGTCCAGCTGATGAAGGCCGGGGTCGTGGACTTCATCGAAAAGCCCTTCGATCCCAACCGCATCCTGGAGGCGGTGCGCGGCTGTCTGTCGGCCTTGGCGCGCCAGGGCGTCGAGAGCGAGGCGCGCGAACAGACCGCCGCCCGGCTGGCCAGCCTGACGCCGCGCGAGCGCCAGGTGTTCGACGCCCTGATCGACGGCAAGTCGAACAAGGAGATCGCCCTGGCCCTGGACATCAGCCCCCGCACGGTCGAGATCTTCCGCGCCAAGGTGATGCAGAAGATGCAGGCCCAGAGCCTGTCCATGCTGGTGCGGCTGGGGCTCAGCGTGGCCGACGCCTGACGCCCGCCCCTTCTGGGCTCAAAAGACTCACTTGAGCCCGGGCGCGATCGTCGCCACCTTGTCCTGTCATGAGCGACCGGTCCGCAGGCCTGCCCCCATCGCGCGTCACTGCGGTCCTGGGGCCCACCAACACCGGCAAGACCCATCTGGCGGTCGAGCGGATGCTGGGTCACGCCTCAGGCATGATCGGCCTGCCCCTGCGGCTCCTGGCGCGCGAAATCTATGAGCGGATCGTCAAACAGCGCGGGGCCGCCGCCGTCGCCCTGATCACGGGCGAGGAGAAGATCGTCCCGGCCCGCCCCCTCTATTTCGTCTGCACGGTCGAAGCCATGCCGTTGGAGCGGTCGGTCGAGTTTCTGGCCATCGACGAAATCCAGCTGGTTGCGGACCCTGAACGCGGCCACGTCTTCACCCAGCGGCTGCTGCACGCCCGCGGCCGGTTCGAGACCATGTTCCTGGGCGCCGGGACCATGGAGCCCCTGATCCGTCGCCTGATCCCGGATGTGGAGATCGTGACCCGGGATCGGCTGTCCACCCTGTCCTACGCCGGCTCCAAGAAGCTGACCCGCCTGCCCCGACGCAGCGCGATCGTCGCCTTCTCGACCGAGCGGGTCTATGCGATCGCCGAACTGATCCGGCGTCAGAGGGGCGGCGCCGCCGTGGTCATGGGCTCGCTCAGCCCGCGCACCCGCAACGCCCAGGTGGCCCTCTACCAGTCGGGCGAGGTCGACTTCCTGGTCGCCACCGACGCCATCGGCATGGGGCTGAACATGGACGTGGACCATGTCGCCTTTGCGGGGCTGAGAAAGTTCGACGGCCGCCGCACCCGCTGGCTCCATGCGCACGAGATCGGCCAGATCGCCGGCCGGGCCGGCCGCCACCTGCGCGACGGAACCTTCGGCGTCACGGCCGAGGCCGAGGATCTGGACGTGGATCTGGTCGAACAGGTGGTCGAGCATCGGTTCGATCCGATCGAGGCGGCCGAATGGCGCAACGCCCGGCTGGACTTCGACACCCTGCCCGACCTTCTGCGGTCCCTGACGGTGACGCCGGGCCGCGCGGGGCTCAGCCTGACGGCCGAGGCCCTGGACGAGACCCTGCTGCGCCGCCTGATCAAGGATGAGGAGGTCGCCCGTATCGGCCGCTCGCGCGGGGCGGTGATGCGGCTGTGGGAAGCCTGCCAGCTGCCGGACTTTCAGAAGACCACGCTGGATGAACACGCCCGCCTGGCCAAGGACGTGTTCCAGGCCCTGACCGGCAAGCGGGGGCGGTTGACCGACGACTGGATGGCGCCGCGCTTCGCCTTCGTGGACCGCGACGACGGCCAGATCGACCAGCTGTCCGCCCGGCTCTCGGCGGTGCGGACCCTGTCCTATATCGCCAACCGCCCCGACTGGGTCCATGACGCCCAGGGCTGGCGCGACAGGACCCGCGCCCTGGAGGACCGTTTGTCGGACGTGCTGCACGAACGGCTGACGGCCCGCTTCGTCGATCGACGCACCACGGCCCTGATGCGGGCGCTGAACGTCCGGGAGGATGCGTTTGCGGGCGTCGCCGAGGACGGCGAGGTCACGGTGGAGGGCCAGGTGGTGGGTCAGCTCGAGGGCGTCCGCTTCCAGATGGAAAAGGGCGCCTCGGCCCTGGAGGACCGCACCCTGCGCCAGGCGGCGGTGCGGGCCGTCACGCCGGAGATCAATCGCCGTCTGGGGCAGTTGGCGTCCGAGACCGACGAGGGTTTCGCCGTCACGCCGGACGGGGCGGTGCTGTGGCGCGGGGTGTTGACCGCCCAGATTCAGGCGACGCCGACCGGGGCCGATCCCTTTTCGCCGTCGGTGCGCCTGTTGGGCGACCTGGGGGCGACGCCGGCCCGCGAACGCGCCCGTCGACGGATCGAGGCCTGGCTGGCGTCCGAGGCGGGTCGGGCGCTGCGCGATCTGCGGCGGCTGAAACAGGCGGTCGAATCCGGCGCGCTGAAGGGCCTGCCGCGCGGCCTCGCCTTCCGCCTGATCGAGGCCGGCGGGCTGATCGACCGGCGCGACGTGGATCGGGATCTGGCGGCGCTGAGCCAGGTGGAGCGCCGCACCCTGAAAAGCTTCGCCATCCGCGTCGGCGTCCATTCGGTCTGGCTGCCGGGCCTGCAAAAGCCCCGCGCCCGCCATTTCGCCCAGGCCTTCGTCACGGCCCCGCTGATCCCCGCCAGCCCCGAACTGATCCCCGCCCCGGTCGAGCCCCCTTCCCCGCGTCTGTTGTCGGCCTCGGGTCTGCGCCACGCCGGTCGGTGGCTGGCGCCGGTGGAGGCTCTGGAGAAGATGGCGGAGCTGCGCGCCGCCAATCACGGCCGACTGTCGGACGAGGCCCTGACCGATCTGGGGTGGAGCGCCGATCAGGCGAAACAGCTCATCGCCGCCCTGAAAACCGAACGCGCGCGCCGGCCCGACAAGCCGGGCGCCGCGCCTAAGATCGTCAAGGATTCCCCCTTCGCCGCCCTGGCCGCCCTGACCGAGGCGCCGACGGCCAGACCCAAGCGGCGGCGTCCGCGCCGAAAGGCCGCCTCTTGAGCGAAACCGCCTGTCGTATCGACGTCTGGCTGTGGCGGGCGCGCTTCGTGAAGACGCGGGGCTTGGCCGCCGCCCTCGTGGAGCGGGGCGCGGTGCGGCTGGTCCATCAGGGGCGCGAGACCCGGCTGGATAAGCCCAGCCGCGGCGTCCACCCCGGCGACCTACTGACCTTCGTCCAGAACGGCGAGGTCACGACCCTGCGGGTGGAGGCCCTGGGCGAAAGGCGCGGGCCCGCCGAAGAGGCCCGCGCCCTCTATAGCCGCCTTACGACTTGATCACGAACTCGCCTTCGATGTGCAGCTTCACCTCGTCGGAGACGGCCGGCAGGGCGTAGTTGATGCCGAAGTCCGAGCGTTTGATGGTGGCCTCGCCGTCGAAGCCGGCCTTATAGGCGCCCATGACGGATCCGGCCGCATTGAACTCAACCTCGATCGTCACCGGCTTGGTCACGCCGCGCAGGGTCAGGTCGCCGACCACCGTCGCCTCATTCGGATCGGACGGATCGACCGTCACCGAGCGCGAGACGAAGGTCGCCGTCGGATGGTTGGCGGTGTCGAAGAAGTCGGCCGTTTGAAGATGGGCCTTCAGCCGGTCGTCATTGGGCGCCACGTCGGTCAGCGGGACGGTGGCGGTCAGGGTCGAGGCGGAGGGGTTGGCCGGGTCCAGCTTCAACTCGGCCTTCACGTTCACGAACTGACCCGTATAGGTCGACAGGCCGAAGTGGCTGACCGACCAGGTGATCTTGCCGTGGCTCGACTCCAGCGCATAGTCGCCGGCGCGGACCTCGGCCGGGTTCTGGGTCAAGGCGGCCTGGGCCACGACGGCGCCACCGGCGGCGAGGCTGAGGGCCAGGGCGCCGGCCACGGCGTATTTGGCGAAGGCGTATTTCATCAGGGGAGCGCGCATGGTCATGTTCCGGTAGGGGTTGATATGTAATCTACACAGTTGCGGTTAAGCCCGACCTTTGTCAAGCGGTCGAGCCAGGCCCGCGAACGCCTCTCACCTTAAGCCCTGCTGTTGACAGTTGGTTGCGCGGCCGCCATGTCGCAGACCTCCCGCTCGCAATCGTGATCTCTTCGCCGCCCAATGACCTACATCGTCACCGACGCCTGTGTGAAATGTAAGTTCATGGACTGCGTCGAGGTCTGTCCCGTGGACTGCTTCTACGAGGGCGAGAACTTCCTGGTCATCGCCCCGGACGAATGCATCGACTGCGGCGTCTGCGAGCCGGAATGCCCCGTCGACGCCATCGTGCCGGACACTGAGGACGAGCCCGACGGCAAATGGCTTCAGGTCAACGCCGAATACGCCAAGGTCTGGCCCAACATCACCGTCAAGGGCACGCCTCCCGCCGACCGCGAACAGTATGAGCGCGAGACCGGCAAGTTCGAGAAATACTTCAGCCCCAAGCCGGGCAAGGGCTCCTGAGCCGGGGCGGCCGACGCAGGGCCGCGCGTTCAAACCTTCGCGACATTCCGCGTCGGCTGTGTGGACGTTTTGAAATTCCGCAAATTTGTGATAGGTTCTGTTTCATTGGATCGGGCGGTCCGCGAAACCTTCGCGCCGCCCGTGTTTGCGACAGAATCCCGCCCATAGACGGGATCGGCCAGAGGTTTGGTGATCCGTTTCCGCATCTGACGTCCGCATTTCATCGACCGACGGAAGCTTCCGGCGGCGAGACTGCATTGCGTTTGATGCGCCTTCGCTTCGCCCGGCCCTGACCGGGAAAGGACGAATATGACGAGCAAGACTGGTCTGGAGTTCAAGGTTGGCGACGCGGTCGTCTATCCGGCGCACGGCGTCGGCAAGGTGGCGGCCATCGAGACTCAGGAAGTCGCGGGCATGTCGCTGGAAGTCTATGTCGTGACCTTCGACCACGAGAAGATGACCCTGCGCGTCCCGACCAAGAAGGCGGCCACCGCCGGTCTGCGTTCGCTGGCCGCCGACGACGTCGTGACCAAGGCCCTGACCACCCTGAAGGGCCGCGCCCGCATCAAGCGCACCATGTGGTCGCGCCGCGCCCAGGAGTATGAGGCCAAGATCAACTCGGGCGACCTGATCTCCATCGCCGAGGTCGTCCGCGACCTGCACCGCGCCGACACCCAGCCGGAACAGTCCTATTCCGAGCGCCAGCTCTATGAATCGGCCCTGGACCGGATGGCCCGCGAAGTCGCCGCCGCCAACAAGATCGACAAGGACGCCGCCGTCGAGCTGCTGGCCAAGTCGCTCAGCGCCAAAAAGCCGGTCCCGACCGCCGAAGCCGCCTAGAGCCTGATCGGTTGAAGTGGAATCGCTTCGCGATTCCGCTGAAGCCGTGAATCAGGCTCCAGATTAAAGCGAGAGCATGATTCACGCTTCTGTCGGAACCGCGAAGCGGTTCCGTCCGAAACGATCATGCTCTAAGCGTCCGCATCGGAACAATGAAAAGGCCCCGGAGCGATCCGGGGCCTTTTTGTTTTGACCGACGTCAAGGCGGGGCGCGGCCTCATCCGCTCAGATGGCCGGCGACAAGGAGCCGACCATGACCGACGCCACCCCGCTGGGGTTTCACCACATCCGCCTGGAGCTGGCGCGCGAACCCCAGCACCCCGACGGCGATCACGACATCGGCTATGACATACTGGCGCCCCTGACGGCCGAGCGCCGGCTGGACGCCGCCGTCTGGCGCGAGGCGCCGGAGAAATGCCGGGTGCGCCGCTTCTCGCACGGGGCTACCCTGGCCTTCGGACGCCTGCGCCATGCGGCGCCGGACCGCTGGTTCCTCGATTTCGAACCCGGAGAGGCCGACGACGCCCACGGCTTCCGCCTGGCCGACGAAGTGATCCAGACCGGCGAATACCTCAGCCTTTCGACCGGAGACCAAACCCACACCTATGTGGTGGCGCGGGCCGAGCCGGTCTGAGCGTCAGAAATATTCGGCGTTGGCGGGGCACTGGGCGCTGATGCGCCGGGCGGTGATGCTGGCCGGAATATAGGGGGTGCCGCGCAGCAGCTGGGCGCCGCCGCGGAAGCTGAAGCTGGTGTCCTCATAGGTTCCGTTCAGCCGGACCTGAATCCGCCGCCCCTTCTTGTCCTGGCACGTCCCCTCGAACCGGGCGCGGCCGTCGCCGACCACCCGGGTCGGATAGGTGCAGCGCCAGCGGTTGGTCGACAGGCCGCCGAAGAAGCGGTTGATCTCGCTGGGACGGACGCATTTCTGATGGGTCTCGTTCTGGCCCAGGGCGCTGGTGGTGTATTCCCAATAGCCCGGCAGCACTTCCGACTGGGCCGGAGTCTGGGCGGGCGCCATGGCCGGGGCGGCCAGCATCAGGGCGCCGGCGGCGACGGGCGCCAGGGCGGCCAGCAGTTTAAGAGACGGACGGGACATGGCGGCCTTCTGTTCAGCGGAAGTCTTCATGATATGGCGTATAGAGCGCGTCATTTGAATGACGGCTGAACGAGGCTGTTCCCCGCCGTCCAGCCGCAGGCTTGGATTTCGGCCGCCGCCGGCGCGCCTGGCCTCGGCGTTCAAGACTCGGCTTGACGCCCGACCGCCTCTTCCCTTATACGGCCCCCTCTCGCGCGGGCTGGTTCCCGCGCGCAACTGTTTCATGCGTCCGCTCCCACGCTTCGGGCCGGACGCCGCACCTTAAGGATCTGACGATGTCGCGTCGTTGCGAACTCACCGGTATCGGCCCGATGGTCGGCCACAGCGTGAGCCACTCGAACATCAAGACCAAGCGCCGCTTCCTGCCGTCGCTGAAGACGGTCAAGGTCACCTCGGACGCCCTGGGTCAGACCTTCTCGCTGCGTATCTCCAACGCCGCCCTGCGCACCCTGGACTATAAGGGCGGCCTGGACGCCTTCATCGTCAAGGCCCGCGACGAGCAGCTGTCGATCGCCGCCCAGCGCATCAAGCGCCAGGTTCGCGCCAAGCTGGCCGAACAGGCCGCCGCCTAAGTCCGGCGACGCATCATGATCTGGAAAGGGCCGGCGGCGACGCCGGCCTTTTTCTTTGCGCGCCTTCCAAGCCCGGATTAAGCCTGACGGGCAACTGGAGGGGAATCCGCATGACTGTCGCCCGCACCCTGGCCGCCTCGGCCGCCGCCCTTGGTCTTTCGGTTTCGGGCCTGTCGGCTTTGACCGTCGCGCCGTCCATCGCCCAGGCGCAGGAGACGCAGGCGGCGACGCCGGTGCGCGAATCGACCCCCTACACCCTGGCGACCGACCAGCCCCTGACCGTCGAACAGCAGGCGATGCGGTTCGACACGGCCGATCTGTCGATCAAGGTCATTCCCCAGGACAAGGCCATCGACGCCGTCGCCGTTCTGGGCTTCACCGCCAAGGCGCCGCTGGAGCGGCTGGTGGTCGATCTGGATACGCTGCTGCCCATCTCTTCGGTCCAGATCGACGGGGTCGAACTGGCCGCCGACCGCTGGTCCAACCCCGAGGGGCGGCTGACGGTCGAACTGCCCCAGACCCTGGCCGCGGGCGGGTCGGTCGTCCTGCGGGTCGCCTATGCCGGACAGCCGCGCGTCGCCCCGCGCGCGCCCTGGGACGGCGGCTTCGTCTGGTCCACGGCCCCTTCGGGCGAGCCCTGGATCGCCACGGCCGTCCAGGGCGAGGGCTGCGACATCTTCTGGCCCTGTATCGACAGCCCGCACGGCGAGCCCGGCCGGGTCGATCTGCACATCACCGTCCCGTCCGACCTGTCGGCTCCGTCCAACGGCCGCTTCCTGGGCAAGGTCGATCACGGCGACGGCTGGACCACCTGGAACTGGTCGGCCAAGAGCCCCAACACCTACGCCATCGCCCTGAACGTCGGCCCCTATGAGGAGGTCAGCGGCCAGTATCAGAGCCGGTTCGGCAATACGATCCCGCTGCACTACTGGCATCTGAAGTCGGACGCGCCCGAGAAGGTTCAGGCCCTGTTCGCCGAATTCCCCCAGATGCTGGACTTCTTCGAAGCCAACGTCGGCCCCTTCCCCTTCGGCGACGAGAAGATGGGCGTGGTCGAGACCCCGCACCTGGGCATGGAGCACCAGACCATCAACGCCTACGGCAACGGCTACAAGATCGACGGCCGGGGCTATGACTGGCTGCTGCAGCACGAGTTCGCCCACGAATGGTTCGGCAACCAGCTGACCAACGCCAACGCCGACGACATGTGGCTGCACGAAGGACTGGGCAGCTATATGCAGCCGCTGTACGCCCGCTGGCTGCTGGGCGACCGCTACATGCAGCGCGAACTGGCCAATCAGCGCGAGGGGCTGGTCAATAAATACCCCGTGGTGTCCGGCACGCCCAAGACTGAGGACGAGGTCTATAAGGGCGACGTGGGTCCCGGCGGCGACATCTATTCCAAGGGTTCGCTGATCGCCCATTCGCTGCGGATGCTGATCGGCGACGACGCCTTCCATCGGTCCCTGACGCGGCTGGTCTATGGGACCGACGATCCTCGCCCCGGCGCCTTTACGCCCCTTTACCGTTCGACCCAGGACTATCTGCAGATCGTCAATGCGGTGACGGGCGAAGACTATGGCTGGTTCTTCCGCGGCTATCTGTACAACGCCGCCCTGCCGGTCCTGACCCAGACCCGGCGTGACGGCCGGCTGAGCCTGCAATGGACCACCGGCGACGGCGGCGTCTTCCCCATGCCGGTCGAGGTCGAGATCGACGGCCGCGTTCGGACCGTGGCCATGACGGGCGGCCGGGGCGAGATCGCGGTCCCGGCCGGCGCCCATGTCCTGATCGACCCGCAGAACAAGGTGCTGCGCCAGATGGACGTCATCGACCGGCTTCAGGCCTATAAGGCCGAGCAGAGGGCGGCGGCCAAGCCCTAGAGCCTGACTTCGCCCTAAGCCGCCTCCACCGTCACCGACTGGCGCACCATCCGGCAGCGCTCCTGGGTGGTCAGAAAGGCGATGTCGGCGGCGTCGCGGCCGCAGGCGATCCGCACCAGCCCCTCGACCGGGGCCAGGCCCGTCGGATCGACCAGCCACCAGCCCCCGTCCAGCCAGACCTCGAAGATGGCGTGGAAGTCGGGCGGGGTCAGCTGATGGGCGAAGGCGCTGACCGCGCGGGCCGGAACGCCCGAGGCGCGGCAGAAGGTCATGCCCAGGTGGGTGAAGTCGCGGCACACCCCCGCCCGGTCGATGAAGGTGCGGGCCGCCGTCGTCTCGGTGTCCGAGACCCCGTGCTCATAGTCGATGTTCTCGGCGATCCAGTTCAGAATGGCCAGAACCCGCGCCCCGCCCGCCGTCTCGCCGAACTGGCGCGTTACGAAGCGCCCGAACTGGTCGGAGGGGCAATAGCGGCTGGGCTGGAGATAGGGCAGAACCTCGGCCGGCAGATCGCCCCAGTCATGCTGCGACACGCTGGGCGGCAGCCCCTTAAGCACCCCATTGTCCACGACCGCCTCATAGACCAGGGCGACCTCGCCTTGGACGTGGCAACGCAGGGTCCGGGCGCCGAAATCGACATCCTCGTCTTCCTGGAACTGGACCGGCGGATCGAAGGTCAGTCGCTCCTCCAGAATCTCCTGGCCGGGCCAGTGGGCGACCTGAATCTTGTAGATGGCGTCCGTGGGCGGATCAAAGCTGTAAACGAGCTCGGCGCGAACGCGCAATTTCATGGGGTCTGACCGGTGGAAGGGAATGGGGCTAACGCCATGCGACTGGGGCCGTTCCATGTCCAGCCCCTCCAGACTGTACGCCGCCGTACACGGAAGGCTTAAATAGACAAGCGTCGCCAATGTGTTACGGTGCGACCCATATGGATCTCTCCCTATCTGACCTGCCGTCTGCCTCGCAGGTCGGACTTGCGACCTTCCGCTGGGGGCGAAACCGCCGCAACGGGAAGACGAAATCATGACGGACTACGACGTCCGCGCCCAGATCGCCCTGAACGACTGCGACCGGGAGCCGATCCACATCCCCCAGGCGATCCAGGGCCACGGCCTGCTGCTGGTGCTGAACCTGGACGCCCTGACCCTGGAACAGGGGGCCGGGGCGATCGAGGATCTGACCGGCCAGACCCGCTGGATCGGCCTGCCGATCGCCGACCTGCTGGGCGAGGTGGTGGGGCGGCGTCTGCGCGACATGGCGGCCATCCGCGAGGCGGGCTTCGCCGGCCGTTGGCGGGCGACCAACCGGCTGGAATACGACGTCGTCGTCTATTATGCGCCCGCTGCAAAGGCGGCCGGCACGGAGGCCGCCTCCGCCCTTCGAATGGTGGTCGAGGTCGAGCAGAGCTCGCAACAGGCCCGGCTGGGCGTCGAACTGATCACCCGGCTCGATACGGCCGGCGCGGCTCTCGAACGCAGCGCCACGGTTCAGGGCGTTTGCGAGCGGGCCGCCGACGCCTTCCGAAGTCTGACCGGCTTTGAGCGGGTCATGATCTATCGCTTCCTGGATGACGAGGCGGGCCAGGTGGTGGCGGAATCGCGCGCGGGCGATGCGACCTCCTTCCTGAACCACCACTTCCCGGCGACCGACATTCCCCGCCAGGCGCGGGCCCTTTATCTGCGCAATCCGGTGCGGGTCATTCCCGACACCCGCTATACGCCCCAGCCGCTGCGACCGCTGCATCCGGGCGAGCCCCCCTTGGACATGAGCGATAGCGGCCTGCGGTCCGTGTCGCCGATCCACATCCAGTATCTGCACAATATGGGGGTGCGGGCCTCGGCCTCGGTCTCCATCATCGTCGATGATGTTCTGTGGGGTCTCGTGGCCTGCCACAGCAGCACGCCGCTGCTGCTGTCCTATGAACTGCGCGTGGCCTGCACCACCCTGGCCCGCACCCTGGCGCGCCAGCTGAAGACCAAGGCGGACGCCGAACTGTATCGCGAGCGGGTTCGGCTGCGTCGGCTGGAGGACGAGCTGATCATCGGCCTGTCGCGCGACCGCGACCTGGCCTCGGGCCTGGCCGACCAGGCCGGCGCCCTGAAGGATCTGGTCGGCGCCGACGGCGTGGCGATCGTCCAGGGCGACCGGATCGAGGCGTTCGGCCATGTCCCGCCGCCGGAGGCCCAGCGTCAGATCGCGGACTGGCTGGAGGCGCAGCCGGGGCTTCGTCCGGTCGCCACCAACGCCCTGTCCACCCTCCTGCCCCAGGCCGAGGCCTGGCGGACCCACGCCAGCGGCCTTCTGGCCGTGCGACTGCCGGGCCCGCAGCCGCTCAGCCTGCTATGGTTCCGCGCCGAGATTCTGGAGACGGTGCGCTGGGCCGGCGATCCCTCGACCGCCGTCAAATCGACGGACGGGGGCGGCGCCCTGACGCCCCGCGCCTCCTTCGCCGAATGGCGCGAGACCGTGTCGGGCCGCGCCCGCCGCTGGGGCGCCGCCGCCGTCGAATCCGCCGCCCGCCTGCGCGACGCCCTGTCGGACTTCACCTCCGTCACCCAGCTTCGCAGCCTGAACCAGTCGCTTCAGGCCCGCCTGTCCGAGCGCGACCTGCGGCTGGAGCAGCAGGAGTTCCTGATGCGCGAGGTCAATCACCGGGTCCAGAACAGCCTGACCCTGGTGTCCAGCTTCCTGGGACTTCAGGCCCGCGACCTGGGCGACGGCCCGGCCAAGGTCGCCTTGCAGGAGGCGCGGCGCAGAGTGCGGGCCGTCTCGACCGTCCACACCCGCCTCTATCGCGGGGATCATGACGCGGCCATCGACCTGTCGCGCTACATCGGCGAACTGGTCGAGGATCTGGGCTCCAGCATGGGGCCGGAATGGGTGTCGGCGATCGAGACCGATCTGGCGCCGGTCTGCGTCGGGGCCGACCGGGCGGTGACCATCGGCCTGATCCTGACGGAACTGATCATCAACGCCCAGAAATACGCCTACGACGGCCGACCCGGTCCGCTGCGCATCGGTCTGACCGAGGCGGACGAGAGCCTGCGCCTGGTGGTGGCCGACGACGGCAGGGGCGGCCACAAGGCGGGCAAGGGGTTCGGCTCAATGATGATCGGCAGTCTGGTGGCCCAGTTGGGCGGTCAGATCGACTATCGCGATCAGAAGCCGGGGCTGGAGGTCGCCCTGCGCGCGCGCATGGAGGCGCCGGCCTGAGCCCAGGCCCTGCGGCGGACGCCGCGTCAAACAAGCTTCGCGGCGGACGCCGCTTTAGGCAAGCTTCGCGGCGGACGCCGCATTCAAAACGAAAAACGGGCGCGGAGATCATCTCCGCGCCCGCTTCCATTCTTCGACTTAAAGCAGCTTCAGGTCGATGGCCGAGGTCTTGCCGCGCTGATTTTCCAGCTCGTATTCGACCTTGGCGTTTTCATCGAGGCCCTGAAGGCCGGCCTTCTGAACGGCGGTGACGTGAACGAACACGTCAGAGCCGCCGCTGTCGGGCTGGATGAAACCATAGCCCTTGGTGGGGTTGAACCACTTGACCGTACCGGTCGCCATGTCTGCGTCTCCGTAAACGCGCTTTTCCAGGCGGATCTCCCTCGGGAGGACCCGACAATCCATCTGGACAGCTCGTTCAGGCGAAGGAGCGAGACGCGGGTGTGGACCCCACGCAAAATCCGGACTGCGCCTCTGTTGTCACCCGGCTTTTCCAGACGGTCAACAGCAAAGCGGCGGGCCTTTTCGCCTATCGCGCTTAACGGCAGACGCCCCGGTCGGCGGCGTCGAGGTGCAGATGGTTCTCGTGGGCGGCGTTATAGTCGGGCGTCAGGACCGTGGCGAACAGGCCGCAGGCGCCGTCACGCAGGGCGTGCAGGAAGCGAGACCCCGCCGCTCCCGCCCGCCCCTCGCCGCGCCAGTCGTCCAGCACGGTCACGGTGCGCCCGTCCGCCAGGGTCACGCCCGCGACGTCCAGGGCGTTGGCGCGGGCGTGTTCGCTGGGCCGTTCGCTGACGTCCTGAGAGCCGTAGATGCGGCGGCAGGAATAGGTCCCATAGTTTTCGACCCGAGCCGGGACCGAGCCCAGGATGTCGCGGGCGGCGGGCTGCAGCACCTGACGGTCCCAGATGACGTAGCGCACGGCCAGGGGGCACTGCATCACCACATCGGCCGGGGCCAGGGGCGTCACCGCGCCCCCGGTGATCCGAACGGCGCCGCGCACGACGCAGAAGCCGCCGTCGTCGCGATCGGCGGCCCGTTCGACCTCGACCCCCGCCTCACGCAGCACCTGCATACAGGCCTCGGTCGCGCCCTGAACCTCTTCGGGCGCGGCGGTAGGGGAAAGGTCGAAGTCCGCCACCTTGGCCGCCGTCGCCCGCCCGACCGGCTGGTTCAGGTCCAGCGGCTTCCAGGGCAGATCCTGCGGCGGCGCATAGGCGTTCAGCAGGGCGAAGGCGGCGCAGGCCAGCAGCCCGACCTCCCACATCAGATTCCAGAAATCGGCGAAGTCGCGCTTCATACGGTCCCAGCATGGACCGCCAACGGCCCTGCTGGCAAACGCCGCGCAGGGCTGCACGTTCAACGCCGAGGGAGTCTCAGGCGGCGGCCGGCGTCAGGTTCAGCGGTTTCACAAGCGGCAGGATAATGCGCCGCACCTTGGTCTCTTTGACGCGCGTCAGGGGCTTGTGCGTCACATGGCCGCTGGCGGGCCAGAACACGATCCGGCATCCCGCCGGGCCGCTCTGTTCACCCACGCCGACGGGCACGCCCAGTTCTTCCAGAAAGCCGCAGGCGAAGGCGAGATTGTCCTGACCGATGGAGTTGACGAAATTGCCGGGGCTGGCCCCGCCGAACACCTGGGCCTCCAGCCGGTTCAGCTTCGCCCCGGCCTGCAACAGCCCCTCGATCAAAAGCGGCATCAGATGGTCGCCGTAGCGGGCCGGATCGCCGCTGGCGCCGCGGTTGCGGCGGGCCAGCACGAAATGGTTCATCCCGCCCACGCCGGCGACCGGATCATGGATGCAGGCGGCCACGCACGAGCCCAGGACCGTGGTCAGGGCCAGATCCGACTCGTCCGACACCCCGTATTCGCCCTGTCCCAGAGAGAACCGACGCCCCTTCCCGAGGGGGTCCCTGTTCACCACTGAGAAATTGCCGATCAACATCTGCGAACCCGTTTGACTGATCCGCCGACCATGAGCGCTCTGGGTGTATAAACCGTATAGGATAGGTCGGTATTGCTCCTTATTTTCAAGTTAAATTACTGGAATTGCATAGACAATTGGCCGCTTACCATGTAGCCGACAGTTGTCTTCCTAAGTATACAGCCGTAATCGGCGACACCCTCATTAAAGCTCCGCTTGTCCCGACGCGCCGGACCCTTCACCATGCCCCGATGGGAAAAAAGACCGACGCCTATGACGCCGAACTGGAACGGCTCCAGCTCGCCGTTGTGAAGACCCAGGCCTGGACGATCGAACACGGGCTGCGCGTGGTGATCGTGCTGGAGGGGCGCGACACGGCGGGCAAGGACGGCGCCATCAAACGGCTGACCGAACATATGTCGCCGCGCCAGACCCGTGTGGTCGCCCTACCCAAGCCCAGCGATCGCGAAACCACCCAGTGGTATTTCCAGCGCTATGTCCCGCACCTGCCGGCGGCGGGCGAGACCGTCATCTTCAACCGCTCCTGGTACAATCGCGCCGGGGTGGAGCCGGTCATGGGCTATTGCACCCCGGAACAATACGCCCAGTTCCTGACCGACGCCCCCCGGTTCGAGCGAATGCTGACCGAGGACGGGATCATTCTGATCAAGATCTGGCTGGACATTTCGCGCAAGGAGCAGGCCCAGCGGCTGAAGGAGCGCCGGGTCGATCCGCTGAAACAGTTCAAACTGTCGTCCCTGGACGCCGAGGCCGAGGCCCGGTTCGACGCCTATTCCGCCGCCCGCGACCGGATGCTGGACGAGACCGACCGCACCTACGCCCCCTGGACCGTCATCGCCACCGACGACAAGAAGACCGCCCGGCTGAACCTGATCCGCCACATATTGAAGGTGCTGGACCATTGCGGCGAGGAGATCGCCGCCCCTGACGACGAAGTGGTCTTCACCGCCTCGGAGGCCAAGGGGCGGCTGGCGCGGTAAAAGAGGTCAGGCTTCGCCGGCGATCTGGCGCAGGGCCTGTTCGAACACCTCGGCGGGCTGTCCGCCGCTGATCATATATTTGTTCTCGACGACCACGGCCGGGACCGAGTTGATCCCCCGCGACCGCCACAGATCCTCCTCGGCGCGCACCGCCTGGGCGTAGCGGCCCGAGGCCAGGACCTCGCCCGCCTCGGCCCGGTCGAGCCCTGCCGCCTCGGCGGCGGCCGTCAGAACCCCCGCGTCGGTCAGGTTGCGGTTCTCGGTGAAATGGGCGGTGAACAGGGCCTGTTTCAGCGCCTTCTGCTTTTCAGGCGCGGTCTCGTGGGCCCAGTACAGAAGGCGGTGGGCGTCGAAGGTGTTCCAGATTCGGCTTTCGTCGGTCATCCGCATGTCGAAGCCGACCTCCCCTGCCCGCGCGCGGATCATGGCGCGGTTGGCGGCCGACTGTTCCGGGCTCGCCCCGTATTTACGGCCGATGTGTTCGACGATGTTCTCGCCCCCCGGCGCCATCTGAGGGTTCAGCTCGAACGGATGGAAGGTGATGTCGGCCTGGACGCCTTCGTCCTTCAGCCGGTCCAGCGCCGCCTCCAGGCCGCCCAGCCCCACCACGCACCAGGGGCAGACCACGTCGGAGACGAAGTCGATCTTCAGGGTCTTGGAAGCGGTTTGGGACATGGCGCGCCTTCTGAAACAGCCTTGGTTTCGGATCATATGGGAGGGCCGCAGCGCGGGCGCCAGTGAGCAGGAGGTGAGCGGGCGGGTCGGCCGCCGCAGACCCCGCGCACCGCCTGTTCACCCGCACCCGCGCGCTTCACTCACCCCAGCTTCAGATCGCGCGGCGGACGGATCCGTCGCCAGCGGGCCTCGACGAAGGCGAAGGCGCCGAAGGCCATCAGACCCACAGCCGTCAGCCCCAGGATCCATGAGCCGCCGGGCTGGCTTTCCAGCGTCTCCAGGGCGGCCGCCGTATTTGTGACCTCGCCCGATCGGGTGTGCAGACCGGCCAGGACGACGAAGACCCCCAGCGGCAGATAGGCGAAGCCCCGCGCCCCATAGCCGATCCGCGCCAGGATCGAGGCCGGACGACGCAGGCCGTCGGGACAGGCCAGGGCGGCGTCGAAGTCGTCGCGGAAGGCCCGCACGATGTTGCCGATCCCGACCCCCAGCACCACCAGCCCCGCCGACATAAGCAGCAGGTCGCCGAACGGCAGGTCCAGGACCATGGCGGCCTTCTCCTGGTTTTCGGCGATGCTTTCGGCCTGGTCCGCCGCCTGGCTGGTCGCGCCGCCCGCCTCATCCAGATATTCGAACACCCCCGCCGCCAGCAGGCCGTAGAACAGGCCGCTGGCCGCCTGGCCCGCCCGCGTCGCCCAGCCCTTCGCATCGGTTCCCGCATGGTCCGCATCGAACACGGCCTGCAGGACCCGCCAGCCGACGAAGGCCCACAATCCCAGCCCCAGGGCCACCAGCCAGACCCGACCGAAGGGCTGTTCCGCCAGCCAGCCCGCCGCCCCGCCCGTGCCGACCGCGTCGCCGATCCGGTCCAGGGCCGCCAGCAGGGTCAGGGCGCCGGCCGACAGATAGACGAAGCCCCGCGCCCCATAGCCGACCCGCGCCGCCTGCTCGACCAGGACATGAAGCGGCGGCGTTCGGCGCGCGACGGGAATCCGGTCGCGCACGGTTCGCCCCAGGGCGGCGGCGGCGTGACGAAGGCGGGCGACGACCATGCGGGCTCCTGAAGAGGCGGAGCCGTTCAACGTGCGCGGCCGCCTATGGCTCCCGCCCCGCCCGCCGCGTCAGGCTCCGTGGGCGGCGGGAAGCTCCAGCACCGCCTTCAGCCCGCCCATGTCGCTGTCGCCGAGCGTCAGCCGCCCGCCATAGGCGCGGGTCAGATCTTCGACGATCGACAGGCCCAGGCCCGAGCCGGGCGCGCTCTCGTCCAGCCGGGCGCCGCGCTTCATCACTGCCTCGCGCTGATCGGCCGGCAGGCCCGGTCCGTCGTCCTCGACCACGACGATCATCTGGCCCAGGCCGTTGCCCCCGGCCGAGACCCGCACCCGCCGCCGCGAGAACTTGGCCGCATTCTCGATCAGATTGCCCAGAATCTCCTGCAGATCCTGGCGTTCGCCCAGAAAGGCCAGGTCGTCGGGCGCGCGCCAGTCGATCTCGACCCCCTTGTCGCGGAACACCTGTTCGATCATCACCGCCAGCTCGTCCAGCACCTCGGGCACAGGCGTGGTCTCGCCCAGGCCGTGGGCGGCGCGGGCGGCGGCGCGGGCGCGGCGCAGGTGGTGATCGACCTGGCCCTGCATGATCTGGGTCTGGCGACGCACCAGTTCCGGCAGGGCCCCTTGCGCGGTACCGGCCTCGGCCAGCATGACGGAGATGGGCGTCTTCAGCGCATGGGCCAGGTTGCCGACATGGGTGCGCTGGCGGTCCACGACCTCCTGATTGTGGTCCAGCAGATTGTTGACCTGTTCGGCCAGGGGCTGGATCTCCAGCGGATAGGCGCGCTCGATCCGGGCCGCCTGGCCTTTTCGGACCGCCGCGATCTCATTCCGCAGATCATAAAGGGGCCGCAGGCCCACCTGGACCTGGATGAAGACCGCCGAGGCCAGGCCGAAGCCCAGCAGCAACAGGGCGACCCAGGTCACGGTGGCGAACTGGCGCGCATCCGCCTCGACATTGGAGCGGTCGATCCCGACGAAGAAGACCACCGGCGCGGTCCGCCCCGGCAGGGACTTCATGCTGGCGGCGATCCGCAGCGGCTCGCCCGCCGGACCGACGGCGTTATAGGTGATGGTCTGGCCATAGGCGTCGTCCAGCCGCGCCGGCAGGTCCGGCGGCGCGACAAGGTCTTCGCCATACAGGGAGTCCGACCGGGTCAGGATGCGCAAGCCCCCCGCCAGGGTCGGCTCGGCCGTCATCCAGTATTTGCCGGAAAAGACCCGCAAGGTGGGCGCGTCCATGATCTGGGGCGTCATCACCGTCCCGCTGGCGGTGACGGTCCGCACCACCAGTTCGTCGGTCGTCTCGGCCAGGACGTTGCCCAGGCGGCGCAGGGCCGATTCCTTGAACTGATTGGTCAGGACCAGGCCCGTGGCGACCAGGGCCAGCAGGATCCAGCCCGAGGCCAGCCAGATCAGCCGCCGCGTCAGCGACCGCCCAGGCCGGCCGAACCATCGGCCCCAGCCGGCGCGCCTCGTCCCCCCGTCCCGGTTCATCGATTCAGGGTCACGCCGCCTCGGACTCGCCCGCCAGGGGGGCCAGCCGATAGCCCAGACCCCGAACCGTCTCGATCCGGTCCGAGCCGATCTTCTTGCGCAGTCGGCCGATGAAGACCTCGATCGTGTTGGAATCCCGATCGAAATCCTGATCGTACAGATGTTCGACCAGTTCGGTGCGGCTGATCACCCGGCCCTGATGCATCATCATATAGTGCAGCAGCCGGTACTCCAGCGAGGTCAGGCGCAGCGGCTCGCCGTTGACGTTGGCGCGGGCCGCGCGCGGGTCCAGCCGCAGCCCCCCGCAGGACAGGGTCGCCGAGGCGATGCCCGCCGAACGGCGCAGCAGGGCCCGCAGCCGGGCCAGCAGCTCCTCCGTATGGAAGGGTTTGGTCAGATAGTCGTCGGCCCCCGCGTCGAAGCCCGACACCTTGTCCGACCAGGCGCCGCGCGCCGTCAGGATCAGGACCGGCGTGGCCTTGCCCTCGCGCCGCCAGCGCTCCAGCACCGACACCCCGTCGATCTTGGGCAGGCCCAGGTCCAGAACGATGACGTCATAGGGTTCGGTGTCGCCCAGGAACCAGGCCTCCTCGCCGTCGGCGGCGTGATCCACCGCATAGCCGGCGTCGGCCAGGGCGCCCTTCAGCTGCCGCGACAGATCGGCGTCGTCTTCGACCAGCAGGACACGCATCTTCAGTCTTCTCCCATCACGCGGCCCGAGCGGGCGTCCACGCGGATATCCGCCACCCGGCCGCCGGGATATTCCCAGCGCACCACCACTGTGTCGCCGCGCGGGCTGACGCCCAGCATCCGACCCTCGCGACCTGCGCCCACCCGGCGCACCACGGCCCCCAGGTCGGCGCGAGGCGCGTCCACGGCCCGACTGTCGCGCGGGGGCGGACCCCGACGGTCCTGGGCGGCCTCGCGATCCTGATCCCGCGACGCCTCGCGCGACTGGGCCGAGACCTGGGTCGCGGGAACCAGGGTCGCAGGGACCAGGGCCAGGACGGCGGCGATGAGGAGGGCGCGGGTGCGGGTCATGGGGCGGTTCTAGGCGGACGGCTCTGAACAGCCGCTGAACGAGGGTGTCGGAAAGGGGCCAGACTGATGAAAATCCCCTGCAACCGCCCTTACACCAAAGACGGCCGAAATGCGCCCCTCCCCGGCTCAGGGAAAAAGCGGGGGGGGCCGGTCGGATGAACGGCGCCTGAAACGCGCCGTTCAGATCGGGCTCAGGCGGGGCGTGGTCTCCTGGCTTCATCGGCGCTCCCCTCGGGGCGTCTCCCAACGCAAGGATTGATCCGATGCTGAACAAGAAAGCCCTCATCCCCGCCCTGGTCCTGGCCGCTGCGGCCTCGGCCGCCCTGCCCGCCGCCGCCCAATCCTACGGCCCTCATGGTCGTCCGCATCACGCCCAGCCCGCCGGCTACGGCTACGGCCCCTCGGTCAACGTCCGCATCGACCAACTCGACCGCCGCATCGACCAGGGCCTCCGCACCGGCCAGCTGAGCCGCCGCGAAGCCGGCCGTCTGCGCGCCGAACTCAACAGCGTCCAGCGTCTGGAAGCCGGCTACCGCCGGGGCGGCCTCAGCGGTTGGGAGCGCGCCGATCTGGACCGCCGCCTGGATCGCCTGGCGGCCCAGGTCCGCTATGAGCGCCGCGACTGGGACAATCGTCGCGGCTGATCGCCCTCTCCCGGCCTGAAAACCAAGACGCCCGGTCCCTGCGGACCGGGCGTCTTTCCTTGCGCGCCTACAGTTTGATGAAGGGCTGCATCAGCTTGCCCAGCCAGCCGTCCAGCTGGATCTGGCCGTCCAGGGCCACGACGCACAGGCAGGGATCGGGCGAGACCACGCGCGGCTGGTGCAGCACCTCGCCGTCCGCTTCTTCGAAATCGCCCGGCTCGAACAGCGCCGTCTCGGTGGCGTAGGCGCCGTGGATGACGCAGGTCAGTTCAATGCCGCCGTGGGTATGTTTGGGTGTCTCCCGCCCCGGCCCGATCTCCAGAAGGATGACGCGGCAATCGCCGTCACGCGGCGCATGGACGTCGCGGGCGCGCATGCCCGGTCCCAGCCAGCGCCACGGCCCCAGGGCGTAGCGGCGCAACGGCTCGGGCAGGCCGGCCATGTCATTCAGCGGCGTGGAGGCCAGAACCTCTCCGGCGTCTGTCTCGGCCCGCGCCATCACCCGCGCCAGGGCGTCCTCGGCCAGGGCCTGAGGCTCCAGCTCGTCCAGCAGACGGCCGCCTACGGCCTGAAGCGTCCTGACCCAGGCCTCGTTCTGGGGCCGCATCGCCAGATGGGCGGCGACCACCACCGCCTCGGGCGGGCTCAAGGTCCCGGCCGCATAGGCCAACAGCCGCTCTTCGGAGGGATTGTGCACGCCGGTCACGCCGCCCCTCCCTGTTCGTCGTCCAGCAGGGTTCTCAGCTTGATCATGGCCTTGCGAATACGCGACTTCACCGTGCCCAGCGGCAGTTCCAGCCGCCGGGCGATTTCGGAATGGGGGTTGTCCTGAAAGAAGGCCAGGCGCAGCACCTCGATCTGATCGGGCGAAAGCCGCGCCATGGCGGCCTTCAGCCGGGCGGCGTTTTCGGCGGCCAGAACGACCGTGTCGGGCTGTTCCGGCTCGTCCTGAACCAGGTCGATCTCGGGCAGGGGCAGACGCCGCGCGTCCTGGCGCAGCACGTCCAGCCGCCGGTTGCGGGCGATGGTGAAGATCCAGGTCGCGGCATGGGCCTTGGTGCGGTCGAACAGCTCGGCCTTGCGCCAGACGGTCAGCATGGCGTCCTGGGCGAAGTCCTCGGCCGCGCCGGCCGTGGCCCCCGCCTTCATCAGATAGGCCTTCAGCCGCGGGGCGAAATGGTCGAACAGGCGCGCAAAGGCGTCCCGATCGCGTCGCATCGCCACCGCCTCGATCAGGCGGTCGAAATCCTCGCCCGCCGGGGTCACGGGCGTCCGAATCGGCCGAAGGATGGAAATCTGCTCATGCATCGACCCTAATACGGTTCAGGTCGAAGTCTGGATCATTTCGTGATCCGCCGCAGAGCGGGCGGCGTATCGTCGCAAACATCCGCCCTTCTGGAAACCCAATGCCCCCTTCAGCCGCCGTACAGACTGGTCCCCGCCTACGGATCGCCGTCGTGGGCTCCGGCGTCTCGGCCCTGTCCTGCGCCTGGCTGCTGTCGGCTCGTCACGACGTGACCCTTTACGAGCGCGAGGATCGGCTGGGCGGCCATTCCAATACGGTCGACGTCCGTTCTGCGGAGGGCGAGACGGCGGTGGACACCGGCTTCATCGTCTTCAACGACGCCACCTATCCGAACCTGATCGCCCTGTTCGCCCATCTGGGGCTGAAGACCCAGGCCACCGACATGTCCTTCGCCGTCTCCCTGGATCAGGGCCGGTTCGAATATGCGGCGCCGGGCCTGTTCGCCCAGCGCCGGAACATGCTGCGCCCGCGCTTCTGGTCGATGCTGAGCGAGATTCTGCGCTTCTATCGCTCGGCCCCGGAAGGGCTGGCGGCCCTGGCCGACAGCGACGTGACCCTGGGCGACTATCTGAAGCGCGAGGGCTTCAGCGAGGCCTTCCGCGACGATCACCTCCTGCCCATGGCCGCCGCCATCTGGTCGTCGCCGGCCCATACGCTGCTGGACTATCCGGCTGAGTCTTTCCTGAGGTTCTGCGGCAATCACGGCCTGCTGAAACTGGTCGGCCGGCCGCTGTGGCGCACCGTGGTCGGGGGCAGCCGGGTCTATGTCCAGGAACTGGCGCGCCAGATTGCGGCCAACCAGATCGCGGCCGGCCCGGCCGCCGCCGGCCGCGGCGGCGAGGGGTCGCGTCTGGGCCGGGCCGTGACCCAGGTCCGACGGGTCGAGGGCGGGGTTCTGGTTCAGGACGCGACCGGGGCGACCGAACGGTTCGACCATGTCGTCATCGGCGCCCACGCCGACCAGGCCCTGGCCATGCTGGCCCAGCCAACGGCCCGCGAACGCGAGCTGCTGGGCGCCTTCCGCTACAGCCGCAACCTGACCATATTGCACACCGACCCCGGCCTGATGCCGCGTCGGCGCCGGGCCTGGGCCTCGTGGAACTATATCGGGGCCGACGACGGCCTTTGCGTCACCTATTGGATGAACCGGCTTCAGGGCCTGCCGGGCCAGGACCTGTTCGTCACCCTGAACCCGCCCCGCCCGCCTGCGGCCGGGACGCTGCTGCGCAGCGAACTGTACGAACATCCGATCTTCGACCCGGCCGCCGTCCGGGCGCAAAAAGACCTGTGGAGCCTGCAAGGTCACGGCGGCGTCTGGTTCTGCGGGGCCCATTTCGGCGCCGGCTTCCATGAGGACGGGCTTCAGTCGGGCCTCGCCGTCGCCGAACAGCTGGGCGGGGTGCGCCGCCCCTGGACGGTCGAGAACGAGAGCGGCCGCATCCATCTGACCTCTGGCGCCGCCTCCCTGGCGCGCGTCGCGTGACGGGGGCCTCGGCCCTCTATGTCGGCGGGGTCTTTCACACCCGTCTGAGGCCACGGCGGCACCGGCTGAAATACCGCGTCTTCTGGCTGATGCTGGACCTGGACGAGATCGACGTCCTGCACCGCCGGCTCAAGACCTTTTCGCGCGGCCGGTTCAACCTGATGGGCTTTTACGACCGCGACCACGGCGACGGCTCGGGCGCCCCGCTTCGCGCCCAGATCGTCGCCCGCCTGGCCGAGGCGGGGATCGACGTCGGTTCCGGCGCGATCCGCCTCCTGACCATGCCCCGCGTGCTGGGCTTCGTCTTCAACCCGATCAGCCTCTACTACTGCCACCGGCCCGACGGGCGGCTGGCGGCCATGGTCTATGAGGTCACCAGCACCTTCGGCGAGCGCCGGTCCTATGTCCTGCCGGTCCCTGCGGCCGAGGCCGACGACGACCGGTTCCGCCAGCAGACCAACAAACGCCTCTATGTCTCGCCCTTCATGGGGATGGAGATGGACTATGTCTTCCGGGGCCGCCCGCCCGGCGAGACCCTGAGCCTGGCGATCGACGGCCGCGACGCCCAGGGCCTGTTGATCGCCACCGCCATGACCGGCCGCCGCCGCCCCCTGACCGACCGCGCCCTCATCGCCGCCGCCCTGTCCATGCCGCTCCTAACCCTGAAGGTCGTCGCCGCCATCCACTGGGAGGCGCTGAAACTGTGGCTGAAACGCACCCCCCTGACCCGCAAGCCGGCGCCCGAGCCGGGGGTTCTGGTGCTTTAGAGCCTGATCCGTTGAGGAGGAACCGCTTCGCGGTTCCGCTGAAACGGTGAATCAGCCTCCAGATTTAAAGCGAGAGCATGATTCACGCTTCTGTCGGAACCGCGAAGCGGTTCCGTCCGAAACGATCATGCTCTAGCGCGGACGGTCGATGATCAGACGCGCTTTGACGCCACTGCGCCGGGCTCATAGGGGGCGGGCTGGGCGTTGGGCTTGACGTCGCCGACGACGGTCCTGGCCTTGTCCGACAGGTCCAGTTTCGAACTGGGCGTCTCGCCGAACAGTTGCAGCACCAGGGCGGTCCAGGACGGCGCGGAGGTGTCGGCCATCATCCACAGCTTCTCCACCTCGGCGAACTTGGGGTCGGCCTTGACCGCCGGGTCCGTCTTGGCCTTCGCCATGAAGTCCTGGACCTTGGACAGGGCCTCCATATTCTTCTTCCAGCTGTCGAGGTCGGCGTACTGCCGAGAGCCGTCATGATTGACAGGGCTCAAGACCCAATCAAATAGAAGTTGCTGATCTTCAGGAGAGTAGGATTCGATATACTTCACCTCATCAGCACCATGCAGATCCAAGGCGATCATCTCATTTCTCGCCCCGTCTATTTTCTTCTTGAACTCGCTATTCATCATGGTCGCAAAGATCGGATTCGTATCCGCGCCGGAAGACCCCATGAACTCTCCGTCCAAGAACATTCGGTGCGTTTCCTTATAGGCCGCGCTCTTCGCCTTATCGCTTGTGGCGCCGCTCTCGTCCGCGACGATCGCCGCCAGAGTGCGCAGCTTTTCCAGGTTCTGCGCCAAATTCGGAGCGGCCTTGATCGCAGGCCGGGCGCCGGCGGCGGGGGTCGAGGCGGTATTGAGGGCGTCTGTCATCGGAGCGGCTCTTGATGTCGGAGGAAGGGATCAGACGCGCTTTGACGCCACTGCTCCGGGCTCATAGGGGGCGGGCTGGGCGTTGGGCTTGACGTCGCCGACGACGGTCCTGGCCTTGTCCGACAGGTCCAGTTTCGAACTGGGCGTCTCGCCGAACAGTTGCAGCACCAGGGCGGTCCAGGACGGCGCGGAGGTGTCGGCCATCATCCACAGCTTCTCCGCCTCGGCGAACTTGGGGCCCGCCTTGACCGCCGGGTCCGTCTTGGCCTTCGCCATGAAGTCCCGGACCTTGGAAACGGCGGCCACATTTTTCTTCCAGCTGTCAATATCGCTGTACTTTCTCGCCCCTCCGCCGTCCGCCGCATTGATGTTAAGATCAAATATCAGTCTCTGGTCTTCTTCTGAGTAGGTGCTGATGACGGAAACCATCGCCTCACCAAGACGACCATCCTGGTTGAGGGCCGTCACCTCCTCACCGTACCTATTGTCCAACTCGCTTACCCGCTTTCCAAACGGACTCTCGTATATTGTGTTCAGCGTCGACAAGAGCGATTGATTATTGTTGGCGGCATCTGAAAACCCTCCCGTGATGATCATATTTCGCATCGCGGCATAGGCGTTTTTCTTGCCCTCCACGTTCGTCTTGCCGTCGCCGTCGGCGATGATCGCCGCCAAACCGCGCAGCTTCTCCAGGTTCTCCGCCAGCTTCGGCGTCATCGGAGGCGCCGCCGTCGAGGAGGCGCCGGCGGGGGGGGGGGGGGGCGGGGGGGGGGGGGGGGGGGGGGCGAGGCGGTATTGAGGGCGTCGGTCATTGGCGGGCTTCCCTGAAGGAGAAAGAGATCGCAGATTGCGATCTCTTCCCTTTTAAGACGTAAACAGATCAGAGCCCGGAGACCTTGGCGTCGGCGTAGTATCGGCCGGTCGACGCATTGGTCGATGTGGGCTCGAAGGTGCAGACCGCCGTGGTGTTCTCGCCATAGGGGGTGGCGGTGAAGCGGAACGACCAGACGCCCTTGGACGACAGGGTCATCGTGGTGGTGAAGGTGTTGCATCGAGGGCCCGCTTTCCCTGGCCCTGGGCCGAGGCGGCCCCGCGACGGCCGGCCGGCGATCAGGGCGGCGCCTGAAACAAGCAAACGACGCATGTGACGACATCCGCATTGCAGACGGATCAGCTCCGTCGGCCAAGTACAGCCACAACCTGAGGGATTCTAAAAGCTCAGATGTCGATGCAAAAACCCTTAGCAGGCACAACCTACGGGCGCTTCAACTTAAAAAAATTCTGAGTTGCGGTGCTAAATCCTTTTCCGCCCTGGGGACGCCGCCCGCACACGGCGTGCCGGGCGCCTCACGACGGGCGGACGGCGCGTCGTGCAGAGGCGTCGGGGTCCAGGGGCGCGATCGGAGGATGGGCGGGAAACTGGAGCGGGCGATGGGAATCGAACCCACGACATTCAGCTTGGGAAGCTGACGTTCTACCTCTGAACTACGCCCGCGCGCCTGTTTCCATAGACGGGGCGGTGGCGGGGCTCAAGGGCTTGGGGCAGTATGGGCGCGCAGGGGAGCGCCAGAGCATGAACCAGGGTGACGGACAGGGGCCGCAGGGCTTGGCCTTCGGCTGTCTGGCGGCGGCCCTGACGGCCGCAGCGGCGGCGGCGGCGCTGTGGGTGGTCTTCGTCTGGGACGTCAACCAGGCCTGAGCGCCGCCGCCTGTCGCCCTATTCGACCGTTTCGACCGCCACGCCGCGCGATTGCAGGATGGACTGGACGCTGTCGTCGCCGGTCAGGTGGGCGGCGCCCACGGCGATGAAGGCGGTGCCGGAGCCTTGCAGCAGGGTCTGGATCTGATTGGCCCAGTCGGTGTTCCGGTCGACCAGCAGCACCTTGTACAGTTCCGGCGCATCGGTCTTCATTTCTTCGACCACGATGCGGTCCAGAGCCTGGACGTCGCCCTTGGCCCAGGCCTCGACCATGGAGTCGAGCATCTCCACCGCCTCGTCGAAGTCCTTCAGGGTTTCGCGCAGGAACTCCAGTTGGACGTCGTCCGGCAGTGTGGCCAGCATGCCGACCTGTTTCTCCAGGGTCTCGAAGCCGTGCAGGCGCTTGCCGGCGGCCTGGGCGCGGGCCTTCAGGGCCAGTTCGACGCCCGACTGAGGATCATAGCCCGCCTTGACCAGAGGCGCGACCGAGAGGGACAGGGCGGCCAGCCAGGGTTTCAGCGGATCCAGCTGAGCGGCCGAAGCGCCGATGGTCTTGGCGGCGACGTCCAACTGGGCCACTTCTTCCGGCGTCAGACGGCTGGACAGGGGCGTCTGGGGCGACAGGCCGTACTGCTGGATCAGGGGCATCATGGCCGCCTGGTCTTCCGGATTGGTGATCTCGAACCAGATGTCCGAGGCGCTGTCGAAGGCGGCGTTGACGCGGGGGCTGGCCCAGCCGGTGGTCGGGCGCAGCACATGGACCGAGCCGAACAGATACAGGGTCGAGTCCGCGTCCTTGATCACCCACAGGGCCGGGCCCTGCCCCTGGATGGCGGGCGCGGCGGCCGGGGCGGCGGGCGCCGGGGCGGCCTGGGCCAGAACCTGGGTCGGGGCGCCGGCGATGGCGAAGACCAGGGCCAGTCCGGCGGCGACGCCGACGGCGCCCTGGGCCAGGTTGGAGACGGAGGATTTGAGACGTTTGGCGAGGGTCATGGGTGTTTCCTTCGTTTAAAAAGACAGGGGTGGACAGGGGGGTCAGGCCAGGCCGCGTCGGGTGGACACGACGGCGGAGACGAAAAGATAGAGGGTCATCAGGACGGCGTAGACGTCCCAGGCGGTGATGGGCGCCAGCAGACCCAGCCGTTCGCCCGCCGCCCACAGGAACAGCAGCCCCTGGCCCAGGAAGAAGGTGGCCGTCGCAGCCTCAAGGGTGGCGCGGCGCAGCAGTTCGTCGACGCTGCCCCAGACCTTGAGGTTCAGGGCCGTGTGGGCGGCGAACAGCAGGACGATCAGGCCCAGGGCGATCGCCGGCGCCAGTCCGATGACGGCGAAGACCATGGGCAGCAGCAGGATGAAGCCGGAGAAGCCCATAACCGCCGCCTGCAGCCGCGCCTGCCGGCCCTCCTCGGCCGAGGCCGGCTCCTCCATCCCGTACATCTGCGCCAGACGACGCGGGTCGAAGCTGATCAGGATGACGGCGGCGGCGCCGATCATCAGGGCGACCCCGGTCAGGGCGGCCATGGCGTCGGACCAGCGAAGCTCCACGCCCTCCAGGGCGTCCGGCCCGATAAGCTGCGGCAGGACGGAGCGGCCGAAGACATAGCCGGCCGCGCCCAGCACCGCCCCGATGCCGAAGGCGACCAGGATGCGACGCGGGATACGGGAAGTCTTGGGAGAAGAGACGGTCATCCGTGGGTCTCCGGTTCCGAAAAGATGGATTCGATGGGTTGTTCGAAGATGCGGGCGATCTTGAAGGCCAACGGCAGGGAGGGGTCGTAACGCCCCGTCTCCAGTGCATTGACCGTCTGACGCGACACGCCCAGCAGTTCGGCGAGATGGGCCTGGGACCAGTCGCGCTCGGCCCGCAGCACCTTGAGGCGGTTGTTCATGGTTCAGCTCCTCACCGCCGCGCCAGCCACCACCAGCCCCAGACGACGCCATAGCCGATCAGCATCAGGGTCATCAGACCCACGGCGCCGGTGGCGGCATAGGCGGCAGGGTCGGTGCGCCCGTCAAACCAGGCAGGAAGGGTCAGCCGAGCCGCCGGCGGCGTGGAGGCCAGGATGATGAAGACCCCGCCCACCGCCAGACCGCCCGATCCGCCGTAGAACCAGGAGGCCTTGTGGGCCTCGCGCGCCGCCTCGTCGATACGGGCCATCCAGGCGACGCCCAGCCACAGGGACAGGGCCATCATCAGCACAGCCATGACGGCGGAGATGATCAGGAGGGCGGCGTCCTCGGCGATCAGCCCCTTGTCCGAGGCCAGCACCGCAATGACGCCGCCGACGACGACCAGCACCACAATGGCGAGAACGCCGGCGAGCGAGAGGGCGATGATTTTCCAGAGGCCCTTGGCCATGACAATGCTCCTTGTCGTTATGACAAGGATGCTTGTCTCACCGTGCGTCGATTATGTCAAGCGACCTTGTCAAAGAGACAAGGTCAGTTGTCTGACGGCCCCGTCAGCTCCGGCCGAGTGATCAGGCGCGGCTGGGTTTCGACCTGGGCCAGGGCGGGGATTTCCTTGCCCTCGTGGTCGACCTGCAGATCCTCGAACCGGCGGGCGGAGACCATGACCTGGCTCTCCAGCGAACCGACGAACTGGTTGTATTTACCCACCGCCTGATCCAGCGCCCGACCGACCGCCGAGGCGTGGCCGCCCATGACCGACAGCCGCTTGTAGAGTTCGCGGCCCAGGGCCGCGACCTTGTCGGCGTTGGCCGCCTGTTCCTCGGCGCGCCAGCCGTAAGCCACGGCCTTGCACAGGGCGAACAGGGTAGAGGGGGTGGCGATGACGACCCGCGATTCCATCGCGTCCGACAGCAGGTTCGGCGCATGGTCGAGCGCGGTGGACAGGAAGCTGTCGCCCGGCACGAACAGGACGACGAAATCGGGGCTGGGCTTGAACTGGTCCTGATAGGCCTTGGACGACAGCTGGCGCACATGGGTCTTCAGGCTGGCGGCGATGCGCAGGCCGACCGACCGGGCGCGCGCCTCCTCGTCCCCCTCCTCCTCGTCGAAGGCCAGGGGCACCTTGGCGTCGATGACGAACAGGCCGCCGCCGGGCAGGCGCACCAGGAAGTCGGGCCGATTCTGCCGCCCCTCGTCGTCGGCGCTGGAGGTCTGTTCGGTGAAGTCGAACCGCCCGGCCATGCCCGCGGCCTCCAGCACATTGCGGCAGGTCTGCTCGCCCCAGCGGCCGCGCCGCCCGGTGTTGCCGCGCAGGGCCTCGGTCAGTTTACGCGCTTCGTCCCGCGTCGCCGACGAGGCGGCCATCAGCTGGGTCAGCTGTTCCTTCAGGCCGCCGGTCTCCTCGGCCCGGGCCTTTTCCAGCGCCGCCACATGTTCCTGAAACTTCGTCAGGGTCTCGGCCACCGGCTTCAGCTGGGCCGCCATCCGCTCGCGCGCCAGCTGGTCCTGGGCGCGGAAGGTCTCGGTCGCGCGCGTCACCATCTGGTCCGCGACCGCCTGGGCCGACTGAGCCGCCTGGGCCTTCAGCAGCTCGCCCATGGTGACCCGGCTCTCCTCGACCAGGTCGATCCGCACCTGGGCGGCCGCCAGCTCGCTCCGCGCCCTCTGCCAGCCCATGAAGGCCCACAGAAAACCGCCCCCGAAGGCAAGAGCGACGACGGCGAGGATCAGCACGAGCATGTTCATGCTCCGTTCTTAGCCGGAGTCGGCGCGCGGCGAAAGACGCGCGAGGTCTAGGCCGGCCGCCTGGCCCGCAGGGCCTGGACGATAGTGCCGTCGTCCAGCCAGTCCAGTTCGCCGCCCACCGGCACGCCGCGCGCCAGGGAGGTGACCTGGACGTCCGGGCCGGCGATCCGCTCGGCGACATAGTGGGCCGTGGTCTGGCCGTCGACCGTGGCGGGCAGGGCCAGGACGACCTCGCGCACGGCGCCGCCCTTCACACGGCCGACCAGTTCGGCGATGCGCAGATGTTCGGGGCCGACGCCGTCCAGAGCGGACAACAGCCCCCCCAGCACATGATATTTGCCGCGGAAGGCGCCGGACCGCTCCATGGCCCACAGGGCGCCGGCCTCCTCGACCACGCAGATCAGGCCGTTGTCGCGGGCCCCGTCCGAACAGACGGCGCAGGGGTCGCGCGTATCGGGCGCGCCGCAGACCGAGCAGGAGACCACCTTGTCGGCCGTCTCGGCCAGAGACGCCGCCAGCGGCACGAGCAGCTGCTCGCGCCGCTTCAGCAGGGCCAGGGCCGCGCGCCGGGCCGAGCGCGGTCCCAGGCCCGGAAGCTTGGCGAGAAGGGAGATGAGCCGCTCGATCTCCGGCCCGGCGGAGGCGGCCATCAGAACAGTTTCGGCATTCCGGGAATATTCATCCCGGCCATGGGGCCGGCGGCCTCACGCATCAGGGCGGCGTTCACCTCGTCCAGCTTGCGCTTGGCGTCGGCATGGGCGGCCACGATCAGATCGGCCAGGATCTCGCCCTCGCCGGGGGTGAGCAGGCTGTCGTCGATCTTGATCGCCGTGATCTCGCCCGCGCCCCTCAGGGCCACGCTCACCAGGCCGCCGCCGGAGGAGCCCTCGGCGGTGGTTTCGGCCATCTTGGCCTGGGCGTCCTGCAGCTTTTGCTGCATCGCCTGGGCCTGCTGCATCAGTTGGGTCAGGTCTTTCATCCTGCCTAGATAGGACGAAGCCGCGCCTTGCGACAGGGGGGCGGCGCACGGTTGGAAACGATGGATTGCCGGATTTGCACTTGCGACAGTTGCGGAACGGTCTAAATCGGCCCGAGCACGTGTCGCTTTTGCAGATCAGGACGCACTCCCATGGCCTATGACGCTCCCACCCCCCGCGACGTCCCTCTGTCGGACGCCGCCCTGGCGCAACTCTTCACCGAGGCGCGCACCCGCAACGCCTGGAGCGACCGGCCGGTCGCGCCGGAACTGCTGAAGAAACTTTACGACCTGACCAAGTTCGGCCCCACGGCCGTCAACGCCGGCCCGGCTCGATTCGTCTTCGTCACCTCGCCCGAGGCCAAGGCCCGGCTGATCCCGCTGATGAGCGAGGGCAATCGCGCCAAGACCCAGCAGGCGCCGGTCAATCTGATCCTGGCTCAGGACCTCGACTTCCACGACCATCTGCCGACCCTGTTTCCCCATGCGCCGGGCGCGCGCGACTGGTTCGCCGACGAGGCCGGACGGCGCGAGACCGCCTTCCGCAACGCCTCGCTCCAGGGCGGCTATCTGACCATCGCGGCCCGCGCCCTGGGTCTGGACGTCGGCCCCATGTCGGGCTTCGACGCCGCGGGGGTGAAGGCCGAATTCTTCCCCGACAGCCATGTCGAACCCAACTACATTCTGAACCTGGGTTACGGCACGGACGAGAACCTGTTCCCCCGCTCGCCGCGCCTGAGCTTCGACCAGGCGGCGCAGATTCTCTGAACCCTGTCCGACGTCAAAAAAAGGGGCGGCCTTCGCAGGCCGCCCCTTCTTCTTTTGTCTGCGCCTGACCCTCAGTGGACCGTCGGCACACTCGTCACGGCGGGCTTTTCGACCGGGATTTCGATCTCGGTCCCATCGGAAACCGGCGTCACCGGCACCGAGACCGAAGGCCCGGCGTTGGGGAAGTTGTTCTCGTCGCGGTTCGGCGCGACCCCCTTCTCCAGCAGGTCCTTGATCTCCTCGCCCGACAGGGTCTCGTACTCCAGCAGGGCCTGGGACAGTTTCTCGTGATGCTCGGCCTTTTCGGTCAGTATCTTGCGCGCCTCGTCCCAGCCCGAGGCGACCAGACGGCGGACCTCCTCGTCGATGGTGCGGGCCGTCTCCTCGGACACGTTTTGGCTGCGCGCGACCGAATGGCCCAGGAAGACCTCCTCCTGGTTCTCGCCATAGGCCACGGTGCCGAGCTTTTCGGAAAAGCCCCAGCGCGTGACCATCGCCCTTGCAAGCTTGGTCGCCTGTTCGATGTCGGACGAGGCGCCGGAGGTGATGTTCTCCTTGCCGAAGATCAGCTCTTCCGCCACCCGACCGCCGGCCATGATGGCGATCCGGTCGATCATCTGCTGGTACTTCATTGAATAGCGGTCGCCTTCCGGCAGTTGCATCACCATGCCCAGGGCCCGGCCGCGCGGCACGATGGTGGCCTTGTGCACGGGGTCGGCCATCTTGACGTTCATGGCGACGATGGCGTGACCGGCCTCGTGATAGGCGGTCAGGCGCTTTTCTTCCTCGTTCATCGCCATGGAGCGACGTTCCGAGCCCATCAGCACCTTGTCCTTGGCGTCTTCGAAGTCGCGGTGCGTGACCATGCGCCGGTCCTTGCGGGCCGCCATCAGGGCCGCCTCATTGACCAGGTTCGCCAGATCGGCGCCGGAGAAACCGGGCGTGCCGCGCGCGATGGTCTTGACGTTGACGTCGGCGGCCAGGGGCACGTCCTTCATATGGACGCGCAGAATACGCTCGCGCCCCGAGACGTCGGGGTTGGGCACCACCACCTGACGGTCGAAACGGCCGGGACGCAGCAGGGCCGGGTCCAGGACGTCCGGACGGTTGGTGGCGGCGATCAGGATGATGTTCTCGGAGGCTTCAAAACCGTCCATCTCGACCAGCAGCTGGTTCAGCGTCTGTTCGCGCTCGTCATTGCCGCCGCCCAGGCCGGCGCCGCGATGGCGACCCACCGCGTCGATCTCGTCGATGAAGATGATGCAGGGGGCGTTCTTCTTGGCCTGTTCGAACATGTCGCGGACCCGCGACGCGCCGACGCCGACGAACATCTCGACGAAGTCGGAGCCCGAGATGGAGAAGAAGGGCACGCCCGCCTCACCCGCGACCGCACGGGCCAGAAGCGTCTTGCCGGTGCCGGGAGGGCCGACCAGCAGGGCGCCCTTGGGAATCTTGCCGCCCAGGCGCTGGAACTTGCCGGGATCTTTCAGGAATTCGACCACCTCGGTCAGTTCTTCCTTGGCCTCGTCCACGCCGGCGACGTCGTCGAAGGTCTTGCGGCCCTTGTGCTCGGTCAGCAGCTTGGCCTTGGATTTGCCGAAGCCCATGGCCCCGCGCGCCCCGCCCTGCATCTGGCGCATGAAGAAGATCCAAACCCCGACCAGCAGGGCGATGGGCAGGATGCCCATCAGCAGGCTCATCCAGATCGACTGGCGCGTGGTCTTGGCGTCGACGTTGACGCCGTTGGCCAGCATGGAGTTGACCAGCTGCTCGTTCGGATAGGGGGTGGTGGCGGAGAAGCGGCCGTCGTTCTTATAGACGCCGGTCACCTGGTCGCCGCGCACGGTGGCTTCCTTGATGTCGCCGGCCTCGACCCGCTGCACCAGCTGGGAATAGGTGATGGTCTCGGGCCGGCCGGCGCCGGGGCCGCCCTGGGCCGCCATGCCGGTCATGGCGCCGCCCTGCGACACCGCCGCATAGACCGCCAGCAGGGCCAGGATGATGACGCCCGTGATCGCCAGATTACGCAGGTTCATTGAGGTCCTCGGTCGTCCGCCGGCGCCCTCTGGCCCGACGGCTGGATTGTCAGTCTCGGAAAATAGGCGCTTCCGCCGCGTTACGCCATGGCGGCGCGATCAGATCGTCCTCATGCGTCGTTTCGCCCAGCGCCAGTCTGAGCCGTTCGGGCGCCAGATCGCGCCACCGCACGGCCGGGCTTGCAAGAACCGGGGCGCCTTCATCGTCCCGGATCAGCACGGGCTCGGCGCCCCGCGCCGCCGACGGCAGCCGCCCCAGGGCCGCGCGGTCCGACGGGGCCAACTGGGCCAGACGGCCTCGCGCCGCGCCGACGCGCCAGCCCGCTTCGTCGGCTTCAAACACGAACCGGCCGTCCCAGACCGTCTCCACCCCAGGGATCAGGTCCAGATCGGGCCGCGCCGCCCGGGCCAGCTCTCCGGCTTCCCGCATCATCAGGACCGCCTGCCCCTCGGCCTCGATCCGCGCCCCGCACAGGACGACGGCGAAATCCTCGCCCGCGCGCAATCGCCTGATCAGCCGCGCCAGCCGCTCGCCCCGCGGCGGGGTCGATCCGCCCCCGATACAGACCAGGGCCGTGGCCAGGACGCGAGGCTCGATGTCGCGCGAGGTCTGGATCAAGCCCTCCGAAGAAAAACGCACAGGCTGGACGGCGCCGGACTTTCTGGGAGCTGTGGCCGGGGGGGCTTCGGCAGGGAGGTCCGCTGCGGCCCGATCGGCCAAGGCTTGCCGCGCCCGGCTGCGGCTGAAACGCGGGTCGGCGTTGGCGGGGTCTTCGATCCAGTCGGCGCCCTGATCTCTCAGCCAGGCCCGAAGGGTCTCGCGCCGTTCGCCCAGCAGGGGCCGCAGCAGCATCAGCCCCCGCCCCTCGGGCCAGGCCGGCGAGGGCGCCCATTCGCGCACCCGCCCCAGGGTCGAGCCCTCGGCCCGCATCAGATCGGCCTCGGCTGCGTCGTCGGCGGTGTGGGCCATCAGCACGACCCGCGCCCCGGCGGCCCGCGCGGCCTCGGCGATCAGCCGGTGCCGGGCCGCCCGCGCCGCCGCCGTCAGGCCCGCAACAGGCTTGTCCCCGGTCCAGACCAGACCCCGCCAGGCGCAGCCCGCAGCCTGGGCCGCCTCGCCCGCGAATCGGGTCCAGGCGGGGCTGTCGGGATTCAGTCCGTGATCCACCGTCAGGGCCAGAACCGGCCGGCCCCGCGTCTGGGCCCAGGCCGCCGTCATCCGCATCAGGGCGATGGAATCCCCGCCCCCGGACAGGGCCAGGGCGACGGGTCGGTCGTCATCGACCGTCAACCGATCATCCAGCCGCGCAAACAGCCGGGACTGGAGCCCCCCAGTCCGGCCGCCCGGCGCGACCGTCAGCTGCACCCGCCGGCGGTCTTCATCTGGGCGGCGCGGGCCTTTTGCGGATCCGAGGCCGAGGGGGCGTAGCGGCGCGTGAACTCCGCCAGGGCCGCACAACCCTGCGTCTTGCGGTCGGTGGCGAACAGGGCGTCGGCCAGTTTCAGCGTCGTATCGGCCGCCCAGCCGATGCGCGGCCAGTCCTTCAGGGCCGCCGCGTAGAAGGCCACGGCCCCCGCCTTGTCATTGGCCGAGACGCGGATGTCGCCCAGGCGGGAGTTGGCCTCGCGCGCCTGGGGGGTGTCGGGCCAGGTCACGACCACCGTCTCCAGCGCCCGCGCCCCGCGCGCCCGGTCCTCGCCCATCAGGCGCACGGCCGCCGCCAGGTCCTGGCCGGCGTCGCCGGTCGGCGAATTGGCCTCGATCGGGGCGTTCAGCTCGGCCGCCCGCTCCAGCTTCTCGATCCGGCCCTCGGCGTCCAGGATGCGGGTTCTCAGCGCCGCATTGTCGCGCTGGGCCTCGTCCAGCTGGAAGGTCAGCCGCTCATTGTCGCCGTTGATCCGGCGCACCGTGGCCTCCAGATCCTCCAGCCTCTGGCTCAAAAGGCCGAACTGCCCCTGGAGGGTGACCACCTCGGGGTCGGGCTCGACCAGCACCGGCTCACCGGCGGCGTTCCTCTGGGTCAGGGCGCGTTCCAGCCGACGCACATTGCGGTCCAGCTGGTCCAGCCGGCGTTTGTCCCATTCGATGGGCTGCATGATGTTGGGCGCGGCCTGCTGGGCGACGGCGACGCCGCCCCCGGCCAGAACCAGGCCGACGGCCGTCAGGGCCAGGAGACGGGGGAAGGACAGCTTGATCATGGCTTCTAGCTTTCACCGATTTGGGGCCGCCGCAAGGCGGACCTAATGACCCAGACCCAGATAGACGATGGCCGTGACGAACAGGCCGATGACGATGTTGCAGAAGAACAGCAGGGCCGCCGTCCGCCACAGGGCCGAAAAGATCGACAGACCATAGGCGCCCTTCAACTGGGCGAACATATGCGCCGGTATGACCGCCAGCCCGATCAGGCCGACGAAGCCGCCCAGGACGCCGTTGATCGTCCCGGCCAGGACCATGACCATCAGCAGCAGGGCCATGAAGGTCAGGGAATACAGGATGAAGACGCCGTGGTCGTACAGGGTGAAGCCCCGTTTCCACAGGAACAGCAGGGCCACGAACGGCAAGGAGAAGGGCACCAGCAGGAAGGCGAACTTATAGAGGGTCTGCTGCAGCTTATAGAGGGCCAGGTCCGGGTTCTGGAGCTTCTTCAGCAGCACGGCGCCCAGGCCGTGGCCCTTGACCTTGCCGTCGGCGGCCAAGTCCTTGACCTGGGCCTGCCAGGTGCCGGGGGCCAGGCCGTCGGACCGGCCGTCGCGCAGCTCGGTCTCCAGCCGGTTCAGCGACTGGCGGCGGTTCTCCACCACCCCCTCGGCGGTCTTCAGGGTCTGGGCGGCGATCGGACTGTCGTTCACTTCGGGGTCGGCGCGCAGTTCGGCGACGGTCTTTTCCGCCTCGACCAGACCCAGCCGCTGTTCGGCGACCTCGGCCTGGAGACGGGCGGTGCGTTCCGCCTCACGCTCATGCGCCCCCGGCTGGGGCATGAAGCTGAGGGCGAAGAACATGATGAAGAGGGTGCACAGAAAGATCGCCAGGGGCGAGACATAGCGGGTGCGTTTGCCCTGAACCCATTCGCGCGTGAGACGGCCGGGGTTCAAGGCCAACAGCGGCAGGGTGCGCCAGACCCGGGCGTCGAAATGCATGACTCCGTGCAGCAGCTCCTCGCCCAGATGCAGCAAGGTGCGGTGGACATGGGTCGGCTGGCCGCAGTGGGCGCAGAAGTTTCCGCTGGTCTCGGCCCCGCAGTCCGAACAGACGCCGTGGCCGGCCTCGCCCGCCTGGCCCGCCGGTTTCTCGATCGCCCCCGCGATCAGCCCGCCGGTGATGGCCCCGCCGGCTCCTTCGATATCCACGCCCTTGATCCCCCGTCGTCTTGCGAAGGCCACCTTGCGGAGGGCGGGCGGAAAAGAAAAGAGGCGCCGGCCTTCGCCGACGCCTCTCCGGTCTCGATTTCGGCTCTCGCCCCTTAGCGCGCGGCGCCCGAGACGATGGCGGTGTGGGCGTTGCGGTTGCGGGCCCAGGCCTCTTCGTTCGAGCCTTCGGCGATCGGGCGCTCCTTGCCGAAGCTGATGGTGTCGATCCGGCCGGCGGGCACGCCGCGATTGATCAGATAGGTGCGGACGGCCTCGGCGCGGCGGGCGCCCAGGGCCAGGTTGTATTCGCGGGTGCCGCGTTCGTCGGCGTTGCCCTCGATCCGCACCGTGACCGACGGATAGCGTTGCAGCCACTGGGCCTGGGCGTCCAGGCGCGGCATGGCCTCGGGCCGGACCTCATAGGAATCCAGGTCGAAATAGATCCGGTCGCCGACATTGACGACGAAGTCCTGTTCCGTGCCGGGGGCGGCGGCGCCCATATTGCCGCCGGACACCGGGCCGGTCGGGGCGGTCGGATAGGCCGGGCCGGTCGGGGCGGTGGTCGCGGGTTCGGTCGGCACGACGCCTTCGACCGGCTTCCTGGCGCAGGCGGCCATGGCGGCGACGGCGCAGCCGACCATGGCCACGGTCATGATGCGGGATTTTTTCATCGGGTCGTCTCCTGAAGGATTATGAGGACGGCGGCCTCAAGCTTGGCCTTAAGTTCTGCCCTTGGCGGATTTTGGGCGCCAGGGGCGATAACGCAGTGTTGAGCCGAATGGCTCCGTCTGACGGCGAACGGCGTCACGCGACGCCGGCCGACCTCAGGCCGGGCAGCTGTCGGGGCCCTGGCCGAAGCCCAGGTTCGACGGCGGCGCATCCAACAGCGGCGACCAGGCCGGGTCGGTGCCGCGGCCGTTGTAGCCCGCCTGGGCCACCACCCGACCCGACAGGTCCACCGTCCACAGCCGGGTGTCCCCGCCCCGCGTCTGGCGGGCGAACATCACATAGCGGCCGTTGGGCGCCCAGTTGGGCCCCTCTTCGAAATAGCTGGACGACAGGATGCGCTCGCCCGAGCCGTCAGAGTTCATCACCCCCGTCGAGAACCGGCCGCCCGACTGTTTGGTGAAGGCGATCAGGTCGCCGGTCGGGCTCCAGGACGGCGCCGTATAGACGCCGCCGCCGCGCGAGATCGGCCGCTGGCCCGAGCCGTCGGCCCGCATGACATAGAGGCGCGCCGTCCCCGACCGGTCCGAGTTGAACACGATCTGGCTGCCGTCCGGGCTGAAGGAGGGCGAGGTGTCGATGCCTGGGTCCGACGTCAGCCGCGACAGCTGGCGGCTGCGCAGGTCCATCACATAGATGTCGGTATTGCCGCCCCGGATGATCGAAAAGGCGATCTTGTTGCCGTCGTTGGAGAAGCGCGGCGCCAGCACCTGGCCGTCGAACTGACCCAGGCTTTCGCGCCGGCCCGTGGTCAGATTGTACAGATAGATCCGGCTGTAGTCCTTGCCCAGCGCCACATAGGTGATCTCGTCCGGCTGGGAGGCCGAAAAGCGCGGCGACATGATCACCTCGTCGCCCTGGGTCAGATAGACGGGGTTGAACCCGTCCTGGTCGGCGATGGTCAGGCGGTTGATCCGGTTCAGCTGCGTCCCCTCTTCGGAGACGAAGATGACGCGGGAATCGAAGAAGCCGGCCTCTCCGGTCATCCGCTGATAGATGACGTCGGAAATCTTGTGCGCGATCCGGCGCCACTGCTCGGCCGTGGCGGTGAACTGATAGCTGACCAGCTGGCACTGACGGTACGGATCATAGAGGCGGAAGCCCACGTCCACCCGATTGTCGGCCCGCGGCGTCACCGCCCCGTACAGCACCGCCTGGGCGCCGATCTGGGTCCACTGGGGGAAGTTGGGCGCATTGGCCAGGGTCAGGCCGGTCTCGATAAAGCCGGCCGGGTTCAGCGGTTCGAAGAAGCCCGACCGTTTCAGATTGCCGCTGATAACGCTGGAGATGTCGGCGCCGTGGTCGCCGCTGAAGGGCACGATGGCGATCTGGAGCGGGCGCAGCACCCCCTGGTCGATCTCGACCTCGACCGGCTGGCTCTGCTGGGGCGCGGCTGCGACGTTCTGGGCCTGGGCGGAAGAGACGGTCGTCGCCACGGCGGCGACCGAGGCCAGAAGGAGGTTCAGACGCATCAAATGCTCCCGTAAATCTCGAAAGATCGCCGACCTTATCGCCGGTTCGTATGACAATCGCCAGCTTCTCACGGCGAATGGGGCGACTTTGAGGAGGCGCGCCTCACATTGATGCGTGATGTGTGATGCATTATCTTAGGCGGCATGCGCACCACCCTCGCCATAGACGACGACGTGCTGAATGCGGCTCGCGCCCTTGCCGCCCACCAGGACCGCACGGTGGGTGAGGTGATGTCTGAACTCGCTCGTCAGGCGCTGCAAAAGCGTGAGAGCACAGTGCGCTTCCGCAACGGGGTTCCTCTTCTGCCAGATCGGCCTGGGCCCATGGTCACGCTGGAAGACGTCAACGCCCTGCGTGACGAGCTGCCTTGACCTATCTGTTGGACGTGAACGTGCTGATCGCCCTCGTCGATCCCCGCCACGTCTTTCACCATCCTGCCAATACCTGGTTCCAACGCGAAGCCGCTCCGTCCTGGGCCACCTGTCCGATAACCGAGAACGGTTTGGTCCGCATCGTCGGCAGCAGCCGCTATCGCAATCCGGTCGGCCCGCCTTCCGATGTCGTTCGGATTCTCGCTCTGCTGCGAGACATGGCTGGTCACGTCTTTTGGCCGGATGCCGTCAGTCTGGCCGACGAACGCCTGTTTGAGCCCTCGGCCCTGACCAAGCCGGAACAGATCACCGACGCCTATCTCCTGGCTCTGGCGGTCTCGAAAGGGGGCCGGCTTGCGACCTTCGATCGCCGACTGTCCCCAGACGCCGTCAAAGGCGGACGATCGGCCCTTCACCTGATCACGGACACCTGAGCCTCACCGGTTCCGGCAGGCCCGTTCGGTGTTGAAGGTCGGGCGATAGGCGCCGCCGGGAAAGCCCTGGGGCACGTCGAAGGGGGCGGTCTGGCGCAGGGCCCGCAGCGCCCCGTCCGCCGCCGCCCGATAGACTGAGGACGACTGCGGATTGACCAGGGTGGGGCCGCGCGTGATCCGCCCGTCGGCCGACAGGGTCAGTTCGACCTGAATGCGCAACTGGTCCGCCCCGGGGATGTCGCAGGGCAGGATCCAGTTCGGATAGACCTGATTGAAGATGGCCGTGACCTGCGGCCCCGTGGCCTGGGAGGCGGTTCCCGACCCCTGCTGACCGGTCGCCGGGCGGCCGCGATTGTTGGTCGGGCGCGTCGGGCCCGCCAGGGCGTCCAGGTCCAGGCTCGGCTCCTCGCGCTTCGGCGCCGGTCGGGTCGGGGTCGGCGGGGTCGGTCGCGGCGGCGTCGGCCGGGCCTTTTCCGGCGTCGGGGGCGCAGGCCGCGGGGGGGTCGGCCGGGGCGTCGGGGTCGGCGTGGGCTTGGGCGCGGGTCTCAATGCGGGCGCAGGCGTCGGCGGCGGCGGGGTCGGTTCAGGGACCGGCGGCGTCGGCTCTTCCGGGGCGCTGACCGGGGCGGTTGCGGCGTCGTCGGGCGAGGGCTCGGGCTGCGGATTGTCGGCGGCGGCGGCCGCGATCACCGTCTCGGACACGATCGACACCGGCACCGAATTCACCAGCGGCGGCGCCTCCTCGGCCTTCTGCGAAAACGACACGAAGGCGAGCGCGACCACCCCCGCGTGCAGGGCGATGGATCCCAGAATGGCGGGGCTCGGCCGACGCAATCGCTCAGCCCTCCGGGGCCGTGTCGGTGATCAGATTCAGCTTGGTGAAGCCCGAGGCGCTCAGCCGCGCCATCACCCGCGCCACCGCCTGATAGGGCGCCCGGCCGTCGGCCCGCACGAAGACCGGCCGCTCGGACGCCTTGTCCGACCCGCCCGCCTCGGTCAGCAGCCGCACCGCCAGGTCGTCGAAGGCCGTCTCGTTCTCGCCGATGAAGATCGCCCCCTTCTGGTCGATGCTGACCGACAGGGGTTCGTTATTGGTCTCGACCGCACTGGCCTCGGTCTTGGGCAGCTCGACCGGCACCCCCACGGTCAGAAGCGGCGCCGAGATCATGAAGATGATCAGCAGCACCAGCATCACGTCCACCAGGGGCGTGACGTTGATCTCGGTCAGGGGGCCTTTTCGCCCCCGCCGTCCGCGACGCGACCCGCCGCCGCTCGAACCGCCGCCCCCACCGCCATTAAGGGCCATGGCTCAGACGCCCCGCTTCAGGTTCAGGCCCGAGGTCGAGGGCGGGGGCGGGGCCGGCGGCGTCGCCGAACTGCCCAGACGCCGCGCCACCGCCGCCTGAAGATCGTCGGCGAAGGCTTCCAGCCGGCCGGTGAACTTGCCCGCGTCGATCGAGAACTTGTTGTAGGCGATATAGGCCGGAATGGCCGCGCCCAGGCCGATGGCCGTGGCGAACAGGGCCTCGGCGATGGCCGGCGCCACCGTGGTCAGATTGGTGTTGCCCGCCGCCGCGATATTTCCGAAGGCGTTCATGATGCCCCAGACCGTGCCGAACAGGCCGATGAAGGGCGAGGCCGTCGCCACGACCGACAGCACGCCCAGGCCGTTTTCGATCCTCTGGCCCTCGCGCTGGATCAGGCTGTTCATGGCCCGGTCGATCCGGGTCATCAGCAGGTCGCCCTGGTGTTCGTTCAGCGCCCCCTTCTGGCGCGCCTCGCGCCAGTCGGACAGGGCGATCACCAGCATGCGCGGCAGGGCGTGTTCCGGCTGAGGCCCGGCCTGGGCCGCGACATCCTCCAGCGACCGGCCCGACTGCACCGCCTTGTCGAAATCGTCGGCCTGCCGGTTCAGGGCCGTGAAGCGGAAGGCCTTGTCGATGATGATGGTCCAGGACCAGATCGAGGCCGCCGCCAGCCCCACCATCACCGACTTCACCACCCAGTGGGCGGTCATGAACAGCTCGACGGGGTTCATCATCGAGGCGTCGACGGGCGTAGTCATTCAGGCGCTCCGGGCGAGATCAGGATCGGTCACGTCCTCTTCGACCCAGCGGCCGTGACCATTGTGTGGCGTCCCGCCCGTTTAGCCGCCCCACGCGCCGCCGTCACCAGAAAGGCGCGCCCCGTCAGAGGAACAGGGACACGGCGTTTCCGAAATTGTGCAGCAGGACAGGCGCCAGCAGGCTTCCGGTCCGCAGACGCAGCCAGACGGCGATGAAGGCGGGCAGGGCGGTCATCGCCATCGTCAGCGGATCGAAGGAAAAGCTCCCCTTCGAAAAGCCGAAGGCGTGCGCCAGGCCGAACAACAGGCAGGACAGAACCGCCCCCCAGCTCCAATCCACGCCCAGGACGCGCTTGGTCCCGGTGAAGGCCTGGCAAAGCGCCAGCAACAGCACGCCGCGATAGAAGGGCTCCTCCTCCAGGCCCGGCATCGTCAGCTGGAAGGCGATCTCTTCGCCCGTGGCCCTTTCTCCCGAAAAGGCCAGGGCAAGGATCAGGAAGAAGGCGCAATAGAGCAGGCCGACCGGCAGGGCCGCTTTCAGACTGCCCGGCGCCTGGACCAGGGTCAGGCCGCTGCGGCGCCGGCCGAAGCCGGGGCAGGCCGCGATCGCCAGGGTGGCGGCCAGGGCCAATATCTTGCCCTGCCAGTTCCATGACCCGCCGATCACATCGGGCAAGAGGCCGTAGAGATTGGTGAGCAGGGCGTCGTTCACCGCCACCAAGACGGCCGCGATCAGCAGCCACCGAAACGAAAAGCCGCGCCGGTCCATCAAGCCGATCGCGACGCCCCCTCCCAGCAGAAGCGCCAGAACCCCCGCCAAACCGATCAATCCGTTCACTGTCGTCCCCTTGTGTCAGACCCCCCGCACTAGGGCCCGAGGGACGGCGCCGTCTCCTCAGAACCCGGCTTTCGGCTCCTCAGAACCTGCCTTTGTCGAGGAGGCGGCGCGGGCGGCCGCCCTGTAGCGGCTCGGAGCGCAGCCCTCGACCGCGCGGAAGGTCCGGTTGAAACTGGCCAGGGAGGCGAAGCCGCTGTCCAGGGCGACGGCGATCAGCTTGTCTTCGGCATGCGCCGGGGCGCTCAGCCGCCGCCGCGCCTCGGCCACCCGATACTGGTTCAGGAAGCTGCGGAAATGGTCATGGCCCAGTTCGTGGTTGATCAGGGTCCGCACGGCACGCTCCGACGCCCCCATGCGGGCCACAAAGGCGGCGAAGGTCAGTTCGGGATCCAGGAAGACCTGTTCGTTCTCCATCAGATCGATCAGGCGGCGATGAAGGGCCGCATCCCTCGCCCCCAGGCCGGGCGCTTCGGCCGGCGCCCGCTCGGCGTTCGTCACGCCGAAGGTCAGGGCCTCGGGCCGCACGGTCAGCAGCCGCCCGGCCAGCCAAAGGCCGAAGATCAGGATCATCAGATTCTGGCTCAGGGCGAAGGCCAGCGGCCGCCAGTCGAAGCCGAACAGCAGGTCGGCCGACAGATCGACGAACAACATCCCGCCCAGCCCGACTGCGGTCAGGACGCGGGCGTCGTGCCGCTGCTGGATCAGGTCGTCCTCCCGTTCGGCCAGAAGCCGCCAGACCAGATGGCCGACGATGGCGAACCCCAGCGGCAACAGCAGCCGCGACCATTCCCACTGTCCCAGGGTCGCGCCGAACAGGCCCCGATCCAGGGCGGCGATCAGCCCCCAGATCAGGCCGACCACAAGGACCGGCCCCCGCACCCGGAACCCCCTGTCGAAGCACGACAGGCAGAACCACCACAGGAAGACGACCGTAAAGCCGCTCAGCACCCGAGCTGCGGCGCCGACCGGTCCGTCGGGCTTGAGCGTCAGGGGCGTATTGCCCAGGACGAAACCCGTGAGACACAGGGCCAGGGGCGCCAACAGCAGGGCGGGCAGGCCGATCCGCCGCCATTGCCGCAGCAGCAGGGCGGCGGGCAAAAGCAGGGTCGCGGCCGCCCCGGCCCGGACGGCGACGTCCAACTGGTCGATGATCATGGCCTTGCCTTTGGGCCGATCGCTCGCCTCAGGGCCTCATTCGGCGCTCGGCCGCCGGTTCGGGTCGACGGCAACGGAGACGGGGGCGCCGACGCTGATGATGACGCCCTCGTGGCCTTCCTTGGCGATGGAATAGGTGGCGGCGTCCTTCAGCAGTTGCTCTTCGCACTGGCGGTCGCCCGGACGGCCCAGGGCCTCGCAGCCGCGCTTGGCCGCATCGGTCCAGCCCAGGACCCGGCGCGTCGCCGCCTCGGCCCGTTTGATCGCCGCCTCGTCTTCTGCGGCGGCCTGGGCGATCAGGGCCTGACGCGCGCCCTGCTGATATTGCAGCTCGGCCTGGCCCGCCATCTTGCGCTCCCAGACCTTGTAATAGGGACAGCCGACCAGACCGCCGCCGACCAGCAGCGCCGCCAGCAGCAGCACGGTGAGCGTAGCCCCCGTCGTAATCTTGTAGGTTTCCCCGGCCATCCTGCACCCGATCTCTATCCGCTCATCCCGGCGGAAAGCCGGGACCCCGATCTTTGGGCGCAAATCGCCTGAAATCAAAGCCCGGCCGTCATCCCATACGCTGTCGATGCGAAAGCCCTGGGTCCCGCCTTTCGCCGGGATGAGCGGAGGGATGGGTCAGCTTCCTTTCGCCAGCCACGGCGTCACCTTCTCGATCAGCCCCTTCGACGGCCGCCGCGGCCGGCCGTCCAGATGGATGCAGACCGCCGTCACATCAGCCCGGCACAGCACCTCGCCCCCGCGCTCCACCGTCTGGCGGATGATCAGCCGCACCCCCTTCACCTGCTCATAGACGGTCCGCACCACCAGGGCGTCGTCGATCCGTGCGGGCTTCAGATAACGGATGTTCAGCTCGGCCACGACGAAGGCCATCGGCTGGTCCTGCTCCAGCAGGTCGGCGTGCCCCACGCCGATGGCGCGCAGAAAGTCCGACCGGCCCCGCTCGAAATAGCGGACATAGTTGGCGTGATAGACCAGGCCGGTGAAATCGGTGTCCTCATAATAGACCCGCACGGGCAGCAGGTGATCGCGCCCGTCGAAACGGCCGGCCGTCGGAAGGTCGCTGGGAAGATCGGTCATGTCCCCAGCCTAACGCTGGGCGGCGGCGTCAGGAAGCCGGGGCAATAGCGTCGGCGCATCTCGCGGAACTCGGTCGGCAGGGGATCGTCGCTGAACAGGATGCGGTTGGGCACGGAGATGAAGCCCACCGCCGCCCCGCCCCTGGACCGGCCCACATAGCCGCAGACGGCCCGCTTCTCGCCCGCCTCGGCGTAGCGCAGCTCGGCTCCGGGCCCCAGCTGTTCGCCGATCTGGCGCACGACCCGATGCGACGGCGTCTCGGGCGGCGCAATCCGCGACCGGTGGGTCATCATCCACAGTCCCGCCCCGGCCGCCGCCAGCGCCGCCGCGACGAACAGGGCGGCGATCGCACGGGAAGAGGACGGAAAGACCCAGGCCCGCCCCATGTCTCAGCCCGCCGTCGCGGCCTCGATGAAGTTCAGCGGCGTGTCCGCCGGTGGCAGGCAGCTGCGATCCACCGGCGCCGATGGATCGCGCAGGAAGTCGCGCGCCATCTTGCGGGTGCAGGGGCTGGCGTTGATGACGCCGTGGGTCGCATTGGTCACGATCACCACCTGGCTGTTGGAGTAGCCCTTGGCCGCCGCCTCGGTCAGGGGCGGCGGGCAGCCCGGATCGATCTCGGCGGCGACGAACAGGGTCGGGACGTCGGTCTGGACCGGCAGGTTCTCGATCGGCAGCGCGGGCCGTTCCCCTACCGCCGCGCAGACGTCGAACAGCCGCGACAGCGAGGGGACCAGCACCTCAGCGACCGGATCGCCTGCGGCGCCCGCCGCCAGCCGCGCCTTGGATTCGAACGGCAGTTCTTCCTTGCACAGATGGGCCATGTGCTGACCCTCAAAATAATAGGTCCGATCCTCGGCGATCTCCGCGACCGGGCTCAGATCCCCAGCGATGATCTTCTCTAGGTCCGCCGGCAGGCTGCGGACGCCCCTCGCGCTGTAGGTGGTGTCCATCAGAAAGGCCGACAGGTCGTCGACGGTAAACGTGCGCCCGTCCTTGCCAGTCACGGGGCCGGCCAGCCATTTGCGCGCCTCGGCCTCGAACCGCGTTTGCAGGCCCGGATGACGCGCCGCGCAGTCCGCCTGGGCCTGGCATTTGCCCAGGATGATCTTGACCGCCGTGGACACCTGTTCCGGCGTGCCGACGGCCCAGTTGCCCTCGGGCGGCCAGGGGCTGTCCATCACGGCGGCGCGCACGATCTGGGGCTGGTGGGTGATGACCGCCGCCTCGATGCGCGGGCCGTAGGAACCGCCCCACAGGTCGATCTTCGACAGGCCCAGGGCCTGGACCATGTCCTTCACATCGGCGGCGGTGGCGGCGGCGTTGTACTGGTTCAGATCGACGCCTTGGGCCTGATACCCCTTCAGACAGGCGATCAGTCCGTCGCGATCCGCATCCGACGGCGGCCCCGCATCGGTCAGCTGCACCCCCGGACAGTCCATCGACGGGGCGCCGGCCCCGCCGCCGCGCTGATCGAACAGGATCACGTCCTGATCCACCGCAAAGGCTTCCGGGTTGCGACGCAGGGCCGTCAGCATCCGGCCGGCCCCGCCGACCATGGCTCCGCCCGGCCCGCCGTGGAACATGACCACCGTCGGCAGGGCCTGGCCCGAGGCGTCCTTATAGGGGGCGGCGGCCTTGATGATGACCAGGGCCAGGTCGATGCGCCGGTCGCTGACCGTCCCGTCGCGCGCCTCGTCCACCGTCAGGGTTCCGCACCGCACCTGGCGCACCTCGGTCGGCCATTCGGCCGGACAGGCCTTTTCGGTGAAGACGGGCTCGGCCGCCTGGGCGGGCGGGGCGGCGGGCGACAGGATCGTCAGGCCGCAGACGGCGGCGACGACGGCCGAGAAACGCAGGATCATGGGGCGGGGCTCCGGTTCGCCCGCAGCAAACGCCGGACCGCTCCGCTTGGCAACCGTCTTCGCCGGTCAGGCCGCGTGCTTTTTGCGCGCCGCCTCCGTCAGGGTCTCGACCATCCGCTCCTTCCAGTCCTCGCCCTCCTCGGCGAAGGCCCGGATGGTTTCGGCAGGCAGTTTCAGGCCGACTTCGCTGAGGGCGGTCAGGCGCGCATAGGCGTTCGGCGACAAGACCTCATGCGCCGGTCGCATACGGGCGATGTCGGCGTCCGTCAGTTCAGGATTGTCTTCATCGACAGGGTCAACGGATGCGGAGCGCGTCATACTTCCTGACCTCTCGGGGATTGGCCCGCCTTAAACTGATCATCCAGGTCACGTCTTCCCTTTCGGTATAGACGGCGACGTGAACCCGACCCTCGATCGGGAGATAAGCATACCACCGAAACTCGCCATAGTCGCGACGGTCGTCCAAGGCGATGAAGGCGGCGGCCCAATCGCCTCGGCTGGCGTCGGCCAAAGACAGGCCATGCTTGTCGCGATTGATCGCATCCTTGCCCGGATCGAAGGCGATCGTCATTCAAACAGGTCGCCCGGCACGGGTCCGACGGCGGGTTGCGCCGGCGGGGTCAGCCCCAGATGCGCATAGGCCTTGGCGCAGGCCATGCGGCCGCGCGGGGTGCGCATGATGAAGCCTTGTTGCAGCAGATAGGGTTCGATCACGTCCTCGACCGCGTCGCGCGCCTCGGCGATGGCCGCCGCCAGAGTGTCCATCCCCACCGGGCCGCCGCCGTAGTTTTCGATCAGGGCCTTCAGGAACCGCCGGTCCAGACTGTCCAGCCCGGCCTCGTCCACCTCCAGCCGCGCCAGGGCCCGCGCCGCCACCAGTTTCGAGATGGTCTCCGCCCCTTCGGCCGAGGCGAAGTCGCGCACCCGGCGCAGCAGCCGCCCGGCGATCCGGGGCGTGCCCCGCGCCCGCGAGGCGATCTCGCGCGCCCCGCCCTCGTCGATCCCGGCGCCCATCTTGCGCGCCGTGCCGCGCACCACCGCCGTCAGTTCGTCGGGGGTATAGAACTCAAGCCTCAGGGGGATGCCGAACCGGTCCCGCAGCGGCGTGGCCAGGAGGCCCGCCCGGGTCGTGGCCCCCACCAGGGTGAAGGGCGCCAGGTCGATCCGCACCGACCGCGCCGACGGCCCCTCGCCGATGATCAGGTCCAGCACATGGTCCTCCATGGCCGGATACAGGATCTCCTCGACCTGAGGGCTTAAGCGGTGGATTTCGTCGATGAACAGGACGTCGCGCGGCTCCAGATTGGTCAGGATCGCCGCCAGGTCGCCCGCCTTGGCCAGGATCGGTCCGGACGTGGCCCGAAAGCCCACCCCCAGCTCGCGCGCCACGATCTGCGCCAAAGTCGTCTTGCCCAGACCGGGCGGGCCGAACAGCAGCACATGATCCAGGGCCTCGGCTCGGCCGCGCGCGGCGTCGATGAAGACCTTCAGATTGCCCTTGGCCTGAGACTGACCGACGAACTCCGCCAGGGTCTGGGGCCGCAGGGCGCGGTCGAAGGCTTCGCCCGTTTCGGCCTCGGGGGAGATGATGCGGGTCATGGTCGACCTGGGTGGCGAGTGGCTGCCGAGTGGCGAGTGGCGAGTGGCGAGTGGCGAGAAAGCCGCCCCGCTTTCGGCCCATCATCGGCAAAAGCGGCGTTCAGTCCGGTGAGGCCACACGACAGCGCTCGCCACCCGCCACTCGCCACTCGCCACTCCCTTCCAATCACCGCCCCAGCTCCTGCAGGGCCGCGCGGATCACCGCCGACAGTTCGGCCTCTTCGCCCAAACGGATCAACGCCTGATCCACGGCGCGGCGCGCATTGACCTCGGCGACGCCCAGCCCGAGCAGGGCCGACACGGCCTCGCCGGTGATGGACGGAACCGGCGGTGCGATCTCGACGTGCATGCCGGGTGCGGCCGGCGCAAAGCTGACGTCACCCACTATACTGCTTAGGGGCTTGCCCTTCAGCTCGGTGACGATCCGCAGCGCCAGTTTCGGCCCCACGCCGTTGGCCCGCGCCACCGCCGCCTTGTCTTCGCGCGCCACAGCCGACGCCAGTTCGCCGGGCGGCAACACGTCCAGCACCGCCAGGGCCGCCTTGGGCCCCACGCCCTGAATGGCCAGCAGGGTCGTGAAGGCCCGCCGCTCGTCGCGGGTCAGGAATCCGTACAGGCGCGGGCCCGCGTCCTCGCTCCACTGCGAATGGACATGCAGGGTCGTCTCGTCCCCCGGCGCCGGCAGCCGGCCCAGGGTCCGCGCCCCGCACGACACTACATAGCCCACCCCGCCGCAGTCGATCAGGCAGTCCGCCTCCCCGACCTCTGCCAGCACGCCTCTCAACCGCCCGATCACGACCAATCCTCCCCCATAGGGGGAGGGGGACCGCGAAGCGGTGGAGGGGGCTTGCCCCAGACACCCTGTTCGCGGCAGGCCCACTCCACAACCCTTCGGGCGGTCCCCCTCCCCCAAGGGGGGAGGATTTCAATGTCGCGCCTCACGCCGCCCCCCGGTGCATGGCTTCCAGCAAGGACCGTTTCCTCAGTTGCGCATGGGTGATCGCCACGGCCAGGGCGTCGGCGGCGTCCGCCTTCACATCCCCGGCGGTCGGCAGCAGTCGTTTGATCATGAAGGCGATCTGGCCCTTGTCGGCGTGACCGGCCCCGACCACCGCCTTCTTGATCAGGTTCGGCGAATATTCCGCGACCCTCAAGCCCCTTTGGGCCGGCGCCAGCATCACCGCCGCCCGGGCATGGCCCAGCTTCAGGGTCGAGGACGGGTTCACATTGACGAACACCTCTTCCACCGCCGCCTCTTCACAGCCGTGGTCGGCGCAGATCGTCCCCAGGGCCTCGAACAGGAACAGCAGCCGTTCGGAAAAGGGCGCGGCCTCGGGCGGGGCCACCACCCCGTGCGCCACCCAGCGCAGGCGCGCGCCGTCGGCTGTGATCACGCCCCAGCCGGTGCGTCGCAGACCGGGGTCCAGGCCGATGATTCTGACTGTTTCGTTCGCCATCCGTTCCCCTCATGCCGCAAAGAGGGTTAGCGGGCAATGAACAGCTTCAGAAACCCGGCCGGATCGACCTCAGCCGTGGGCCTCCACATAGGCGTCCGGATCCTTGTTGACCGGCTTCACCCCTGTGATGTGTTCGGCCTCGAAGGCGGCGAACCTGACCGCCAGGTCGTGGCGCAGGGCCACGTCGGCGTTCAGGCGGAAGTCGGTCAGCCCCTGCCGCTCCTCCTCGCCCATATGTTTGGAGTTGACCACATTGGCCCGGCCCACCGCCGCGAACCAGTCCGGACTGCCGACCGGATGCCGTTCCACCGCCTTGACCGCATCGCGCAGCTTGTTGTGGTCCTCGATGGCGTCTTCGGTCTCGCCCTCCACCGTCCCGTCGTCGGCGTCATTGGCCCCTTCGCCCAGCTTGATCAGGTCGGGATAGAAGAACCGCTCCTCGGCCTCGGCATGGACGTCCAGAAAGGCCGACAGCCTCAGCCAGACCGCGCTCAGGGCGTCCACGTCCTTCGGGTCGATCTGTTCGATGATCGAGAACAGGCGGCGCTGTTCGGCGTGGTCGTCCAAGATCAGTTGAGTGATGTCCATCGGGGTCTGCATCCTTCGACCAGAGCGGCGCCGGGCATGGCGGGTCTGACGGTCCACCGGCTAATCCGCGCGGCCCGCGACGGTTCCCGCCCCGCTCAGCCGTCGCGCGGATTCAGCCGATAGGCGGCGACGCCCGGCGTGGCGCACAACAGGCCGGCCAGCCGCTCCAGCTCATCGTCCGTCGCCGCCTTCAGCCGCCAGGATCGCCGGATTCGGCGCCCGTCGTGGATCAGCTCCAGCCGCCCGGAATGGGCCTGGGGGTCGATGGCGCGAATGGCCGCCTGGACCTGATCCTCCGGCGACGGCGCCGCCCGGTCCCAGGCCACGACCACATCCACCACCTTGCGGTCGGGCAGGCGCAGGTCGATCAGCCGCAGTCCCCCCAGGATCAGGGCCGTAACCCCGGTCCCCAGGGCGCCCAGGCCGTAAAGCCCCGCTCCGAACAGCAGCCCTATGGCCGAGGTGATCCACAGGGAGGCGGCGGTGGTCAGGCCGTGCACTGAAAACCCGGTGCGGAAGATCACCCCGGCGCACAGAAAGCCGATGCCGGTCAGCACCCCATGGGCCATCCGCGTCGGATCGGTGACGATGTTCTCATCGGGCAGGGCGCGGAACGCCCAGTCGGCCTGACGCATGGCCGCCAGCATCAGAAGGGCCGAGGCCAGACTGACCAGGATGTGGGTTCTGAACCCGGCCGCGCGGCCGCGCCATTCGCGCTCCAGCCCGATCGTCCCGCCGGCGACGACCGCCCCGAGGATCGGCCAGAGCGCGCCGTTCAACAGGTCGCTCATCATGCCGATCAAGCGACGGGAGCGCCCGAATGTTCCGGGCGCGTCCTATTTCGGACGATCAGCCGACGATGGCCTGAAGCTGGGCGGCGGCGTCGGCGATGCTGGGACGGCCGCCCCGGCCCCGACGGGCGGCGTCCAGGGCGGCGGCCGACATGGCGGCCTCGGCCCGCACGCTTTCCAGATCTTCGCGCAGGGCGCTGATCTGCTGGTTCAGGGTCTGGACGCGCTTCTCATGCTCGTCCTGCGCCGCGCTCAGCTTGGCCTGCAGCTTGACCATCCGGTCCTCGGCGCGGGCGATGGCCTTGTCGTGGCCGGCGGCCGCCTTGGCCAGGGCGTCGGCGCGGTCCACGGCCGCCACGCGGGCGACCTCCATGGCGGCCTGCCGCTGACGCGCCTCCTCGATCTCGCTCTCCAGGGCCCGCACCCGCTCGACGGCGCGGTCCAGATTGATCTGCAGCGTGTCCGCCCGGCGCTCGGCCGCATGGCCCCCGGTCTGAAGCTCGCCCAGGCGCGAGGTCAGTTCGCTGTTCAGCACCTCCAGGCCGTTGGCCCGGGCCGTGGCCGTGTCCAGGCGCGCGGTCAGGGAGGCGGCCTCGGCGCGGGCGGCCTCGACCTGGCTTTCCAGAGTGCGGATGGCGCGGGCGGCCTCGGCCTGTTCGGAGGCGGCGCGGGCGCGTTCGGTCGCCAGCTGGCCCTCGCCGGTCGCCGCGGCGCGCGCCAGGGCGGCCACCTCGGTCCCCACCTCGTCCACGCGGCGGCGCAGCACGGTGTTCTCTTCCAGCACCAGGGCGTGGTCGCGCTGGATCTGGGCGCGGGCGGCCTCCAGCTCGGACCGCGCCGTCTCGGCCTGGGTCAGCTGTATGCGCAGCGATTCCTGATCCTGCTCCAGTTCGCGGATGCGCTGGACGGCGGCGCGATCGACCGCTTCGAAGCCTTCGATCCGGGTGGCGGACTGGGCCAGGTCGGCGCGCAGACGGCCGATCTCGACCCGGGCCTCCTGCAGATTGGCCGTGGTCTCGGCGCCGCGCGCCTCCAGATCGTCCACCTTGGCCTCGGCCTCCGCCAGGGCCTCGGACAGGCGGCGGACCTCGGCGTTGGCCAGGCCCAGCTGCCGGGCCGCCTCGTCATGGGCGTTGCGCAGATTGACCAGTTCGACGTGGTTGTCGCGTCGCGACCGGAACTCGGCCTCCAGCGGATCGCGCAGCTGGCCCAGCAGGGTCTCGAAGGTCCCGAACCGCTGGGCCATTTCGGCCAGCTGATCCAGACTGTCCTGGATGGTTTCGAACCGTTCGCCGATCAGGCCGGCGACGTCCTGCTCCTCCGCCCGCGAAGCGGGGGCGGCGGCCGGGGCCTCATTGCCCTGGGCCTTGCCGCTGCGGGACAGAACCCGGTCTATTCTGGTCAGCTTCATGATCGCGCCCCTCGTCCTCGCCCCAGAGCGGCGACGCGACCTCAGGTCGAATCAGCCGCTCCCCAAACGTTGACGAAAGGTTAATCCGAGGGAGCCGTCCAAGTCGAGACCCGCGTTCGCCGATCAGCCGGCGTATTTCGCCGCATCCTCGTCGGAAATATCCTCATTGGAATAGACGGCGGACACGTCGTCCTCGGCGTCCAGGGCGTCCAGCAGTTTGAACAGGGTTCCGACCGCCTCGCCCGTCACCGTCACCTCCGACTGCGGCTTCCAGACGATGGCGGTGGACTTGGGGTCGCCCAGCACCTTGGACATGGCCTCGGCCACCTCGTTCAGGTCCTCAAAGGCGGTCCAGATGGTGTGGCCCGGCGCGTCCTCATAGATGTCCGGCTTGACCAGATCGCTCTCGACGTCCTGGGCGCCGGCCTCGATGGCGGCCTCCATCACGGCGTCCTCGCTGCCGGCCTCGGCCGGATAGACGATCTTGCCCACCTTGTCCCACATGAAGGCGACCGAGTTCATCTCGCCCAGGGCGCCGCCGTTCTTCTTGAAGGCCGTGCCGATGTTGGACGCCGCGCGGTTGCGGTTGTCGGTCAGGGCTTCCACGATGATGCCGACGCCGCCGGGGCCCCGGCCCTCGTAGCGGACCTCTTCCATCGTATCGACGTCGCCGCCCGAGGCCTTGTTGATCGCCCGCTGGATCACGTCCTTGGGCAGGCTTTCGGCCTTGGCGTTGTTGATGGCCAGGCGCAGGCGCGGATTGGCCGCCGGGTCCGGCAGGCCCGACTTGGCCGCCACGGTGATGTCGCGCGACAATTTGGAGAACAGTTTGGAGCGCTGCGCGTCCGCGCGCCCCTTGCGGTGCATGATGTTCTTGAATTTCGAGTGGCCGGCCATGGGGATCGTCTTCGACAGTCTGAAACCTGAGCCGCGCTCCCTAGCCGATGCGCGGCAGGCTGTCACGCCGCCGCGACGGCGTCGAAGCGCAGTGGAACCTCAACCATTTGGGGGTATTGATCCCTGAAGCCGATAAGGAGCCCCCGATGAACGCGACCGACATCTATGAAGCCGAGGGCCGCGCCGACGACGACCTGCACGAGGCCGACATCGTCGAATGGTACGAGACCCGCCCCGTCACCGTCCCCGCCGCCGTCGCCGCCGGCTCCATCATCGCCGCCTTCACCCTGGGCGCCCTGACCGCCGTGGGCGTGCTGTTCCTGACGGGACAGCTGGACGACTGAAGTCTCCCTCCAGCCTCGCCTGCGGGGAAGAAGCAGACCGTGGCGCGCAGCGACGCCCGAACCATAGGGGTCTTCGCCGTTTAACCTTGAAGCGACGACGCCTCGCCCCATCTGCCCTTCAGCACAGCCGAGGGGGGCGCCGATGTTCGGCCTGTTTTTTCATCCGAGGCGTTCCGACGACGGCCGGCCTGTCGCCGTCCGTGTCGTCGCCGGCGCCAAGAGCTCGGCCACGACGGACGCGCCGAATCCCGTCCTGGTGGAGCGCGTCGCTCACGACGACGAGCCTCCGGCGCCGAGCCGGCCCAGGCCCCCGTCCTGAGGTCCGCCGTTCAAGGCTCCACGCGCAACGCCCTCACCCGGCAGGACGCGCAATCCTCCGCCCGCACGATCAGGGTGTTGGTCCCTTCCAGAAAGGACAGGGCCGGCGTCGTCGCCTGGCCCCAGCCGTCGCCCGCCGGAAGATCGACCGGCGTCGCCGCGCCGCCGTTCAGCGACACCGACACCCGGCCGCCGGTTCCGACCACCGTAAGAGCCCGCGTCCCGGCCGTTTCCGCCGTCACGGTATAGCGCAGCCACTCCCCCGTCTCGAACTCGGCCACGACCGGCTCGCCCTCGACCACGGCGATGTCCACCCCGTCGTTCCTGAAGGTCCGGCCGGTGTTCCACCAGGGCACGCGCTCACCCGGCCCGTCGATGTCGGAATCATAGACGTCCGACCAGGCCGCGCCCGCCCGGCCCAGGTCATAGTCCGCCGCCCGAATCGTCGCCCCCGACGTCCCGATGCGGTGATCGGCAAAGGGGACCGCCGCGTCCGAATGGGGCCGGCGCAGCAGGGCGTCGACCACGTCGCGATGTTTGACGGTGTTCTCGAACCGGACGTCCTGGGTCGCCAGCTGCATCAGGGTCGCCTCCGCCTCCGCCGCCGACGGCCGCTCTCCCTTGCCGGTCCAATAGGCGACCAGCCGCGCCCAGCCGGGATTGGGTTTGATCTCCAGCGGCTGGTTGAAGCCGATCTTCTTCAGCGGCCAGAAGGCCCAGCCGATCCCCTCGCCCTCGACCAGGGCCACGGTCTGCGTGAACCAGGTGTTGGAGTTCTCGCCGGATTCGCCCAGCCACAGCGGCGCGCCGGTCTCCTCTCTCAACCGCAGCATCTCGGCGATCGAGGCCCGGTCAGTCGCGTTCCAATATTTGTGGAAGCTGATGACCGTATTGTCGTCCCACAGAGGCGTGACGCCGCGATAGTTGTTGCCCCAGCAGTTCCCCTCGATGACGATCATGTGCCGCTGATCGACCTCGCGGATCGCCGCTGTGATCTCCATCATCAGCGACCGCAGCGGGACGTTGGCCGTCTGCTCGCAGCCGTGGCCGCCGCCGGGCTTTTCGAAATCCCAGTTGGGTTCGTTGATCAGGTCATAGGCGCCGATGGCCGGCTCGTCCGCATAGCGTTCGGCCAGCCGCCGCCACAGGGCCACGGTCTTCCTGCGGTTCTCCGCGCTGTCCCACAGCGACGGCTTTGCCGGATCCCGGTCCGATATGGCCAGGTCGCTCCCCTGCCCGCCCGGCGCGGCGTGCAGGTCCAGGATCAGGTACATCCCATTGGCCTTGACCCAGGCCAGCAGGGCGTCGATCTCGGCGAAGCCCTCTTCCTTCCAGGTGTCGCGTCCCGCGACCGGCTCCTGATCGACCGGCAGGGTCAGCCGATCGTAGTGCATCGGCAGCCGCACCGAGTTGAATCCCCAGCGCCCCATGGCGTCGATGTCGGCCTTGGTCGTATGGTTGGCGCGCCAGGCGGCGTAGAAGGCTTCGGTCTTCTCCTCGCCGATCAAATCGGCGATCCGCCCCCGGATCACATGCTGCTGACCCAGGGCGCCGAGCTGAAGCATATAGCCTTCCTGCAGCACCCAGCCGCCCAGACCCATGCCGCGCAGAACAACGGGCCGCCCCGTCTCATCGACGATCCGCGCCCCCTCCGCCCGCAGGAAACCGCCCGTCTGGGCCGCCGTCTGGGCCGCCGTCTGGGCCGCCGCGCCGCCGGCGCAAAGCACCGCGCTCGCGGCCAAGGCCGCGATCCATCCCGTCCTCATGGCGTTCCTCCACGCGCTTTTATGGGAACGTTCTCACGCGCAGGGCCGATTGGCTAGGGCGGGGGCCTCAGATTGGCGCCGTGCCTTGTCCGAGATGAGGCGATGGCAGACGGCCCCTCAGAGCCCAAGGAAAACCGTCGGCTCCTCTCAAACCGCGCGATAACGCTCCAAAAAGGTCAGGGCTCCTACCGTCAACGAGGGTATGTTCACTGCGGCCGATATGCTCTGATTCAGAGGTTCATACACATCGACGAAGGCGTTCCAGTCGGGCCCTTCGACCTCCCAGCGCGTGACGGATCCGGTGTGTCTATTGGTATTCGAACCACTCTGCCGAATGTGGGCGTAATAGCCGGCGCCGGGCGTCGGGGTCCATGTCTCCAAATTCCCGACCATCTCTTTTGGATGCGCCGCTGAAACTTCACCGATATCCAGCGCTGTACCATCCTTGTCGAAGCAGACAATGAAGGGACTAAGTTCGTCGCCGTCGCGCGGCTTGTGGTGAAGCAGAATGAGCTTCTGAAGAGCCAGAACGGCCTCATACGGGTTCAGCATCTGATGACGTCTCCTTGATCCTCACCTCCATTTGGTGATCCTTTCGGCAACCAGCAAGCGAGAAGATCGACAAAGGCTCGCCGCTTCCGGCATGAGCTCGGCCGTATATTCTCAGCTTCAAAGACGGGCGGCTTTGGTGGCGCACCAGTCCCACATCAGGCGACCCGAAGCTTAGGGCCGTCGTGTCGCCTAGCGCCCAGCCTGCGGCTCGCCCGCCGCCGCCCGAACGCGGTCGGCAATGGCGTTGGCCCTTTCGTTCAGCGCGCCTTGGGCGCCCTCAGCCACCGTTGGCGAGATCAGGAAGACGGCCAGGCCCTGGCGCGGATAAAGCGAGATCCAGGACGAGGTGTTGAAGGTGCCGCCGCCATGGTACAGCTGCCCCTCGGTTTCGGGTCTGTAGGTGTTCCAGAAATAGGCGCGGCCGAAGTCGCCGTCCTGGAACAGGGGCGTCGTCGCCTGGGCGGGGATCGGGTCCCGCCGGTCGAAGTAGAGGGCGAGATATCGCCCCATGTCGGCGGTCGTGGCGACCAGGCCGCCGGCCCCGTCGCAGGTTTCGGCGGCCCGGTCGCGCACCGCCAGACGCGCGGGATCCTCGACCGCAGCGCCGCATCGAACGTCGATCCCCCCGTCGCGGGTCTGAAGGAACCGCCGCACCAGTTCGGGATAGGGGGCGCCGTAGACTCCTTCCAGAATCAGGCCGATCAGCCGGGCGCCGGCGTTGCTGTACAGATAGGTGTCGCCGGGATCGGACCGCAGCTCGACCGCGTTCAGCCGCCTCAGAAAATCCCGATCGTCATGGGCCGCCAGACAGGCGATGCGGGCCGGATCGGCTGGCTGGTCTTCGCACGCCAGCAGCATCGGCAGGCCCGACATGTGGGTGGCCAGATGACGGACGGTGACGGGCTTGCCGTTGCGGGTCAGCCGCGAGGGATCGACCTGCGGCAGATAGAGGGCGGCCGGCGCGTCCAGCGCGATCTTGCCGTCCCGCACCGCCTGGGCCAGCAGCAGGCCGGTGAAGGTCTTGGTCAGGGAGCCGATCTCATAAAGGGTTTGGTCGTCCGGCGCCCGCCCGGACGGCGATCGGCCGTAGTGGAAGGTATGGACCCGCCCCTGATAGACCACGGCGCCCGACACGGACTGATAGCGCCCATCCGCCATCAGCGGCGTCACCTCCGCGGCGGCCGCCGCCAGGATCGCCGCTTCGCCCAAGATCGCCGTCCCCCGTGAGGGCTCCGTCGCCGCGCTCTGGACAGGCTGGGCCGAACAGGCGGCGAGCGGCGTCCAGACGGCGACGCAGGCCAGCGCAAGGGCGGCGGCCGAACCGACAGGAAGGCGAAACGTCATGCGAGCTGCTCCGATAGGCCCCCAGTCCACCACGCCGCCCCGCGCGGGGCCAATGAAGCTTCGGTAATACGACCTGTCAGCGCGGCCTCACCCCGCCTTCAGATTCTCCACCACCGCCCTCAGCTTGGCGGGCAGGGGCTTGGGCCGGCGGGTTTCGGCGTCGACATAGACGTGGACGAAATGGCCGACGGCGGCGGGGATGTCGACGCTGCGCTTGAACACCGCAAAGCCGTAGGTGACGCTGGAGGTGCCGATCCGGTCGACCTTGATCCCGACCTCGATCACATCGGGAAACTTCAGGGCCGAGGTGTATTGGCAGCCGCTGTCCACCACCAGGCCGATGGACTCGTTCAGGGCGTCGGCGATCAGCAGATGGGCGTTCACCGCCGAGTCCACGAACTCATAGAATTTGGCGTTGTTGATATGGCCGTACTGGTCGTTGTCGGCCCAGCGGGTCGAGACCATGTGAAAGGCGCGATAGGTCGCGCGTTCGGCCAGGGGGCCCAGGTCCTGTTTCGGCATCGTCGTCATCCTCCCCGGCGATCGTCCGTGTCGCCGTCCAGGTGACGCTCGGGCTTGGACGACGTGGCGTCAAGCGCCTATCGGTAGGCGGACGATCACAAGCGCTCAAGCGGCTGACGACCGCGTCCTCGGCGATAGCGCAAGGAGAAGCTTGACTATGAGCATCACGACCCGCGCGGCCGTTTTGTCGAGGAGCGACGCCGCCCCTCCCTACGCCGACAGCCGCCCCCTGTCGCTCGAGACTGTGACGCTGGCCGCACCCGGCCCCGGCGAGGTCCTGGTCGCCGTCAAGGCCGCCGGCCTGTGCCATTCGGATCTTTCCGTCATCAACGGCGACCGTCCCCGCCCCCTGCCCATGGCCCTGGGGCATGAGGCGGCCGGGGTGGTCGAGGCCCTGGGCGACGGCGTCACGGACCTGGCTGTCGGCGATCACGTCGTCATGGTCTTCATGCCGTCCTGCGGCCATTGCGACCCGTGCGCCGGCGGCCGTCCCGCCCTGTGCGAGCCGGGCGCCGCCGCCAACGGCCGGGGCGAGCTTCTGTCCGGCGCCCGCCGCCTCTTTCGCGAAGGCGAGCCGGTCAACCACCACCTGGGCTGCTCCGCCTTCGCCGAACGGGCCGTGGTGTCGCGCCGGTCCCTGGTGAAGATCGACCCGGAGCTGTCGTTCGAAGAGGCGGCCCTGTTCGGCTGCGCCGTCCTGACCGGGGTCGGCGCCGTGGTGAACACCGCCGGGGTCAAGGCGGGCCAGAGCGTCGTGGTCATCGGCCTGGGCGGCGTGGGCCTGGCCAGCGTCCTGGGCGCCCTGGCCTGCGGCGCCTCTCCCGTGATCGCCGTCGATCTGTCCGAGGACAAGCTGGCCCTGGCGCGCAGCCTGGGTCCGGTCCAGACCGTCAACGCCGCCGATCCAGATGCGGTGGATCAGGTCCGCGCCCTGACGAACGGCGGCGCCGAGGTCGCCTTCGAAATGGCCGGCTCGGTTCGGGCGTTGGAGAACGCCTGGAAGATGACCCGGCGCGGCGGAACCACCGTCACCGCCGGCCTGCCCCCGCCCGCGGCGGCGCTCGCCGTCAACATCGTCTCTCTGGTCGGGGAGGAACGCACCCTTAAGGGCTCCTACATCGGAACCTGCGTCCCCAGCCGCGACATCCCCCGCTACGTCGCCCTGTACCGCCAGGGCCGCCTGCCGGTGGACCGTCTGATGAGCGGCGTCATCCCGCTGGATGAGATCAACGCCGGCTTCGACCGGCTTCACGCCGGGGAGGTGGTGCGGCTGATCGTTCGCCCGTGAAGAGACGGTAATTCCGGCGCCCGTTTTCCGCCGCAAAGCCGAGCGCCAATCCCGGCCCAAGCTTCAGCGGAGATTACCATGCGCCTGTCCCGCCCGTCCTTGGCCGCCGCCATGTCGGCCGTCGTCCTCGCCTTCGCCGCCCCGGCCTTCGCCCAGGACGCCCCATCCGACAACGCCCGGGGGCAGGACAATGCCGAAATGGCGGCCATCTTCGCCGCCGACCAGGCCGTCCGCCAGAACATCGACCCCCAGAAGTTTCGCGACCGCGCCTTCGTCGAGCAGATGCACGCCGCCGACGCCGCCCGGCGCGTTCAGACCCGCGCCCTGCTGGACGCCGGGGCGCTGAAGACCGGCGCCGACTATCGCGCCGCCGCCTTCGTCTTCCAGCACGGCTCGACGCCCGAGGACTATCTGCTGGCCCACAGCCTGGCCGTCGCAGCGGTGGCCAAGGGCGATGCGGACGCCGCCTGGATCGCCGCCGCCACCCTGGACCGCTATCTGCAGATGACGGACAAGCCCCAGATCTACGGCACCCAGACCCGCAAGACCCGCGACGCCCCGGCCACCCTGGAACCTTACGATCGCGCCCTGGTCCCCGACAGCTTGCGGGCCGTCTTCGGCGTCCCGCCCCAGGCGGAACAGGACGCTCGCCTCGCCGCCGTCAACGCCGCAGCCGAAGCTGCGGCGTCCAGGCCCTGATCGCTCAGTTCGCCGCCGGTTTCGGCGGCGCGTTCTTCACGTACAGGTCCAGCCAACGGGTCATCTCCCACAGGGTGTGGCCCACCGATTCCCGCGCGCGGTATCCGTGCGCCTCCAGCGGCAGGGTGACGTACCGCGCCGTCGCCCCCAGCCCCTTCAGCGCCGCATAGAACCGCTCCGACTGAACCGGGAAGGTGCCGGAGTTGTCGTCCGCCTCGCCGTGGATCAGCAGGATCGGCTCATTCATCCGGTCGGCGTAGGTGAAGGGCGACATCTCCGTATAGACCTCGGTCGCCTCCCAATAGTTGCGCTGTTCCGACTGGAAGCCGAACGGGGTCAGGGTGCGGCTATAGGCGCCCGAGCGCGCGATCCCGGTCCGGAACAGGTCGCTGTGAACCAGCAGGTTGGCGGTCATGAAGGCGCCGTAGCTGTGGCCGCCGACGGCGATCCGGTCGCGATCCGCCACCCCCATGCCGACCACCGCATCCACGGCGGCCTGGGCGTCGGCGACCAGCTGTTCGACATAGGTGTCGTTCGGCTCGGCCCCGTCCTTGCCGATGATGGGCATGGAGGGATTGTCGAAGATGGCATAGCCTTGCGTCAGCAGGAACAGATGGCTGGACCCGCCCGGCCGCACGAACCGGTTCTGCACATCCACCGTCTGGCCCGCCACCGCCGCATCGGTGAACTCGGCCGGATAGGCCCACATCAGCATGGGCAAGGGCCCGTCGCGATCCTTGTCGTAGCCGGCCGGCAGATACAGGGTTCCCGACAGCTTGACCCCGTCGGCCCGCTCATAGGTCACCAGCTGGCGCGTCGCCCCGGCCAGCTGCGGCGCCGGATCGGGGAAGTTGGTCAGGGCCGTGGTCTGGCCCGTCGTCAGGTCGCGGATCTGCAGGTTCGGCGGGTCCAGCCGCGTCTCGCGTTGGGTCACCACCCGCTTGCCGTCCGCGTCCAGGAAACCGACCACAAATTCGTAATCGCTCTGGGCCGAGGTCCACAGGCGCTGGCTCTGTCCCGTCGCCGGGTCCAGGGCGGCCAGGAAGGGGAATTCGCCCTGGGGCGTGGCGCCCGCCCCCTGCATCAGGATCTTGCCGTCGGGGGTGAAGCGGATCACCGACCGGCCTGCCGCATTCGGCTGGGTCACCGGCTGGCCCGGATTGTCGTAGCGCGCCTGATAGTTCCGCTCCAGCAGCAGCCGCCCCGCGCCGGGATTGGACGGATCAACCAGGAAGCGGCTCTCATGCCGGGTGTTGAACCAGCGGCTGTTGACCACAGCCAGATCGTCCCGGCCCCAGACGATCCCGGCGTACCGCTCCTTCAGGTCGATCAGCTTGACCGGCTCGGCCGTGAAGGGGGCGGCCTGCATGAAGACCCGGTCGCGGAACTCGGCCTCGCGGCGGATGTCCCCGCCGTCCAGGGCCTCGACCCAGGTCAGGGTCGCCGGCGCATCGGCCCGCCAGCCCACGGACCGCGGCCCCGGCGCCACGGCGTCGAAGGCGGTCGGCACGTCGTCCCTCAGCGGCAGGTCGGCGACGGTCCGCACCACCCGCCCGGCCATGTCCGTCACCACGATCTCGGTCGGGAACAGGCCCGCCGGCACGGCGTAGGAATAGGGCCGTTTGGCGATCTCGTGCAGAATGTACTTCCCGTCGGGCGACAGCGAGGCGTCCAGATAGACGGCCGGGGCGCCGATCGTCCGTGCACGGCCGTTCAGCGGAACCAGGGTCAGCTGGCTGGTGAAATAGTGGTCGAACAGGGCCTCGTCGCCCGGATTGGACAAGAGGTCCTGATAGGTCCGGACCGGCGCCGCACGCCCGGCCGTCTCCTCGATGTTCGGCCCGGTCGGCGCCGCCGTCACGTCCGGCGCAGCCCCCCGCCCGGCCGGAACCGCCTCGACCAGCAGGCCCGAACTGTCCGGCAGCCAGTCATAGCCGGCCCCGCCCGTCATATTGACCACCGGGTCGGTCAGCTTGCGCGCCTGCGCGCTCGCCACGTCTACGACCCACAGCTCCAGCCCCGTCGGCCGGTCCATGACGAAGGCCAGGTGTTTCGCATCGGGCGAGAAGCGCGCCCCCGTGAACCGCGCCCCGGCCGGCAGGGCCACGACCCGGGGCGATCCTCCATCCACGGCCTGAAGCGTCAGCCCCGTCAGCCACGAGACCCGGCTCTCGGCCGGCCCGTTGTTGCGCGGATTGATCCGCGACCCCGCCAGCCGCAGCATCGGCTCGGCCAGGGCCTGGATGCTGGGCAGGTTCGACCGGTCCATCAGGACCAGGGTCTTGCGGTCCGGGCTCAGCATCGACGACGGCGTAGGCTTGGCGTCCAGAATGTCCGCGATCGGCTGGGGCGGCTGCTGATAGGTCGTCTGGCCGGGCGCCGCGGACTGGGCCAGGGCCCCGCTCGCCGTCGTGGCCAGCAACACCGCCGCCAGCGCAAGGCCGGAACCGCGAACACGCATCATCATCGTCTGAAGTCCCCACTGATTTAAGTGTCAGACTAACGACAGCCGCAACACGGCGGCAACCCCAATCCTCCCCCCTTGGGGGAGGTGGCTCTGAGCGCAGCGAAGAGACGGAGGGGGCCCGCCCCCCTCACCCTCCCAGCAGCGCCTCGACCTGATCCCGTTCCGGCGCCGACGGCTGGGCCCCCGGCCGCGTCGCCGCAAAGGCCCCGGCCGCGCAGGCGAAGCGCAGCGCCTGCGCGGGCTCCATCCCCTCCAGCAGGGCCACGGTGATGGCGGCGACGAAGGCGTCGCCCGCGCCCGTCGCATCCACCGCCTGGACGGCGGGCGGCTCGGCCCAGGCCGTCTGAACGCCGCGCTGATACATCACCGCCCCGCGAGCGCCCTGGGTCACCACCACCCGGCCGCCGCCCCGGTGCAGGGCCTCGCCATAGAAGGCGGCCTCGGTCTCATTGACCACGATCAGGTCGGCGCGGCGCAGCAGGGCCTCCGACACCGGCTGGGCGGGCGCCAGATTGGCGCAGACGAAGCCCGTGGCCCGGCCGACCGCCGCCTCCACCGTCTCGATCGGCAGCTCCAGCTGCACGATCAGGGCGCCCTCGATCCGCTGGGGCAGCTGTTCGGGCGTGACCCGATGATTGGCCCCGGCCGCCACCACGATCTGGTTCTCGCCCGTCGGATCGACGGCGATCAGGGCCACGCCGGTCGGCGCCGCCACATCGACCTCCACCCCCGCCAGATCGACGCCAAGCTCGGACATCAGGGCCAGGGCCTCGCCCGCCATGGCGTCGTTTCCGACCCGGCCGATCAGGCTGACCTCGGCCCCCAGCTTCTCGGCCGCATAGGCCTGGTTGGCGCCCTTGCCGCCGGGATAGCGGGCGAGCGTCGCCCCCGTCACCGTCTCGCCCGGCGCCGGCAGGCGCGGCGCCGTCGCCACCAGGTCCAGGTTGATCGAGCCGACGACGGTGATCCTCATCCCCCTCGCGCCCTTTCAGCGCCCTTCAGGGTTTCGGCGATCAGGTCGAACACCCCTTGAGCGTCCGCCGCGACCGCCCAGCGATGCCGGGCCGTCGCCGGATCCACCCGAAACTCCACCGCCGTATGGCCGCGCGTCAGGTCCGATCCGGTCTCGATCTCGATCCGGCAGGGCTTCAGGCTGAACAGGTCGGGCCTCATCAGCCAGGCGATCGGACAGGGGTCGTGCAGGGGGGCGCCCCAGTCCGGGGCGGGCCAGCCGACCAGGGTCCGTTCGGTCCTCTGGGAAAAGCGCAGCAGGGCGGCGGTGGTGCGGGCCGGTTCGGTGCGGATCGTCTCTATGGCGCGGATGCGGGCCTCGGTCGCCCGCACCTGATGCGTCGCGTCCAGACCGAAGGCGATCACCTGACAGCCCGAGCCGAAGACCACGGCCGCCGCATCCGGGTCGGCCCAGATGTTGAACTCGGCGGAAGCCGTGATGTTGCCGCCCTCCGACCGCGCCCCGCCCATGACCACGACCGGGCCCAGGTGTTCGGCCAGCCGCCGTTCGCGCTTCATCGCCAGGGCCAGATTGGTCATCGGCCCCAGGACGGCGATCGCCACCGATCCGGCGGGCCGTTTCATCACCAGGTCGACGATGGCGTTGGCCGCCGGGCCGTCGCCGATGATGCCGTGGGGCTCGAACGGCTCCAGGTCGCCCAGCCCTTCCGGCCCGTGGAACTCGCCGGCGCCGGCGGGCGGGCGTTTCAGCGGCCGTTCGGCCCCGCCGAAGACGGGCACGTCCTCGCGGCCGGCGATCTGGCGCAGCATGCGCGCATTGCGCTGGGTCAGATGGGCGGGGACGTTGCCGCCGACGGTGGTGACGGCCAGCAGCTCCAGCTCGGGGGCGGCGAAGGCCAGGAAGAGCGCTGCGGCGTCATCCACGCCGGGGTCGCAGTCGATGATCAGGGATTGGACAGTCACCCCCGTGGTTTGGCCGTCCCGACGCCGGGGGGCAAGTCCGTTTCATGGCTAAGCCTGTGGGAAGGGGCGTCTTTTTCCGGCGCGGCCCGCCCGGCTTGACGTCCGCCTCCCCCGGCGTCACCCTGAGCCTCGTTCTCCGGGGGGTCGCAATCGAGCGGCTGAGATAGAGGTTCCTCCTCTGACCCGTCGAACCTGATCCGGGTCATGCCGGCGAAGGGATGAGTACGCTTTAGGTCCATGCGCCACAGGACCCTCGCGCCCGACGTCGGCGGACCTCAAACCGTTTGAGGCCGCCATGAACATCCAAGTCACCCCGCCCGTCCTGCCCGAAGAGCCGAATGTGGATCTGGCCCTGGCCGAGGCGCGCAAGGCGGTCGAGGCTGAGACCGGCCGTATCCCGACCGGCGAACGGGCCGGGTCGCGCAAGGTCTATGTCCAGGGCGTCCTCTATCCGGATATCCGCGTCCCCTTCCGCGAGATCGCCCTGCACCCGTCGGCGAACGAGCCGCCGGTGACGGTCTATGACTCCTCGGGCCCCTATACCGACCCGAACGTGGTCATCGACATCAAGAAGGGCCTGCCGCATGTGAAGACCAGCTGGCAGCTGGACCGCGGCGACATCGCCCCCGTCCTGAACCCGCGCGAGGTCAAGCCCGAGGACAACGGCCACGCCTCGGGCCGCCACCTGGCCCCCCGCTTCGACACCTCCAACCACCGCGTCTTCAAGGGCGTGGAGGGCCGCCCGGTGACGCAGTACGAATACGCCAAGGCCGGGATCATCACGCCCGAGATGGAATATGTGGCGATCCGGGAGAATCTGCGGCGGGAGGCAGTGGCGAGTGGCGAGTGGCGAGTGGCGAGTGACGTCGCCTCCACCATCACCCTAGCCGATGGCACGACGGTCCCTGTCCCCTCTTCCTCCTCGCCACTCGCCACTCGCCACTCGCCACTGGAGCGCGACGGCGAATCCTTCGGCGCCAGCATCCCCGACTATGTGACGCCCGAGTTCGTGCGCTCCGAGATCGCCCGCGGCCGCGCCATCATCCCGCACAACATCAACCACCCCGAGGTCGAGCCGATGATCATCGGCCGGAACTTCCTGGTGAAGATCAATGCGAACATCGGCAACAGCGCGGTCCTGTCCTCCGTGGACGACGAGGTCGACAAGCTGGTCTGGGCCACCCGCTGGGGCGCCGACAACGTCATGGACCTGTCGACGGGCAGGAACATCCACAACATCCGCGACTGGATCATCAGGAACTCCTCCGTCCCCATCGGCACCGTCCCCATCTATCAGGCGCTGGAGAAGGTGGGCGGCATAGCCGAGGACCTGACCTGGGAGGTGTTCCGCGACACATTGATCGAACAGGCGGAACAGGGCGTCGACTATTTCACCATCCACGCCGGGGTGCGCCTGCCCTTCGTGCCGATGACGGCGAAACGCGTCACCGGCATCGTCTCGCGCGGCGGCTCCATCATGGCCAAATGGTGCCTGGCCCACCACAGGGAGAGCTTCCTGTATGAGCATTTCGAAGACATCTGCGACATCATGCGGGCCTATGACGTCAGCTTCAGCCTGGGCGACGGCCTGCGCCCCGGCTCGATCGCCGACGCCAATGACGAGGCCCAGTTCGCCGAGCTGCGGACGCTGGGCGAACTGACCAAGATCGCCTGGGCCAAGGGCTGTCAGGTGATGATCGAGGGCCCCGGCCACGTGCCGATGCACAAGATCAAACAGAATATGGACGAGCAGCTGAAACACTGCCACGAGGCGCCCTTCTATACGCTGGGGCCGCTGACCACCGACATCGCGCCGGGCTATGACCACATCACCTCGGCCATCGGGGCGGCCATGATCGGCTGGTTCGGCACGGCCATGCTCTGCTACGTCACGCCCAAGGAGCATCTGGGCCTGCCGGACCGTCAGGACGTCAAGGACGGCGTCATCACCTATAAGATCGCCGCCCACGCCGCCGACCTGGCCAAGGGCCACCCCGCCGCCCGGCTGCACGACGACGCCCTGTCACGCGCCCGGTTCGAGTTCCGCTGGGAGGACCAGTTCAACCTGGGCCTGGACCCCGAAACCGCCCGCAAATACCACGACGCCACCCTGCCCAAGGAGGCCCACAAGACCGCCCACTTCTGCTCCATGTGCGGCCCGAAATTCTGCTCGATGAAGATCAGCCAGGACATCCGCGACGCGGCGGCGGCCCAGAATGACGCGGGGGCGAGCCTGGCGGAGGCCGAGGCCGGCATGGCGGAGATGAGCGCGAAGTTCCGGGCCGGCGGCGGGGTGGTGGAGGTGAAGGTGTGAATGCGACTTGTGTTGCCGCCAACCTCAAGCCCCTTCTCCAACCCTCGCTACGAGCACGGGAGCACCGGAGCACCGGAGCACGGGAGCCCCGGGAGCACCATTCAGCACCACAAATCTGGCCCAAAATACTGATAAATCAGATATAAATATCTGACTAAAACAAACTCTCGCGCCGAGATTGCTTTCTAAGAAGTTTCTCGCAGGCATGAGCAGATGTGCCGAACACACCCTAACTGCGCTTAGATGTGCGAACTGAACAATCGACTTTGCACATATCTGGATGCTATGGTCGCACAGCGATTGGGGGTAAGCCGCAGATCAGGTCCAATCGATCCTTAGCTTACCCCATGCCTGCCAGCACCTTCGCGAGGGCTCAGCGTCCAAAACTGAGCCCGCCCTCCCTATTAGGTGATTTATGACCTTGAGCACAGCTAAGTCGAAGAGAGCCGCCGCCAATCGAAAAATTGAGTTGCGGGAAAAATTCTGGCCTGGAGTGACGGAGAACCATCTCTGGGACCGTCACAATCGCGACGGCTTCGCGACGGTCCCGCGCGCTATGCCTCATATTCTTTCGATCATGAACGATCTTGCAGATAAAGGACAACCCGTCGGCTCTACTTATCTAGAGCTGTGGTGTCGCCTCGGTGACGAAGGATACCTCAATCTAAACCGCCCTCAGGAAATGGCTGCGGCTGCTGGCTTCAGTGGGCAGCGCGCGGTTTATACTTGGAGAGATCGTCTTTCTAAGCTAAGTGATCTAGGATTCATCAATTTCAAAGATGGACCCAGCGGACCTTATTCATACGCATTGTTTTGGAACCCGTACCATGTCGTGCGTAGGCACTATGAAGCAGGGCGTGTTTCTGATGCAAAGTGGCAAGGCTTAGTGTTTCGCGCCCATGAGATCGGTGCCAACGATCTCGATGAAGATTTGCCTGTGTTAGTCCCGAAGGGCGTCTCGAAGAAGAAGGCTGCGGCAGCTAGTACCCTCTGAGCCATGCCCACCCTCGTCCTCCTCGCCGGACCGAACGGCGCCGGCAAGACCACCTTCATCAACCGCTTCCTGCGTCAGCGGGCGGAGGCGTTTCGCTTCGTGAATCCGGACGAGGCAAGCTGATCCCCCCTTTCGTCATCCTCCGGCAAGCCGCGTCTTCGCGGCGCAGACCGGGGGACCCAGCGGCCTGCGTGAGCAGGACCCTGTCGCGGACTCGGTGGTCGACGTCGGTGCGGCGGATGGATTTCGCCTTCGGCGCCTCCCCTGGTCCAGGCTTCGCCTGGCCAGAGGATGACGAAGGGTCCCCCGGTTCCGCTGCGCGGCCCGGAGGATGACGAAAGTCGGGTGCGAATTCCCCCCTGCCCCCACCCTGCCCGCCACACCGCCCTCTGATTCCCCACGGCTTTTCGGCGCTTTCCGACAATCGACCCATCACCCCTTTCCCCCGACATCATACTGGCGCGGCTCCGCATCGGGGCGGATCGGTCGGGAGGGACGGATGGAGGCGACGGCAGGCGGCTGGGGCGAGGACGGGGGCGCGGATTGGGGCGCGGAGGGGATGGCGGAGACGGGCGCCGAACGGGCCTGGGACGATGAACCCCTGAACGACCGGCCCCTGTATGACGGGCGGCGGGTGCGCGATCCCTATCAGAGGGGCGGGGGGTACAGCCGGATATCGGAGGACCGGTGGGATGCGATCCAGCGGGCCTATGCGGCGGGCGAGCCGGGGGCCTCGGTCTGTCGGCGGTTCGGCCTGGCGCGGTCGACCCTTTACGCCCGCGCCCGCGACGAGGGCTGGCTGCGCCAGGATCAGGATCAGTATCAGGATCAGGCCGAACCCCTGGACCATGGGTTCGAGGCGGGAGAGGCGGACGCGCCCGTGGACCTGGAGGCCGAGACGGCGGCGGGCCTGTGCGACTACGGCCTGTTGGCGGGCCACGCCCGGGTGCGGATGCAGCGGGCGATCCTGGCGGGCCGGGGGGTGGAGGCCGGGCGCTGGATGCGGCTGCACGCCCAGCTGACGGCCATGGCCCAGGCGGAAGAGGCGATGAAGGCGGCGGCGAAGGCGCAGGCTGAGGCCCAGACTCTGAGTCCGCCGTCGGCCGAGGCCGCCCCCGCCCCCGCCCCCGCGCCCCAACCGCCTGCGGCCCAACCGCCTGCGCCCAAGCGCCGCTCCGGCCCCAAACCCCTGTCGGACTGCGATCGGTTTGAGGTGCTGGAACGCCAGATGAAGGCCCTGACGGACCTGGAGCGGTCCTTCGCCGGCCTGGACCTGAGCAATCCCGTCTATCGCCGCCTGCTGGAAAAGGCGGTGAAGGCGGTCATCCTGATGGGGCCCGATCCGGTCGATCCGGCGCCGGACCAACCGGACCAACCGGACACATCGGACACATCGGACACATCGGACAGTGTTTTTTCCACGCCCGTCCCCTCCTGACGGTTCCGATCCGGTCCTGAACAGGTGACGAGGGGCGCTTCAGCCCCTACCTAGGCGTCATGACCCTTCATGCCGCCCCGCCGCCCCTCCTCGACGCCGCCGGCGTTTCGACCGACGACGCCCTGTCGATCCTGAAGTCCGCCTTGGCCGGGGCGGACGACGGGGAGCTGTTTCTGGAACGCTCCGAGAGCGAGAGCCTGGTGTTCGACGACGGGCGGCTGAAATCGGCCGCCTATGACGCCACCGAGGGGTTCGGCCTGCGCGTGGTCGCGGGCGAGACCGCCGGCTACGCCCACGCCAATGAGATTTCGGCCGCCGCCCTGGGCCGCGCCGCCGACAGCGCCGCCCTGGCCAAGGCGGGGCATGAGGCCCGCGTCGCCGAGGGGCCGCGCGCCACCAATCAGAAACTGTATGCCGAGGTCGATCCCCTGGCCTCGCCCGCCTTTTCCGACAAGATCGCCCTGTTGGCCGAGATCGACGCCTGGGCCCGGGCCCGCGATCCGCGCGTGGTCCAGGTCTCGGCCTCCCTGGTCGGCGAGCGGCGCGCGATCGAGATCCTGAGGGCCGACGACCGGGCGGTGCGCGACGTGCGGCCCCTGGTGCGGCTGAACGTCTCGGTGACGGTCGAGCAGAACGGCCGGCGCGAGAGCGCCTCCTCCGGCGCCGGGGGCCGGGCGGGCTTCGAGGCCTGGGTGGCGCCCGAACGCTGGCAGGCCCAGGTGGACGAGGCCCTGCGCCAGGCCCTGGTCAATCTGGAGGCCGTCGACTGTCCGGCGGGCGAGATGGACGTGGTCCTGGGCGCCGGCTGGCCCGGCGTCCTGCTGCACGAGGCCATCGGCCATGGGTTCGAGGGCGACTTCCACAGGAAGGGCTCATCCGTCTTCAACGGCATGATGGGCAAGCGGGTGGCGGCGCCGGGCGTGACCGTGGTCGATGACGGCTCCATCGCCGGGCGGCGCGGCTCCCTGTCGGTCGATGACGAGGGCACGCCCACGGGCCGCACCGTCCTGATCGAGGACGGGATCATGGTCGGGCTGATGCACGACCGGCTGTCGGCGCGTCAGCTGGGGGTCGCGGCCACCGGCAACGGCCGTCGCCAGTCCTTCGCCCACATGCCCATGCCGCGCATGACCAACACCTTCATGGAGGGGGGGCGGGATTCCAAGGCCGACATGATCGCCAATACGAAGCGCGGCCTCTACGCCGCCAACTTCTCGGGCGGCCAGGTCGACATCACCAACGGCAAGTTCGTCTTCCAGTGCAATGAGGCCTATCTAATCGAGGACGGGGTGATCACCGCCCCCGTGCGCGGCGCCACATTGATCGGCGACGGGGCCACGGCCCTGACGAAGATCCAGATGATCGGCGACGACTTCGCCTTCGACCCCGGCGTCGGCGTCTGCGGCAAGGCCGGACAGGGCGTGCCCGTCGGCATCGGCCAGCCCAGCCTCAAGATCGGCGGCCTGACCGTCGGCGGAACGGCGGTCTAGGGGGCGGAACCGGATCGCGCGACCGTGAGTTTCCCCGCCACACAGGAGAGGAGACTTACCGTGGCAACCGAACGCACCATCAAACACCCCGACGGCCGGGTCGAGCGCGTCAGCGAAAACTCGACCGGCCCGACCATCGTCGAGCAGCGCCGCAGCGGCGGCGGAATGGGCGGGGTCATCGCCCTGATCGTCGGCCTGGCCCTGGTCCTGATCATCGGCTGGTTCCTGATGAACATGAACCGCAATGAGGCGATCGAGTCCAACGCCGTAGCCGGCGCGGCCGAAAGCGTCGGCAACGCCGCCGACACCGTCGGCGAGGCCGCCCGCGACGCCGTGCCCGAGCGCGCGACGCCTGCCAATTAACCCATTGATAATACTTACGAAATAGGCGGGCCGCCGGGGGCCTCGGCCGGCGGTTGCGGCCGCCAGTCGGGGCCCAGAGGCTCCAGCCCCTGGGCCTCCAGCCGGTCCAACAGGCCGCCGGGCTGGGCCAGCAGCCGCAGCGGGGCGATGGCGACCGTGGTCCCGCCCTCGGCCAGGGCCTGGTCCACCGCCTGGCCCCACAGGGCCTCCAGCGCCGGCCCCTGGCCCATCACCACCCAGTAGGAGCAGGCGCTGACGGCCTGATCCAGGGGCGAGGCCAGCACCTCGGCGACGCGGCGCCGGCGCCAGGCCTCGGCCCGCCGCTCGCCCTCCGCCTCGCCCAGCTCGGCCGCCGTCACCGCCCGCGTCATACAGTCGAGATAGCGCTCGGGCGGGGTCGTCAGCACCCGGTCGATGATCTCGTCCCCCCGCAGGGTTCCGACCGGCTCGGCCGGCTTTCGGTTGCTCCGCGCCGCCCGCCGCACCAGGTCCGAGACCGGCCGCTCGCGCCGGGCGTAGCCGCCCCGCTCCATCAGCTCGGCTGACAGCAGCAGCAGGCTGGTGCGGCTGGGCCCCTCGCCCGTGACCCGCTCCAGCCGCGCCTCCAGCTCCGGCGGCAGATAGTCGGCCGTGGTCCGGCCCTCGGGCAGGCGGGTCAGGGTCCGCGCTCGCCAGATGACCCGCCCCAGATCGGCCAGGGACGCCCGCCCCTGCACCGGGAACAGCACCCGATCCGCCCGCTCCACCGCCGTCGTCAGGGCTTCGGTCCGCCAATCCATGTCGCGCGACAGGCCGTCGATCGACCCGACCAGGATCAGGGTCGCGTCCCCGCGCCGGATCTCCCACATCGGCCCCTCGATCCGACGGGCGGTGACGACGATGTCCTCCACCGCATCGGCCGGCGGGTCCGCCTCCTGGGCTGTCGCCCGCCAGCCTGCGCTTGCGGCAAGCAGAATAGAACAGAGAAGAGCGGGGATACGGTTCATGAATTCACTGTATTCGCGCGCCTTTCGGTTTCGTAATGAAATGTCTGTAATGATGGCGGCGATTTAATCCACCTTTCCGCCTTGTAACTGGAGATGAACGTCGGCTGACGGCACACCCATCGACAACATTCGAGGGGAAGACCGATGACGAAGACCTTGCTGCTGGCCAGCACCGCCCTGTTCCTGTCGGCCGCATCGGCCTTCGCGGGGGACGAGCCCCAGGTGGCCCAGGCGCCGGTTCCGACCGGCCCGGCGGGCCAGGCGCCCCTGGCCGACGCGACCCAGCGCGGCGTTCTGGTCTTCACGCCCGACTTCTTCGCGGCCCAGCGCCCCAATACGGCGCTCGACATGGTCAATCGCGTGCCGGGCTTCGAGGTCGACGACGGTTCCGGGGCGCGCGGCTTTGAAGGGGCGGTTGGCAATGTGCTGATCAACAACGCCCGTCCGGCCTCCAAGAACGACGGCGGCTCCAATGTGCTGAGCCGCACCCCGGCGCGTCAGGTGGAACGGATCGAGCTGATCCGCGGCGGCGCGCCCGGCATCGACATGCAGGGCTTCTCGGTGGTGGTGAACGTCATCCTGAAGACCGAGGCCAGCCGCCAGTCGATCCTGACGTGGAACACGACCCAGTTCGAAGGCGCGGGCCAGGATCTCTACGGCGGCAGCTATCAGTTCACCGCCCGCGACGGCGACCGCAGCTGGGGCGTGACCCTGTCCGACGGCATCAGCATGAGCGATTCGAACGGCCCCGGCCGAACCGTCCGCCGCAACGCCGCAGGCGATGTCCTGCGCGACGAGGTTACCGACACTGACGGCTACGGCGGCGGCAATTCGATCCGCGGAACCTATGCGGGTCCGATCGCCGGCGGCAAGATCGACCTGACCGCCCGCTATGGGATCAACGACTGGAACGGCTACTACAACAGCCGGTCGGCGAGCGCCTTCCGTGAAAGCCTCGACCAGGAGGACAACAAGAGCGGCGAGTTCGGCGTCACCTGGGAGCGGCCGCTGAACGACCGGTTCAAGCTGGAAACCCGCCTGATGCATGAGTTCGGCAGCTGGGACGGGGTCTCGACCTACAACGTCCTCAGCAACGGTCTGGACGCCCCGGAAGAGCGGTTCGTCTATTCGGGCGAGCGGTCCGAGACCATCCTGCGGGCCCTGATCCGTCACGAGCGGTCGCCCAAGCTGACGATCGAGACCGGCGGCGAGGTGGCCTACAACATGCGCCAGACTGATCAGGCCTATAGCGTGGGCGGCGCCCCGGTGGCCCTGCCCAGCGCCTCGGTCAAGGTGGAGGAGACGCGCGGCGAGGTCTTCTCCAAGGGCACCTGGCGGCTGCACCCGGACCTGACGCTGGAGGCGGGGCTGCGCCTGGAAGCCTCGACCATCAGCCAGTCGGGCGACGCCGATCAGGAGAAGAGCTTCTTCTTCGCCAAGCCGCGCCTGCTGGCGACCTGGACGCCGATGCCGAACAACCAGCTGCGCTTCCGCCTCGAGCGCGAACTGGGCCAGCTCGACTTCTCCGACTTCGCCGCCTCCGCCGACCTGGAGGAACAGAACGTCTACGGCGGCAACGTCGATCTGGAGCCCGAGCAGCGCTGGATCTCCGAACTGACCTATGAGCGCCGTTTCTGGGGCGAGGGCGTGGTCTCCATCGGCTATCGCCACGACGAGATCATCGACGCCATCGACCGGATCCCCCTGGCGGGCGGGCTGTCGGCGGTGGGCAATATCGGCGAGGGGACGCTGGACCGGCTGTCGTTGAACGTGACCGTGCCGCTGGACAAGCTGGGCGTCTCAGGCGCCCGCTTCACCTTCAGGAACGACTGGAACAAGACCGAGGTCACCGATCCGACCACGGGCGAAAAGCGGCCCATCTCCGGCGTTCGCCCGACCCAGGCCAATGTCGGCATCGAGCAGGACATCACGCGCCTGAAGCTGCAATGGGGGGTGAACTGGCTGCCGTATCTGGGCCAGCCCAGCTATTCGCCCGATCAGGTCTCGCGCTGGCGCGGAACCGACTATTTCGAGCTGTTCGCCGAATACAAGCCCAGCCCGACCCTGGCGATCCGGGCCCAGCTGAACCTGTGGGACGACTTCACCCAAAGCCGCACCGTCTTCGCCGACCGCGACACCCGCGCGGTGGCCTTCGTCGAGGACAGCGTCGTCGACCCGCGCACCTTCGCCTCCATCCGGGTCCGCAAGACCTTCTGAGGCGGCTGACGCCAACGAAAAGCCCCGGCGGATCGCTCCGCCGGGGCTTCTTGCGTCGAACAGGCAGGCTTTAGTGGATCCCGGCCATGCCCTTCTTGAGCAGGGGCGACATCAGCAGCAGGAAGACGCCGACGCCGACGCCCGTCCAGCCGATGGTGCCGAAGATCGACCCATAGGTCTGAAGCGCCAGCTCGGGGCTGGTGACGACGCCGGCGACGGTGTCGGTCGCCGTCGCCTTGGCGATGATGCCGGCGACGATATGGGCGACGGAGCTGGACAGGAACCAGACGCCCATCATCATCCCGACCACCCGCGCCACCGACAATTTGGTGATCATCGACAGGCCGACCGGCGACAGGCACAGCTCGCCGATCGTGTGGAAGAAGTAGGTCAGGAACAGGAAGATCAGCGGCACCCGGAAGGCGTCGTTGGCCTGGGTCGCGGCAGCCCAGGTCAGCACCAGGAAGCCCAGACCCACGAAGACCAGGCCGAAGGAGAATTTGACCGGGGTCGAAGGCTCCAGCTTGCGCTTGGCCAGCCAGACCCAGAGGGCGGCGATGATCGGCCCGCCCAGCACGATGATGCCGGGGTTGAAGGTCTGGGTCATGGCGGCGTTGAACCATGACGGCATCTGGGTGGACTGGTCTGCGAACAGGGTCAGGGACGACCCTGCCTGTTCGAACAGGGCCCAGAACAGGACCGAGAAGAAGATCAGCACCTGGGCGACCAGCATGCGCGACCGCTCGGCGCCCTTGAGCCGGAAGACCGTGAAGCCCACCACGGCGGCGAAGATGACGCCCGCGATCCACGGCAGGGCCGTCTCGATGATCTCGTGGCGCTGCATCAGCAGCCAGGTCGGGATGACGGCGACGATGCCGGCGATCCAGAAGAAGGGCACCAGCGGCACGCCCAGGATGGAACGGCCCTGAACGGGGACCGGCGGCGCGCCGCGGCCTTCGAGCCAGGACTGGCCCAGGACGAAGGTCAGCAGACCGAACAGCATGCCGATGCCGGCCAGGCCGAAGCCGTAGGCCCAGCCGTATTTGATGCCCAGATAGGAGCAGGCGATGGTCGCCAGGAAGGAACCGAGGTTGATCCCCACGTAGAAGATGGTGAAGCCGCCGTCGCGCCGGGGGTCGTTCTCTTCATAGAGAGCGCCGACGACGGTTGAGATGTTGGCTTTCAGGAAGCCGACGCCCACGATGATCAGGGACAGGGCCAGGAAAAGAACCGGCTCGCCGAGCGCCAGATCCCGCGTGGTCTCCAGCGTATAGGCGCCGGTCGCGGTGAAGGCGGGGAAGCCGGCCTTGGCGGCGGCCTCGGGCGCGGCTGCGGTCGCCGGATCCAGCGCTCCGGTCGGCTGGGCGTTGATCGCCGCTCCCGTGGCGACGGCCGCCACATCGGAGGCGTTGGCGGCGGAGGGCTCGGCGCCCACGGCGGAGACGCCTTCGGGCGATATGGCGACCTGGACCCGTTCATCGCCGTTGACGGCGAAGATGCGGCGGTTCTGGTCGCGGCCCTCGACCTGCAGCTCATAGGTGGTGTCACCGATGGTCAGGCGCTCGCGACCGCCCGTGCCTTCGAAGGCCATGGTGAAGTGCCCCAGGACCAGCAGAACGGCGCCGATGATGACGGCCTTGCGCGATCCGAGATAGCGGTCGGCGATCAGGCCGCCGAGGACCGGCATCAGATAAACGAGGGCGGCGTAGGCGGCGTAGATGCCTTGAGCCTCGGCCGGGCCGAACAGGAAGTGCTGGGTCAGATAGAGGACCAGCAGGGCCCGCATGCCATAGTAGGAAAAACGCTCCCACATTTCCGTGAAGAACAGGATCACCAGCCCCCGCGGGTGCCCCAGGAAAGTCTTACGAGGCGCGAGCGCCCCCCCATCCGTCACTGTCAACGGCTCACTCCCAACTGCCGCGCCTCAACGGGGCGCGCGAAAGGCGCATACCCAGCACAGGGAGCAAACCCGAACAAGAGTTAAGGTTATGCGCCCCCTCGCCGCACCCGGCGATGCGCCGAACTGGCGCCCGATATGCAGAGGTTCCCGCATCCCGCCGCCGGGGCGCCAATATGGCCCGGTCGAGGACGGGAGGGAGTGTTGAATGGCTGTGCGGCCGATCCGCCGATCCGACTATGCGGCGCTGAACGCCCTGCACCGCCAGGTCGGCTGGCCCGAGCGGTCCGAGGCGGGGTGGCGGTGGCTGGAGGCCAATCCGGCGCGACGGGACCTGGACGCCCCGACCGGCTGGGTCGTCGTCGATGAGGCCGATGCGCCCCGGGCCATGCTGGGCAATCTGGTCCAGAGGTTTCGGCGCGGCCCCGAGGTTCTTTACGCCGCCACCGGTTTTTCCATCATCGTTCCGCCCGAACGACGGGGCGCCAGCCGGCCCCTGATCAAGGCCATATTGGCCCAGTCGGGCCTGTTCGCCTGCTACACCCTGAACGCCAACGCCCGGTCGGCGCCGCTCTATCCCCTGTTCGGCTTCAAGCCGGCGCCGGCCCAGACCCACGCCCTGAAGCTGGCCTGGAGGGTCGATCCCCTGACCTGTGCGAAGGGCCGGCTGCTGCGCGGACTGCTGGGCGGAGTGTCGGCGGAGACGGCCCGGCGGTTGGGCGACCGGCTGATGAACCGCCGCCTGTTCAAACCCCGCCGCCTGAAGCTGCCGGACGGGGTCCGGGTGCTGACCGACCTGGGCGAGGGTTCGCCCTATGCCGACTTCTGGCGGGCCCTGGTCGCCGAGGGCCGGCTGATCGCCGACCGCAGCCCCGAGATCATGGCCTGGCGCATGAGCGACCCCGACATGACCCTGGCGCCTGTGGTTCTGGGCCTTTTTCACCGGGACCGGCTGCAAGGCGTCGCCCTGGCCCACATGAACAAGACCCGTCTGATCGATCCGCCCTGTCTGGACATCCTGGATCTGGCGGCGCTGGACGGGGCGGACGACGCGATCGAAATCCTGGCCCGGACCCTGATCGACAATGCGCGGGGCCTGGGCGCGGCCAAGGTCAGGCTGCAGGTGACGACGCCCCTGATGCTGGAGCGTCTGGGGCCGCTGGCCGCCAAGGCCCGGCGCGAGGGCGGATGGGGCCACGGCCACGCCGTCTTCCGCGATCCCGTCTCCGCCGAGGAATGGAGCCCCACCCCGTTCGACGGGGACTACGCCGTCTGCCTGCGCCCCGTGCCGGCGCCCCGCCGGTCGTCGATCAGGCGCGAAATCGAGCGAGACGCCGCCGTCTGAGCCGACCGGTCTTGCTCCGGGGCGGGCCGGCGATCGGACACGAAAAAAGGTGTCCGATGTGTCCGATCTGTCCAACGCCCTTTGATTTTGCTGAAGAATAGTCCGCCGTGGACCGGAAAGTCCGTCGGCGAACCGTCGCGCCGTCCTTTGCGATGTCAAAGACCGAAACGCCAGTCTAGGCGTGTCGGAAGGACCGACGGCCGATTGGGCGGCTCGATCCGCAAGGCGTTGAAAAATCGATTTCTTTACGCCCTGACCTAGAGGAACGTCGGCGCGAAGGCGAGGCGCGGACCGGGTCGCGGCGTCGTTCAGCGATCAGGCTCTAGAGCATGATCGTTTCGGACGGAACCGCTTCGCGGTTCCGACAGAAGCGTGAATCATGCTCTCGCTTTAATCTGGAGCCTGATTCACGGCTTCAGCGGAATCGCGAAGCGATTCCACTTCAACCGATCAGGCTCTAGGGCCGGGCCTTCAGCGTGTCGCGGATCTCGGTCAGCAGGGCCTCGGTCGGGGTCGGGGCCGAGGGCGCCGGATCCGGCTTGGCGGCTTCCTGGCGGCGCAGGCTGTTGATCCCCTTGACCAGCAGGAAGACGACGAAGGCCACGATCAGGAACTGGATCACCGTATTGGCGAAGGCGCCGTATTGGATCGCCACCTTCTCGACCGCTTCGGTCGCCGGGTTTTCAGGCCGCAGCACCCATTCCAGCTCGGAAAAATCGACCCCGCCGGTCAGCAGGCCGATCGGGGGCATCACCACCTGATCCACCAGGCTTTTGACGATGCCGTTGAAGGCGGCGCCGATGATGACGCCGACCGCCAGATCGACGACGTTACCCTTGATCGCGAACTCGCGGAACTCGGACAGAAGGCTCATGCGGGGTCTTTCGGTCGTTAGGCTTAGGCGTCCCCAGAAGCGTTCAGACGTTCGCGCAGTTCCTTGCCGCTCTTGAAGAAGGGCACGGCCTTGGCGGGAACGTCCACGGTCTCGCCGGTGCGGGGATTGCGACCGACGCGGGCCGGTCGCGAACGGACGGAAAAGGCCCCGAAGCCGCGCAGTTCGACCCGGCCGCCGTCGGCCAGGGCGCCGGTCATTTCGCCCAGGATGACGTTGACCAGCCGCTCCACCTCCGCATGGGTCAGGTGGGTGTTTTCCGCCGCAAGCTTCTCGATCAGCTCGGATTTGATCATCAGGGCCCCTGCCAGCTCATGATCGGCAGGCCGCGCCCGCCGATGATCCACTGTACGGCACCCTAACCGCCGCCCGCCCCTCTAAAAAGCCCCTATCGGGCCGCGAGCCCTCGGATTTGCATGAATTATGTCCGGTTCCGGTCATTGGCCGCCGCCACACAGGAAAAAGGCGGCGGGATCGCTCCCGCCGCCTTGGTCTTTTTTGGTCGCTATCGCGAAGCGCGCGGCGCTCCGCTGCTTGAGCGAGGTCCGCTATCGCGAAGCGCGCGGCGCTCCGCTGCTTGAGCGAGGTCCGCTATCGCGAAGCGCGCGGCGCTCCGCTGCTTGAGCGAAGCGCCTGACGCCTTGCGGCGAGCGCCTTACTCCTTGGAGCCGGCGTTCTTCAGCGCGGCGCCCAGGATGTCGCCCAGGGAAGCGCCCGAGTCGGACGAGCCGAACTGTTCGATCGCTTCCTGTTCGTCCTTCATTTCCAGCGCCTTGATCGAGACCGAGATGCGGCGCGAGGCCTTGTCCACGGCGGTGATCATGGCGTCGGCGCGGTCGCCGACGGCGAAGCGTTCCGGACGTTGCTCGTTGCGGTCGCGCGACAGGTCCGACTTGCGGATGAAGGCGGTGACCGGGGCGTCGTCTTCACCGAACTTGACCTCGATGCCGCCCGACTCGATCGCCGTCACGGTGACGGTGATCTGCTGGCCGCGACGGTACGCATCGCCCTCGCCGATCGGATCGCCGCCGAGCTGCTTGATGCCCAGCGAGACGCGTTCCTTCTCGACGTCGACGTCCAGGACCTTGGCCTTGACCATCTCGCCCTTGCGATAGCGCTGGATGGCTTCTTCACCCGAGACCGACCAGTCGAGGTCGGACAGGTGGACCATGCCGTCGATGTCGTTGTCCAGGCCGATGAACAGGCCGAACTCGGTGGCGTTCTTGACCTCGCCCTCGACGGTCGAGCCGATCGGGTGGTTGGCGACGAAGGCGTCCCACGGATTGTCCTGAGCCTGTTTCAGGCCCAGCGAGATGCGGCGCTTGGAGGCGTCGACGTCCAGGACGACCACGTCCACTTCCTGAGAGGTGGAGACGATCTTGCCCGGATGGACGTTCTTCTTGGTCCAGGACATTTCCGAGACGTGCACCAGGCCCTCGACCCCGGCTTCCAGCTCCACGAAGGCGCCGTAGTCGGTGATGTTGGTGATGCGGCCCGTGTATTTGGCGCCGACCGGATATTTGGCTTCCACGCCGTCCCAGGGGTCCGACTGCAGCTGCTTCATGCCCAGCGAGATACGTTGGGTGTCCGGGTTGATCTTGACGATCTGGACCTTGACGGTGTCGCCGACGGCGAGAACCTGCGACGGGTGCGAGACGCGCTTCCACGACATGTCGGTGACGTGCAGCAGGCCGTCGATGCCGCCCAGGTCCACGAAGGCGCCGTAGTCGGTGATGTTCTTGACCACGCCGTCGCGGACTTCGCCCTCTTGCAGCTGGCCGACCAGCTCGGTGCGCTGTTCGGCGCGGGCCTCTTCCAGGATGGCGCGACGCGAGACGACGATATTGCCGCGCGGGCGGTCCATCTTCAGGATCTGGAACGGCTGTTCCTTGCCCATCAGCGGGCCGACGTCGCGGACCGGACGGATGTCGACCTGCGAGCCCGGCAGGAAGGCCGAGGCGCCGCCCAGGTCGACGGTGAAGCCGCCCTTGACGCGGCCGACGATGGCGCCGTTGACCGGATGACCTTCGGCGAACACGGCTTCCAGACGGGTCCAGGCTTCTTCGCGGCGGGCCTTGTCGCGGCTGATGACCGCCTCGCCCAGGGCGTTTTCGACGCGCTCCAGATAGACTTCGACATTGTCGCCGACCTTGGGCAGGGCGCCGTCTTCGCCCTGGCCGAATTCGCGCATGGCGATGCGGCCTTCGGTCTTCAGACCGACGTCGATGATGACGATGTCTTTTTCGATGCCGACGACGCGGCCGTGAACGACCTGGCCTTCGCCGAAGTCGCGGCCCGACAGTTGTTCGTCAAGCAGGGCGGCGAAATCGTCGCGGGTGGGGGTGAGGGTGTCAGTCATGGAGCTGAAAAGCGTTCCGTAGGGGCTGTGGCGCGCGGCCGAACGGCCCCGCGCGAGGTGGACGTCAAAAAGGATAGGCAGGTCGTCAGGATGCGAGGCCGGATCGGTCAGAACGCCCGCGGAAGCCGAGGGTGGCGCGTTGGATTTGCGAGGGAGAGGTCTAAAGACCCCGTTTCGCGCGCGCCGCCTCGACGATACGGCGGGCCGCATCGAAGGCGGCCTCTATATCCATATCGGTCGTGTCCAGCAAGACCGCGTCTTCGGCCTGGACCATGGGGGCCGCGCCCCGGCCGGCGTCGCGCGCGTCCCGACGCTGGATATCGGCCAGCATCTCTTCGAAGCCGATGTCGAAGCCGCGCGCCGTCAGCTGTCTCCAGCGGCGCGTCGCGCGCACCTCGGGCGTCGCGGTGACGAACAGTTTGGCGGGGGCGTCGGGCGCGATGACCGTGCCGATGTCGCGCCCGTCCAGAACCGCCCCGACCGCCTGGGCCGCGAAGGCCTGCTGCAGATCCAACAGGGCGGCGCGGACGCCGGGATGGCCCGCCACGCGGCTGGCCGCCTCACCCGCCTCGCCAGTCGTCAGGCGGGGATCGTCGGACAGGGCGGCGACGTCCAGGGACCGCGCGGCCTCGGTCGCGGCCGCCTCGTCATCGAGAGACCGGCCGGCCTCCAGCAGTTTCACGCCCACGGCGCGGTACAGCAGGCCCGTGTCCAGATGCGGCAGGCCATAGGTCCGCGCCAGACGCGCAGCGATGGTGCCCTTGCCCGAGGCGGCCGGGCCGTCGACGGCGATGATCAGGGACATCAGGCGGCGGAGTCCACGCGAACCGGGGCGAGGCGAAGACCCAGGGCCTGCATCACCTTGAAGATGGTCGAAAGCTCGGGCCGTCCTTCTTCGCTGAGCGCGCGATAGAGGGCGGTGCGCGACAGTTCGGCGTCGCGCGCCATCTGGGTCATGCCCTTGGCGCGGGCGACCACGCCGAGCGCATTTGTGATCAGGCGCGGATCGCCCAGTTCGGCGGCGGATTCAAACGACGCCACCAGAAACTCTTCAACCGCCTCCGGCGTGTCGAGAAAGTCGGCGGCGTCGAAGGGGACAGTCTCAATCGGCATTTCTCAACTCTCTCGCCAGAAGCAAGGCCGCCTCTATGTCCCGCCTTTGGGACGACTTGTCGCCTCCGCCAAGCACGACGACCCAGGTGCGGTTCCGTTGGAACGCGTACACGCGGTAGCCGGGACCGACGTCGATCCGCAGTTCGCTGACGCCCTCCCCGATGGGTTTGACGTCGCCCCAGTGCCCGAACTGAAGCCTTGTCAGCCGATCGGCGATCTTCGCCAACGCCCGTGCGTCCCGCAGCCTAGCGCGCCAAGCGACGAACTGCGGCGTCAGTTCAACCTCAACATCCCCACTGTCGTCTATAGGCGACATTTCGTCAAGCGATCCGCCCGCCCAGCCCGTTCATCATCTCGACAAAGCCCGGGAAGCTGGTGGCGATCATGCCCGGTTCGTCGACCGACACCGGCTGGTCGGCGGCCAGGCCCAGGACCAGATGGCTCATGGCGATGCGGTGGTCGTGGGCGGTGTGCACGGTGGCGCCGCCCGGGACCGACGGAGCGCCCGTGACGATGAAGCCCTCCGGCTCCTCCTCCACCTGGACGCCGCAGGCGCGCAGGCCCTCGACCATCAGCGAGATCCGGTCGCTTTCCTTGACCCGCATCTCGCCCACCCCGCGCATGACGGTGACGCCTTCCGCAAAGGCGGCCGTGGCGGCCAGGATCGGATATTCGTCGATCATCGAGGCGGCGCGGTCCTCCGGCACGACCACGCCCTTGAGCGCCGAATGCCGGGCGGTGACGTCGCCGACCGCTTCCCCGCCGGCCTCGCGCCGGTTCGATATCGTCAGGTCGGCGCCCATGTCGCGCCAGGCAGCGAACAGGCCGGTGCGGAGGGGATTCAGCATGACCCCCTCGACCGTCACCGCCGAACCCGGAACGATCAGGCCGGCGGCCAGGGGGAAGGCGGCGGACGACGGATCGCCCGGCACGGCGACGAAGGTTCCGGTCAGGGGTTGTCCCCCCTTCAAAAAGACGACCCAGCCCTGGCCCATCTCTTCGACACCTACCTCGGCGCCGAAGGCGCGCAGCATCCGCTCGGTGTGGTCGCGGCTCTTTTCCGGCTCGGTCACCGAGGTGACGCCCTGGGCGTTCAGTCCGGCCAGCAGTATGGCCGACTTGATCTGGGCCGAGGCCACGGTCTGCACATAGTCGATCGCCGTCAGCGTCCCGCCGGTCAGGGCGACCGGCAGCCGATCCTCGGCGGCCCGCCAGTCGAACCGGGCGCCCATGTCGGCCAGCGGGCCGGTGACGCGCTTCATCGGCCGCCTTCTCAGGGAGGCGTCGCCGTCGAAGGTCGCCGTCAGCGGATAGCCCGCCGCCGCCCCCATCAGCAGGCGAACACCGGTGCCGGCGTTGCCGCAGTCGATCACCGAGGCGGGCGTCTTGAAGCCCCCCGCCCCTTCGATCCGCCAGCGCCCCTCGCCGATCCGTTCGACCTTGGCGCCGAAGGCCTGGACCGCCCGGGCGGTGGCCAGGACGTCGTCGCCCTCCAAAAGGCCCTCGACCTCGGTCACGCCCGAGGCCATGCCGCCCAGGATCATCGAACGGTGGGACATGGACTTGTCGCCCGGCGCCCGCACCGTTCCGGCGAGGGCGTTCGAACGGCTGGCGGTCAGTTGGGACGGCATTTTCACCCGCTTCAGGCTGGCTTGTCGAAAGGGCCGCGCGGGCGGCGCGAAAGACAGCTTTTGACAGCGGCTCCGAGGGGTGGCAAGGGACCGCCCCGAATTCAACCCGTTGAAGGTTCCAAACGTGGCCAATCCCGAACTGGGCGCCAAACAGGTTTGCCCGAACTGCCAGGCTAAGTTCTACGACCTGAACCGCCGCCCCGCCCACTGCCCCAAATGCGGCACGGACTTCGATCCCGAAGAAGCCCTGAAGCTGCGCAGCCGCCGCGCCCGTCCCGGCTATCCGACCGACGACGAGGAGGCCGAGGATCAGGTCAAGGACAAGGCGGCCGACGGCGAAGAGGACGAGGACGAAGAGATCCGCGCCCCGGAAATCGACGAGGAAGGCCACGAGCCGATCCTGACGCCTGACGACGACGACGATTCCCCCGCCGACGCCGCGGACGAGCCGGGCATGGGTTCGACCGACGGCGACGATGACGACCTGGGCGACGATGACGACGACTCGGTGCCCTTCATCGAGGACGAAGACGACGACGACCTGGACGACGAAATCGCCAAGCCGTCGCGCGACGACGACGACTGATCTTTTTTGTTGCGCCCGCCGTATTTCCCTTTAGGGAGACGCGGCGGGCGGACAGGCTTTCGGACCCTTGCGGTTTGAAATCTCTGCCCTTTTTCACACCTGGAACCGATGTGAAAATAAATGTCGAAACGGGCTTGATCCTAAAAAAGCTCTGACATAGGTTCCGCCGCCTCGCCGGGGGCCATCGCAAGATGAACCGGGCGAACCAGACCGCAAGGTCCGGGGCTTTAGCTCAGTTGGTAGAGCGCTTGCATGGCATGCAAGAGGTCAGCGGTTCGACTCCGCTAAGCTCCACCAGTTTCCAAGGGGCCGGCTGCGACGCAGCCGGCCCCTTTTGATTTTCCGGACCCTGATCGACTCCGCCCGCCCGCCGCAAAGGCGTTTACCCTCAGTTGGTAAGTTGCGGCCTATGTTTCACCGAACGACGCTCAGAACGAGACGGTTAGTGAACATCCAGCATCATGACTTCGCCGTCACGGCCGGTCTCCCCGTCCAGCCGACAGCCATCATCGACCAGCTCGAAACAGCGCGTGCGCTGATCGAAAGCCGTTTCTCCGACGCCGGGGGCCGGCTGGCGGGGTCGTTGGAAATGGTGGGACGACTGATCGAATCCCTGGATCGGCTTGAGGTCACCCTGGACGCCAAATCCGTGTCGGACACGACCCAGGACCTGTTGTCCACGGCCGAGGGACTGAACGCCCTGCCGGAGGCCCAGCAGGACCGGATCGCCTATTTCGCCAACATCAAGGTCGCCGGCGCCCAGCTTCAGGCCAATATCGAGTCGATGCGCACAACGCTGCGCTACCTCCGGGCCTTTGCGCTGAACGTCAAGATTACGGCCGGGTCCACCATCCGCGCGTCGGACGAGTTCGCCGGCTTCGCCGAGCGCATGTGCAGCCAGCTGGACCTGGGCGTCGGCCAGCTGGACGAACTGGCCGATCAGCTGACGGATCTGTCGACCCGCCTGCAACAGGCCCTGGAGTTCGAACAGACCCTGAGCGGCAAATACGCCGCCCTGATCCCCGCCGTGCCGGACCGGCTGGCGGTCGACGCCCGCGCCATTCAGGAACAGCATACCCAGATCGCCGACGTCGCCCGTTCGATCGCGGCCATCGCCCGCGACATCCAGACCAAGGTCAGCAAGGCCCTGATGGCGCTTCAGATCGGCGACATCACCCGTCAGCGCATCGAACACGTCCAGCTGGGCCTGCGCGTCGCCAGCCGCCTGGCGGCCCAGTCGGACCTGGCCGAGGAGGCGCGCGACCGGGCCGAACGTCGGCTGCTGCACATGCTGGCTGCTCAGATGTCCGATATCGCGGCCGATTTCGAGGCGGAAGCGGTCAAGGTGACCCAGAGCCTGAACGGCATGGCGGCGGACACGGCCCAGATCCTGGCGGTCAACGCCCTGGGCGGCCGGGGCGGCAAGGGCGGATTGCGCGAACTGGAAGAGAGCCTGGGACACGCGGGCCTTCTCGTCGGCGACGTGACTGCGGCCATGGCCAACGCCCACAGGATCAGCAACGAAACCGTCTCGGCGGTCGAGGCCCTGTCGCGCCGGGTCGGCGCCATCCAGGGCGTCAAGCGCGACATCCAGCAGATGGCCATCAACAGCAGCCTGCGCTCCAACCGCCTGGGCGACATCGGCAAGCCTTTGAGCGTGATCGCCATCGAGCTGAGCAGCCACGCCGGCCAGCTGGAGGAAGAGGCCGATCTGACGCTCAGCTCCCTGAACGCCCTGGCGGGCGTCGCCAATGACAGGCCGGCGGGCGGCGATCAGGACGGGCGGGTGGACGCCGGTCGTCTGAACGGGGTGCGCAGCCGTCTGCGCCAGGCCGCCGACGTGGTCGAGCACGACCTGAGCGGCCTCAGCGACCAGGGCGCCGCCACGGCGCGGTCCCTGACCGTCGCCGCCGAACAGCTGGGGCTGAAGGCCGACATGGGCGACGCCCTTCACGCCGCCGCCGCCGCCCTGGTCGAGGCCGCAGGGCCCGAGGTGGACGACCTGTCCCAGATCGAGGCCGCCCTGGACGAGGCGATGAACGAGATCGGGCGCTGCTATACGATGGCGCGCGAACGGCTGATCCATGCCGAATACGCCGTTCCCAAGGACGCTGCGCCGGAAGGCGAAGAGGCTCAGGCCGAGACGGCGGCCGTCGAAGCGGCGCCGGCCGAGGCGGACGAGTTCGCCGACCTGCTGTTCTGAAGATCACGCAGCCCTGAAATGAGAACGCCGCGCCGACGTCTCCGTCGGCGCGGCGTCAACTGTCGAACAGGCCGAAGACCAGGCCTGGTTCAGCGCGACCGATCGACCGCCATGATTTCGCGCGCGATATGTTCCAGCGCCATGATCTTTTGGGCGGCGCCCCGGGCGATGGCCTCCTTGGGCATGCCGAAGACGATCGAGCTGGCCTCGTCCTGGGCCACGGTCACGGCGCCGGCCTCCTTCATCTCCAGCAGGCCGCGCGCCCCGTCGTCGCCCATGCCGGTCATGATGACCCCCATGGCGTTGCGGCCGGCCGCGCGGGCGGCCGAGCGGAACAGGACGTCCACCGAGGGCCGGTGACGCGAGACGGGCGGACCGTCCTTGATCGCCACCTGATAGCGGGCGCCCTGGCGTTCCAGCAGCATGTGTTTGTCGCCCGGCGCGATCAGGACGTGGCCGCGCAGGACGGGATCGCCGTGCTGGGCCTCCTTGACCTCGACCTCGCACAGGCTGTTCAGCCGTTTGGAGAAGGCGGCGGTGAAGCCGGCCGGCATATGCTGGACGATGACGATCCCCGGCGCATTGGCCGGCAGGGCCTGCAGGACTTCGCGGAGGGCTTCGGTGCCGCCGGTCGAGGCGCCCAGACAGGCGACCATTTCGGTGGTGCGGGCCATGGCCGCGCCGCTGGGCGGCGGCAGCATGGCGTCGGCCGTCAGCTTGGTGCCGGGATCCAGCGTCCGGGCGGTCGGGCGGCGGGCGCCGACGCGGGCGCGGGCGGCGGCCTTGACCACGTCGCGGATGCGGTCGCCGCTCTCGGCCAGATGGTCCGCCGCCCCGATCCGCGGCTTCAGGATGATGTCGACGGCGCCGGCTTCGAGCGCCTGCATCAGGGTTTCGGAGCCCGCCTCGGTCAGGGAGGAGCACATGACCACCGGGATCGGGCGCTGAGACATCAGTTTCCGAAGGAAGGTGATGCCGTCCATGCGCGGCATTTCCACATCCAGGGTGATGACGTCGGGCACGTCCTCGGCGATGCGGCGGGCGGCGACGAAGGGATCGGACGCCACCCCCATGACTTCGATCTGCGGATCCGCCGACAGCACGTCCACCAGGGTCTGGCGCACGCTGGCGGAATCGTCGATCACCAGAACACGAACCTTGGGCATGAGGTCAGGTCTTCCGGAAGATGGTGTTGGCGACGGTGACCAGCGGCAGTTCGATGCCGGTGATGCTTTCCGAATGGCCGATGAACAGATAGCCGCCGGGCCGCAGACGGGCGCACAGACGGTTCAGAACCTTGGCCTGGGTCTGTTTGTCGAAATAGATCATGACGTTGCGGCACATGATCATGTCGAAAGGATCGCCGACCGAATAGGCCTCGTCCATCAGGTTCAGCCGCGCCAGCGACAGCTTGGACCGCAGGGACGGATGAATGCGGCTTTCGCGGCGGCTGGCGTCGCGCGCCCTCATCACCCAGCGCTTCATGTCCGCCGGCACGGGCGTCAGCATTTCGTCGGGATAGACGCCGCGCAGGGCCGTCTCCAGCACCTCGGTCGACAGATCGGTGCCCAGGATCTGATAGTCCGGCCCGCCCTCTTCGTCGGCGAACTTCTGCAGGACCATGGCCATCGTATAGGGCTCGGCGCCCGTGGAACAGGCCGCGCTCCAGGCGCGGATGCGACGCTGCCCGGCGGCCTTGAACTCGGGCAGGACGTGGCTGGCCATATAGTCGAAATGGCGCGGCTCGCGGAAGAAGTCGGTCTTGTTGGTCGTGACCGCGTCGATCAGGAAGACGGACTCGGTCTCCAGCCCGCCGTCCTTGAACAGATAGTCGCAATAGCGGTCGAAGGTCTCATGGCCGGTGACGCGCAGCCGGCGACGCAGCCGTCCCTCCAGCATGGTGCGCTTGGACGAGGGCATCTTGATGCCGCTGTAGTCGTAGATGTAGCGCGCCAACCGTTCGAAGTTGCGGGCGCTGATCTGATCAAGCGTGGGGGCGGACCGTTCTAGCGCCGCTTGGGACAAGGCGTTTCTCTCTTCTTTTTTATGGGCCGTTCGCGCCGCCCTCAGGCGGCGCGTTCGACAGGGGCGAAGGCGGCGAGATCGGCCGCATCGCCAGTGGTGGACAGGAGGCGAGGCAGGTCGATCAGGACGACGAAGCCGTCGTCGCGCCGCACCACGCCGGAGATATAGTCCGAGCGCCATTTGATCCCGATATCGGGCGAGGGCTCGATCTGGTCGGCGGCGAAGCTGGTCACCTCGAACACCCGGTCGGCGACCAGACCCAGGCTCAGGGTCCGGTCCTCCAGCGGGATGTCCAGGACCAGGATCCGGGTGTTCAGGGTCGGTTCGACCGGCGCCATCCCCAGGCGGATCCGCAGATCCGCCGTGGGAACGCCCTGGCCGCGCACATCGGTCAGACCCATCAGATAGGCGGGGCTGTTGGGGATGCGCGACGGGGCCTGATAGGTCAGGATCTCCCGCACCAGCCCGACCGGGGCGGCGAAGACCTCCTCGCCCAGGCCGAAGGTGACGTATTGACCTTCAGCCGCACCCGCTTTTTCCACGGGGCCGGACATCAGGCGCTCTCCCGGAAGTCCATGTCCTCGGCGTCGGCGCCGCCGCTGGTCAGGTCCAGGGCGAAGCCCTGGGCCCGGGCCTGCTGGGCGTGGACCGGAGACTTGGCCGAAGACGGGGCCGCCGATTTGGCGACCGGACGGGCGGCGGGCTTGGGCGGCGACTTGAAGGTCGAGGCGCGGGCGGGAGCTCGGGCCGGAGCCCGTCCGCTGCGGCCGCCGGCCGAGTCGGTGCGGAAGAAGGCGATGGAGGCCTGAAGCTCTTCGGCCTGGGCCGCCAGTTCTTCCGAGGTCGCCGACATCTCTTCCGAGGCGCCCGCATTCTGTTGCGTCACCTTGTCGAGCTGCTGAATGGCCTCGTTGATCTGGTTGGCGCCGACGTCCTGTTCGCGGCAGGCGGCGGAGATTTCCGAGACCAGTTCGGCGGTCTTGCGGATGTCCGGCACCAGGCGCTGCAGCATGTCGCCGGCCTCTTGAGCGGCCTTGACCGTGTCGCCCGAGACCGCGCTGATCTCGGCGGCGGCCGTCTGGCTGCGTTCGGCCAGTTTGCGCACTTCCGAAGCCACGACCGCGAAGCCCTTGCCGTGTTCCCCGGCGCGGGCGGCCTCGACCGCCGCGTTCAGGGCCAGCAGATCGGTCTGACGCGCGATCTCCTGCACGATGCCGATCTTGTCGGCGATGGTGCGCATGGCGTCCACCGCGCGGGTCACGGCCTCGCCGCTCAGTTCGGCGTCCTTGGCCGACTGGCGAGAGATCTTCTCGGTCTGGGCGGCGTTGTCGGCGTTCTGTTTGATGTTGGCGGCCATCTCCTCCATCGAGGCCGAGGCCTGTTCGGCGGCGGCGGCCTGTTCGGTGGCGCCCTGGCTCATCTGTTCGGAGGTGGCCGACAGTTCCTGGCTGCCCGAGGAGACGTTGTCGGCGGCCGACAGGGCGTCGGCGACGACGCTACGCAGGCGCTCGACCATCGACTGCAGCGACAGGCCCAGGGTGTCCTTGTCCGACAGGGGCTTGGGCTGGACCGTCAGGTCGCCCTGGGCGATCTCGTCGGCCATGGCGGCGGTGGCGCGCAGATTGGCCGTCATGCGATCGACCGTATCGACCAGATCCTTGATCTCGTCATTGGTCGTGACCTTGATTTCCTGATCCAGGTCGCCGATGGCGACCGCCTCGATGGCCGTGGAGACCTTGCGCAGGCCCAGGGTGACGGTGCGCGAAATCCACAGGGCGGCGACCACGCCGATGACCAGTCCGGCGACCACCAGGGCGATGAACATCGTCCGGGCTTCGGCGAAGACCTTGTCGCCTTCGACGCTGGCGGCCTTGCCGCCGTCGACGTTCAGGTTCACGAGCTTCAGCAGGTCGGCCGACATGTCGTCATACAGCGGCTTGCTGGACAGCATGGCCTGGGCGGCGGCCTCGTTCTGATTGACGCGCGAGAAGTTCAGCATCCGCTCGCCGTCCCGCAGATAGTTATCGAACTTGCCGGCGAACTGATTGTAGAGCGCCCGCTCCTCGTCCGAGGAGATCAGGGCCTCATATTTCGTCCGTTCGCTCTTGATCAAATCGAGCGTGGCGGCGATGTCCTTCTCGACCTCGGCCATGCGCGCCGGATCGGTCGAGGTGATGTGGGCGTACTGCTGGGCCCGCAGGTCCGAGGTCGCCGTATTGATGCTGTGGATGGCGTCGATGCTCGGCATCCAGTTTTCGGTGATGACGGTCGACTGGTCGTTGACCGCGCTCATCTTCATGACGCCGACGACGCCCAGAACCATGGCGATCGCCAGGACGGCGGCGAAGGCGCCGGCCAGTTTTGCTTTAATCGTTAGGCGCATTTCAGAGCCCCTTTTCTGAAGTCAGGTCGGCGAATGGCTGACGCGGGTTACTGAGGACGGTACTGGGTCGGCGATGTTGGAGGACGGAGATTCCGGACATCAGGCGCTCTCCCGGAAGTCCATGTCCTCGGCGTCGGCGCCGCCGCTGGTCAGGTCCAGGGCGAAGCCCTGGGCCCGGGCCTGCTGGGCGTGGACCGGGGATTTCGCAGGGGACGCCGACTTGCCGACCGGACGGGCGGCGGACTTGGCGGGCGCCTTGAAGGTCGAGGTGCGGGCGGGGGCGCGGGCCGGAGCCCGTCCGCCGCGACCGCCGGCCGAGTCGGTGCGGAAGAAGGCGATCGAGGTCTGAAGCTCTTCGGCCTGGGCCGCCAGTTCTTCCGAGGTGGCCGACATCTCTTCCGAGGCGCCCGCGTTCTGTTGCGTCACCTTGTCCAGCTGCTGGATGGCCTCGTTGATCTGGCTGGCGCCGACGTCCTGTTCGCGGCAGGCGGCGGAGATTTCCGAGACCAGTTCGGCGGTCTTGCGGATGTCCGGCACCAGACGTTGCAGCATCTCGCCCGCTTCCTGGGCGGCCTTGACCGTGTCGCCCGAGACCGCGCTGATCTCGGCGGCGGCCGTCTGGCTGCGTTCGGCCAGTTTGCGGACCTCGGAGGCGACGACGGCGAAGCCCTTGCCGTGTTCCCCGGCGCGGGCGGCCTCGACCGCCGCGTTCAGGGCCAGCAGATCGGTCTGACGCGCGATCTCCTGCACGATGCCGATCTTGTCGGCGATGGTACGCATGGCGTCCACGGCGCGGTTGACCGCCTCGCCGCTGGCCTCAGCGTCCCTCGACGACTGACGCGAGATCTTCTCGGTCTGGGCGGCGTTGTCGGCGTTCTGTTTGATGTTGGCGGCCATCTGCTCCATCGAGGCCGAGGCCTGTTCGGCGGCGGCGGCCTGTTCGGTGGCGCCCTGGCTCATCTGTTCGGAGGTGGCCGACAGTTCCTGGCTGCCCGAGGAGACGTTGTCGGCGGCCGACAGGGCGTCGGCGACCACGCCGCGCAGACGCTCCACCATCGACTGCAGCGACAGGCCCAGGGTGTCCTTGTCCGACAGCGGCTTGGGCTGAACCGTCAGGTCGCCCTGGGCGATCTCGTCGGCGATCGCCGCCGTCGTGCGCAGGTTCAGCGTCATCCGTTGCAGGGCCTGGCCCAGGATGTCCTTGTCCGACAGGGGCTTGGGCTCGACGCTCAGGTCGCCCACGGCGATCTGATCGGCCATCGCGGCCGTGGCGCGCAGGTTCCGGGTCATGCCTTGCAGCGAGAGACCCAGGGTGTCCTTGTCCGACAGGGGCTTGGGCTCGACGCTCAGGTCGCCCATGGCGATCTGATCGGCCATGGCGGCCGTGGCCTTCAGATTGTCGGTCATGGTGTTGAACACCCCGACCAGGTCCTTGATCTCGTCGTTCGACTTGATCTCGATCCGCTGGTCCAGATCGCCGATGGCGACGGCGTCGGCGACCGTCATCAGACGGCTGAGGCCGGCGCTGATGCCCAAGGCGATCCACAGGGCGAAGGCGACGGCGATGGCCAGGGCCGCGATCGTCAGACCGATGACCAGGTTGCGGGTGTCGGCGTACTGTTTGGACGTGTCCTGATCGGCCTTCACCATGGCGGCCTGGTTGCGCTCGACGATCTTGGCGAAGATCTCCGACATCTCGACCGCGATCTCGCGCGATTCGCCGGTCGACAGAGCGATGGCCTGGGCGTGCTGGCCCGAGCGCACCAGGTCGGCCATGCGGCCCTCCATCGTCGTCATCTGAGCCAGCAGGGCCTCCAGCCGCTGCCAGTCAGGCTTGTTGACCTCGGACGCCTTCTCCTCGCCGGCTTTCAGAAGTTCAGCCATCTCCTCGCGGGCCGTCTCACCCGTTTCGATGTGACGACGCATTTCCTCCGGCGTGGTCGAGAGGATCAGGTTCTTTTCAGCCCGGATCGACTCCAGCAGGCGGATGTTCGCCGTCTGCGAATTCTCCAGTCGCTTGGCCGGGCCCGACATGACGTCGTCCATGGCCTTGTTGAAGCTGCCCAGGCTGTGAATCCCGAGGAACGCAATCCCGATCAGCAGGACGATCATCATCCCGAAGCCGGCGGCCAGCTTGGCCTTAATCGTGAAACGCATGGCTGTTCTCCCCGAAGAGCCGGTCAGTGACGCGTGGCGGACGCGACCGGCGAGCGGGCGTCGTGCTGTTGGTTGAAGAGGGTCTGGAGGGCGGGAACGACGATGAATTCGCCGTCGCGCTTGACCAGGCATTGGATGAACTCGGGCCGCCAGCGCATGCCGACGCTGGGCGGAGCCTCGGCGTCGGCGCGGGCCAGGGTGGTGACCTCGTGGACCTTGTCGGTGCGCAGGCCGACCAGGGTCGGCTCTCCGTCCAGGTCGATCTCGATGACGACGATGCGGCTGTCGATGGTGGGCTCGCCCCGTTCCATGGCGAAGGCGACGCGCAGGTCCGACAAGGGGATGACCTTGCCGCGGAAGTTGATCACGGCGCCGGCGAAGGCGCCGGCCCCCGGCACCACCGTCTCGGGCGCCAGGTCCATGATCTCCTGCACCGCGACGGCCTCCAGGGCGAACAGTTCGCCGTTCAGCTCGAAGGTCAGGACCTCCATCTGCTCCGCGCCGGTCCAGCCGGTGGTTTCAGCCGTCTCGCTCATACCGCCTCACGCATCTGCGCCTCCTGCTGCTGGCCCTTGGCGACCAGGTGGCCCACGTCCAGGATCAGGGCGACGCCGCCGTCGCCCAGGATTGTGGCCCCCGAGAAGGTCGGCAGGCCCGAATGAAGCTTGGACATCGACTTGATCACCGTCTGGTGGTCGCCGATGATCTGATCGACGACCAGGCCGATCCGCTCGGCGCCGGTCGAGACGACCACCACCTTCTGATGCAGTTCGGGCGGGGTGCCGGTGTCGAACATCTCGCGCAGGCGCAGGAAGGGCACCAGGCTGTTGCGCAGGGAGATGAAGCTGCGGCCGCGCGAACGCAGATCCTCGTCCAGCGACAGCTCCAGACACTCCTCGACCGCGTCCAGCGGAATGACGTAGCGGCCGTGGCCGACGCGAACCAGAAGGCCGTCGATGATGGCCAGGGTCAGGGGGATGCGCAGCGACACCTCCGACCCCTCTCCGGGCCGGCTGGCGATGTCGATGGAGCCGCGCAGGCCCTCAATGGTGCGTTTGACCACATCCATGCCGACGCCGCGGCCCGACAGGTTGGTGACCGCCGCCGCCGTCGAGAAGCCGGGATGGAAGATCATCTGCAGCAGGTCATGGTCGCTGATCGCCGCGCCGGGCTCGATCAGCCCCTGGCTCTCGGCCTTGGCGCGGACGCGGTCGCGGTCGATGCCCCGGCCGTCGTCGCGGATGGTGATGACCACTTCGCCGCCCGACTGATGGGCCGACAGGCGGATGCGGCCCGTAGCCGGCTTGCCGGCGGCGGCCCGGTCCTCGGCCGTTTCCAGACCGTGGTCGGCGGCGTTGCGGATCAGGTGGACCAGGGGGTCGGCCAGACGCTCGATGACGGTCTTGTCGATCTCGGTCGTCTCGCCGTCGGTCGACAGTTCGATCGCCTTGCCCGTCTCACGCGCCAGGTCGTGGACCAGGCGGCGGAAACGGCCGAACAGGGTCGAGACGGGCACCATCCGCAGCACCATCATGGTGTCGCGCAGTTCGCCGGACAGGCGCTCAATCTCTTCGGAGACCGCGCGCAGGGCCACGTCGGTTCCGCCGTTGGAGATCTGGCTGAGGCGCGACTGGGCGATGACCAGTTCGCCGACCCGGTCCATCAGCTCGTCCAGGCGGTCGGCCGGGACGCGCACGCTCTCGGCGGCCTTGGCGGCCTTGGCGCCGCCTGCTTCAGCCGGTTCGGCGGCGGGCGCAGCAGGGGCGACGGCGGCGGGCTTGGCCGCCGAAACCGGAGCCTGAGCCGGCTCGGCGGCGGCCTGGACCGGGGCGTCTTGGGGGGCGGCTTGGGGGGCGGCTTGGGGGGCGGCTTGGGGGGCGGCTTGGGGAGCCTCTTGCGGGGCGGCGGCTTCGGCGTCCACCGCTTCGATGCTCAGGGTCATCTCGTCCATGACGAAGATGAAGACGTCCTCGATCGCCGAGCGGCCGTGCTCGGTCGTCAGGGTGACGGTCCAGCCCAGATGGAGGTCGGTCGGCTCCATCCGGCTGAGCGGCGGCACCCGCGAGGTATCGACCACCACATGGGCCTCGCCCAGGTCGCGCAGCTCGTTCAGCAGGGCCAGGGGGTTGGCGCCGTTGCGGAAGGCGTCGGCGGGCAGTTCGAACTTCACGCGCCAGGTCGTCGCGCCGGCCTTCGGGGTCTCCGGCGCGGCGGCGCCGTCAGCCTCGCGCACTGCGCGCTCCAGATCGGCCAGCAGGGCGTCGCCTGCGGCGCCGTGATCGCCCGACGGATCCTCCAGCAGCTGTCGCATGTGGTCGCGGGCGGCCAGAACCGCAGAGACCAGATCCGTGGTCGCCGCCACCTCGCCCTTTCGGACCCGGTCGAAGGCGGTTTCGCAATGGTGGGTGAAGCCGGCCAAGGCGTCGAAGCCGAACATGGCCCCCGACCCCTTCAGCGTGTGCAGGCCGCGGAAGACGGCGTCGACCAGATCCCGGTCTTCGGGACGATCCAGCAGGTCCAGCAGGCCCTGTTCGATCAGTTCCAGGTTCTCGCGCGCCTCAACCTGGAAGATGGCGATGGCTTCGTTCATCGGCCCAGCACCTTCTTAGCGATCCGCACCAGCTGGTCGGGATCGAACGGTTTGGTCAGCCAGCCCGTGGCGCCCGCGGCCTTGGCCCGCGCCTTCATGCCCTCGTCGGACTCGGTGGTCAGGAAGACGATCGGCACGCCCATCTGTTCGGGCATGCGGCGCATCTCTTCGATCATGGTCAGGCCGTCCATGACCGGCATGTTCAGATCGGTGATGATCAGGTCGAAGGCGCTGGCCTTGGCCTTGGCGATGCCCTCGGCGCCGTCGCCGGCCTCGGCGACCGAATAGCCGGCGCCGGTCAGGGCGATCTTCAAGGCCATGCGGATGCTGGGCGAGTCGTCAACGGTCAGGATGGAAGCCGTCATTGAACCGATCCTTCATGAAACCAGAACCGCAGGTCGTCCTCGGACGCCTCGGTCAGAAAACCCGCCGCTTCCAGCACCGGGCGAAACGCCTCGCCCGGATGCGCCAGGCTCAAGGTCTTGCCGACGGCCTGGGCCTGACGGCGCGCCGCCTCGATCAGCTGGACGCCGCACAGATCGACGGCCTGATCCTCGACCAGGTCCAGGGTGACGGCGTCGTCCTCTTCGAAGGCGTCCAGAATGGACTGGCGCAGACCCGCGACATTGCGAACCACCAGGGCCGCATCCACCAACACTCGTCTCATCCATCCCCCGCACGGCTATGGCGCTACAACTGGAAGCATCATTGACGTGGATGGTTAAATGCCGCTCAAGCTTGCCATACGCAGATGTACCTAGACTTGCGCGGGCAATATTTCACCGGCCCGATTTACTCCGACTTCATCTCCGTGCGGCATACTGAGGAGCTGAATCGTGTTGAGTGTTTAGGAGTTCAATGTTGAACAGGTTCGCTCCTCAAGCCGAGACGGCTTACGAAGGCGATGCTTTTCACGCCCAACTCGCAGAAGCTTGTCCAGCGAATGTATGGCTGCTTAACCCCTCGGGGCGAATAGTCTACGTCAACAGCGCGGCGCGGCGACTTCGAACTTCCGCTCCGAACGACCCCGCCCAGGATTGGCGCGACATATGGCCGTCCGCCTGCCGCGCCTCGGTGGATCTTGCGGTCAGGGAGGCGCGGGCCGGTCGCGCCTTCTCCTTCCGCGCCCGGCTTTCCAGGTCCGAAGGCTCTGAGGATGGCGCGGGCCTCTATCTGAACACCCTGGTCAGCGCGGTCCGCGACGATCAAGGCCGGATCGTGCGGCTGTTGGCCAAGTCGGAGGACGTGACGGCCGAGACGGAATCGAGCGCCTTTCTGAATACGGTCATCGATGTCCTGCCCCTGGCCCTGACGGTCAAGGACGCCCGGACCGGACGCTTCATCCTGGCCAACAGGGCCGCAGAGACCCTGTTCGACCGGGTGGGGGGCCTGGCGGGGCTGAAGCCCGCCGAGGTCCTGCCTTCGAGCCTGGCCGAATGGACGGCCGCCGCCATGACCAGAGGCCGAGAGACCGCCGTGCATGAGGATCACGGCCGCGGCGGCGTCCGCTATCTGGAGGCGACCAAGGTCGCCACCTATGACGACGACGGTCTGCGCCATCTGATCGGCCTGGCGGAAGACGTGACCCAGAGACAGCGAGACGCAGACGCCCTGCGATCCGCCCTGGAGCAGGCCGAACGCGCCAATCACGCCCGCAGCGCCTTCATATCGAACATCACCCACGAGATCCGCACCCCGCTGAACGGGGTGATCGCCGGCGCCGACCTTCTGGACAGTCGCGCCGACACCGTCGACATCCGCGAGATCGCCGCAATGATTCGGGCCTCGGCGACGTCGCTTCAGCACCGTTTCGAGGATCTGATGGCCGTGTCGCGCATGGGCGCTGCGCCCAGCGCGCCCAAGGCCGAGCCGTTCGAGCCGACCGCCTTCGCCGAACAGCTTGTCGCGCCCCACCGCGCGGCGGCGGAGGCCAAGGGTCTGGCCCTGCATCTCGAGATTTCGCCCGACCTCCCGGCCCGGCTGTTGGGCGACGCGGAGGCCCTGGGGCGCATCTTGACGCCCCTGTTGCAGAATGGACTGAAGTTCACCGACCGGGGCGAGATCCGCCTGAGGATCGAAGGCCGCGAGAACGGCGTGATCCGTTTCGCCTGTCTGGATACGGGCGTCGGCTTCGCGCCTGAAAAGAAGGACGCCCTGTTCACCCCCTTCCATCAGAGCGACGACGCCCTGACGCGGCGCTTCGGCGGCATGGGGCTGGGTCTGGCTCTGGCGCGCGAGCAGGCAAGGGCTATGGGCGGCGAGGTGGACGGCGAACCGCGCGAGGGCGGGGGCTCGGTCTTCTGGCTGGACATCCCCCTCGCCGCCGTCTGCGACGACCCGGGGGCTGCGGCGGCGCAAGGGCGAATGAACGTCCTGGTCGTCGACGATCACCCCACCAACCGGCGGATCGTCGAGATGATGCTGGACGGCGTCGCCGACGTGGTCATGGCGGAGGACGGGGTGGAGGCGGTGGAGGCCGTGGAGCGCGAACGGTTCGACCTGATCCTGATGGACATCCAGATGCCTCGGATGGACGGAATCACGGCGGTCGCTCGCATTCGCGACCGGGAACAGGCTGCGGGTCGGCCGCCGGCGCCCATCATCATGCTGACGGCCAATACCCAGGCGGAGCATGTGGCCGCCTGTCGGGAGGCCGGGGCGAACCGTCACCTGGGCAAGCCCTTCACCTCCGCCGGGCTGTTCGGCGAAATCCAGGCCGTCATGGGTCACTGACGGAAACGCGCGTCATCGCGGGCGGAACCTTGGCCTTTCGCCGCGCGCTTGAGGCGGATGGTCTCTACGATCGAGAAGCTGAACCTGGAGGCGATCGAACAATCGCCGGTCCTGCGGATCGCCGGGGCCAGTCTGACCGTCGGCGGTCTGGTCGGCGCAGGCGTGATCCTGATCGGCGCCTTCTGCGTCAGCTGGCTGATCACCCGCGCCCTGCGGCGCGTGCGCGAACGGGCCGAACGCAGCCGTCAGGCCCTGTATCTGCTGGAGCGGCTGTCCGGCTATGCGGTGATCATACTGGGCGTCATGGCGGCCCTGTCGACGGCGGGGCTGAACCTGTCGTCCCTGGCGGTCTTCGCCGGCGCCCTGGGCATAGGCGTGGGTCTGGGCCTGCAAGGAGTGGTCAAGGAGTTCGTCTCGGGCCTGTTCCTGATCTTCGACCGGATGGTCTCTGTCGGCGACTATATCGAGATCGAGGACATCGGCATTCGCGGCGCCATCATGGAGATCGGGCCGCGCGCGACGCGGGTCAGGACCAATGACAACGTCAATGTCCTGGTGCCCAATTCGCGGCTGATCGAACAGCCGGTCACCAACTGGACGCTGAAGGGCGACACCCGGCGGATCCATGTCCCCTTCGCCGTCGCCTATGGATCGGATCGGGGCAGGGTGCGCGAGGCGGTGCTGGCCTGCGCCCGGTCCAGCCCCTTCACCCTGCCCGAGACCGAGGCGCGCAAGAGCCAGGTCTGGCTGGTGGGGTTCGGCGACAAGGGGCTGGAGTTCGAGCTGCTGGTCTGGCCGACGCGCGAGGCGGTCAAGCGACCGGCGGCCATGCACGCCGCCTATACCTGGCTGATCGCCGACGCCCTGGACGGCGCCGGCATCGAAGTCCCCTTTCCCCAGACCGACCTGCGGATTCGCAGCGCCTTCGGCCTGGAGGGCGACGAGGCGCTGGGCCGGTTCGGCTACGGCGATCGTGCGTGGTCGGCGACGAACCGCCCCGCCCCGCCGCCCGGTCCGGCCCAGGGTCAGACCTCCGGCGCCAACAATGACGCCGCCGAGGACCTGATGCTGGCCGAAGACGAGGACGGGCCGCTGGAGCGCGCGCCCGACCTCCCACCGGGGCGAACGGGGGGCTGAAGGCTTTTCCGTCCCGACACCCGGCGCTCACCCGAGGGCGACGGACGCTGATTGGCGTCAGTGTGCGGCCTTCGCCTTAAGTCGATAGGCGTGAAGCAGGGGCTCGGTATAGCCGTTCGGCTGCTCCACCCCTTGGAACACCAGGGCGCGGGCCGCCTGATAGGCCAGGTTCGTATCGGGGCTGGCGTCCGGATCGGGCGCCATGGGACGATACAGCGGATCGCCGGCGTTCTGGGCGTCCACCTTGGCGGCCATTCTCAGAAGGGCCGCGTCCACCTGTTCGGCGGTGCAGACGCCGTGCAACAGCCAGTTGGCGATATGCTGGGAGCTGATCCGCAGGGTGGCGCGGTCCTCCATCAGGCCGATGTCGTGAATGTCGGGCACCTTGGAGCAGCCGACCCCCTGGTCGATCCAGCGGACGACATAGCCCAGAATGCCCTGGGCGTTGTTGTCCAGCTCGGCCTTCACCTCGTCCTCGGACCAGTTGACGCCGTTCGCCAGGGGCGGGGTCAGCAGATCGTCCAGCCCCGGCGTCGGCCGCGTCGCGACCTCGGCCTGGACGGCGAAGACATCGACCGCGTGATAGTGGAGCGCGTGCAGGGTCGCGGCCGTCGGGCTGGGCGTCCAGGCGGTGTTGGCGCCGGTCCTGGGGTGGCCGATCTTCTGCTCCAGCATGTCGGCCATCCGGTCGGGCGCGGCCCACATGCCCTTGCCGATCTGGGCCTTGCCCGACAGGCCGCATTTCAGGCCAATGGCGACGTTGCGCGCCTCATAGGCGGCGATCCAGGCGCTGGACTTGACGTCGCCCTTTCGCACCACCGGGCCGGCCCGCATGGCGGTGTGGATCTCGTCTCCGGTGCGGTCGAGGAAGCCGGTGTTGATGAAGACGATCCGGTCCCTCACCGCATGGATGCAGGCGGCCAGATTGGCCGAGGTGCGACGCTCCTCGTCCATGACCCCGACCTTGATCGTGTGGCGCGGCAGGGCCAGCAGATCCTCGACCGCGTCGAACAGACGGTTGGTGAAGCCGCACTCGTCCGGCCCGTGCATCTTGGGCTTGACGATATAGACCGAGCCCGTGGCGCTGTTGCCCAGCCCGCCCAGCCCCTTGATGTCGTACAGAGCGATCAGGCTGGTCACGACGGCGTCCAGAATCCCCTCCGGGGCTTCGGACCCGTCCGACAGCCGGACGGCGGGGGTGGTCATCAGATGGCCGACGTTGCGCACGAACAGCAGCGAACGCCCCTTCAGCGTCAGGGTCGAACCGTCCGGCGCGGTGAAGGCCCGGTCCGGGTTCAGGCGGCGGGTCAGGGTCTTGCCGCCCTTGTCGAAGGTCTCGACCAGGTCGCCCTTCATCAGACCCAGCCAGTTGCGATAGGCGCAGACCTTGTCCGCCGCATCGACGGCGGCGACGGAATCCTCCAGGTCGCAGATGGTGGTCAGGGCCGATTCCAGCACCACATCGGCGATCCCCGCCGGGTCGCTGCGCCCGACCGGGTGGGTGCGGTCGAAGATCACCTCGATATGCAGCCCGTTGTGGCGGAACAGGCGCGAGCCTTCCGTCCGTCCCACGAACTGGGCTGCATCCTTCAGCACGACGGCGTCCGCCTCGGTCAGATCGGACCATGAGCCTTGGGCCAGAGGCACGGCCTCGTCCAGAAACGCCTTGGCGCGGGCCACGACCCGGGCGCCGCGTTCGGGATCATAGCCGCCGCCTTTCGGCAGGTCGCCCAGGGCGTCCGTCCCGTAAAGGGCGTCATACAGACTGCCCCAGCGGGCGTTGGCCGCGTTCAGCAGGAAACGGGCGTTCAGGATCGGGACCACCAGCTGCGGACCCGCCGTCCGGGCGATCTCGGCGTCCACCCCGGTCGTGCCGATGGTGAAGGGCTGAGGCTCTTCAACCAGATAGCCGATCTCGCGCAGGAAGGTCTGGGAGGCGGCGACGTCATAGGGCCGGCCTCGACGCCCGTCGTGCCAGTCGTCGATCCGGGCCTGAAGGGCGTCGCGATGGGCCAGAAGGGCGCGGTTTTCCGGGGCGAACCGGGCGAAGACGGCCGCCGTTCCCGACCAGAAGGCCGCCGGGTCCAGGCCCAGGCCCGGCAGGACCTCCTGTTCGATCAGGCCCGCGAGTTCGGCCGCGACCTGCAATCCAGCGCGATCTTCATAAACGGTCATGGGGAACCCTTTCCGGCGGCGGCCAGGCTGTAACAATGCGTGATCACGTAAGCCGACCACGCCGGGCTTCGCAAGGGTCACGTCGCGTCAGCCCCTTCGCTTTTCGTCTAGGGGCGCGCGGGGGCTCGGTGGCCCCTTGCCGAGGGCGCGTCGGGCGTCATGATCGGCGGTCATGAGCCTGTTTCGCCCCCTTCGCCTCTACGGCGTCCTCCTCGCCAGCCTGGGGGTGGTGATCGCCGTCGCCCTCTTCACCCCTGTGGCCGACGACGCCTTGACCCGGACGGCCTATGGCTGGATCGCCGGGGTCGCGGTCTTCATCGCCGCCACCCTGGCGCGGATGGCACGGGCCCAGGACGCCGATGCGATCCGCCGGCGCGCCGCCGCCCTGGATCAGACCGGCGCGGCCGTCCTGCCGCTCAGCCTTCTGGCGGCGGCGGCCAGCGTCGTCGTGGTGGTCGGCGAGGCGCGCAGCCACGGCTCTCCCCTGACGGGCGGCCTGCTGGCCCTCGGGACGGTCGCCCTGTCCTGGACCTTCATCCATCTGATGTTCGCCCTGCACTACGCCCACGCCTTCTATCAGCGGGACCACGAGGGCGGGGACCGCGGCGGCCTGATGTTTCCCGGCGAGACCCAGCCCGACTATTGGGATTTTCTGCATTTCGCCCTGATCATCGGCGTAGCCTGCCAGACGGCTGATGTGCAGATCAGCGACCGGGGGGTCCGTCGGCTGTCCAGCGTCCACAGCCTGACCGCCTTCGTCTTCAACACCGTGATCGTGGCCCTGGCGGTCAATCTGGCGGTGGGCGCCCTGGGTGCGGGGTGATGGGGCGGGGTGACGGGCGCGGACTGAGCCCGCCGGTCACAAAGGCTTAACCGCGTCCGTGAACGGGACTGCAAGCCCAGGCGGCTAGAACGGGGATCACGGACGACATCGCGTCCGGATCGCCGAAGGCGTCGCGCCCATGCTGTTTCTTCTGAACGACGTCGTGTTCGACCTGGACGAGGCCTGCCCGGTCACGCCCGCCGACGCGCGCCGGTTCGAGAAGCTGGGCTTCGACTATGTGCTGGAGCTGGGTTGCGAGCTGTTCGCCGAGGATCCGCTGCTGCACCGCAACGATCCCTCACGGGCGCGCCGCCTGGCCTGGCTGATCGCCGAGCGCAGCCCGGACGTCAACGCCGCCCTGTTCGCCGCGCCCGAGGCCGGGTGCAATCCCGATCTGGTCGAGCCGCGCTTCTGCACCCTGCCCGACGCCGTCATGGGACAGCTGCACGACAAGGGCCGTCGCCTCGACGCGATCGCCGCCGATCGCGCCGTCTGGAACCGTCTCGCCGCCTGAAGCGGCGGCCTTCAAACCCGCGTCAGAGCGCCGTGAACAGGATGTGCACGACGGCGGCCACGGCGAAGATGAAGCCGAAGCCCATCGCCAGCCCTATGGCCGGGTGCATCTTGTGCGGACGCTCGTAGGACGAGCGATCGAGGCCGGAAACGCGGTCTTCTGGATGGATCACAGCCATCGTCTTTTCCTTTCCCTATGAACCCGGATCGCTCCGGGAGAGGAACGCCCGGCTCTGACGGCCTGATCGCTTCCTCAAAGCCGAGCATGACTCCAATAGCCCCTTATGGCGAGGGGTTATTTGATGTGGCGCAAAGGCGCAGCGACGGGCAGGATTCTTCGCGTAATCTGCACGCGGCTCTTTACGATCCCGCACAACCTTTGCGACAACTCAGGTTGTCGGGGGAGACGGGATGGACGTCAGTCCCATTCGGCGGGGACGGGGAACAAGCCATGAAACGATCGGGACTGGTCGCCGTATTGGCCGCCGCCTTAGCGACGCTGAGTCTGACGGCGACGGCGGCGCGCGCCGATTGGCTGAAGGCCGAAAGCGAGCGATTCATCGTCTATAGCGAAGGCAGCGAACGGTCGCTCCGGGACTATGTCCAGAAGCTGGAGACCTTCGACCGTGTGATGCGCTATCGGTCCGGCCTGCCCATGGACCAGGCGCCGCTGCGCAAACTGCCGATCTATCTGGTCGGCTCACGCTCCGGCATGCTTCGGGTCAATCCCGCCACGCCGCAGAATGTCGTGGGCACCTATTTCCCCACCTCGGAAGACATCTTCGCCGTCGCGATCCGAGGCGAAAACGACGAGATACTGCTGCACGAATATGTGCACCATTTCGTGCTCGAAAGCGCCCCCGCCGCCTATCCGGGTTGGTTCGTCGAAGGCTTCGCCGAATACTATATGACCGCGGAAATCGAGGCGGATGAGGTTCAGCTGGGCGGTTACAGCGAGAATCGGGCCTATTGGCTGGTCAACGGCACATGGCTGCCGCTTGAGGTTCTGTTGCGCTCTCGTCCCGGCGAGGTCAGGCGCAGCAGCTATCGTGAGACCTATTATCCGGTCGCCTGGCTGCTGACCCACTGGTTCTTCAGCGACCCCGACCGCCTGCGACAGCTGAGCGCCTATCTGATGGCCGTGTCGGACGGTGAAGATCCGGTTGAGGCCATGGAGAGCGCCACTGGCCTGAGCCTGGCCCAGCTTCGCTCCGAGCTTCGCCAATATCTGATGAGCCGCCGGCTGATGGGGCGGGTGATCAAGAGCGACTTTCCGGCGGCCGACATCGTCGTCACGCGCCTGCCCCGATCCGCCAATGATCTGCTGCTCATCAATCAGAGACTGAAGATCGGGGTGAAGGACGAGGATCGTGCGGCCCTGGGCCAGGAGGTGGCGCGGATCGCCGCGCGTCACGGCGATGACCCCCTGGCCCTCTTGGCCGCCGGTCACGCCGGCCTGCATTTCGGCGACACGGTGGCGGGCGAACGGGCGCTGCAGCGGCTCGTCGAACTGGAGCCCGACAATGTCGAAGCCCTGCAATTCCTGGCCGAGGAACGGTTGCGCCTGGCGGAAGAAGCGGAGGATGAGGCGGAACGTGTGTCACTGAAGCGAGAGGCCAGGGTCTATCTGGGTCGAGCCTACGCCGCGACGGACAACGATTATCGAACCCTGATGCTGATCGCCGAGATGAGACACGGCGAGCCGGGCTATCCCAACGACAACGACATGCTCACGCTCGGTCTGGCCTTTGAGCGGGCGCCGCAGTTGGCGGGGGTTCGTCTGAACTATGCCGACGCCCTGATCCAACGGGATCAAAAGGATGAAGCGATCGCCGTGCTGAAACCCCTGGCGAACAATCCCCACGGCGGGGCGGCGTCTGACCGGGCGGCGCAGATGATCGCGGCGCTCAACAACGGCGAGGCCGTGCCGACCCTCGACGGCCTTACGGAGGACGCCGCCGCCGTCGAGCCCGAGCCTTCGCCGGAAGACGAACCGGAATCGCCCCCGGCGCCCGCCGGCGAGTGACTTTCTGCGCCGGGCGCGCTAGTCGCGCGCCATGTCCACATTGACCCTGCCTGAAGAAGCGGCCAAATCTTCAAGAACCCTCGCCGCCGAGGCGGCGAGGCGGCGGACCTTCGCCATCATCGCCCACCCGGATGCGGGCAAGACGACCCTGACCGAACACATCCTGCTGGCCGGGGGCGCCATCCGGGCGGCCGGCGCCGTGCGGGCGCGGGGCGAGAACCGCCGCACCCGCTCTGACTGGATGAAGATCGAGAAGGAGCGGGGCATTTCCGTCAGCGCCTCGGTCATGACGTTCGAGCACGACGGCAAGATGTTCAACCTGCTCGATACGCCCGGGCACGAGGACTTCTCGGAAGACACCTATCGCACCCTGACCGCCGCCGACTGCGCCATCATGGTGCTGGACGCCGCCAAGGGGATCGAGCCGCAGACGCTGAAACTGTTCGAGGTCTGTCGTCTTCGGGACATTCCGATCATCACCTTCATCAACAAGCTGGACCGCGAGGCCCAGGACCCGATGGCCCTGCTGGACGACATCGCCTCGCGGCTGCAGCTGGACCCGGCGCCCATCTGGTGGCCGGCCGAGAGCGGCAATCGTCTGCGCGGCATGGTCGAGGTCGGGACCGGCCGGTTCCAGCCCTATGCCCGCAAGGCCGCCGGCGCCGCCGAGGACCCCGACCATCCCCCCGCCCTGCCCCTGGACCAGGCGGCCCACTATTTCGAGGCGGGCGAGCAGGACGCGCTGAGCGAGGCGGTCGAACTGGTCGAGGGCGGCTATCCGGCCTTTGACCGCCAGGCCTTCCTGGAGGGCCATCTGACGCCGGTCCTGTGGGGCTCGGCCCTGCGCCACTTCGGCATAGACGAACTGCTGAAGGCCATCGGCGAGTGGGCCCCGGCGCCCAAGGTGATGAAGGCCAGAAAGGAATCGCCGCCCGAGACCCGCAACGCCCCGCCCGCTGTCGAAACGGTGGTCGATCCCGGCGCTGAAGAAGTCACCGGCTTCGTCTTCAAGGTCCAGGCCAATATGGACCCCAACCACCGCGACCGGATCGCCATGTTCCGCATGGCCTCGGGCGCCTTCAAGCGCGGCATGAAGCTGAAGGTCCAGAACACCGGCAAGTCCCTGTCGGTCAATGCGCCGATCATGTTCTTCGCCTCGGACCGGGAACTGGCCGAGGACGCCTTCGCCGGCGACGTGATCGGCATTCCGAACCACGGGGTGCTGCGGGTCGGCGACAGCCTGTCGGAGAGCGGGGTGGTGCGGTTCGCCGGCCTGCCGAACTTCGCGCCTGAAATCCTGCAACGGGTCCGGGTCAAGGATCCGCTGAAGGCCAAACACCTGAAGAAGGCGCTGGAGGGTCTGGCCGAGGAAGGCGTGACCCAGCTGTTCCGCCCGGAGATCGGGGCCGACTTCATCGTCGGCGCCGTGGGCCAGCTGCAGTTCGAGGTCATGGCCGACCGGCTGGGCGAGGAATACGGCCTGGACGTCGTCTTTGAACCCAGCCCCTATGCCGAGGCCCGCTGGATCGCCCCGACCTCCGACGCGTCCGACGCCGATCTGGAGGACTTCATGGGCAAATACCGCCCCCAGATGGCCCGCGACATCGACCAGGCCCCGGTCTTCCTGGCCAAGTCCAGCTGGGAGACCGGCTATGTCGGCGAACGCTTCCCCAAGGTGGCCTTCACCAAGACCAAGGAGCGGGGTTAGCCCCGCGCCATGGCGTCTTCGATGATCTTTGTCGCCTTGTCAGGCCCCAGGCCATAGGCGACGGCGGAGCGGAATCGGCCGTCGGGCCCCATCAGATAGACGGTCAGCGAATGGTTCATCGTATAGCCCTCCCCCTCGCCGACCTTTTCATAATAGGCCCGGTAGGCCTTGGCCGCCTGGGCCACCTGTTCCGGCGTGCCCGTCAGGCCGATGGTCCCCTTGGGGAAGCCGTCTGAGGACAGATAGTCCTTAAGCTGCTGAGGCGTGTCGCGCTCGGGATCGACGCTGACGAAGACGATCTGGAGATCGTCGGCCTTGTCGCCCAGCCGCTGCTGCACCGCGGCCAGTTCGGCCAGGGTGGTGGGGCAGAATTCGGGGCAGTAGGTGAAGCCGAAGAAGACAAGGCTCCATTTGCCGTTCAGCAGGGTCTGATCGACCGGACGCCCGTCCTGGTTCACCAGTTGGAAGTCGCCGCCGACCAGGGGCTGGCCGGTCGCGCCGATCTCGCCCCGGGTCGCGCTGGGCCGATTGCCGACCACCACCACGGTGACGATGGCCAGGGCGGCGGCGATGGCGAGACAGGCGCCGGCGAACAGCAGGATGGAACGACGCGGCATGACGACCTCTGACGAAAACCTCGGCCCCGGTCTATAGAAGGCCGGTGACCTCGACAGAAGACCACATCGCGCCGCACGGGCGGCCGTCCCTTTCAGAGGGGGCGACCGTGGACAGCGCCCTGTCGCAGCCCGGCCCCGCCGACGGCGTCCGTAGGGGACGCGGCTTTTCCCTGCGGACTTTGATCGTCCTGCGCTGGCTGACCATACTGGGGCAGAGCGCGGCGATCCTGACGGCGTCTCAGGGGCTGCATTTCCCCCTGCCGCTGTGGCCCTGTCTGATCGTCATCGCCGTCAGCGCTGCGGTGAACGTAGGCGCCATGGCGCGGGTGCGGCGGCTGGAGGCCAGCCTGCCGGACGGACGCACCACGGCCCTGCACCTGGGATTCGACATTTTTCAGCTCAGCCTTCTGCTGGGCCTGACAGGCGGGCTGGAGAACCCCTTCTGCCTGCTGCTGGTCGCGCCGGTAACGATCGCCGCCGCCGCCCTGCCCGCGCGCCAGGCGGTGGCGCTGGGCCTTCTGGCCCTGATCGCCGTGGGGGTGCTGTTCTTCTGGTCCGAGCCCCTGCCGTGGCGTCCGGGAGAGAATTTTCACCTGCCCCTGCTCTATCGGCTGGGCATGGCCATGGCCCTGGTGACCGGTGTGGTCTTCACCGCCGGCTACGCCTGGCGGGTGGCGGCCGACGCCGAGAAGCTGGAGCTGGCCCTGGCCACGACCCAGGACGTGCTGCAGCGCGAACAGAGACTGGCGGCCCTGGGCGGTCTGGCGGCGGCCGCGGCCCATGAGTTGGGCACGCCGCTGGCCACCATCCAGGTCGTAGCCAAGGAACTTCAGCGCGCCTCGGCGCCCGACAGCGACGCCGCCGAGGACGCGGCCCTGATCCTGCAACAGGCCGAACGGTGCCGGGGCATATTGGCCCAGCTGTCGCGCCGACCGGAGGGGGACGACGCCCTATACGCCGACGTGGCCCTGAAGGCCCTGCTGGAGGAGGTGGTCGAGCCGCACCGGGGCTTCGACCTGGCCTTTGAGGTCCTGGTCAAGACCCCGCCCGGCCAGCCGGCCCCGCGCGTGCGCCGCCTGCCCGAGGTGGTGCACGGCCTGTCGACCCTGGTCGAGAACGCCGCCGACTTCGCCGCCTCCACCGTGCGGGTCCAGGCCCAGGTCGACGCCGGCTGGATCGAGATCGCCATTCTGGACGACGGGCCGGGCTTTCCCAGCGACATCCTGCCCCGGCTGGGCGAGCCCTATGTGACCAGCCGCCCGCACGGCAAGGCGCGCCTGGCCCTGGCGGCCCAGATCGCCGCTGCGGCCTCCGGCGCCGGGCGCGGCGGGCCGGAGACCACGGTCGCCCCCAGCCAGGGCGGCATGGGCCTGGGCTTCTTCATCGCCCGCACCCTGCTGGAGCGGACCGGCGGGGTGGTCAGCGTGGGCCAGGGCCTGCCGCGGCCGGGCGCCGCCCCCGACGGCCGCGCCCCCCTGCGCGGCGCGCGTGTGGCGGTGCGATGGGCCCGTCCGGCGCTGGAGGTGGCGGCCTGAGCGCGTCCAAACCCCGTCCCCGCCCGTATTGGGTCGAAGCGTCGCAGGCGGCCGCTCGCCCTTGACCGAACGACTTCCGGCCCCGACTTGATTCAGCAGGAGAACAGAATGCCCGAGCTTGAGACCCGCATCGCCGCCCTGCCCGACAAGTCCCTGCTGCTGCTGGACGACGACCAGGCCCTGCGCACCCGGATGGGACGGGCGCTGGAGGCGCGCGGCTTCGAGGTGACCACCGCCGCCTCGGTCGCCGAGGCTCAGCTGCGGCTGAACGAAAAGGCCCCGGCCTTCGCCGTCCTGGACATGCGGCTGGAGGACGGCAACGGGCTGAAGATCGTCGAGGCGGTGCGCGAACGGCGCGAGGACGCCCGGATCGTGATGCTGACCGGCTACGGCGCCATCGCCACGGCGGTTGCGGCGGTCAAGGCCGGCGCCGTCGATTATCTGTCCAAGCCCGCCGACGCCGACGACGTGGTCAAGGCCCTGCTGGCGAGCGGCGACGCGGCCCCCGAGCCGCCCGAAAACCCGATGAGCGCCGACCGGGTGCGCTGGGAGCATATCCAGCGGGTCTATGAGCTGTGCGACCACAATGTCTCGGAAACCGCCCGCCGCCTTGGCATGCACCGCCGCACCCTGCAACGCATCCTGGCCAAGCGCGCGCCGCGGTAAGGGGCGAGGCGGGGCCGGGGGCGTGGAGCGCCTCCCGGCTGATTGGGCTTATCTCATTCGTTCTGCACACAAAAACGACAAAGGGCCGCTTTCGCGGCCCCATTTCACGGAAGCGGCGGGCTTGTCATCGCCTTTGCCGCACCGGCTACCCCGAGAGGTAGTCTCGCAAGTCCCATAAGGGAACGGTCTCTATATACGCTCTACGGCCGGAAAATTCAACCTCGTTACGACTGAGCGTCACTCGGCAGAAGGCTGACGAAGGCCCAAAGCGTTTATAACTGCTGCCTGAATCGCTTTGAAGTCCGCTTGGGATATGGCCGGTGCGACGAATTGGCGGCGGGCCACCTGATAGCGATCAAGTCGCGAGAGCGAGACCGTGGCGATCATGTCGCATTTGGCCCAGCACACCACTGCCGCCTTGCCCGGCAAGGGGTTTGCGCTGAGTTGGTGATGGTGATCCTCCATATTGTTGGGTGCGGTTGTCGATAGAGGGACGACCGTGACCAACTGTCGATTTTTGCGGTTGCGGGCAATCACTACGACAGGCCGCACCTTGACCATCTCGGGCAGAACGTAGCCTGCAAAATCGCACATAACGACTGTGCCCGGACGAGGCTGGAACGCGAGGGCCATCAGAACGGAATCTCATCGTTGAGCTCGATGGTGGTCGGCTCAGTCGTGGCCTTGGCGGGCCACTCGGGGGCAGCGATGCGCGCTGCCTCGAGGTCCACGCGCATCGCTTCGCCAGCGGCCCAATAGTTGGTCTGGCGCTTCTCTCGCCAAAGGTTCAGATAAACGTCCACCTTCGGCCACAACACATCCACAAAGGCGCGGCGCGGCGACGTCGCTCGTTCCGACGTGTAAAAGAAGGGCCAATGAGTCTTGGCGAAGGACAGAAGTTCGTCTTCTTCGAAATTCGTAGGATAGTCCGCATCCCCTATGAGATTCAGGGTTCTAACGCCTTCGCTGGCGTCCCAGAACGTCGCCCACGTCCTGTCGGCTGAGTTGTAGTCCGCGAAACTGACGCCCGCCGCAACCTTCTGGACAGCACGTTCAACGACTGTGGTGATGCTCTGTCCCTGAACCCTCGACATGAAATCGAGCATAAACTTGGTTTTGGGGTCCAAACGAAGCGACAGCGTTTCGGTTTTGGCTCGTCTTATCGTCACAGCCATGTCTTGCCAGTTCATGCTACGCCGCCTCACTCAGCGCGACAGAAATGGCAAATGAAGCCCCAGTCCGTCATTGTCAATACATTATGTTGCCGTAATGTTTCGGAAACGAACACACCAGGGTTCTCCTGACGATCAGCCAGGAGCACCGCTGAAAGATGACCGTGGATACGGTGAAGAGGGCCGTTGGGAGGGTTAGGTAGCAAGCCGCTGTAGCAAACGCGCGTATTCGACCGCCCGAGAGCGGTTCCTCAACGCTTGCAATGTCTTGAGGAGAAATGGTGGACGCGACAGGGATTGAACCTGTGACCCCTACGATGTCAACGTAGTGCTCTCCCGCTGAGCTACGCGTCCGCCGTGGCGGCTCTCGATCGGTTCGAGAGCGGGAAGGGCGGTCGTATAGCGGCACGACCGGCCCGCATCAAGCGGCTTTGACCGCCGCAACGAGATTTCTGGAAAACCGTCGCGATTTCAACGCTCAGGCCGCCACCATCCGTTCGACCTCATTGACCAGGTCGCGCAGATGGACGGGTTTGGACAGGACCTTGGCCTGGGGCGAGGCCTGGGCGGCGGTCAGGGCGACGGCGGCGAAGCCGGTGATGAACATGATGCGCAGGCCGGGCTGGCGGGCGGCGGCGACGCGGGCCACCTCGATCCCGTCGGCGCCGGGCATGACGATGTCGGTCAGCAGCAGGTCGTAGGGGCCGTGCTCCAGGGCGTCGATGGCGTCGTCGCCGTTTTCGCAGTCGATGACCTGATGGCCCGCCCGCTCCAGGGCGCGGGTCAGGAACCCGCGCAGCGAACTGTCGTCTTCGGCCAGGAGGATGCGCGCCATTCGAAAAGGCCCCTTGAATTCAGAGGAGCGACGCTAGGCTCACAACGGTAAACCGGCGATGAAATTCGCCGGTCGCACGACTTCCTTCCACAGCGAAACGCGCTATGCGGTGGACATGACCCCGGCCGGCGCCAATTTCGCGATCACGACGCCGCCTGCGGACGCGCCCCAGACGGCCCTGGTCTTCGCCTCACCCCATTCCGGCGACCTCTATCCGGCGGACATGGCGCCCGCCCCCGGCCTGGCGGACGCCAGTCTGAAGAGCGCGGAGGACGCCCGGGTCAACGCCCTGGTGCAGGCCGGGCCGGCGTGCGGCGCGCCCCTGATCGAGGGCCGGATCGGCCGCGCCTATGTGGATCTGAACCGTGACCCCGCCGAACTGGACCCCGAACTGATCGAAGGGGCTGACGGTGCGGTCGGGGCCAAGACCCGAGCCGGATACGGCGTCATCCCCCGCCGCAGCGGCGACGGCCTGCCGCTTTATGACCGGCGCCTGTCGCGGGCCGAGGCGGAGGCCCGGATCGCGGCGGTCCACCGGCCCTATCATCAGGCGCTGGAGGGCCTGATGCGTCAGACCCTGGCCCGCCAGGGGCGCGCACTGCTGATCGACTGGCATTCGATGCCGGCGCGGGCCGCCGGGGTGGAGGTGGTGCTGGGCGACCGACACGGCGCCGCCTGCGATCCGCGGCTGACGCGGCGGCTGCGCGACCTGTTCCAGGGGCTGGGCTGGCGGGTGGGCCTGAACCACCCCTACGCCGGGGGCTGGTCCACCCAGGTCTGGGGCCGGCCGAAGGAGGGGTTTCACGCCGTCCAGATCGAACTGAACCGCCGTCTGTATCTGGACGAGGGCCGCCAGGCGCCCAACGCCGCCTATCAGAAGACGCACAAGGCCCTGACCCGCGTCATCGCCGCCCTGTGCTCTGAGCCCTGGGGCGTTTAGGCCGGCGCGACTTATCGGCGATCAGCCAAAAAAAAAGCCGCGCCCGGAGGCGCGGCATGAAAGTCTATAGGGAGGAAACGCCCAGGAAGGGCAAGACGCCCGGAGGCGTCAGAGGAGAACTTAGGTTGCAACGCACAAACGGTCAAGGGCTCTGCGCGTCCTGACGGTCACAGGATGTTACGCAATTACGGCGGTTACGGTCCTAATTCGCCTCATAGGCGCCACACCGCGCGGGAAGCCCGTTGTGCGCCTGCACAATGATCAGCCTTCTCCCAGCAGACGGCGGGCGTTGCGAATGGCGCGCGCGGCCGGCGACGCCTCCTGGCGATAGATCAGAAGGCCGAAGGCCGAAGCCACGCCCAGGGCCAGCCACATCGGGCCGAACAGCCAGGCCGCCGCCGCCAGGGCGAAATAATAGCCCCTAACCCCCTGGCTGAAGGCGCTGAGCGCGGGGTTCAGCAACTCCCCCGCCGCCTGGCCATAGGCCTTGCGGTCCGTTTCGGACTGGATCTCGGGCGCCGCCCCGATCAGGGCCAGGGCGTAGTTCATCTGACGCAGAGCCCAGATGAAGTCCAAAAAGCCGCGCGCCAGGCACATCAGCACCAGGGCCAGCTTGGCCTCCAGAATGCGGATCGGCACGTTTTCGGCCCCCACGGCGGCGAAGCCTTCCAGCTTGCTCTCCCCGCCGAACAGAATCCCCCCCACCGCCGCGATCAGCAGCAGATTGGTCGAGGCGAAAAACGAGGCCGAATTGATCGAATGGCCCATCAGCTGGCTGTCCACCAGCCGGATCTCGCGGTGGGTCATGGCCGCCATCCACCGATTGCGGACATGGACCATGTCCTCGTTCAGGGCGCCGCCGTGCCGGGCGATGAATCTCAGGATCGGCCCATAGCCCAGCCAGCAGACGAAAAAGAGGGTCAGGGCGGTCCAGTCGATCCAGGTCATGGCGCCTAGTGAACCCGCTCCGACGCCGGGCGCAAGAGCCTGAACGCACGTCGCCCTTGCCCAGGCGGCCCGCCCGTCCTATCACCCCTCGCTTTCAAGATTTTCGCAGTCGCAGCAAAGACCCGCCATGAACCTCGACGCCATTCCGGTCGGCCCGAACGCTCCCTGGGACATCAATGTCATCATCGAGATCCCGCAAGGCGGTCTGCCGGTGAAGTATGAGATGGACAAGGAGTCCGGCGCCCTGTTCGTCGACCGCTTCCTGCACACGGCCATGTACTATCCCGGCAACTACGGCTTCGTTCCCCATACCCTGTCGGACGACGGCGACCCCTGCGACGTGATCGTGCTGAACCCGACGCCGGTGGTGCCGGGCTGCGTCATCCGCTCGCGCCCGATCGGCGTGCTGAAGATGGTGGACGAGGCCGGCGGCGACGAGAAGATCCTGGCCGTGCCGGTCGACAAGCTGAACCCCTATTACACCGAGATCGCCAGCTATCGTCAGCTGCCGGCCATCCTGATCGAACAGATCGAACACTTCTTCACCCGCTACAAGGACCTGGAGAAGGGCAAGTCGGTCACGGTCAAGGGCTGGGGCGACGCCGGCGAGGCCGCCGAACTGATCTCAGCCGGCATGAAGGCCCACCAGGACAAGCTGGCCGCCAAGAAGGCCGGGAAGGCCGCCTGAACGGGCGACCCACGCTAAAAACCCTGAAGGCGTCCTCCGATCCGGGAGGACGCCTTTTTGCTATCCCCCGACCCGGCGGCCGTCGGCGTCGATCACCACCTCGCCGTCCGCCTTGGTGAAGGGTTTCAGTCCCTCCGCCGGCAGCAGGTCCAGCACCGCCTCGGACGGGCGGCACAGTTTCACGCCGCGGGGCGAGACCACGATGGGCCGGTTCATCAGGATCGGATGGGCCTCGATCGCATCCAGCAGCTGATCGTCCGACAGGCCGGGGTCGCCCAGGCCCAGCTCCGCATAGGGCGTGCCCTTTTCGCGCAGGATATCGCGCACCGATCCGCCCATCCGTTCGACCATCTGCGCCACCAGGGCCCGGCTGGGCGGGGTCTTCAGATATTCGATCACATGGGGCTCGATCCCGACGTGGCGGATCAGGGCCAGGGTGTTGCGAGACGTCCCGCAGGCGGGATTGTGATAGATGACGACGTCCATAGGGGCCTCAGTCGCAGCAGGGGGCCAGTTCGGCCAGCAGGGGTCGGCAAAGTTCGGCGCGGCCCTGGCAGCAGTCCTTCAGCAGGAACAGCACCAGGTCGCCCAGCCGATCCAGATCGGCGCGATAGACGATCGAGCGGCTGCGTCTCTGGGCGCGGATCAGCCCCGCCCGCGACAGCACGCCCAGATGGGCCGACATCGTATTGGCCGGCACCGCCAGCCGATCCGCCACCGCGCCGGCCGCCAGGCCCTCCGGCGCGCTGCGAACCAGCAGGCGAAAGGCCTCCAGCCGCGTGGGCTGGGCCAGGGCCGCGAGGGCGAGGATGGCGGGTTCGGATTCCATTATTCCAAGATACTAGAAATATGACGCGGCGCAAGCTACAGGTTCGCTGCGGACGCCGGTCCGCGCTAGGATCCGCCCATGATCGTCGCCCTTCTGATCTTCGCCGTCACCATCGTCCTGGTGCTGTGGCAGCCCAAGGGGCTGCAGATCGGCTGGAGCGCCCTGGGCGGGGCGGCGGCGGCCCTGCTGCTGGGGGTGGTGGCCCTGAACGACATCCCCGTGGTCTGGGGCATCGTCTGGAATGCGACGGCGGCCTTTGTCGCCATCATCGTCATCAGCCTGCTGCTGGACGAGGCCGGCTTCTTCGAATGGGCGGCCCTTCACATCGGTCGCTGGGGCGGGGGCCATGGGCGGCGGCTGTTCGGCCTGGTGGTCCTGCTGGGCGCGGCCGTCTCGGCCCTGTTCGCCAATGACGGGGCGGCCCTGATCCTGACGCCCATCGTCATCGCCATGCTGCTGGCCCTGGGCTATGGGCCCAAGGCGACCCTGGCCTTCGTCATGGCGGCGGGCTTCATCGCCGACACGGCCAGCCTGCCGCTGGTGGTGTCCAACCTGGTCAATATCGTCTCGGCCGACTTCTTCGACATCGGCTTTGATCGCTATGCGGCGGTCATGGTTCCGGTGAATCTGGCCTCGGTCGCGGCGACCCTGGCCGTCCTGTTCGCCGTCTTCGGGCGCGACATCCCCAAGGCCTATGAGGTGGACCGCCTGCCACGGCCCGAGACCGCCATCAAGGACCGGGCGACCTTCATCGCCGGCTGGCTGGTGCTGGGTCTGCTGCTGCTGGGCTTCTTCGTTCTGGAGCCTCGGGGTCTTCCCGTCTCGGCCATCGCCGCCGCCGGCGCCGTCGTGCTGCTGATCGTCGCCGGGCGCGGGTCGAAGATCAGCACCACCAAGGTCCTGCGCGAGGCGCCCTGGCAGGTCGTGATCTTCTCGCTGGGCATGTATCTGGTGGTCTATGGACTGGGCGACGCCGGGCTGACGCGCCATCTGGCCCAGCTGATGGACGGCTTCGCCGAAGGCGGCGTCTGGGGGGCGACCTTCGGAACCGGCTTCCTGACCGCCGCCCTGTCGGCCGTCGCCAACAACCTGCCCACGGTCCTGATCGCCGCCCTGTCCATCGACGCCTCCTCGGCGACCGGCCCGGTGCGCGAGGCCATGATCTACGCCAATGTCATCGGCAGCGACCTGGGCCCCAAGATGACCCCCATCGGCTCCCTGGCCACCCTGCTGTGGCTGCACGTCCTGGCCCGAAAGGGGGTCCGCATCGGCTGGGTCTATTACATCAAGATCGGCCTGATCCTGACCCTCCCCGTCCTCGCCGTCGCCCTGACCGCCCTGGCGTTGAGGCTGGCGGTCTAGCGAAACAGCGCCGCGACGCCCTGCCCTCTCCCGCAACGGTTCTCGGCCTCCTATGTGAGCGCCATGACTGACCTTTCCCCCCGCGAAATCGTCTCCGAACTGGATCGCTACATCGTCGGCCAGGACGACGCCAAGCGCGCCGTGGCCGTGGCCCTGCGTAATCGCTGGCGTCGCAAGCGCGTGCCCGAGGATCTGCGCGACGAGGTGACGCCCAAGAATATTCTGATGATCGGCCCGACCGGCGTGGGCAAGACCGAGATCGCCCGGCGGCTGGCGCGGCTGGCGGGGTCGCCCTTTCTGAAGGTCGAGGCGACCAAGTTCACCGAGGTCGGCTATGTCGGCCGCGACGTCGATCAGATCATGCGCGACCTGGTCGAGAGCGCCCTGGTCATGGTGCGCGACCGTCGCCGCGGCGAGGTGCGGGCGCGGGCGGAAGGGGCGGCCGAGGACCGGATTCTGGACGCCCTGGTCGGCCCCGGCGCGGGGCCTGCGACGCGCGACAGCTTCAGGAAGAAGCTGCGGGCCGGCGAGCTGGACGACAAGGAGATCGAGATCGCCCTGGCCGACACGGGGTCGCCGATCCAGGGGCTGGACATCCCCGGCGGCGGGGCCGTGGGCCTGCTGAACCTGTCGGAGATGCTGGGCAAGATGGGCGGCGGCCGGACCAAGACGGTCAAGCTGACGGTCCGCGACGCCGTCGCCCCCCTGATCGCCGAGGAGGGCGACAAGCTCTTGGATCAGGACAGCCTGACCAAGGAGGCCCTGATCCTGGCCGAGAACGAGGGCATCGTCTTCCTGGACGAGATCGACAAGGTGGCGGCGCGTCAGGGGGCCTCCGGCGCCGACGTGTCGCGCGAGGGGGTGCAGCGCGACCTCCTGCCCCTGATCGAGGGGACCACCGTCTCGACCAAATACGGGCCGGTGAAGACGGACCATGTGCTGTTCATCGCCTCGGGCGCCTTCCATGTGGCCAAGCCGTCGGACCTGCTGCCCGAACTTCAGGGGCGGCTGCCGATCCGGGTCGAGCTGAAGGCCCTGACGCGCGACGACTTCAAGCGGATCCTGACCGAGCCCGAGGCCAATCTGATCCGTCAGAACCAGGCCCTGCTGGCCACCGAGGACGTGACCCTGGCCTTCACCGAGGACGCGATCGAGGCCCTGGCCGATGCGGCGGTGGCGGCCAATTCGGCCGTGGAGAACATCGGCGCCCGGCGGCTTCAGACCGTGCTGGAGCGGGTGCTGGAGGAGACCAGTTTCAAGGCCTCGGACCTGGCGGGCCAGACCGTCACCTTTGACGGGGCGGCGGTGCGCGACAAGCTGAGTCTGCTGACCAAGGACGTCGACCTGAGCCGTTTCATTCTGTAGCGGCCGCGTCCCGCTCGCGGCGGCTGCGGCGGCGCGTCAGCCGGTCGGCCATGGCCTCGGCGTGGCGCTGGGTGAAGGCCAGGGCGGCCGGATTGCCCCGGCGCGCGCCCACCGTATCGGCGACCTTGGCGCCCCGATCCCCGATCGGCTGAGGCTTGCCGGTCGTGGTGTCCATGGCCGTCTGGTGCTCGATCTCGGCGTTCAGCTCGGCCCCCATCAGGATCACCTGCACCGACAGCCAGGTCCACAGCAGAAAGCCCATAATGGCCGCCAGGGGGCCGTAGGAGTCGGTGCGGACGAAGTTGGTCAGATACCAGCTGAAGAGGAAGGAGACGGTCAGGCTGAGCAAGGCGGCGAAGAGGGCGCCCGGCGTCAGCCAGCGCCAGCGCGCCTTCTGCCGACAGGGGCCGAACCGATAGATCAGGGTCAGGGCCGTGACATAGCCGACCAGCAGCAGGGGCCAGCGCAACAGGGCCAAAAGGCCCCATTCCTCCTGAAGGCCGAACAGCCGGATCACCACCGGCGCCCCCACCACCAGGGCCGAGGTCAGGAGCAGGGCCAAGACGCCCCCGACGGTGAACCCCATACAGAGGAGGTTGTAGCGGACGATGTTGCGCCGCTCGACCTCGTGATAGGCGACGTTCAGACCGTAGAACAGCACCTTGACCGCCCCGTTGGCGGTCCACAGCGACAGGGCCAGGGTCCAGATCAGGGTGAAGGTCAGCTGGCCGCTGGAGTTCCGGGCCAGCCGCTCCATCTCCCCGCCCAGGAACTGGGCGATGCTGTCGGGCAGGACGGCGTAAAGGAACTGCAGCCGGCTCCAGGCGTCGGCCGGATCGGCGAACAGGCCGTAAAGGGTGACGAAACTCCCCAGCAGCGGAAACAGGGACAAGAGGGTGAAGAAGGTCACGCCCCCCGCGACGAAACCGACCCGGTCGCCGAAATAGGAGCCGCCCGTCCGCCACAGTATGTCGATCCAGCCCTTGTGCGGAATCTGTTCCGGCCGTCTGGCCAGCCGGCCCCGGCCCGGCTCCCTGGCCTCATAGTCTTCGGGCGTCGGCGGCTTGGGCGGCAGGGGCTCGGGGCGTTTGGGGCGCAGCTCCACCCCCACCTTGTGCCCCTGGGTGTAGAGCAGATGGGCCGCGCCCGCCCCGGCGGTCAGGCCGCCCAGGGCGGCGGCGACGAACCTCCACCAGGGACGACGACGGGGCTGCGGCGAAGATCTGAACCTGAACATCAGCAGGCGAACGGGAAAGCCGCCCCCCGCGTTCCCAGGCCACGGCGCCCGGTCGCGCTTGAAATCCCCTGTGCGAAGGGCCAATCAGCCGTCATGACCCTCGAGCCCCTCTCCCCCAAGCCCGCCGACGGCGCCGCGACCCTGTTGACCGTGTGGAAGGCCGCCCAGGCCCGACTGAAGGACGGCCGCATCGACAGCCCGGCCATCGACGCCCGCCTGCTGCTGGAGGCCGCCGCCGGCGCCAGCCGCACCGACATACTGACCGACCCCTATCGGATCGTCACCCCCGAGCAGCAGGCCGCCTATACGGCCATGATCGACCGCCGCCTGCGCCGCGAGCCGGTCTCGCGCATCGTCGGCAAGAAGGGTTTTTGGAAGATCATGCTGAACGTCACCCCCGACGTCCTCAGCCCCCGGCCCGACACCGAGACCCTGTTAGACGTCGCCCTCCTGGCCTTCGCCCGGCACGAGGCCTTCACCGCCGTCGACCTGGGCACGGGTTCGGGCGCCATTTTGCTGGCCCTGCTGGCCGAGCGGACGGCGGCCAAGGGGGTGGGCACCGACATCTCCACCGAGGCCCTGGCGGTCGCCAAGGAGAACGCCGCCAATCTGGATCTGAACGAGCGCGCTACCTTCCTGCGCACGGAATGGGCGGCCGGTTTCGGCGACGCGAGCTTTGACCTGGTGCTGTCCAACCCGCCCTATATCCCGACCGACCATATCCCTGGCCTGGACCCGGAGGTGCGCGACCACGACCCGCATCTGGCCCTGGACGGCGGCCCCGATGGCTTGCAGGCCTATCGCGACCTGGCCCCCGAGATCCGGCGCATCCTGAAGCCCGGCGGCGTCTTCGCGGTCGAGATCGGCTGGGACCAGGGCCCGCAGGTCAAGGCCCTGTTCGAGGCGGAAGGCTTTGCGGACGTCAAGATCGTCAAGGATCTGGGCGACCGCGACCGCGTCGTCACAAACGGCCCCGACCCCCGCACCAACCCCATTCCGCAGGAATAGGGTCGGGGCTCAAGGCCGGTTCAGAAGGGCAGAAGATTGCGCTGGCGGCTGTAGCTCATGGTGCCGACATTGGCGCCCAGGCGCAGGCCCACGCCGGTGCGGATCGGGGCCAGGGTGATCCCGTCGGCCCGCTGATAGTTTACGCCCAGGCCCGCGATCAGATAGGCCGAGCCTTCGACGCCCGGATAGCGGCGATAGATCATGTCCGGGTGGTACAGGCCATAGACCAGGGTAAAGACGCGGCTGGCGTTGCCGCCCCAGTCCCAACCCACAGACGCCCCCTGCCAGAACACTTCCTGAGACGCCGACAGATCCTTCATGTGCAGGGCGCCGCGCCCGTAGCGGGCGCCGACGACCACGGCGCCGGAGCCTTCCTCACCCGCGATATAGGCGGTGGGGCGATCGCCCTGATCCGCAAAGACCCGCTCGATCGCCCCGCCCACCACCTCGGCGGCGATGCCCAGCTCCTTGGACCCGGCCGCGACCAGTTCGTCGAAGGTGTAGGCGGGCGCCGAATTGTCGGAGCTGATCGGATAGTTGGGATTGGCCGGCGCCGAGGCGCAGGCGCCCATAGACGAGGCCCCTGCGGCGGTGGCCAGGCCGGACAGGATCATTTGGCGGCGATGCATGGGGGGCTCCGAGAACGGCGAGAAGACGGGTCGGCGGGTCCGCCGAGGTTCGCGGCACCGTCCCCGACCTTTACGGCAGACTTGCGGCTTCAAGGTTAACGCAGGCTTACGTCTGGCCCCCGTCCGCGTCCGGCAGATCCTTCAGAAAGGCCAGCAGCAGGGCGTTCACCGCCTCGGCCTTTTCCTGCTGAATCCAGTGACCGGCGCCGGGCACGACCACCGACCGGCTCAGGTTCGGAACCCAGTCCTTCAGCCCCGCCTCGGCCGATCCGGCGTAGTGGCGCACCGGGTCGTTCTCGCCGACGATGAACAGGGCCGGCTGGAGGATTCGCTGTTCCTGCGCAAAGGCCGTCAGCGACCAGTTCAGGTCGATGGCGCGGTACCAGTTCAGCGGGGCGTCAAAGCCGCCGGCCGAAAAGGCCTCCACATATTCGGCGAAATGGGCCGGGCTCATCCACGGCGGCAGGTCGGCGGCGTCATCGATACTGTCCAGCAGGCCGACGCCCCGCGCCATGAAGCCGGTAGCCCGTTTCGACGCCGGAGTGGCCCCGTCATAGGCCCAGAACAGCTTCCTCAGCGTCGTCGCCGGATCGGCCTCCAGCGCCCGATGGGCGTCGGCCGCCTGGAACCGGTTGATATAGAGGTCGCCCATACCGGCCCGTTCGGACAGAACCGCCATGACGGTCGTCGGCGGTCCCTGGGGTCGGCGCGGCTGGAAGGGCACGGACAGGCCGGCCACAGCCGTGAAAAGATCGGGCCGCAGCAGGGCGCAGCACCAGGCGACCGGCGCGCCCCAGTCGTGGCCCACGACGACGGCGCTCGACTTTCCCAGGGCCCGCACCAGATCGACCATGTCCCCGACCAGATGCAGGATCGAACAGGCGGCGGCGCCCTTGGGCTTGTCCGTACCGCCGTAACCGCGCATGTCCGGCGCCGCGACATGGTATCCCGCCAGGGACAGGGCCTCGACCTGGGCCCGCCAGCTGATCCCCAGTTCGGGAAAGCCGTGGATCAGCAGGACCAGGGGCGCGTTAGGCTGTTCATACCCCGCCTCCAGCACCTGTTGGACAAGGCCGTCGGTCTTGATAAGCCGGGTACGCATCTCAACCTCTCCATACCCAAGCCAAGGCGGCCTTTCGCCGCGAATGGAACAGGACCGACATGACCCGCCTCGTCAGCTTTTCCGACGGTACGACCGTTCCCGCCCTGGGCCAAGGGACGTGGGAGATCGGCGACCATCCCGCCCGGCGCGACGCCGAACAGCAGGCCCTGGCGCGGGGGATCGACCTGGGCCTGACCCTGATCGACACGGCCGAACTGTACGGCGACGGCCGCTCCGAACGGCTGGTGGGCGAGGTGATCGCCGGCCGTCGCGACGAGGTCTTTCTGGTGTCCAAGGTCCGACCCGAGAACGCCTCCGAACTGAAGATGATGCTGGCCTGCGAAAAGTCGCTGGAACGGCTGGGGACGGACCGGCTGGACCTCTATCTGCTGCACTGGGAGGGCCGCGTCCCTCTGGAGGAGACGGTCGCCGCCTTCCAGGAACTGGTCGATGAAGGGATGATCGTCCGCTGGGGCGTGTCCAACCTGGACCTGCGCGCCATGAAGCGGCTGATGGAGATCGAGGGAGGCGAGGACTGCGCGGCCAATCAGCTGCTCTATCATCTGGGGTCGCGCGGGGTCGAGTTCGACCTGCTGCCCTGGCTGCAGGCGCGCGACATGCCGATGATGGCCTATTCGCCCCTGGGGCGCGGCGGCCTGCTGGACCATCCGCTGATCCGCGACATCGCCGACCGCCACGACGCCGACCCGGCCCAGGTGGCCTTGGCCGCCGTCCTGCGCCAGGACGGGGTGATCGCCATCCCCAAGGCGAGCTCGGTCGAGCACGTGGAGGCCAACGCCGACGCCCTGGAGATCCAGTTCGACGCCGAGGACCTGCACCGTCTCGACGAAGCCTTCCCCCCGCCGACGCGGGAGACGCCGCTGGACATCATCTGAGGGCGCGCGGCGGCTCACCCGCCCGCGATCAAATCCAACAGCCGCGCCCGCTCATCATCCGCATAGGGAACCGCCGGCCCCCGTCCCCAGACCGGATCGGGCCACAGGCCGTCGTCGCGGCGGCGCCCCACCACATGGACGTGCAGCTGGGCCGTGACATTGCCGATGGCCCCGACGTTCAGCTTATCGACCGCCCCCAGTCGCCGCACCAGCGCCCCCGCCCGCACCGTCTCCTCCATCAGCACGGCCCGCTGTTCGACGCTCAGATCCTCCAGCTCCACCGCGCCTTCGACGCGCGGGATCAGGATCAGCCAGGGGAAGCGGGCGTCGTCCTGAAGCCGCACATGACACAGCGGCCATTCAGCGGCGGCGATGGAGCCGGCGGCGAAGGCGGGGTCTGGACGAAAGTCGGTCATTGGGGCTCCTGATCGAACGTCGGCCAGCCTTGCAGCGCCGCCCTTGCGGGTCTAGACCGCCCGCACGATTAATCCCCTTTCGCACACGCAATAACCGGAGACATCCATGGCTCGCGCGAAGATCGCCCTTATCGGCGCCGGCATGATCGGCGGCACCCTGGCCCACGTGGCCGCCCGCGAAGCGCTGGGCGACGTGATCCTGTTCGACATCGCCGAAGGCACCCCCCAGGGCAAGGCGCTGGACATCGCCGAAGCCACCGCCGTCTTCGGCTCGGACGTGGCCCTGAAGGGCGCCAACGACTACGCCGACATCGCCGGCGCCGACGTCTGCATCGTCACCGCCGGCGTGCCGCGCAAGCCGGGCATGAGCCGCGACGACCTGATCGGCATCAATCTGAAGGTCATGAAGGCCGTCGGCGAGGGCATCAAGGCCCACGCCCCCAACGCCTTCGTCATCTGCATCACCAACCCGCTGGACGCCATGGTCTGGGCCCTGCAAAAGTTCTCGGGCCTGCCCAAGGAGAAAGTCGTCGGCATGGCCGGCGTGCTCGACTCGGCCCGTTTCGCCTACTTCCTGGCTGAAAAGACCGGCGTGTCGGTTCAGGACATCCACGCCTGGACCCTGGGCGGCCACGGCGACGACATGGTGCCGATGGTGCGCCACTCGACCGTCGGCGGCCTGCCCCTGCCCGACGCCGTCGCGGCCGGCTTCCTGTCGCAGGACGAGCTGGACGCCATCGTCGAGCGCACCCGCAAGGGCGGCGGCGAGATCGTGGCCCTCTTGAAGACCGGTTCGGCCTTCTACGCCCCGGCTGAATCGGCCATCGCCATGGCCAAGTCCTATCTGAAGGACGAAAAGCGCGTCCTGCCCTGCGCCGTCTGGCTGTCGGGCGAATACGGCCTGTCCGACCTCTACGTCGGCGTCCCGGCCCTGATCGGCGCCGCAGGCGTCGAGAAGGTGGTCGAGTTCACCACCAATGACGACGAAAAGGCGATGCTGGCCAAGTCGGTCGCCTCGGTCCAGGGCCTGATCCAGGCGTGCAAGGACATCGATTCCTCGCTGGCGTAAGCCACATCTTGATTTCGATGACGAAGGGCCGCAGAGCGATCTGCGGCCCTTTTCTTTGGGATGCTCAGACCTTCCCCCGCTTGCGGGGGAAGTGTCAGGTCGTGGCGCGCAGCGACACGCCTGACGATGGGGGAAATCTTCTCCTTGAAACAAGACTCCCCTCTCCGACCCTGGTCCGCTGCGCGGACGCCGGGCCGCCTCTCCCGCAAGCGGGAGAGGGTCTGCGCTTACTCCCTCACATGCGCCAGCCAGTCCCTGCTCTGCATCTCGTTGAACCGCGACACGGTGCGTTCGAACTCGAACGTCCCAACGCCTTCGGTATAGAGGGCCTCGGGCCGGGCGGCGGCCAGGACGATCAGCCTGGTCCGGGCCTCGTAAAGCGCGTCCACCAGGGTCACCAGACGGCGCGCCTCATGGTGGTTGGCGGGCCCCAGGATCGGCACATCCTCCAGGAACAGGGTGTGGAACCGCTCGGCGATCGCCAGATAGTCCTGCGGCCCTAGCGGCCGGCCGCACAGGTCCGCAAAGCTGGCCCGCGCCATGGCCCCCACGGTCCGCTCCACCACGACGTCGCGCCCCAGGACGGTCAGGTGCGCCGGTTCTTCCGGCTCGCCCCCCTTCAGTTCGCGCCAAAGGGCCTCGAACCCGGCGCGGTCGTCCGGCGTGTGCCAGACCTGGGCTGAGCTGAGCCGGTCCAGCCGCCAGTCGCGCGCGCCCGCCGTCTGGACCACTTCGCAGCGGTCGCGGATGATGTCGATGAAGGGGGTGAAGAGCTGGCGGTTGATGCCGTTCTTATAGAGGTCCTCCGGCGCCCGGTTCGAGGTGACGGCCAGCACCACCCGATCCTCGAACAGGGCCTCGAACAGCCGGCCCAGGATCATGGCGTCGGCGATGTCGGTCACCTGAAGCTCGTCGAAACACAGCAGCCGGGCTTCGGAGGCGATCAGTCTGGCGATCGGCGGAATGGGATCGTCGCCCTTGTGGGTTCCGAACACGGCCTTGCGGCTTTTGGAGTCCCCCTCGCGCCACTGGCGCACCAGGTCGTGGATCCGGGCCATGAAGGCGTGGAAATGGGCGCGCTTTTTGCGCGGCTCGGGCGTGGCCGAATAGAAGAGGTCCATCAGCATGGACTTGCCCCGACCCGGCGGGCCGTAGAGGTAGATCCCCTTCACTTCGGGCGGGCGGCCGAACAGGCCGCGCCTGGCCAGATCGCGCTCCAGCCGCTCAAGGGCGACCAGGACTTCGGCCTGGGCCGGATCGGGCGTCAGCACGCCCTCTTCCACGCGGATGTCGTAGGCGTTTCGGATGCGGGAGGTCATGAGAGCCCTGCTTAAAGCCCCAGGCGCCGAAAAGCGATTGCTTCGCGGCTGCGAACGCCTAAATGCACTTCGCAATCACCAAAATCGCGCTCAAGCAGCGAGGCTCCGCTGAGCCGAGCGGTAGCGCGTCCGAAGGACCAAGCATCATGGGTTATCGCGTCGCGATCGTCGGGGCCACGGGCAATGTGGGCCGCGAAATGCTGAACATCCTCGAGGAGCTGAATTTCCCCGTCGATGAAATCCACGCCATCGCCTCGCGCAAGTCCAAGGGCGTCGAGGTCTCGTTCGGCGACCGGACCGTCAAATGCCAGGACATCGAGCAGTTCGACTTCTCCAAGGTCGACATCGTCCTGATGTCGGCCGGCGGCGCTGTGTCGCGGGAGTGGTCCGAAAGGATCGGCAAGGCCGGCCCCATCGTGATCGACAACTCCTCGGCCTTCCGCAAGGACCCGGACGTGCCGCTGATCGTGCCCGAGGTGAACCCCGACGCGGTCAAGGACGCGAAGAAGAAGAACATCATCGCCAACCCCAACTGCTCGACCGCCCAGCTGGTCGTGGCGCTGAAGCCCCTGCATGACGCGGCCAAAATCAAGCGGGTGGTGGTCTCGACCTATCAGTCGGTGTCCGGCGCCGGCAAGGAAGGCATGGACGAGCTGTGGAACCAGACCAAGGCCATCTACGGCCTGGGCGACGCCACGCCCAAGAAGTTCCCCAAACAGATCGCCTTCAACGTCATCCCCTTCATCGGCGCCTTCAACGAGGACGGCTATACCGACGAAGAGCAGAAGATGTGGGACGAGACCCACAAGATGCTGGATCCGAACATCAAGCTGACGGTCACCTGCGTGCGGGTGCCGGTCTTCGTCGGCCATTCGGAAGCGGTGACGGTCGAGTTCGATCGCCCCATCGAACCGGACGAGGCCCGCGCCATCCTACGCGAGGCGCCGGGCGTGCTGGTCGTCGATAAGCAGGAGCATGACGGCTACATCACCCCGGTCGACGCCGCCGGCGAGTTCGCCGTCTACGTCAGCCGCATCCGCAAGGACCCGACGGTCGAGAACGGCCTGAGCTTCTGGGTGGTGTCCGACAATCTGCGCAAGGGCGCGGCCCTGAACGCCGTCCAGATCGCCCAGTTGCTGGACGAGACGGGCACGATCAAGCCGTCGTCGGGGTATCGTTCGATCACGGTCTAAACCGCTCCGCTTAGCTTTCGTCATCCTCCGGCAAGCCGCGTCTTCGCGGCGCAGACCGGGGGACCCAGCGCGCCGAAGGCGAAATCCATCCGCCGCTGGGTACGAAAGACCTCTTCTGCGACAGGTTCGCGCTCGCGCGCGCCGCTGGGTCCCCCGGTTCCGCTTCGCGGCCCGGAGGATGACGAAAGTAAAATCACGTGCGCTCCCCCATGACCGCCTCCCCCTCCCCCAACGATCCCCGCGCGGTCGGCACGGCCATCGCCTGCTACACCCTGTGGGGTCTTCTGCCCCTGCTGTTCATGGCCCTGGCGGCCCACGGCTTCAGCGCGCCCGAGATCCTGGCTCACCGGGCGGTCTGGTCGGTCTTCGTGGCGGGTCTGGTCCTGCTGCTGGCGGGACAGTGGAACGAGGCGAAACAGGCGCTGGCGACGCCGCGCGTCTTCGGCTGGCTGGCCCTGTCGGCGGCGATGATCGCGGTCAACTGGAGCCTCTATGTCTTCGCCACCACCCATCATGCGACGCTGGAGGCCAGCCTCGGCTATTACATCAACCCGCTCTTGAACATGGCCGCAGGGGCCCTGCTGTTCCGCGAGAAGATCGACCGCTGGAGCGGCGTCGCCATCGCCCTGGCCGCCGTGGGGGTGGCCGTCCAGACCGTCGCCCTGGGCCATGTGCCGATCATCGGACTGACGCTCGCCGTCACCTTCTGCGCCTATGCGGTGATCAGAAAGCGCGTGCCCGCCTCGGCCCAGACCGGCCTGTTCGTCGAATGTCTGGTGCTGATGCCGTTCGGCGCCCTGTTCCTGGCCTGGCTGGCGGCCCATGGGCAGGCGACCGGCTTTTCCTCGCCCGCCGGACTGGCCTGGGCCCTGGTCAACGGACCGGCGACGGTCATTCCTCTGGTGCTGTTCGCCTGGTCGGCGCGGCGTCTGCCCCTGTCCACCGTCGGCTTCATCCAGTTTCTGGCGCCGACGCTGCAGTTCGCCTGCGGCGTCTGGGCGGGCGAGCCCCTGACCCCACTGCGGATCGTCTCCTTCGGCTTCATCTGGGCCGGAGCGGGCGTCTTCGCCCTGGGCGCCGCGCAGCGGTCGCGCGCCGCCCGACGCGCCGTCGCCCTGTCGGAAACCGTCTAGACGGCGGCGTACAGGGCCTCCAGCAGGCGCCGGGGCCGCGGGTCGCCGATCAGGTGCGGCGACTGGCGCGTCATCACATAGGCGGCCGACAGGCGCCGCGACGGATCGGCCATGGCCATGGATCCGCCCCAGCCGTAGTGGCCCAGGGACTCGCCCGGCCCGAAGACGTTCAGCCCGTCGTTTCGCATCAGGCCCGCCGCCCAGCTGATCACATAGGGCAGCACCTTGTCCTGACCGTGGATCCGCTCGCGCGTCAGGTCGCGCAGCACGCCCTTGGACAGCACCCTTCGCCCGTCCAGCATCCCCTCACTGGCCACGACGCCCAGCATCCGCGCCAGGCCCGCCGCCGTGGCGTGCATATTGGCCGAGGGGATCTCCATCTTGCGCCATTCGGCCGAACCGCGCCCGCCCGGCGCCGAGCCCCGGTCCAGGAAGGCCGCCTGTTTGATGGGGTCGATGGTCCCCAGGCTGGGCGCCGCCGAGGGTTTGCGCATCTGGGCCACCCGCCCGTGCTGGTCCTCCGGCAGGCCGATCCACAGGTCCAGATCGGCGAAGTCTGCGCGCAGGGCCTGGCCCATGGTCCGGCCCGTCGTCAGGCGGAACACCTCATTGGCCAGATAGCCGACCGTGACCGGATGATAGCCCGAGGCCGTTCCCGGTTCCCACATGGGCGCCTGGGCCGCCAGCCGGGCGTTGACCGCCGCCGGATCGAACCACAGCGACGGCTCCACCGGCTCCGAGAAGCCGGGCAGGCCCGACTGGTGGCTCATCAGCTGGGCGACCGTGACCTTGTCCTTGCCGGCCTGGCCGAAGGCGGGCCAGATCTGGGAGACCTTCTCGTCATAGGCCACCTTGCCCGCTTCGACCGCCGTAGCCATCAACAGGGCCATCACCGCCTTGCCGGTCGAGAAGACGGGGGTCAGGGTGTCCTCGGCGAAGGGCGCCGTCTTGGCCGTATCGGCGTGCCCCGCCCACAGATCGACGACCGGCGCCCCCTCGATCATCACGCAGAACCGCGCCCCCGCCTCGTTCAGCCCCTCGGGCGCGTCAGTGAAGTTGGCGGCGAAAACGTCCTTCACCGCCGCGAAACGCGGATCGCAGACGCCGTGGATATCGAGAGCTTCGGTCATGGAGGCGTTCTAGCCCTTCCCCCGCTTGCGGGGGAAGTGTCAGCTCGTCGAGCGGAGCGAGACGGCTGACGATGGGGGAAGTCTTCTTCCGGAGTGAAACCTCCCCCTCCGTCGCTGGATCGCTTCGCGATCGACGCGACACCTCCCCCGCAAGCGGGAGAGGGCAAAGAAAAAGGCCCCCCGCCGAAACGGGAGGCCTCACTCTTTACGAGCCTGAGAAAGGATCAGGCCGCGACGACCTCAGTCGCCTGTTCGGCCAGGATGGTCAGGCCTTCGCCGTTGACGTCGGCGAAGCCGCCCTTGACGTCGTACTGGGTCCTGGTCCCGCCGACATAGACGGTCACCAGGCCCTCGCGCAGGGCGGTCATGAAGGGGGCGTGGGCCGGCAGGACGCCGAAGTCGCCCTCGACGCCCGGCGCGTCCACCTGGTCCACGAGGCCGGAGAAGACCTCGCGTTCCGGCGAGACGAGGGAGAAGTTGAGTTTGCCAGCCATCAGTCCGATGTTCCGATTTGATAGGAGGCGATGGAAACCGGGTAAGCCGCACCCGTACCCCAAATCGCCAGATAGATCACGGCCCCGCCAGCGTTCCTCTCAAACAGGACGCCCTTTCCGTTGCCGTCGTTTGACTCGCTGTTGAACGCCCAGTCTGCCTGAGCGCGCGTCTTGGCGATGAATTCGTCCCCCGCTTCCGGCCCATTCAGGTCCAAAATAGAGCAGGTCTCCCTACCCGTTTCGGCCGGACGCCCGACCATGATCCGAACGGGATCGATCGGCGTGCCGGAACGGGTGTAGGTGCGGGAGACTTCATCGGCCTTGACGGTAGAAGCCGCGCCTTTGAAACCTCTCTGTTCAAAGAACGCGCCTTCATCGATCAAGGCCGGGAATCGACCATCAGCCAGAAAGGCAGCACAAGCTCCCGCCATAGCTTCAAAATCTCCATCAGCCTGTGCCCGCGCCGAAACGGGCGAGGCCAGACAAAAGAGAATGAGGCTGGCGAGAGCCTTGCGCATGATCAGGCTTCCGCCGCCATCTTCTCGGCCTTGGCGACGGCCTCTTCGATCGGGCCGACCATGTAGAAGGCCGCTTCCGGCAGGTGGTCGTACTCGCCGGCCACGATGCCCTTGAACGAGCGGATCGTGTCCTTCAGGTCGACGAAGGCGCCGGGGGTGTTGGTGAACTGTTCAGCCACGTGGAAGGGCTGGGACAGGAAGCGCTGGATCTTGCGGGCGCGGGCCACGATCAGCTTGTCCTCTTCCGACAGCTCGTCCATGCCCAAAATGGCGATGATGTCCTTCAGGCCCTTGTACTGCTGCAGGACTTCCTGAACCGAACGGGCGACCTGATAGTGCTCCTCGCCGATCACCAGCGGGTCCATGATCCGCGAGGTGGAGTCCAGCGGGTCCACGGCCGGGAAGATGGCCTGGGCGGCGATGTCACGGCTCAGAACGGTCGTCGCGTCCAGGTGGGCGAAGGAGGCGGCGGGCGCCGGGTCGGTCAGGTCGTCGGCGGGGACGTAGATGGCCTGGACCGAGGTGATCGAACCCTTCTTGGTCGAGGTGATCCGCTCCTGCAGATTGCCCATCTCGGTCGCCAGGGTCGGTTGATAGCCCACGGCCGAGGGGATGCGGCCCAGCAGAGCCGACACTTCGGAACCGGCCTGGGTGAAGCGGAAGATGTTGTCGACGAACAGCAGGACGTCCTTGCCTTCCTCGTCACGGAAGTATTCCGCGATCGACAGGCCGGTCAGGGCGACGCGGGCGCGGGCGCCGGGAGGCTCGTTCATCTGGCCGTAGACCAGGGCGCACTTGGAGCCCTCGGTCGAACCGCCGTTCTTGGCCGGGTCCACGTTTACGTTGGACTCGATCATCTCGTGATACAGGTCGTTGCCTTCGCGGGTGCGCTCGCCCACGCCGGCCAGAACCGAATAACCGCCGTACGCCTTGGCGATGTTGTTGATCAGTTCCTGCATGGTCACGGTCTTGCCCACGCCGGCGCCGCCGAACAGGCCGATCTTGCCGCCCTTGGTGTAGGGGCACATCAGGTCGATGACCTTGATGCCGGTGACCAGGATCTCGGCCGAGGTCGACTGCTCGTCGAAGCTCGGGGCCTCCTTGTGGATCGGACGGTAAAGCTCGGTCTTGATCGGGCCGGCTTCGTCGATCGGCTGGCCGACGACGTTCATGATGCGGCCGAGGGTGCCGGGGCCGACCGGCGCCTGGATCGAGGAGCCGGTGTCGGTGACGGGCTGGCCGCGGGTCAGGCCCTCGGTCGTGTCCATGGCGATGGCGCGGACCATGTTCTCACCCAGGTGTTGGGCGACTTCCAGCACCAGGGTGAAGGGCTCGCCCGTCTTCTGGTCGACGTTCTGGGTGTGCAGGGCGCTGAGGATGGCCGGCAGATGGCCGTCAAACTCGACGTCGACGACGGCGCCGATGACCTGGGCGATGCGGCCCGTGGCGGCGGCGGAGACGGGGGCCGCTGCGGGAGCGACCTTCTTGGCGGCCGGCTTGCGGGCGGCGGGCTTCTTGGGGGCGACGGTGTCGGTCATGGCTGGGGTCCGTATCGGAATGTCTGTTCGGTCGGGATCAGAGGGCTTCGGCGCCGGCGATGATCTCGATCAGCTCGGTGGTGATCTGGGCTTGGCGCTTGCGGTTGTACTGCAGCGTCAGGGCGTTGATGAGGTCGCCGGCGTTGCGCGTCGCATTGTCCATCGCCGCCATCTGCGATCCGAAGAAGCCCGCCTGGTTCTCATAGAGGGCGGCCAGGATCTGGGTCGTCAGGTTGCGCGGCAGCAGGGTCTCGAGGATTTCCTCTTCCGAGGGCTCGTACTCATAGACCGCGCCGTTCAGGTCGACCGGGGCCGCGTCGCCCTCGACCACAGCCGGGATCAGCTGTTTGGCGGTCGGAACCTGGGAGATGACAGACCTGAACTGGCTGTAGAACAGGGTGACCACATCGGCCTGACCGTCCTCGAAGGCCGTGGCGATCATTTCGGCGATGGGCTGGGCCGAGGGCAGGCCCACCGTCTTGTGCTCGCTCAGTTCGAAGGTGCGGACCAGCTTGTCGCCGTACAGGCGCGACAGCTGATCGCGCGACTTGCGGCCGACCGCGATGATCCGGACGTCCTTGCCGTTCGCGATCAGGCTGTTGATCCGTTCGCGCGCGGCGCGGATGACATTGGTGGAGAAACCGCCCGCCAGGCCCTTGTCCGCCGTCGCCACCACGATCAGGTGACGCTGGTCCTGACCCGTGCCGGCCAGCAAGCGCGGCGCATCGGCGCCCGAGACGCCGGCGGCCAGGTTGGCGATGACCGAGGCCATCTTCTTCGCATAGGGCCGGGCGCTTTCGGCCTGGTCCTGGGCGCGTTTCAGCTTGGCCGCGGCGACCATCTGCATGGCTTTCGTGATCTTCTGCGTGGCTTTCACGCTTCCGATCCGATTGCGCATTTCCTTGAGGCTGGCCATCCGGCGCTACTCTCTCAGCTTATCCGGTTGAACTCAGGCGAAGGTCTTGACGAAGGCGGCCAGGATGTCCTTCAGCTCGGCCTCAAGGTCGGCGGTCAGGTCCTTCTTGGTGCGAATGCCTTCCAGCAGCGAGGCGTGGTTGGCGTGGATGCGCGCCAGCAGCTCCTTCTCGAACCGGCCGACGTCGCTGACCGCGATGCCGTCGATATAGCCGCGCGTGCCCGCGTAGACCGAGACGACCTGTTCTTCCATCGACAGGGGCGAATACTGGGGCTGCTTCAGCAGCTCGGTCAGTCGGGCGCCGCGGGCCAACAGCTTCTGGGTCGAGGCGTCCAGGTCCGAGCCGAACTTGGCGAAGGCGGCCATCTCGCGATACTGGGCCAGTTCGCCCTTGATGGTGCCGGCGACCTTCTTCATCGCCTTGGTCTGGGCCGAGGAGCCCACGCGCGACACCGAGATGCCGACGTTCACGGCCGGACGGATGCCCTGATAGAAGAGGTCCGATTCCAGGAAGATTTGGCCGTCGGTGATCGAGATGACGTTGGTCGGAATATAGGCCGAAACGTCGTTGGCCTGGGTTTCGATGATCGGCAGGGCGGTCATGGAGCCCGAACCATAGTCCTCGTTCAGCTTGGCCGAACGCTCCAAGAGGCGGCTGTGCAGGTAGAAGACGTCGCCCGGATAGGCTTCGCGGCCCGGCGGGCGGCGCAGCAGCAGCGACATCTGGCGATAAGCCACAGCCTGTTTCGACAGGTCGTCATAGACGATCAGGGCGTGCATGCCGTTGTCGCGGAAGAACTCGCCCATGGCGGTGCCGGCGAAGGGCGCCAGGAACTGCAGCGGGGCGGGCTCGGACGCCGTGGCGGCGACGACGATGGTGTATTCCAGAGCGCCCGACTCTTCGAGGGTCTTGACGATCTGGGCGACGGTCGAACGCTTCTGACCGATGGCGACGTAGATGCAGTAGAGCTTGGCGCTCTCGTCGTCGGTCTTGTTGACGTTCTTCTGGTTCAGGATGGTGTCGACGGCGACGGCGGTCTTGCCGACCTGACGGTCGCCGATGATCAGCTCGCGCTGGCCGCGGCCGACGGGGATCAGGGTGTCGATGGCCTTCAGGCCGGTCTGCATCGGCTCGTGGACCGACTTGCGGGGGATGATGCCCGGCGCCTTGACGTCGACGCGGCGGCGCTCGGTGAACTGGATCGGGCCCTTGCCGTCGATCGGCTCGCCCAGCGGGTTGACGACGCGGCCCAGGAGGCCCTTGCCGACCGGCACGTCCACGATCTCGCCCAGGCGGCGCACGTCGTCGCCCTCGGCGATGGCGGCGTCGGCGCCGAAGATCACGGCGCCCACATTGTCGCGCTCCAGGTTCAGGGCCATGCCCTTCACGCCGGCCTTGGTGAACTCGACCATTTCGCCGGCCTGGACATTGTCCAGACCGTGGATGCGGGCGATGCCGTCGCCGACCGACAGCACGCTGCCGACGTCGGAAACGTCGGCTTCGACGCCGAAGTTGGCGATCTGCGACTTGAGGATGGCCGAGATTTCAGCGGCGCGGATGTCCATGACGGGCTCTCTGTTCTTCAGTCTTTTTGCGGTTGCGCCGTTCAGGCGCCGACAATCGGGTGGACGGGGGCGGCGCTTACGCGCGCTTTAGGGCGAACTTCATCTGGTCGAGCTTGGTCTTCAGCGAGGCGTCGAACAGTTTCGAGCCGACCTTGACCTTCAGGCCGCCCAGGATGGCCGGATCGACCCGCGTGGTCAGTTCCGGCGCCTTGCCCAGGCTCTTGTTCAGGGCGGTCTTGATCGCGGTCAGCTGCTTGTCGTCCAGCGGCTGGGCCGAGATCACCTCGGCGGCGACGACGCCGGCGTGTTTGGCGTACAGGCGCTCGAAACCGGCGATCACCGCGGCCAGATCACGGGCGCGGCCGTTCTGGGCCAGCAGCCCCAGGAAGTTGACGGTGTTCGGCTCGAACCTGGCCTTGGCGGCGACGGCGGTCAGGCCCTTGACCTGATCATCGGCCGAAATGACCGGCGAGGTCGCCAGGCGGCGCAGATCGGCGCTCTCGATCCAGGCGGTCTTCAGCGAGACGACGTCGGCGCGAACGGCGTCGAGGCGGCCGGTTTCCAGCGCCAGATCAAACAGCGCCTGTGCGTAGCGATCGCCGACTTCCGTCGTTCTGAAATCATCAGCCACTGATTAGGGTCCGAGGTCGTTGTGTCAGGGTCGCGACCGACTGCGAGGGTCGCAACGGTCAAAAGCTTGAAATGCTTGCGGAAAGCACGACAGAGGCCGTATTGGTGAATACGCCCCCTTCAAGCCGGGCGCCTGATAGCACGGGGTTTTGCCGCTCGCAACATTGCGTGAAGGGTGAAGAAGCCGCACCCGGCGTCGCACCTCGGTCATAGCCCCGTGCGACATTCGTCTTTCTTCTCGTCGTCTTAGAGATTCGCCATGAAGTTCCGCGTCCTGATGATCGCTCTCGTCACCGTCCTGACGGGAACGGCCGCCGCTCGCGCCGAGCCTTTCGCAGCGCCCGAGCCACAGCCGATCCGGCTGATGAGCTACAACATACGCTACGACGCCCCTGACGATCGGCCGAACTGGCCCGAACGGCGCCCGCACATGGCGCGTCAGATCGCCTTCTTCGCCCCGGACGTGCTGGGCGTTCAGGAGGCCCTGATTCCCATGGTCGCCTATCTGGCCGAACAAGCGCCGGACTACGACCACTACGGCCTGGGTCGCGACGACGGGGCCGAGGGGGGCGAGACCACCACCCTGTTCTGGCGACGCGACCGATTCGAGGTCGTCCGCAAACAGACTCTCTGGTGTTCGCCGACCCCGGATCGCCCTTCGAAGGGCTGGGACGCGGCCCTGCCCCGCACCCTGACGCGGGTGGTGCTGCGCGACCGTTCCGACGGTCGTCTGCTGGACGTCCGCAACGCCCATTTCGACCATGTCGGCGTGGTCGCCCGTGAACAGTGCGCCGCCCTGGCTGCGGACCTGCCGCCTGCGACCGCCGAGGGCGAAACGGCGGCCGTGGTCTTGCTGGGCGACTTCAACACCGGGCCCGACAGCGCCCCCTATCGCCGGATCGTGTCGGCCGGCCTGCGTGACGCCCGCACCGTCAGCCCCGTCGTCTTCGGCCCTTCGACCACCTATAACGGCTTCGACCTCGCCAAGGCCGCGGACGGGGCGCCCATCGACCATGTCTTCGTCGATCGCCGCCTGGCGGTGGAAAGGTTCGGCGTCCTGACGGACTCCTTTTCGGGCCAGGTGATCTCGGACCACTTCCCCTTGGTGGTCGATGTGACCTTCGCCGCGCGGTGAGCCAGGGTGCGACCATTGCGCCGCACCCCCGCGCTTGATCGGAACCTGAGCCGGGCCTAGCTGTTCCCGCCGACGCCTTTCCCCTCCTGGACATTCCATGCTCGACAGCATCCTGCCCCTTCTCTCCGACCCGGCCGCCTGGGCGGCCCTGGTGACCCTGGTGGTGATGGAGGTCGTGCTCGGCATCGACAATCTGATCTTCATCTCGATCCTGTCGAACAAACTGCCCGAGCATCAGCGCCAGAAGGTGCGGCGCATCGGCATCGGCCTGGCCCTGGTCATGCGCCTGGCCCTGCTGTCGATCATCGCCTGGCTGGTGGGCCTGGTTCAGCCGGTCTTCACCGTCGCGGGCAACGAATTCTCGTGGAAGGATCTGATCCTGATCGCGGGCGGCCTGTTCCTGGTCTGGAAAGCCACCAAGGAGATCCACCACACGGTCGATCCCACGCCCACCCATGACGTCATGGACAAGAAGGACGTGATGATCACCAACGCCGGGGCGGCCATCTTCCAGATCATCCTGCTGGACCTGGTCTTCTCGATCGACTCCATCCTGACCGCCGTGGGCATGACCGAGCACCTGCCCATCATGGTCGTCGCCGTCCTGGTCGCCGTGACGGTGATGCTGCTGGCCGCCGACCCGCTGGCGAACTTCATCAACGACAACCCCAGCGTCGTCATGCTGGCCCTGGGCTTCCTGCTGATGATCGGCATGGTGCTGATCGCCGACGGCTTCGGCTATCATGTGCCCAAGGGCTATATCTACGCCGCCATGGCCTTCTCGGCCGGGGTCGAGGCCCTGAACATGCTGGGCCGTCGCTCCGCCTCCAAGAAGGAAAAGGCCGAGGCCGCCCGCGCCGAAGCCGAACGCGCCGAGGCCCGCGCCCGCAAGGCCGAGGCGGAAGCCGCCGCCGAAGGCGCCTGACCATGCCGCGCCCGCCCCTGCGCTTCGCCGGCCTGATCGTCGGCCTGCTGCTGGCGGTGGGCGCGACCCTGCCCGTTCGGGCCGAGGTTCCGACCCAGGCCTATCAGGTGGTGCACGCCTATCCGCATGACCGGACGGCCTTCACCGAGGGCCTCTTCTTCCACGAGGGCGCCCTTTACGAGAGCACGGGCCTCTATCCGTCGTCGGTGCGCCAGGTGCGTTTGCAGGACGGTGAAATCCTGCGTCGGCGCGACCTGCCCACCGTCTATTTCGGCGAGGGTTTGGCCGCCCTGAACGGCAAGCTCTACAATCTGACCTGGCGCAACCACATCGGCTTCATCTTCAAGCTGGAGGACTTCTCGCCCCTGGGCGGCTTCTCCTATCCGGGCGAGGGTTGGGGGCTGACCACCGACGGGCGCCGACTGATCATGAGCGACGGCACCGATCAGATCCGCTTCCTCGATCCCGACACCCTGGCCGAGACCGGCCGGATCTCCGTCACCGCCGACGGTCGGCCGCTGGACCAGATCAATGAGCTGGAATGGATCGACGGCGAGGTCTTCGCCAATCTGTGGCAGGACAACCGCATCGCGCGCATCGACCCGGAGACCGGTGTGGTGAAGGCCTTCATCGACCTGACGGACCTGGTCCCCAAGGACGCGGGCCTGGACCCGAACGACGACGTCCTGAACGGCATCGCCTGGGACGCGGCGGGCAAGCGGCTGTTCGTCACCGGCAAGCGCTGGCCCCAGCTGTACGAGATCAGGCTGCGCTGACCGGGGCGAGGTGTTCCGCGCCGAACAGGCTGAGATAGGCGTCCAGCTCGGCGCTCTTCAGACCCAGCGAGTCCAGCACCGCCCCCATGAAGCTGACCGGCGCCGTGCCCGCCGCCGTGACGACCCGGTCGGCCAGAACGGCGTGAGGCTGGTCGCGGTAATGGGCCGCCCCGCCGTAGCCGGTGACGGAGAGGCTGTCTGGCCCGTTGGCGGTATGGGGCCGGTCGTCCAGCAGGCCCGCGCGCGCCAGGGCCAGGGTTCCGTCGCAGATGCCGCCCACCGTCTTTCCGGCTTCATGCGCCCGGCGCAACAGGTCGGAGACGTCCGGCGCGCCGGGCTGGCGCCAGATGGAGCCGCCGTTCACCAGGACGGCGTCGATCTCGTCCACCTCGATGTCTTCGATCGAGAGATTTGGAACGACCAACAGGCCGCCGGCCGACACCACCTCCTCCCCATCGGGCGAGGCGAAGAGGGTCTCAAACCCATAATGGCTGCGCGCCCCCGCCATGATCAGGGCGGTCTCCCAATCCGCATAGTCCGGCGTCAGAAGCGTTACGAGGGTGGTCATGGCGTCCTCCTTTTATCGCCCAGTCTAGAGGCGCCGCGTGACAGTTCATCGAACAGGGAAAAGGGCGGACGCCTTGCGACGCCCGCCCCCTTCGCCTCTGCTTCTGCGCCCGATCAGGCTTGCAGGTCGAACCGGTCCAGTTCCATGACCTTGGTCCAGGCCGCCACGAAATCCTCGACGAACTTCTTCTGGGCGTCGGCGGCGGCGTAGACCTCGGCCAAGGCGCGCAGCACGGCGTTCGAACCGAACACCAGGTCCACGCGCGTCCCGGTCCAGCGCAGGGCGCCGGTCTGGCGGTCACGGCCTTCGAAGACGTCGCGCGCCGGGCTGGTCGGGGTCCACTTCACCCCCATGTCCAGCAGATTGACGAAGACGTCGTTGGTCAGGACGCCGGGCCGCTCGGTCAGCACCCCATGGGTCGATCCCCGCACATTGATGTTGATGGCGCGCAGGCCCCCGACCAGCACCGTCATCTCCGGCGCCGTCAGGGTCAGGCGCTGGGCCTGGTCGATCAGCAGGGCCTCGGCCGGGACGCTGTAGCGGGCCTTCTGATAGTTGCGGAAGCCGTCGGCCACCGGCTCCAGATAGGCGAAGGACTCGACGTCCGTCTGGTCCTGGCTGGCGTCGGTCCGACCCGGATTGAAGGGCACGGTCGTCTCATGACCGGCCGCCCTGGCCGCCGCCTCGATCCCGGCGTTTCCGGCCAGCACGATCAGATCGGCCATGGAGACCTTCTTTCCGCCGATCTGGGCCTGGTTGAAGGCGGACTGCACGCCCTCCAGAGTCTTCAGGACGCGGTCCAGCTGTTCAGGCTGGTTGACGTCCCAGTCCTTCTGCGGGGCCAGGCGGATGCGGGCGCCGTTGGCGCCGCCGCGCTTGTCCCCGCCGCGGAAGGTCGAGGCCGAGGCCCAGGCGACGCCGACCAGTTCGGATACGCTCAGACCCGTGGCCAGAATCTGGGCCTTCAGGGCGGCCGCGTCGGCGGAGTCGATCAGCGGATGATCGACGGCCGGCACGGGATCCTGCCAGACCAGCTCCTCCTTGGGGACTTCCGGCCCGATGTAGCGCGAGCGCGGCCCCAGATCGCGGTGGGTCAGTTTGAACCAGGCCCGGGCGAAGGCGTCGGCGAAGGCCTGGGGGTTGTTCAGGAAGCGGCGCGAGATCTTCTCGTATTCCGGGTCGAACCGCAGCGACAGGTCCGTGGTCAGCATGGTCGGCCGACGCATCTTGGTCGGATCATGGGCGTCGGGGATGATGAAGCCCGCGTCCTTGGCCACCCACTGATGCGCGCCGGCCGGCGACTTCTCCAGCTCCCACTCGAAGCCGAACAGGTTTTCGAAGAAGAAGTTGCTCCACTGGGCCGGGGTCTGGGTCCAGGTGACCTCCAGGCCGCTGGTGATGGCGTCGCCGGCCTTGCCGCTGCCGTAGCTGGAGGTCCAGCCCAACCCTTGCGCCTCCAGCTCGTCGGCCTCGGGCTCGGGGCCGACATGCTCGGCCGGGCCGGCGCCGTGGGTCTTGCCGAAGGTGTGACCCCCGGCGATCAGGGCGACAGTCTCCTCGTCGTTCATCGCCATCCGGGCAAAGGTGTCGCGGATGTCGCGCGCGGCGGCGATCGGATCGGGATTGCCGTCCGGGCCTTCCGGGTTGACGTAGATCAGGCCCATCTGGACCGCCGCCAGCGGGTTCTCCAGATCGCGCGTATGCTGGACCCCGTCGGCCGTGTCGTCAGCGACCAGAACCGCCTCGTCAGCCGGCTTGTCGACGCCGTGCGAGCCGCGCGAATAGCGTTCGTCGCCGCCCAGCCAGGTGGTCTCGCGACCCCAGTAGACGTCCTGATCCGGCTCCCAGGTGTCCTCGCGTCCGCCCGAGAAGCCGAAGGTGCGGAAGCCCATGGTCTCCAGGGCCACGTTTCCTGTCAGGATGAGCAGGTCGGCCCAGGAGATGGCCTGGCCGTATTTCTGCTTGATCGGCCACAAGAGACGACGCGACTTGTCGATGTTCACATTGTCCGGCCAGGAGTTCAGCGGGGCGAACCTCTGCTGGCCGCGGCCGCCGCCGCCCCGGCCGTCGCCGACGCGATAGGTGCCGGCGCTGTGCCAGGCCATGCGGATGAACTGGGGCCCGTAATGGCCGAAGTCGGCCGGCCACCAGTCCTGCGAATCCGTCATCAGGGCCCGCAGATCGGCCTTCAGCGCCTCATAGTCCAGCTTGGCGAAGGCCTCGCGATAGTTGAACGTCTCGCCCAGGGGATTGGAGCGCGACGAATGCTGGTTCAGCAGATCGACGCGCAGCTGCCCCGGCCACCAGTCGTGATTCTGGGTCCCGCCCCCGGCGACAGACTCGCTGGTCGCGCCTGAGAATGGGCATTTGGCTTCGGTGGTCATGGCGATCTTCCCTGTGATGGCGCGATGCGGCGGGCGTTTTGCGGATAGCCCTTCGGCTGACGTGGCTATTCAACACGGCCCAGCTTCATAAGGCCAATCGATTATCTTTGCATTTTGTATAGGCGCGCCCTATTTCGTCGCCATGCTCCCCACCCTGCGTCAACTCCAGTACCTGAAGCTCCTCGCCGAACACGGCAGCTTCTCCCGCGCCGCCGAGGCCGCCCACGTCAGCCAGCCCGCCCTCAGCGCCGGGGTTCAGGAGCTGGAGCGGATCCTGGGCGCCCCTGTGGTCGAGCGGGCGCGCGGCGCCGTCATCATGACCGCTGTCGGCGCCGAGGCCGTGCGCCGGGCCGAGGACGTCCTGGCCCGGACCGAGGATCTGGTCGAAGCGGCCAAGAACGCCGGCCGCCTGCTGTCCGGCCGGTTCCGCCTGGGCGTCATCCCGACCGTGGCCCCCTTTCTGCTGCCCGCCAAATTACCGTCGCTGAAGACCGCCTATCCGAACCTGAAGCTGTTTATCCGCGAGGATCTGACGCCCCGCCTGATCGCGGCGCTCAAGGCCGGCCAGATCGACGCCGCCGTCATCGCCCTGCCCTATGAGGCGCCGGGCGTCGAACACGCCCGGATCGGCGACGACGAGATTTTGGCCGCCGCTCCGGCCGACCACGCCCTGGCCGCTCCCGGCCCGATCCGGCCCGGCTCGCTGCAGGCCCAGGACCTGATCCTGCTGGAAGACGGCCACTGCCTGCGCGACCACGCCCTGGCGGCCCTGGACATAGAGGCGCCGCGCGGCGACGACGTCTTCGCCGCCACCAGCCTGCACACCCTGATTCAGATGGTCGGCTCGGGCCTGGGCGTCTCCTTCCTGCCCAAGATGGCGGTCCAGGCGGGCTTAGCCGACACCCCCTCCGTCGTCATCCGTCCCTTCGAGAACCAGGCCGACGGCGCCCCGCCCCACCGCGAAATCGTCGTCGCCTGGCGCTCCGGCTCCAGCCGCGCGGCCGAGGCCCGTCTTCTGGCCGAGGCGCTGAAGCTGGATTGAGGGATCAGCCGAACAGTCGGCGGTCCCACCAGACAGGGATTTCGAGCCCGACCTTGACCTGCCCGAAATCTGGGTGGGCGGCGTTGAAGATGAAGTTGCGCTCCATCCGGGCGACGACAGACGGAACGATCAGCACGGCCGACCGCCCTTGCGCAAACCAGTCGCGGCCGAAGGCGCGGGCTGCAGCGCCGCCCGGCTCAGCCCAGCCTGGAACGAGATCGGGATTGACCACCTCGTAGGACAGGCCGACGGGCAGATCGATTTCGACATAATGCTGGCCGTTCGGCAGTTCCCCGCCAAAATGAACCAACTTCTCCAGCATGGCGGTCGAATAGTGTTCCGCAGCGTAGATCACCCGCTGACCCGCTTCATGCCACCGTCCCGACGCCAGGCGGGCGCCGCCATCACTCCAGATCGGGTGTTCTCCACGCGGATCGCCAATGCGATAGGCTTTCAGCGCGTCCCTCAGAACGCGAACCATCGCTAGACGGCGAAACCGGCGTCCGCGCGACGGACCAGATTGATGACAGCGTCTGCGCCGGCCGAACTGGACTGAGCCATCGTCAACGGGGTCCGACCGCCCAATAACGGATGCGGGCTGTTCAGAAAACGAGCGATAGCCGAAGTATCGCCGTGATAGATTCGGCTGACCACATCGACCACGCGTCCGACTTCATAAAGCCGCTCGCTCATTTCGCGCGACAGCGGCTTTCGGCTGGTACGGGCGCGCCGCAGGGTGGCTTCTGGGATCAGCTTGCCGACCACCTGCGGCATGCCGATGACGTGACCAAGCGCAGCGGCCGAGGTGGGCTTCAGCCCGCGCGACACCCGGTCCGCCAAGCCCACGTCGTCGAGGGCGGCGTCGTCGCTCAACCCCAACAATCGACCGATCCGCGCGGCGTCGCTGGCCGGGAGAGCCTCAGGTTGGGCGTAGATGTCGAGAACGGTCATGGGTTCAATCCATTCGTCACATGACCATGATATAGTCGTCAGATGACGAGTACGCCAGCCCGGTGTTTAATAGAAAAGGCCGGCGGATCGCTCCGCCGGCCCTTCTTGTTTCAGCGATCAGCCGCCGACTATTCGGCCGCGATCGGGGCCTCGGTTTCCGGGCCGCGCGCGAGGTTGCGCAGGACGTAGGGCATGACGCCGCCGGCCAGCAGATAGTCCATCTCGGTCTGGTTATCGATGCGGCAGCGGACCGGGAAGCGGGCCATCTTGCCGTCCGACGGGCGGAACAGCTCGACCCACAGGTCCTGACGCGGACGCAGCTTGCCGACATTGGCGTCGGACAGGCCGCGGATGGTGACGATCTCCTCGCCGGTCAGGCCCAGCTTCTGCCAGCCGTCCTGTTTGAACTGGAGCGGCACCACGCCCATGCCGACCAGGTTCGAACGGTGGATGCGTTCGAAGCTTTCGGCGATGACGGCGCGAACGCCCAAGAGGCGCGTGCCCTTGGCCGCCCAGTCGCGCGACGAGCCGGTGCCGTACTCCTTGCCGGCGAAGACGACCAAGGGCCGGCCTTCCGACTGATACCGCATGGCGGCGTCATAGATCGACATGGTGTCGCCCGACGGGAAGTGCTTCGTCACGCCGCCCTCGATCTCGGGCGTGATCCGGTTCTTGATGCGGATATTGGCGAAGGTGCCGCGCATCATGACTTCGTGGTTGCCGCGGCGGGCGCCGTAGCTGTTGAACTCGGCCGCCTCGACGCCGTGGTTCGTCAGATAGACGCCGGCGGGCGAGGTCTTCTTGATCGAACCGGCCGGGGAGATGTGGTCGGTGGTGATCGAGTCGCCGAAGATGGCCAGGACACGGGCTTCGACCACGTCCTGAACCGGGGTCAGCTCCATCGACAGGCCGTCGAAATAGGGCGGGTTGGCCACATAGGTGGAGGCGTCGTCCCACTCATAGGTCTGGCCGCCCGCGACCTTGATCGCCTGCCAGTGCTTGTCGCCCTTGAACACGTCCTTGTAGCGTTTGGCGAACATGGCCGGGGTGACCGACTTGCGCTGAATGTCGGCGATTTCCTGGGTGGTGGGCCAGATGTCCTTCAGGAAGACGTCATTGCCGTTCTTGTCCTGACCGATCGGATCCTTGGTGATGTCGATCCGCATCGAGCCGGCGATGGCGTAGGCCACGACCAGCGGGGGCGAGGCCAGATAGTTGGCCTGGACGTCGGGGTTCACCCGGCCTTCGAAGTTGCGGTTGCCGGACAGGACCGAGGTGGCGACCAGGGCGTTGTCGTTGATCGCCTTCGAGATCGCCGGATCCAGCGGGCCCGAGTTGCCGATACAGGTGGTGCAGCCGTAGCCGACCAGGTTGAAGCCCAGGGCGTCCAGGTCCTTCTGCAGGCCGGCGTCGGTCAGATAGTCGGTGACGACCTGCGAGCCGGGGGCCAGCGAGGTCTTGACCCAGGGCTTGGCCTTCAGGCCCAGGGCGTTGGCCTTGCGCGCCACCAGGCCGGCGGCGATCAGGACCGAGGGGTTGGAGGTGTTGGTGCAGGAGGTGATGGCGGCGATCACCACATCGCCGTCGCCGACGGTGAAGCCTTCACCCTCGACGGCCGCGCGCGGGGCGTCGGACGGACGGTTGAAGACGTCGGTCAGGGCGGTCTCGAAGGCCGGGGCGGCGGTGGTCAGTTCGACGCGGTCCTGCGGACGCTTGGGGCCGGCCAGCGACGGCACGACCGTGGCCAGGTCCAGCTCCAGCACGTCGGTGAAGACCGGGTCTTCCGAGGTCTCGTCGATCCACAGGCCTTGCGCCTTGGCGTAGGCTTCGACCAGGGCGACGCGCGCCTTGTCGCGGCCCGTGGCGGTCAGATAGCCGATGGTGGCGGCCGAGACGGGGAAGAAGCCGCAGGTGGCGCCGTATTCCGGGGCCATGTTGGCGATGGTCGCCTGGTCCTCGATGGTCATGTTCGGCAGGGCGTCGCCGAAGAATTCGACGAACTTGCCGACCACGCCCTTCTTGCGCAGCATCTGGGTGACGGTGAGCACCAGGTCGGTCGCGGTCGTGCCTTCCGGCAGACGGCCGGTCAGTTTGAAGCCGATGACCTCGGGGATCAGCATCGGGATCGGCTGGCCCAGCATGGCGGCCTCGGCCTCGATGCCGCCGACGCCCCAGCCCAGGACGGCCAGGCCGTTGATCATGGTGGTGTGCGAGTCAGTGCCGACGACGGTGTCGGGATAGGCGACGGTCTTCTTGCCCTCGTCCAGGGTCCAGACGGTCTGGGCCAGGTTCTCCAGGTTCACCTGGTGGCAGATGCCGGTGCCGGGGGGCACGACGCGGAAGTTGTTGAAGGCCGACGAGCCCCAGCGCAGGAAGTTGTAGCGCTCGATGTTGCGCTCATATTCGCGCTCGACGTTCTGGCCGAAGGCCTTGGGCGTGCCGAAGTGGTCGACCATGACCGAGTGGTCGATGACCAGATCGACCGGCACCAGCGGGTTGATCTTGGCGGCGTCGGCGCCCAGGGCGCTCATGGCGTCGCGCATGGCGGCCAGATCGACCACGGCGGGCACGCCGGTGAAGTCCTGCATCAGGACGCGGGCGGGGCGGAAGGCGATCTCGTGCTCGACCGCGCCCTTGTTCTCGACCCAGGCGGCGACGGCCTTCAGGTCGTCCTGGGTGACGGAGACGCCGTCCTCGTTGCGCAGCAGGTTCTCCAGCAGCACCTTCATCGAGCGCGGCAGGCGGGAAATCCCGGCCAGACCCGCTTCCTCAGCGGCCGGAAGGCTGTAATAGGCGTATTTCTTGCGCCCGACGGAAAGGTCCTGGCGGGTGTTGAAGCTGTCGATCGACGGCATGGAGAGTTTTCCTCTGGTCAGCGCCGCCCGACAATCCGGTTGCGCCTTCGCGCGGCAGACGCAGCGGCTCACAGGGCCCCTGCGCGCGCGGCGAAAGCCTGCTGCGGCAAGCGTGCCTATAGACCCGCTGGATCGCACCGTCCATGTGTCCACACCCCCGACGTGGACATTGAGAAAGGTTCTCAAAACAGCGACCTGGCTCTCCCTCCCCCTGCGGGGGAGGGGGGACGAGCGAAGCGAGGCCGGGTGGGGAGGGCCAGGCGACACGTCGCCCTGCAAACGCTTGGCATCCTTGGCGGGCCGCCCCCACCCGGTCGCTCCGCGCCCCCCCTCCCCCGCCGGGGGAGGGAGAAGTTCGGCGCCATGATCCACGCCCTCTCCCTCTCCGACCTTGCCGTCTCGCGCGGCGAGCGTCGCCTGTTCTCGGGCCTGAGCCTTAATCTCCGCGCCGGAGAGGCCGTGGCGCTGACCGGCGCCAACGGGGCGGGCAAGACCAGTCTGCTGCGGACCGTCGCTGGCCTGCTGCGACCCGACGCGGGCGAGATCGCCTTTCACGACGGCGACGGCAATCGGCTGGACGACCATCTGGCGCGCGGGCGCGAAGTGCATTTCCTCGGCCACCAGGACGGACTGAAGACCGGACGCACGGCCCGCCGGGAGTTGGGCTTCCAATGCGACTGGCTGGGCCACACCCAGACCGGCTTCGATCACGCCGTCGAGGCGTTCGGCCTTGAGCCCCTGCTGGACCTTGAGGTTCGGCGCCTGTCCGCCGGCCAGCGCCGTCGTCTGGCCATGGGCCGGCTGGTCGGATCGCCGCGCGCCCTGTGGCTGCTGGACGAGCCCATGGCTCCGCTGGACGCCCGCTGGCGCGCCGTCTTCGCCGACCAGATGCGCCGTCACCTCGACGCCGACGGCCTGATCCTCGCCGCCGTCCACGACCCCCTGCCGATCCCGACCCGCACCCTGGACCTGGGAGGTCTGGCGTGAGCCGGCCGGTGGACGCCGAACCCCGCCCGCCGGGCCTGCGGGGCGCGACGCGCGTCTTGCTGGAACGGGAGCTGGACCTGGCCTGGAGCGGCGGGGGCGGCCCGCTGCTGGCCTGCGGCTTCTTCGTCTGTCTGACCGCCGTCCTGCCGTTGGCGGCGGGGGGCGATCCGCGCACGCTTTCGCCGGTGGCCGGCGGGATCGCCTGGCTGGCCCTGGCGCTCGCCTCGCTTCTGTCTCTGGAGCGGCTGTTCGAACGGGATCTGGAGGACGGGGCGCTGGACCTGCTGGCGATCGGCCATCTGCCGCTGGAATCGGTGGTGCTGATCAAGGCCCTGGCCCAGTGGATCGCCGTCGGCCTGCCCCTGGCCCTGACCGCGCCGGTCGCCGCCCTGGCCCTGGGCCTGCCGGTTTCGCTGGCGCCCCTCGCCGCCCTGTCGGCCCTGATCGGCGGGGCGGGCTTCGCCTTGACCGGCGCCCTGGGCGCCGCCCTGGCCCTGGGCGCCAAGCGGGGCGGCCTGCTGATCGCCGTCGTGGTGCTGCCCCTGTTCATCCCGCCCGTGGTGTTCGGCGCCGGCGCGCTGGAGCGGGCGGCGTCCGGCCAGTCGCCCGCCCCGGCCCTGGCCTTCCTCACCGCCTACGTCCTCTTCGCCGGGGTCGTCGCCGCCTTCGCCGGGGCGGCGGCGGTCAGGAACGCCCAAGGGTAGAGCATGATCGTTTCGGACGGAACCGCTTTGCGGTTCCGACAGAAGCGTGAATCATGCTCTCGCTTTAAATCTGGAGCCTGATTCACCGTTTCAGCGGAACCGCGAAGCGGTTCCTCCTCAACGGATCAGGCTCTAGGGGACGCCGTGACACGCCGCTTGCCCGCCGCCGTCCCGCCGCGTAATCGCTGACACCATGTTCGGCCTGTCCAATCCGCAGCGGTTCATGCGCTTCACCGGCCCGCTGACGCCGGTGCTGTGGACGGCCGCCGCCGTCCTGCTGGCGGTCGGAACCTGGCTCAGCTTCACCGTCCCCGCCGACTATCAGCAGGGCGACACGGTGCGGATCATGTTCGTCCATGTGCCCGCCGCCAGCCTGGGCCTGGGGGCCTATGCGGCGCTCGGGGTCTCCAGCTTCTTCGCCCTGGTCTTCCGCCATGCACTAGCCGACGCCGCCGCCCGGGCCGCCGCCCTGCCCGGCGCCGCCTTCACGGCCCTGGCCCTGTTCACCGGCTCGCTGTGGGGCCAGCCCATGTGGGGAACCTGGTGGGTCTGGGACGCGCGCCTGACCAGCGTCCTGGTGCTGTTTCTCTTCTACCTCGGCTATATGGCGCTGAGGGCCTCGATCGACGACGAGCAGAAGGGCGCCCGCGCCGCCGCCGTCCTGGGCCTGGTCGGGCTGATCAACCTGCCGATCGTCAAATTCTCGGTCGACTGGTGGAACACCCTGCATCAGCCGGCCAGCTTCCTGACGCCGGGCGCCTCGGGCCTGGACCCGGCCTATCTGCCCGCCTTCCTGACCATGCTGGCGGCCTATGGGGTGTTGTTCGCGGCCCTGTGGCTGACGGCGATCCGCACCGAAATCCGCCGCCGCCGCGTCCTGTCCCTGCGCGCGCGAAAGGCGCTGGAGGCCTAAGATGCTCGACCTCGACATGAGCCCCTACGCCGCCTTCGTCTGGCCCGCCTGGGGCGTCAGCGCCCTGGTGCTGGCCGCCCTGACGGCCCGCGCCGTCGTCGCCTCGCGCAAATGGAAGCGCGAACTCGAGCGTCTGGAAAAAGACCAGAGCGCGACATCAGACGCGACAGTCTCCCCGCGCCCTCAAGCAGCGCAAAGCGCGATAGGGCCCTTAAAATGAACCGCTGGCTGGCCCTGCTGCCGCTCGTCGTGGCGGTCGCCCTGTTCGCCCTGTTCGCCGGCTGGTCGCTGAAGCGCGACCCGGCCTTCAAGCCCGACGCCATGGTCGGCCAGCCCATCCCCGAGACCGTCCTGCCCATGCTGGAGGGCGACACGGCCGGGCCGGGCAATCTGGACCTGAAGACCGCCGGGGTGGGACGGCCCATGCTGGTCAATGTCTTCGCCTCCTGGTGCGCCCCCTGCCGGATCGAACACCCCAAGCTTCTGGCCCTGAAGGCGCGCGGGATCGCCGTCGTCGGCGTGGCCTATAAGGACGAGCCTGTCGCCACCCGCGCCTTCCTGGACGAGCTGGGCGATCCCTATGCGATGGTCCTGGTCGACCGCGAGGGCCGGGCCGGGCTGGACCTGGGCATATCCGGCGTGCCCGAGACCTTCGCCGTGGACGCCATGGGCCGGATCACCGCCAAACAGTCCGGCCCCCTGCTGAACGACGCCGACATCGAGCGGCTGGTCGCCTCGATGCAGGCCCCAGGCCGGTCCCCGCCTTCGAAAAACAGTCGTTAGGCCGGGATTAACCTTCTTTCCTGAGATCTTGTTAACGATTGTCGCCCCGCGATGCGTTAACGGTTGGCTATGAGCGCGATTCGTCCAGGTTTGCCCCAGACCCTTCCGCCGTCCGGCGGCGAGACCTCGTCAGCGCGCAACGCCCAGGCCGCCTTCTTCCGTGCGGCCCTGAACCAGGTCCAGGCCAACCCGATCCAGGCCGCTCCGGTCCAGCCCCAGACGCCCGCCGCAAGTCCGACACGGCCGACCCCGCCCTCGCCGTCGACCGACGAACAGCCGCCCCGGATCATGCGTCCGGGGACCTATCTCGACATCAAGGTCTGATCAGCTCCAGCCCTTGCCGGCGATATATTGCTGCAGCAGGTCGATCCGCGTGGCGTCCGACGGATGGGTTGAGGCGAATTGCGGGATGTTGGCCTGACGCTGCGCCGCCATTAGCCGCCACAAGGCGACCGCCTGGGACGGGCGGAAACCGGCGGCCTGCATATAGTCCACGCCCAGCCGGTCGGCCTCCAGCTCGTCGCGCCGTGAATAGGGAAGCAACAGACCGTATTGGGCCGCCAGCCCGCCATAGGCGTTGACCGCGTCGCCGTATCGGCCCGCCGCTCCGCCCACGGCCGCCAGGCCGATGGAGGTCGCCATCTGGCTGGAGGCCCGTTCGGCGGCGTGGTTGGCGACGACGTGGCCGATCTCGTGGCCGATCACGGTCGCCAGCTGGTCGTCGTTCTGGACCAGGGCCAGCAGGCTGTCGGTCACGCCGATCTGGCCGGACGGCAGGACGAAGGCGTTCGGGCTCTTCTCGCTGAAGACGGCGTAGTCCCAGCTGCGCCCGCCCAGCCCCGCCGCCTGGACCAGACGGTTGCCGACGCGACGGATGCGATCGACCTGGGCGCCCGAGGTCTGGACGCCCGGCTTGCTGATCGCCTCGCGCCAGGCGGCGTTCGATTGCTGAGCCAGAGAGGCGTTATCGACCAGCAGCAGCTGGTTGCGACCGAGCGCCTCATTATAGGCGCAGGCCGACAGGGCCGAGGCCGCGACGGCGGCGGCCAGCAGACGGACAGGAAGACGGGAGGCGGGGCGGCGAAGGGCGATCATGGAGGCGACCTCTCTGGCTCGAACGGGGAAACAGCCAAGCAAATCCCGCAGCTCCCGTCGAGGTTCCCGCCAAGCTGCCCCTCAGTCCCTGGGCGTCGCGCCCAGCAGGGTGCGACACGCCTCGGCTTCCGCCGCCAGGGCCGCCCGTTTCGCCTCGCCGAACCCGTCCAGGGTCCGATAGGGCATGGCCAGCCGCACATTGTCCCTCAGCCGCCCCCGATTGCGCTCCAGAAAGCCCCAGTACAGCCGGTTGAACGGGCAGGCCGCGTCGCCGCTCTTGCTCTTCACATCATAGCGACAGCCGCCGCAGTAATCGCTCATCCGGTCGATATAGGCCCCCGAAGCCGCATAGGGCTTCGACCCCACGATCCCGCCGTCCGCGAACAGGGCCATGCCCCGCGTATTGGGCATCTCCACCCACTCATAGGCGTCGGCGTAGACGGCCATATACCAGTCGTCGACCGCATCCGGATGCACGCCCAGCAGCAGGGCCAGGTTGCCCGTCACCATCAGCCGCTGGATATGGTGGGCGTAGGCGTTCTCCCGCGTCGTCCTCACCACATCGGCCACGCAGGCCATGTCGGTTTCGCCCGACCAGTAGAACCAGGGCAGAGTCCGGTCCGCGTCCAGGAAGTTCCTTGCCCGATATTCCGGCGCCTTCAGCCAGTAGATTCCGCGCACGAACTCCCGCCAGCCCAGGATCTGGCGGATAAAGCCCTCGGCCGCGTTCAACGGCGCCCGTCCGGCGCGATAGACCGCCTCGGCCCGGCGGCAGACGTCCATCGGATCAAGCAGGCCCAGGTTCAACGACGTCGAGATCAGCCCGTGCCACATCCACGGCTGATCCTCCGCCATGGCGTCCTGCCAGTCGCCGAAGCCGGACAGGATGTTCGCCAGGAAATCCTCCAGAACCGTCTCGGCCTCCTCGGCCGTCGTCGGCCAGCCGAAATCGTGCAGGGCGCCGAAATGATCGGGAAACAGGCAGGCGACGTCCGCCATGGCCGACTGTGTTATCGCGTTGGGCGTGATGCGCAGGCGTTTGGGCGGCCTCACCCCGCGCGGCAACTTCTTGCGGTTCTCGGCGTCATAGTTCCAGCGCCCGCCCTCCGGCTGATCGCCGTCCATCAGCAGACCGGTCGCGCGCCGCATCTCGCGATAGAAGAACTCCATCCGCAGCTGCGACTTGCCCGAGGCCCAGCGCCGGAACCGGTCGTGTGAGCACAGGAACCGCCGGTCCTCGCGGATCTCCACGGGCAGGCCCGCCCCTTCGGCGAAGGCCGCCAGATGTTCGGCCAGGCGCCATTCCCCGCATTCGGTCAGGACGGCGCGGTCATAGACGCCCGCATCCAGGGCCCGCGCCAGTTCGCCGGTGATCGAGCCGCTGTTGTCCGGATCGTCGATCGCCACATAGCGCACCCGCACGCCCCGAGCCCTCAGCCGTTCGGCGTGGTTCCGCATGGCGGCGAAGACCAGGGCGATCTTCTGCTTGTGATGGCGGACATAGGTCGCCTCGTCGCGCACCTCGGCCATCAGCACCGTATCGGCGGCGGGATCCAGCCCCTCCAGGGCGGTCAGCCTGTCCGACAGCTGATCGCCCAGCACCAGTCTCAGCACCGCCATGGCTCACCCCGCCCTTCGCGCCAGGGCCTGAAGCCGGGGCCGCACCTTCAGAAACAGGCGATAGGCCGCCTCCAGCCCCGCCAGCACAATCGGCGACCGCGCCGCGAGGCCCAGGGGCCGCAACAAGGGAATGGCCCGCCACATGGCCGCAAAGGCCGCCGCCCCCGACAGGATCCGCCCGTCCTCGCGCGCATGAAACCGGGCCAGCAAGGTTTCGCGATCCAACGGGCAGGCGACATCCCCGTCGCCCGCCACATCGACGAATTCGATGGCGCCGCGGCGATCCAGCCGTCGCATCAGGGCGATCTCGCGGCGGCACAGGGGACAGGCCCCGTCGTGCCAGACGACCAGCCGGCTCATCGGCTTGGTTCAGAACAGGGCGCGGGGCGGGCTGAACGTCGGATCATCGGGGAGGAGAGCTTCCGGAGGGCGCGGCGCGCGGTGATCGTGATATACGAACCGGCGCCGGGGATCGGATTTGCCTCCCCGCACAGACGCCGGATCGAGATGGACACGAACGCCCCCGCCCGCCTTCCCTCCCTCGCCCGCCAGCTGGGCTTCTCGGGCCTGCTGCCCCAGGCGGCGGCGGTCGCCCTGCTGGTCGGCGGCGGGGCCGAATTGCGCCCCCTGGCCCTGGGTCTGGCCTTTGGTTACGCCGCCCTGATCTTCAGCTTCCTGGGCGGGGTCTGGTGGGGACTGGCGGCGGCCGCGCGCGGCAAGGCCCCCGCCTGGGTCTGGGGCGTGGCGGTGCTTCCGTCGCTGCTGGCCCTGGCTGCGGCCTGGCCCCTCGCGGCGGGCGAGAGCGATCTCCGACTGTCGCTGGGCCTGCTGGGCGGCTTCATCGCCCTCAGCGTCCTGGTCGATCTCCGGCTGAAGGCCTTGGGCCTGACGCCCGAGGGCTGGCTGGGGCTGCGGCTACCCTTGTCTCTGGGCCTCGGCGCCCTGACGCTGGCGGCCGCCCTGCTCTGAGACATCGTTGGGTTTCAGGCAAAAAATCGGGGCCTGCCGAGAACGACAGGCCCCTGATTTTGCATCCCGACATGGAGCGGGCGAGGCGATTCGAACGCCCGACCCCAACCTTGGCAAGGTTGTGCTCTACCCCTGAGCTACGCCCGCAATCCGTAAGGCGCTAAGTGTGCGCCCCGTCGAGGAGGGGGCGTATAGCGGAGGGTTGCGGCGGACCGCAAGCTCTTTTTTGCGGCTATCGCGCTTCGCGCTGCTTGAGCCGGATTCACGCCTAAACGGCCGAAGCCGGGACGCCCCCACGCTCGCCGCATGAGGGCTTCGCGCTCAAGCAGCGAGCCGCCGCGCGGCGAGCGATGGCGCGCTAAAGATGTCAGCGCGGCGCCAGCCTGATGGCCCCGTCCAGACGGATGCACTCGCCGTTGATATAGACGTTGCGCGCCAGCTCCAGCACCAGGGAGGCGTAGTCGGCGGGCGTGCCGAGGCGGCTGGGGAAGGGGATGGCGGCGGCCAGGGCGTCCTGGATCTTCTGGTCCATGCCGGCCATCATCGGCGTCCACATGATGCCGGGCAGGATGGTGTTGCAGCGCACCCCTTCCTGGGCCAGGTCCCGCGCGATCGGCAGGGTCATGGCGTAGACCCCGCCCTTGGAGGCCGAATAGGCCGCCTGGCCGATCTGGCCGTCCTGGGCCGCCACCGAGGCGGTGTTGACGATCAGGCCGCGCTCGCCGTCCGCCATGGGCTCCAGGGTCACCATGCCCGCCGCCGACTGCGACAGGACGCGGAAGGTGCCGAACAGATTGACCCGCACGGTGCGTTCGAACTGGGCCATGTCGTGGGCCTTGATCTCGCCGGTGTCCTTCTTGCGCGAGACGGTCTTCATGCCGGTGGCGATGCCCGCGCAGTTGACGGTCAGCCGCTCCTGGCCGTGGGCGGCGCGCGCCTTTTCGAAGGCGGCGGCGACCGAGGCGTCGTCGGTCACGTCCACCTGGCAGAAGACGCCGCCGATCTCGGCGGCAATGGCCTCGCCCTTCTCGGCGTTCAGATCGAACAGGGCCACCTTGGCGCCCGTGGCGGCGATGGCGCGGGCCGTGCCTTCGCCGAGGCCGGACGCCCCGCCCGTGACCACGGCGGCGATGCTGCTGTCGAGTTTCATCTCGGTCTTTCCTATGTTGTAATGAACCTGAGTTTCGTTTGAGGATTTAGCGGCCATGACCGCCAAAGCCAAACCCGTCTCGCCCGAAGACGCCCTGGACCCGAAAAAGGCCCTGGTCCCGACCGTGGTGAAGGTCAATGAGGCGCGGGTGACGCGCGGCTTCTGGCCCAAGATCCAGCGCACGGCGGCCCGCATCCCCTTCGCGGATCAGGCCCTGGCCGCCTGGTACGCCGCCCGCGATCCCCAGACTCCGCTTCCGGCCAAGGGGATGATCTTCGCCGCCCTGGCCTATTTCGTCATGCCGGTGGACGCCATTCCCGACCTGTTCGCCGGCATAGGCTACACCGACGACGCCGCCGTCATCGCCGCCCTGATCGCCACCCTGGGCGCCAACATCAAGCGCCGCCACCGCGACCAGGCGGAAGAGGCGGTGGAGCGGCTGAGGGGAAAGTAACCCTCTCCCCCTGCGGGAGAGGGAGACCGCGCACGGCGGCGCAGCCGTCGTCCTGGCGCGGTCGGGCGAGGGGTCACACAGGCCTGGCCGTTTGGCACTGACCCCTCATCCGGCCCTTCGGGCCACCTTCTCCCGCAAGGGGAGAAGGAAACCTAATCCCCCACCGTCACCACGATCTTGCCCAGGGCCTGACGGTCGCCCACGGCCTTGATCGCCGCCCCCGCCTTCTCCAGCGGGAAGGTCTTGGACACGCGCGGCTTGATCTTGCCCTCGGCGTACATCCGCATCAGCTCGGCCATGTTGGCGGCGTGGCCCTTGGGATCGCGCGCCACGGCCGCGCCCCAGAAGACCCCGATGACCGAGACCGACTTCAACAGGGTCAGGTTCAGCGGCAGGGACGGGATCCCCGCCGGGAAGCCGACCACCAGATAGCGGCCGTTCCAGTCCATGGCCCTGAGCGCCGGCTCGGCGTAGTCGCCGCCGACCGCGTCATAGACCACGTCGGCCCCGTCGCGGCCGGTCGCCAGTTTGAACTCGCCGGACAGCTCCTTCTGCGCCGCCTTGTCCATCGGCCCGGTCGGATAGATCAGGCCGTTGTCGGCCCCCAGCGCCAGGGCGAACTCGACCTTGTCGTTGGTCGAGGCCGCAGCGACCACGCGGGCGCCCATGGCCTTGCCCAGCTCCACGGCGGCGGCGCCGACGCCCCCGGCCGCGCCCAGCACCAGCAGGGTCTCGCCGGCCTTCAGCTGCGCCCGGTCCTTCAGGGCGTAATAGCTGGTGCCGTAGGTCATGATCAGGGCCGCCGCCTCCTCGAAGCTCATGGCCTCAGGCATGGGAATGACCGTCTCGGCCCTGACCGCCAGCCGTTCGACCAGCCCGCCCCAGCCGGGCACGGCGATGACCCGGTCGCCCTTGGCCACGCCCTTGACGCCCTCGCCCACAGCCTCGACCACGCCCGCCACCTCCGCGCCGGGCGAAAAGGGCCGTTCGGGGCGGAACTGGTATTTGTCCTCGATGATCAGCGTATCGGGATAGTTGATCCCCACGGCCTTGACCTCGATGACCAGCTCGCCCGGCTTGGGCGTCGGATCGAGCACGTCTTCGACCACGAGAGTTTCGGGACCGCCGGGGGTCTTGGACAGGACAGCGCGCATCATTCCTCCCTTGGGCCTACCGCGCTTAGCGCGACTTGAGGCCCGCTTGTGTTCGACCGACATGGCGCGGCCTTCATCCCGACGCTAAAGAGCGCCACGCCCGTTTGAAAGAGGCGTCCGAAACAAGGCTCAGGAAGACGACATGACCGCCCTCATCCTCCACGGCGGCGCCGGCGCCCGGCGCGAACGCAACTATGACGCCGAGGTCGCCCACATGCGCCAGGTGGTCGAGGCCATGAGGCCGCGTCTGGACGCGGGTGAAAGCGCCCTGGACGTCGCCACAGCCGCCGTCGTCATGCTGGAGGATTCCGGCCTCTATGTCGCCGGCAAGGGCGCCTCGCCCAATCTGGCCGGCGCCTATGAGCTGGACGCCAGCCTCATGGACGGATCGACGAAACGGGCCGGGTCCGTCGCCGCCCTCCAGGGCTTTCGCAACCCTGTCGTCGCGGCCCGCGCCGTGATGGAGCGCACCCCCCACGTCATGCTGGTGGGCGAGGGCGCGGCCCTGTTCGCCCAGGATCAGGGGCTGGAGCCGATCGCCGACGAGGCCGCCTGGTATACGGGCGCCGGTCAGGGCGAGGACAATCATCCGCCCGGAACCCTGAGCCACGGCACGGTCGGCGCTTGCGTGCTGGACAGCCAGGGCCGTCTCGCCGCCGCCACCTCGACCGCCGGGGTCTTCGGCAAGATGCCGGGCCGCGCCGGCGACACCCCCATCCCCGCCGCCGGAACCTGGGCCGACGGTCACGCCGCGACCTCCTGCACCGGCCAGGGCGAATATTTCATCCGCGTCGCCGCCGCCGCCCAGGTCGCCTGGCGTGTCGCCGCCGGTCAGTCGCTGGCCGATGCGACCCAGGCCGTCATCGACGAGATCGGCCAGATGGGCGGCGACGGCGGCCTGATCGCCCTTGACGCCGCCGGAAACATCGCCGCCCCTTTCAACAGCCAGGGAATGAAACACGCCTGGCTGACGCCGGACGGCGAGATCGGCGTCGAGGTGTTTGAACGACGATAATTACAGCTCGGTAAGGTGCATGTCAGCCGAGGGCTGATACGGTCCCATCGCCCGGCGTTCCGGGCCTGGAGATCTCGATGAAAGTCCGCCTCACCGTCACCGTCGCCGCCTCGGCCCTGCTGCTGGGCCTCGCCGCGCCCGCCTTCGCGGCGCCGGCCGCCGCACTCGCGCCTGCGCCTGTCACGGCCCAGGCCCAGCAGGGCGTGGTCGTCCCGCCCCTGGGCTTCACCAAGCGCGTCCTGCCGAACGGGCTGGAGGTCTACACCGCCCGCGACGCCGACACCTCGAACGTGACGGTTCAGGTCTGGTACAAGGTCGGGTCCAAGGACGATCCGGCCGGCCGCTCCGGCTTCGCCCACCTGTTCGAACATCTGATGTTCAAGGCGACCAAGAACCTGCCGCCCGAGACCTTCGACCGGCTGACCGAAGATGTGGGCGGCTCCAACAACGCCTTCACCGCCGACGACACCACCGCCTATTTCGAGACTGTCCCCGCGAACCACCTCCAGCGCATGCTGTTCGCCGAGGCCGAGCGGATGGGCTCCCTGGTCGTGGACGAACCGACCTTCGTCGCCGAGCGCGACGTGGTGAAGGAAGAATATCGCCAGCGCATCCTAGCCAACCCCTATGGCCGTCTGTTCGGCCTGTTCGTGCCCGAGACCCTGTATCAGGAAAGCCCCTATCGCCGTCCCGGCATCGGCTCGATCGAGGAGCTGAACGCCTCGTCCCTGGACGACGTCCTGCGTTTCCACGCCACCTACTATCGGCCCGACAACGCCTATCTGATCGTGGCCGGCAATTTCGACCAGGCCCAGCTGGACCGCTGGATCGACCAGTATTTCACGCCGCTGAAGAACCCGGCCACGCCGCTGCCGACCAACAATGTGGCCGAGCCCGAGCCGACCGGGCCGCGCGACGTCACCTATTATGCGCCCAACGTCCCCCTGCCCGCCGTGGTGATCGGCTGGCCGACGGTCAAATACGCCGACGCCGACCGCGCCGCCCTGACCGTGCTGGACGGCATACTGTCCACCGGTGAATCGAGCCGCCTGTATCGTTCCCTGGTCTATGATCAGCAGATCGCCGCCCAGATCGGCTCGACCCCCGACTTCGCCCAGCAGGCCGGCAATCTGACCGCCCTGGCCATCATGGCCCAGGGTCATACGGCGGAAGAGGGAATCGCCGCCCTGAACGCCGAGATCGCCAAGCTGCGCGACGCCCCCGTCACCGCCGCCGAACTGACCGAGGCCAAGAACGAGATCGTCGCCGACGCCCTGCGCAATCGCGAGACGGTGGACGACCGCGCCTCGGCGCTGGGCTTCGCCCTTATCAACACCGGCGACGCCGCCGCCGCCGACCGCGAGATCGCCCAGATCCAGGCCGTCACCGTCGCCGACGTCCAGCGTGTCGCCCGCAAATATCTGACGCCCCAGCGCCAGTCGACGATCCGCTATCTGCCCGCCGACGAACAGAACCCGCCTTCGGTGCAGAAGATGAACGTCGACGCCCCCGTCAAGGTCGCCGACCTGGCGCCGGCCGGCGCCCCGGCGGTCCTGCTGCCGGAAGCCCAGCGCACGCCCCTGCCGCAGCCCGGCGCGGAAGTGGCCCCGGCCACCCCCGCCGTCGCCGACTTCCGCCTGGACAACGGCCTGCGGGTCCTGGTGGCCCCGACCGACGGCGTGCCTCTGGTCTCGGCCCGCCTCAGCTTCGACGCCGGCTCGTCCGACGACCCGGCGGGCAAGGCCGGAATCGCCGCGATGACCGCCGCCCTTCTGACCCAGGGCACCAAGACCAAGTCGGCGCCCGAAATCGCGACCGAGATCGAACAGCTGGGCGCCTCCGTGGGCGCCGGCGCGGGCGTGGACTTCACCAATGTCTACGCCAACGCCCCGGCCAACGCCTTCCCCCAAACGGTCGCCCTGATGGCCGATCTGGTGAAGAACCCGACCTTCGCCGCCGAGGAGCTTGAGCGCCAGCAGGCCCAGACCCTGGACAATCTTCGCGTCGCCCTCAGCCAGCCGGGCTCGATCGCCGGCCAGGCCGTGGGCCGGGTCGTCTATGGCGACGCCCCCTACGGGGCGCCGGGCTCGGGCACGGTCCAGTCGGTGCCCGCCATCACCCCGGCGGACGTCGCCGCCTTCCACGCCGCCCGCTATCGCCCCTCGGACGCCACCCTGGTCTTCTCGGGCGACATCACCCCCGCCGCCGCTCGCGCCTTGGCGCAGCAGGCGTTCGGCGACTGGCGTCCGGAGGGACAGGCGGCCGCGCCTGTCGCCGACCCGGCCGGTCAGGCCCTGGCCCCGCGCATCGTCGTGGTGAACCAACCGGGCGCGGGTCAGGCCGCCGTCGTCGCCGCCATTCGCGGCGTGTCGCGCACCGACGCCGACTATTTCCCGCTCACCCTGGGCAACACCCTGCTGGGCGGGGGCTTCTCGTCGCGACTGAACCAGGAGATCCGCATCAAGCGCGGCCTGTCCTACGGCGCCGGCTCGTCCCTGGGCGCCCGCGCCGATGCGGGCCTGTTCACCGCCTCGACCCAGACCAAGAACGAGACCGCCGACGAGGTGGCCGATCTGATCCTGGCCGAGATCGCCAAACTGGGCGCGGAAACCCCGACCCAGGCCGACCTGGCGCCGCGCCGGGCCACCCTGATCGGCGGCTTCGGCCGCTCGCTGGAGACGGTCGACGGCCTGGGCGCCCTGGTCGCCAACCTGGCCCTCTACGACCTGCCGATGAGCGATCTGGCCGACTACGCCGGCCGCGTCCGCGCCGTCACCCCCGAACAGGTCCAGGCCGCCTTCGCCGAACACCTGCCGGTCAATCGCGCCAGCCTGGTGATCGTCGGCGACGGGTCGCTGTTCCTCGACGCCCTGCGGGCCAAACACCCGAACCTGGAGGTTATCGAGGCGAGCGAGCTGAATCTGAACAGCGGTTCGCTGAAGTAGGCGCAGTCATCATGTCTCCTCCCCGCTCTGCGGGGAGGTGGCGCGACGCTCTTCGCGTCGTGACGGAGGGTTCTTTCCGCATCATTACGGTCGGTGCGGCGTTGACAACCCCTCCCCCACGCTTCGCGCGGTCCCCCTCCCCATTTCATGGGGAGGAGACGAAAGCCTCAAACCGACAGACACACCACCTGCGCCACCCGCAGATCGCGCCTCAGCGCATCCGCGACCCGGCCGTAGTTGTCGATGGTCACCGGCTCGCCCAGCGCCGCCTCGTCCGCCCGCTGTTCGCCGCGAATGGCGGGGGCGAAGGATTCAGGGGCCGTGGTGTAGATCCGGCCCCGGCGCGGCGCCTCGGCGATGGTGACGCCCAGCACCCGCCCGCGCCCGTCCATCACCGGCGCGCCCGACAGTCCCGACAGGGTCCCCTCCAGCCCGTCGGTGCGCCCGACCTCGGCCCAGGCCAGAACCGGTTCGTCATGGGCGCCGCGTCCGAACACCTTCAGGGTCTCGCGCCCCAGCAGGCGCGAGGTCACCTCGCCCGCCCGCCCCTGGGGAAAGCCGGGGTGAAAGGCGCGCTGGCCCTTGCGCAGCGGGGCCTGGACCGCGACCGGCAGGGCGGGCGGCCCGCCTTCGGTGAGCAGCAGGGCCACGTCGGCCCGGGGAGCCAGGCGCACGTCGGCCGCCACCGCCCGGCCGCCGCCCACCACCAGGGCCGGCCGACGACAGCCCTCGACCACATGGCGGGCCGTGACCCAGCGACCGCGCCCGGCGATCGAAAAGGCGGTGCCGGATTTCGGCGTAAAGGGCGTGTCCGGCGCGTCCAGGGTCACGGCCGTGTCGAACGGGGTGATCGGGCCCAGCAGGGCGCCCTCGATCTCGTCGGGCGGCGGCGGGGCGGGCGGGGCGTCGGCGTTTTCGCGCCGGCCCAGCGACACCGCCAGCAGCACGCCCGCCACCGCTCCGTAGATGGCCCAGTCCGGCAGGCGGGGGAATTGCATGACGCGATCCGTTCGCCGCTCAGCCGGTCAGGGCGGCCGACAGGATCAGGGCGGTCGCCAGCTTGGCCCCGACCAGGACCACCGAGGCCGCAACCTCGCCGTCCTTGATCCGCTGCGGCAGGCCGTGCAGCATCAGGTCCACAACCCGGAAGGCCAGCAACTGCAGCACCAGGGTCGCCACGCCCCAGATGGCCACGTCCCGCACCGAGGTCGAGACCGACAGGGAGACCGCCAGCGGAATGGCCAGACCCACCAGAATTCCAGCGAAGGCCACCGCCGCCGCCGGATTGCCCTCGCGGATCAGGGCGATCTCCTTCCACGGCGTCAGCAGGGCGTAGACCGTCGCCCCCGCCGCCAGCAGCAGCAGGGTCACGATCAGGTGCGTGACCATGACCGGAAAGCCCGAGGCGAAAGCCTGCACCTCGGCGCTCGACAGGACGTTCGTCAGTGAGGGGTCCATGTCTCTACGCCTTGCCCGATTGCCGCCCCAATCCGCAAGCGCGGCGAAGCAACACCTTGTGACGAAAGATTACAGGCCTGCGTCATCCGGCTTGTTCGCGCGCGCCTTGGCCAGGGCCGCGCTCTCGCGTTTCAACGGCTTGGCGACCGGGCAGACCTCCTGGACATAGCCGTTCAGGGTGTTGGTCAACTGGTCCGGCGCCAAGCTGTAATGGACGTACTGGCCCTTCTTCTCGCTGGTCACCAGACCCGCGACCTCGAGCACCGACAGGTGTTGGGACACCGCCGGCTTGGAGATCTCGAACTTGGCCGCAATCTCCCCGGCGGTCAGGTCCGCGTGGGCCAGATAGGCCAAGATCTTGCGGCGGACGGGACTGGAAAGGGCTTCGAACACGCGTTGCATGGGCGGTATTTAAGCGATTTGCTAAGCGCTTGCCAGCGGGTCATTTCAATGTTTAAGTGATTGCCTAATTACCTACGAAGGGAGGCCGACATGGACCACGCTGATCCCTGCGCCGTGAACAGTCTCGTCGAGACGCCCGGCTGCAGCCCGATCGAAGGCCGTGTCGTCTGGGACCCGCGTCACTCGCTGTGGAACGGCGCCATGTTGGCCGCCGCCCTGATCTTCGGCGCCAAGACCTTCAGCCTCGCCGCTGTCGCAGTCTTCGTCGTCGTGACAGGGACGACGCTTCTGCTGGGCCATTCGGTCGGATTTCACCGTCGGCTGATCCACGGCAGCTTCGATTGCCCGCTGTGGCTGGAGCGCGTCTTGGCCTGGTTCGGGACCCTGGTCGGCATGAGCGGCCCCTTCTGGATGATCCGCACCCACGACATCCGCGACTGGGCCCAGCGCCAGACCGACTGTCACGACTATCTGGCGCACCGGCGGCCGATGGCGGTCGACGCCTGGTGGCAGATGCACTGCCGGCTGGTGCTGGAACGGCCGCCCCAGTTCGAGCTGGGCCGGATCGGCCGCGATCCCTTCTATCGGTTCCTGGAACGGACCTGGATGCTGCAACAGCTTCCTGTCGCGGCGGCGCTGTGGCTGATGGGCGGCTGGGGTTTCGTGGTCTGGGGCGTCTGCGCCCGGGTCTCGGCCAGCGTCATCGGCCACTGGTTCGTCGGCCATCTGGCCCACCGTCGCGGTCCGCAAACCTGGCTGGTGCGCGAGGCGGGCGTCCAGGCCCATGACGTCCCCTGGGCCGCCATCCCCACCATGGGCGAGGCCTGGCACAACAACCACCACGCCTATCCCGGCTCGGCGAAGATCGGCCTCTACCCGGGCCAGAGCGACTGGGGGTTCCGGTTCATTCAATTGCTGGAACGGCTGGGTCTGGCCTGGGATGTGCGGACGCCGGAAAGCATGGGTCCGAGACCTCTAAACAGAGTTGTGGCTAAGATATGATCAAGTCGATGTCGGATCGGCTTGGTACGCTCATCATTGCAAACGTCCTTGCCGCAAGCACCACAGCTGGAATGTCGGCCATAGGAATGTGGATCAGCATAATCGTTTCGCCCGGCGAAACTGGCTTGGGCAACGCCCTGGGCGGGGGACTTCTGTTCGGGCTGCTCGCAGCCCTCTACGGCTTCATAATCTCTTTCCCGGTCTATCTTGTTGGCCTGATCGTCGTCGGAATTCCAACTTGGTGGATTCTGCATAATTCAGGCCGAACCAGCGTAGGCGCCTTCTCGATTACGGCCGCAATCGAAAGCGTTATCGCGGGCGCAATCGTCTTTCGGCTTCTTGCCCCGGGCACGGAATTAGCCGCCCCACTGTTGGCGATCCCAGGCGGGCTGGCCGGATGGATCATTTGGAGGCGTAGTTACAGGCCGCTCACGCCGCCGCCTGCTCCGCCTTCCTGATTGCGCTCGCCCGCAGCTTCTCGCTTTCGGACTTCAGCTGGCCGCAGGCGGCCAGGATGTCGCGGCCGCGGGGGGTGCGGATGGGGCTGGCGTAGCCGGCGCGGTTCAGGATGGCGGCGAAGGCCTCGATCGTCTTCCAGTCCGAGCACTGATAGTCCGTGCCGGGCCAGGGGTTGAAAGGGATCAGGTTCACCTTGGCCGGTATGCCCTGGATCAGCTTGACCAGGGCGCGCGCCTCCTCGGGGCTGTCGTTGACGCCCTTCAGCATGACATATTCGAACGTCACCCGCTTGGCGTTGCCCAGGCCCGGATAGGCGCGGATGGCGGCCATCAGCTGGTCCAGCGGATATTTCTTGTTCAGCGGCACCAGGACGTCGCGCAGCGGGTCGTTGGTGGCGTGCAGGCTGATGGCCAGCATGGTCCCGGTCCGCTCGCCCAGCTCGGGGATCATCGGCACGACGCCCGAGGTCGAGACGGTGATCCGCCGCCGCGAAATGGCGATCCCCTCATTGTCCGAGATGATGTCGATCGCGTCCGAGACATTGTCCAAATTGTAGAGCGGTTCGCCCATGCCCATGAAGACGATGTTGGACAGGCGGCGGTCTTCCTTGGGCGACGGCCATTCCTCCAGATCGTCGCGGGCCACCTGGACCTGGGCCACGATCTCGGCGGCGGTCAGGTTGCGGACCAGCTTCTGGGTGCCGGTGTGGCAGAAGGTGCAGTTCAGGGTGCAACCGACCTGGGACGAGACGCAAAGGGCCCCGGCCCGACCGACGTCGGGGATGTAGACGGTCTCGATCTCTATGCCCGGGGCGGTGCGGATCAGCCATTTGCGGGTGCCGTCTTTCGACACCTGGCGTTCCACGATCTCGGGCCGGGCCAGGGTGAAATGCTCGGCCAGCTTGGCCTGCATGTCCTTGGCCACATTGCTCATGGCCGCGAAGTCGGTGACGCCGTAGTGGTGGATCCAGCTCCACACCTGGCTGGCGCGCATCTTGGCCTTTTCAGGCGGGCAGACGCCCGCATCGATCAGGGCCTGGCGCAGGCCGGCGCGCGTCAGACCGGACAGGTTGACGGGGGCCTTCACAGCGGGCGCGTTCGAGACACGGGAAAGATCGAGCGTAATGCTCAAGGCGGCGATCCTGGATGCGGTTTAGCCCGCCTCTATAGCACAAACCCCGGCAATTGCATGACCGGGCCGGTCGGAGCCCCCTAAAGCCCCACGTCCCAGACCCCGGCGTCGCGCATCCGGCTCTGTTTCGCCTCCTCCGCCCGGCCGCCCATCTCCTGGGCCATGCCCCGGACGGCGGTGGAGACCGTGGCCCTGTGCACGCCGGGGATCAGGGCGTGGGCGAAGGCGGCGCCCGCCAGCCGCAGCAGGCGGAAACCGAAACCGGCCGAGGCGGCCATGTGCTGGAAATAGGTCTCGCCCACCTCGCGCGGATGGTCGCGGAACAGCCGGTCGAACGGCGTCGAGCCCCGGCGGGCGCGGTCGATCGTCGTCTGGCTCATGCGGCGGCTCCCGGTGTTCGCCCGACGATGGTCACGCGGGAACGGTCGCCGCGCAAGCCCTGTTTCGCGGATCCGACGCGACGGCCTTCGATCGGGACGGCGCCCATCGTCAGTTTGATCAAGTCGGGCTAAGGTCGGGGCTCGATCAAGGGACATTCTATGACGCTTCGCTTTTCGGCCGCCGCCTCCCTGACTGTTGCGACCGCCCTTTTGGCCGCCGCCGGCCCCGTCCTGGCCCAGTCGGCGCCCACCGTCCTGCCCTATGACGCGCGCCGCGGCGTCTTCAGCTTCGCCGCAGGTCTGGAAAGCTCGCTGCCGGCCGTGGTCAAGGTGACGACCCTGGGCCAGTCGCGCGGCCCCAGTTCCGATGCGGACGATCCCAAACCCTACGCCTCCGGCTCCGGCGTCGTCATCGACGCGGCCCAGGGCCTGGTGATCACCAACAACCATGTGGTCGAGAACGGGCGGAAATTCACCGTCGATCTGATCGACGGCCGGCTGTTCGACGCCGTCCTGGTCGGGGCGGACAAGGCCACCGACATCGCCGTGCTGCGGATCACGCCCGACGGGCGGCCGCTGAACCTGAAACAGGTGCAGACGGTGGATTCCGACACCCTTCGGACGGGCGACCTGGCCTTCGCCGTCGGCTATCCCCTAGGGCTGGACCAGACCCTGACCATGGGGGTGATCTCGGGTCTGAACCGATCGGGCCTGGGCGATGCGGTGGAGGACTATATCCAGACCGACGCGGCCGTGAACTCGGGCAATTCGGGCGGGCCGCTGCTGGACAGCCGGGGCCGGCTGATCGGGATCAACACCGCCATCCTGTCGGGCGGCATGGGCGGGGGCAATGACGGCATCGCCTTCGCCGTCCCCACCCGCATCATGCTCTATGTCGCCGACCAGCTGCGCACCCAGGGCGAGGTCAAGCGCGGCGAGACCGGCGCCATCTTCGCCTCCCTGACGCCTGAGCAGGCGCGCCGGATGCGGCTGGGCATCGTGCGCGGCGCCGTGGTGGCCGATGTGGCCCCCGGCTCGCCCGCCGAACGCGCGGGCCTGCGCGAGGATGACGTCATACTGCGCCTCCAGGGGCGACCGGTCGCCAACGCCGGCTCCGTCAACGCCACCGTCGGCGTCGCCGCGCCGGGCTCCCGCCTGAACGTCGTCTATCTGCGCGGAGGGCGCGAGGCCACGACCGCCCTCGCCGTCGAGCCGCCGGTCGAGGCCCCGGTCCAGGTCGGCGTGGACCGCGTCCTTGCCTATGGCGCCACCCTGCGGGACATGGAGGGCGAGGTTCAGGTTTCGGCCGTCGAGGCCGGCACGCCCGCCGCCCAGGGCGGACTGCTGGCCGGCGACCTGGTCCTCGCCATCGACGGCGTTGCGACGGCGGACATCCGCGCGGCGGCTCGGGCGCTGGAGGCCGCAGCCGGCTCCGTCGCCCTGGAGGTGCGGCGCGGCGGCGACACCCAAACGATCACATTGGAGAAGACGCCCCGGGAGAAGACGGCTGAGGAGAAGACGCCCGCCTGAGCGGCTCCAGCCGGGCTCCAGACAGCGAAACGCCCGCCTTGCCTGGGAGGGGGAGGGGATCGGCAGGGCGGGCGCTCGCTTGGAGGAAGCATCGGCCGCCGGAGCCCTTGTTGGAAACATCCAGGGGGCTGGGGGGGCTGTTCAGGATCCGGACGCTTCCGAACTCCGACGAGCCGATGATCGATATTTCGCCGCCCAAACGGGCGGGCGAAGGACCGAAACGGGGCCATTTGGTGTCTGAAGCGCTTTTTCCACCCCCTCTGGCGTCCCGCGCCGATGCGCCTAAGTTCAGATCATGAGCCTGACCCCGCACGAGCCGCCGCCCCCATCTCCACAGGCCGGCCCGGTCTTCTTCGAACGGCGCGAGTTGGACCTGATCCTGCGGGTCTACGGCCGGATGGTGGCCCTGGGCGACTGGCGCGACTACGCCATGGTGGGCCACAAGGACTTCGCCGAATTCGCCGTCTTCCGCCGCTCGGGCGATGCCCCCCTGTACCGCATCGAAAAACGCCCGGCCCTCCAGACCCGCCAGGGCCAGTGGGCGATCATCGGCGAGGGCGGCCAGATCCTGAAACGCGGCCGCGACCTGGCCCAGGCCCTCAAGGTGTTCGACGGCCGGAAGTTCCAGGTGGTGGACTGAATCCGGTCACCTCTGGCGCACGACAGGGGAAAGCCAATCGTCGTCGCTCAAGCGAATGTTCAGCTGAGCCCTTGATTGTCCGCCGGATACTCTGACCGATTTCAGCACAATATCAAAGCCTTCGCCAAAATCGTCGGCCGCGTAGGCTGGAGGCGAAATCTGGGCCATCACGAGGTAGCCGCCGTCCGGTACGCCTTCGAACCGAAACGCGCCTCCTGCGCCGCAGGTCGCTTCTCGGATTAAACCCGTCGGCTCGGGCCACCGCCACTCAGTCGGGGATCCGTTCCGCCAGACGCCTTCCTCCTGGAGGGGCAACCACATCCTGTTCGCGATGAGCCATCGATTTCGGGGCGTGTCCGGAATAAGCCGAATCGCCTTGCCTTCACACGTCAGCGTCTCCTTCGGCCCAAAGCCCATGCCGGTCGGCAGAGGGCGGGTGAGACGGGCGGTCATCTGCAGCATGCCAGACAGGGGAAAGCCCTGCGCTTGGAACCACGTGAGTTCAGCGGCTCCAGGCTGGCGAAATCGATCTGCCGCCTGCTCCTCGTGCAGCCTTTGATAGGCGGCCAATGTCAGGCACCCCCCGAGCGACGACGTAATGAGCAAGCTCGCGACAAGCCCTGCCAAGCTCCGTCCGCGTTTCAACATCGCTCATCCCCCCTTTGGTCGAGCCAAGGCTAAACATCATGCCGCAAAAAGAAAGGGCCCCGCGAGGGGCCCTTTCCGCATCCGTCTTGCGACCGATCTCAGTTCCGGTTGCCGCCCATGAAGGCCAGCAAGAACTGGAACAGGTTCACGAAGTTGATGAACAGGCTGAGCGCGCCGAAGCCCGTGGCCACGCCCATGGCGTTCTGGTCGCCGCCCAGGGCGTAGTAGGTCATCTTCAGACGCTGGGTGTCATAGGCGATCAGGCCCGCGAAGATCAGCACGCCCAGGCCCGAGATGATCAGATAGAAGATCCCGGATTGCAGGAACATGTTGACGATCATGGCGATGATCAGGCCGATCACGCCCATGATCAGGAAGGTGCCCATGCCGGACAGGTCCTTCTTGGTGGTGTAGCCCACCAGGCTCAGACCGCCGAAGGCCGCCGCCGTGACCAGGAAGGTCGAGGCCAGCGAGGCGCCCGTATAGCGCAGGAACAGGATGCCCAGGCCCGCGCCGATCGAGGCCACCACGGCCCAATACAGCAGGTTCACCCCCTTGGCCGTCGGGTTCTTCATGAAGAACATCGAACCGAACAGCAGAACCAGGGGCGAGAACTGGACCGCCATGCCCAGGACCGTCAGGCCGACGCGGCCGTCGGGCGTCACGCCGAACAGCAGCTGCTGCACCGCCGGCACATTGCCGGTGACATAGGCCAGGGCCGCCGCGACAACGAGGCCCAGGGCCAGCTTGTTGTAGACGCCCAGCATGAAGCTGCGCAGGCCGGCGTCGACCGACATGTCGGCCGTCTGCGGAAGCGGGCGGGCGTAGCCGTTGTTGAAATCGCTCATGGCGACGAACCTTCTCCGATAGGCCGGGGAGACTTCCCCGGTCACAGGCCTTGAATATCGGAAGCCGAGGCTCCCAGTGCAAGGAAAACCGGACTTGGAAGCGGCGGTTCCGACCGCTACCAACAGTCGCATGTTGCGTCTGTTCACCGCCCTGACCCTGCCGCCGGACGTCGGCGAGACCCTGCAACGGCGTCAGTCCGGCCTGCCCGGCGCCCGCTGGCGGCCGCTGGAGGCCCTGCACGTCACCCTGGCCTTCTACGGCGAGACCGACGAGCGGCGGGCCGACGACCTGGCGTCCGAACTGGCCCGCGTGGCCGGGGCCCCGTTCGAGATCGTGCTGAAGGGGGTCGGCGCCTTCGGCGACAACCATCGCAGCCACACGATTTGGGCCGGCGTCGAGACGCCCAACGAACCCCTCTCGGTCCTGGCCGGTCGCTGCAGGAAGGCGGGCGAGCGGGCGAACATCGTCCTGGAGAAGCGCGACTATCGCCCCCACGTCACCCTGGCCTATCTTAAGCCCCAGACCAATCCGGACCGGATCGGCGCCTGGATGGCGGGCCACAATCTGCTGCATTCGCCGCCGATCCGCATCGACCGTTTCGGCCTCTATTCCAGCCTCCTGACCGACGACGGCAGTCACTATGAGCTGGAGCGGGAGTATCTGCTGTGACCGAGATCCGCATCGAGACCGAACGGTTGATCCTGCGTCCCCCGACGATGGAGGATTTTCCGCGCTGGGCCGAGTTCCAGGCCGATCCCGAAGCGACCCGCTTCATCGGCGGCCCCAAGACGCCGGCCGAAACCTGGCGGATCATGGCGACCGTCGCCGGCGCCTGGAGCCTGACCGGCGAAAGCTTCTTCTCGGTGCTTGAGAAAACCACCGGCCGGTGGCTCGGACGGATCGGGCCGTGGCGACCCCACGGCTGGCCGGGGCCGGAGGTCGGTTGGTCCCTGCACCCTGACGCCACGGGACGGGGCTATGCGCTCGAAGCCGCCGCCGCAGCCATCGACTACGCCTTCGACGTCCTGGGCTGGGACGAGGTGGTGCACACGATCGACCTGGACAATACGGCCTCGATCCGGCTGGCCGAACGGCTGAGCTCCACGGCGCGCGGCCCCACCCGCCTGCCAGAACCCTTCGCCGACCTGCCTGTCCATCTGTGGGGCCAGACGCGCGCCGACTGGGCCAGGAACCGCCTCGCCCTGGCGGGCTAGAGCCGATCAGGCGCCGGGGGCGCCGTCAGAACTCTTCCCAGTCCTTGAGCGCAGCATTGCCCTGGGTCGCCCCGACGGCGAGCGCGAGCCGTCTTTGGGCCTTGCCGACCGGATTGTCGGCCGGGGCGTGGCGGCCGGCCTGGGCCGGCTGAGGCCGGTTCGCGGCCTCTCCGGTCTGGAACCGCGCCACCAGCCGCTCCAGCTCGCCCGCCTCGTTGCGCAGATTGGCGGCGGCGGCGGTGGTCTCCTCCACCATGGCCGCGTTCTGCTGGGTGACCTGGTCCATCTGATTGACGGCGGTGTTGACCTCGTTCAGCCCCGTGGACTGTTCCTGCGACGACTGGGCGATTTCGGACACCAGCCCGTCGATGTCGGCGATCCGCTTGACGATCCCCCCCAGGGCCTTGCCTGTCTCTCCGACCAGTTTGACGCCGCGCTCGACCTGGGCCGTGCTGTTGGCGATCAGGGCCTTGATCTCGCGCGCCGCCTCGGCCGAGCGCTGGGCCAGGGCCCGGACCTCCTGGGCCACCACGGCGAAGCCGCGCCCGGCGTCCCCGGCGCGCGCCGCCTCCACGCCTGCGTTCAGGGCCAGAAGATTGGTCTGGAAGGCGATTTCGTCGATCACCCCGATGATGTTGGTGATCTGTTTGGAGCTTTCCTCGATCTCGCCCATGGCGGCGACCGCCTCGCGCATCTCCTCGCCTGAGCGGGCGGCGCCGACGGTGGCGTCGGAGGCGGCGGCGGAGGCCTGTTTTGCGCCCTCGGCGCTGCGTTTCACGGTGGCGGTGATCTGGTCCAGGGCGGCGGCGGTCTGTTCCAGACTGGCCGCCTGCTGTTCGGTGCGGCGCGACAGGTCGTCAGAGGCCGAGGCGATCTCGTCCGAGCCGGCCCGCAGCCCGCTGGTGGAGGTCGAAATCGCGCTCATGGCCTCGCGCAGACTGTCGATCGCCGCGTTGAAATCGTCCTTGATCTGCTGATAGCGCCCGTTGAAGGGCGCGGTGATCACCGCCGTCAGATCGCCGCGCGCCAGCCGGTTCAGACTGTCGGCCAGGGCGGCGACCACCGCATCCTGCTCCTCGGCGGCGCGCCGCCGCTCCGCCTCGACCAGGGCGCGCTCTTCGTCGGCCTTGGCGTTCAGGATCTGAAAATAGTTGAACATGACGACGCTGGCGTCAGAAAAGACCGACCGCATCAGGCTGAGCATCAGGGCATGGTCGGCCTTCTCGTTCCAGGGCTTTTCCTTCATCAGCCCCGAGGCCAGGCCGGCGGCGTAGGCCGCATAGGTCTTGCTCAAATAGGTCGCGTAATCGAGGCTGCTCGAGATGTTCTCGGTAATCACCGCCTGCTGTTCGAAGTATTCGGGCGGAAAGTCGCCGCGCGAAATGAAGGCGAACTTCCGCTTCTCGTTCTCCCACACGTCACGAGGCAGGGCGTCCAGCGTCGGGTCGATTACGCGATAGGCGTCCAGCAGGGCCTGTTCGAGATGTTTGCCTGCACGCTTGTAGACCACCTCGCCCACTTCACGCTGCTGCGCGTTCCAGGTGACTATCTTATCGCTGATGTCAGACATTTCGTCTCGCCTTCATAATTACTTTGGGGCCTAAGCATATGCGATATTCGCATCTCTATTTCGATTTACTGAGGAGAGCGACGCTCTTAACGAGGCGTGAACTTCATCCCGCTCTACGGACGACGGTTCGAGACTGCGAGGCGGACCTGTCTCAGATCTGCGACAGGTGTCAGGATTTTTCGATTTTCCCTTAGACCGACGCCTCGCCGCGCGCATTTCGCCCCGGCGACGGCGCGGATGTGTGTGTGGGGGGGCAACCGCGCCTCGCCGTCGGACGTACCAAGACGAGATTCAACGAGGATCACCGCCGATGTTTCGCGCCGCCCTGATCGCCGTCTCGCTCATCGTTGCGCCGTCCACCGCCCTGGCCCAGTCCCGCGCCGTCGATCTGGATCGGTTCGACGGTCGGTGGTTCGAGATCGAGCGCAGCCACAACGACGTCCAGAAGGACTGCAGCCGAGCCCAGATCGACTTCACCCCCCAAGACCGACCCGACCGGTACGGCCTGGTCGTCACCTGCACCCGTCTCGCCGACGGCCGCAACGAAACCCTGCGCGCCGCCGCCCGGATCACCGACACGACCACCAACGCCAAATTCCGCTTCACCCTGCCAGGCCTGCTCAGCTTCGGCGGCCTGGCGGGTCAGAACTACTGGGTCTGGGATCACGATCCGAACTACGACTGGGCCATCCTGGCCCTCCCGAACAAGTCGGACTGGTGGATCTGGCATCGTGACCAGAACGCCTCGGCGGCGGATCGCGCCCGCCTGCTGGCCCGCGCCCGGGCCCTGGGGCTGGACATGAGCCGGGTCGTCAGCACCGGCCGTTAGAGCCTGATCGGTTGAGGCGGACCCGATGCGCGATCGTTAACGACAGGTTGTCAACCGGCTCCGGAAGGGTACGAACTAGGCGCGCTGACCGAACGCCGATACCCGTGATCGCCTGATCAATCCCGGAGCGATCGCCATGCCCGACTGCTGCGCCCACACCCCGTCCCTGTCCCGCCGCGGCGCCTTCGGCCTCTTGGCCATGGCCGGCGGGGTCAGCCTTCTGTCCACCCTGGCGCCGGGCGTAGCCCGGGCGCGGGGCCATACGGAAATCCTGCTGCTGACCTGCATGGACTACCGCCTCACCGACGACACCGTCGCCTATATGGAAGGCCACGGCCTGCACGACAAATACGACCACGTCGTCCTGGCCGGCGCCTCCCTGGGCGCCCTGACCGACAAATTCCCCAGCTGGGGCCAGACCTTCTGGAGCCATCTGGACGTCGCCATCGACCTGCATCACATCCACAAGGTCGTGGTGATCGACCACCGCGACTGCGGCGCCTACAAGGTCATCCTGGGCGCCGAGACGGTGGACACTCCCGAAAAGGAACTGGCGGTCCATACGCAGGAGCTTCACGCCCTGCGCGACGCCATCAAACAGCGCCACCCCCATCTGGAGGTCGAACTGGCCCTGATGGACCTGGACGGCCACGTCGAGGAAATCGCCTAGGCGGGGCGCCGTCCCCACGCCGCACACGGCCTGCACGTCTCGGCCTGCCGCCCGCCTGGGCGGCAGGCCGCTTGCATTCGGAACATAGCCGGAACATAAGTCGGCATGGCCGCCGCCGCCCTTCATCTCGAACTGGTCTTCAGCCGGCCGGAAACCACGCTTTCGGTCACGCGCGGGGCGGCGCGGCTGATGCTGGACCTGGGCTATGCGCCCTTGCTGGAGGTCGGCCTGCCCAATGGGCGACGGGCCGACGTCATGGCCCTGGGGCCGCGCGGCGACGTCGTCATCTGCGAGGTGAAGTCAGGCGTCGACGACTATCGCGTCGATCGCAAATGGCAGGAGTACGGCCCCTTCTGCGACGCCTTCTATTTCGCCGTGGCGCCCGAGTTTCCCCAGGAGATTCTGCCCCAGGCGCCGGGGCTGATCGTCGCCGACGGCTTCGGCGGGGCGGTGGTGCGCGAGGCGCCGGCCACCCCCCTGGCGCCGGCCCGACGCAAGGCCCTGACCCTGGCCTTCGCCCGTCTGGGCGCCCTGCGGACCTTCCGCGACGAACGCCCCTAGTTTCGCAAGGAGTCCCTCGTCGATTCAATCGGTTGCGAAACAGGCCGGCGGTTCGACGCGACCGGGGCGCGGCCGGGGCTAGGCTGGCGATCCGGTCTTTGACATGGCGAACCGACTGAGAGGACGCCGACCGTCCTCCCATCGCTCGATTCAATGCCGAATTTCAGGAATGAAACCGCCCGCCGCAGCCTGAACCGGACACATCGGACACATCGGACACATCGGACACATCGGACACATCGGACACATCGGACACATCGGACACATCGGACAGTCTTTTTAGGGGCGTCACAACCCCGACGGTCCCGCCCGGCCTCAGAGGCGGCGGAAGATCGCCGTCGCAAAGCCTTCGGCGGTCAGCCGGGCCTCGACCTCGGCCAAGGGTTCGATCAGAACCCCCTTGCCGCCCGTGGCGTGGATGATCCGTTCGGCGTCGATCATCAGGGCCGAATGGCCGGTCCAGTCGTGGTCGCCGCCGGGCGCCAGCCAGATCACCAGGTCGCCGCGCGCCGGGGCCTCGGCGGACACGGCCCGGCCCAGCTCCGCCTGGGCGTCGGACCGGCGCGGCCCCGGCAGGCCGCAGGCCAGCAGGGCCTGCTGCACCAGACCCGAACAGTCGGTCGAGACCGAGGACCGGGCGCCCAGTTCATGCGGCCGGCCCAGCAGGCGTTCGGCCACGGAGACAGGATCCCGCTCAAAGGTTCCGATCGGCGCCAGGTCGGCGTCCGCAACGCCCTCCGCCGTCTCGACCACCAGGGCGTTCAGCGGCAGCGCCGCATCGACCGCAGCCACCCTTCGCGTCGGCAAGGCCGCGCCGGCCGACAGACTGTCCAGAACCACCCAGCCGACCACGCCGTCGCGGCGCGCCCGACCCCAGGCCCGGCCGTCCGCCCGATCCAGGACGTCGAAAATCTCGCCATGCAGAAGCTGGTCGATCCGCTCGCCCCCGTCCGACCAGACGTCGGCGACGGCTACGCGACAGGACATGGCTTCGGTCGCCCGATAGGCGGCCGCCCGCACAAGGCCCTCCAGCGCCTGTTCGGCCAGGTCCGGGCGGGCGAGACGATCGCCGGGCGGAAGAAGATCGAGGCGGTCGGTCAAACCTGGGCTCGCATTGGCTGAAGCGGCAGTCTTATCCCCGGAAGCCGAATCGGCCGTTAATGGGCGTCGCCTTCCTGTGGAATTCTTGTCTGCGCCCCGTCGTTTCCCCCAGTCTACGCCCCGGCTCGCCCGACGATGCGCCTCAGGGGGCATGGACCTTCGGGCTGAGCCCGGCCTGACCTCAACCGCCGTAGCGCGCCTTCAGCACGGCGTAGCAGGCCCTTATGGCCTGGGCCTCTCCCCCTTCGGGGAAGCCGGGCCGGGCGCGGGGATTCCAGGCGAAGATGTCCATATGGGCCCAGGCGCCGCTGGCGGGGGCGAACCTTTGCAGGAACAGGGCGGCCGTGACCGACCCGGCTTGCGCCCAGGCCGAGGCGTCGTTCTTGATGTCGGCGATCTCGGTGTCCAGGGCGGCGCGATAGCCGGGCCACAGGGGCATGCGCCACAGGGGGTCGCCCACCGCCCGCCCTGCGGCCAGCAGATCGGCGGCCAGGGCCTCGTCATCCGTGTAGAGAGGCGGCAGCTCCGGCCCCAGGGCGATCCGCGCCGCCCCCGTCAGGGTGGCGAAGTCCAGGGTCAGATCGGGCGAATGCTCCCCCGCCCGCGTCAGGGCGTCGGCCAGGATCAGCCGCCCCTCCGCATCCGTATTGCCGATCTCGATCGTCAGACCTTTTCGGCTGTTCAGTATGTCCCCCGGCCGGAAGGCGTCGCCCGAAACCGCATTCTCCACCGCCGCCACGATGACCGCCAGCCGCACCGGCAGATCGGCCTGCATGACCAGCCGCCCCAGGGCCAGGGCGTGGGCGGCCCCGCCCATGTCCTTCTTCATGTTGCGCATGCCGGCGGCGGGCTTCAGGTCCAGCCCCCCGGTGTCGAACACCACCCCCTTGCCGACCAGGGCCACCAGAGGCAGGTCGGTCTGGTCCAGCTTCCAGCCGATCTCGATCAGCCGCGGCGCCCGGTGCGGGGCCGCCGCCCGACCGACCGCGTGGACGGCGGGGTAGTTCTCGTCCAGCAGGGCCTCGCCCTCGGTCACGGTGAGGGTCGCCCCGGCGCTCTCGGCGATCTCGCGGGCGATGGTCTCGATCTGCAAGGGCCCCATGTCGGCGGCCGGGGTGTCGACCATCTCGCGCGCCAGGGCGCAGGCGGCGGCGATCCGCGTCGTCTCATCCAGGTCCAGCCCCTCGGGCGCGACCAGCCGAACCGGCGCCCGCTCCGGCCGGGCCTTGTAGCGGTCAAAGACATAGGCCCCCAGGAGGAAGGCCAGGGCCGCCGCCCGCGCCGTCTCGGGCTCGGCCTCCAGCCGGTACAGGCCGCCGGGCAGGCGGGCCGACAGGCCGCGCGCCAGGGCCGGATCAAAGGCCGCACCGCTCCCCAGCAGCACCTGTCCGATCCCCTCGCCCTCCGGCACGATCAGCAGTTCCCCGGCCTTGCCGGTGAAGCCCTGCCGTTCGCCCCAGGACTTCGCCGCCCCATCCAGAACCGCGCCCGGCGCCGACAGGCGGATCGGAACGGCCCGCTCTCCGGCGTTCGCGGCGACCAGCAGGGGATGGGAGGCGAGCATGGCGAACCTTCTTAACCAAGAGTTGACGCGAACCGGCGATTCTGAGGCGGACCGAGGAACCGTCAGGACTCCCCCCATGTCGCCCATGCCCGCCCTTCTCGCAACCGTCGCCCTTCTCAGCCTGTCGGCGGCCCCCGCCGTCGCGGCCGCCCCGGTCCAGAGCCAGGGCGCGCCCCAGAACGCCGTCCAGAACGCCGCCCAGAGCGGCGGCCAGAGCGCGACCCGCGCGCCCGCCTCGGCCGAGGTCCGCGCCGCCTATGACCGGATGGACGCCCTGGCGCGCTCGGTCTTTTGGTCGGGCGAGCACGACCTGAACCCGGCCGATCCCGTGGCGGCGGTCAAGCTGGCCCAGGCCCTGCGCGAACTGGGCCGCTATGATCAGGCCGCCCAGACGGCCGAGACCCTGCTGGCCCTCCAGCCCGCCAATCTGGACGCCCTGCTGGAGCTGGGCCGCGCCCACATCGGCCGGGGCCAGGCCTTCTACGGCATCGCCCCGCTGGAAAAGGCCCGTGACCTGGCGCCCCGCGACTGGCGGCCCTATTCCCTGCTGGGCGTGGCCTATGAGCAGGTGCGCCGGTTCGACGACGCGCGCGCGGCCTGGAACCAGGCCCTGGTCCTGTCGCCCGACAATCCCGACGTCCTGACCAACGCCGCAACGGCGGCCCTTACCCACGGCGACGCCCCCGGCGCCGAGGCCCTGCTGCGACGGGCTGCGGCCCAGCCGACGGCCTCCAGCAAGGTGCGCCAGACCCTGGCCATGACCCTGGGCCTGCAAGGCAAGATGGGCGAGGCTGAACAGATCCTGCGCCGCGAACTGCCCCCCGAGCTGGCCGATCAGAACCTGGCCTGGCTGGCGGCGCGCAATACGCCGGCCACGCCCCAGCCGGCGGTCGCCTCCGCCCCATCGCCCAGCGACACCGCCCGCACCTGGTCCTCCTTGAAAGGCGGCTGATCGGCAGGAACCTCGGCTTGCCGCCCGGCCGGCGCCGTGCTGGATAGGGACATGACCGTCTCCCCCGGGTCCGCCCCCCGCGCCTATCGCGCCTTCCTGTTCGACATGGACGGCACCCTGATCACCTCCACCGCTGCGGCCGAGCGTGTCTGGACCCGCTGGGCCGAACGGCACGGGATCGACCCGGTCGCCTTCATCCCCACCATCCACGGGGTGCGCACCGCCGACACCATCCGCCGCCAGAACCTGCCGGGCGTCGATCTGGCGGCCGAGGTCGCCTGGGTCGAACGGGGCGAGATCGAGGATGTCGAGGGCGTCGCCCCCATTCCCGGCGCGATCGACTTCGTCAAACGCCTGCCGCCCGACCGCTGGGCCGTGGTCACCTCGGCCACGGCGCCCCTGGCCCAGGCCCGGCTCAAGGCCGCAGGGGTCGAACCGCCCGCCGTCCTGATCACGGCCGAGGACGTGGAACGCGGCAAGCCCGATCCCGCCGGCTATCAGCTGGCGGCGCAGAGGCTGGGCGTAGACGTCGCCGACTGTCTGGTGTTCGAGGACGCCCCGGCCGGCATCGCGGCCGGCGAGGCGGCCGGGGCGGAGGTTCTGGTGGTGACCGCGGCCTGGTCCCACCCGCTGGAGACGCCCCATCCGCAGCTGTCCGACTATGGAACCGCGACCCTGGTGGTCGAGGCGGACGGCGGTCTGACGCTGAGCGTCTAGCGGACGTTTCACGCCTTCCACTCGCCCCTTCAGCCCCCTATCTTCCAGCCATGATCGACGACCTCTACAGCGCGCGCATCCTGACCCTGGCGGCCAACCTGCCCCATGCGGGTCGGCTGGCGTCGCCGGAAGGGACGGGCGAGCGGGTCGCCAAACTGTGCGGCTCGCGCGCGATCGTCGATGTGAGCCTGGACGACCAGGGGCGGGTCATGGACTTCGCCCAGGACGTCAAGGCCTGCGCCCTGGGCCAGGCGGCCGCCGGCGTCCTGGGCCAGTCCGTCCTCGGCGCCTCGGCGGATGAGATCAGGGAGGCCCGCGACGCCATGACCGCCATGCTGAAGTCCGGCGGCGAAGGCCCCGACGGCCGTTTCGAAGGGCTCCGCGTTCTGAAACAGGTCGCCGACTATCCCGCCCGTCACGCCTCGACCCTGGTGGCGATCGAGGCGACGCTGGAGGCGGTCGATCAGGCCCTGGCGGGGCGAACTCGTCTCGCCGGCGCGGCCTGACGGGCTCTGACCGGTTGATCCCCCTGCGATGACAGGGGATAAGCGCGGCGAACCCATCCAGCCCCCGGCGAAGGGACATATGTCTCTCTACGAACGCGGCGTCCGCGCGGCCCACCGGGGCTATAAGCTGACGCTGTCTCCCCTGATCGGCCAGCAGTGCCGGTTCCTGCCGACCTGTTCGGACTATGGGCGCGACGCCCTGATCCGGCACGGGCCGCTCAAGGGGGGATGGCTCACCGTGCGTCGCCTCTGTAAATGCCATCCCTTCGGCGGTTCGGGTTATGACCCGGTCCCGCCCCTGAAGACCGACGAAAAAGAACAGTCATGATCGATCTGAAATTCCCCGACGGCGCGGTGCGTCAGTATCCGGCCGGTTCGACGGCGCGGGACGTGGCGACTTCGATCTCGCCGTCCCTGGCCAAGAAGGCCGTGCTGGCCGAGCTGAACGGCGAGCAGCGCGACATGGGCCGGGTGCTGGAGACGGGCGGCGACTTCCGCCTGATCATGCGCGACGATCCCGAGGCCCTCTACACCATCCGCCACGACACGGCCCACGTCCTGGCCGAGGCGGTCCAGACCCTGTTCCCCGGCACCCAGGTCACCATCGGCCCGGCCATCGAGGACGGCTTCTATTATGACTTCTACCGCGAAGAGCCCTTCTCGACCGACGACTTCGCCGCCATCGAGAAGGAGATGGCCCGGATCGTCGATCGCGACGCCAAGTTCGAGCGCGAGGTCTGGGACCGCGACGAGGCCATCGTCTTCTTCGAGGCGCGCGGCGAGAAGTTCAAGGCCGAGCTGATCCGCGACCTGCCCGAGAACGAGACCATCACCCTGTACAAACAGGGCGACTGGATCGACCTGTGCCGCGGGCCGCACTTCCCCTCGACCCGCCACGTCGGCAAGGCCTTCAAATTGACCAAGCTGGCCGGCGCCTATTGGCGCGGCGACTCCAAGCGCGAACAGCTTCAGCGCATCTACGGCACCGCCTGGGCGACCAAGGAGGACCTGGACGCCTATCTGCAACGGCTCGAAGAGGCCGAAAAGCGCGACCACCGCAAGGTCGGCAAGGCCATGGAGCTCTTCCACATGCAGGAAGAGGGCCGGGGCATGGTCTTCTGGCATCCCAAGGGCTGGGTGCTGTGGCGGGTGCTCGAGGCCTATATGCGCCGCCGCCTGGACGCCGCCGGCTATGTCGAGGTCAAGACCCCCCAGGTTCTGGACCGCAAGTTCTGGGAGGCCTCAGGCCACTGGGACAAGTACCGGCCCAATATGTTCGTCTGCGAAACGGTCGAGGGCGAGACCCTGAGCCTGAAGCCGATGAACTGCCCCGGCCACGTCCAGATCTTCGACCAGGGCCAGCGCTCCTATCGCGAACTGCCGCTGCGCATGGCCGAGTTCGGCGCCTGCCACCGCTATGAGCCGTCGGGCTCGCTGCACGGTCTGATGCGGGTGCGCGGCTTTACCCAGGACGACGCCCACATCTTCTGCCGCGAGGACCAGATCGTCGAGGAGACGGCCGAGTTCATCAAACTGTGCCGCAGCGTCCATGCGGATCTGGGCATGGAGACGGCCTACATCAGCCTGGGCACACGGCCCGAGCAGCGCGCCGGCACCGACGAGTTCTGGGACAAGGCCGAGGCCCAGATGCTGGAGGCCGCCCGCGCCGCCGGCTCCGAGCCGGTCATAACCCCGGGCGACGGCGCCTTCTACGCGCCCAAGCTGGACTTCATCGTCAAGGACGCCATCGGCCGCGAATGGACCTGCGGCACGATCCAGCTGGACTATGTCCTGCCGGAACGCCTGGATGCGACCTATATCGCCGAGGACGGCCAGAAGCACCGGCCGGTCATGCTGCACCGGGCGATCCTGGGATCGTTCGAGCGGTTCATCGGCATCATGATCGAAAACTACGCCGGCGCCTTCCCCCTCTGGCTGGCGCCGGTCCAGGCGGTGGTGGCCACCATCACCTCGGACGCCGACGACTACGCCCGCGAGGTCATGGACCGATTCAAGGCGGCGGGCCTGCGCACCGAGATCGACCTGCGCAACGAAAAGGTCGGCTACAAGGTCCGCGAACACTCGGTCGGCAAGGTTCCGGTCATCGCCGTCGTCGGCCGCAAGGAGGCCGAAGAGGGCAAGGTCGCCATCCGCCGCCTGGGCTCCCAGGAGCAGACGGTAGTGACGGTCGAGGAGGCCATTCGCATCCTGACCGATGAGGCCACGCCGCCGGATCTGAAGCGGGCGACGGCCGCCTAAGCCCGGAGTCCGACACAGGAACATAAGCCGGCCTGATCGCTTGTGATGGGTGCGCCCCCGCGCCCCATCACCATTGCGAGACACGACCATGGCCGAGAAGACCCTCGACACCCTGTTCCACGACACGCTCAAGGACATCTATTACGCCGAGCGCAAGATCCTGAAGTCCCTGCCCAAGATGGCCCGCGCCGCCCAGTCGCCCGAGCTGAAGGCGGCCTTTGAAAAGCACAAGGACCAGACAGAAGGCCAGATCGAACGCCTGCAACAGGTGTTCGAAATCATCGGCAAGGCCCCGCGCGGCAAGACCTGCGACGCCATCGAAGGCATCCTGGCCGAGGGCGACGAGATCATGGAGGAATACAAGGACAACCCGGCCCTCGACGCCGGCCTACTGGCCGCCGCCCAGGCGGTGGAACACTATGAGATCACCCGCTACGGCACGCTGAAGCGCTGGGCCAATGTCCTGGGCCTGAAGGACGCCGTCGCCCTGCTGGACGAGACCCTGCAGGAAGAATCCCAAACCGACGAAGACCTGACCGGCATCGCCGACGCCGCCGTCAACAAGGACGCGATGAAGAGTGCCGCCTGAGACTCTTAAAGCGAGGCGGGAGGCGGGACCGCGCCCTCTCCCGCCCTTCGCCCTAAGGGGCCCGCTCCAGCTCGGCCACGGCCGTGGCGATGTGATAGAGCGAACTGGCCGGAACCGGCGTGTCCAAAAAGCCGCCCGCCCCCGGATCCCATTGTTCGAACCAGAGACCGGGCGTCGGGGTGTTCAGGAACCGGCTCATCGCCCCCCAGGCGTCAGACCAGCTCGGCGCCAAGGCCGGCACGCGCAGAGCCGCCTTCAGCCATTCACCGTGCGGCCAAAGCCGAACGCCTGCGACGGCGATCGCGCCGTCCTCGAACACCTCGCCCCGCAACAGGCCCGACGCCGGGTCCAGTCCGTGCGCAAGGGCGAAACGCCCCAGCCGCTCGGCCTCGCCATCGGCGTCTGCGCTCGTGTCCACACCCAGCCGCTGGGCCTCCCGCAACAGCCAGGCCCATTCCATCTGATGGCCCGGCTCGACCACGGCCCGCCCTTCCGGCCGCAGCGGGGCTGTCAGATCGTCCTGAAAATACTCAAACAGAAGCCCCCGCGACCCGTCCATGAATCGTCGCCGACACAGGCCGACCAGTTCCGCCGCCAGGGCCGAGAAGGCGGGGTCCGGCATATGTTCGACACAGGCCAGGGCCGCCTCAAGCAGATGCATATGCGGATTCTGCCGACGCGGGGCGCGCGGCGGCAGGGCCTCGACATAGCCGCCTGCAGGATGGCGCATGGACGTTTGGATGAAGTCCAAGAGCGCCAGGGCCTCCGCCTTCAGCCGACCATCCCTCGTCAGCCTATAGGCATGGGCCAGGGCGAAGAGGACAAAGGCCAGGTCGTACAGATCGCGGGTCTGATCCAGACCCTCCCCGTTCAGGTCCAGTCGGCTGATGAAGCCGCCGTCCGGGTGGCGGGCGCGGTTCAGCAAAAAATAGAGACCATGCTCAACCGCCGCGCCGGCGCCCGAGACGCCGCGCTGCGCCCCCTGGGAAAAGACATAGATCTGGCGGCTCAACACCCGCAGCCGCTTATAGTCGTGGACCGGGCTGAGGTTGTGGTGAGACAGGGCCTCATAGAAGCCGCCGCGCCGACGATCGACGCCGTGTTCCAGCCACAGCGGCAGGGCCGTCTCATAAAGCCAGGCCGTCGCCTGGCGCGACGCGGCCTTCAGCTCGGTGCTGGGATCGGGGCTCATATCTAGGCCGAAGGCGTGCGGCTGCGGTCCACCAGGCCGGTGGTGGAATGGCCGGCCCTCAGCTCGACCCGGACGATGATCCCGCCCTTGGCCTTGACCAGATCGGCGCCGACGATCTGATGCTCCTGATAGTCCGCGCCCTTGACCAGGACGTCGGGCTCCAGGGCGTCGATGAGTTCATAGGGGGTGTCCTCTTCGAACAGGACCACCGCGTCCACATGTCGGATGGAGGCCATCACCTCGGCGCGCGCTCCCTCGCTTTGGATCGGCCGAGTCTCGCCCTTCAACCGCCGCACCGAGGCGTCGCTGTTCAGCCCGACGATCAGCCGGTCGCAATGGCTCGCGGCCTCACGCAGCAGGGCCACATGGCCGGGATGCAGCAGGTCGAAACAGCCGTTGGTGAAGCCGACCGAAAGCCCCTGATCCCGCCAGGCGCTGCGGACGGCCCGGGCGTCGGCGCGCGACAGGATCAGTCCGTCGCGATGGTCGTCGCGCTGATCTTGCTGATTCAGCACGGTGCGCAGCTCTGCGGCGGAGACCACCGCCGTCCCGGCCTTGGAGACCACGATGCTGGCCGCCGTATTGGCCAGGCGCATCGCCCGCACCACCGGCAGGCCCGAGGCCACGCCCAGGGCGAAGGCGGCCATGACGGTGTCGCCGGCGCCCGAGACGTCGAACACCTCCGCCGCCTCCGTCTCCAGCAGGATCGCCTCCCCGTCCACGCCATAGAAGGCCATGCCCTGTTCGGAGCGGGTCACCAACAGATTGGCGCCGGTCTGGTCCACCACCTGCCGGGCCGCCGCGCCCACGGCCGCGTCGTCGTCGCAGCGCCGACCGGTCGCGGCCGCCAGCTCCGACCGGTTCGGCTTGATATAGGCCGCGCCGCGATAGGCGGAAAAATCGGGACGTTTGGGATCGACGAAGACGGGAACCACGACCTTGCGCGCCCGGTCGAACACGGCCGCCAGAACCGCATCGGTCAGACATCCCTTGGCGTAATCCGACACGATCACCGCATCCGCCTGATCCAGCGCCTGTTCGAACAGGGCGATCAGAGCGGCCTCATCCTCGGCCGACAGGGCGTTGGACCCTTCGCGGTCGATCCGGACCACCTGGTGGGCGCCAGCCAGAACCCGTGTCTTGGTCGTGGTCTCGCCGCCCTTCAGACCCAGCAGCCGGCAGGAGACGCCCGCCTGTTCGGCGATCGCGCGCAGCTGATCGGCGGCCTGGTCATCGCCCACCACCCCGATCAAACGCGCCGAAGCGCCGAGCGCCACGGCGTTCAAGGCCACATTGGCCGCGCCGCCGGCCGTGAACCGGTCCCGCGCATGTTTCACCACCGGCACCGGCGCCTCGGGCGAGATGCGGCTGACGTGGCCCTGGAGATAGGCGTCGAGCATCACGTCGCCGATCACCACCACCGTCACGCCCTCGAAACTGGTGAAACGGTCCAGCGGCGAAGTCCGATCGGTCATTGCAGGGTCTCAACGGAAGGCGGGGTCAGAACGGCGGGCGCGACGCAGTGTGCGCCCTCGGACGCCGCGGCGTCAAAGCCCGGGCGGGCGGCGGACGATCAGTCGCGCAGCAGCTCATTGACGCCGGTCTTGGCGCGGGTCTGGGCGTCCACCCGTTTGACGATGACGGCGCAATAGAGCGAAGGCCCGCCGTTGGCGTCCGGCAGGGCGCCGGGCACCACCACCGAATAGGCGGGCACCTCGCCCCGGAAGACCTCACCGGTCGCCCGATCGACGATCTTGGTCGAGGCAGACAGATAGACCCCCATGGCCAGCACCGCGCCTTCGCGCACGATCACGCCCTCGGCCACCTCGGCTCGGGCGCCGATGAAACAGCCGTCCTCGATGATGGTCGGATTGGCCTGGAGCGGTTCAAGAACCCCGCCGATGCCGGCGCCGCCCGACAGGTGCACGTTCTTGCCGATCTGGGCGCAGGAGCCGACCGTGGCCCAGGCGTCGACCATCGACCCCTCGTCAACGAAGGCGCCGATGTTCACGAAGGACGGCATCAGGACGACGTTCCTGGCGATGTGCGCGCCCCGCCGGACGACGGCGCCGGGAACCGAGCGGAAGCCGGCCGCCTGATAGTCGCCCGCGCTCCAGTCGCCGAACTTGTTCGCAACCTTGTCCCAGAACGGGCCGAGGGCGGCCGGATGATCGGCCGACAGAGGGATGGTGGAGGCGTGGCCGGCCCGCATGATCTGGTTGTCGTTCAGGCGGAAGGACAGCAGCACCGCCTTCTTCAGCCACTGGTGCGTGGTCCAGGCGCCGTCCGCCCCCCGCGACGCCACACGGGCCTGGCCGGAATCGAGCAGGTTGAGCGCGGTCTCGACCGCGTCCCGGACCTCGCCTCCTGTGGCGGGCGACACCTCGGCCCGGTTGTCCCAGGCGGCCTCGACGACGGATTCGAGATGCGACAGGTCGGTCATGCGGCGTCCTTGAAGGTCAGGGCGTTGAGAAAGTCGAGAAGATCGGGGGCGATATGGTCGATATGATCGCCCAGGGGCTTTCCATGGCCGTCGCCGATCAGGACGGTCGCCATCCCCAGGGCCTTGGCCGGCTCCAAATTCCTAGGCGTGTCCTCGAAGAAGGCGGCGCAGCGCGGCTCGAAGTCGAACCGCTCGATCATGCGACGAAAGGCCGACGGGGCCGGCTTGGGCGTCAGATCGCCGTCCTCGATGGCGAAGACCCCGTCGAAACAGTCGGCGATCCCGATCCGGTCCAAAACGCGGTGGGCGTAGTCCCTGGCCCCATTGGTGAAGACGAACCGGCGCCCGGGCAGAATCTTCAGCCGCTCGGCCAGACGGGGATTTCGCTCCACCCCGTCCAGGGGCACCTCATGCACCACCCTCAGAAAGTCCTCGGGATCGATGGTGTAGTTGGCCATCAGCCCGGCCAGGGTGGTGCCGTGCTCGTCCAGGAACTGGCGCTGCAACAGCCGCGCCTCCTGGGGCGCCAGGCCGACGGCCTCGACCACATAGGCGTTGATCCGCGCCTGAACCAGGGACATCAGCCCCTGTTCGCGTGGATACAGGGTGTCGTCCATGTCGAACACCCAGGCGTTGACGTGCGACAGGTCGATCAAGACGCCTTCACCAGGGTGCCCGCGCCGAATTCGGTGAACAGCTCCACCAGCATCGCATGGGGCCGGCGGCCGTCCAGAATCACCACGGCTTCCACCCCGGCCCGCACGGCCGCCATGGCCGTCTCCAGCTTGGGGATCATGCCGCCCGAGGCCACGCCGGTGTCGATCAGGCCTTGCGCCTCTTCCAGCGTCATCTGGCGAATGATCTCGCCGTCCGCCCCCTTGACCCCCGGCACGTCGGTCAGCAGCAGCATCCGCTTGGCGTTCAGCGAACCGGCCACGGCGCCCGCCACCGTATCGGCGTTGACGTTGTAGGTCTGGCCGTCCTCGGCCACCCCGATGGGGGCGATGACCGGCACCCAGTCTTCGGTCTCCGAGGCGATCAGCCCCTTGATCAGCTTGGGGTCCACCTTGGTCGGTTCCCCGACGAAGCCCAGATCGACCTCATGCTCGATCATACTGTCGGGATCGCGCTTGGTCCGGCGGGTCTTCTCGACCGTCAGCAGGCCGGCGTCCTTGCCCGACAGGCCGACGCCGCGCACGTCCGCCTCCTTGCCCGCCATGGTGATCCAGTGGGCGATCTCCTTATTGACCGCCCCGGACAGCACCATTTCGGCGACCTCCATCGTCGCCGGATCGGTGACGCGAAGACCATCGACAAAGGCCGACTTGACGCCCGCCTTGTCCAGCATGGCGCTGATCTGCGGCCCGCCGCCGTGCACGACGACCGGGTTCACCCCCATCAGCTTCAGCAGCACCACATCGGCCGCGAACTGTTTCGCCACGGCGCTCTCGCCCATGGCGTGACCGCCGTATTTGATGACCACGGTCTCGCGGTCATACACCTGAATATAGGGCAGGGCCTCGGCGAGCGTCTTCGCCGTCTCCCAGCTGCGTTCTTCGGATTGGCGCTCGGTTTCGTTCATCACCGGCGCGAAATAGCGGGGGATGGGCGGGGAGTCACGCCGGCGCACAGACTTTCTTCTGCGCCTGGATCACTCTAGATAAGTGCTCATGACGAAACTGTGCATCGACGGGATGAATCTTAGTCTACCTTATGGCACCGGGATTCGAACTTACGCTCAAAACCTCCTCAGAAATGCCGCAGCCGCCGACATCGGTACGCAGGTACTTTTCGGGGCGGACATACCCCACAGCGCAAACGCGATCGAGCGCGCAGCAATTCTAGCGGATCCCAACTCTCCTGCAAAACCACGCACGAGAGCTGACCGACTTATCAGACGCGCCACCCGCGCTAAAACCCGCTGGGGACGCTCGGCGCAGATCGTATCTTCGGCCGATAAGGTCATCTGGCCTGGCGGCAGTTTGCCGCCCGCACCAGTAGTTTGGCACGCCTCAAATATCTTTTCCGACGCAAACCGACATTTTCGCGCCACTAGAGACTTAACAAAGATAGATTTCAACAACGATTCGATTAAGCCGGATATTGTTCACTGGACCACGCCTCTACCTTTATACTTCTCTGGAGGCGTAAATGTATGCACTCTTCACGACCTAATCCCATTGAAAGCGCCATACACGACCAATCACGATCGCGTGATATTCTCACAGCTATGCAAAAAAGTTTTCGATAGATTCGATAGAATCGTCGCCATTTCGGAAACATCCAGAATCGATGCCATAGAATTACTGGGCGTGCCTCAAGACAAAATCGTGGTGATCTATCAATCTGTTAGCCCCCCCGCGGAAATAATGAACCGGCCCGAGCCCTGTATACAGAGGGATATAGAAAAACAATTTAACCTAGAGCCAAATAATTATTTTTTATACTTTGGCGCTATTGAACCTAAGAAAAATCTTCTACGAACTTTAGAGGCCGCCTTAACATCAGAAACAAATCTGACATTGGTCGTTGTCGGCCGCAGAGGCTGGTCTAATGACGCGGAAAGTCACTTCCTTTCCTCCCTCGAAAATCAACGAACACCCAGGATAAGACAACTCGACTACCTAACTGAAACGCAGCTAGCTAGCTTGGTTCGTTGCGCTAGAGCGACGGTCTTCCCGTCGATTTATGAGGGGTTTGGTCTACCCGCCTTGGAGTCGCTGACCCTAGGTACCCCCGTCCTTGCCTCAAATACGCCAGCACTGATGGAGGTGTGCGGTAAGGCTGCATGCTACGCCGACCCCTTCGACATAGCATCCATCAGAGAAGCCTTCACCCGCCTAAGCCGCGACCTAACATATTGCGCAGACTTGCGAGCAGCCGGAATTATCCAGGCGCAGAAATTTTCGCCGGAGAAATATAAGAGAAATTTAGAAAAATTGTACGAGTCACTATGTTGAGCTTGACATCTTGCGGACAGGAAAGCCCTCATCACACCGCCGATCAATAGCGATAGGTCGGCGCTCCCACAACTTCCTTCTAGATTTATCCCCCTCTGCTTGAAAGATAAAAATATGGCGGCTAGCGAAATGCAAGAAGCGAAGATTTACTTTGACGTCGGGGCGAACGACGGGCGTACAAGCCTTCCCATGGCAGGCAATCCCGACTGGGTCGTATATGCATTCGAGCCTACACCTGAGCTTGCTGATCATTTGCGGTCTCGCGCCAGAGCTTGCAACAACTATCACGTCATTCAAAAGGCAGTATCCAATAAACCAGGAATGGCCAAGTTTAATATAGCCGGACAGGGCGATTGGGGCACCTCATCATTATTGGATTTCAATGACAATATAAGTACCACGTGGAGGGGACGCACCGATTTCAAGGTGACGAATGAGATCGACGTTGAAGTGATAACTCTGAAGGATTTTTGCCTCGAGAACAATATACAAAGAATCGACCATCTTCATACTGACGTACAGGGGATGGACTACGAAGTATTACTGGGCCTCGAGGAATTTATTGATCGTGTCCAAGGGGGAGATATTGAGTGCAGCAGAAACCACGACGTCAAGCTATACAAGAACGAACAGTATGTTTTTGAGGATGTGGCAATTGGGCTGTATCAGAATGGCTTTTTAATTGAGGCAATAAATCCCAACGATGACCACGGAAACCTTTGCACGCCAGAGTCTAAACTTTCCGACGCTAATGAATTGAGCATATGGTACAGGCGTCGTTAACGCCTCCCTCGTACATTAGTTGCGTAGATGAGGTTAGCTTATTCAGGACGGCTGCCGTGCGGATGCGGCAGCCGTCCTAGACTAGTGAGGCCAGGGGGTATAGTCATCACGCAGGAACGACGATCACGCCCAATGTACTGCCGTGGTCAGTGCGTGCTCCCGCACCCACCTCAACTTGGGAACCGGACAAGTTCTGGCCGACGCCGGTCCCCGCAACCATCTCGACTTGCGATCGGCCCGCCCCTCTGGCGGGCCTTTTGCTTTTGAGTGAAATCGCAAGAATGCCAGACAGATCGCCACGCACGTCAATCTGTAGTGTGCCGGCTCTCCGGCGTCAGGATGATCTCGCGCACCAGCGAGCGGATCACGTCGGCCGCCGCCATGCGCTTGGCTTCTGAATCCTCCTGAAGCGCCGTATACAACTCGTCGACCTGAACGCGGTAGTGATGCGCCATGTTTGCGCGCGGAAGACCTCGATGCCCGCTTCCCTGGACTGCTTGAGCTGGTGAAAGCGTGGTGGCCCGAGCATTCCAAGTCGAGCGATCAGCATGGAGACAAGCTCACACCACCGGCGGAACGTCCGCCTCGCGCGCCAAGGCCGCGATGACCGACGACCGCGCCGCGATCCGCTCCATGTATCCGGTGATGTTGGCCCATCCGCCGAGATCGACCGAAAGCTTTGGCATCCACGTCAGCACTGTGAACAAATAGGCGTCGGCGACCGTGAAGCTGCTGCCCATCAGATAGGGATGCTGTGCCAGTGTCGTCTCGATCAGATCGAAACGCTTGAACAGCCGCGCCCTGAAGATTTCGCGCGCCGTCTCGGGCCGGTCGGCGTTGAACAGCGGACTCGAACCCGCGTGGATTTCGCTGGTGATGAAGTTGAGCCATTCCTGAAGCCGGGTGCGCACCAGCGTGCCGTTGGCTAGGGCAAGGCCCGCTTCCGGGCTCAGATCGGCCAGATATTGCAGCAACGCCGGAAGTCGGCAGCTTCACCGCTGCGGCGGATTTCGTCGGCGTCACCCAGTCCGGCCTGAGCCAGGCGCTCGCCGCGCTGGAGGAGGCGCTTGGCGTCAAGCTCTTGCTGCGGCAACGGCGCGGGGTCGAATTGACCGCCTTCGGCGAGCGGGCGCTTGTCCATGCCCGCGCCGCCCTCGACCATCTGGACGCGATCCGGCAGGAAGCCCGGGACGCTATGGGGGCGGAGACCTGTTCATTGCGCATCGCAGCGTTTCCGAGTGTGTTCGCTACGGTATTACCGCCACTGTTGCGGCGTTTCCGCTCCCTCCATCCCGGCATCGATTTGGTGCTGCTCGAAACGGACGACCGCGAGGTTGAAACGTGGCTCAGGACCTGCGCTGTCGATCTCGGTGTGGTCTTGAACCCATACCCGGAGAGCGGTGCGGTGCTGATCGGAGAGGACGCTTGGGTTGGTGTGCTGCCGTCGGGCCACAGGCTGGCCCGACGCTCGACCCTCTCGCTGGCGGACCTCGCAGCCGAGCCTTTCGTGTTGGCGACCGGGGGATGCCATGTCCATGCCGGCACGCTGGCAAAAGCGGCCGGGCTGTTGCTGGGCGACATTCGGATGGAGGTGCGTGACTGGACCAGCGCCGTTGCACTGGTCCGCGAAGGTGTCGGGGTCGGCATCGTGCCGGAATCGACCTTGCCCGAGAAGCGCAAGGGGTTGCGTATGGCTCGGATCGAGCCGCCGCTCTGCCGGAGCTTCGGGTTGATGGCGGCGACAGGACGAAAGCCGTCGCGTGCCGCCAATTTGTTACTGGACGCGGCCCGCGCATATTCGCCGGTAGCCAAGCTATAGCAAAGACTGAAATCGTAAGAGCGCCATTGATGGCAGATCCCTGCACTCACCCTGCCATACCAATGAAAAAGAAGATGCACTGCTGATAGCATCTTCAGTGCCCGTCTGTTCGGATCGCCCGGCCAATCAGAGTCATGGCGATGCTGACGCCCGCCACGGGGAGGCGGACGAGCGCAAAACCGCATACGCCCTTCCAGCCCTGTGCCGCCCACATGATTCCGGCACCCGTCCGCCACGAGCCCGAGGCATTCACGGGTGCAGTTGTCGATCACAGTCAGTGCGGAAGCGCCGCCCGTCGGTCATTTGATCGGAGACGAAGTCCAACGACCAGCGCTGGTTCGCGACCAGAGGAATCTCCAGCGGCCGCCGCGTGTCCATCGCGCGTTTGCGCCCGCCGCGCCGACGCACCGTCAGCTTCTCCTCGCGATAGATCCGCTCGACGCGCTTCTTGTTGACCGCATGGCCCTCGCGCCGGAGCATCACGTGCAGGCGGCGATAGCCGGACCGCCGTCGCTCCTGGGCCAGGACCTTCAGCCGATCCTGCAGGACGCCGTCGTCCGGTCGCGTCGCCTGATAACGCACGCTTGTCCGATGCACGCCCAACACCCGGCAGGCCCGCCGTTCGCTCATCGCGTAGGCCGACTGCAGGTGCGTCGCCGCCGCTCGATGCGCAGCGGACGTCACCACTTTTTTCCAGCAGATCCTTCAGCGCGACGTTGTCCAGCATCGAGTCCGCCAGCATCCGCTTCAGCTTGGCGTTCTCGTCTTCCAGCGCCTTCAGACGCCGGGCCTCCGACACGTCCATGCCGCCATACTGGGCCTTCCACTTGTAGAAGGTGGGCGAGCTCAGCCCATGCTTCCTGCACAGGTCCGCCACCGGAACGCCGGCCTCCTGCTCGCGCAGGATTCCGATGATCTGTTCTTCCGTGAACCGTGATCTCTTCATTCTGTCCGTCCTTTCGAGGGGCGGACTCTAGCTATTCCTGGAGAAGTTTCTGGGGGTCACGTCATGCTGTCTGCTCGCGTGTCAGGCCTCCAGGGCGGCGAGGATGAAGTCAGTGTCGTAACCTTTGCCGGCGCCCAGGACGCGAGACGCAGGCCCGGGCTTTCCCATGACGGGCCGAAGCCGTTGACGTCAAAGACCTGTCCACCGCTCAGCGTGATCGCGACAGGGAGGCCAGGAGCGTTGCTGCGGAGATGGATATTGGTCGAGAAGCCGCCGCGCTAGCGGCCAATACCTTGGTCCTGATCCGATGGCTTTTAGCGCGCTGGCGGCGTGCTAATGCACGCGGATAATGGGCATCCATCATGTGGATGCAGCCATGCTCTGGGCCGGCTTCGTCCAACGCCTCCATCATCACGTCCCAGACCCCCGCCGCCTCCAGCGTCGGAACTGCCGGTAAACCGAGCTCCACTCGCGGAACTGGCTGTGCAGATCACGCCAAGTCGTCCCCGCACGGGCGATTTAGAAGACCCCGTCCAGCGCCAGCCGGTGATCTCGAGGCCGCCGCACCCGCCTCGGCCCCTTCTCAACCTCAAACAGCTCGGAGAACGCCACTCATCATCCGACATCAAACCACAAACCAAGGCTGCTCCCGAAGGCAACAGCCTTGAATCAGCGGTCAAGCGCTTCGGAAATCCCCTTTGTCCACTCCGCATGGCTCTTGAGGCGTCTGCACCAGGCTGTTATTCCGACGGCTCATCGCTACGATCGATTGGGTTCCATGATCATTTCTAGGGCGCGACCTTCGCTGCTGCGCAGCATCGTTGGTGGTTGCGCCAATCACGCGCGCTTAATCGGCGCCTTGATGATGCGCGAGATCATGACAAGATTTGGCCGGGAAGGGCTAGGATTCCTCTGGCTGGTTGGCGAGCCTTTGCTGTTCTGCCTCGGTGTCGTCTTGATGTGGACGATAATCAAGCCTCCTTACGAACATGGCATCCGCGTCGGCCCCTTCGTAATGACGGGGTACATGTGCCTTCTACTTCTGCGACATCAGATTGCATATTGCCTTCACGCAGTTGGCGCTAACACGGGCCTACTATATCATAGACAGGTTAAACCCATACACATTTACGTTTCAAGAGGACTATTGGAATTTGCTGGCAGCACACTCGCTTTCGCGATCGTATACGCAATTCTACTGGCCATCGGACAAGTTTCTCCACCACACGATTTAGGCCTGCTGTATTGGGGATGGTGCACACTAGGACTTCTAAGCTTTGGGATGGGCCTCACAATTAGCGCTCTAGCGATGCGCTACGAGACTTTCGAGCGCCTGACCCAACTTCTGACATATTTACTTATACCACTATCAGGTGCCTTCTTCATGGCCTCAGCCGTGCCCTCTCAATACCGAGACAAATTCCTGCTAATACCCCTCCCCCATACGGTGGAGATGGTTCGCGCAGGAGTTTTTGGTGAGTTTGTAGAAACGCACTATAACCCAGTTTACCCTCTTGCCTGGGCTGGCGGCCTTATTTTTCTAGGGCTACTGCTTCTTTCCGTTGTGCGGAATCATATTGATGTCGAATAGAACCTCAGCGTCGCCCACCCCTAGGGTCACATATCTGGGCAACGGCGGAGCCGCTCATGCGTCGAAGTGGCGAGACCTTTTGAAGCGGATCCCTACGGGTTTTGTATTGGTCGTCGCCATACCGACCTTAGTTGCAGCAGTTTATTTCCTATTCTTCGCCAAGCCAGTCTTTGTCTCTGAAGCGAAGTTCGTGGTGCGTTCGCACAGCGATCGTACACCAAGCGCGTTAGGGGTAGCGCTTCAGAGCGTGGGGTTGAGCACTTCCTCGAGCGATGCCTTTATGGTCCACGCTTATATCAAGTCTCGGCATGCAGTAACGGATGTCAGCAGAACGGTAAGGTTGTCCGAGCTCGTGCCCGACGGCAGCAGTATGGCCAAAGAGGATTTATACAGAGCGTTCCAGAAGCAGATTACTGTTGGTTATGACTCAACGAACGGCATTAGTACCCTTCGCGTCCGTGCATATGATGCCGAGACAGCGCGCGCTGCAGCAGACGCACTGCTGGACAGCGGCGAGAAGGTGATCAATGACCTGAACGTGAGGTCGAATGCTCAGGCTGTCCACGAGGCGCAGGAGACGCTATCTCTGGCCGAGTTGGAAAGTGCGAAGGCGCGCTCCGCAATCGCTAATTTTAGGAGCGCCAACCGCACCATTGATCCAGGTCGCATTGCAACAGAGGCGAGCCAGGTAATCGGAGCCCTTATGACCGCATTGGCTGAAGCTCGGGCGGAGCGTGCCCAGTTGGCCTCACAGGCTCCTGCCAGCCCGCAACTCGCCACACTCGATGCAAAGGTCTCTGCGATCGAATCGCAAATCAGGATAGAGCGCAACAAAGTAGTGCGCGGACCTGATGCCCTCACACCTCAAATCAACGCTTATGAAGAGCTGGTGCTAACGCGGGAGATATCCGAGAAGGCGTTGACAGCTGCCCGAGCAGCTTACGAGGAAGCCAAAATCGACTCTCGGCGACAGCGGCTCTATCTTGAACGTGTTGTTGAACCTGACCGCCCCGACAAGGCTACACTACCTCGTCGGGGTCTCTCACTGCTGCTCACATTCCTAACCTGCCTCATGATCTACGGGATAGGCACGCTTATTTGGTCTGGCGTGCGCGAACATCGGCAAGTGTAATGATTTCTTCTGCCGAGCCCGAGGAGAACCTTGCTCTCCGCGTTACGTCTCTCGCGAAAGTTTACCCGGGAGCTCACAAACCCTTGGTTTTTAACAGGTTAGACTTCGAACTTCTCTGTTCGGAGAGGCTGGCTGTTCTGGGGCGCAATGGGCAAGGCAAATCCACGTTAATCAAGATCCTAGGTGGAGCTCTCCAACAATCTTCTGGCACAGTGGATTGGCGCGTGAGGCCGTCTTGGCCTATCGGCTTTGGCGGAGGCTTTCAGGGCAGCCTCTCGGGTTTAGACAATATCCGTTTTCTTGCGCGCCTCTACAGACAGGATTTCAAGATTTTACGAGATCGCGTCGATGATTTCGCGGAGCTGGGCCCAAAGCTGCTTGACCCTGTAAAACACTATTCTTCCGGAATGCGGGCCAGACTGGCTTTTGGTCTGTCACTTGCGATTGAGTTTGAATGCTATCTGATCGACGAACTAGTAGCAGTGGGAGACGCACGTTTTCAGCAGAAGTGTCAGGAGGAACTTTTTGAGCGGCGGAAGGAGAGGACATTCCTCATGGCGTCCCATGACACTCATCTTATTGCTCGTCTCTGCGACAAGGCCCTGATAATCGAAAGCGGACGCGCTCGGATGTTTTCCAATATAGATGAAGCCCTGGATATCTACTCTTGGCTGAGATCCGCATGAAAGAACACCCGCTATGCGTACTGATCATTCCCAGCTTGGCGAGCGGGCATTTGCGGGCATCTTTAGAACAGGAGGCACAGAACCAAGGCTGGAGCTACGTGGCTGCGGGCCGCTCTCTCGACGATGACGTCATCTCACCACACACGCTGATCGTTAGCGAAAGCGTCTCAGCCTTCAAGGGGTTTCCGGCGCAATGTGTGACAATTGTTCATACAGATCCCGATAGCGTTGTTGAGCTTTTTTGGCAGATGGATCCGGTAGAGCGGCGCTACCTTGTCGGACGCGCTTCCATCTTCCTTGCGGAAGCCGAAGCCCTGGCTAGAGAAGGCGCTAGGGTTGTCCGGAATCCTGCCGACCTTCACCTAGGCGCTCCCTTCCGTCCAATTTCCCTACACAAAGTACCCAGCGATCATCCGATGGGTGTCCTCGGGATGTTCGACGAACTGCCGTGTCGGCCGGGCTGTGTGACTAGTTGGCCGCCCACGTTGTTCCGATACACATCCGCGCCCACTGGCGCCACAGGCGCGGTTGGCGACATAGAACTTGTTGGGCCTCCGCGCGCTTTGGTCTTCGGACCCTACATCCACCTGCCGACCGGCTCCTGGCATCTGGCGCTCGACATCCACATCGAGGTGGAGGACACGCCTATATCACTTACAATGGAATGGGGTGATCACTTTGATAGCCCCGCATGCCCAGTGCGCTTCAAAAACAGCGGCTTATACCGTCTTGATTTTTTAGCAAATCTTGATGCGTCCCGCCCCGCCGAGCTTCGTGTTTCTATTCCTTCCGCGTCGCTACATGGCAGACTTCGGATATTGGGCGCAAGCGTATCCTATGTCGGCTCATCCAATCTTGACATCTCGAACTAGGTTACAAGACAGTCTTTGAACCTCTAATCCCATCGCCTTCACACCATTGAATACTGGGCAAACATAGTGAAGGCCGTTGTATGTATAATCCCTCTCTCCGCCTACTGTCCTTTGCAAGGCATCGAGATAGATGAGGGGATTTCTGTAGATATAGACGCCTGCAGAGGCATGTTCAGAAATTACTGCCTTCTCGACAGCCTCCACGAAACGCCCGCCGTCTTCTTTTATGTAACTATACATGTTGGCGTTAGAGGAAAAAGTTAACGCAACAGCCCCAATGTGGTCATCCCCGTCGAAGATGTCCTTTATAGAGAAGCTCTCAGCGCTGAATTCAATATCAGCCAAATCTATAATAAGCGGCTGACCTAGATCGCAGAGCGCAACGCCTGCCAACGCCGAGAAAGCGGCGCCATCGGAAAAGGCGCCGAGATAAATCACTTTCGACGACGGAAACCACTGTCGCAGTTTGGAAGTTGCCAAATCGCGCGAAGTCGCCGTGTCTTGGAGAATGAAAACGTAATCCAAGCAGTCACCGCCTAACCGGGACCACGGCCGCGAGTTCAGGCACCGAAGCAACAATGGAACGCCATCAATAAGGCGCTCCGCTTTTGTATGCTCCTGATCAAGTTCAAAATCTGGTCCAGCCAATGGGACGATTACAGTCAACTTAACTGTCCTCTATCCACGAGCCAAATAGGCAGAAAGATCATCAGGAGTACCGAGACCATGCATGGCGCTCCGATTCACCTCATACACGCCTATCTTGGCTCCCGCACGGATCATGTAGTTGTACACCGGGCACGTATAAAATTCCCCGTTCACGCGGTCGTTGCATGCGATCATGTCGATGGCAGCGCTGACGAAGTCAGATCCACGTGTGAAAAGGTAAATGCCTACTGTAGCGAGGTCTGATATCGGCCTTTTCTCAGCAACCTCAACCACGAGTCCATCATGGCCGAGCCTCGCAAAGGACCACTTAGGATCACGCTCTTCGTCACGGAAAACAAGAATAGATCCATCGAGTCCTCTGTCACGACAATCCGCGACATAGGCGTCTACATCGAAATCCACATATTGGTCTGAGTTGGCGACCAGCAACATTTCTGGCCCGTCGAACACCGTTCTAGCGAGAAGCAAGGTACAGGCTGTCCCTTCGGTCAGGCGATCTACAAGGTGCACAGTGACACCGCGTGACTCAACTTCTGCTACAGCTTCTGCCTCAGAAAGTACGTGCTCTTTTCTAAATAGAACGTGCACATTGGCCCCTTTTGGCCTCACATTACTAATGACCTTATCTATCATCGGTTGGCCATTGACATCTATAAAGGGCTTCGCTTTGCTGAAACCTGCCTGACGGAATCTGCTGCCTTCACCGGCAGCAGGGATAACTAGATTCATCGGCTCTCCCTTGCCTCGTTGCGCAATCGACTGGCTTAGCATTTCGTCTTCGAAAACTCGGATTTTCCCTGGCGTGTAGAAGCTATGATAATGTGAGGCATCAACGTGCCACGCTCCTACTTCCCCTCCGCCAAGTATGACCTCGTTCAGCGCCAAAGATGTATAAAACTTACCATCGACCCGAGCGTCATTTCTTAGGCACTGAGCGGCGGCTTGTACAAACTGCCGGGCTGTTTTAAAGTAATAAAACCCTGCAATCGCATGACGACTGATGACGCGCTTCTCTGCGGCCTGCGCGACAAGACCTCGCTCGTCGAGCTCCACGTATGACCACCGCGGGTGTACGCTCGGGAACGTAATGACACCAGCGTCAAAGTTTCGATGGCGGAAATAGTCCAATACGTCTGAATAAACGCAATCGATTATCTGATCGCTATTCGCAACTATGAGCTCTTCGTCGAGGTTAAGATGGTCTACAGCCATCAGCGCACTGCACAAAGCACCCTGTGTGACGGCCTTCAGTTGCAACGTTACGCTTTCATCGTCCGTAAGAATTTTGAACACATTGTCTAGAGAGAAACGAGCGACTTCCTCTTGTATAGCGATAAAAAAGAACCTCGCTTTGCCGATGCCGTTCAGGTTTTCAACAACCCTCTGGATCATTGGCGTCCCGCCAACATCTACTAGCGGCTTCGGAAAATAGTAGTGCTCAGTAGGAAAAAAGTCCGATGAACTAGCTATTGGTATAATTATCTGCATCAGACAGCCTCCAGTCGGGATATGGAATCAACGATCCGGCCGTACTGAACATCGTCAGGTACGCCGATTACCATCACGTGAGCTCCAGATGCGCGAGCTGCCGCTATTCCATGCTCATTGTCTTCTAAGATTAATGTCTCTTCGGGCGATACTCCTAGGAGGCCCATAGCCTTAACGTACATTTCCGGATCTGGCTTGGAACGTTGAACATCCTCATTTGAGACCAGAACGTCCAGGTAGGTCGTCAGACCCGAAAGCCGCATCATTAATTCGACCGACTGCCGAACCGAGTTCGAACAAACACCTAGCTTGCGGCCGTCCCTCTTCAATCTGGACAGAGCTTGGACATGGTTGAAGGTGGGACGACAGCGCTGCATAGCAATCTCGGCCGTCCGCGCCTGCTTGAGTTCGTTAATCAGCTCGTGCAGCCCTCGAGGAAGGCCGCGCGCGATACTTAGCATCTCTAACTTTCTTCGCGTCGGAAGTCCGTCGTACGTAGAAAGGTGCGCATCCCGATCAATGGTCATCCCGAACGCCGCCAGGACATCGTTGAGGGCCTCGTAATGCCATTCTTTGGCGTCGATCAGGACACCATCCATGTCGAAAAGTACCGCTTTGATCATATTGCTGCAGCTACCTGAGTTTTTGCGTTGAAGTACACGTCCGCAACGTCAGGAAAGTCGGTACAGAGCTGAACCGGGAAAGCCCCGTCCCCCGCCACCAGTGCGCGTTTCCACGCTTGCCATACTTCCGCGTGCGAGCGGCGGTGAAGTTCGGGCGAGACAAATGCGCTTGGTCTCCGCTCGATCAATGCCGAAGAAACAAGGCTTTCTTCGCCCTCGCCGGAAAAACAATCCCACCAAATCCCGCTAGCTTTATCGTCCAAAGGGGATCCGGCTTCATACTCGCTACGACGGGTGTAAAACTCGGCTCCAGCCCTCAGGTAGGGGAGCGTGTCTGGCACTGACATATCAAACACAAAATACCGCTCTACCTTACTCCGAGATATCGCCTCCACCAGCGGGGCGCAAAGTCCGTCGCATTTAACGTTGAGCGCTAGGACGCCCGGCCGTCCGAAAGCACGATGAATATCAAGCATTTGATCAAGCGTCAGCCCACCCTCTTTGGCCATGTCATGGCTGATCACAAGTACGCCATTGAGATCTCGAACATCTGTTTCCACCCCATAGCCCGCCTCGAAGGCGCGTTCGAACGCCACGATTTCGTTCTGCTCGTCTCGGCGTTTCCACCACCCCCGATGGGCGAGTATCTCTAACATCGATTTCTCCCAACCAATCAATTTATTGGGCGTCTACCGACGCCGCGCGCTTCACCGCCCTGCGTCTTCCACCCTTCTGGGCGCGCTTAAGCACGACTCGTTGGTGCTCAACATGATCGGACATGCGGGCGACGTGCTTGAACGCATCCAACGCACCCGAAGCGACTTGCTCAAACTCCGATTCTCGCGCTTCCTCGGCCAAGCCTCGCAGCAAATAAAAGCACAACTCAAACCCTCGGGCACCAGACACATAGAGATCCATGAGATTCTGGAGCTCAGAAGCCCCTCCTCCCACCAAAAGCCTAGATACTGCTACAAACTCAGCTGCCGCGCTGGCGAATACACCTTCCATAACTGGCGTGTCGGCCACTACAGACGTATTGCCAGAAAAATATTGAAGGTAAATCCCATTAAGCGCGCGCTTTTGAGTTATTATGTCTTGCGAAATCAGCACGTCCGACGGAACTTGCTCCTCGTATTTTTCGGCTCTATCAAGCCAAACTCGGTAGTACTCTCTCATGTTATCAATGCGGAAATTCCTTGGAACACTTCTGACACTCGCCAAATGATCATAGTCGTCACTCCTACCGAGCACATTAGCCGCATCAGACAGAAAAGATAATTCAGTCGCAACTTCAGCCAGGTATCGACGGACTTGATTGGGATAATCGCGACCGAACGACTGAAAGTCATAATCACTAAACAAGCCTCCAAGACCAGCACGCATCCTGTACCTGTGATCGTGAAAGAAGAAAGGTGATAATTTCGCCCCCATTATCGAAGAATAAATCTGATATTCGGGAAAAATATTGAAGTAGTCAGACTTATATGCGTCATCCAGGCGCAACTTCGAAAGTCGCTGCGTATGCCTAGGCGGCAAGAGCAATATTCTGTCTTCAAAGAAATATGGCGACCCTTCATCGGCGCCACTCACAAGTGCGCAGTCGGAATATTCGTGCGAACGCCAAATATCTAATATAAGCCGAATCATACGAGTGTAATTGGCGACCGATTGACAATCGTAATCGGCCCTTAACCTGATAACGTATGATTTCGGATCGACTATTTCGAGTCCGGAAACCAACTGCAGATGCTGTGCGATAAAGCTCGAGACGTCTCTATTTGTGATTGTTGGCGCGAAAAACGGACTGCCGGCATCGACAAACTGAACGCCGTTCGGCAAACACGCCCCATCTAGTACGTGCGGGAGCCGAGAAAGCTCATCAGTCCAGGTGGAGTAGATTACAGAGTCATAATGCTCCCTAGTCTCATTTATCGCCTCCATGAGACGCAGAAAGACCGCTCTATCGCGCACTTGACCCGTGATTAGGACAGTAATCATTAGTGCAACACCCTCTGCATAAGCGCGAGCTTGACAGCGTCACCCACCTCTACCGATCCAGCTTCCAACATCTTTAGAGACTGAAGTGCGGCTGGCGAACAGATCAATGCGGCCAGCAGCTCCTCTTTTTCGAGCTCAGTATTCCCGGTTTTACTATACACGCGCGCCAACTGGAGATGGGCATCCGCATCCGTTGGCTTCAGCTTCAGAGCTCGGCGGTAGGCCTCCTCCGCCTCAAGCGTGTTCCCAGAATCCTTGAGACAGTTACCCATCTGCACAATGTGGGCAAAACTACCTGGAACGAGCGCGAGACCTCGCCGATAGGCCGCAACCGCACCCTCCAGATTTCCTTGATCGCGATAAACATCGCCTTCGCGGAAAGCCTTTTTCGCGGCTGAGGCAACGAACGGCAACTTCGCACGCAAGTTTGAAATCCGCCGTAGCATAGCTTTCCGTCTGTTGGCCCGCATAGCTGCGCGCTCCTCCAGCGTTGCGCCTTTAAAGATCGTTTCGGCGCCCGCTGGGGTTATGATTCGCACGCGATACTCCAAGACCTCGACCTCAGAGAACACGCTGAAAACGACGGACGGCTGAGCCCTATTTCTACCAAGCTTCACCTCTTTTTGCGCGAGAAGGTTCACTCCATTCGATAGGACATCGAGCTTAACCACGGGGCCTAGGTCGGGCACCGCAAAATTAAACGTGACTCGATACCGCCCTCTCGCGACGGGCATGTAAGGACCGAACACGACATGGCGCTCAATATCCCTGGGCGGAATTATAATTCCATGGTCGCTCGGCTCGCCGCCAATTGTAGAGAACCTGCTGTGCAAAAGCTCAGCCCGCGGGCCCGCTATGGCGCTGGACGGCTCGGCAGTCTGAAGCGCCAGCATTGATCGGTAGGCCTCAATATCGTGCCTGGTGACGAAGTTTTCGCCATATTCGATAGCCGTCTCAACGATACTTTCATCTGCCAACGTTGCAGCGCGACGTTCTATTCTCTCCCTTAGAGCCGCTGTGGAACGGCTGGCAGTCACGCCGCGGAAAGCCGGTGCAACTCCGCCGTTAAGCGCAGCGGTCAGTTGAGCACGCACATGTTTGCGGCTGTACGCTCTTGCGAGCTTTTCCTGGAGCACCACGACCTCATCGACAACAGCAGGGTCATCTAGAGCCTCAATTGCTGCAGCAAACGAGGCACGATCAAATTGATCGAAGCAAAGGGGATGGCCGTGGAGAAGTTCGTTCAGCGCGGTTCGAGACCAAGCTATAACGGGCACACCACACCGCATCGCCTCGAACACGGGAAGACCAAAGCCTTCATGTTCAGAAAAACACACGAAAGCGTCAGCATTTCGGTATAGTTCACGAAGTCGATCTTCATCCACCTCCCCATGAAATTTGACGCTGGCGCCGCTCTTCTCGCACAAATCGCGCAAACTCTTGTTGAAGGCAGAGGACGACGAATCATGTCTTCCGGCAAAATCCACATGTACTTTTCGATTTAATTTACTTTCTATAAATTTGGCGAGCTCAACGACATGAGAATGCCCCTTGTGAGCAACTACCCGACTAACAAATAAGAGCCGGATACTGCCATCTCTGACGTGAGAAATTCGGCGTTCCGATCGGATGTCCAAATATCTACTAGCGGGAAAAACAACTGAGGAAACAGTTCCCCCGCCGCTCAAGGCGTCAAGTTGACGAGCTGTAAATTTGGAGTTTACCCAAAACTCTATATTCGGAATCCGAATCAAATCTATAATTGATTCGAAACCCTTCACGCATCGCTCAGCAAGACGGAGATTGTGCGACGCATAAAACCAAGGCGGCGTATTATTGTGCCACCTCACAATAGTTCTTCCGCGACGCTTGGCTATAAATTCATCAAACTCCTGCCATCCGTCACAGTAGTGATAAATTATCGTTGCTGTGTCAGCTAAATCCGACTGAATCAGCTCAGATATAGGGTATATTTTGATATCAGAATATCTTTCTTGGTCGTATCGCTCTGAAAATATTCTAACGTTATCGCCTCCAACAATATCTAATAGTTGAATATATTGAAATACAGCATCATAGCCAATGGAGTCGCTCTTCTCGAAGAGACCTTGGACAGCAACTGCTATCATTGGAAAACAACCTGCTTCTGCCTGAGACGTTCGTCTACTCCCTCGCCGTCGATAGCTTGAAAAGCTCCCGCCGCGCAGGTCGTAACCCCTAGCACTCAGAGCGCAATTTTTTCAAAGATTCAACAGCGCCGGATCCCCCCCTTGGGCCGCGATGTTCACGCTGATCGCCTTTTCCGCCGCATAGCGGATCAGGCTGTTCGGCCCTCCGGCCTTGGGGCCGGTGCCCGACAGGCCCTCGCCGCCGAAGGGCTGGACGCCGACGACGGCGCCGGTGATGGAGCGGTTGACGTAGACGTTGCCGGCGGGGACCAGGGCCGTCACCTCGGCGGCGAAGGCTTCGATACGGCTGTGGACGCCCAGGGTCAGGCCATAGCCGCGCGCGGCTAGGCGCGAGGCGACCGATTGCAGCTCGGACGGCTCGTAGCGGTAGATGTGCAGGATCGGGCCGAACACCTCGCGCTCCAGGAAGTCAGGCGTGGGGATCTCGGCGATGGTGGGGGCGAACAGATCGCCCTTTTCCGAACCCAGCGGCAGGGCGGCGCGGGCGATCACCTTGGCTTCGCGGGCCAGACGTTCGACGTGGGCCTCCAGGGCGCGGCGCGATTCAGAGTCGATGACGGGGCCGATGTCGGTCTTGGGATCGGCGGGGTCGCCGACGGTCTGGACCGCCAGGGCGCCCTTCAGCCCCTCGATCAGGGCGTCGGCCGACTCCTTGGGCGCATAGAGGATGCGCAGGGCCGAGCAACGCTGGCCGGCCGAGCCGAAGGCGGACTGGATCACGTCGTCGATCACCTGCTCCTTTAGAGCCGTGGTGTCGATGAACATGCCGTTCAGTCCGCCGGTCTCGGCGATGAAGGGAATGATGGCGCCGGGGCGGGCGGCGATCGACCGGTTGATGGCGCCGGCCGTGTCGGTGCCGCCGGTGAAGGCGACGCCGTCGACGCCCGGATGGGCGACCAGGGCCGCGCCGACCGTCTCGCCGCGTCCTGGAACCAGGGCCAGAAGATCGGGGTTCAGGCCGGCCTTGTGATACAGGCGCACCGCCTCCGCCGCGATCAGGGGCGTCTGTTCCGCCGGCTTGGCCAGGACAGCGTTGCCGGCGGCCAGGGCGGCGGCGATCTGGCCGGTGAAGATGGCCAGGGGAAAGTTCCACGGGCTGATACAGGCGAAGACGCCGCGCCCGTGCAGGATCAGCTGGTTGGTCTCGCCGGTCGGTCCCTTCAGGGTCTGGGGCGCGGCGAAGTCGCGCTCGGCCAGCAGGGCGTAGTATCGGCAGAAGTCGGCGGCCTCGCGCACCTCGGCGACGCCGTCGTTCAGGGTCTTGCCGGCTTCGCGGCTGAGCAGGGCGACCAGTCGGTCCAGATCGGCTTCCAGGGCGTCGGCCATGGCGCGAAGGACGACGGCGCGTTTGGCTCCGCCTTGGCGGTCCCAATCGATCTGGGCGCGGCCGGCGGCTTCGACGGCGGCGTCTATGTCTGTGCTCGTCGCTTCCGAAACATGGCCCAGCACCTGGGACCGGTCGAACGGATTGGTCACCGCCTGAGGGTCGATCCCGGCGCGCAGCTTGCCGCCGATGATCGGGCCAGAGGTCAGCTTCTCGCGGTCGACCAGACCCAGCGCCCGGGCGTGGGCCTCGCGGTCGGCGGCCTGGGAATAGTCGCGGCCGAGGGAGTTCTGACGATCGCCGTACATGTCTTTGGGAACCGGAATCTTGGGGTGGCGGTCGGGCGCCTGCTCGACCAGGGAGATGGGATCGGCCGCGACGGCCGAGGCGGGCACCCGCTCGTCGAGCAGGGCGTGGACGAAGGAGGAGTTGGCGCCGTTTTCCAGCAGGCGCCGCACCAGATAGGGTAGAAGCTCCTCATGTCCGCCGACCGGAGCATAGGCGCGAACGATGACGGTCTCGTCCTTCCACGCCTCCTGCGCCGCGTCGTAAAGAGCCTCGCCCATGCCGTGCAGCCGTTGATGCTCGACCGCGACGCCGCGATCCCGCGCCATGCGGCGGACGGCGGCCAGGGTATGGGCGTTGTGGCTGGCGAACTGGGAATAGAGGGCCGGCGCCGCCTCGATCATGGCGCGGGCGCAGACCAGATAGTTCAGATCGGTCGCCGCCTTGGTGGTGAAGACCGGGTAGTCGGTGCGGCCGAAGACCTGGGCGCGCTTGATCTCCGTGTCCCAATAGGCGCCCTTGACGAGGCGCACCATCAGCCGGCGACCAGAGCGGCGGGCCAGGTCGGCGACCCGCTCAATCGTCTCCAGCCCGCGCTTCTGATAGGCCTGAACCGCCAGGCCCAGCCCCGTCCAGCCGCCGAGCGACGGCTCGTGCGCCAGCCGATCGAGCAGTTTCAGCGACAGGGCCAGACGGTCCGCCTCCTCGGCGTCCATGGTGAAGTTGATGTCGTACTTCGCCGCGATCTGTGCCAGGTGGAGAATGCGGGGGTAGAGGCTCGTCCAGACCTCGTCCTCATGCGTGGCCTCGTAGCGGGGCGAGAGGGCCGACAATTTGACCGACACGCCATGGCCGTGCTCCGGCCCCTGGCCCTTGGCCGTCCTGCCCACCGCCTCGATGGCGTCGGCGTAGATGCGTTCATAGCGGTCGGCGTCGGCCAGGGTCCGGGCGCCTTCGCCCAGCATGTCGAAGCTGCACAGCCAGCCTTCCCTGTTCGAGCGTTTCAGCGCGCTCTGGATCGTGCGGCCGACGACGAACTGCTCGCCCATGATCTTGACGGCGGTGGCCACCGCCTGACGGATCACCGGCTCGCCCAGACGACCGGCGATCCGCTTCAGAAAGCCCGGCAGGTCGCTGCGCGCCTGGTCGTCCACATCCACCAGCTTGCCGGTCAGCATCAGGCCCCAGGTGGAGGCGTTGACGAAGAGACTGTCGGACTGACCCAGGTGCGCGGCCCAGTCGGCCGAACCGATCTTTTCGGCGATCAGCCGATCGCGCGTCTCCTCGTCCGGCACGCGCAGCAGGGCCTCGGCCAGGCACATCAGGGCCAGGCCTTCGCGGGTGCCCAGGCTGAATTGCTGCAGGAAGCTTTCGACCACCCCCTGCTTCTTCTGGCTGCGGCGGGCCTGTTCGACCAAGGCCACGGCTTCGGCGACGACCGCGGCGCGTTCGGCGGCGTCCAGCGGAACGCGGGCCAGATTGTCGGCGACCACGGCCTTTTCATCGCGGAACTTGTGATGGTCCAGCTCGTCCCAGAGGGCCAGGGACGAGGGTGAGAAGGCGGGCGGGGTCATCGGCGACAAATCCTGTGGATTTTAGCCGTATATGCCGGAGTTCGTTGAAGGTGCTTCGTATGATATACGCCAAAGCCGAAGATCGTTCGTGAAAGGGCGTGATTTCCGATGACGGATTTGGATCCGGTAGACCGACGCATCCTGCGTGTGCTGCAGGCCGACGGTCGCATCTCCAACGCCGAACTGGCGCGCCGATGCCACCTCTCGCCCGCCGCCTGTTTCGAGCGGGTCAAGCGGTTGCGCGACCGGCAGGTCATCACCGGCTACGCCGCCATGGTCGATCCCGCCCAGGTCGGACGCGACCTCCTGATCTTCGTCGAGGTTCTGCTGGACCGCACCACCGGCGACGTCTTCGAAGCCTTCGCCGCTGCGGTGCGCACACAGCCCGAGGTGCTGGAATGCCATATGGTCGCCGGCGGCTTCGACTATCTGATCAAGGCCCGCGTCGGCGACATGGACGCCTATCGCGCCTTTCTAGGAGACGTGCTGGTGCGCATGCCGGGGGTCCGCGAAACCCGGACCTATGCGGTGCTGGAAGAGGTGAAGTCGACGACCGTACTGCCGATTTGATCCACCGGCACCACTATAGTGAAACTTTGGATCGGCAAAAGGCGTGACGGTGGGGGGGCGACTACCCTAAGACACGTAATCATCTGACACATCTCGGCTAGACGAATGACCACCATCTATCCCGTCATCATGTGTGGCGGCTCTGGCACGCGCCTGTGGCCTGCGTCGCGGCCGTCGCGGCCTAAGCAATTCATACCGCTGGCGGGCAACCGATCGCTGTTCCAGGAGACCGCCGCCCGCGTGGCCGCACTCGTGGACGAAGCCGGGGAAGTGGTTGTGGTTGGCGGCGCTGCTCACAAGCAGACGATCCTGGATCAGCTCGAAGCGATTGGCGTCAAGGCCGCCATTATCTTGGAACCCGAGGGACGCGACTCCTCAGCCGCCATGGCCGCGGCCGCCTTTTGGACGGCGCGACATTCACCAGAAGCCATCAATCTCTTTGTCGCTTCAGACCACCACATCCCGGACCCCCGAGCGTTTAGGCGGTCTACTGCGGAAGCTGTCACCGCAGCGGTTGAAGGGCGCATTGTGACCTTGGGAGTTGTTCCTTCGGAGCCCTCCTCCGCCTACGGCTATATTGCGCCAGCCGGCCAGGGGCTTTCGGACGTACTGGCATTTGTGGAAAAGCCCGATTCGGCGACGGCCCAACGCTACATAGCCGAGGGCTACCTTTGGAACAGCGGCAACTTCATCGTTCGCGCCGATGTACTCGTCAAGGAGATCGGCGAACGCGCGCCCGCCGTTGGAGAGGCGGTTCGCATCGCACTGGAACAGGCGGAAATCGAGGGATCATGCTTGACGCTGGGCGATGGTTTCAAATCAGCGCCAAAAATTTCCATCGACTATGCCGTTATGGAAAAGACAACTCGAGCGTCCGTGCTCCCTGTCCAATTTGATTGGTCGGATCTCGGCGCCTGGGATGCGGTGCACGCCTCGGGCGAAGGCGATGTGGGCCTTCACATACTGGAAGATTCTGAAGGTTGTTTGGTCAGAGCCTGCGACGGCGTCATGGTAGCGGCTATTGGACTGAGGGATGTCGGCGTCATTGTTGAACGAGACGCGGTCCTGGTCACTGATCTCAAGAGAAGCCAGGACGTCAAGCGAGTGGTCGAGCGATTGAGGACGTTGTCGCCGCAGCATCTCGATTTTCCTGCTGATCCCTCTCCGGAGTCTCTGGAGGCCGGCGCGGCCCGCTTCGCGACTTGGATGAGGCAGGCCGCCCTGCCGGTCTGGTCCACCCTCGGGCAGGACGCAGCAGGCGGCTTTGAAGAGGTCCTGGCGCTGGACGGCCGCCAAATCCCGGCGTCACGCCGCGCGCGAGTCCAGGCGCGCCAACTGCAGGTGTATGCCGAGGCTGGCAGACAAGGCTGGCGGGGCCCCTGGAGAACCGTCGTGGCCAGCGGGCTTGATCGGCTTCGGACGGCCTATCTCCGACCGGACGGACGCATGCGCGCGCTGTTGACGGCCGACGGATTACCTTTGGAAGAGACACCAGCCGTTTACGATCAGGCCTTCTTGCTTTTCGCCCTTGCAGGCGTTTTCGCTGCGACCGGCGAGGCTGGGTTGGAGGGCGAGGCCGCCACCTTACGCGATCTGTTGGCTCAAGACGCCGATACGATCGGGGGATTGAGGGAAGTGGGAGCCCATCCCTATCAGTCGAACGCCCATATGCACCTTCTCGAAGCGGCCCTGGCCTGGGAGCAGGCGGGCGGAGACGCCTCCTGGTCCGCGCTGGCTGAACGTATTGTCCGGCTGGCCCGTACGCAGTTCATCGACCCTGAGACCGGCAGCCTTCGCGAGTTTTTCGATGCGAATTGGGCACCGGCACCCGGTGAAGACGGCCGCCTGATCGAGCCAGGTCATCAATTTGAATGGGCTTGGCTTATGGCGCGCTACGGCCGCCGACGCAACGACCCAGGAACGATCGCCGATGCTTGGCGGCTTTACGAATCCGGTCTCAGAGGCGTCCACCGCAAACGCGGGGTCGCTGTTGATGCGATGGACATAGGCGGCGGGGTTCGCAGCGCACGTTCACGCCTGTGGCCACAAACTGAATGGTTGAAGGCGTCCCTGATCTTGGCCGAGCTGAGTGAAGACGGACGACGCGACGCCTGCCTCGACCAGGCCGCCCGCGCCCTGCGCGCGCTCTGGCGCTATCTTACGCCCCAGGGCCTCTGGCATGACAAGATGCTGGAAGACGGCAGCTTTATCGATGAACCCGCGCCGGCGAGTTCCTTCTACCATATCATGGCCGCCTATGGTCAGTTGAGGGAAACCATCGACGCCCTGTTCCCTGAGAAGGCGCCACCCTTGGGCCTGTCCTGACGATTTGTTAGGAGCGGAAGACGGCTCCATCACGTCAGACGTCAGACCGTCTCGCCATCGTCATTCGAACCGTCTAGAAGTTCCGCCCTTACTCAACGGCTCAGGGTCCGCCCGCCTCCATGCGCATCGTTCTGGCCACCGACGCCTGGGAACCTCAGGTCAATGGCGTCGTCCGCACCCTGACCCGCACGGTCGCGGAATGCCGCGACATGGGCCATGAGGTGGAGGTCATCGAGCCCAGCCTGTTCAAGACCATCCCCTGCCCCACCTATCCGGAGATTCGGCTGGCGCTGGGGGCCGAGGAAGAAATCCGCGAAATGCTGCGGGCCTTCGAGCCGGAGGCCGTCCACATCGCCACCGAGGGGCCGATCGGCATCGCCACGCGCCGCATATGCGTGGAATGGAAACTGCCCTTCACCACCAGCTACCATACCAAATTCCCGGAATATGTCTCGGCGCGTTTTCCGATCCCGGTCCAGGTCGGCTACGCCTATATGAAGTGGTTCCACAAGCCGTCGGGCCGTCTGATGGTGGCGACCCCGACCTTGCGTGACGAACTGGTCGAGCACGGCTTCAAGAACGTTTCGCCCTGGTCGCGCGGCGTGGACACCGAGGTGTTCCGGCCCGACCTCGAGCCCATCTATGAGGAGATGGGCGCAAAGGACTGGCCTCGCCCCTTCTTCCTGAATGTCGGCCGGGTGGCGGTGGAGAAGAATATCGAGGCCTTCCTGGAACTCGACCTGCCCGGCACCAAGATCATCGTCGGCGACGGCCCCGCCCGCGCGGAACTTCAGGAAAAATACCCCGACGCCAAATTCCTGGGCGCGCGGTTCGGCGACGAGCTGGCGCGGTGCTTTGGTGACGCCGACGTCTTCGTCTTCCCCAGTTGGACCGACACCTTCGGCCTGGTGATCCTTGAGGCCATGGCGGCCGGCACGCCTGTGGCCGCCTATCCCGCCCATGGGCCGATCGACATCATTCCCGGGTCGAACGCCGGGGTGATCGACGACGACCTAAAGACGGCCTGCCTGAAATGCCTTGATCTGGATCGGGCGACCGTGCGGGCCTATGCGGAAAAGTTCAGCTGGCGGGCGTCGGCCGAGCAGTTCGTGGAAAATCTGCAGCCCTATCCTGAGCCCGAACGCGGCCGTTTCTGGCGACGCCTGCGCCGCATCGCCCGCATCCGTAAACGCGCCGCCGCTTAGCTCTGCGCGGCCGTCAACTCTCACCACCGATAAGCTTACGCCTTCAAGGACGCACCATGCTCAAGCCCCGCCAGGACCTGAAGCCGAACACGGCCGCCTATGAGACAGAGCCCTTGGTCAAGCCGACGGGGTTTCGCGAATATGACGCGCGCTGGATCTTGGAAAAAGAAATCAACCTCCTGGGCGTTCAGGCCCTGGGGCTGGGGCTGGCGACCTATGTCCATGAGATCGGCGTGGCGCCGAAGATCGTCGTCGGCCACGACTTTCGCGGCTACAGCCTCAGCGTCAAACAGGCTCTGATCCTGGGCCTTCTGGAAGGCGGGATGGAGGTGCTGGACGTCGGCCTGGCCCTGTCGCCCATGGCCTATTTCGGTCAGTTCGAACTGGACGCGCCCTGCGTGGCCATGGTCACCGCCAGCCACAACGAGAACGGCTGGACCGGGGTCAAGATGGGGGCGAACAAGCCTCTGACCTTCGGCCCCGAGGAGATGGGCCGGCTGAAGGAGATCGTGCTGAACGGCGAGGGCGTGGCCCGGTCTCACGGCAGACTGGTCCGGGTCGAGGACTTCCGGGAGACCTATGTCGCCGACGTGGCCTCCAAGGTGCAGATCAAGCGGCCGCTGAAGGTGGTGTGCGCCTGCGGCAACGGCACGGCCGGCGCCTTCGCGCCCGACGCCCTGCGCCGGATGGGCGTCGAGGTGATCGAGATGGACACAGACCTCGACTACACCTTCCCCAAATACAATCCGAACCCGGAAGACCACGCCATGCTGGTGCAGATGGCTGAGCGGGTGAAGGAGACCGGCGCCGACCTGGCCCTGGGCTTCGACGGCGACGGGGATCGCTGCGGCGTGGTCGATGACACGGGCGAGGAGATCTTCGCCGACAAGATCGGCCTGATGCTGGCGCGCGACCTGTCCAAGGTCCACCCGAACAGCACCTTCGTCGTCGATGTGAAGTCGACCGGCCTCTACAAGACCGACGAGATCCTCAAGGCCAACGGCGCCGAGGTGGTCTATTGGAAGACCGGCCATTCCTACATCAAGCGCAAGACGGCCGAACTGGGCGCCCTGGCCGGGTTCGAGAAGTCGGGCCACTTCTTCATGGCCGGCGACCTGGGCTACGGCTATGACGACGGCCTGGTGGCGGCAGGCGCAGTCCTGGCCATGCTGGACCGCAATCCCGGCAAGAAGCTCAGCGAGCTGAAGGCCGCCCTGCCCGACGCCTGGACCAGCCTGACCATGTCGCCCCATTGCGACGACGAGCTGAAGTACGGGGTGCTGGAGCGGATCGTGAAGGAATACGCCGATCTGGCCGCAGCGGGCGGCGAGATCCTGGGGCGCAAGATCGTCGAGGCCATCACCGTCAACGGGGTGCGGGTGCACCTGGAGGACGGCTCCTGGGTCCTGGTCCGCGCCTCGTCCAACAAGCCGGAGCTGGTCGTGGTGGTCGAGAGCATGCGCTCAGAAGACGACATGCGCGACCTGTTCCGCAAGGAGATCAAGCCGCGCCTGGCCGCCTATTCCGAGATCGGCGCCTTTAATCAGGAAATCTAAAAAGGCTGAACCAATCCGGCCGATCGTCGCTTCTTGCAGGTCTGCTGCTGGAGGTGGGGTTGCCGCGCTATTTCTTTCATACCCAGAACGGGGACCGCATTCGCGACGACCAGGGCGAGGACCTGCCGAACGTCGACGCCGCACGAGAGGAGGCGGTCACGATCCTGGGGGAAATTCTGCGCTATCGCAGCGCCGGATTTTGGGACACGGGCGTCTTCAGCGTCATCGTCACCGATGCAGAGGGCGTGACGGTGGTCAGCGTTACGGCCAAGGCGTCCCAAGAGGCCCCCCAGGGTTGGGCCTTGGCGGACGCCGACGAATGAACGCCGTCCCAACCGATCCGACCATAAGAACCCTGGTCGATAAGCTGGCGCTTCGCGACCGGCTGTCGCCCGAGGAGATCGCCGCCCTGGACAAGGTGCTCGGTCCGCCGAGGAAGGTCCGCAGCGGGGCGGACTTCGTCCAGCGCCACGGCCATCCGACCCACAGCACCCTTCTGATTAGCGGCTTCGCAGCGCGCCATGTGTCCCTCGCCGACGGCGGCCGGCAGATCACCGAGATCAATGTCGATGGCGACTTCGTCGATCTGCACAGCCTGCTGATGAAGCAGATGGATCACGGCGTGCAGGCCCTGACGGACTGCGTCATCGCCCAGGCGCCGCACGCGGAACTTATCGCCCTTACGGAAAATCACCCGCATCTGGCCCGACTGCTGTGGCTGGACACCTTGATCGACGCGGCGATCCACCGGCAGTGGCTGGCCGTCATCGGCCGCCGCAGCGGCCTCGGCGGCCTGGCCCATCTGTTGTGCGAACTCTATTTGCGCCTTGAGGTCGTGGGACAGGCGGAAGACCGAAGCTTCAGGCTTCCACTGACGCAATCCGTACTAGGCGATATGCTGGGCCTGTCGACGGTCCATATCAATCGTCTGGTCGCCGAGTTGCGCGCCCAGGGCCTGGTCAACTGGACCGGCGGCCAAGTCGAAATCCTGGATTGGCCGCGGCTGGCCGCGATCGCGGAATTCGATCCCGCCTATCTGCGTCTGCAGCGAGAACCGGTGTGACCCGCGCCCCGCGCGTCACTCCACCGTGACGGACTTGGCCAGATTGCGGGGCTGATCGACGTCCGTGCCTTTCTGAACGGCCGTGTAGTAGGCCAGAAGCTGCATCGGCACGGCGTAAACCAAGGGCGCGATCAGGGGGTGGCAGTCCGGGGCGTGGATACGGCGAATGCCGGCGCCGTGCGGGTCGGGGGCGTTTTCCGGGGCGATCATGATTACGGGGCCGCCGCGCGCGGCGACTTCCTGCAGGTTTGAGGCGGTCTTTTCGAACACATCGTCCAGGGGGGCCAGGGCGATGGTCGGGGTTTCCTCGTCGATCAGGGCGATCGGGCCGTGCTTCAGCTCGCCGGCGGCGTAACCCTCAGCGTGGATATAGCTGATCTCCTTCAGCTTCAGAGCGCCCTCCATGGCCAGGGGGAACATGGCGCCCCGGCCCAGGAACAGGATGTCGTCGGCCTTGGCCAGATCCTGGACCACGGCGCGGATGCTGGCGTCCATGCGCAGGGCTTCGGCGATCAGGCGAGGGCTTTCGAACAGGGCCTTGACCAGTTCCGCCTCCTGGGCCGCGTCGATCCGACCACGCGCCACGCCGGCCGCGACGGCCAGGGCCAGCAGGGCCGCGACCTGGGCGGTGAAGGCCTTGGTCGAGGCGACGCCGATCTCCGGCCCGGCATGGGTGGGCCACAGCACCTCGGCCTCACGCGCCATGGAGGAGGAGTGGACGTTGACCACCGCGGCCGTCTTCAGCCCCTGGGCCTTGCACCAGGTCAGGCTGGCCAGGGTGTCGGCGGTCTCCCCCGACTGGCTGACGGCGACGGCCAAGGTCTTGGGCGACACCGCCGGCGAGCGGTAGCGGAACTCGGAGGCGATCTCGACGTCGCAGGGCAGGCCCGCCAGCCTTTCAAAGGCATAGCGACCGATCTGGCCGGCGTAGAAGGCGGTGCCGCAGGCCACGATCTGAATCCGCTCGACGGCGGCGAAGTCGATGGCGTTCGTCTTGGCCTTTCCGGTCACCAGATCGAGGTATTCCGACAGGGTGTGCTGGACGCTGTCGGGCTGTTCATGGATTTCCTTCTCCATGAAGTGGCGGTATTCGCCCTTCTCGACCATGGCCGAGGAGGCCGAGACCTGGACGACGGCGCGTTCGACCGGCTTGCCGGCGACGTCGAACATCTGGGCGCCGGTTCGGGTGACGGCGACATAGTCGCCCTCTTCCAGGTAGGAGATCTTCTGGGTGAAGGGCCCCACGGCCAGGGCGTCAGAGCCCAGATACATTTCATCCTCGCCCCAGCCGACGACCAGGGGGCTGCCGCGGCGGGCGCCCAGGATCAGATCGTCCTCGCCGTCGATCAGCACCGCGAGGGCGTAGGCGCCGGTCAGACGGTCCAGAGTGATCTTGAACGCCTCCAGGGGGCTACGACCAGTGTTGAGCTCGGCGTCCAGCAGGTGGGCGATGACCTCGGTGTCGGTCTGGCTTTCGAAGACATGGCCCTCTGCGGCCAGTTCCGCCTTCAGCTCGGCGAAGTTCTCGATGATGCCGTTGTGGACCAGGGTGACGCGGCCGGCCTTGTGCGGGTGGGCGTTGGCGGTGGTGGGCGCGCCGTGGGTGGCCCAGCGGGTGTGGCCGATGCCGACCGTGGCCTTCAGCGGCGCTTCGGCCAGGACGGCTTCCAGATTGCGGATCTTGCCCTGGGCGCGCCGGCGCTCGACCGCGCCGTCCACAACGGCGGCGACTCCGGCGGAGTCATAGCCTCGGTATTCCAGCCGTTTCAGGCTGTCGATCAGCCGGGGAACGACGGGTCCATTGCCGGTGACGCCGATGATGCCGCACATGCGCTGGGAACTCCGAAGAGGAAGGAAACAGAAGGGCGCCGCTTTGCACTGGCGGCGATCCGGGGCTAAGCCACGCATCAGACCCCACCCGCCGTCTAGGCAATCTTAAGGCGGACTGCATCAAAAATGGGGTTTCGGAACGTTACCCGAAACGAAGGACGACGCCTTGGGCGACAGGAAATATTTCGGCACCGACGGCATTCGCGGGCGCGCCAACACCTATCCGATGACGGCCGAGGTCGCGCTGCGCGTGGGTCTGGCCGCAGGGAAACTGTTCCGCACCGGCGACGACCGCCGCCATCTGGTGGTGATCGGCAAGGACACGCGCCTGTCGGGCTATACGATCGAGCCGGCCCTGGTCGCCGGTTTCGCCTCAGTGGGCATGGACGTGCGCACCTTCGGCCCGGTGCCGACGCCGGGGGTGGCCATGCTGACCCGGTCGATGCGCGCGGACCTGGGGGTGATGATCTCGGCCTCGCACAACGACTATGCCGACAACGGGATCAAGCTGTTCGGCCCGGACGGCTACAAGCTGTCGGACGAGATCGAGCTGAAGATCGAGGCCCTGATGGACGACGGCCTGGACCATGGGCTGGCGCCGTCGAACAAGCTGGGTCGGGTCAAGCGGATCGATGACGCCCAGGCCCGCTATATCGAGATCGCCAAACAGGCCTTCCCGAAACGGCTGTCGCTACAGGGCCTGCGGATCGCCGTCGATTGCGCCAACGGCGCCGGCTACAAGGTCGCCCCCACCACACTGTTCGAACTGGGGGCCGAGGTCTTCCCCGTGGGGGTGGCTCCGAACGGGACCAATATCAATGCCGAATGCGGCTCCACCCATCCGCAAACCCTGGTCGAGGCGGTCAAGCGATACCGAGCCGATATCGGCATCGCCCTGGACGGGGACGCCGACCGGGTCATCATCTGCGACGAGAAGGGCCAGGTGGTGGACGGCGACCAGATCATGGCCCTGGTCGGCCTGGACTGGGCCCGGCGCGGCCGGCTGGCGGGCGGCGGGGTGGTCGCCACCGTCATGTCGAACCTGGGGCTGGAGCGCAAACTGAAGTCGCAAGGCCTGTCGCTGGAGCGGACCAAGGTCGGCGACCGCTATGTGATGGAGCGGATGCGCGAGGGCGGGTTCAACATCGGCGGCGAACAGTCGGGGCACATCATCCTGCACGACCACGCCACCACCGGCGACGGCCTGATGGCGGCGCTGCAGGTGCTGGCGGTCCTGGTCGAGTCCGGCAAGCCGATGAGCGAACTGGCCCGCCAGTTCGACCCGGTGCCGCAGAAGCTGGAGAATGTGCGCTTCACCGCCGCAAAGCCGCTGGAGAACGAGAAGGTCAAGGCGGCGATCGCTGAGGCCGAGGCGGCGCTGAACGGCTCGGGGCGGCTGCTGGTGCGGCCCTCGGGCACGGAGAAGCTGATCCGGGTCATGGCGGAAGGCGACGACGCGGCCCTGGTGAAGCGGGTGGTGTCGGAGGTTTCGGCGGCGGTGAAGGCGGCGGGGTGACTTTCAAGACCCTCTCCCGCTTGCGGGGGAGACCATCCCCGGCGTTCGCGAAGCGAACCAGGGTCGGAGGGGGAAGTCTTCTTTCTTGCAGAAGCGGAACTTCCCCCATCGTCAACCGTCTCGCTGCTCTCTACGAGCTGACACTTCCCCCGCAAGCGGGGGAAGGTGGTCTGCGCCTGTCCGCGATTTCACTTGCGGGTCGAGACGACCGGCGCTCCATTGGGGTCAGACATACTCGCTGGGGCCTTCCATGATCGACCGTCGCCGCCTTCTTCTGTCCGCCGCTGCGGGCGCGGGTCTCGCCGCCGCCCACGGCCAGGCGTTTGCGCTGAACGCCCCGGCCGGCGACGCCGCCCAGTCCAAGGCCGCCCTGGCCGCCTTCATGGACCAGGCGTTCGAAAAGACCCTGGACCTCAGTCCCGAAACCGTGACCGCCTTCGGCCTGGACGCCGGCGCGCGCGCGGCCGCCAAGTCGCAGTTGACCGTTCCGACTGCCGAGAACGAGGAGAAGTTCCGCGCCTTCACCAGAGCCCAGCGGGCCGCGCTCGGCGCTCTGGATCGGTCGTCCATGGACGCCCAGGACGGCATCTACTACGACACAATCGCCGATAATCTGGACGGGGTGATCGCCACCTTCGCCATCCCCTACGGCCAGGGCGGCTGGCCCAATCCCTACCGGGTCAGCCAGCAGGGCGGGGCCTATCAGTCGACGCCGGACTTCCTGGCCAACCAGCATACGATTGAGACGGCCGAGGACGCCGACGCCTATGTGGCCCGCATCTCCGCCTTCGCCGACGTCCTGACCGCCGAGACCGAACGTCTGCGCGAGGACTACGCCCTGGGGGTGATCCCGCCGGACTTCATCCTGGCCAAGGCCATCGGCCAGCAGGACGGGATTCTGGCCACCGCCGCCGCCGCCTCGCCCATGGTCGCCTCGGTCGTGGACCGCACGCGGGCCAAGGGCCTGTCGGGGGACTGGGGCGCCCAGGTCGAGGCCCTGCTGACCCAAAAGGTCTATCCCGCCCTGTCGGCCCAGAACGCCCTGCTGAAGGCCGCCCTGCCGCGCGCCGGGCACGAGGCCTCGGTCCGCCGCCTGCCGCAGGGCCAGCAGTATTACGCCAACAGCCTGCGCTTCATCACCACCACCCGGCTGACGGCGGACGAGATTCATCGCACCGGCCGCGCCCAGATGGCCGAGCTGACCGCCCGCGCGGACACCCTGCTGAAGGCCCAGGGGCTGACCCAGGGCGCCGTGGCGGAACGGATCCGCGCGCTCGGCCAGGACCCGAAATACGTCTATCCGAACACCGACGCCGGAAAGGCCGAGCTGATCGAGAAGCTGAACGCCCAGATGGCCGACATGCAGGCCCGTCTGCCCGGCGCCTTCGGCCGCCTGCCCAAGGCTTCGGTCCAGATCAAGCGCGTCCCGCCTGCGGTCGAGGCTGGCGCGCCCATGGGCTACTACAACTCGCCGAGTCTGGATGGGTCGCGGCCGGGCATCTACTGGATCAATCTGAAGGACACGGCGGAATGGCCGTCCTGGACCCTGCCGACCCTTACCTATCACGAGGCCGCGCCGGGCCACCATCTGCAGATCAGTCTGCAGCAGGAGAGCGAGGCGGCGCCCAAATATATGAACCTGCTGGGCTTCTCCAGCTATGCCGAAGGCTGGGGCCTGTACGCCGAACAGCTGGCCGACGAGCTGGGGGCCTATGAAAACGATCCGATCGGCCAGATCGGCTATGTCCAGTCGCTGATGTTCCGGGCGGCGCGCCTGGTGGTGGACACCGGCATCCACTCGAAGGGCTGGAGCCGCGAACAGGGCATCCAGTACATGATGGAGGCCTATGGCGATCAGGAAGGGGCCGCCGTGTCCGAGGTCGAACGCTATTGCGGCTGGCCGGGCCAGGCCTGCGCCTACAAGGTCGGGCACAACGAATGGGTCCGCCTGCGCGAGAAGGCCAAGACCAGCCTGGGGGCCAAGTTCGACCTGAAGGGTTTCCACGACACGGCCCTGGCCGCCGGGGGCGTGCCCCTGTCGGTGCTGGAGCGGATCGTGGACGGCTGGATCGCGACCCAGGCTTAAGTAAGGGACCCTAGTCGGCGACTGTCAGCCCGTCGATCCGGCGCAGGCGATTGTGGATGTCGGTGGCGGCCACAGCCGCCTCGGCGGTGGCGACGGCGATCTGGTTGAGACCGCGCACCACGTCGCCCGCGGCGTAGAGGCCGGGCAGGCTGGTGGCCTGATGCAGGTCGACTTCGAGCCGGCCGTCGGCGGCCAGCCGGGCGCCGAGGCCCCGCGCCAGTTCGGCGTTCGGCGACACGCCCAGGGCGGAATAGACCAGGTCGAAGGCGCGGGTCCGGCCGCCCCAGCCCAGGGCCGTGACCCGATCCTGTTCCAGCACGACGCTTTCGAGCGGCGCCGCAATCAGCTCGACGCCCAGCCGGCGCAGTTCGTCGCCCTGGGTCAGGGCGTCGGGCGGGCCGATATGGATCAGGGTCACCCGGTCCGAATAGGTGCGCAGGAAGGCGGCCTCGCGCGCGCCCTTGTCGTCCTGCCCGATCACCGCCACGGCCTTGTCCGTCGCCTCATAGCCGTCGCAGATCGGGCAGATGCGAACCAGAGAGCGCTGAACCGCCCGTTCCACGCCGGGCAGGTCGGGGTGGTGATCCACGACCCCTGTCGCCAGGAGAACCGCCCGCGCGGGCATCGACCGGCCGCCGATCCGGGCGACGAAACCGTCGCCCGCGCCGGTCAGAGTCTCAACCCGTCCAGCCTGGATGACCGCGCCGAACTCCTCGGCCTGCTCGCGCATCCGCTTCAGGATGTCGGCGCCGGAGACGCCGGAGGGAAACCCCGGCATATTGTGGCTCAAGGGAATCCAGCAGGCGCGGGGTTCGCCCGCGTCGATCACCAGGGTGCGCCGTCTGAACCGGCCCAGATAGGTCGCGGCCGTCAGGCCGGCGGGCCCGGCCCCGATGATCAGAACCTCGGGGTCCGTCATCGGGTGCGCCAGGCGACGGGCCACAGATCGGACGGCACGCCGGCGCATTCGCCCATGACGCTCTCCTGCGTCAGGGTGAAGCCCTGCCCGGTCCAGGCCCAGGTCTGGGCCGCGCCGCAGTCGCCGATGCCGCGCCCCTTGGCGAAGGCCGACAGGATGCGGGTCTTGGGATCATAGGCGCCGTTGACGGTCGCATTGTCGGGCATGACCGGATCGGAGCCTGGGCCTTCCGTTCCGGCGAGGATCGCGGGACGAGGATCGCGGCCGCTCGGCCCCGTCAGATACCAGTTGTGAGTGACGTTATAGGCGCCTGCGCCGCAGGGCACGCCCCACAGCTCGGTCCGCGCGTCAAGTCGGGCGGACATGACCATGTCGCTGACGGCGGGCATGGCGGACTCTTTCAGGCAGTTTCCGACCTCGGTGCGGGCGCGCAGCGCGGCGGGCACGCGCTGGTTCTGATCACCGAACCCCGACTGGTCCACGGCCGGAGCGGGGGTGACGGTCGGCAGCGGCGGCGCGACCGGGACGAGGGCGGCCGGACGGGAGCCGCGTCGGATCAGGGCGGTGGGCGTGTCCAGACGGCCCTGTTTCTCGTCGATCCACAACAGGGCGGCGGCGGCGCCGTGCAGCGAGACTTCCTGGGTGGAAGCCCCGCGAATGGTCATGACCTTTCCCTGGGCAAGGGCGTCAAGGGCGCCGCGGACCCCAGTGCGGATTTCGCCGATGGGCGCGTCGGCGTTGCTCGCCTCGCTGAGCGCGGCCGGATAAGCGCGGCCGTCGATGGTCAAGCCGAGGGGGTTGGCGCCCTTGGCGTCGCCGTCGGGCCAGTAGCCAAACAGGATTTGCGGCTGGGCGTCCGGTCCGGGCGCCAGGGCGATACGGACCCAGCCGGCGGCGAAGTCGGGCGCGAAGCCGAAGGCCCAGCAGGTTCCGTCATTGCCGCAGGTGGCGCGCCAGTCGCGGAAGGTCTTGGTCTCGGGGCGAATTTGCAGCACCGGCGCGGCGACGGAGGGCGCCGCCGTACTGGCGGCCTTAGGCGCAGCAGGGGTCTCGGCCGCATCCTTATCGCCGCATCCGGCGACAGCGAACGCAGCCAGAACAAGAGAGGACAGGGGGACGCCGCGCGACAGTGCGTTCAGCTTCATGCCTTCTTCAACTCCGACGGCCTGTGCGCCGCGCGTGCGCCGGTCTTGGCGCTTTCGACGATATACTCCGGATTGTCCTCGGAGGCCGCAACCTTGTGGCCCTTGTTTCGGAGGTCACCTTCTTGACCACCTTGCCGGTCGTCACGCCCTGGCTGTGGTCCCATTTCACCTTGTCGCCGGCCTTGAATGTCTTGTCCGACATGGTTTCGCTTCCTGCTGCGTCGTTTCCTGCTCAGCGATCAGCCTGCGCATCAGTTCCGCATCGACCACCGGCGGCGCCTCGCAGAAGGTGACGATCCACTGATCCACCAGTCGGCGCTCTTCCTCCGTCATCCTGACGTCCGTGTCTGTTGCTGAGCCAAAGAGAAGTCCGGGCGCGCCAAAGGGTTCAGGCGGGATCTGCGTTATTCCGCGCGGCGACGATGGGCGGCGGGGTTTGCGCGGGCGCTTGGCCTCGCTATACCGCCGCCACGACATTCCCTTCCCCACAGTCACAGGCGGACCGCACGCATGGCCAAGATCAAGGTCGAAAACCCCATCGTCGACATCGACGGCGACGAAATGACCCGCATCATCTGGCAGATGATCAAGGACAAGCTGGTCTTCCCGTTCCTGGATCTCGAGCTGGACTATTACGACCTGGGCATGGAGAACCGCGACGCCACCGACGATCAGGTGACGATCGACGCGGCCCACGCCATCCAGAAGCACGGCGTCGGCGTGAAGTGCGCCACCATCACCCCGGACGAGGCCCGGGTGAAGGAGTTCGGCCTGAAGAAGATGTGGAAGTCGCCGAACGGCACCATCCGCAACATCCTGGGCGGCGTGGTCTTCCGCGAGCCGATCATCTGCTCGAACGTGCCGCGCCTAGTGCCGGGCTGGACCCAGCCGATCGTCGTCGGCCGTCACGCCTTCGGCGACCAGTACAAGGCCACCGACTTCCTGATGCCGGGCGCCGGCACCCTGTCGATCAAGTTCGTCGGCGACGACGGCCAGGTGATCGAGCATGAGGTGTTCAAGTCGCCGGGCGCCGGCGTCGCCATGGGCATGTACAACTTGGACGACTCGATCCGCGACTTCGCCCACGCCTCCTTCGCCTACGGCCTGGCGCGCAACTATCCGGTCTATCTGTCGACCAAGAACACGATCCTGAAAGCCTATGACGGCCGCTTCAAGGACATTTTCCAGGAGGTGTTCGACGCCGAATACGCCGAGGAGTTCAAGAAGCGCGGCCTGACCTATGAGCACCGCCTGATCGACGACATGGTCGCGGCCGCGATCAAATGGTCGGGCGGCTTCGTCTGGGCGTGCAAGAACTACGACGGGGACGTTCAGTCGGACGTCGTGGCCCAGGGCTTCGGCTCTCTGGGTCTGATGACCTCGGTCCTGATGACGCCGGACGGCAAGGTGCTGGAGACGGAAGCCGCCCACGGCACCGTGACCCGCCACTATCGCCAGCACCAGAAGGGCGAGGCCACCTCGACCAACTCGATCGCCTCGATCTTCGCCTGGACCCGCGGCTTCAAACACCGCGCCAAGCTGGACGGCAACGAGGCCCTGGGCGTCTTCGCCGACACCCTGGAGAAGGTGGTCGTCGAGACCGTGGAGTCGGGCGACATGACCAAGGACCTGGCCCTGCTGGTCGGCGATCAACAGGGCTGGCTGACCACCGAGGGCTTCCTCGACAAGGTCGCCGAAAACCTGAAGGCCGCCCTGCCGGACGTCGGCTGAGCCCGTCCTCAAGCCGTCAGCGCGGCAGGACAGCGAGCATCCTGAAGCCGCGCAAAGCGCGGCAGGACAACAGCCGTCCTCAAGCAGAGCGAAGCGCGGTAGGACACCAAGAGAGAGAGAGACAGCCCCGCCGGATCCGTCCGGCGGGGCTTTTCGTTGCGTCCTCCGGTGGGCCGTGCATGATCGGGCCCAGGGTGGGGGAAGCGACGTGAAACGATTGTTCGGCAATCTGGTGGTTCTGGCGCTCGTGACGGCGGTCGCGGCCTTTTTTGCGGCACCGGCCGTGGGCTTTTTCGCCATCCGGTCGGCGGCGGAGGCCGGCGACGTCCAGGGCCTGACCCGGCTGATCGACTTCCAGGCCGTTCGCCAGTCGTTGCGACCGCAGCTGAGCGGCGGGGTTCAGGCGCCGGCGCCCTCCTTCCTGGAAGACCCGATCGGGGCGGTAAGGCGCCAGATGGAACGGAACCCGGTGCTGAACACGCCGGACGTGGACGCCTATCTGACCCCGGCGGCCATCTCGGCCCTGACGCGGGGCGAGGGGCGCTACGCCAGCCACTGGTCCGGCGCGGTTGCGCCCCAGGCGGGGGCGGAAACACCCAAGCCCTGGCCTCGGCCGGTGTTCTGGAGCGTGAACCGGGCGCGGATGGCGGTTCAGGACCAGGGCGGATCGCGCACCGTCTTCACCTTCGAACGGCGGGGGCCGTTCGAATGGATGCTGGTCCAGATCGGCCTGCCCGACGGGGCGGCGCCGGCCGCGCCCAGGCCGGCTGAGCCCTCGTCGAAGCCCTAGACGCAACACCCGGCCCGTCTCGACGTTTCGACTGAAGGAGCACCCATGAAGAAGATCGCCATTGGTCTGGTCGCGGCCATTCTGGGACTGGCCCTGGTCGCCTGTTTCATCTCGCCCTTCGTGGCCGCCCAGAGGCTGATCCGAGCGGCGCGGACGGGGGATGTGGCCGGCCTGGAGCAGACGGTGGACTTCCCCGCCTTCCGCGCCAGCCTGAAGGCCGAGCTGAACGCCCGGGCGGCGATGGAGATCCGCGATCGGACCGGCGAGAACCGGGCTCTGGCCGCCCTGGGCATGATGCTGGCGCCGTCCCTGGTCGAGGGCGCCGTGGACGGCCTGGTCACGCCGGAGGGCGTAGCCGCCATGGTCCGGTCGGGCGACAAGCCCCGACCCGAGAAGCCGGTCCCGTCGGCCGACACGCCGGCGACGCCGAAGGAGCGGATTCACCAATCCTGGGCCTATCGCGGCGTCAACCGGTTCGCCGTCACCCTGACCCGCGACGACCGACCCGACGACCCCCTGGTGCTGATCATGGAGCGGCGGGGGCCGTTGAGCTGGAAACTGGCGGGGGTGGATCTGACGCCGGACCCGATGGGCTAGGCGCGGCGATCGCTCGCGCGGAGCAAGACGGCTGACGATGGGGGAAGTCTCATTTCCTGAGAACTTCCCTCTCCGTCGCTGGATCGCTTCGCGATCGACGCAACACCTCTCCCGCAGGCGGGAGAGGGTCGGGGTGTGCTCAACCCTTCAGCGCCTCGCGGACGGCGGCTAGGCCCTCTTCGGCCTTGGAGCCGTCGGGAGCGCCGCCTTGGGCGAAGTCGGGCTTGCCGCCGGCGCCTTGTCCGCCCATGGCGATCACGGCGGCGCGGGCCAGGTCGGCGGCGTTGACGCGGTCGGTCAAATCAGAGGTGACGGCGACGGTGACGGCGGCCTTGCCCTCAGTGACGCCGATCAAGGCGACGACGCCGGTTCCGACCTGTTTGCGGAAGTCCTCGGCCACGCCGCGCAGACCCTTGCCGTCCACTCCGTCCAGGACGCGGGCCATCAGCTTGATCCCGCCGATCTCTTCCGGCGCGGAGGACGCACCCGAGCCGCCGCCCAGGGCCAGCTGCTTCTTCAGCTCGGCGACCTGTTTCTCCAGCGCCTTGACCGAGCCTTGCAGGGCCTCGACCCGAGGGAGCACGTCGGGGGTCTGGATCTTGAAGTCGCGGGCCAGCTTGCGGGTCACGCCGGCCTGGGCTTCCAGATAGAGGCGGGCCGCCTCGCCGGTCAGGGCCTCGATACGGCGGACGCCGGCGGCGACGCCGGTCTCCTGAACAATCTTGAACAGGCCGATGTCGCCGGTGCGGGCGACGTGGGTGCCGCCGCAGAGTTCGACCGAATAGGGGGCGTTGTCGCTGGTCAGCGACCGGCCCAGCGTCAGCACCCGGACCTCGTCGCCGTATTTCTCGCCGAACAGGGCGATGGCGCCGGCGGCGATGGCGTCGGCGGGGGCCATCAGCTTGGTCTCCGCCGGGACGTTCTGGCGGATGACCGCGTTGACCTCGGCCTCGATGGCGGCCAGCTCGTCCTCGGTCACGGGGGCGCCGTGGCTGAAGTCGAAGCGGGCGCGCTCGGAATCGACCAGCTGGCCCTTCTGGGCCACGGCCGCGCCCAGCACATTCTTCAGGGCCGTGTGCAGCAGGTGGGCGGCCGAGTGGTTGGCGCGGGTGGTCATACGCTTGTCGGCGTCCACCTGTTGGGCGACGCGAGCGCCCATCTCCAGCCGGCCGGCCGTGATCTGGACCGACAGGACGTGCAGGTCGCCGGCGTGCTTCTTGACGTCCAGCACCTCGGCCTCCCCGCCCGGCCATTCCAGCGTGCCCTGGTCGCCGGTCTGACCCCCGCTTTCGGCGTAGAAGGGGGTCGTGTCGAACAAGACCTCGACGATCTCGCCCGCCTCGGCCGCCTCGACCGGCGCGCCGCCGTTCATGAGGGCCAGGACTTCGCCCGAGCCGTCGATGGAGTCATAGCCGGTGAAGACGGTCGGCCCCATGCGGTCGCGCACGGCCAGCCATTCGCCGGCGTTGGCCGACTGGCCCGAGCCCTTCCAGTTCTCGCGCGAGCGCTGGCGCTGTTCGGCCATGGCGGCCTCGAACCCGTCGACATTGACCGAAAAGCCGCGACGACGCGCCTCGTCCTGGGTCAGGTCCAGCGGGAAGCCGTAGGTGTCGGACAGGGTGAAGGCCGTCTGGCCGTCCAGCATGTCGCCCGGCTTGAAGCCCTGAACCGCCGTGTCGAACAGGGCCATGCCCCGGCCGAGGGTGGTGCGGAAGCGGACCTCTTCCTGTTTCAGCGTGTCCTCGATGAAGGGCTGGGCGCGGGCCAGTTCCGGATAGGCGTCGCCCATCTGATCGACCAGGGTCGGGACCAAACGGTGCATCAGGGGATCGGCCGCGCCCAGCAGGTGGGCGTGGCGCATGGCGCGGCGCATGATCCGACGCAGCACATAGCCCCGGCCCTCGTTCGACGGCGTCACCCCGTCGGCGATCAGGAAGGAGGAGGAGCGCAGGTGGTCGGCGATGACCCGGTGGCTGGCGGCCTGGTCGCCGTCGGCCTTGGTCGATGTGGCCTCTTCCGAGGCGGCGATCAGGGTCTTGAACAGGTCGGTCTCGAACACCGAATGCACGCCCTGGAGCACGGTGGTCATCCGCTCCAGACCCATGCCGGTGTCGACGCTGGGCTTGGGAAGGTTGCGAACGATCTGGTCGTTCTCCTTCTCGAACTGCATGAAGACGTTGTTCCAGATCTCCACGAAGCGGTCGCCGTCCTCGTCCGGCGAGCCGGGAGGGCCGCCGGCGATCTTATCGCCGTGGTCCCAGAAGATCTCGCTGCAGGGGCCGCAGGGGCCTGAGTCGCCCATGGCCCAGAAATTGTCCGAGCCGGCGATGCGGATGATCTTGTCGTCGGAGAAGCCGGTGACCTTCTTCCAGATGGCGGCGGCCTCGTCGTCATCGATATAGACGGTGACCAGCAGGCGCTTGGGATCCAGATCGAAGTCCTGGGTCACCAGTTTCCACGCCCGGTCAATGGCGTGTTCCTTGAAATAGTCGCCGAAGGAGAAGTTACCCAGCATCTCGAAGAAGGTCAGGTGGCGGGCGGTGTAGCCGACATTGTCCAAGTCATTGTGCTTGCCCCCGGCGCGGACGCATTTCTGCGAACTGGTGGCGCGCGGATAGGGCGGCTTGGACGCGCCGGTGAAATAGTCCTTGAACGGCACCATGCCCGCATTGACGAACAGCAGGGACGGATCGTTCTGCGGCACCAGCGGCGCCGAGTGAACCTTCTCGTGACCGTCGGCCGCGAAGAAGTTCAGATAGGTGGCGCGGATCTCGTTCAGGCTGGGCATTTGGGCGTGTCTTCGGCTCGGCGGTCGCTAAGGAACCGGCGTCATATAGGGTTTTGTCGGGGAACGCATCATCCGCGCGCTGTGTGGCGGCTCCGAAAGGGATGCTTCGGCGGCAATATACAGATTGAACTAGAGGTTGATCTGTACGCATATTTAGCGTGCGCAATTTCGCGCCTCTGGAGAGGACTGAAATGAAACGCGTTCAAAACCTCGCAATCGCCATCGCTGCCGTCGGGGCGACCACGGTGGCGTTCGGCCCCGCCGAAGCCTTGGTTCGGGAATCCTGGGATCCCAGCCTCGTAGCCTATTCCTATGTCTACTATGCTGACGCAGAAAAGACGGAAGTGCTTGGCTACGCTTGGGATACGTGCGGCGAAGGCGGCGGCAACGTGTATGTGCTTAAGCCCTATATTCCGACGCCCTATTACGATGAGACACCTGCCTTTGTGTGCTCTGGCATGGGCCCGTATCTGCCGCCCGACTGGCCTTACTGATCGGCAAGGGGCGGTTCGGTGAACCGCCCCTGTTTCATGCGCCTCACCCCCGCGGCGGCGGGCCGAACTTTCCGGACTGGTAGTCCTCAATGGCCTGGATGATTTCTTCGCGGGTGGTCATGACGAAGGGGCCGTGGCTGAAGACCGGCTCCTTGATCGGTTCGGCGTGGCCCAGCAGGACGACAGCGTCTGTCTCCGCCGTGACCTCAACCCTATCGCCGTCGCCCAGGCCGGCCAGGTTCCATTCGGGCACGGGGGTTCCGGCGACGGAGACCTGGCCCTTGATCGCATAGAAGAAGACAGTGCGGCCGGGGGCGATCGGGACTTCGCACCGGGCGCCGGCGGGCAGGCGGACGACGGCCAGATGGATGTCGATCAGGGACTGGATCGGCGCCTTGACGCCCAGCCATTCGCCGGAGACCGGCTCGACCGTGACCCCGCCCTCGGTGGTGAAGGTCGGAATGTCGGCGGCCTGAAGCCCCACATAGTCGGGCTTGGTCATCTTCAACCGCGACGGCAGGTTCACCCACAGCTGCAGGATCTCCATCGGTCCGCCGTCGCGTTTGAAGTCGGCTGGCGAAAGTTCAGCGTGGATCAGGCCCGAGCCGGCGGTCATCCACTGGATCCCGCCCGCCTTGATGATGCTTTCGCCGCCGCCGGAGTCGTTGTGGGCCAGTTCGCCGTCCAGGATGAAGGTGACGGTCTCGAACCCCCGATGCGGGTGCGGGCCGAACGGCAGGCCGGCGTTGTTCGGCGGATAGGTCTGGGGCCCGTGGTGGTTCAGGAACAGGAAGGGATCGACCTGATTCAGGCCCGGACCGGGCACGGGGCGGCGTGTGGTCAGATCGCCGATGTCGTCGCGATAGGCGGGATGAAGGCGCAAAACGGGGCGGGGCGTGGCAGGGCTCATCCGCTACATATAGGGTGGCGGATCGCGGATTTCGAGAGACCTTTGTCGTCAGGCCCTGGACCGGCGGAGCCGTCATCCGAGGCGACGGCCGGGACGTAAATCCCCTATCTCGCCAAGCGATCGAGCGCGATCATGCACAAACCCCGAAGATCACGACAAACAGACGCCCAATACGGCCCAAGAATTCGACTTGTGCGCCGCCGTGCGTTGACACCGCCGTTCTGGGGTCACAAAAGCCTTCGCAACCGCACACGGCGATTGAATTCATTCGCTTTTGAGAAGCATTCGCATGACTCAGCCCAAGCCGAACCCGGGGGTTGCATCGGGCGACCGAACCGGTCGTTTCGTCATCCAGCCCAACGGCCATCTGACCCCGCTCTCGCCCCATATGGGAATCTGGCGCTGGCACGTGACCATGGCCGCCTCGATCCTGTTCCGCGCCACCCTGATCGCGGCCAGCGTCGGCCTGGTCTTCGTCGTCGCCTGGCTGGGCGCCCTGGCCTTCGGGCCCGAGGCCTATGAGACGGCCCTGGCCCTGGCGGGCTCGCCGCTGGGCCTGTTCGTCGGCTTCGGCCTGACGGTGGTCCTGTTCTCCTTCATCCTGAACGGCGCCCGCCACACGATCAACGACACCGGCAACGGCCTGACGATCAAGTCGGCGACAACCCTGTCCAACATCGCGGTCTGGGCGCCGGTCCCCCTGGCGATCCTGTTCTGGGTCGTTCTGTTCGCTGTCGGGAGGGTTTCGCTGTGAGCGGCGCCGCCAAGTTCAAGAACAACGTCAAGATTTCCGAGCGCCACGGCGGCGGCGAATGGCTGACCGAGCGGGTGCTGCTGACGGCGCTGCTGCCGCTGGGCGTCTGGGTCGCCTCGACCGGCTTCACCCTGGCGGGCGCCTCCTATGACGCCGTCATGACCTGGTTCGCCAGGCCGCTGAACGCCGGCCTAACGGCGGTCACGGCGGTGCTGCTGTTCGGCTACCTCAGCCTGGCCTGGAAGGTCATCCTCGAGGATTATGTGCCCCAGATCGGCGCCCGCAAGGCCCTGACGGGCCTGCTGAACCTGGTCCTTCTCGTGCTGGCGGCCGCCAGCGTCTTCTTCATCGTGCGGCTGGCGCTGGGTTCTGCGCCCCTGCCCGCCGGTTTCGGAGCCTGATCCCCAGATGGCCGCTTACGAACTGATCGATCACGAATATGACGTCGTCGTCGTCGGCGCCGGGGGCTCCGGCCTTCGTGCGGCCCTCGGCGCCGCCCAGCAGGGGCTGAAGGTCGCCTGCGTCACCAAGGTCTTCCCGACCCGCTCCCACACCGTGGCGGCCCAGGGCGGCATCTCCGCCTCGCTCGGCAATATGGGCGAGGACAGCTGGCAGTGGCACATGTACGACACCGTCAAGGGGTCGGACTGGCTGGGCGACCAGGACTCGATCGAATATCTGGTCCGCAACGCGCCCAAGGCCGTCTATGAGCTGGAACACTGGGGCGTGCCCTTCTCGCGCACCGAGGAAGGCAAGATCTATCAGCGCGCCTTCGGCGGCATGACCCGCAACTTCGGCGAAGGCCCGGTGCAGCGCACCTGCGCCGCCGCCGACCGGACCGGCCACGCCATCCTGCACACCCTGTACGGCCAGTCGGTGCGCCGCGAGGTGAAGTTCTTCATCGAATATTTCGCGCTGGACCTGATCATGCAGGACGGCGCCTGCACCGGCGTGACGGCGCTGCAACTGGACAACGGTCAGCTTCACCAGTTCCGCGCCAAGATGGTGGTTCTGGCGACCGGTGGATACGGCCGGGCCTATTTCAGCGCCACCTCGGCCCACACCTGCACCGGCGACGGCAACGCCATGGTGCTGCGCGCCGGCCTGCCGCTGCAGGACATGGAGTTCGTCCAGTTCCACCCGACCGGCATCTACGGCGCCGGCTGCCTGATCACCGAGGGCGCCCGCGGCGAGGGCGGTTATCTGACCAACTCGGAAGGCGAGCGCTTCATGGAGCGTTACGCCCCCACCGTGAAGGATCTGGCCCCCCGCGACATGGTCAGCCGCTCCATGACCATCGAGATTCGCGAAGGCCGCGGCGTGGGCCCGAACAAGGACCACATCTTCCTGCACCTGGACCACCTGGATCCGAAGATCCTGCACCAGCGCCTGCCGGGCATTTCCGAAAGCGCCAAGATCTTCGCCGGCGTGGACGTGACCAAGGCGCCGATCCCGGTTCTGCCGACGGTCCACTACAATATGGGCGGCATTCCCACGAACTATCACGGCGAGGTGCTGACCCTTCGAGACGGCAACCCCGACAGCGTCGTGCCCGGCCTGATGGCCGTGGGCGAGGCGGCCTGCGTCTCGGTGCACGGCGCCAACCGCCTGGGCTCCAACTCCCTGACCGACCTGGTGGTGTTCGGCCGCGCCGTCGGCCTGCGCTGCGGCGAGGTGGTGGACAAGGCCTCGGCCGTGCCCAGCGCCTCCAAGGCCCAGACCGACGCCCACCTGGCCCGATTGGACCGCTTCCGCAACGCTGACGGCTCCACCCCGACGGCTGAGCTGCGGCTGGCGATGCAGAAGGCGATGCAGGCCGATGCGGCGGTGTTCCGCACCGGCGACACCCTGCAACAGGGCACGGACAAGCTGCGCGCCATCGACGCCGCCGGTTCCGACATCAAGACCACGGACCGCGGCCTGATCTGGAACACGGATCTGATGGAGACGCTGGAGTACGACAATCTGATTGCCCAGGCCGTCGTCACCATCGAGAGCGCCCTGAACCGCACGGAATCGCGCGGCGCCCACGCCCGCGAGGACTATCCGGACCGGGACGATGCGAACTGGATGAAACACACCCTGGCGTGGAAGCGCCCGGGCGAACAGGTCCAGATCGACTACCGCCCCGTGCACAATTACACGATGTCCGACGACATCGCGTACATCGAGCCCAAGGCTCGGGTTTACTGAGGTCGAACGCAGATGGTTCAACTCTCCCTCCCCCGCGGCTCCAAGCCCACGAAGGGCAAGGTCCACAAGGCCCCGGCCGGCGCCAAGAACGTCAAGACCTACAAGGTCTACCGCTACGACCCCGAGGTCGACGCCGACCCGCGCTGGGACGTCTATGAGGTCTCGTCCGACGATCACGGGCCGATGCTGCTGGACGCCCTGATCCACATCAAGAACACAATCGACCCGACCCTGTCGTTCCGGCGCTCGTGCCGCGAAGGCATCTGCGGCTCCTGCTCGATGAACATCGACGGGCGCAACGCCCTGGCCTGCACCAAGGGCTGGGACGAGTGCGCCTCGCACAACATCACCATCTCCCCCCTGCCGCACCAGCCGGTGGTCAAGGACCTGGTGACGGACCTGAGCCTGTTCTACGCCCAGTACGACTCCATCCAGCCCTATCTCCAGTCGGACGAGCCCGACCCGGAGAAGGAACGGCTCCAGACCCCGGCCGAGCGCGAGAAGCTGGACGGCCTGTACGAGTGCATCCTGTGCGCCTGCTGCTCCACCTCCTGCCCCAGCTACTGGTGGAACCAGGAGGAATATCTGGGCCCGGCGGCCCTGCTGCAATCCTATCGCTGGATCGCCGACAGCCGCGACGACGCCACCCAGAAACGTCTGGACGACCTGGAAGACCCGTTCAAACTGTACCGCTGCCACACCATCATGAACTGCGCCCAGGTCTGCCCCAAGGGGCTGAACCCGGCCAAGGCCATCGCCGAAACCAAGAAGCTGATGGTCGCCCCCAGCCGCAAGAAACAGGCGGCCTGACCGCCGCCTGGGCCTGACGCCTCAATGACCGCCGGGAGCCTGCTGTTCGCCTATGGCACGCTGCAGGACCCGGCGGTCCAGACGGCCGTCTTCGGCCGCGACCTGGGCCCCGGCGCCCCGGACCGACTGAGCGGTTTTCGCCTGTGGCACATCCCCGTCGACGACACCCAAGTCACGGCCGAGACCGGCCTGACCCATTATCCGATCCTGATCCCGACGCCGGACGCCGCCCCGCCCGTCCCCGGCCGCCTCTACCCCGTGACCCCCGCCGACCTGACCGCCGCCGACGCCTATGAGGGCGAGGCCTATCGCCGGGTGCGCGTGACGACGGAGGCGGGCGTGGGGGCGTGGGTGTATGTGGCGGCGGAGGGGTGAGGGGCGGATTTGCGCCAGAAGCAGCCGTCGACGCGTGTCCGCACATTGGACATGACGCGCCCCGACCAAACACCGCGACAGCTTCGGCGTTCTGGTGATCCCCACGCGATTAGCACGGCAGCCTTGGTGTCCTGAGGTTCAGCAGACTATCCACCCCGTCTGTCCCGGACGTTCGATCGCATCGTCGCGGCCATTGTCGGGGTCAGGTGCAGGCCGCTCGCATCATGCAAAAGAGGATTACACGGCTGCGGCTGCATACCCGAGAAACTCGGCTTGGCCAGTGCGCGCGATGCTCCACGGCCCACCGTGGCCGGCTGGCCGCGAGCGCTGATCGCTGTGCGTGAGGAACAGGCTCTTCTTAGCGCGTGAAATGCCCACAAAATAGGCAGACCGCTCGGCAGGGAGTTGACCCCAAAATGTTTGGTCTTCGACGCCAAGGATGAAGACCGCGTCGAACTCCAAACCCTTGCTCTTGTGGATCGACATGATCCTGACGGCCTCGTCGCCGGAAAATGCGGCCAGCGCGATAGCCGGGCTGGCGGCACCGCTCATCAGACCGTACGCTCGTTCGATGGTGTCGGTGATCAGCCCATCGAGGCGTTCGGCGCTGGCATAATCGGAAGACATGGCAACCACCTTGTCCCTACCGACCGCGCCCAAGAGCCTATCTACGAGCGCATTTAGATCGGTTGCGTCTCGCAGGTCGATAGTGCCGTCGATGATCTCTGCGCGGGTGCTGGCAATCAGACGGTTCAAGCGAGACAGTTCCTGGTACTCGTGTTCTTCGTCTAGCCCCAAGCTGAAAACTAGAATATCGAGCAACCGTCGGTGCGGGGCGACCTCGGTCCCACCGGCCACAGTCTGAAGGAAATCGACGATCAATCGGGCCACCGGTTCGGACGCTAGGTCCTGCGAGGCGTCCTCTTCCCTGTAGGGGATCCCAGCCGCATCAAGCGCGGAGGTCAGTTTCTGGCAATACAGGCTCTGCTGCTTGCTGACTAAGACGGCGATCTCGGACAGGCTTGTTCCATCGTGTTGGACAAGCTGCCCAATGAGATTGGTAATCCCATCCGCCTCTTGAACGTCGGTTCCAAACTGGTGGACCTCGACCAAGCCGTCGCTCCCGACGATATCAGCGTCGGGGACCGCCGCTGCCGGGTCCATGGTGCGCACCATCGCGTTCTGCATACGGCGTAGACGGGGGGCGGAACGAAAGTTTTGATAGAGGTTCAGGGACTGCGCATTGAAGTCCGCTGCGAAGGTTTGAAAAATGCCTTCAACGGCGCCCGCCCAACCCATGATGCGCTGCTTGGTGTCGCCGACCGAGGTTATGATGGTTTGGCTACCGAGGAAGCAGGACTTTATGAGATCGTACTGCTCGCCCGTGCAGTCTTGGAATTCATCTAGGAAGACGTGGCTGTACGTTTGTCTGATCGCCGTGCGAGCGATCTCGCTCGTTGAAACGATCCGGAGCGCGAGTGGCACCATATCCTTGAAGGTGATCGACTGGTTTTGCACGCGCCTTTCACCGACCGAGTAGTCGGCATTCAAAGCATCTGCACCTTTAAGGACGGGGCGAAATTTGTCGATCAGGCGCTTCCCAAACGCGTGGAAGGTATAGCTGTCCAGCCGGGAGGCCAGCTCAGGGCCGCAACGCTTGCGCACACGCGCTTTCAAGTTCTGCGCAGCATCGACCTTGAAGGAAATGGCCAGGATACGGCGCGGGTAGCGGGTTGACCCGGTTCGCAGCAGGAAGTCGGCGCGCTGCGCCAACATCTCCGTCTTCCCCGCACCTGGCCCGGCTGTGAGGGCAAGGTTGCGCACGGTCTCCTTCGCCGCACGAAGCGCATTGGGCTCCAGGGTCAAGCCGGCGGATGGTGTCCATCGGTCGGCCGGAATCATTCCGGCAGCGTTTCAAGCTTGGTTTCAACGGCCGCGATTAGTCGTTCAAGCACTGCTGGCATTTGCGCCACGAGCGTTGCGTCGTCGAGTGCGGCCAGTGCGTTCACGTGATTGCTTGGCTTGCTCCCGAGCTTGAACCGGGTGTGGTACGCGTCGAAGAGTTGTTGTTGGTCGACGGTGTATTGGTCGGCGTAAATGTCATGTGCTTTGCCAAGGACGGCTTTTACAGTGGCCTCGTCTGGATCTTCCAGCTCAAAAATCGGGTCGATGCTGTAGGCGGGCCCGAACGCCCTCATCATCATAAAGTCCAGATCGAGCGGCGACGAATAGAAGACGCCTTTGCCCTCAAGATAGGCAATCCAATCCGCACCATTCGCCAAAACGCGACTATCCGACGAATTCCACGCTGGAATGGCAGCAATCGCCGCGTTGGTCAGGCTTGGATCAACGCCGAGATTCTGAAGTTGCGTCGCCGCATATTTGATGCGGCCCCAGCCGCCGTTGTGTCGCGCAACATCCAGATCAAGGAGGGTGACATGTGGGACCCCAAGATCGTTCAGTAGCCGCCAGAAATGGTTCACGTGCCTGCCGCCAAGCGGCACGATTGACACCGACGCATCGTCGGCCAGCATTCCCTTCGCGTCTAGCAGGCGAGGCAGGACGACCTCCTCACTGTCCCCTTCGCCAAGGATCACCAATCTTGCGAAATAGAGTTCTGGAAACGCCTTCACGGCCTGACGGACGTACTTTTCGGCGCCCGCCTCAGCGGGCAAGGTGATCCTTGCGACGACAGTACGCCGCGCTTCATTCAGGCGAAGATATCGAATGGATTCAGGTTCTACCCGCCGCAGAATTGATGGTGCGTGGGTGGCGACAATCGCTTGTGAGTTTTGCCCCGCACCGAACGCCTTTAGGACCTGAATGACGCGCCCGAGGTAGTGGGGCGAAAGGCTGTTTTCCGGCTCCTCGACGGCAAGAAGCGTAAAGACTGGCGGTCGCAGTTTGTCGATATCGAATGCATCCGCTCCAGCCAAAGCAGCATCGCCGATATCGCGGTTGGCGAGGACGAGGCTGATATAGAGAAGCGATTGTTGGCCGTCGCTGAGACGAGAGAAATCAACGATCGGTGCCTCGGGCCCAGGCGAAAAGGTCAGGCTGAGGTGGCGAAGAAGAGTCTCGATTTCGCTGCGTGCGAACGAGACTGACGGATTCTTGTAGAACTTGCCTTTGTGCAGATTTTCCCATGCCTTGGTTACCTCGGTGCTCACCGCCGTGACCGCCGCGTTGCCCGACAGCTTGTCGGTGATTTCGGCTGTTAGGGCGGAGATATCGGCGCGCTCGGTCGTCCAGTTCGCCGCTCGCAAGAGGCGACCGAGCATGGCGTTTGCAGCAAACGAGACGTGGTCGGCAGGGTTACGCCGTGCCGGCAGATAGTGAACCTGGATCGCGCTGCGGTCGCTTTTTGAAACACGGTTTTCAGTCGTAGGCGTGCCGACCGCGTCCGCCTTGATCACATTGGTGAAGGCTTCTTCGATGTCGCCGTCTTGATCGAGGTTGGCAGAAAGTCGGAACCTGACCAGTACCGACCCGTCATCGGTTTCCATCCGCATGTAGCCAAAATTCCCCGGCACGCCCTGCAACAGCTCTTCAGGGTTGGCACCCGCCAGTTCCGGAAATTCGAAATCAGCTTCGACCCAAAGATTTCGGGTGGCCGGCGCCTCCTCAGGCTTCTCGTCTGCTGCGATGAAGAAGTCTGAGGAACGAACTTTCCGTTGCGCTGGATCGACACTGAACATCCGCGCGAGCGCTTGCAGCACGGCAGTCTTACCCGACCCGTTTGGTCCGATGACAAAGTTTATATCGTCGAGATCGAGTTCTGTGGTGACCCCGCCAAAGCATCTAAAATTGTTCAGTTTCAGCCGGACGAGTTTCATTCGTTCCCCGATTTTTGGTGTCGTTGCGAGGCGCACGCACTGGTTGTCGGTTGTAGCGAATTAGGTTTAGCTGTTCAACGATCCGTGGACAGGTGATCGTTTCTGGCCTTGCCCGGAAGAAACTCAGACGGCGTGTCAATGCATTTACCGGCAGGCGGCTTTCTTCGCTGCCGGGGCCGGTGCGATGCACATCAAAGCGGACGTCATCAACCGCCGCATTGAGTCAGGTTCAGCCTCCTGCGCCGACTTGAACCGCCCCCGCCGTCCATCCACCCTTGCGCCATCGCCCCGGCTTGATATGAGCGGGCCATGGCCAGCATCACCTATATCGAGCATGACGGAACCGAGCACGTGGTCGACGTGAAGCCGGGGCTTTCCGTCATGGAGGGCGCGATCCGGAACAATGTGCCGGGGATCGATGCGGATTGCGGCGGGGCCTGCGCCTGCGCCACCTGCCATGTCTATGTGGATGAGGCCTGGCGCGAGGCGACGGGCAAGCCCTCGGCCATGGAGGAGTCGATGCTGGATTTCGCCGAGGAGGTCGAGCCCAACAGCCGGCTGTCGTGCCAGATCCGGGTGTCGGAGGCGCTGGACGGCCTGGTCGTGCGCCTGCCCCAAAACCAGCACTAAGAACCCGCCCCAAGACCCCGTACTGAGGTCAGGCCGCCCGGCGCCTTTGTCGTCGGCGCGCGTTGCAGGACGGCAGTGTTTCCAAGGCCGAGTTTCCCCATGCGTCTGTTCGGATCCAAGCCCGCCCTGCCCGCCGATCGACGCGGCGAGGCTCGTCGCACCGTCAATGCGCGCGGCGTGGTCAGCGCGGCGGGGCTGGAGACGGTCTGCGTCATCGTCGATCTGTCGGACACGGGAATGCGGCTGAGGCTGGACCGCAGCGCGGCCCTGCCGGCCCAGGTGGTGGTGATCGATGTGGCCGAGGGCCTGGCCTATGAGGCGACCCTGGTCTGGCAAAAGGGGCAGGAGGCGGGTCTGAAACAGACGGGCGCCAAATCCCTGCGCGGCCTGGCGCCCGCCCGGCTGGCCGGGGCGCGCGACGCCTGGGTGAGGGCCGGGGGCCGCTAGGCCTACATCCCCGCCGGCATGGCCCCGGCGTTGATGGCGATCCGGCCGATCAGCCCCTTGACGATCAGGTCCAGGGCCGAGCCCTCGCGATAGTCGGCAGCGGCGACGAAATTGACCCGATCCTCCGAGATCAGGGAATAGACCTTCTTCTGGTCCTTCTCGTTCGAGCGCGGGTCATAGACGGCGATCGAAAAGCCGCCCTTGGTGTGCATCATCTTCATGGTCGGCACGTCCGTGTCGCCGTCGCCGATGAAGATCATCCGGTCGAAGGGGACCGGCCGCTGGTCGTCGGGGATGAAGTGGTTGATCCGCTCGTGCTCCCAGTGGTTCTTCACCCCCTTGTTGATGCGGAACAGATACTGGGTCTTGGTGGTGTAGTTGACGCCGACCGCCGGCCAGGCCGCCTCGCCCTTTTCGTCATAGACATAGTGGGAGGCGAAGACGTGGGTCAGGGCGGGGCGGATCGGCGTGCCGTCGATCATCTCCTCCAGCCCGGCCGAGACGATATAGTGTTCGATCTCCAGCCCGTATCGGGCGCCGAAGGCGTTCATCCGGTCGAACCAGCTGAGGTCCTTCAGACCTTCGAACAGGGCCACCGCCTCGCCGTGGCGACGCAGGGTCTCGCGCGTCACAGGGGCGCCGTTCTGGCGCGCATGGTGCAGCATCAGCTGCATGTACATCAGTATGCCGTCGCCGTCGGCGTCCTTGGTCAGGGCCTCGGCCTCGCCCCAGAAGGCGCCGACGTCCATGCCCACCGAGGGGATGAAGCTGACCTCCTGCATGTTGCCGCGCGCCAGCGTCCCGTCGAAATCATAGATCAGGGCGGTCTTGAGCGGGGGCGCGGCAGAGGGGGCGTCAGCCATGGGCGAGGTCCGGAAGATCGGCAGGGAACCCCGCCCTCTATATCAGCCGGCCTCCTGCGTCGATCTCCGCCTCTGACCGAAGGTCGGGGCCGCCGCCTTCTGCTCGGCCCAGTAGTCGGCCCCGGTGGTCGGTTTGAACATGGTGCGGGGCGTGCCGTCCTTGGCCACCACGGCGAAGGTGTTGGTCGAGGCCTGATAGATCAGGGTGTCGCCGTTCGGCCGTTTCACGGTCTCGGCGTCGCCGGGCGGCCGGGTGGTGAAGGCGGTCACCTTGTCCAGATAGGCTTCGGCCGAGGTCGCGCCGAAATCGGCGCCGTTGCGCGCATAGAGGCGGGCGATCTTGGCGTCCACCGTTTCCCGGCGGCTGGCGGTCAAGACCGGCTTGGCCGTTTCCGCCGCCGGCGCCTCGACCGACCCAGACGACGGATCGCCGGCCCCGACGGGCGCCGACGCCGTCCGATCCCGCGTCTGCACCGCCGAACTGTTGTCGCAAGCCGCCAGACCCATAACGCCGCACAGCATCAAGCCAAACGAGACCGGAACGGCCCCTCTTATCCTCAGCGCGATCATCTTCCCCTCCGACACTCGCTTAGGGCCACGTAAGCACAACTCGATTGTTCGCACAATGTTCTTTTTGATCGTCTCGACGCCGTCGCCTGAGACCGCTAGAGCGGGGCCATGGACATGCGCGCGCTTACCGACCGAAAGGTGCTGCTGATCGTCGGCGGCGGCATAGCGGCCTATAAGGCGCTGGAGCTGGTGCGTCTGATCGCCAAGGCGGGCGGCGAAACCCGGGTTATCCTGACCGAAGCGGGGGCCGAGTTCGTCACCCCCCTGTCCCTGGCGGCGCTCAGCGGCCATCCGGTGCGGTCCGGCCTGTTCCACCCGGACGACGAGACCAGCATGGGCCATATCGAGTTGTCGCGCTGGGCCGATCTGGTGGTCGTGGCGCCGGCGACGGCCGGGCTTATCGCCAAGGCGGCCAATGGAATCGCCGACGACCTGGCCTCCACCACATTGATCGCCACGGACAAGCGGGTGCTGCTGGCGCCGGCCATGAATGTGCGGATGTGGGAGCATCCGGCGGTCCAGGCCAATATGGAGCGGCTGAAATCCTTCCCCGGCTTCCACGGCGCGGCCGTGGTCGGACCGGATGAGGGCGAGATGGCCTGCGGCGAGTACGGACTCGGCCGAATGGCCGAGCCGGCGGCCATAGTGGAGGCGATCCAGGGCCTGCTGACGGGCCCCAGACCTTTGGCCGGACGAAGGGCGGTGGTCACGGCCGGCCCCACCTTCGAGCCGATCGACCCGGTGCGCGGCCTGACCAATCGCTCCAGCGGCAAACAGGGCTACGCCGTCGCCGCCGCCCTGGCCCAGCGGGGGGCGGAGGTGACGCTGGTGTCCGGCCCCACGGCCCTGTCCGCTCCGCCCGGCGTCACGCGGATCGACGTCGAAAGCTCCCTGGAGATGCAGGCGGCGACGCAAGCCGCCCTGCCGGCCGACATCGCCGTCCTGTCCGCCGCCGTCGCCGACTGGCGGGTGGACACCGTCGCCGGGGGCAAGATCAAGAAGGGGCCGGGCGGGCCGCCGACCCTGGCCCTGATCGAGAACCCGGACATTCTGGCCGGGGTCGCCGCGCCGGGACCGAACCGGCCCGCCCTGGTCATCGGCTTCGCCGCCGAGACCACCGATCTCGAGGCCAACGCCCGCGCCAAATTGTCGAGGAAGGGCTGCGACTGGATCGTCGGTAACGACGTCTCGGACGAGGTGTTCGGATCCGACGGCAACGCCGTTCTGCTGGTCACGGCCAAGGGCGCCGAGGCCTGGCCCCGCCAATCCAAGACCGCCGTCGCCGCCGCCCTGGCCGACCGTATCGCCGACCACTTCAAGAGCGCCCAATGACCGAAGCCGTCTCCGTTCAGATCCTGCGCCTGCCCCACGCAGAGGGCCTGCCCCTGCCCGCCTATGAGACGGCCGGGTCGGCGGGCATGGACCTGCGCGCCGCCGTGCCCGAGGATCAGCCCCTGACCCTGGCGCCGGGCCGGCGCGCCCTGGTGCCCACGGGGCTGAAGATCGCCCTGCCTTTGGGCTATGAGGCCCAGGTCCGCGCCCGCTCGGGCCTGGCGCTGAAGCACGGGATCATCTGCCCCAATGCGCCGGGCACGATCGACAGCGACTATCGCGGCGAGTGCGGCGTCATCCTGGCCAATATCGGTGATGAAGACTTCGTCATTCGCCGGGGCGAACGCATCGCCCAGCTGGTGATCGCCAAACATGAACGGGCGGACTGGATCGAGGTCGAGACTCTGGACGACACCGCGCGGGGCGCGGGGGGGTTCGGTTCGACGGGGCGGTAGGGCTCACCTGAAGGCGGGACCACGGCCTCAGGCCGGCCTTGTCGGAGACGGCGCCGCCCCGGCGCGCTGATCCGATTGCGCGCCGCTCAGGCCGTCGCGGCCAAGGCGGCCTCGCCTCGCACGGCCGCCTCCAGCGCCGAGGCGAGGCGCGCCGGGTCGATCGGCTTGGTGACAAAGTCGTCCACCCCCACCGTCGCCCAGGCCGCGCGATGGGTCTCCAGGGCGTTGGCCGTCAGGGCGATGACCGGCGTGCCGGCATTGGGCCCGTCCGAGCGAATGGCCCGCGTCGCCGTCAATCCGTCCATAACCGGCATCTGCATGTCCATCAGAATGGCGTCGAACCGGCGCAGGGCCGCCGCCTCCACAGCCTCCTGACCGTTTTCGGCGAAGGTCAGGACACACCCCATGGGCTCGAGCAGCAGGGCCACGATCCGACGATTCACGGGGTGATCGTCCACCGCCAGAATGTCCAGCCCGTGTGCGAAGGTCGAGGGTGCGCTGACCGCCAGGGTCGCCGAGGGGGCGGCGGCGATCCCCATCGGCAGATCGACCGTGAAGATAGAGCCTTCTCCCAATCGACTTTCGACCGACACGGACCCGCCCATCAGCTGGGCCAGTTTGCAGGTGATGGCCAGGCCGAGGCCTGAGCCCCCGTGCCGGCGCGTCACCCCCGCATCGACCTGTTCGAACACGTCGAAGACATAGGGCAGGCGGTCGTCGGGAATACCGCATCCGGTATCAGTCACCGCGACGGTCAACCGGCCCAGGGCGGCGTTCCAGCGGGCCCGGACCTCGATCCGTCCCGTCGCCGTGAACTTGACGGCGTTCGAGACGAGATTGAACAGAATCTGTTGCAGCCGCAGCGGATCGGTCCGCACGTGGCGCGGCAGGTCGTCAGGCAGGGAGACCTCAAAGGCGACGCCGGCGGCCTGCGCCTTGGGCGCCCACATCCGCTCGAGAGCCTTCAGCTTGTCCACCAGATCGACGGGCGCCTCTTCCAGCTCCATCTTTCCGGCCTCGATCTTCGAAAAGTCGAGAACGTCGTTCAACAGGCCGATCAGAACCTCGCTGGCGTCCTTGAGCATCACCACGTGCTCTTTCTGCGCCGGATCGAGCTGGGACCGTTCCAACAGATTGGCCGAAGTGACCACCGCATTCATGGGGGTGCGGATTTCGTGGCTGACCACGGCGAGGAAGTCGGATTTGGCGGCGCTGGCCACCTCGGCCCTGCGGCGCTCCTCCTGAGCGCGGTCGTTGGCGATCTGAATGGCGCGGTTGGTCTGTGAACTCTGCCGCACCGCGACCAGCAGATGGGTCATGTACAGGACGCAACCCACGGCCACGAGAAGATCGGTAGGCTGGCCCAGGACATAGCCGTGGATGACGGGCAGGGCCAGAAAATAAACGACGGGCGGCGTGGCGGCGCTGATGAGGATTTCACGCTCATGATAGAGGTGTATGGTCACATGAAGCAGCGCCCCTGCGATTAGGATGCTGCCGAACACCATCTGGGACCCACCCCCGTCCGCCCACAGATAGGCGGCGATGGCGGAATAGAAGACGCTGTTGACGAACAGGCTGATGCAGGCGGCGATCCTGAGCCCCCGCGAGGGCGTTCCCCCTCCCAGCCTGCGGATGGCGCCGAAGACGATCCAGTCGGCCGACTGTCCGGCGAAGACCAGCGCCAGCCAGATCGCCGGCCATTTCGACGGCGCTAGCGCCCAGACGGTGCAGGCGATGAAGACGGCGAAGCCGACCCTGACCTTAATTTCGCGTTGCCTGGCCTCGGCGATCCGTGCGTAACGCGCGTGCATTCTTGTGTTTCTCCCGGCCTGCAGCATGCACGGGATTCCCTAACCGCGGCTTTCGCCGGGCCGAGGGACACTACCTAGGGTCGGAGGGTCGCCCCTGCGCGTCTCACACCTTCGACAGGATCAGGGTTCCGTTGGTGCCGCCGAAGCCGAAGCTGTTGGACATGACGTGGGTCAGCTCGCCCTCGTGGCGCTGACGCAGGATCGGCATGCCCTCGAAGGCCGGATCAAGGGTCTCGATATGGGCGCTCTCGGCGGCGAAACCGTTCTGCATCATCAGCAGGCAGTAGATGGCCTCTTGAGCGCCCGCCGCGCCGAGCGAGTGGCCCGTCAGGGACTTGGTCGAGGAGATCATCGGCATCTGATCGCCGAAGACGGCGCGCACGGCCTCCATTTCCTTCGAATCCCCGACCGGGGTCGAGGTGCCGTGCGGGTTCAGATAGTCGATCTTCGGATTGCCGGCCTGTTCCAGTGCGATCTTCATGCAGCGCTGGGCGCCCTCGCCCGAGGGGGCGACCATGTCATAACCGTCGGAATTGGCGCCATAGCCGGTGACCTCGGCATAGATGGTCGCGCCGCGCGCCTTGGCCCGCTCGTATTCCTCCAGCACCACTATGCCGGCGCCGCCGGCGATGACGAAGCCGTCGCGGTTGACGTCATAGGCGCGCGAGGCGACCGAGGGGGTCTCGTTGAAGTTCGACGACATGGCGCCCATGGCGTCGAACATGTTCGACATGGACCAGTCGATGTCCTCGCAGCCGCCGGCGAAGACCACGTCCTGCTTGCCCCACTGGATCTGTTCGACCCCGGCGCCGATGCAGTGGGCGGAGGTCGCGCAGGCTGAGCTGATCGAATAGTTGACGCCGCGCATCTGGAACCAGGTCGACAGCACGGCCGAGGGGCCTGAGGCCATGGCCTTGGGCACGGCGAACGGTCCGATCCGCTTGGGCGAGGTCTTTTCCACCGTGGTGGCGGCGGCCTGAAGAATGACCTGGGTCGAGGGGCCGCCCTCGCCGACGATCAGGCCGATGCGGTCGTCCCGGATTTCCTCGGCCGTCATGCCCGACGACTTCAGCGCCTCTTCGAAGGCGATATGGCCCCAGGCCGTGCCATTGGCCAGGAAGCGGGCGGCGCGGCGGTCCACCAGTTCCTCCCACGGGCCGATCTTGGGCGGGGCCCAGACCTGGCTGCGGAAGCCGTATTTGGCGTGATCAGGCGCATGGACGACGCCCGAACGGGCTTCGCGCAGGGACTGGGTCACCTCTTCGGCGCCGTGGCCGATGGAAGAGACGATGCCCAGGCCGGTGACGACGACACGACGCATGGTGTTTCCTTACTCTAGCTTCTCGACCCTGGGGGTCTTCCGCGCTGTCCGCGGTTATATAGGTGTTCAGGCGCCCGCCTGCTCGTCCTTGGCGGCGCCGAAGAGTCCCACCCGCATGTCATTGCAGGTGTAGATGACCTCGCCGTCGGCCTCCAGCACGCCGTCGGCTATGCCCATGACCAGTTTGCGATTGATCACCCGTTTCAGGTCGATCTTGTACACGACCTTCTTGATGTCCGGCGTCACCTGGCCGGTGAACTTGACTTCGCCGACGCCGAGCGCTCGGCCGCGGCCGGGCCCGCCGATCCAGCCCAGATAGAAGCCGACCAGCTGCCACATGGCGTCCAGACCTAGGCAGCCGGGCATGACCGGATCGCCGATGAAGTGACACTGGAAAAACCAGAGGTCGGGATGGATATCCAGCTCGGCCTCCACATAGCCCTTGCCGTGGGCGCCGCCGTCGGCCGTGATCTGGGTGATCCGGTCGAACATCAACATAGGCGGCGCAGGCAGTTGGGCGTTGCCGGGACCGAACAGTTCGCCGCGCCCGGAGGCGAGAAGGGCCTCGTGATCGAAGGACGAGGGATATTGGGACTGGGTCAAGGCGATTCCGTCAGGTCTGCTGTTGCCTGCGGGTTACACGACCGCGCCGCTTCGCTCAACAGCGGCGGTCATCGACCCTTCAGCCTCGACCGGTTCCCGCAGGCCGGTTGGCGTTGCATAGCGCGCGTTGCTGGACGCCGAAGACGGCCCTTTCCTGAATCCAGCCGCGCAGGCGGCGCGCCCGCACCCGGCACCAGCCGTCCTCACATTCGTCCAGCGACACCAGGGACCGGGGCGACAGGCGCGCACGGACCGCCGAGGCCTGGGACTTGCCGGCGTGGATCATCACCTCTTCGGCCGAGGTGTTGAAGACATAGCGGCGGCCGGAAGAGACGGTGCGGTGAATCCAGGCCACGGCCCCGTCCGGATCGCAGATCTTTCGCCATTCGGTCGTCTCGGCGATCACCTGGACCGGCAGGCCGGCGGCGCGATACTCCCACAGGATCGGATAATCCAGCCCCGGCCCCTGGCGGGCGCGGACGTGGGAGGACTTCAGCGAGATCCAGCGCGGCACCTCCAGCCCCGTCGGGGTGGGGCGCCCATCGGGCATGGTCGCGCCGGCGCCGGCCATCACCCCCAGGCCCAGAACGGCCAGGGCGACGGCGGTGCGGCGTCGCAGGCTTTGGAAGATGGCGGCGGCTTTGCTAGACACAGTTGGAACGACCCGTCGCGCGGGCTTCGATCCTGAACCATCGCCCGCTAACCAAGGCCCGCAATGTCCGTTCGCAAGCTTAAGGTCGTATTAACCAGACGCCTGCCGGACGCGGTCGAAACGCGGATGCGCGAACTGTTCGACGCCGAGCTGAACCTTAAGGACCAGCCGATGGACCGGGCGGCGCTGGAGGCGGCGGTTCAGCGGGCGGAGGTCCTGGCGCCCACCATCACCGACCTCATTGACGCAGACCTGATCAACGGCGCCGGCGAACAGCTGAAGATGATCGCCAACTTCGGCGCCGGGGTCGACCATATCGACGTCGAGGCGGCCGTGACGCGCGGCATCATCGTCACCAATACGCCCGGCGTCCTGACCGAGGATACGGCCGACCTGGCCATGAGCCTGATCCTGGCCGTCAGCCGCCGCATCGTCGAAGGGGCCCAGGTGGTAGCCGAAGGCCGTTTCGAGGGCTGGACCCCGACCTGGATGTGCGGGCGCAAGCTGTGGGGCAAGCGGCTGGGGATCGTCGGCATGGGCCGGATCGGCCAGGCCCTGGCCCGTCGCGCCAAGGCCTTCGGCCTGCAGGTGCATTACCACAATCGCAAGCCCGTCTCGGACCTGATCGCCGAGGAGCTGGGCGCCACCTATTGGGACGACCTGGACCAGATGCTGGCGCGGATGGACATCGTCTCCTTGAACTGTCCAGCCACACGGGAGACCCATCATCTTCTGTCGGCCGAACGCCTGGCGCGGCTGCAGCCCCATGCCATCCTGATCAACACCGCGCGCGGCGAACTGATCGAAGAGGCGGCTCTGGCCCAGGCGGTGGCGGCGCGGGCGATCGCCGGCGTGGGCCTGGATGTATTCGAACATGAGCCGGCCATCCATCCGGGCCTGATGGGCCATCCCAACGTCGTCCTCCTGCCCCACCTCGGTTCGGCGACGCTGGAGGCGCGCCAGGACATGGGCGACCGGGTCATCGCCAATGTCATGACCTTCCAGAACGGCCATCGCCCGCCCGACCGGGTCATTCCGGCGATGCTTTAGGACCTGCGATTTCACAGGACTGTCGGGGGGGCCTCACACCCCTGTCGAAAACGCCGATCACTGGAGGAACCGCCGCGATCAGGGATCGTTTCGGCGGCCTGTAAGGGAAGCGTGCGTTGGACTCCTACTATTGTATCGTCAACCTGCCGGGTGTTCCGGTGCGTGACATCTGCGTTCTGAAGGCCGAGGACGATCGCGCCGCCGACCGGGCCCTGGCCGATGTGGCGGCGACTTGGCCGGGATTCGAAACTCTTTGCCTCTATTGCGGCGAGCGGCTGGTGACGGTGCTCAGCAATCCTGCCCTGGGCTTCGCCGCTCCCCTGCCCGAGTTGGCCCTGGACGACGTGCGGTTCGAAACCGCCGCCTGAGTCGGACAAATCAGCCGCCGCAAACCGGGCATGCGGGATCAGGCGCGATCCGCACCGTTCGCGCCGTTCCCGCCAGGCCGTCATAGATCAGCAGCCGCCCCTGAAGGCTCTGACCCGCGCCTACGATCCATTTGATCGTCTCCAGGGCGGCCATCGAACCGATCACCCCCGCCAGGGCGCCGACGACCCCCACACGCGCGCAGGTCTCCGCATCCGGCGGAACCTCGGGCGTCAGGCACTGATAGCAGGGCCGACCCGCAAACACCCCCACCTGACCGCTCCACCGACCCAGGGCGCCCGAGACCAGGGGCTTGCCCGCCGCAACACAGGCGGCGTTGACCGTATGGCGCGTGGCGAAGTCGTCGGTCCCGTCCAGAACCAGATCGAAGTCGGCGATCAGGCGCGCTGCGTTTTCGGGCGTCAGACGTTCGGCGAAGGTCTGGATCGCGACATGCGGATTGAGGCCGGCCAATCGGTCCCGCGCCGCCTCCACCTTGGCCCGACCCACGTCGGCGGTGGCGAAAAGGATCTGACGCTGAAGATTGGACAGGGCCACGACGTCGTCGTCGATCAGGCCCAACGTCCCGACGCCCGCCGCCGCCAGATAGAGGGCGGCCGGCGCTCCGACCCCGCCCGCGCCGACGACCAGGACGCGGGCGCGCTTCAGCGCCTGCTGCCCCGGCCCTCCGACCTCGGCCAGCACCAGATGGCGGGCGTAGCGTTCCACTTCATCGTCAGAAAAGGCCATGCCCGTCTCTAGACCGTCGGCGAGGGCGGTGGAATGGCGCGTGCGGCCCCGTCAGCGCGTCCCGTCGAGGGCCAGACGGGCGTCGGCGATCACCTGATCCACTTCGAAGGCCACTTCCGACAGGGGCCGCGTCCCGGCCAAACGGGTCAAGATCGGTTCAAGACTGGGCAGGGGGTCGATCTGGGCCATGGCCCATTGCGGAAAGAGACGCCGGTCCACCGGCGTATCGACCAGGACCCGAATATTCTGATGACGGCGGTCGGCCGCCAGCCGGCCCATCAACCGCTCCAGATCAACCCGCCCGCCTTCCAGCAGCTGGAAGAATCGGTCCTGATGCCGCAGCAGGAAACCGGTCACGTGGTCGCGCCGATTGTTCCGATCCGAGGCCCCGATGATGTCGATCAAGGGCAGAAGCCCCGCGCCCGCGTCGCCCACGGCGTCGCTGACATAGAAGATGCGAAACAAACTCATAGGGTACTCATACGCTTAACAACTCGACCGACGAAAAAGGCTCTAGGAGCGAGAGGGTTAACGAAGCCCCCTTGGTTCGACCCATCGCACACTGCGGCCGGCGCCGCTCTCGCTTAGGTTAAGGCTGACGGACGCCGGAACCTCTGCGGTAGCCAGGTAAGGCCAAGGAAATGTGACACACCCCTCAACAGGCGAGCGAGGCTTGATCGCGACGGGCCGCCGCTCCATCTGCGGACCATGACCCAATCCAATTTTCCCGACTGGCACGGCACCACGATACTGGCGGTTCGCAAAAACGGCCGCACGGTGATCGCCGGCGACGGTCAGGTCTCGATGGGACCGACCATCGTCAAGGGCGCGGCGCGAAAGGTGCGGACCCTGGCCGGCGGCAAGGTTCTGGCGGGGTTCGCCGGGGCGACGGCCGACGCCTTCACCCTGATCGAACGCCTGGAGGCCAAGCTGGAGCAGTACCCGGACCAGCTCGCCCGGGCCTGCGTCGATCTGGCCAAGGACTGGCGCACAGACCGCTATCTGCGGCGGCTGGAGGCCATGCTGCTGGTGGCGGACAAGACGTCGATCTTCACCGTCACCGGCGTGGGCGACGTGCTGGAGCCGGAGCATGGGGTCGCGGCCGTCGGTTCGGGCGGCAACTACGCCCTGTCGGCGGCCCGCGCCCTGATCGAGGAAACCGATCTGGACGCCGAGGCGATCGCCCGCAAGGCCATGAAGATCGCCGCCGAAATCTGCGTCTACACCAACGGCAATCTGACGGTGGAGACCCTGGGGGACTGACGCCGCGGGGTCACAGCACGCCGGCGACCAGGCCGAGGGCCTTCGCCTCCTGAGCCTCGATGTACCAGTTCTCCGGCGCGCGCCGAAGCACCTCGTCCATGGTGACGGCGCTGCCGCGCACCAGGTTCTCGAACCCTTCGTTCTGGATGGCGATGGAGTGCTCAAGTTCGTTCAGCATCGCCTTGACCGAGGCGATGCAGGTGGTCAGCGGCCCGGCGATGTGGAGCGTCTTGTCCATCTTTCGCTCATGGATCATCACCCGAGCGCCGCGCGTCAGATAGCGGTTTTCCACCGCAAAAAAGCTCATGAAGGTCGCGCCGGCCGAATAGATGGCGGCCTTGCCCAGAAAGACCAGACGGCGCGCCGGGTTGATGTCGCTCTGAAACCGCACGTCCTCGCCCATCATTCGCGCCACCTCCGGATCGCCGCCCAGGGTGGACAGTTCGATCACCACCAGGCCGCTGTCGGGCGCCTGGGTCAGTCGGTCGCGGAACCGGTCGTACATGGCGTAGTCTACGGCGCCGGCCAGAAGGATGCGCGGGGTGTCGAAGGCCGAGGCGTCGAGCGGACCCGAGGGGGCGGCGCCGATCATCGCGCGTCCTGGATGTCGGCGTCGTCCACCGGATAGCCTTCGGACGAGGCCCAGGACTTGGCTTCGTCCAGCGAGAAGAAGGCCCGGTTTCGCAGACGGCGCGCGCCCTGGTCGTCGATCAGTTCGCACTCATACCACCGGATGGTCCGCCGGTCGGAGGTTCTGCAGGTCCGCGTGAAGACGAGGGCGTGGGGGATCATGGCGCTGAAACGGCGACGGCCCACGCCCGTTCCGTCTGTGTGGGTGTTTTTCCTTTAGGGTCAGTGCATTGCACAGACTGACGCGAAGAGGGCGCCGCCGCTCGGCGCCGGACCATTTGCGCCGCGCCGCCCCTTGGCTTAAGCGCCCGGCATGACCGACGCCCCTCCTCGCCCCCTCGCCCGCAATCCACGCGGCTTCGCCGACAAGCGCGGCCGCGACCTGACCGCCGAACGCCGCATCGTGGCGCGCGTGTCGGAAGTGTATGAGCGCTGGGGCTTCGAGCCGCTGGAGACGCCGGCCTTCGAATACGCCGACGCCTTGGGCAAGTTCCTGCCTGACGCCGACCGGCCCAATGAGGGGGTGTTCGCCCTTCAGGACGATGCGGGTTCGGACGCGCCGGGCGAATGGATGGCCCTGCGTTACGATCACACCGCCCCCCTGGCCCGGTTCGCCGCCCAGACCTGGGAGACCCTGCCCAAGCCGTTCCGCCGCTACGCCTATGGGCCGGTGTGGCGAAACGAAAAGCCGGGTCCGGGCCGGTTCCGCGAGTTCTGGCAGTGCGACGCCGACACCGTAGGCTCGGACCGGCCCGAGGCCGACGCCGAGATCATCGCCATGGCCTGCGAAGGCCTGGGCGCCGCCGGCCTGGACGCGGGCCAGGCCCAGATCCGCGTCTCGAACCGCAAACTGTTCGACGGCCTGTTCGATGCGGGGGGCGTGACCGACGCGGGTCAGCGTTTGACGGCCCTTCGCGCCATCGACAAGTTCGACCGGCTGGGCTGGGAAGGCGTGGTTCAGCTGCTGGGCGAAGGGCGACTGGACGAGTCCGGCGACTACACCAAGGGCGCGCGGCTGCCCGCAAAGGTCACGGGCGCAATCGAGGCCTTTCTGGCGTCCGCCAACACGCCCGGCCTGTCCCGGGCGGCGACCTTGGAGGCCGTAGCCCGGTCCGGCGACCTGGGGGCGGCGGGCGATGCGGCGCTGAGCGAACTGGCGGCGATCGACCGGGCGCTGAACGCCATGTCGGTGGGCCAGAACGCCGTGAAGTTCGACCCCACCATCGTGCGGGGCCTTGAGTATTACACCGGCGCCGTCTTCGAGGCGGAGCTGTTGCTGGAGACGACCGACGACAAGGGGCGGCCGGTGCGATTCGGCTCCATCGGCGGCGGCGGCCGCTATGACGACCTAGTCGCGCGCTTCACCGGCCAGAGCACCCCGGCGACCGGCTTCTCCTTCGGGGTCTCGCGCCTCGCCTCCGCCCTGCGCGCGGCCGGACGCGGCGCGGAGGACGCCGTGCGCGGGCCGGTCGTGGTCATCGTCTTCTCCGAAGAGGACATGGCCCACTATCTGACGGCCGTCGCCGAACTGCGCGGCGCGGGGATCGCGGCCGAACTCTATCTGGGACGGGCCGGGATGAAGGCCCAGATGAAATACGCCGACCGCCGTGGATCGCCTGCGGTCGTCATCCTGGGCGGGGACGAGATCGCCGCCGGCGAGGTCACGATCAAGGACCTGGACGCCGGGCGCGCCGCCGCCGCCGCCATCGCCGACAATGACGCCTGGAAGGCGCAACGGCCGGGGCAGATGCGTGTCGCCCGAACAGCACTGGTCGGCGCCCTTCGAGCCATTATCGAATAAGCTTCGATAAATAACTCTGAGCAGGGTGAGTTATCGACGATAAGTCGAAGAAAGTTCGATTCCGTCCGAGAAGCCCGTTGACGACCTCGGCGGGGTTGCGTCAAATGAACTCACTCGAGGGCAAGCGTTGCTCAAGCGCGCAGCACTCGAAGGCGTTTCGGGGAGGAAACGTCCGCTCTTTAAAGAGCGCGAAAGCCCGCTGCGATGTATCCCCCGCAGCGGGCTTTTTCGCGTCTGGAGTCCAGGCCGACATCGAAAATTTGCAGAAACTGTCGCGGCCATCGACCAATTTTCAGTCTGATGTGTCCAAGGGCTCATGAAAAAAGGCCGGGGCGAACCCCGGCCTTTTCCCGTTTTGCGATCCGGCGATCTACCAGATGCGGACGCGCTCTTCCGGCGTCAGATAGTATTTCGTCCCCGGCTGGACGTCGAAGGCGTCGTACCAGGCGTCGACGTTGCGCAGCGGGCCGATGACCCGGAACTGGGCGGCCGAGTGGGGATCGGTGGCGACCTGCTGCTTCAGGGCCTCGTCGCGATATTTCGACTGCCAGACCTGGGCCCAGCCGTAGAAGAAGCGCTGGTCGCCGGTCGTGCCGTCCAGCACCGGGGCCGGCTGGCCGTTCAGCGACAGGTGATAGGCTTCAAGACCCACGGCCACGCCCGAGGCGTCGCCGATGTTCTCGCCCATCGTCAGGCCCGGATTGATCTTGTAGCCGGCAATCGGCTCATAGGTAGCGTACTGGGCGCCCAGACGGGCGGTCAGGGCTTCGAAATTGGCCTTGTCCTCGGGCGTCCACCAGTTGCGCAGCACGCCGTCGCCGTCGGACTTGGAGCCCTGGTCGTCGAAGCCGTGGCCGATCTCGTGGCCGATCACCCCGCCGATGCCGCCGTAGTTGACCGCCGGATCGCCGTTCGGATCGAAGAAGGGCGGCTGCAGGATGGCGGCCGGGAAGACGATCTCGTTATTGGCCGAGTTATAGTAGGCGTTGACCGTCTGGGGCGTCATGCCCCACTCGGCCTTGTCGACCGGCTCGTCGAGACGGGCCAGGTCGTAGTTCCATTCGAACAGGCCGCGACGCTCGGCGTTGCCGACCAGGTCGTCGGCGCGAATCTCGAGACCCGAATAGTCGCGCCACTTGTCGGGATAGCCGATCTTGACGGTGAATTTGCGCAGCTTCTCCTGCGCGGCCGCCTTGGTCTCGTCGCCCATCCAGGTCAGGTTGTCGATCCGGTGCGACAGGGCCGTGCGCAGATTTGCGACCAGCTCTTCCATCTTGGCCTTGGATTCGGCCGGGAAGTACTGGGCGACATAGAGCCGGCCCGTCGCCTCGCCCAGCGAACCCTCGGCGAAGGAGATGGCCCGCTTCTCGCGGGTGCGCTGCTCGGGCTGGCCCGACAGGTCGCGGGCGCGGAAGCCCCACTGGGCGTCCGAGAACCGCTTGGACAGCAGGGGCGCCATGTCGTCGGCGGTGTGGAAGGCTTCCCAGGCCTGGAGCAGTTCGACCGGCGTCTCGGCGTAGATGGCCGCGATCTTGGGCATGGCCGTGTCCTGACGCACGATCAGGCGCGGAACGCCGCCCAGCTTGGCCGCGTCGAAATAGGACTGCCAGGCGAAGCCCGGCGCGTCTTCAGCCAAGCGAGCGATGGTGTATTCGTTGTAGGTGCGGTCGCGGTTGCGGTTCTCGACCGGGCTCCAGTGGGCCTCGGCGATCTTGGTCTCCAGGGCGACGATCTGGGCGGCGGTCTCGGTCGGATTGGCCCAGCCGATCATGCCCAGCATGTCGGCGACATAGGCCTGGTACTTCTCTTTCTTGTCGGCGTAGCGGGCGTCCAGATAATAGTCGCGGTTCGGCAGGCCGATGCCCGACTGACCGGTGGAGACGACGTAGCGCGTCGGCTGTTTGGCGTCGATGGTGATGCCGCTGCCGAAGAAGGAGGCGCCGAAACGGCCGACCGTCTGGCCCATGTAGACGGCCATCTTCTCATGACTGTCGGCGGCGCGGATGGCGGCCAGATAGGGCTGCAGCGGCTGGGCGTCCAGCTGTTCGATCCGCGCCTCGTCGATGTAGGAGCGATAGGCGTCAGCCACCTTGGCCTCGTCGGAGCCGGGCGTCAGATCGGTGCGCGCGGCCAGGCCCAGCACCAGCTCCTTCATCCGGTTGTCGGACAGTTCGCGCAGCAGGGCGAAGGAGCCGTAGCTGGTGCGGTCCGATGGGATGACGATCTTGTCGATCGCGGTCCCGTTGGCGTAGCGGAAGAAGTCGTCGCCCGGCTTAACCGAGGTGTCGCGGCCGGCCATGTCGAAGCCCCAGGTCCCGTACTTGGGCGCCTGGGTTCCCTGCCAGCCCGCCGCGGTCTCTTCGCCCGAGAAGAGCGAGACGACGGAGCAGGTTTCGTCCAGGCAGGCGTGGTCGTGATCGACGTCCTGGGCCAGGGCGGCGGCCGGCAGCAGAAGGGCGCCGACCGCGGCCCCGATAAGCAGTCTTTTCATCACTCTATCCTCGGTTCCACCCCCCACGGGCGGGTCGGAGCGGACCCTAGACCCGACGCGGGGCCTGTCGCCTTAAAAAAAGTTCATGAAAGCGCCGCGACCTCTCGCCACAGGCGCCGGTTCCGGGTCACATGCCGGCAGAGCTCGGAGGGCGAATGCAGACGCACGGCGGCGACTATAAGGATCTGGTGGTGTTTCTGGCGGCCGCCGGGGTCATGGTGCCCCTGGTCAATCGTCTGAAGATCAGCCCCGTCCTGGGTTTCCTGGCCGCAGGGGTGGTGCTGGGCCCCGACGGCCTGGCGCGCTTCGCCGACCGGCTGCCCTGGCTGTCCTATTTCACCATCAGCGACCCCGGCCAGCTGGCCCAGCTGTCGGAGCTGGGAGTCGCCTTCCTGCTGTTCATGATCGGGCTGGAGCTGTCGTGGGAACGGCTGCGGGCCCTGCGACGGCTGGTGTTCGGCCTGGGGCTGATGCAGGTGGCGGCCTGCACCCTGGTGCTGGCGGGCCTGTTCATGCTGCTCGGCCAAAGCCTGGTCAGCGCGGCCGTCCTGGGCATGGGCCTGGCCCTGTCGTCGACGGCGGTGGTGATGCCGGTTCTGGCCGAGGGCGGACGGTTGAAGACCAGTGTCGGCCGATCCACCTTCGCCGTCCTGCTGGCTCAGGACCTGGCCGTGGCCCCCATTCTGATCACCGTCAGCGTGATGGCGGCCCTGGCCCAGGGCGGGGGAACGCTGGACCCCGCCGTCCTGGGCCGCGCCCTGTTCACCCTGGTCCCGGCGGCGATGGGCCTGGGCCTTCTGGTGCTGCTGGGCCGGGTGGTGCTGCGGCCCATGTTCCGGTCGGTGGCGCGGGCGCGCAAGGCGGCCCAGGGCGGGGAGCTGTTCGTCGCCGCCAGCCTGCTGGTGGTGGTGGGCGCCGGCCTGGCGGCCCAGGCGGTCGGCCTGTCGATGAGCATCGGCGCCCTGGTCGCCGGGGTGCTGCTGGCCGAAACCGAGTTCCGGCGCGAGGTGGAGGTGTCGATCGAGCCCTTCAAGGGCCTGCTGCTGGGGGTCTTCTTCGTCGGGGTGGGGCTGGGGCTGGACCTGGGCGCGGTGGCGGCCGATCCGGTCCTGCTGTTCGGCCTGGCCCTGGCCGTCACAGTGGTCAAGACCGGCGTCATCTTCGCCCTGGCCCGGCTGTGGGGCATGGGCGCCCGGCCCGCCCTGGAGACGGCCCTGGTGCTGGCGCCGGCGGGCGAGTTCGCCTTCGTCGTCTTCGCCACCGGCATGGTGGAGGGCATCGCCCCGCCCGCCCTGACCAGCACAGTGGCCCTGTCGGCGACCCTGAGCATCTTCTCCATCCCGCTTCTGGCCCTGCTGGGCCAGAGGCTGTCGCGCGCCAAGGCCCCCGACCGCCCGACCACGCCAGAGGGCGCCGCGCCGCCGGAACAGGCGGACGGGGCGGTGATCGTCGTCGGCTTCGGCCGCGTCGGCCGCCTGATCGGCGAATTGCTGAAGGCGCACGACCAGCCCTTCATCGCCCTGGACACGGACGCTGCGGCCGTGGCGGCGGGGCGTCGGGACGGGTTCGACGTCTTCTACGGCGACGCCGGCCGGCCCGAGATGCTGTCCCATTGCGGGGTTCAGACCACCCGCGCCCTGATCGTCACCATGGACGCGCCGGGCAAGGTTGATGAGGTGGTGACGGCGGCCCGCGCCCTGCGCGAGGATCTGATCCTGATCGCCCGTGCGCGCGACGACCAACATGCGGCGCGCCTGTACGCCCTGGGCGTGACGGACGCGGTGCCGGAGACGACCGAGGCCAGTTTGCAGTTGGCCGAGAACACCCTGGTCGATCTGGGCGTGCCCATGGGCCGGGTCCTGGTCTCCATCCATGAGAAGCGCGAACAATTCCGCAAAGCCTTCCAGGCCGCCATGCCCGCAGGAGGACGCAGTAGAACCACCCGCGCGTTGAGAATGTCCCAAATCAATACAGCCAAGCTTGAAAGTTAACCTTGAATATTCTCTCGCCTCACAGGAGAAAAATCGGCCGACCCATTTTCGTCATGGTTCCGTGATGCAAGCCGTCCCTCAGTATCGCGCCGATGACGAGGTCCGGGCCGCAACGCCTCTCCCGTCAGCTCAAGGCGCTTCACCCAAAGTCAACTCGGACCGCCTAGGCGCATCCGAAATTGCGTAGAGTTCAACCTGATTTCATGACCGAATCCGCCCTATCGACCGAAGCTGCGCCCCGCCTGAACCGTCGTCAGGCGGCCAAGGTGCGGACCCGCCAGAAGGTTTTGGACGCCGCCCGCTCCCTGTTCGCTGAGCGGGGCTATGAACCCGCCACCATCCGCGACATCGCCAAGGGCGCGGGCATGTCGACCGGCGCGGTCTTCGCCAACTTCCAGGACAAGGCCGAGCTGTTCGAGGCGGTCCTGACCGAGGACATGTCGCGCCTGGCCGAGGTGGTCGAGGCCGGGGCGCCCGAGGGCGAGCCGGTCCGCCAGCGTCTGCTGGGCGCGCTGAGCGCCGGCTATCATTCGTCGCTGGAGCATCTGCCCCTGTTCCAGGCCATCGTCGCCCGATCCTGGTTCCAGCCCCTGGCGGCCGAGATGCGCGCCCGGGCCGCGACCAAGAAGCTGCTGCTGACCATCGGCGATATTCTTCAAGAGGCGGTCGCCAAGGGCGAGCTGCGCCAGGACGCCGATCTGCGCCTGTTGGTCGAGCTGATCTGGGACGCCTATCTGTCCAACTATCGCCGCGCCGCCTATGACGAATGGGACGCAGCCGCCCTGTCGGACCATATGGGCAAGCAGATCGACGTTATCCTGGCCGGGGCCCTGTCGGCCAAATAGGCCGCCTTTCCCTTTTCAGAGCGCCCTTCAGGCCCGCCCGCGCCCGTCGCCGGCGGGCCTTCGTCCGTCTGGGGCCGGGCCTCGCATCGGACCGAGAAAAAACAGTCCGATGAGTCCCATCGGTCCGACGCCGTGATCGCGGTTTCGGACATCGAAAAAGACTGTCCGATGTGTCCGACGCCCTTTGTTCTAAAAGTGGATTTTGGGCGCATCGTATCGGACAGTCCGATCGGCGTCCGGCGGGCGGGAGGTGGAGAGACGTCCAGAGCCGCACAATGTCAAAGACCGGCCCGCAAGCCTAACACGGTTTCGAGGAGCGCCGGGTCGAGGCCGCCCGTGAGAGCTTGTCCCTTGAAAAGCCAGGACCTTGTCTTTGAACTTGCGAGGATCGACCCTCAGCCGCGGCGTTTCAGGGTGACGTAGAAGGCGCCGTCGCCGCCGTGGCGCCGATGGGCCGAGGTGAAGCCCGAGACCACGCCGCGCAGGGCCGGCGACTGCATCCATTCGGCGAAGGAGGCGCGGATGACCCCGCCGCCCAGCCGCCCCTGGCCGGTGATGACCAGGACCGCCCGCAGGCCCCGCGCCTGGCAGCCGGTCAGAAAGGCCCGAAGCTGGTCCTCGGCCTCGAACCGGCCGAAGCCGTGCAGGTCGATCCGGGCCTCGATCGGATCGCGCTCGCGCGACAGCCGCTGTTTGCGGCGGGGCTCCAGATCCTCGGGCGCGGGCCGGAGGCGAGAGGGCGCGGGGCGAACCGGGGAGCGCGGCTCGGACGTCGGTTCGGTGCGGGCGAACCGCGCGGGAGAGGTCTTGGCCGGGGGCTTTTCCGCGCGCGACAGAGGGCGGTCCGGGATCGGGGCGGTCAGATGGGCCGGCGCCTCGGCGCCGGGCGTGACCCGCGCGGCCTTGCGCGTTCGGGGCGGCGAGACCGTGCCGGTGATGCGGTTCCAGATGCGACGGTCCTCGGGCGTCAGGCCGTTCTCGTCCCGGCCGGAACCCTTGCGCCTCATGCCGCTTCGTCGTCCTCGGTCGGGTCGGCGGGGCCGGGTTCATGGATGAGGAGATCGCCCGGCTGGCAGTTCAGTTCACGACACAGGGCGTCCAGGGTCGAAAACCGCACCGCCCGCGCCTTGCCCGTCTTCAGGACCGACAGATTGGCCACCGTGACCCCGACCCGGTCGGCCAGCTCGGTCAGCGACATGCGGCGTTCGACGAGGACGCGATCAAGCTGGACGCGGATGGCCATGGGGAAGTCCTAGCGGAAACGGTTCAGATCGTCAGTTCGGATTCGCGGCGCAGGCGCGCGCCCTCGCGAAAGACCTCCGCAAGGACGAAGACGATCAGGACGGAAAACACCGGGGTCAGGAGTTCGCCCAGCCCCTGGGGGTCCATGACGCCGGGCGCCAGGCGGGCGGCGACGACGCCCTGGGCCAGCCAGACCCCGCCGGTGACCAGGGCCAGGATCAGGCCGATCTGGCGCAGGCGGCGCACATTGGCCGGATGAAAGGGGTCGCCCATGATCAGAGTACGGAAGATGAGGCGCAGGCTGCGAAGAATCAGCATGAAGCCGCCGAAATAGGCGGTGGCCGCCCCCAGGCCGAACAGCAGAAGCAGCCGGGTCAGGGGCAGTTGGCGGCCGCCGGTGTCGCCGCTGACGGTGATGTTCACATTGTCCAGCGGGATGAAGACGGCCGCGATCAGCAGCAGAAGAAGAAGGCCGGTGACCAGCCAGAGCAGGACATAGGCCACGTCCAGGGCCACCTTCAGCACGCTGGAGACCGAACCCGGTCCCAGGGCGCGAAACGGGGCGGTGATCGGGGCCCACCGCTGCGGCGTGCGCCCCTCGCCTCGCTTCAGCAGATGGGGCAGGGGCAGGCGCATGGTCGGTCGGTGCTCAGGCCGGAAGGAAGGACGCGGCGGCTGCGCGGGGTCCGGCGAACCCGCACGCAGCCCTATACATCGCGATCTTCGTCAAGGTCGTCAAAGCTCTCGTGATCGATAAGGACTGGACTTGAGGTCGATCAAAAGGCTTGGACCAGGATGGCGACCAGGGCGGTCGGCAGGGCGGCGATCAGAACCGTGTTGACGAAGGCGGCGCCGACCTTGTCCAGTAGCAGCGAGAGGTTCATCGTATGCATAATGTGTCTCCGTTTTTCCTGTTGGGCGATCATCGCCCGTTTTAAGTTTTTTCCGCATGATCCTTCCGGTTATGTCCGGCGTCTTGAACGTTGCGGCCCCGTTCCTGACGATCAATAGATAGGCCGTGTCCTGCGGAAAATCACGTTACATATCGTTTAACGATATTAAACTTTGGCAATAGACTGTTTCAGGACCGTGATCGGCAATGAGTCTCAAGCTTTTCAAGGGGATGCGTATCGTCCTCGCCACCCACAATCCGGGCAAGGTTCCCGAGATCGCCGCCCTGCTGGGCGAAGATTACACGATCCTCACGGCGGGGCAGCTGAATCTGCCTGAACCCGAGGAGACAGAGACCACCTTCGCCGGCAACGCCCTGCTGAAGGCGCGGCAGGCGGCCGATCGGTCGGGCGAGGTCGCCTTGGCCGACGATTCGGGCCTGTCGGTCGCGGCCCTGGACGGGGCGCCGGGGATCTATTCCGCCCGCTGGGCCGGGCCGGGCAAGGATTTCGCCGTGGCGATGAAGAAGGTCGAGGAAAGGCTGGAGGAGATCCAGGCTGCGGACATGAGCGCCTGGTTCACCTCGGCCCTGGCGGTGGCCTGGCCTGACGGGCCCAGCGTGGTGGTCGAGGGAGTGGTGCGGGGGCGGTTGAGCTTTCCGCCGCGCGGCGACCGGGGCTTCGGCTATGATCCGATCTTCATTCCGGATGAGGCGCCTGATGACGCAAGCGGCCTGACCTTCGGGGAGATGGAGCCTGAGGCCAAGGAGGCGATCAGCCACCGCACCCGCGCCTTCGCCAAGCTGAGAGCCGCCCTGATTGACTGATCCCGCCCAGACCTGGGTCGATCCGGGAACCGACATCGGCCTCTATGTCCACTGGCCCTATTGTGCGCGCATCTGCCCCTATTGCGACTTCAACGTGGTGCGCGACCGGGGGCGGGTCGAGGAACAGGGGCGGCTGGTCGAGGCGATCCTGGCCGATCTGCGGGCCCAGCGCGCCCTGACCGGGCCGCGCCGGCTGGCCTCGGTCTTCTTCGGCGGGGGCACGCCGTCGCTGATGGCGCCCGAGGCGGTGGCGCGGATCATCGACCAGGCCCGCGACCTGTTCCCGCCGTCAGGACCGATCGAGATTTCGCTGGAGGCCAATCCGACCGATGCGGAGGCGGCCCGGTTCGACGCCCTGGCCCAGGCCGGGATCAATCGGCTGTCCATGGGGGTGCAGGCCCTGGACGACGCCGCCCTGCGGTTCCTGGGGCGCGACCATTCGGCGGCCGAGGCGCGGCGCGCGGTCGCCCTGGCCGGACGCGCCTTCGACCGGCTGTCCATCGACCTGATCTACGCCCGGCCGGGCCAGACGCCCGACGACTGGGCGACGGAGCTGGGCGCGGCGCTGGACATGGGGTTCGAACACGTCTCGCCCTATCAGCTGACCCTCGAACCGACGACGGCCTTCGGCCGGGCCCTGGCGCGCGGAACCCTGGTCCCGCCGGACGAGGACCAGGCTGCGGCCCTGTACGAGACCACCCAGGCGGTGCTCGAGGCCGCCGGTTTCGACGCCTATGAGGTGTCCAACCATGCGCGGGGCGTGGCGGCCCGGTCGGCCCATAATCTGCATGTCTGGCGCGGCGGGGACTATCTGGGCCTGGGGCCGGGGGCGCATGGGCGACTGACCCTGGACGGCGTTCGCACCGCAACCGTCGCCCATCGCCGCATCGGCGACTATGCGGCAGGGGTGCAGGCGGGCGCCCCCTGGGCCGAGGTCGAACGGCTGGACGCCGCCGGGGCGGCGGAGGAGCGGCTGCTGCTGGGGTTGAGGACGGTGGAGGGGGCGCCGGTCGGCGTATTGGGGGACCTGGGCCTGTCGCCCGAGGCGGAACCGACCGCGGACCTGATCGCCGACGGCTTTCTGACGGTCACGGGCGGGCGGCTGGTCGCCACCCCGCGCGGGCGGCCGGTGCTGGACGGAGTGCTGAAGGCCCTGCTGACCTGAGGTCGCGCCTCAGTCCAGGGTCGCGCCGGTGGTGCGCATGATCTCGGCCCGCAGCTCGGGCAGGCCCAGCCCCTTTTCGGACGAGGTCAGGGCCACCACGGGGAAGGCGGCGGGGCGTTTGGAGATGGCCTTAAGCGTGGCCTCCTGCATCCGCTCGCCCTCGCCCTTCTTCAGCTTGTCGGCCTTGGTCAGGACGATCTGATAGGAGACGGCGGCCAGATCCAGGGCGTCCAGCGCCTCGGCGTCCACGCTCTTCAGCCCATGGCGGCTGTCGATCAGCAGATAGACCCGTTTCAGGGTGACCCGGCCGCGCAGATAGTCGCGCCCCAGATCCTGGAACTTCTTGACCGTGGTCTTGGACGCCTTGGCCCAGCCGTAGCCGGGCAGGTCGACCAGCCGCAGCCGGCCGTCCAGATCAAAGAAGTTGACCTCGCGCGTCCGGCCCGGCTCGTTGGAGGCTCTGGCCAGCTTGTGCATGCCGACCAGGCCGTTGATCAGGCTGGACTTGCCGACGTTGGAGCGGCCCGCGAAGGCGATCTCGGGCAGGTCCGGATCGGGCAGTTGCTCGATCTTGGCCGCCCCCATGACGAAGGTCGCCGGCCGCGCGAACAGAATCCGTGCGGCCTCGATCTCTTCGGGGCTGAACTCGGTTTCCTCGATCACGCGGGCTTTTTCTTGAAACGGGCGATGAAGTCGTCGATCGGATTCTCGGCCTTGTAGCGGTGCATGATGACGTACTGCTGCAGGATGGTCAGGATGTTGGACCAGGCCCAATAGACCAGCAAGCCCGCCGCAAAGGGCGCCATGATGAAGGTGAAGACCAGGGGCATGAACTGGAAGATCTGGCGTTGGACCGGATCGGCCGCCGGCGGGTTCATCGCCGTCTGCAGCCACATGGTGAGACCATAGGCGACCGCCAGCAGGCCGATGCCCAGAGGCCCGACCAACAGGCCGCCCAGCAGGGGCAGGGTCGCCGGATCCCAGGGGATCAGGCCGAACAGGTTCCACACCACAGAGGGGTCACGCGCCGACAGGTCGTGGATGAAACCCAGGAAGGGCTGGTGGCGCATTTCGATGGTGACCGTCAGCACCTTGTACAGGGCGTAGAAGACCGGGATCTGGAGCAGAAGCGGAAGACAGCCGGCGACCGGATTGATCTTCTCCTTCTGGTACAGGGCCATGGTCTCCTGTTGCTGCTTCTGCGGATCGTCTTTGAACTTCTTCTTGATCTCCTCCATCTTGGGCTGGAGGTTCCGCATCTTGGACATCGAGGCGTAGGCGTTGTTGGCCAGGGGGAACATGACCAGCTTGACGATGACGGTCAGGGCCAGAATGGCGACGCCGAAGCTGCCGACCAGGCCGTAGACGTTCTCAAGGATCCAGAAGATCGGGCGCGTCAGGAACCAGAACATGCCCCAGTCGATCGCATAGACGAAGCGCGGCAGATTGAGCTGCGCCTCATAGGTCTTCAGCACCTCGGCCCGCTTGACCCCGGCGAACAGGCGCTGGGTCTCGGTGGCGGTTGCGCCCGGCTGGAGCGTGCGGGTCGCGCCCAGTATATTGGCTTCCAGCTGCGGCTGGCCGCCCGGAACCTCGCGGACCCGGAATTCGGTTTCGACCGCCTCGTCCTGCTGCGGCAGCAGGGCCGCCAGCCAGTATTTGTCGGTGATGCCCAGCCAGCCGCCGGTCGAGGCGTTCTCGATCCGCGGCTCCTTCAGCCAGTCCTTGTACTTCTTCTGCTCGGTCCGGTAGTCGCCCGGCTTGCCGAAGGTGCCGATGGCGCCTTCGTGGACGATGTGGGACGAGCCGGCCAGCGGCGGCACGCCCTGGCGCTGGACGCTGCCGTAGGGGGCGATGGTGATGGCCTGGGTTCCCAGGTTCTGGACCGTGTCCTTGATCGAGAAGACGTAGCGGTCATCGACCGAGACCACGCGGGTGAAGCGCAGACCTTGCCCATTGTCCCAGGTCAGGGTGATCGGGCTGGTCGGGGTCAGGGTCGAACCGGCGGTCAGGCGCCACAGGGTGTTGGGGCCAGGGACGCCGCCGGCCACATTGGGACCGGTCCAGCCGAACTGGGCGAAATAGGCGTTCTGCATCCCCTGGGGGCGGAACAGTTCGACCGGCTCAGGCTTGTCCTGGACCTCCTTGTAGTCGGTCAGGAACAGGTCGTCGATCCGACCGCCCTGGAGCGACAGCGAGCCCTTCAGGGTGCCGGAGTGGATCGGCACGCGCGCGGCGGTGCTCAGCGCCTGGCGGCGATCGGTGACGAAGACCGGCCCCTGGGGGCTCAGCGCCGTGCGAGCGGCGTTCCTGGCCGTCTGAGACTGTTCGGCCTGGGCCTGCTGCTGGACGGCGCGGCGCTCGGCCTGGGGCCGCAGCACGGCGAACCAATAGACCCCCAGGATCAGGGCCGAGCACACGATGAAGAGGATCGTGTTGCGCGAGTTCTCGTTTTTCATGGATTCGGGCGGTCCTGGCCGGAGGGGGCGGGGGCGGGCGAAGGCCGGTCGGCCCCCCGATCGTTTCTCGGTGTCGCCAGCCTTGTAAGCGTCGATTTCACATCGTCAAGCAGACGGTCCCACGCCCGCTCGGTCGTGCCCATGCGGGCGATGAAGACATAGTCGCTTCCGGGCACGCCATATTGGGGCAGCATGGCCCGCGCGGCCTCGCGCAGGCGGCGTTTGGCGCGGTTCCTGACCACCGCCCCGCCGATCTTGCGCGTGGCGGTGAAGCCCAGGCCGACGTGCGGCGAACCGTCGCCGCGATCCAGCCTCTGGATCACCACCCCGCCGCGCGCTTCGGAAACGCCTTTGGCGGCCGCCAGGAACTGGGGCCGCCGCAACAGACGCTTGATCTGTAAAGGGTCGCTCATGCGTCCTTGGCTTTCGGACGCGAGAGCCGCTTACGCCGTCAGGCGCTTGCGGCCCTTGGCGCGACGGCGCGCAACGATCTTCTGGCCGTTCTTGGTGGCCATCCGGCTGCGGAAGCCGTGACGGCGCTTGCGCACGAGTCGCGACGGCTGATAGGTCCGCTTCACGGTCGGCTCCTGACGTTAAAAGGTTGGGCGACGGGGCGAAAGGCGTCCGCCGCAGGAAGGGCGGGCGTATAAGTCGCATGGTCGCGCGAGTCAACGCTCGACCGGCAATTCGGGATTGAAGCGCGTATGGCGAAACGAACGGCGAAGGACTGGGCCCTGCGGTTGACCCCGCTGGCGGTCATCGCCGGCCTGGTGGCCGCCTTCTTCGCCCTGGGCTGGAATCGCTATCTGTCGATGGACCTGATCCGCGAGCATGGGCTGAACCTGCAGGCCTACGCCCAGGCCCATTGGTGGACCGCCCTGGTCGCCTTCATCGCCGTCTACGCCGTCGCCACCGCCTCCACCATTCCGGGGCCGGTCTTTCTGACCCTGCTGGGGGGGATGATGTTCGGCCCCTATGTCGGCGCCTTGGCCCAGGCCAGCGGAGCGACCCTGGGCTCGGTCGTGATCTATATGGTCTATCGCACCTCGATCGGCACCTGGCTGCGCGCCAAGTTCGAGGCGGACGCCGGCTTCATGGACCGGCTGGCCAAGGGGATCGACCGCAACGCCTTCACCACCCTGTTCACCCTGCGCGTCATCCCCAGCGTCCCCTTCGTCCTGGTCAACGCCACGGCGGGCATGATGGCGGTGCCGCTGCGCCCCTATGTGGTCGCGACCTTCATCGGCCTGTTGCCGTCCACCTTCATCTACACCTGGATCGGATCGCAGCTGGGCGACCTGCTGCGGGCCGGGGTGCAGCCGGACCTGCCCATGCTGCTGCGCCAGTTCTTCTGGCCGCTGATGGGGGTGGTCTTCCTGTCCCTGCTGCTGCCCATCGGCATCAAACTGGTTCAGATGATCCGCGCCCGACGCGCCCGAAGCCAGGGAGGGGCGGCCCCGGCATGATCCCCCTGTTCGATCGGCTCGCGACGGCGCTGAAGCTGTCGCCCCAGACGGCGGAGACCTGGCGCGAGCGGCTGCGGCCCCGGGCGCCCGACGGCCTGTCGGCGCGGCTGCTGCTGCTGACCTTCGCCTTCACCCTGGCGGTCGAGGCCCTGATCATGGGGCCGAACCTGGCCGCCTTCCACGAGCGCTGGCTGCGCGACCGGCTCCAGGCCGCCGAACTGGCCTCGGTCGGGGTGGAGGCCCTGCCCTACAGCGCGGTCGAGGACGACACGGCAGCCGAGCTGATGCGGATCGGCGGGGTCCAGGCCGTGGCCCTGACCGAACAGGGGGTGCGGCGGCTGCTGCTCCAGGCCCCCAACCTGCCGCGCGCGCCGGAGCTGATCGACCTGCGTCAACAGAACAGCTGGGCGCGGCTGACCGACCCCTGGCGCACCCTATTCGGCCATCCGGACCGGTCGCTGCGGGTCCAGGCCAAGCCCCGCTATCGCTCGGGCGACTTCATCGAGATCGTCACCCCGGCCCAGCCGTTGAAACTGGAGCTGAAGGCCTTCCTTCTGAACAGTCTGCTGGTCAGCCTGCTGGTGTCCCTGACGGCGGGCGCCCTGCTGTACGGCGGTCTGGCGCTTCTGGTGCTGCGGCCGCTCCAGCGCGTCACCCGCTCGATGGAGCGGTTCGCCGCCGATCCCGAGAGCGAGGCCGAGACCCCGTCGGACCGGCATGACGAGATCGGCCGGGTCGAGCGCGAACTGGCCCGGATGCAGGAGGAGGTGCGCCAGTCCCTGCGCTCCCGCGCCCGTCTGGTGGCCCTGGGCGAGGCGGTGGCCAAGATCAACCACGACCTGCGCAACATGCTGACCTCGGCCCAGATGGCGTCGGAGCGGCTGGCGACCTCGGCCGACCCCCAGGTGGCCAAGGCCCTGCCCCGGCTGGAGCGGGCGCTGAGCCGGGCCGCAAGCCTGTCGCGCAATGTGCTGGAGTACGGCCGCAGCGAGGAGCCCGCGCCCCAGAAGACCCGCGTGGTCCTGACCAAGGCCCTGACCCTGGCGGCCGAGGACGCCGGCCTGGAGCCGGAGGGGGTGCGGCTGATCAAACAGGTGCCCGCCCGGTTCGCGGTCGAGGCCGATCCGGATCAGCTGTACCGCATCCTGGTCAATCTGATGCGCAACGCCCGCCAGGCCATAGAGGCCGATCCGGGCCGCTCCCCCGAGCGGCGCGGCAAGGGCGCCGTCACCGTCAGCGCCTTCGGGCAGGACGGGGTCTGCGTGATCCGCATCGCTGACGACGGGCCGGGCATTCCGCCGCGCCTGGCCGAACGTCTGTTCGAACCCTTCGTTAGCTCCAAGAGTTCGGACGGATCGGGCCTGGGCCTGACCATATCGCGCGAACTGGCAGCCCTGCACGGCGGCGAGTTGAGACTGGTTCCCGGCGACGGAAGCGGGGCGGTGTTCGAGTTGCGGCTGCCCGCCTGACAGCTATTCCAGCCCGTCGTCGGTGACGACGAAGGGTCGGTCGGCGGCCTTGGCCTGGGCCGCCAGCTCTTCCTGCACCAGGTGCCAGCGACGCAGGCGTTCATAGCTGATGGCGTGTTCGGGCGAGGCGTCCAGCCAGTGGCGGAAGTCCTCGATCTGCAGCCGGGCGTTGGGGGCGGTCGGGTCCGGCAGGGCCGGGACATTGGGCAGCTGACGCGCCACATCGGCGGGGATCGGGAAGTCTCCGGACGAAGTGCTCAGAATCATGGACGGCGGCTCGGCGGGGGTGCGGCTTCAGGAAGCGGAACCATGACGCGAAGCGCGGCCGGGCGCCACCTTTTCGTCGCGACGACGTTGTTGCCGCAACCGCCCTTTACGGCCAAGGTTGGCCGACAGGGTCTGAACCAGGAGATGTCCATGACCATTCGCACGTCCCTGATGTCCGCCTTGCTGGCGGCGACGGCCGTCGCGGCGCCCCTTTCGGCAGCCGCCCAGCAGGCGTCGGACCCCTATGGCGATCAGCGCGTCCTGCCCGATCCCAACGACCCCAAGGCGCGCGAGGCCCTGGAGCGGGCGCGGGGCGAGGCCTATCACCGGGCCGACGACTCCAAACAGACCGAGGAGGAACTGCGCACCACCCGCGCCCTGAACGCCGAGATCGCCGCCCAGAACGCCCTGGCCGACAAGGCCGACGAGGCCGCTCGGCTGGAGTATGACGCCGCCGTAGCCCGGCGCCAGATCGAGATCCGGCGGATCGAAGAGGAGGCGCGAGCGGCCGCCGAGGCGACTCGCGCGGCCCAGGAGCAGTACGACCGCGACTATGCCGCCTGGCGCGAACAGGTGCGCCTGTGCCAGTCAGGCTTCCGCGAAGCCTGCACGGCCCGACCCGCCTGGGTCAGGCCGCAGCAGTAGTCGGAATCAGCCGGCGACCAGGCTCATGTCGCGCCGGGCCATCATCCGGTCGAACTCGGTCCAGACGCCGTCGGCGCCGTGCCAGCTGCCTTGCGTCGCGGCCTTCGAATATTCGGTGGCGCGGGCCTCGAAGAAGTTGGCGTGTTCGACGCCCGACAGCAGGGCCTGCAGCCAGGGCAGCGGGTTTTCCTTGACCCCATAGACCTCGGGCAGCTTCAGCTGACGCAGGCGCCAGTCGGCGATGAAGCGGATGTACTGTTTGATGTCGTCGGGGGTCATGCCCTCGACCGCGCCCATTTCGAAGGCCAGGTCGATGAACTTGTCCTCCATCTTCACCACCGTCTTGCAGCAGTCGACGATGTCGTCGGCCACGGCCTGGGTGACGGCGCCCGTTTCCTTGTTGAAGGCGTGATAGAGCTTGATGATGCCCTCGCAGTGCAGGCTCTCGTCGCGCACAGACCAGGAGACGATCTGGCCCATCCCCTTCATCTTGTTCATGCGCGGGAAGTTCATCAGCATCGCAAAGGACGCGAACAGCTGAACCCCTTCTGAGAAGCCGCCGAACATGGCCAGGGTCCGGCAGATGTCGGCGTCCGAATCCACGCCGAACTGGCCCATATAGTCGTGCTTGTCCCGCATGGCCTCATATTCCATGAAGGCGCCGAACTCGCTTTCGGGCATGCCGATGGTCTCGAGCAGCAGGGCGTAGGCCGCGATATGGATGGTCTCCATATTGCCGAAGGCGGCCAGCATCATCTTCACTTCGGTCGGTTTGAACACCCGGCCGTAGCGTTCCATGTAGTTGTCCTGAACCTCGATGTCCGCCTGGGTGAAGAAGCGGAAGATCTGGGTCAGCAGATTGCGTTCATTGTCGTTCAGGGTCGAGGCCCAGTCCTTGACGTCCTCGCCCAGCGGCACCTCTTCCGGCATCCAGTGGACCTGCTGCTGCTTCTTCCACATGTCGAAGGCCCACGGATAGCGGAAGGGCTTGTAGGCGACGGAGGGCGTCAGAAGACCGGCGCGGTCGGGGCGGATGATCGGGGTGATGGCGTTCATCGAACTGGACCTGAGAGAGCGATTCCGGAGAGGCCAGCACCATGCGACTCAGCGCGCCCGGCGCCAAGTCGGAAATCATCTATGTTGCGATCACATTTTGTCCTACCGCTACATCTTGTGTGCGGCGGTTAAGAAGCTGGGGACGGCCCTGGGGATGGGCGCCCCGCCTTAGGCGGCCTGGGCGTCGTCCCGACGGTCAGACGCCGCAGCCAGGGCGGCGTCGATCGCCGCATAGAGGGCCGCCTGGGTGATGGGCTTGGCCAGATGACCGTCCATGCCGGCGGCCAGGCAGCGGGCGGCGTCTTCGGGCATGGCCTCGGCGGTGACGGCCAGGACGGCGACGTCGGCGGCCGGTCCAATCAGACTGCGGATGGCGCGGGTGGCGGCGATCCCGTCCATGACCGGCATGCGGACGTCCATCAGGACTAGGTCGAAGGCGCCGGCCGCGACGGCCTCCACCGCCTCGGCGCCGTCACACGCCTCGGCCGTGTCGCAGTCGGCCGCCTCCAGCATGACTCGCATCAGATTGCGGTTCAGGGGATGGTCGTCCACGACGAGGATCCGCATGCGCCGCGCCTCCAACGGCTGGGGGGCGTCGCTCTGAACGATTTCGACCGGCTCGGCTGGGATTTCGACGGTGAAGGTCGTTCCCATGCCGGGCGCGCTCTCCACCGAAATGGTTCCGCCCAGTCGGTCCACATGGCTCTTGGCCAGGGCCAGACCCACTCCCGCGCCCTGATGCGCCCGGCTGGTGGTGGCGTCCGCCTGCTGGAACAGGGAGAAGACGCCGCAGAGCACCTCATCCGTCATGCCGCAGCCGGTGTCGTGAATTTGCACGCGGAGATGATCGCCCCGTCGGTCCGCCACGACCCGCACGCCGCCCAGGCCGGTGAATTTCACGGCGTTGGCGCTGAGATGGTGCAGAATCTGGCGCAGACGCCGGCCGTCGGTCCAGACCGCGCCCTGGGCCTCGGGGGCGATGCTGACGGTGAAGTCCAGGCCGCGAACATTCGCCCACTCCCGCGACGGCGCGACCGCCTCTTCGATCAAGGCGGGGATGTCGGTCGGTTTCAGCGCCACCTCGGCCCCGCCGTGGGACACCTCCAGCAGATCCTCAATCAGGCGCAGCATGGCCTCGCCGCACTGTTTGATCGCCTCGACCTGACGGCGCCCCTCGTCGTCCAGCCCAGGACGTCGGGCCAGAAGGTCGGCATAGCCGGTGACGCCGGTCAGAGGCGTGCGCATCTCGTGGCTCATCATGGCCAGGAAGCGGGACTTGGCCTGATCGGCCGTCTCGGCCCGTTTGACGGCGGCTAGGGCGGCCTCGGTGCGCACGCCCAATCGCGTCATCAGCCGCCGCCGCTCGGTCGATAATGTGGTGATCGGCAGGGCGGTGACGACCAGAGTCAGAAGAAACAGATGCAGGACGCTCATCTGCCGCATGACGGTCGGGACCGTGTCCAGAACCGGGTCAGGCTGAAGGCGCGTCAGGGTGACGGGGCCGTGACCCGTCACGGTGGCGCCCACGGCGATGACCGTAACCCACAGAACCGCCCCTGCGGTCCAGGGCGGAGACAGTCGGAAGGCCAGCAGGATCAGAGGCGGCAGGATCATGAACAGGATCGGCGCCTGGTTCTGGCCGAAGGCCCAGACCACGGCGGCGGTCACAAGGACCATCAGGAGCACGAATTCAGCGGGTCGGGCCTGGGCGTCGGAGCGGAAGCGGTGACTGCGCGCCACCAGCAACAGGGTCGGCGTGACGATCATCATCGCCAGCAGTTCCATGTCGAAGAGGTGCCGCATCCGAAAGCCTAGGCTTTCCAACGGCGGTCCGCTAACGACGACGGCGACAAGGCCGGCCAGGAGGGTGGTGAAGGCGACGGAGGGCGCCGCAGCGATCAGGGCGAACCGCAGCAGCCGTTTCGGACGACGCATGTCCAGGGCGGCGCCGCAGAAGCGACGGATCAGCAGGGTGGCGACGATCACCTGGGTCATGTTGAAGGCGACGTTGGTGACCGCGATCACGGCGGCGTCGCCGCGTATGATGTTGCTGACCAGATTGATCAGGGCGCACCCGACCAGAACCCCCAGGGCCTTGTAACGCGACAACTGCAGGACTGCGGCCAGCAACACCGCATTAGCCGGCCACATCACCTTGGCGTCCAGCGCGGCTACGCTCCACAGACCCAGAAGCTGGGAGGCGACGAACAGCAGCAGATAGACGGAGGGCGGGGGACCCGCCTCCTGTCCGGCGTCATGGCGGAAGAACCGCCAGCGCCCGCGCCGCATGGATGTCGTCAGACCGACCATGCTTCCCCCGTGAATGAATATCCTAAGAATACGGTTTTGCGACGCCTAGGTAGAATTGCGGAGATGGGGCGCAGGAACCGCCGATGCGGGCCGTCGTTCCACTGCCCTCGCCAATCCAGGGCCCGCCATGTCCGACGTCATCGCCGAACCGACCTTCGAGCCGCCGCCGGACGCCCTGGCCTTCTATGAGGAAAGCCTGGGGTTGCTGAAGGAGAGCGGCATACCCTTCCTGCTCTCGGGCACCTACGCCGTCACCGCCTATACGGGGGTGCGCCGCCCGACCAAGGATCTGGACGTCTTCTGCAAGCCCGGCGACTATCCCCGCATTCTCGCCTATTTCCAGAAGCGCGGCTATCGCACCGACGTGGAGGACGAACGCTGGATCGCCAAGGTCTGGAAGGACGACCGGCATTTCTTCGACGTCATCTTCGCCATGTCGAACGGCGCCATCGCCGTGTCGGACAGCTGGTTCGGCGGAGATGTGATCCGGGTCTATGGCCATGAGGTGCGGATCACCCCGCCCACGGCGCTGATCCTGTCCAAGGTCTTCATTCAGGATCGCTATCGTTATGACGGGGCGGATGTGAACCACGTCATTCTGAAACAGTCCGACGCCGTGGACTGGAAGAGCCTGCTGGACCAGATGGACCTCTATTGGGAGGTGCTGGCCGCCCATCTGCTGAACTTCCGCTTCGCCTATCCGACCGAGCGCGACCGGGTGCCGCGCTGGCTGATGGAGGAGCTGACCGAACGGCTGGCGGCCCAGATCGACCTGCCGCCCCCGCGGGTGAAGGTGTGCCGCGGCCGTCTTCTGAGCCCGCGCGACTATGTGATCGACGTCGCCGAATGGGGCTTCGGCGACGTGGTCGGCAAGGGGCTGGAAGAACGCCACGATCCCGTGACCTGAGCCCCGCCGGAGCGACCCATGACCGACGCCCCCCAACCCCCTTCCTCCGCGCCTTCCCCCGCCTCTGGACAGACGCCCCAGCCGGGACTGGAGCCGGGACCGGCCAAGAAGATGCGCGTCGCCGCCGTGGGCGATCTGCACGTCGGCGAGGACGCGCGCCGCCCCTATCGCGATCTGTTCGAACGTGTGTCGGAGGAGGCCGACGTGCTGTGCCTGTGCGGCGATCTGGTCAACTACGGCAAGACGGCCGAGGTGGAGCGGCTGCTGGAGGATCTGCGGCTGTGCCGCATTCCGATGGTGGGCGTTCTGGGCAATCACGAGCACGAATGCGGCCAGCCCGATCAGGTCGCCAGGATGCTGGCGGACGCCGGGGTGCGGATGCTGACCGGCCAGGCCTATGAGATCGACGGGGTGGGCTTCGCCGGCGGCAAGGGGTTCGTCGGCGGCTTCGGCCGCTATATGTTGAGCGCCTTCGGCGAGGCCGCAGTCAAGACCTTCGTTCAGGAGGCGGTCGAGGACGCCACCCTGATCGAAAACTCCATCCGCATGCTGCGGACCGAGCGGTCGGTGGTGCTTCTGCACTATGCGCCGGTGGTCGAGACGGTGATGGGCGAGCCGCCCGAAATCCACGCCTTCCTGGGCTCGTCGCGCCTGGCCGAAACCATCGACCGATACGACAACGTCAGCCTGGTGGCGCATGGCCACGCCCATCGCGGCGGGCCGGAGGGGCGCACCAATCGGGGCGTGCCCGTCTATAACGTCGCCCTGCCGGTGTTGCGGACCCTGGGCGACAAACCCTATCGGGTCTTTGAAATCTGATCGGACTGTAGGAGGGTGCGGCCGGGGCTGGGATGCAGCCTCGTCCTGGGCTGCGCCGGCAGTCCGCCCTGGAGTTTCCCATGCGTCTTGTCTCTTCCATCGCGGCCGTGGCCGTCCTGGCCCTGACCACCCCCGCCTTCGCGGCCGGCCAGGCCGCCGCCCCATCTTCAGCGCCCCAGGCCGCTCCGGCGCCTGCGCCTGCCGAGGAGGACGACAGCCCCGAAGAGGCCGCTTTCGAAGCCAAGGCGGAAGCTTTCGGCGAACGCATGGAAGCTATGGTGGCCGAAATGCAGGCGGCGGCGGCCCAGGCCGACAAGGCCAAGGCCAAGGCCGATCTCGATGCGCTCCAAGCCAAGTATCAGGCTGAGGTCGACGCCTTCGCTGAGGCGGTCAACACCTTCGCCACCAGCCAAGCCGCGCCCGCCGAACAGGTCGCGATCGCGATGCAACGGATCAAGGGCATTCCGCTGCAGGCCCGCACCGAGATCGAACAAGCCGCCGCAGCGCCGGCGGCTGCGACCCCGGCCCAACCGCAGTAGGCCGAGCCTTACCGCGATTTCACTTGAGACGGGGCGGCTGAGGGCGGAGTTTGCGTGGGTCATTCAACGGGAGATTTCCCATGATCCGCCTGCTCAGCCTGACCGCCGCCCTGGCCCTGTCGCCCCTGTCCTCGGCATTCGCCGGCGCCTTGGCCGCCCCTCAGGAAGACCGGGCCGAGGCCGCCGAGTCGAAGGCTGAAGCCCGTCTGGAGACGGCGGCCGCCGCCTTCGAGGCGCGGATGGAGGCCTTCGGCAAGCGCGCCGAAGCGATTTCCGAAGACGAGAGCCTGGACGAGGCCGTGCGCGGCCAAAGGATCGCCGCCCTCTGGTCCGAATATGCGCCGGACGTGGCCGCCTTCACCGCCGAAGCCACGCGCCACGCCTCCGAGGCGGCGGCCGAGGCCTTGAAGGACATCGACGTCGACGCCCTGGTTCAGGAGGCGCTGAACGATCCCGAGGTGAAACAGGCGATGGAGCAGGGTCTGGCGGCCGGAACCGGCATCGCCCGCAACAGCGCCTGGACCAATCCCGATCCCGAACAGATGGAGACCTATGGGCTGATCGCCCAATATGCGCTGGACCAGGCCCAAGACGCCGTGCTGACCGAGGCGGACGAAGCGCCGGAAGAGGCCGAAGCGCCCGAGGCCCCCGAGGCGCCTGAACCGCCCGCCCCGCCCAAGGCGCCTCGCGCGCGATAGGACGCAAGGCGCGCCTCACAGGCCTTGACCACTGGGGCCGATGCAGCGACACGACGCCGCATGTCCGCCCTGCCCGTCGACCCGCACCTCTATCTGACCTTTCTGGGGGTGATGGTGGTGATGGCGATCACGCCCGGCCCCGCCAATCTGTTCGCCGTCGCCGCCGGGGTGGAGCGGGGGCGCGCCCCAGCCCTGATCGGCGTGGTCGGGATGAATACGGCGACCCTGGTCTGGTTCGGCGCGGCGGCCCTGGGCCTGGGCGCCCTGGTCAAGGCCTTCCCCCAGGTCTTTCACCTGATCGCCGTCCTGGGGGCCCTCTATGTGGCCTGGCTGGGGCTGAAGGCTCTGCGCGGCGCCTTCGCCACGGCCGCCGAGCCCGAGGCCGTCGAAATCCACAAGAGCCGCAACGCCTTTCTGGACGGTTTCATGGTCCAGATCGCCAATCCCAAGGCCATTCTGTTCTTCACCGCCGTCCTGCCGCCGTTTCTGGACATCTCCCGCCCTGTGGCGCCGCAGCTGGCCCTGTTCGCCTTGGCCGTGATCGGCATGGACCTGACGTCGATGAGCGCCTACGCCCTGTCCGGCGCGGCCCTGTCGCGGCGGATGCAGACGCCCCGGTTTCGCCGCGGCTTCGGCCTCTTCGTCGGCCTCTTGCTGCTGACCGCCGCGGTCCTGATCGTCTCGCGCCTGCAGGCCTAGCTGCTGTAGGTCTGGACGCGGCCGAGCTTCGGTCTAGAGTGCCGAGGGAACAGGCTCGTTCATGCCCCGTTCAGCCGCCAGCGCGCCCGAATGGGCGATCAAGGAGTTGATTTCATGAAAGCCCCCTCAAGAACGACGTCCGCGCTCAAGGTGCTGGCGACGACGGCCGTCGCCGGCCTCGTCCTGGCCGCCTGCGCCACCGCCACCCCCTATCAGCCCGCCGGCTACAACGGTCAGCGCGGCGGCTATTCCGAGCAGCGCGTCGAGAGCAACCGCTATCGCGTGACCTTTGCGGGCAATTCGGTGACCTCGCGCGAACAGGTGGAAATGTCCCTGCTGCTGCGCTCGGCCGAGCTGACGGTCGAAAGCGGCTATGACTGGTTCGCCACCGTCAACCGCGCGACCGAACGCGACACCCGCTTCGTCTCGACGCCCGATCCCTTCTACGGCCCCTATTCCAGCTTCTACGGTCCCTACTGGGGTCCGTCCTGGCGCTATTACCGGAGCGGTTTCTGGAGCCCGTGGGATCGCTGGGGCCCCTGGGGTCCGCAAGACATCGACACCCGCCAGATCGACCGTTACGAGGCCAGCGCCGAAATCATCATGGGTCGCGGTCCCAAGCCCGCCGGCGATCCCAACGCCTTCGACGCCCGCGAGGTGATCCAGAACCTGGGCTCGCGCGTCACCCGGCCCGGGGCCTGACGTCGAACCGCCCCGTCCGCCGCGGGGACGGGGCGGGCCTTTCGGTCAGCCGACGCGGGGCGATTTAAGCCGGCGCTTGTTCGAATGGGTGGGCGGGGCCGCGCCCAGATCCTCGGGCACCTCGCCCTTGAAATAATAGCGCTGCCACGCCTCCTTGGCCGCGTCCGGGTCGCCGCTGGCCAGGCGCTGGTTGAAGTCCGTCCGGGCGCGGTTCCAGGCCTCGAACTGACCCTTCATGACCGGATTGGACTGCAGGGTCCGGATCACCGGCTGGAACTGCTCGACCTTCTTGTGCTCGATCAGATTGATGAAGCAGAAGGGTTCGCCCCGCTCGAAGGTCACGCGGCCCGGCCGGGTGAAGATCCAGTTCATCGTGAAGGGGAAGGGCAGCCAGTCGGTTTCGATCAGGCCGACCAGGGGCTGGATTCCGTCCTTCACATGGTTGGGCGAACCCGAACACATCATGCCCCAGCCCGGCGGGGTGCGGAACAGATACTGGGGATGCATGGTCAGAACCCCCCGCGAAAAGTGGGAGGTGACGAAATGGTCCAGGTCGTGCTGGGGCCGATCGGGCGTGATGACGATGTCTTCCTGACGCGGCCCGCCGTTCCATTCGGCCGAGAAGCCGAACGGGCACAGGATTTCCCAGCCCGTGGTGTTGGCCATGTTCAGCGGCAGGCACCGATAGGGATGGCGGCTGATGAAGGCGTCCATCCAGTTGCGCGACTGGCGGCCCGGAACGAGGTCCGGCGGCCGCGCCGTCATCGGATAGCATTCCAGTTCCAGTTGGCGGGCGGGCGCTGTATCGACCATGGCCCTGTTCCTAACGCCCGATCGGCGGCCACTCAACCATGAGAACGACCGAGATGAACGACCCGGCTTTCGACCGCCACCGCCTTCTGGCCTGGTTCGCCGAAAAGGGCGTAGACTACCGGACCCACGACCATCCGGCCGTCTTCCGCGTCGAAGAGGGGCTCGAACTGAAGGCCGCCCTGCCCGGCGCCCACACCAAGAACCTGTTCCTGAAGGATCATAGGGGCCGGCTGTGGCTGATCTCGGCCCGTCAGGACACGATGATCGACCTGAAACGCGCCGCCGCCGCCATGGGATCAGGCCGGCTCTCGTTCGGAAACGAAACCCTGATGTTCGAAACCCTCGGGGTCCGCCCCGGCTCGGTCACGGCGCTGGCGCTGATCAACGACGCCGAGCGGCGCGTGACCTTCGTCCTGGACCAGAGGCTGTGGGAGGCCGAGATCGTCAACTTCCACCCCCTGACCAACACCGCCACCACGGCGCTGGATCAGGCGGCCTTTCGCCGCATCCTCGCCCTGCTGGAGCGCGAGCCCCTGGTGGTGGACTTCGACGCCCTGACCTAGGTTCAATCGACATTCAGCCTACTGCGGTCAGGCCGCTCTTCCCGCGTCAGAGACCTTGATGCGGCGACCGGGTTCATCACAGCGATCACGGCGGATTCACAGCGGTCACGACGCCGTCGGAACGCGCCGTGTTCGCCGTGACCTCGTCGTGCCCCGTTGTGATGAACCCGCCCTCAATCAGCGTTCCGCCGCCAGACGTTTTCCCTTCCGCTGACGCGGGAAGGAAGACCGACACTCAATGGAATAGTCTTCAACGCCCGAGGCGCCTCTCTTGGGTCGGCGGCTGCGCGCAGGACGGCAGGACGGCGGCAGGCCCAATGTCGATTGGCCCTTAGGCCCTCAGTTCGCCGGACGGGCGGCGGCCAGGGCGGCCTTCTGGCGGGCGACCTCGGCGTCGCGGGCGCGGTCCTGGGCGGCGAGTTCGTGTTCGATGCGGACCAGTTCGCGATTCTTTTCGGCCGAGGCCTGGGCGCGGGAGACGCCGTTGGGACGGCCGGTGATCTGGGCGATGGAGATGGGCTGGGCGCAGATGCGGTTGTCCATGTCGTACCATTTGCCCGCCGCCTCGCAGCGTTCGCCCGGCGTGACCCAATAGGCCTGGACCGCGAAAACCCCCGCCACGGCGACGCCGAACAGGCCCAGAAAGATCATCGAAAGGCGGGGAAAGGTCAGAAAACGCTTCATCTCAGCATCCGTTAGGCGGGTTTTGCACGGGAGCTTGACCCGGCGTTACGTTGACAGGCCTTCGCGACCGCTCCATGTCCTGCCCCTACATTCAGGCGAATTCACGGATAGACCCATGAAGGTTCTCGTCCCCGTCAAACGGGTGATCGACTATAACGTCAAGGCCCGCGTCAAGGCTGACCAGTCGGGCGTCGATCTGGCCAACGTCAAGATGAGCATGAATCCCTTCGACGAGATCGCCGTCGAAGAGGCGGTTCGTCTGAAGGAAGGCAAGGAACACCACGCCGCCGGCACGGCGACCGAGATCGTCGTGGTCTCCATCGGCGTGAGCCAGGCCCAGGAAACCATCCGCACCGCCCTGGCCATGGGGGCGGATCGGGGCGTGCTGATCCAGTCGGATACGGATCTGGAGCCGCTGGCGGTCGCCAAGCTGCTGAAGGCCGTGGTCGAGGAAGAAAAGCCCGACCTGGTGCTGATGGGCAAACAGTCGATCGACGGCGACAACAATGCGGTGGGCCAGATGCTGGCCGCCCTGCTGGATTGGCCCCAGGCGACCTTCGCCGGCAAGCTGGTGATCGAAGGCGGCAAGGCCACGGTGACGCGCGAGGTCGACGGCGGCCTGCAGACCATCGCCGCCGAACTGCCGGCGGTGGTGACGGTGGACCTGCGGCTGAACACGCCGCGCTACGCCTCCCTGCCCAATATCATGAAGGCCAAGAAGAAGGAGATCGCCATGAAGGCGGTCGCCGACTACGGCGTCGACGTCGCCGACCGTCTGAAGGTGGTCAAGGTCACCGAGCCGCCCAAGCGCGCCGCCGGGGTCAAGGTCGAGAGCGCCGCCCAGCTGGTCGAATCCCTCAAGTCCGCAGGAGTGCTGTAAGATGGCCGTCCTCGTCATCGCCGATCACGACGGCTCGGCCGTCCGCGACACCACCCACAAGACCGTGACCGCCGCCCTGGCCCTGTCGTCCGAGGTGGACGTTCTGGTCGTGGGCCAGGGGGCGCAGGCCGTGGCCGACGGCGCCGCCAAGATCGCCGGGGTCCGCAAGGTGCTGCTGGCCGAGAGCGCCGGCCTGGGCAAGGTCCTGGCCGAGGCCGTCGAGGCCACCGTCCTGCCGCTGGCCGGCGGCTACGACGCCATTCTGACGCCCGCGACCACGGACGGGAAGAATTTCGCCCCCCGTATCGCCGCCAAGCTGGACGTAGCCCCGATTTCGGACATCGTCGAAGTGGTGTCGGCCGACACCTTCGTGCGGCCGATCTACGCCGGCAATGCGCTTGAGACGATCCAGTCGGGCGACGCCAAAAAGGTGATCACGGTGCGCCCCACCGCCTTCGCGGCGGCGGGCGAAGGCGGTTCCGCCCCGGTCGAGAGCGTCGCCGGCGCCGATGCGCCCAAGACGACCTTCGTCGCCGAGGAAATGGTCAAGTCGGACCGTCCGGAATTGGGCGCCGCCAAGATCATCGTCTCGGGCGGTCGCGCCCTGGGTTCGGCGGAGGAATTCCACGCCGTGATGGAGCCCCTGGCCGACAAGCTGGGCGCCGCCATCGGCGCCAGTCGCGCGGCGGTCGATGCGGGTTACGCCCCCAACGACTATCAGGTCGGCCAGACCGGCAAGGTGGTCGCCCCCATGCTGTACATCGCCATCGGCATCTCGGGCGCCATCCAGCACCTGGCCGGGATGAAGGACTCCAAGACCATCGTCGCCATCAACAAGGACCCGGACGCCCCGATCTTCCAGGTCGCAGACTTCGGCCTGGTCGCCGACTACAAGACCGCCGTGCCGGAACTGATGGCCGCCCTGGGCTGAGGCCCGAATGAAGCTGCCAGGCGGCGGGCAGGCGGTCGTTCCGGATGGAAAGATCGAAGCCTACTGCCTGTCGGCGGACCACCCGGAGGGCCGGCACAAGGCCCGGGTTTTCGCGTCCGCCCTGGGGCTGACTCGGGCGGACGCTCCCTATCTGAAACGCCGGCTTCTGGAAGCGGCCAGGGAGGCCGAGGCCGAGGTCGTCGGGACGGCCCCGTTCGGGACTCTGTACCGTGTCCGCTTCGTGTTAGAGTTCGGCGGTCGCTCGGCCCTGATCCGCAGCGGCTGGATCGTAGGATCGGACGGGGTTCCCCGCCTGACGACCGCGATGGTGGAGTGACGACCATGATTGAGGAACTCGACGTCGTGGCCCTTAGGGCCGATCTTCCGGACCTGGGCCTGAAGAAGGGCGAGCGCGGCACGGTGGTGATGATGTTCGGCCCGACCCGCTTTCTGGCGGAGTTCGCCGACGACAGAGGCGTGGAACGGGCGACCTCGACCCTGAGCGCCGAAGATGTCGAAGTGGTCTGGCGCGCCGCCGATCATCGCGCCCCGGATCGACGCGCCGCCGGTTGATCCCCTGGCCCGACTTCCGATCAAACTGCAGCCCGGCGCTTCCGGCGACCGGATCGACGGCTGGGACGCCGATCCCGAAGGCCGGCCCGTGCTGAAGGTGCGGGTGCGCGCCCGGCCGGTGGACGGCGAGGCCAACGCCGCCCTGGTCAAATTCCTGGCCAAGGCGCTCAGCGTGTCGCGGTCCTCGGTCGTACTGGAGCGGGGCGGGCAGTCGCGGCTGAAGATGATTGTGATCGAGGGGCTGGACGAGGCCGGGCTGAAGGCGCGGATCGCCGCAGCCACGGGCGAGGCGGGCTGAGCCGTCCGGAGCCGTGGCGGGAGACGGCGACTGTCACAGGTTCGCGGTAGACAGGTTGGGGCGGTTCGGGGGACGCGGACGACCTTGTCTGATTTGCTGGACCGACGCCCATGACCCCTGCCTCTCTCCGCCTGGTTTCCGCCCTCGCGCTTGCGATCGGTCTTTGTGCTTCGGGGGGGGGCTCTGGGGGCGCCTCGGCCCAGACGGCGGCCCGTCCGCCTGTCGAACAGGCCCAGAGCCAGGCCCAGAGCCAGGGCCGTGCGAAGAATGTGATCCTGTTCCTGGCCGACGCCGGGGGCGTGGCCTCGGTTCATGCCGCCAGCGTCATGGCCTATGGCGAACCGCTGAGGCTGCACGTCCAGCAGTGGCCGAACCTGGGGCTGAGCGAGACCTCGCCGGTCGACGCCTTCGTCTCGGACTCGGCCAACGGCATGAGCGCCATCGTCACCGGGGTGAAGACCCACAACGGGGTGATCAGCCAGGGGCCGGACGGCGAACGCGGCCGGCGCGACGGGACGCCGACCAAGACGGTGCTGGAATACGCCGAGGAGCACGGCCTGCTGACCGGGGTGGTGACCGACCGTCCGATCACCGACGCGACCCCGGCGGCGACCTACGCCCATTCCAATGATCGCGGCAAATGGGGCGAGATCTTCCCCCAGGCCTTTTCGCCGCGCTTCGGCGACGGGGTGGACGTGCTGATCGGCTCGGGCCGGGCGGAGATCGCCGAACAGATGGCGGCGAACGGGGTCAGCTTCGACAGCCTGGCCCGGGCGCACGACCGGCCGATCTATGCGACGCTGGAGGCGGCGCCGGCGGGGAACCGGCGGCCCGTGGTGGTGGCCGAAGAGATCGACGTGCGGGCGGCGACGCTGCGGGCGCTGGACCTGCTGCAGGCGGGGGACAAGGGGTATCTGCTGGTGGTGGAATGGGACGCCCATACCGACGATCCGCGCGAAGGCCTGGAGCACATCGCCGCTCTGGACCGGCTGATCGCCGAGGTGCAGTCGCGCGTCGATCTGGACGACACCCTGATGATCTTCACCGCCGACCATTCCTTCGGCCTGCAGGTCGACGGCGGGCGGCGCGGCGAGCCCCTGCTGGAAGGCTATGAGGCCTGGAAGGCGCGGGACGGCGACGACCGCGTGGTGCGGCTGGAGAATGTGACGGTCAACCGCACCCATACGGCCGAGGAAGTCCCGGCCCTGGCCATCGGCGCCGGCGCCGAGCGGGTGCGGGGCTATTTCCCCAACACCCACCTGTTCGACGTGATGATGAAGGCCTTCGGCTGGACGCCCTCGTCCGGCGAGTGAGGCTTCGGTTCGGGCGGGTTCAGGGTCCGGCCTTGGACGGAACGGAGCGGCGTCTCGCGGGTTGCCTTGGCATGCAGCCCGCCGACACCCCTGCGCCCGAGGCGCCCCGCCCCGAAGACATCGACGCCGTTGGCGACGAGGCCAACCGCCTGGAAGAGCGGGCTGAAGACGACGGCGTCCTGCCCAAGCCGGCTGAAGACGACGCGGGCGTCGGTCCGCAGACCGGGGTCGTCCCCTAGGTCGATCGCCGACAGTCTGCCGTCTTCGGCCAACCAGCCGCGTCCGGCCGAGGTCTTGGGTTCGGAAACAGCGCAGGCCGCTGTTCGACAGGCGCCATATTGATACCTTTATAGTTGATGAAACTATGTATTGCAGGGTGGCGAGAGGGGCTGGAAATCGCTAGCGTAGGGGCCATGAATTTGACAGAAATCGCCCCCTCCTCCAGCGCCGAAGCCCTGCGCCCCCTTCGCATCAATGATCCGGCGCCGGACTTTATCGCGCGCACGACCCAGGGGGAAAAACGGCTCAGCGACTACCGGGGGCGCTGGCTGGTGCTGTTTTCGCATCCGGCCGATTTCACCCCGGTCTGCACAAGCGAGTTCATCGCCCTGGCCAAGCAGGCGGATGCGTTTGAGGCCCTGGGCTGCGACCTGATGGCCCTGTCGGTGGACAGTCTGTATTCCCACCTGGCCTGGCTGAAGGACATCTATCGCCGCTTCGGCGTCAAGGTGGCCTTTCCGATCATCGAAGATCCTTCCATGGCCATCGGTCACGCCTTCGGCATGGTGGATGCGGGCTCCAGCGACAGCGCCACGGTGCGGGCGAGCTTCGTCATCGATCCGGACGGAATCGTGCGGGCGGTCAGCTGGTATCCGATGAACATCGGCCGTTCGGTCGATGAACTGCTGCGGCTGGTGACGGCGCTGCAGACCGCCGACCGCGAACAGGCGTCGACCCCGGCGGGATGGTCCCCGGGCGAGCCCCTGCTGGAGCCGGCCGCCACCACCCTGGACGCGGCCCTCGCCGACGGCGAGGGCGAGACGCCCTGGTATTATCGCGAGCGCAGCGCATGAGCGACGACTCGATCGCCGCCATGGAGCGGCTGAAGGACAAGGCCCCCCAGGCCGCCGAACTGTTGCGTCAGCTGGCCAACGCCAATCGGCTGTTGATCCTCTGCCATATCGCGGCCGAGGAACGATCGGTCGGACAGCTCGAGACGGATCTGGGCATCAGACAGCCGGCTCTGTCGCAGCAGTTGGCCGAGCTGCGCCAGTACGGCCTGGTGAAGACCCGGCGGCAGTCGCGGTCGATCTACTATTCCATCGCCGATGATCGAGCCCAGGCGGTGATGGACATGTTGTACGACATCTTCTGCGGCGACGGACAGCCGGCTTCCACGCGCGCCAAGGCCCCCCGCATGGAAACGCCGGCGCGTCCACGCGGGGATGCGGCCCAGTTCGCCCGCGTAGCGCCCGTTCTCCGCCGCTAGAGAATGATCCACGCTTCAATCTGAGCGGCCCCTCGCGTCCCCGCCGCTCGCAGGACGGCGTCATCGGGTCGCCGGTTTTCCGTCATCCCGCAGCACGACATAGATGGCGGGAATGACCAGGACGGTCAGCAGGGTCGAGGAGGCCAGGCCGAACAGCAGCGAGATCGCCAGACCCTGGAAGATCGGGTCCGTCAGGATCACAGCCGCCCCGATCATGGCCGCCAGGGCGGTCAGCAGGATCGGCTTGAACCGGATGGCGCCCGCCTCGATCAGCACGTCGCGCAAGGGTTTGTCGGGCGAAGCCGTGTGCCGGATGAAGTCCACCAGCAGGATCGAATTGCGCACGATGATGCCGGCCAGGGCGATGAAGCCGATCATCGAGGTGGCCGTGAACGGCGCGCCGAACAGCATGTGGCCGATGACGATGCCGATCAAGGTCAGGGGGATGGGGGTCAGGATGACCAGGGGCAGTCTGAAACTGCGGAACTGGGCCACGACCAGCACATAGATGCCCAGCAGGGCGACCATGAAGGCGGCGCCCATGTCGCGGAAGGTGACCCAGGTGATCTCCCACTCGCCGTCCCACAGCAGCGAGGGGACGGACTCGTCCTCCGGCTGGCCGTTGAGACGGATCGCCGGCTTTTGCAGGCCCAGGGCGTCCCAGTCGTGGGCCTGAATGGCGCGATTCACCGCCTGCATGCCGTAGACGGGCGCCTCGTACTGGCCCGCCAGTTCGGCGGTCACCATGTCGACCGGTCGTCCGTCGCGGCGGAAGACGGCGTAGCTGCCGGTCTCGCGCCGGCTGTCCACGACCTCGCCCAGTTCGATCAGGCGCGGACCGGCGGGACCGGCCGTCACGGCCACCGGCGTCGTGGCCAGGGTGCGGCTCCAGCTGCGCGCCGACTGGGGCAGGGCGACGGTGATCGGCAGGGGGGCGCGACCGTCCCCGCGCGGGGCGTAACCGACCGTGGAGCCGCCCAGGATCGCGCCTATGGAATCCTGCAACTCGCGTTCGGACAGGCCGTAATAGTCCAGACGGTCCCGGATGGGGATCAGCCGCAGCCGCGGCCGTTCCTGGCCGAAGCTGTTGTCGACGTCGACGACATAGGGAACGGAACGGAAGAGCTTCTCGACCTCCAGGGCGGTCTTGCGACGGGTCTCGGCATCGGGTCCGTAGATCTCCGCCAGCAGCGTCGCCAGGACGGGCGGTCCGGGCGGCGTCTCCACCACCTTGATCGAGGCCCCGGCGGGCAGGGACAGGGCCTTCAGCCGGGCGCGCAGATCCAGGGCGACGGCATGGCTGGACCGGCTGCGCGCGTCCTTGGGCAGGAGGGAGATCATCAGATCGCCCATCTCGGGCCGGTCGCGCAGGAAATAGTGCCGCACCAGGCCGTTGAAGTTGAACGGCGCCGAGGCGCCGGCATAGACCTCCATGGCCTCGGCCTCCGGCAGGGCGCGGATCTGGGCCGCAGCCTCGTCCAGGGTGCGGGCGGTGGCTTCCAGGCTGGTCCCTTCGGGCATGTCGACCACCACCTGGATCTCCGACTTGTTGTCGAAGGGCAGCAGCTTCACCGTCACCGCCTTGAAATAGAACATCGAACAGGCCAGCAGGGTGGCCACGCCGACCCCGATCAGGAAGTTGCGGGCCGAGGCGCGCGTGCCGATCACGCGATGGGCCACGCGGGCGTACAGCCGCCCCAGCTTGCCGCCGCCCTCTTCATGGGCGTGATCGGGCCCGCCGTGGGCCAGGGTCTTTCGCGCGAACCGGATCATCAGCCAGGGCGCGATCACCACGGCGACGAAGAAGGAGAAGATCATCGCCGCCGAGGCGTTGACCGGGATCGGCGCCATATAGGGGCCCATCAGCCCCGAAACGAACAGCATGGGCAGCAGGGCCGCCACCACGGTCAGGGTCGCCACGACGGTGGGGTTGCCGACCTCCGCCACCGCCTCGACAGCCGCCTCCGTTCGGCTGCGGCCGTCGCGCATCCCCCAGTGACGGGCGATGTTCTCGATCATGACGATGGCGTCGTCGACCAGGATGCCGATGGAGAAGATCAGGGCGAACAGGCTGACGCGATTGATCGTATAGCCCATGACATAGGAGGCGAAGAGGGTCAGCAGGATGGTGGTGGGAATGACCATGGCGGTGACGGCGGCCTCGCGCCAGCCGATGGCGAAGCCGATCAGCACGACGATCGACACGGTCGCCAGGGCCAGGTGGAACAGCAGTTCGTTGGCCTTTTCGTTCGCCGTCTCGCCGTAGTCGCGGCTGACGGCGACCTCGACCCCCTCGGGGATCAGCTTGCCTTTCAGGTTTTCGACGCGCTGACGCACGGCCTCGGACACCACCACCGCATTGGCGCCGGCGCGTTTGGCGATGGCGAGGCTGACGGCGGGCGCGCCGGCCCACTGACCGTCATGTCGGGCCCAGCGCCAGACGCGAGCCTGGTCTTCGCGCGGCCCCTGGGCCACGTCCGCGACGTCGCGCAGATAGACCGGCGCGCCGGTGACGGATCGGACGGTCAGCAGCCCGACCTCCTGGGCCGAGGCCAGGGTGCGGCCGGAGGTGACGGCGACGGCCTGACCGTCTTCGCGAATATTGCCGACGGGGAAGCTGCGGTTGGCCTGGGCCGCCGCCTCCATCACCTGGCCCAGGGGCACGCCGTACAGGTTCAGCTTGGCCGGATCGGGGGCGATGCGGATTTCGTCGGGCCGGCCGCCGGTGATGAAGGTCAAGCCCACGTCGTCGACCTTGGCGATCTCGGTGCGCAGCTTGTGCGCCAGGTCATAGAGGGCCTGATCGGTCCACTGGCCCGCCGCGCCCGGCTTGGGCGTGAGGGTCAGGACGATGGCCGGCACGTCGTCGATGCCGCGCACCGTCACCTTGGGATCGGGGACGCCCACGGGAATCCGGTCCTGGTTGGCGCGGAGCTTTTCTTCGATCCGTATGGCGGCGTCCTCGGGGTTTGATCCCACCAGGAAGCGCGCCGTCACCAGCACCCCGTTGTCTTCGGCCTGGGTGTAGACGTGCTCGACCCCGTTCACGCTCTTGACGATGGTCTCGAGCGGAACGCCGATCAGTTCGACGGCGTCGGCGGCCGCCAGGCCCGGCGCCGCCACCTGGATGTCGACCATGGGCACGCTGATCTGCGGCTCTTCCTCGCGCGGGATCGAGACCAGGGCCAAAAGGCCGACGGCTATGGCCGCCAGCAGGAACAGCGGCGTCAGAGGCGAAGCGATGGTGAAGCGCGTCAGGCGCCCGGACAGGCCCAGTTTCATCCCTGCGTCCTCGTCGCGACCAGCCGGTCGCCGGCTCTGACGCCGCTCAGGATTTCAAGCGTGTCGGGATCGTCCGTCGGCGCGGTCTGGACCGGAACGGCGCTGCGCCTGCGGTCAGGAGAGACGACCTCGACATAGTCCAGGCCGTAGCGGGTCGCGACGAAGCGGCGGGGCACGGTCAGGGCCTGCCTTTGACCGATCTCGATCGAGGCGGCGACGCGACGACCGACCAGTTCGGTGGTCAGGCCCGGAACGGCGGCGTCGATCTGAACCCGCCCGCCGACGACGGCGGGATAGACCTGGGTCACCTGTCCTTGGCGCGCCTCGGCCGGAAGATCATCGGCCGCCAGCAGGACGCGGGCGCCGGGTTTGACCTGACCGGCGAGGGATTCGGGCAGTTCAAGACGCAGGACGGGCGGACCGGCGGTGATGGTCGCGATCGACATGCCGGGGCTGACCGCCGACCCCGCCGTAACCTCGACCTTCAACACGCGTCCGGCGGCCGGCGCGAGGATCGCCCCCTGCCCCGCCATACTGGCGCTGGCGCCTCGTTGCGCGCGAGCGGCGGCGGCCTGGGCGTCGGCGGCGCGGGCGGCGGCGACGGCCTGGTCCAGACGCGCCCTGGCGTAGATATTGTGGTCGTACAGATCCTGAATCCGCGTCAGGTCGGCGCGGGCGCGGGTCGCCTCGGCCTCGGCGGCGGCGACCTGGGCGTCATAGGCCCGAGTCTCGAAGCCGATCCGGTCATCGACGACCCGGCCGATCTGCTGGCCCCTACTGACCCTATCCCCTTCACGCACCGACAGGACGACGAGGAGGCCGGGGATGCGCGCCCGGGCTTGCGACTGGTCGCGGGTGGTGATCTCGCCCGCCACCGTCTTGGTGTCGGCAAGGGCGTTCGACGTCAGAACGAGCTGCTCGCCGGCAGGCGCGGTTCGGGCGGGTGTCGTCCTGTTCTCTTCCGAGCCGCCGCAGGCGGACAGGGTCAGGGCGACCGCAGCCATGAGGGTCCACTTCTTCATCGCCGTCGTCCTTCCGTCTTTCTCGCCGATCAACCGCGCTCGACCGGGAGGCCCGCCGACTTCCAGGCGCCCAGGCCGCCGGCCAGATGGGTGTCGATCGCGGCCTGAGCCTCGGCGCAGCGGTCCAGCGCCATGCCGGATCGTTTTCCGCCGGCGCACTGGAGGATGACGGTCTTTCCGTCCGCCGCGGGCAGGCGGGCCGGATCGAACGAGGAGAGGGGCAGGTTGACGGCGCCGGCGATGTGCTCGGCTGCGAACTCTCCCGGCTCGCGCACATCGATCACCAGCGCCTGTCCCTGATCGAGCAGGGCCTTCAGCTCGGCCGGGCCGATCTCGCGATGCTTTGCGCTCTTTCCAGATCCGAACATTCCAATCTCCCGAGGTCCGCAGGCTGCAGCCTCATACTTTTATGATTGTATATATCATGTAATCATTATATCCAGTCAAGCGCATAAGGGTGATGGAAACGCCTGGAGGGAGACATGGCCAAACCCAGGATTGTGATCATCGGCGCGGGCTTGGGCGGAACGATCGCCGCCTATGAGATCAAGGCGGGGGTCAAGGGTCGCGCCGACGTCCTGATGATCGCCGAGTCTGAGACATATTCGTTTGTGCCTTCAAACCCTTGGGTCGCCGTCCGGTGGCGGGAGCCCGAGGAGATCCAGGTCCATTTGCCGCCGATCTTCGCCCGCAAGAAGATCGGCTTCACCGCCGTCGGCGCGAAACGGCTTCATGCCTCGGAGAAGCGGGTCGAGCTCAATGACGGCGAGAGCGTTGATTACGATTATCTTGTAATTGCGACAGGGCCGGATCTGGCCTTCGATGAGATCGAGGGGCTCGGTCCAGGCGGTTATACGGCCTCGGTCTGTCAGACGGCTCACGCCTCCCACGCCGCGACCCTGTTCGACGCCTATCTGGAGAACCCCGGCCCGATCGTGGTCGGGGCGGTCCAGGGCGCCTCCTGCTACGGCCCCGCCTACGAATTCGCCCTGATCCTGGACACCGAGCTGCGCAGGCGAAAGATCCGGGACCGGGCGCCGATAACCTTCGTCACCGCCGAATCCTATATCGGCCATCTGGGCCTGGACGGGGTGGGGGACACCAAGTCGCTTCTGGAAAGCAAGCTGCGCGATCGACACATCAAGTGGATCACCAACGCCCGCGTCGCCAAGGTCGAGCCCGGCCTGATGCATGTGGAGGAGGTGGCCGAGGACGGGGCCGTCGCCAAGACCCACCAGCTCCCCTTCGGCTATTCGATGATGCTGCCGGCGTTCCGCGGCGTGCCGGCTGTCCGCGACATCGCCGGACTGACCAATCCGCGCGGCTTCATCCTGGTCGATGAGCACCAGCGCAACCCAGCCTTTCCGGAAATCTTCGCCCTGGGCGTCTGCGTCGCCATCGCCCCCACCGGTCCGACGCCTGTGCCGGTGGGGGCACCCAAGACCGGCTTCATGATCGAGAGCATGGTGACGGCGGTGGCCGCAAATCTGGCCGCCCTCGTCGCCGGCGAGACGCCGACTGCGGAGGCGACCTGGAACGCCGTCTGTCTGGCGGATTTCGGCGACGGCGGCGTCGCCTTCGTCGCCCAGCCGCAAATTCCGCCCCGCAACGTCAACTGGGCCGCCAGCGGCAAATGGGTCCATCTGGCCAAGGTGGGGTTCGAGAAATACTTCCTGCGCAAGGTGCGCAAGGGCGAGAGCGAACCCTCCTACGAACGGCTGGCGATGCACATCATGGGCATCCGCAAGCTTCGCATGTGACCCATTCTCTAAACCTGGAGCCTACCGATGAACCTCGATCGCGCCGTCATGATCTTCGCCGGATGCGTCGTGCTGGCGGGCGTGACCCTGTCCTACGCCGCCCATCCGTGGTGGATCGCCCTGACCGTCTTCGCGGGGTTGAACATGATCCAGGCCGGGTTCACGGGCTTCTGTCCGGCGGCCATGGTTTTCAAGGCCATGGGCCTGCGCCCCGGGAACGCCTTCCGATGAGCCTGAGACGCGCCGCCCCCTGGGCCTTTGCCCTGATCCTCGCTTCGCCGGGTCTGCCCAGGCGACGACGCTGGAGGAGGCGATCGCCGCCGCCCTCGCCCACGCGCCCGAGATCGCCGCCGCCGAAGCCGAAGCCGAGGCCGCGAAGGGCCGGTTGCAGCAGGCCCGCTCGGCGTTCGCCCCCTCCCTCAGCCTCAATGGCACGGTCGGCCAGGGCCGGCTTGATCCGACGGCCTTCTTCGGCCTGGACGCGGCGGACGTCACGCCTCGGGCGGCCCAGCTGACGCTGGAACAGCCCCTGTTCACCGGCGGTCGGGCGACGGCGGGAATCGCTCGGGCCCGCGCCGACATGGCCGCAGCCGACGCCGGCGGCGAGGCCGTTCAAGGCCAGGTCGTCACGGCGGTGATTCAGGCCTATGGCGACATGCTCGCGGCCGATGAAGTGCTGAGGCTGTATCGCGCGCTGGCGGCTCAGATGACGGAAATCGAGCGACAGGCGCGCGAGCGCTTCCGGGCGGGAGAAACCCCGAGCACGGACGTCGCCCAGGCCGCGTCGCGCGCCGCCGAGGCCCGCGCCGATCTGGCCCGGGCGGAGGGCATGCAGGTGTCCGCCCGCGCCCGTTATCGCAATCTGACCGGCCTGGAGCCGGTGGATCTGCAGCCGATTCCGCCCAATCCGCCCCTGCCCGCCTCCCTTGAGGACGCGATGGCGACTGCGCTCGGCGCCAGTCCCGCCCTGCGGCGGGCGCAGGCCGATGTCGAGGCGGCCGAGGCCGGCGCCCGGGCCGCGCGCGGCGAACGCCGGCCCACCGTCAGCGCCTTCGTCGAGGCGGGATCGGTTCGGGATCAGTTTTTCCCCGACTATCGCGCCGACAGCGCGACCGTGGGGATCCGTGGACGCTGGACCCTGTTCAGCGGCGGCCTGACGTCGGGCAGGATCGCCGAGACTGCCGCCGATGTCCGCGCCGCCCTTGCCCGCCTGCGCGCCGCCCGCATGGGCCTGGAGGAACAGGTTCTCTCCGCCTGGCAGGACATCCACACCGCCGAACTGGTGGCTCAGGCCTCCGACGAACAGAGCACGGCCGCAGACCAGGCCTTGACCAGCGTCCGGCACGAGGTCCGCGTCGGTCTGAAGCCGCAGATCGACCTGCTGAACGCCGAACGCGAAGCCGCGGCCGCCGCCGCCGCCGCCCAGGCCAGGACCGCCCGGATCGTCGCCGCCTATCGGCTGAGGGTCCTGATCGGATCGGCTTGAGGTCCGAGGTGATGCGCTTCCCAGACCGAGCTTGCGCAAACCTTCGTCACGCGCCGAGGGAGTCAAGCCGCCGTTGGCGGAGTTTCCGGTTTTAAACCGAAGTGGCGCACCCGAAGAGATTCGAACTCCTGACCCCCAGATTCGTAGTCTGGTGCTCTATCCAGCTGAGCTACGGGTGCGTCTGCCTTGCGGCGAGGGCGGGTCTTTAGCCGCTGAACGGGGTGGACGCAAGCCGGGGAATGCAGTTTCTGTAGCGGGGTTGATCGGCGTGGTCCCCTGCGGGCCTCGTCGCCCGGACCTCTCCCCCTGTCGGACCGCCTGAATGTTGTTTTTGCGTCGTCGTCTCGTGTCCCTGTTGGTCGCGGCGGTTTCCGTCCCGACGCTTCTGGCCGGATGCCAGACCCCGGCCGCGGCGCCTTGGCTGGAGGCGCGGTCGGACCCGGCCGGGGCCCCGTCGATCGCGCGCGGGCCGTTCGTCGCCGCCGCCAATCCCCTGGCGGTCGAGGCCGGGATGAAGGTGCTGCGCCGGGGCGGCTCGGCGGTAGATGCGGCGGTCGCCGTCCAGGCGGTGCTGGGGCTGGTGGAACCCCAATCGTCAGGCCTGGGGGGCGGGGCCTTTCTGATGAGCTATGAGGCCAAGACCGGCCGGATCACCGCCTATGACGGGCGCGAGACGGCCCCCGCCTCGGCCACGCCCGAACTGTTCTATGAGGACGGCGAGCCCCTGCCCTTCATCGACGCCATACTGTCGGGCCGATCGGCCGGAGCGCCGGGGGCGGTGGCCATGCTGGCCATGGCCCATCAGGATCAGGGACGGCTGGCCTGGCGCGATCTGTTCGATGACGCCGAACGGCTGGCGCGCGACGGTTTTGTGGTCAGTCCGCGCCTGGCGGGCATGATCAATGGGTCATCGCCCCAGGCCAAGACCCGTTGGGCGACCGCCCTGTTCACCGGCCCAGACGGCCGCCGCTACCGGACCGGGGACGTGATGCGCAATCCGGCCTACGCCCGAACGGTTCAGGCCCTGGCGACCGAGGGGCCCGGCGTCTTCTACGGAGGGCGCATCGGCCGGGAGATCGCCCGCACCGTCGCCGAGGGTCCGCGGCCGGGCGGCCTGACCGAGGCGGACATCGCCGCCTATCGTCCGCTGCGCCGGGACGCCCTGTGTCGGCCCTATCGAATCTATGTGATCTGCGTTCCGCCCCCGCCGTCCAGCGGGGTGGCCCTGTTGCAGTTCCTGGCCATGGCGGAACACACGCCCGACATCCAGAAGGGCGCGGACAGCCCCGAAGCCTGGGTGGCCTTCGGGCGTCTGCAACGACTGATGTATGCGGACCGCGACCGCTATGTCGGCGACGCCGATTTCGTCGGGGTGCCGGTCGCCGGGCTGCTGGACCCGGCCTATGTGGCCCAGCGCGCGGCCCTGGTCCCGGAAATCGACGGGCCGGTTCCGGCGGGCGCGCCGCCCGGCTCTGCGCCGCGCAGCGCGGACGCCACGGCCGAGCCAGGCGGAACCTCGCACATGGTCATCGTCGATGCGGACGGGAATGCGGTCAGCATGACCACTACGGTCGAAAGCATCTTCGGCGACGGGCGGGTGGTCGAGGGCTTCTTCCTGAACAATCAGCTGACCGACTTTTCCTTCACCCCGACCGAAGACGGCCATCCGGCGGCCAACGCCGTAGCGGCGGGCAAGCGGCCGCGCTCGTCCATGACCCCCGTTCTGATCTTGGATCGACAGGGGCGTCTGGTCGGGGCGATCGGGTCGCCCGGCGGGTCCAGCATCCTGGCCTATGTGGCCAAGGCCCTGGTCGGGATGATCGACTGGAACCTGCCGGTCCAGGAGGCGATCGCCCTGCCGAACCTGGTGGTGCGGGGCGGTTCGGTCGGCGCCGATACGGCCCAGATCGCGCCGGACATCGCCCAAGCCCTGGGAGCGGCCGGCATGGGGCTGAGGCCCAACGCCACCGAGACCTCGGGCCTGCATGGGGCGATGTGGCGCGACGGCCGCTGGGACGGCGGGGCCGATCCTCGGCGGGAGGGGGTCGCGGTGTCGGAAGCGCCTTGAGGCCCGGAGCCGGACGCGGTCAGCGGCGGGGCTTGATCGAGAGCTGAAAGGCGATCAGCCCCTCATCCACGTCGGTGTCCAGCCCGTTCATGCCGCGCAGCCCCTTGCCGGCGTCGATTTCGCGATAGACCAGCCCGACCGAGGTCTGGATGGCGCCACGGCGATAGGCCACGCCTACGGAGGCGTCGCCCAGGAAGGCCCCGCGGTCCTGGGTATAGCCGGACCGGGCGTAGTCGCCGTCGCGGGTGCGGGCGAAATTATAGCCGACGGCGCGGCCCGAGCCGGCGGCGTACAGGTACCAGCGCGGACGCTGGCCGAAGCGGGCGTCGCCGTCGGGCGCCAGGCGGTCCAGCCCCTCGCCGATCTTCAAAGTGGCGCCGGCCTCGGCCGATCCGCCCTCGCTGCCCAGGCCGACGCCGGCATGGGGCGTCAGACTGACCTCCAGGCCAGAGGCCGTGCGGCCGACCGCGCTGCGGAAGCCGCGCACATAGCGCAGATCATAGGCTTCGGGCTCCAGAACGGCCCGGTCCTGCAGGGTGACCGGCAGAGGAGAGCCGTCGGCGCGTGTCAGGCGGCCTGCGGTCTCTAGGCTGAGCCGATCGGTGAAGCCTTGGCGGTCGATCCAGATGTCGCGGCGGGTGCTGGCGGCGACCCCTTGAGCCTCGCCCGAGGTCGCCAGGGGCGTCGTCATCTCGATCTCAGGGCCGAAGGGCGCGTCGGGAGAGACCCGAAAACTCTGTTGTTCGTTCAACCGCGCCGTGAGGTTCGATCCGCTTTCGGGTGCGGCGTCAAAGGCGCCGGGGACCCAGGCCTGGGCGCGAGCATCGACCGCGCCGGCGGACGCCAGCACGCTTGCCACTCCAAACAACCAGGCCGCTATACGCATTCGGTCTCCCCACCGTCCGCTGTTCTCCAGCTTGCACCATGCGAGGCGGGAGTCCAACAGACATTTTCAAGACATTCTTTGGTCGTTTTCCAACGCTGGGCCCCAAACGGGGTTCCGGATGTGAAAAAGGGCCCCGCGTCCACGAGGCCCTTTCCGGTCTGCGGCGATCGCCGCTGGGTTTTGTTCGCGCGCCTTATTGGCAGGCCAGACACTCGTCGTAGTCGGTCTTGGGCATGGAGAAGAGGTCCGGCTGGTTCGGGTCGATCTCGGCCTCGGCCTTGTCCTCGGCGCCGGCGAAGGCGGCGCGCTGAACCGACTTGGAGCGCAGATAGTACAGGGACTTCACGCCGCGTTCCCAGGCGGACCAGTGCAGCATGTGCAGGTCCCACTTGTTCACGTCGCCGGGGATGAAGAGGTTCAGCGACTGGGCCTGGCAGATTTCCGGCGCGCGGTCGGCGGCAAGTTCCACCACCCAGCGCTGGTCCAGTTCGAAGGCGGTCTTGAAGATCCCCTTCTCGTCCTCGCTCAGGGCGTCCAGATGCTGGACCGAGCCCTCGTGCTGGAGGATGGAGCTCCAGACCGCCTCGGTGTTGATCCCCTTCTCGTCCAGCAGACGCTCCAGATAGGGGTTCTTGACGGCAAAGGAGCCGGACAGGGTCTTGTGGGTGTAGATATTCGCCGGGATCGGCTCGATCCCGGCCGACGTCCCGCCGCAGATGATCGAGATCGAGGCGGTCGGGGCGATGGCCAGCTTGTGGCTGAACCGCTCCATCACGCCGCGCTCCTCGGCGTCCAGGCAGGGGCCCTTCTCCTCGGCCAGGACGCGGCTGGCCTTGTCGGCCTCGCGACGCAGGTGCTTGAACAGGCGCATGTTCCACGACTTGGCCATGGCGCTCTCGAAGGCCACGCCCTGCGACTGCAGGAAGGAGTGGAAGCCCATCAGGCCCAGGCCCACCGAACGCTCGCGCTTGGCCGAATAGACGGCGGCGGCCATGGCCGGCGGGGCGCGGCGGATGAAGTCTTCCAGAACATTGTCCAGGAAGCGCATCAGGTCCTCGACGAAGCGGGGCTCCTCGCGCCATTCCAGGAAGGTCTCGGCGTTGACCGACGACAGGCAGCAGACGGCGGTCCGGTCCACGCCCAGGTGGTCGCGGCCGGTGTGCAGCATGATCTCGGCGCACAGGTTGGACTGTTTGACCTTCAGCCCCAGCTCCCGCTGGTGCGGCGCCATCTGGCGGTTCACCGTGTCGGAGAAGATCATATAGGGCTCGCCGGTCTGCATCCGGATGTCGAGCAGCTTGGTCCACAGCGAGCGGGCGTCGACGGTCTTCAGCACCTCGCCGGTCTTGGGCGAGCGCAGGCCGAAGGTGGAGCCGGTCTTCACCGCCTCCATGAACTCGTCAGTGACGTTGACGCCGTGGTGCAGGTTCAATGAGCGACGGTTGAAGTCGCCCGAGGGCTTGCGGATCTCGAGGAACTCCTCAATCTCCGGGTGGTGGATGTCCAGATAGACGGCGGCCGAGCCGCGCCGCAGCGACCCCTGGCTGATCGCCAGGGTCAGGCTGTCCATCACGCGGATGAAGGGGATGATGCCCGAGGTCTTGCCCGCGCCCTTGACCTTCTCGCCGATCGAGCGGACGCCGCCCCAGTAGGTGCCGATGCCGCCGCCGTTCGAGGCCAGGGCGACGTTCTCGTTCCAGACGCTCTGGATGCCATCCAGGCTGTCGCCGACCGCGTTCAGGAAGCAGGAGATCGGCAGACCGCGATCGGCGCCGCCGTTCGACAGGACCGGGGTCGCCGGCATGAACCACAGGCGGCTCATATAGTCATACAGGCGCTGGGCGTGGTCGGCGTCGTCCGAGAAGGCGGTCGAGACGCGGGCGAACATGTCCTGATAGCTCTCGCCCGGCAGCAGGTAGCGGTCCTCCAGCGTCTTCTTGCCGAAATCGGTCAGCAGGGCGTCGCGCGAACGATCCACCTGGACCGATTTCACGACGGTCAGATGCGGTTTCTCAGGCGCCGCGTTCGTCGCAACACCTTGGAATTCCGCCGTCTTCAAAGCCTCGCCGCCAGCCATAGTCATCTGCGTCCTGAACAATAAACTGCCTAGAGCCACCTGCGCTGCAACCACATCATCTAGTGGCTGAAACGCTCCCCGAGCCCACATATAGGGCGCACATGCCTAATAAGCCGTCAACGTCTTGACGCTCGCTTTGTCGGCGAATCGGTCGGACAAGTCGTCCACGCCTGGGGAAAGTTCAGCACGCAAGCCAGCAAACCCCTCATGGGCCTTCGCGGCCGAGACATCACGAAGGCGTGATCGGAACTTCGGTCCAGCTTGGCCGTTTCGACGCCCCATGGCCGTTTCCGACTTCCGTCCCTTTTTGATACGCCTGCTGACGGTCGCGCGCGCCGAGACGGCCGCTCTGACGGCCCTGTTCGTCGCCGCCTTGGGCGTGACGGTGTTCGTCGAAATCGCTGACGACATGACCGAAGCCGACGGTCAGAGTTTTGACCGCCAGGTGTTGAGCCTGATGCGGCCCTATGCCGACGATCCCGGCCGCCCCTGGGGGCCGTGGTGGCTGAAGGAGGCGGCGGCGGACCTCACTTCGCTGGGCGGCATATCGGTGCTGGGCCTGTTCGCCCTGATCGTCGTCCTCTTTCTGCTGAGCCAGAGAAAATGGCTGTCGTCCCTGCTGCTGGTCCTGGGGCTGACGGGCGGCGTCATGCTGAGCGAGGGGCTGAAGGCGGTGTTCGAACGCGAGCGTCCGCCCCAGGCGCTTCAGGCGGTCGAGACGATCAACGCCAGCTTCCCCTCCGGTCACGCCCTGCTCGCGACAGTCTTCTATCTGAGCGTGGCCGTCATGTTGACCCGCGCCTTTCCTCGCAGGCGGTTCAAGATCTTCGTCCTGGGCGTCGGCATGGTCATGGCTCTGCTGGTCGGCCTGACCCGCATCTATCTGGGCGCCCACTGGGCGACGGACGTCTTCGCCGGCTGGGCCGTGGGCTCGGCCTGGGCCATGTTTCTGTGGCTGGTCGCCTATGGGGTCGCGCGTTGGCAGAAGCGTCGCCGGGCGCCCTTGCAGGACGAACCGTCTCCGACGGCGGACGAGACGCCCGGCGATCCGACCAAAGTCTAGAACCCGCTCAACCGCAGGAAGCCGCATAGTCGGGGACGACGACGCCGCGTCCGAACAGGGGCGCGCAGACGGGAGAGACGCCATGGATCACGCCGCCCTCTACGCCGAGCGGCTGAAGACGCCGGACGAAGCCGCCGCCCTGATCCGATCCGGCGCCAGGATCGCCATGGGCCTGGGGGTGTCCCAGCCCCCGGCCCTGCTGAAGGCCCTAGCCCAACGGGCCGAGCGGGGCGAGGTCGAAGACCTGAACCTCTATTATCTCCTCTCCACCGCCATCGCCGGCGACACCGTGCTGCGCTACGAGCTGATGGACCGCATCCGGCCCTGGAGCCTGTTCCACAGCGCCGTCGAACGCCGGCTGGAGCAGCGCGCCTTCGAGGAGGGGCGACCCAGCCCGGTCCAGTTCATCCCGACCGGTTTCCAGCAATCGCCCCGACTGCTGTGCGACGAGGTCGACGTCGATACCTTGGTCTGCACCGTCTCGCCGATGGATGCTGACGGCTTCTTCTCCTTCGGCACCAACACAGACTACGCCAAGCCGGTGTCGGAGACGGCCCGCACCATCGTGGTCGAGGTCAATCCGCATATGCCGCGCGTGTACGGCGACTGCACCGTCCATGTTTCCCGGGTGTCCGGAATCGTCGAACACGCCGCCCCGCTTTTGGCCGTGCCCAGGGCCGAGCCCCAACCGGCCGACCTGGCCATCGGCCGGATCATCGCCGACCTGGTCGAGGACGGGGCGACGCTGCAGATGGGGATCGGCGCCCTGCCCAACGCCGTCTGCGACGCCCTGAAGAACCACCGCGACCTGGGGGTCCATACCGAGATGCTGACGCCGGGCCTGGTCGAACTGATGCAGGTCGGGGTGGCGAACCATACCCGCAAGACCCTGCACCCCGGCGTCGGGGTCTTCGCCTTCTCGATGGGCGACCAGAACACCTATGACTTCCTGCACGAGAACCGGGGGCTGGAGGCCCGGCCTGTCTCCTATGTCAACGATCCGGCCGTCATCGCCCGCAACGCCAGGATGGTCTCGGTCAACGCCACGCTACAGATCGACCTGAGCGGCGCCTGCTGTTCGGAGTATCTGAACGGCCGCCAGTTCACCGCCTCGGGCGGACAGCTGGACTTCGTGCGCGGCGCCTATGGCTCCGACGGCGGCAAGTCGATCATCGCCTGTCATGCGACGGCGGCCAGGGGGAGCTGCTCGCGCATCGTCGCCCGGCTGGACGGCCCGGTCACCACGCCCCGCAACGACGTGCATATCGTCGTCACCGAGCACGGGTGGGCCAACCTGAAGGGCCGATCGACCGGCGAGCGGGCCCGCGCCCTGATCGCCCTCGCCGCGCCCGAGTTCCGCGACGGCCTCACGGCCGAGGCCAGGCGGCAGGGTCTGATCTGAACCCCTTCTTGCGAGTCGTTATCAGCTTTTCATTTCCGGCCTCCTGGCCTAAACCCCGCCCCGTCATCGGGGAGTAGCCGCCCGCAACCATCAGCGGGGCCCGCGTCAACATACTTCCTCTCCCGGAGAGGATGGCGCGGGAACGGTCCAGGGTCTTTCAGATCCGGATCACGGCAAGACCGGCGGCTTTCGCAGGGACGTCCATGCGGGGCTCGGCTGCGAACGCCACAGGTCCGTCCGCCGAGGCTCCCGCGCATATAGGTTCCCGTTGGAAGCCTTCCTCATTTCGACCGGCCTGGTCTCCATCGCGGAGATCGGGGACAAGACCATGTTGCTGTCCATCGTGATGGCGGCGACCTGGCGACGGCCCACGCCCATCATCCTGGGCATTCTGGCGGCCACCCTGCTGAACCACGCCTTCGCCGCCCTGGCCGGCACCGTCCTGGCCCATTTCATCACGGGCGAGTGGATGCGCTGGATCGTCGGCCTCGCCTTTCTGGGTTTCGCGGCCTGGGCCCTGATTCCCGATACGCTGGACGAGCAGAAGGGCGAGGTTCAGCGCGGCTTCTGGGCCATCTTCTGGACCACCGCCTCGGCCTTCTTCCTGATCGAAATGGGCGACAAGACCCAGGTGGCCACCGCCATGCTGGCCGCCCGATTCGAGAATCTGCCGGTGGTGGTCGCCGGTTCGACCCTGGGGATGATGCTGGTCAACGGGCCCGCCGTCCTGCTGGGCGAGACGGCGGCGAAGAAGCTGCCGCTGAAGTGGATCCGGCTGGCCGCCGCCGCCGGTTTCGCGGCGACAGGCCTGTGGATTCTGCTGACGCCCTGATCCCCTAGCGGAAGACCGTCAGGGCCAGGTGCTGCAACAGCATGATGGTTTTGGCGTCGCGGATGCGGCCGTCGGCGATCATGGCCAGGGCCTCGTCCACGGTCGGCTCCAGCACCTCGATGTCCTCGCCCTCGTCCGGATGGCCGCCGCCGTCGCCGATCCGCATGGACGCATCATATTCGGCGACGAAGAAGTGCAGGATTTCGGTGACGGAGCCGGGGCTCATGAAGGCCTCGAACACCTTGCGGACCGCGCCGAGGCGGTAGCCCAGCTCCTCCTCGACCTCGGCGCGGATTCGCACCTCGGGCTGGGCGTCGTCCAGCAGACCGGCCGCCGCCTCGATCAGCAGGTCGTCATAGCCGTTCAGATAGGCCGGCAGGCGGAACTGGCGCACCAGCAGCACGGTGCGCGCCGCCGGATTATAGGGCAGAAGCACCGCCCCATTGCCCCGGTCGTAATGCTCCCGCTCCTGGGTCTGCCAGACGCCGTCGCGCCGTTTCCAGTCGAAACGGGTCGTCTTCAGCACATACCAGTTGTCCGAGAGAAGCCGGGTCTGATGGATCCTGATGCGGTCCTTTACGGTCATTCGGCTTCTCCCGCGACGCAGCCTAGCCCTGGCGCGCGCCGCGCTTGGCTAGAACACGCAGGCGGAGCGCATTCAGCTTGATGAAGCCGGCGGCGTCCTTGTGGTCATAGGCCTGGACGCCTTCTTCGAAGGTCACCAGATCCTGGTCGTACAGGCTGTTGGGGCTCTCGCGGCCGATGACCGAGACATTGCCCTTGTAGAGCTTGACCTTGACCGTGCCGGAGACCTTCTCCTGGCTCTTGTCGATGGCGGCCTGCAGCATCTCGCGCTCGGGCGAGAACCAGAAGCCGTTGTAGATCAGCTCGGCGTATTTCGGCATCAGCTGGTCCTTCAGGTGCATGGAGCCGCCGTCCAGGGTGATGCTTTCGATGCCGCGGTGGGCCGCGATCAGGATGGTCCCGCCGGGGGTCTCATAGACGCCGCGCGACTTCATGCCGACGAAACGGTTCTCGACCAGGTCGAGACGGCCGATGCCGTTGTCGTGGCCGTACTGGTTCAGGGCGGTCAGGAGGGTGGCCGGGCTCATGGCCTCGCCGTTGATCGAGACGGCGTCGCCCTTTTCGAAACCGATCTCGATGACGGTCGCCTTGTCCGGCGCGTCCTCGGGCGAAATGGTCCGCTGGTGGACGAACTCGGGGGCCTCGACCGCCGGGTCTTCCAGCACCTTGCCCTCGGAGGACGAGTGCAGAAGGTTGGCGTCGACCGAGAAGGGCGCCTCGCCGCGCTTGTCCTTGGCGATCGGGATCTGGTTCTTCTCGGCGAAGTCCAGCAGGGCCTCGCGGCTGCGGAACGCCCATTCGCGCCAGGGGGCGATCACCCGGATGTCGGGCTCCAGGGCGTAATAGCCCAGTTCGAAGCGGACCTGGTCGTTGCCCTTGCCGGTGGCGCCGTGACAGACGGCGTCGGCGCCGACCTGACGGGCGATCTCGATCTGGCGCTTGGAGATCAGCGGACGGGCGATGGAGGTGCCCAGCAGATAGTCGCCCTCGTATTGCGCATTGGCGCGGAACATCGGAAAGACGAAGTCGCGCACGAATTCCTCGCGCAGGTCGTCGATGAAGATGTTCTCGGGCTTGATGCCCAGCTTCAGCGCCTTTTCGCGCGCCGGGCCAAGCTCCTCGCCCTGACCCAGGTCGGCGGTGAAGGTCACGACCTCGGCGTTATATTCGGTCTGCAGCCATTTCAGGATGATCGAGGTGTCCAGCCCGCCCGAATAGGCGAGGACGACTTTCTTCACGGGCTTGTCAGCGGGGGCGGACATGGCGGCTCTTTCGGTAAATTCGACGGCGCGATGGGGAGAATTGACGCGCGCATAAGACCGGGGGTCCGGCGATGCAACCTTTTCCGGGGCGGCCCCACGGAAAGATGAAGCTTTGTTCATGTTCAGTCGGTCGCGTTGCCAGTGGATCGACCGTCGTTATGGTCGTCGTTCATCTGTCACCAAGGATGTCGAACCCATGCGTCGCGCCTCTTCCCTCGTCGCCGCCGCCGCCGCCCTTCTGGCGGTCTCCACCCCGGTCTGGGCCTCAAACGCCGCCGCGTCGGCCCCCGTAGCCTCGGCCCAGGCCGCCGCGCCCGCCCTGCGGGCCGCACCGGTGTCCGAACTGGTCGCCGAGGTGGACATTCCCTACACCCGCTTCACCCTGGACAACGGCCTGACCGTTCTGGTCCATGAAGACCACAAGGCCCCGGTTGTGGCCGTATCGGTCTGGTACAACGTCGGCTCCAAGGACGAGCCTGAGGGCAAGACGGGCTTCGCCCACCTGTTCGAACACCTGATGTTCGGCGGCTCGGAGAATGCGCCGGGCAGCTATTTCACCCCGATGCGCAACATGGGCGCGACGGACATGAACGGCACCACCTGGTTCGACCGCACCAACTATTTCGAGACGGTTCCGACCCCGGCGCTGGAACAGGCCCTGTTCATGGAAAGCGACCGGATGGGCTATATGCTCGGCGCCATCAGCCAGGAGACGCTCGATCTCCAGCGCGGCGTGGTCCAGAACGAGAAGCGCCAAGGCGACAACCAGCCCTACGGCCTGAACGAATACAAGCAGCTTGAGGCCCTGTTCCCGGAGGGCCACCCTTATCGCCACTCGACCATCGGCTCGATGGCCGACCTGGACGCGGCCTCGATGGAGACGGTGCGGGACTGGTTCCGCTCCAACTATGGTCCGAACAACGCCGTCCTGGTCCTGGCCGGCGACATCACCCCGGCCAAGGCGCGGGAGCTGACCGAGAAGTATTTCGGCCCGATTCCGCGCGGCCCGGTCAACACCCCGGCCCAGGCCTCCGTACCGACCCTGCCGGCGCCGGTCAGCGAAACCACCCACGACCGCGTCTCCAACGCCCGAATTCAGATCAGCTGGGCCGTGCCCGGCCTGTTGGACGCGGACACCGTGCCGCTCAGCATCGGCGCCTCGGTCCTGGGCGGCCTGGCCAGCTCGCGGCTGGATAATGAACTGGTGCGCGGGGAGCAGACCGCCGTCTCGGTCAGCGCGAACAACGGCGCCTTCCACCGCGTCGGCATGTTCGAAATCACCGTCGACGTGAAGCCGGGCCAGGACCCGGCGGCCGTCGAGGCCCGCGCCCGCCAGATCCTGAACGATCTGATCGCCAACGGCCCGACGGCGGCCGAGGTGGAACGGGTCAAGACCCAGTACGTCTCGCGCACGGTTCAAGGTCTGGAACAGGTCGGCGGCTTCGGCGGCAAGGCCGTGGCCCTGGCTGAGGGCCAGCTCTACGCCGGCGATCCGGAGCACTACAAGAAGGAGCTCCAGGCCTATGCGGCGGCCACCCCCGCCCAGGTCCAGGCGGCCATGCAGAAATGGCTGACCCGTCCGGCCTATACACTGACCACCCTGCCGGGCGAGCGTGAGGCCTATCAGGAGGCGGCGGAGGCTCCCTCGGGCGCCAACCGCACCCCGGCGCCCCCGATCGAGCGCGTGGCCCGCATGCCCAAGCCCGAGATCGCCGCCGTCGCCAACGTCGACTTCCCCACTGTGGAGCGCACGCGCCTGTCGAACGGGGTCGAGGTGGTCTACGCCCAGCGCGACGCCGTGCCTGCGACCAAGATCGCCATCGAGTTCGACGCGGGCATCGCCGCCGACGAGGCGTCCAAGCTGGGGCTACAGACCCTGATGCTGGACCTGATGGACGAGGGCACCCGCAGCATGAACGCCACCCAGCTGGCCGAGGCGCAAGAAACCCTCGGCGCCGCCATCTCGACCGGCGCCACCATGGATCGGTCGGTGGTCCAGCTGTCGGCCGTGACGCCCAACCTGGAGCCCTCGGTCGCTCTCCTGGCCGAGGTGGTCAAGACCCCGGCCTTCGCCGCATCCGAGCTGGAGCGGCTGCGCGCCACCCGTTTGGCGCGGATCGCGGCGGAACGGACCCAGCCGGCCGCCCTGGCCAATCGCGCCCTGCCGGAACTGATCTACGGCTCGGCCAGCCCCTATGGCCGCCCGTTCAGCGGCAACGGCGACGAGGCCAGCGTCAAGGCCATCACCGAGGCCGACATCCGCGCCGACTACGCCGAGTGGATCCGGCCCGACAACGCCAAGATCTTCGTGGTCTCGGACAAGCCTCTGGCGGAGATCAAGCCTCTGCTTGACGCCCAGTTCGGCCATTGGGTCCCCTCGGCCACCCCCAAGGGCGTGAAGGATTATTCCGCGCCGATCCCCGCGACCCCGTCGAAGATCGTGCTGATCGACCGGCCGCAGTCGCCTCAGTCCTACATCATGGGCGGGACGGTCTTGTCGGCCAAGGGCTCGGACGACCTGCTGGTCTTCAACGCCGCCAACAATGTGCTGGGCAACGACTTCCTGTCGCGCATCAACTCGGACCTGCGCGAGACCAAGGGGTGGTCTTACGGCGTCAACGCCTCGACCGCCGGCTTCGTCGGCCGCGTGCCCTATCTGATCACCGCCCCGGTCCAGGCCGACCAGACCGGGCCGGCCATCACCGCCCTGAACGCCCAGTTCAACGACTTCCTGAAGGGCGGCAAGGGGGTGACCCCGGCCGAGCTGGAGCGGACCGTCAACGGCAATACCCGCCGTCTGGCCGGCAGCTATGAAACCTCCTTGGCGGTTCTGAACGCCATGCGGGTCAACGACATGCTGGGCCGTCCGGACGACTATCCGGAAACGGTGGCCGCTCGCACCAACGCCCTGACGGCGGCGGAACTGGACGCCGCGGCCCGGGCCGCGCTCGACCCGTCCCGCTTCGTCTGGGTGGTCGTCGGCGACGCCTCGGTGGTCAAGCCCCAGCTCGACGCCCTGGGCCTGCCGGTCGAGGTTCGCTCGGCGAGCGGCGCCGCCCAGTAAGAGCCTCGTCAGTCGCAAACGACAAAGGCCCGGAGCATTTGCTCCGGGCCTTCTTTTTCGTCCTTACCGCGCCGAAAGGCTCAGATCAGGGCGCCGTGGCAGTGTTTGAACTTGCGGCCCGAGCCGCAGGGGCAGGGCGCATTGCGGCCGGTCATCTCCCAGCCCGGCGGAAGCGCCTCGACCGGCAGTTTCGACCGGTCGTCGCCGATCAGCTGGCCTTCGGGGTTCTGAGCGGCCGGATCGGCCATCTCATTTTCGCCGGTGCCGGGGTTCAGGTGGATTTCCTGGAACTCAGGCAGTTCAGGCGGCGCCTGGAAGCGGAACTCCACCGTCATCAGCCAGCGGGTGACGTTGTGGCGCAGGTCGTAGAGCAGACCTTCGAACAGGTTGAAGGCCTCGGTCTTATACTCCTGCAACGGGTCGCGCTGGCCGTAGCCGCGCAGGCCGATCACGCCGCGCAGATGGTCCAGATGGACCAGGTGTTCGCGCCACTGCATGTCGATCATCTGCAGCATGAATTGCTTTTCCAGGCCGCGCGTCTGTTCGGCGCCGATCAGCTCCAGACGTTCGGCCGCGCGGGTGTCGGCGGCGGCGAGCAGCCGCTCCTCGATCTCCTCGTTGGAGACGCCTTCCTCGGCTGCCCAGTCGTGGAGCGGCAGCTCCAGCCCCAGGGTCGAGCGGACCTTTTCATCCAGGCCGTCGATGTCCCACTGTTCGGCATAGGCCTTGGGCGGCATGTAGCGTTCGACCAGGTCGGACACCACGTCGCGGCGGAAGTCGCCGACCAGTTCCGACAGATCCTCGGAATCCATGAACTCCTGGCGCTGTTCGAACACGGCCTTGCGCTGGTCGTTCACGACGTCGTCATACTTCAGCAGGTTCTTGCGGATGTCATAGTTGCGGGTTTCGACCCGCTTCTGGGCGGTCTCGATGGCGCGGTTCAGCCAGGGGTGGGTGATGGCCTCGCCTTCCGCGACCCCGAAGGTCTTCATGATCGAGTCCAGACGATCGCCGGCGAAGATGCGCAGCAGGTCGTCCTCGCAGGACAGATAGAATTTCGACACGCCGGGGTCGCCCTGACGGCCGGTGCGGCCGCGCAGCTGGTTGTCGATACGGCGGCTCTCATGGCGTTCGGTGCCCAGGACGAACAGACCGCCGGCGGCGAGCGCCTTCTCGCGGTTGACGGCGATCTCGGCCTTGAACTCGGCCTCCTTGGCCGCGTGCATCTCGGGCGTGACCTCGACGGCCATGTTCCGCTGTTCCAGCAGCCATTTCTGCATCTTCATCTCGAGGTTGCCCCCAAGCTGGATGTCGGTGCCGCGGCCGGCCATGTTGGTGGCGATGGTCACCGCGCCCGGCAGACCGGCGTCGGCGACGATATAGGCCTCCTGCTCATGCTGGCGCGCGTTCAGGACCGAGTGCGGAATGCCGCGCAGCTTGGTCTCATAGGTGATGTCATAGGCGGCGTCGCCGATCTTCTCGGCCTCCTTGGCCTTGCCCTCGTACTGGGGCTTCAGCTTGCGCGAGACCTCGACCTTGTACTCATAGGTGCGCAGCAGCTCGGACAGCTGTTCGGAGCGCTCGATCGAGACCGTGCCGACCAGGATGGGCTGGCCCGCCAGGTGGCATTCGGCGATCTGCCGGGCGATGGCCTGGCTCTTTTCCGCATGGGTCCGATAGACTTCGTCGTCATAGTCCTTGCGCTGGATCGGCCGGTTGGTCGGCACCTCCAGCACCTCCATCTTATAGATGTCGCCGAACTCCTGGGCCTCGGTGGCGGCCGTGCCGGTCATGCCGGACAGCTTCTGATACAGGCGGAAGTAGTTCTGGATCGTCACCGAGGCCAGGGTCTGGTTCTCGGGCTGGATCTTGACGTCCTCCTTGGCCTCGATGGCCTGGTGCAGGCCTTCGGACAGGCGCCGGCCGGTCATCATCCGACCGGTGAACTCGTCGATCAGAATGATCTCGCCGCCCTTGATGATATAGTCCTTGTCGCGCTGATACAGGGTGTTGGCGCGCAGGGCCTGGTTGGAGTGGTGGACCAGGCTGATGTTGGCGGCGTCATAAAGACCGGTGGTGTCGGGGGCGAAATGGCCGCCCTTCTCCAGGGCCTCTTCCAGACGCTCGGAACCCAGCTCGGTCAGCAGAACCTGTTTCTGCTTCTCGTCCAGTTCATAGGTGTCCTTGTCCTTGATCAGATCTTTGATCAGGGCGTCCAGCACCTTGTACAGGTCCGACCGATCCTCGGTGGGGCCCGAGATGATCAGGGGCGTGCGCGCCTCGTCGATCAGGATGGAGTCGACCTCGTCGACGATGGCGAAGTTGTGGGGGCGCTGCACCATCTCGCGCCGGTCATAGACCAGGTTGTCGCGCAGATAGTCGAAGCCGAACTCGTTGTTGGTGCCGTAGGTCACGTCGGCCGCGTAGGCGGCCTGGCGCTGGCCCTGGGACAGGCCGTTGACGATGACCCCGACCTCAAGACCCAGGAAGCGATAGACCCGGCCCATGGTCTCGGCGTCGCGGCGGGCCAGATAGTCGTTGACGGTGATGACGTGGACGCCCTTGCCTTCCAGGGCGTTCAGATAGACCGGCGCCACGGCGACCAGGGTCTTGCCTTCGCCGGTCCGCATTTCGGCGATGCCGCCCTCATGCAGGATCATGCCGCCCGCCAGCTGGACGTCATATTGACGCTGGCCCAGCACCCGCTTGGACGCCTCGCGCACGACGGCGAAGGCTTCGGGCAGGATCTTGTCCAGGCTTTCGCCATTGCTCAGACGGTCGCGGAAAGCGTCAGTCATCATCCGCAGCTCGTCGTCCGACAGGGCGGCGAACTTGGGCTCTAGCGCATTGATGCGCTGGGCGTGGTCCTGGAAAGCCTTGACCTTGCGGTCGTTGGAAGAGCCGAAGAGTTTCTTGGCGAAGCCGAGCATGTCAGATCCGGTAAAGGTCGAGCGTCATTAAGGAGCGGCTCTGAAATCCCGTGAGGGGCGGCGAGGATCGCGCCCCAAGCGGCGTTCGGACCGATGACGACCCCGCCGCGCCGACACAGGCGCGCGCGAAGGGCCGCGCAGACGATCAAAACCCCTCGACTTGGGCGCAGGCGGGACTTAAGCACCGCCCTAACCCCTGTCAACGCGGGGGCTTTCGGCCGCCTTCGACGGAGCGTCCCCTTGATCCCATTCCGGCGCCTCCATTTCCGACACGCCCCTTCCCGAGGGGGCCTTGGATCGGTCGGCGGCATCGCCTTGGTCGCCGCGACGGCCTTGGCTATGACGCTGGCCGCCTGTTCGCGCGGCGGCGACGACGATCGGGCGCCGCAGCCGGGCGACCGGCAGGTGGCCAAGGTTCAGGACCAGATCATCTGGGCCTCGGACGTCAAGCGCGAGGCGGTGGCGCAGGGTCTGATCGGAGAAGGCGAGCCCCTGGACGTGACCTCCGATCTTTTCCGCCGGGTTCTGGACGAGGTGGTCGATCAGAAGCTGCTGGCGCGCGAGGCGGAGCGCCGTCGCCTGGACGCCTCACCTCTGGCGCAGCGGCGGCTGGAGGCGACCCGCGAACGGATTCTAGGCGACATGCTGGTCGAGAGCGTCGTCAACGGCGCCATCTCCGATCAGGCGATCCAGACGCTTTACAATGAGCAGCTGCGCCTGGCGAAGACGTCCGAGGAGATCCGGGTCCGCCTGATCCTGTCGCGCACCAAGCCCGAGGCGGACGCCGTCATCGGCATTCTGGGCCAGGGCGCCAGCTTCGAGGCCGTGGCCATGGAGCGGTCGATCGACGAGGCCACCCGCTTTTCTGGCGGCGACCTGGGCTATTCCACCCTGGACGTCATGCCCCAGGCCTATGCCGGCGCCCTGCGTGACAAGCCGGCCGGTTCGACCGTCGGTCCCTTCCAGACCGAGGGCGGCTGGGCCGTGCTGCGGGTCGAGGACCGGCGCAAGGAAAACCCGCCGACTCTGGAACAGGCTCGGCCGCAAATCGTCCGCTACCTGACCTATGAAGGGGTGAGACGCCTGTTGGAACAGCTGCGCGACAAGGCCAAGGTCGATATTCTGCTGCCCGGCGGTTCCGGCGCGGGTGACGAGGAGCCGGCGTCGGCGCCGTCGGCGGGCCTGACCCGCCCCGCCCCGGCTCCCGCCCCGCCTTCCGCGTCTGACACTCCCCTCTCACCGGCCGCCTAACATGACCAAGACCCCCACGACCGGCCAAAAGATCGAACAGGCGTTCGAAAAGGCGCTGGACCCCTTCGCTGCAGCCCTGAAGCGCGCCACGCGTCCGGCCGAAGCCGCCGCCGCGCCCGCCGCTACGCCCGCCGGAAAGCCCGGCCTGGCCGTCTCGCCCCTGGCTGTGCCCTTCCCGACCATTCCCCCCATCGGCGGGGTCGAGATCGCCACGGCCCGCGCCGGCTTCTACAAGCATGAGCGCGACGACCTGGTCGTTTTCCGGTTCGCGCGCGGCACCAGCTGCGCCGGGGTCTTCACCCGCCACAAGATCGGCTCGGCGCCGGTCGACTGGTGCAAGAAGCATCTGGGCGGCGCCGAGGGCGGCAAGGACGTGCGCGCCCTGGTGGTCAACGCCGGCTGCGCCAACGCCTTCACCGGCAAGGCCGGCGCCGACGCCGCGCGGCGGGCGGCCTCTGAGGTGGCCAAACGGTTCGGATGCCGCCAGCGCGACGTCATGATGGCCTCGACGGGCGTGATCGGCGTGGTGCTGGACGAAAAGAAGATCATCGCCAAACTGCCGGACATCGAAGCCGGTCTGGACGCCGACCTCCATCCGTCCGAACAGTGGGCCCGCGCCGGGCGCGGCATCATGACCACCGACACCTTCCCCAAGGGCTCCTACGCCGAGGCCGAGATCGAGGGGTATAAGGTCCGGATCGCCGGGATCGCCAAGGGGTCGGGCATGATCGCGCCAGACATGGCGACCATGCTGGCCTTCATCGTCACCGACGCCGACATCCATCCGAACGTGTTGAAGGCCCTGCTGGGCCTGCACGTCCGCACCACTTTCAACTCGGTGACGGTGGACGGCGACACCTCGACCAACGACACGGCCCTTCTGTTCGCCACGGGAACTTCGGGCGCACCGCGGATCGGCCGCGTCGGCGACCGGCGTCTGAAGAGTTTCTCGGCCGCCCTGGACAAGGTGATGTTGGATCTGGCGCACCAGCTGGTGCGCGACGGCGAGGGGGCGACCAAGTTCGTCAAGGTGACGGTGGACGGCGCCGCCAGCCCCGCCTCGGCCCGCAAGCTGGCCAAGTCGATCGCCGACAGCCCCCTGGTCAAGACCGCCATCGCCGGCCAGGACGCCAACTGGGGCCGGGTGGTCATGGCCGTGGGCAAGACCGAGGAGCCGGTGGACCGCGACCGTCTGGCGATCAGGTTCGGCCCGCACCAGGCCGCCGTCGATGGCGCCCCGTCCCCAACCTACGACGAGGCCAAGATGACCGCCTATATGAAGAATCCCGAAATCGACATCACCGTCGACGTCGGCGCCGGCCGGGCCTCGGCCACGGTTTGGACTTGCGACCTGACCAAGGGCTATATCGAGATCAACGGCGACTATCGGTCGTGACCGAGACGCCGCTCCCCATCGTCCTCGTCGTCGCCGTCGCCCTGATCGACGTCGATGGGCGCGTGCTGATCGCCAAACGACCCGAAGGCAAGAAGCTGGCCGGCCTGTGGGAGTTTCCCGGAGGCAAGGTCGAGCCCGGCGAGCGGCCCGAGGCGGCCCTGATCCGCGAACTGCGCGAGGAACTGGGCATAGAGGTCAGCGAGAGTTGCCTGGCGCCCTTCGTCTTCGCCAGCCACGCTTACGATTCCTTTCACCTGTTGATGCCACTGTATCTGTGCCGACGGTGGGACGGCGTGGTCACGGCGCGTGAGCACGCCGGCCTGGCCTGGGTCAGACCGGAGAAGCTTTCGGACTATCCCATGCCTCCGGCGGACGAACCCCTGGTCGCCTGGCTGCGCGACCTGTTGTGACCACCGCCGTCCATGGAGCGGGACATGAACGGATTCATCGCCCGGTTCCTGAGCGACGAGCGCGGCGCGACCGCCATTGAATACGGTCTGATCTGCGGCTTGATCTTCGTCGCCATCCTGGGCGGTTTGAACGCCCTGGGGGGGGCCAACGGCGCCCTCTACAAAGACGTCATGCAGAAGATCGCGGACGCCCTGGGACGCTGACGCGTTCCCGCAGCGCGATCAAGCCGGATCGCCCTCCTCCCCCGTCAACTCCTTCACCCCCAGGGCGTCGGCCAGCCGGACCTTGGCCGAGCCGCGCGGCAGCGGCTTCTGCTGGCTCTCGTGCGGCTTCCAACCGGCCAGGTGAATGATTTCGAAGGTGGCGGAGATCCGCCCGTCCGCGTCGCCGTGGCGTTCGGCGTAAAGATGCGCCGCGCGGCTGACGATTGCGCGATTCAGGGGACGGATCGGCCCGTGCAGCACATTGGTCTCGCCCATGGCGCGGAGATCGCGGACCAGGGCGAACATGTCCGGATAGCGCACCACGAAACGGTCCACGTCCGAGACCGGCAGGGCGAAGCCGGCGCGTTGGAGAAGGGCGGCCCCGTCATAACCATCTGCGAAGGGCGAAACACGCGCCTGGGCCCCGCCGCGTTCGGCCAGCTCGGCCTCGGTCAGGACGGCCCGAAGCTCCTTCAGGGCGCCCGCCCCGAACAGGGCGCCCAGAAACAGCCCGTCCGGTTTCAAGGCGCGCCGGATCTGGGCCAATGCGCCGGGCAGGTCGTTGGCCCAGTGGAGATTGAGCAGGGAGACGATCAGATCCGTCGTCCCGTCTTCCAGCGGCAGGGCGTCGCGACCGGGGGCGGCCCGCTCGGCCCGCGAGGTCGGAGCGACGATCCGCCCCACCCGACCCGCCGCTTCGCTGGAGGCCAGGGCTCGGGCGAAGGGGCCGGGATGGGCGGACAGATCGACCGCCACGGGAAAGTCGCGCAATATGGCCTCCAGACTGCCGACCGCGTTTTCGGCCGCGCGGACGTGAAGAAAATCGGCCTGCGTCAGCCGCCTTTCGGACCGCGCCAGTCGCGCCTCTCGACGCCCGGCGTCAAAGATGCGCGGGGGGGCGGTCGTCGGCGGCACGGCGTCGGGGCCGGAGGAGGGGGAAGGGCTCATGGACCTTCAGGATGGGGGTTTGGGGCGCGCCTGGGAAGGGGCGGCGCGTCATTTGCGGCGGGCCGGCCTGGACGTCGCGCGGGGACTGGCCGATCTGGTCCTGCCGCCCCTGGCGCATGACAGCCCCGAGGCCACGGCCGCTGCCGGCCTGACGCCCGACGCCTGGAGCCGCATACGGTTCTTGGAGGCGCCGGTGTGCGACGGCTGCGGCGCGGCCTTCGAATTCGACGGCGGCCCTTTCGCCGAAACCCGCTGCGCAGCCTGCATCGCCCAACCCTATGTCTTCGCCCGCGCCCGCGCCGCCTGCGTCTATGACGAGGCGTCCCGAAGCCTGATCCTGCGCTTCAAACACGGGGACCAGCAGCAGTTCGCCCCGCTGTTCGCGCGCTGGATCAGCCGAGCGGGCGCTGAACTGGTCGCTGAGGCCGACGCCGTGGTCCCCGTGCCCCTGCACCCGTTGCGACTGCTGTCGCGCCGGTTCAACCAGGCCGCCGAGATCGCCCGCCCCCTGGCCCGAAGGGCGGGGCTGGACTATCTGCCCGACGCCCTGATCCGGGCCAGCCATACGGCGAGCCAGGGCGGCAAGAGCCGCCGCGGCCGACGGCTGAATGTGAAAAAGGCCTTCGCCGTGACCGAGGCCGGGCGACGCCGCCTGAAGGGGCGCCGCATCCTTCTGATCGACGATGTGTTGACCACGGGCGCGACCGGCGAGGCCTGCGCGCGCGCCCTGCTCGACGCCGGGGCGCGGGCCGTGGATCTGGCCGTGATCGCACGGGTGCGAAACGCCCGTGAACTGACTATGTAGTTCCTATCGCTCCCCACGCGGCGGCTCGCTGCTTGAGGGACATGCTTAATCTGGAGTTCTGATTTGGCCGACGTCGTCATCTACACCAAGCCCGGCTGCCCCTATTGCTACAGCGCCATGGCGCTGCTGAAGAAGAAGGGAGTCGATTATCATGAGATCGTCGCCTCCAACGACCCCGAAAAGAAGGCCGAGATGGTCGAGAAGTCGGGCGGGCGCATGACCTTCCCCCAGATCTTCATCGACGGTCAGCATGTCGGCGGCTCGGACGACATCCACGCCCTGGACCGCGACGGCAAGCTCGACCCGCTTCTGACGGCCTGATGCGATGAGCGGCGGGCTCGACATCGCCCTGATCCAGACCCGCACGCCGGCGACGGCCGAGGCGGCTTTGGCCCATGTCGAGCCCCTGATCCGCGAGGCGGCGGCGGGCGGGGCGAAATTCGTCCTGACGCCGGAAGGGACCAATGTCCTGGAACAGCGCCGCGACCGACGCGACGCCGCGATAACGGATGAAGAGGCTGACGTCGCCGTCCTGGGCCTGCGCCGTCTGGCGGCGGAACTGGGAATCTGGCTGCTGATCGGCTCGGCCATCGTCCGGTCCGGCCATACCGGCGACGGGCGAGCCGCCAACCGGTCGCTGCTGATCGATGCGTCCGGCGGGATCGTCGCCCGGTACGACAAGCTGCACGTCTTCGACGTCGAGCTGCCCAACGGCGAAAAATATCGCGAAAGCGCCACGGTGCGGCCCGGCGACGGGGCGGCGGTCGCCGACACGCCCTGGGGGCGGCTGGGCCTGACCATCTGCTACGACATCCGCTTCCCCCACCTGCACCGCCAGCTGGCCAAGGCCGGGGCGTCGATGATCGCCGTGCCCGCCGCCTTTACGGTTCCGACCGGAGAAGCCCATTGGGAGGTGCTGCTGCGCGCCCGCGCCATAGAAGCCGGCGCCTTCGTCCTGGCCCCGGCCCAGGGCGGCCTGCATGAGGACGGCCGCCGCACCTGGGGGCGTTCGACGGTCGTGGGCCCCTGGGGCGAGATTCTGGCCAAGGCGGATCATGACGAGCCTTGCATTCTTACGGCCAAGCTGGACATGGAGGCGACGGCCAAGGCCCGGACGGCCGTGCCCGCTCTGACCCACGATCGCGACTTTCTGCCCGCCCGCTGATTCAGCCCCTGACCACCCATGATCCGATACGCTCTCAACTGCGATCAGGCCCACGGTTTCGAAGCCTGGTTCGGCTCGTCCGCCGACTATGACGACCAGGCCGCGCGCGGTCTGGTCGAATGCCCCTTCTGCGGCTCGCGTTCGGTGCAGAAGGCGATCATGGCCCCGGCGGTCAGCGGCACGCGCAAGTCAGACGCGGCCCCCGAGATCGCGGCCCGGATGCAGACCATGATGATGGAGGCCGCGCGCGAGGTGCGCGCCCATGTCGAGGCGAACTTCGACTATGTCGGCGACGCCTTCGCCCGCGAGGCCCGCGACATCCATGAAGGCCGGTCCGAAAAGCGAGAGATCTACGGCGAGGCCACGCCCGCCGAGGTGAAGAAGCTGAAGGAGGACGGCGTCCCGGTCGCCCCCCTGCCCGCCCCGCCGCCGGACCCCTCCAAGGTGAACTGATGGCCCTCACCTGGCGGCCCATGCGGCCGAACGACATCGCCGACGTGGTCGAGGTCGCGCGCCTGTCCTTTCCTGATCATTTCGAGGATCGGCCCTGTTTCGAAAACCGACTGGCGCTTTATCCGCGCGGGTGCTTCGTGCTGGCGGACGGGCATGAGGCGGCGAAGGGCTATCTGATCGCCTATCCGTGGCGGGCCGACAGCGCGCCGCCGTTGAACACTGTGATCGAAGGCCTGCCCGCAGATCCGGCCTTGATCTATCTGCACGACCTGGCGCTGCATCCCTCCGTGCGAGGCGGAGGCGCGACCGGGGCGGTGATCGCGCGCCTGGTCGAACAGGCGACCGAGGACGGCTGGCCCGCCGTCGCCCTGGTCGCCGTCAACGACGCGGTCGCCTTCTGGTCCCGCCACGGTTTCGTTGAGCAGACGGCGCCGGGCATGGCGGCCAAGCTGCCCAGCTACGGCCCAGACGCCCGCTACATGGTCCGCCGCCTCTAGAACCGGTTCAACAAGCGCCGCCCGCCGGCCTTGACGAACAGGCGGCGTTCGGAAGCAGGCAGCTGATAATAGGCGCGGCGCCGCATTTCCCGCTCGCACACCTGCGGCAGCCCCAGGTCGCTAGGCGTCAGAACCGCCCGATGCTGGGCGCACCAGTCTCGGCTGGCCGTCTGAATTCGATCGGCCAGAACCGCTGCGTCCCCCGTCCGGCCCATGCTCAGCCCCTTGGCGTCCACGCGCATGTCCGGCGCGCCGCCGGGCGCCAGAACGGCCGCCGCCAGCATCAATCCCATTAAGCCCGTCATCATCGTCTCCCTTGTCCAAACGGTCACGCCGTCGAGGGGTAGAGGAGTGGGCTCGACCGCGCGGATGCGGCGTCGGGAATGAAATATCGGTAAGGCGGCGGCAGGCGGCGAAACGCCCGCTCTGGTCTTTCCGTCCACATGGCTGTAAGAGGCGCGCGCTCCCTGCACGCCTTTTCATGACCAGCGGCCGCCCGCATCTCGGCCGCGCCTTTTCGCGATTATCAAATGAACCTGCGCAACGTCGCCATCATCGCCCACGTCGACCACGGCAAGACGACCCTGGTGGACCAACTTCTGGCCCAGTCCGGCGTCTTCCGAGCCAATGAGGCGACGACCGAGCGCGCCATGGACTCCAACGACCAGGAGAAGGAACGGGGCATCACCATCCTGGCCAAATGCACCTCGGTGCTCTGGAACGGCGAGGCCGGTGAAACCCGGATCAACATCATCGACACACCCGGCCACGCCGACTTCGGCGGCGAGGTGGAGCGGATTCTGGGCATGGTGGACGGCTGCGTCCTGCTGGTCGACGCCGAGGAAGGCGTCATGCCCCAGACCAAGTTCGTCCTGACCAAGGCGCTGAAGATGGGCCTGCGCCCCATCCTGTGCATCAACAAGGTCGACCGCGCCCACGCCGATCCGGACCGGGTCCACAACGAGACCTTCGACCTGTTCGCCGCCATCGGCGCGACCGACGAACAGCTGGACTTCCCCCACATCTACGCCTCGGGCCGCAACGGCTGGGCGACGCTGGACCTGAACCAGCCGAACGACAATCTGGCGCCCCTGTTCGACCTGATCGTCCGTCACGTCCCGCCGCCCAAGCAGCAGCAGAACGTCGACAAGCCGTTCCAGATTCTGAACGTCCTGATCGAATCCGACCCCTTCCTGGGCCGTCTGCTGACGGGCCGGATCGAGAGCGGCAAGGCCGTGCCCGGCATGGCCATCAAGGCCCTGGACCGCGACGGCAAGGAGATCGAGCGCGGCCGCATCACCAAGGTCCTGGCCTTCCGCGGCCTGAAGCGCCAGCCGCTGGACGAGGGCTCCGAGGCCGGCGACATCGTCGCCATCGCGGGCATGTCCAAGGCGACCGTGGCCGACACCCTGTGCGCCATGGAGGTGACCGAAGCCCTTCCCGCCCAGCCGATCGACCCGCCGACCATCTCCATGACCGTCTCGGTCAACGACAGCCCCCTGGCCGGTCGCGAGGGCGACAAGGTCCAGTCGCGCGTCATCCGCGACCGCCTGCTGAAGGAGGCCGAGGCCAATGTCGCCATCCGCGTCACCACCACCGAAGGCGGCGACGCCTATGAGGTGGCCGGCCGCGGCGAACTGCAGCTGGGCGTTCTGATCGAGAACATGCGCCGCGAGGGTTTCGAACTGTCGATCTCGCGTCCGCGCGTGGTCTTCCAGGAAGGGCCCAACGGCGAGAAGATGGAGCCGATCGAGGACGTCATGATCGACGTCGACGACGAATTCTCGGGCATCGTCATCGAGAAGCTGTCGGCCCGTAAGGCCGAAATGACCGACATGGGTCCGTCGGGCGCCGGCAAGACCCGTATCCAGCTGAAGTGCCCGTCGCGCTCCCTGATCGGCTATCAGGGCGAGTTCCTGACCGATACGCGCGGTTCGGGCGTGCTGAACCGGGTGTTCAGCCACTATGAGCCGCACAAGGGCGCCATCGCCGGCCGTCTTAAGGGCGTGCTGATCTCGAACTCCGACGGCGAAACCGCCGCCTTCGCCCTGTGGAACCTGGAAGATCGCGGCGTCATGTTCGTCGGCGCCGGCGAAAAGACCTACCAGGGCATGATCATCGGCGAGAACGCGCGCTGGGACGACCTGGACGTCAACCCGATCAAGGGCAAGCAGCTGACCAACGTCCGCGCCGCCGGCAAGGACGAGGCCGTGCGCCTGACCCCGCCGCGTCAGATGTCGCTGGAACAGGCCATCGCCTATATCGACGACGACGAGCTGGTCGAGGTGACGCCGAAGTCCATTCGTCTGCGCAAACAGGTGCTGAACCCGTCGTTCCGCAAGAAGCGCGTTCGCCCCGAGTAATCCTTCACTGACGCATAGGGGTTCGGCGCCTATATGGGCCGGACATGACCCTCGTTCCGCCCAGTCTGGATGACCGCCTTGACGAGGCCGCCCGCGCGAAAGACCCGCGCGCGGCGGTCTCTGTCGTTCTGCGCGAAGCCTATGACGTCGCCCGCGCTCGCGCCGAGCGCAAGCTGGACGGCGGAATGAAGGGGCGGGAAGTCGCCCGCCTCTACGCCAGGGCCGCCGACGACATGCTGTCGGCCCTGTGGCGCGTGGCGACCGAGGTCCTGTTCCCGGTTTCCCCGGTCGAGAGCGAACGCCTGTCCCTGGTGGCCGTGGGCGGTTACGGCCGGGGCGTGCTGGCCACCTATTCCGACCTGGACCTGTTGTTCCTGCGGCCCGCCAAGGCGACGCCGCGCGGGGGCACGGTGATCGAATTCGTCCTTTATGTTCTGTGGGATCTGGGCATCAAGGTCGGGCCATCCGTGCGGTCGGTGGAGGAATGCCTCAGCCTGTCGCGCACGGACATGACGGTGCGGACCACCCTCCTGGAGGCGCGCCATCTGGCGGGGGACGCGCGCCTGTCCGAGCTGATGATCGGCCGGTTCCGCGACATGGTGGCCAAGGCCGACCCCCGCCCCTTCATCGCCGCCAAGCTGGAGGAACGCGCCGCCCGGCACCAGAAGGCCGGCGTGACCCGTTACAAGGTCGAGCCGAACGTCAAGGACGGCAAGGGAGGCTTGCGCGACCTCAACACCCTGTACTGGATCGCCCGATCCCTGGCGCCGGACAGCCGACTGGGCGCGGCGGTGATGGACGAACTGTTCACCCCGCGCGAACGCCGGACGTCCGACGACGCCTTCGACTTCCTGTGGCGGGTGCGGATCCATCTGCATCTGGTCGCCGGGCGGGCGGAGGAGAAGCTGACCTTCGACATGCAGCCCGAGGTCGCCCGGCGCATGGGCTGGCAGGGCCGGGGCGACGAGCCGGCGGTCGAGCGGTTCATGCGGCGCTATTTCCTCTACGCCCGTGACGTCGGCGCCCTGACGCGGGCCATGTCGGCCAAGCTGGAGGCGCGGCACCAGAAGACGGCCCAGGGTCTGTCGCGCCTGATCGCCTTTCGACCCAGTCGCCGAAAACTGGACATCGAGGGCTTCTGGATCGACCAAGGGCGGCTGTCGGTCGAGGACGCCTCGGTGTTCGAACGCGATCCGGTCAAGCTGTTGACCCTGTTCGTCTGCGCCGACCGGCACGATCTCGACCTGCACCCCGACGCCTTCTCCGCCGTGACCCGCTCCCTGTCGCTGGTGACGCCCCGTCTGCGACGCGATCCGGTGGCGTCGCGGGCCTTCCTTGACGTCCTGGCGCATGGTCAGAGGCCCTATCGCACCCTGACCATCATGAACGAGACGGGGCTGCTGGGGCGGTTCCTGCCGGAATGGGGGCGGATCGTCGGCCAGACCCAGTTCAACATGTACCACGCCTATACGGTGGACGAGCACACCCTCCAGGCCATCGGCGTCATCAACGACATCGCCCGGGGCAAGCTGAAGGCCGACCACCCGATGGCCAGCGAGATCGTGCACCTGATCTCGGACATGGAAGCCCTGATGCTGGGCATGCTGCTGCACGACGTCGGCAAGGGGGGCGAGCGCGGCCAGCTGGAGGACGGGGCCATCGCCGCGCGCCGGGCCTGCGAGCGACTGGGCGTCGATCCGCGCCGCATCGAACTGGTGGTCTGGCTGGTGCGCAGCCACCTGGCCCTGTCCGACTACGCCCAGAAGCGCGACCTGTCCGATCCGGGCACCATCCGCGCCTTCGCCGAACTGGTGGGCGATCCGGAGCGGCTGCGGATGCTGCTGGTCCTGACCGTGGCCGACATCCGCGCCGTTGGGCCGGGGGTCTGGAACGGCTGGAAGGGCCAGCTGATGCGGACCCTCTATGACCAGGTCGCCGCCCTGTTCCGGGGCGAAGACGTGGCGCGAGCGGACCCGCTGGCGGCCCATCCGGCCTTGGTGGAGCGGGCGCGCCAGACCGGCGCCGCCGCCCGGGCCGCCCCCCTGACGCCGGTGGAGGGCCTGCCGGTCCAGGCCACGGAAATCTCCATCGCCGCCCTGGACCGGCCCGGCCTGTTCGCCGACCTGGCCCAGACCATGGCCGCCCTGGGCGCCGACGTCACGGACGCCCGGGTGGCGACCACGGACGAGGGAGTGGTGCTGGACGTCTTTCGGGTTCAGGACGGGGCGGGCCTGCCCTACGGCCAGGCCGAGCCGCGCCGGCTGAACGCCCTGATCGAGGCGCTGGAGAAGGCCGCGCGCGGCGAGGGCCGCATCGGCAAAGCGCCCGCCCCCGCCGGCAACGCCAGAAAGGCCGCCTTCGAGGTCCGGCCCGTGGTCATGGTCGATCACCACGCCAGCGAGACCGCCACCGTGGTCGAGGTCTCGGGCGCCGACCGGCCCGGCCTGCTTGCGGCCCTGTCGCGGGTCTTCAGCGACGAAGGGCTGAACATCCGCTCGGCCCATGTCGCCTCCTATGGCGAGCGGGCGGTGGACAGCTTCTATGTGGTCGATCGCAAGGGTCGGAAGATCACCTCGGAACAGCGGGTCGCCGAACTGCGCGCGGCCCTGGAAGCGGTACTGGACAGCCGCGCCCCGGCGCCGGAGGGCCGCAAGGTCGCCTCGGCTCGCGCCAGCGCGCGCGACGTCTCCGAACTGGGGCGGCGGACCCGCGCCAAACCCGTATCGCCGCCGACGGAAGCGCGCTAAGCCTCGCCTTTCTCCAGCCTTCCTCCCCCGGTCCGCATGAGCCTCGCCCGCAACACCCTGGTTCAGTCCAGCCTGACCCTGGGCAGTCGAATTCTGGGATTTGTCCGCGACATGGCGCTGGCGGCGCGCTTCGGCCAGGGGCCGATGATGGACGCCTTCACCACGGCCTTGATGCTGCCCAACATGTTCCGCCGCCTGTTCGCCGAGGGCGCTTTCGCCCAGGCCTTTGTCCCCGTCTACGGCGGGGTCCGGGCGCGCGAGGGCGAAGAGGCCGCCGCCGTCACCGCATCCGAGGCGCTCAGCTTCATGTTGGCGGTGGTCGCCGGCTTCTGCATCCTGCTTCAGGTGGTGATGCCCTGGATCATGCCCTGGCTGCTGTCAGCCTATCAGGGTCAACCCGAGGTGCTGCGCGCCGCCGTGACCGCGACCCAGCTGGCCATGCCCTATCTGGCCTGTATGACCGCGGCCTCGCTGCTGTCAGGGGTGTTGAACACCGGCGGACGGTTTGCGCTGTCGGCCGCCGTACCGGTGTTTCTGAACCTGTGCACCCTGGCCGCCCTGCTGCCGCCGATGTTCCTGCCGATCCCGCAGGAGACCGTGCTGCTGATGGTGACGGCTGCGGTGACGGTGTCAGGCGTCATTCAGGCGGGCCTCTTGTGGTGGGGCGTGCGGCGGCTGGGCGTGCGGCTCAGGATCGGCCTGCCCCGGATCACGCCCAATGTCCGCCACACCCTGGCTCTGGCCGTGCCCGGCGCCCTGGCGGGGGGCGCCCTGCAGATCAACTCCCTGGTGTCGCAGTTCCTGACCGGATCGGACGAAGGCGCGCGGTCGGTGCTCTATAACGCCGACCGGCTGTACCAGCTTCCCCTGGGTCTGGTCGGGGTCGCCATCGGCCTCGCTTTGGTGCCGCGCCTGACCAAGGCCTTCGTCTCCGGCGATCACGTGGGCGGGCAGAAGACGCTGGATGACGGGATCAACCTGGCCATGGCCTTCACCCTGCCGGCCGCCGTGGCCCTGTTCGTCATCCCCTTCTTCATCATCGACGCCACGGTGACGCGCGGCGCCTTCACCAGCGCCGACGCCGCCCGAACCGCCGATGTGCTGCGCCAGTTCGCCTGGGGCGTGCCGGCCTTCGTCCTGGCCAAGGTTTTGACCCCGCCCTTCTTCGCGCGCCAGGACACGCGCCGGCCGATGATCTTCGCGGTGGTCAGCGTGGTCATCACCGTCATCCTGGGCTCGGGCCTGTTCTTCTGGTTCAGCGCCCAGGGCTGGGACGGGGTGCTGGGCCTGGCGATCGCCACCAGCGTCTCGGCCTGGATCAATGTCGGCCTGTTGGCCGGGGTTCTGGTTCGCGAGAACAGCTGGCGGCCGTCGCCGGCCTTCGTTTCCAGACTCTCCCGCGTCCTGGCCGCCAGCGCGGTCATGGCCGGCCTGCTGCTGCTGGCGGGGATCAACTACGGACTGCTCAGCCGGTTGCTTCTGGCCAAGGAGATCGCCGTGCTCGTGGTCTGCGGCCTGGGCGCGGGCGTCTATGGCGTCTGTCTTCTGGCCTTCCGCGCCGTCACCGTGGCGGAGCTGAAGGCCACCCTGCGCCGCGAGCCCGGCGGTTCGGCCGTCTCCGGTCTGGACTGAACTCCGCCGAGACGATAAGCGCGAGCCATGATCCTTTCGGGCCTGATCTCCACCTGGCGATGGCGCGGCTGAACCGCCGCCCCCTTCGTCACACCTGATTCCGACTTTCCGAGACCCGACCCCATGACCGATCAAACCCCTCCGGCCCTCTACACCGGCCCGCGCCGCATCCTGTCCGGCATCCAGGCCTCCGGCGCCCTGCACCTGGGCAACTATCTGGGCGCCCTGAAGCGGTTCGTCGAACTGCAGGACCAGGGCGCGCCGGTCTTCGTCTTCGTCGCCGACCTGCACGCCATCACCGTCTGGCAGGAGCCCGAGAAGCTGGCGGCCCAGACGCGCGAGATCGCCGCCGCCTATCTGGCCTCGGGTCTGGACCCGGCCCGGTCGATCATCTTCCCGCAATCGGCCGTGCGCGCCCATGCCGAACTGGCCTGGATCTTCAACTGCGTCGCCCGCCTGGGCTGGCTGGACCGGATGACGCAGTTCAAGGAGAAGTCCGGCAAGCACAAGGAGCGGGCCTCGGTCGGCCTCTATACCTATCCGGTGCTCCAGGCCGCCGACATCCTGCTGTACAAGGCGACGGAAGTGCCGGTCGGGGAGGACCAGAAACAGCATCTGGAGCTGACCCGCGACATCGCCGCCAAGTTCAACAACGACTTCGGCGTTCCCGGCTTCTTCCCCCTGCCCGAACCGGTGATCCAGGGGCCGGCGACGCGCGTCATGTCCCTGCGCGACGGGGCGGCCAAGATGTCCAAGTCGGACCCGTCCGACAACAGCCGGATCAATCTGACCGACGACGCCGACACCATCGCGTCCAAGATCCGCAAGGCCAAGACCGATCCCGAGCCCCTGCCGGAGACCTTGGACGGGCTGAACGACCGGCCCGAGGCCAAGAATCTGGTGGCCATCTACGCCGCCCTGGCCGGGATGACGCGCGAACAGGTGATCGAACAGTTCGGCGGCCAGGGTTTCGGCGCCTTCAAGCCCGCCTTGGCGGATCTCGCCGTCTCGGCCCTGGCGCCGGTCACGGCCGAGATGCGCCGCCTGATGGACGATCCCGTAGAGATCGACCGGGTGCTGAAGGCCGGGGCCGAGCGCGCCGCCGAGATCGCCGATCCGGTGGTGGAAGAGGTCAAGAAAATCGTCGGCTTCTGGCGGGCTTAGGCGGCCGGCGGTTTCCGGACGCGGCGTTGCGGCGACCGGTTCCGCCGCCGCGTCTCCGGGACTAGAAGCCCCGCCATGAGCCATCCCCTCGATCGCGCCGTCTGGAACGCCCTGACCACCCGTCTATCGTCCTTCGCGACGCCGGAGTCCGATACGCGCGCCGTGCGGATCGACCCCGAGGTGGGGGTCTTCCTGTCCGCCGCCGACGCCTCGCCCCAGAGCCGCGCCCGGCTGAGCGAACTGGCGCGACTCCATCCAGGCGCGGGCCTGGTCGAGCGCGCCGACGGACCTATGGCCGACGTCCTGCCGGACGGGATCGCCGTGGCTCGCCGCATCAACCTGGCGCAGATGACCGCTGGCGCCCTGACCCCGTCCAAGGCCCCGACCATCGCCTTCGAGACCCTGACCCCGGCCGACGCCCCGGCCATGCTGGCCCTGGCGACCCTGACCCGGCCCGGCCCCTTCCGTTCGAGAACGCGCGAACTCGGCCCCTTCGTCGGGATCAGGCGCGACGGCGAACTGGTCGCCATGGCCGGGCGGCGGCTGCGCGTGGACGGCTTCACCGAGCTGAGCGGGGTCTGCACCCACCCCGACCATCGCGGCCAGGGCTATGCGGCCGCCCTGTCGCGGACGGTGGTCGGCGAGATCCTCGCCTCGGGCGAGGCCGCATTCCTGCACGCCTTCGCCGACCATGAGGCGACCATCGCCTTTTACCAGTCTCTGGGCTTCGAGGTTCGGGCGCCGATGGTCTATACGATCCTGGTCGACTGAAGGAGGAGATCGCCATGGGGGTTTATGAGGCGAAGGTCGCCTGGAGCCGCGGCGATCAGCCCTTCCTGGACAAGCGTTACAGCCGCGCCCATTCCTGGACCTTTGACGGCGGGGCGGTCGTGCCGGGGTCCTCGGCGCCGGCCAGCGTGCCCCTGCCGATGTCCGATCCTTCCGCCGTCGATCCCGAAGAGGCGATGATCGCCTCCCTGTCCAGCTGCCACATGCTGTGGTTCCTGGCCTTCGCCGCCAACGCCGGCCTGGTGGTCGACACCTATGTCGACGAGGCTTTCGGCAAGATGGGCAAGAACGACCAAGGGCGCGGCTATATCGCCGAAGTGACCTTGAACCCATGCACCAGTTTCACGGGTCGCGTGCCGACGCAGGACGAGTTGGACGCCTTGCACCACCAGGCCCACGACCATTGCGAAATGGCCCATTCCGTACGCGCGACGATCACGACGATCGCGACGATCGGCTGACCTAGCCGTTCAGCGCCATTGCCATGAAGACCGGCGCGCCGAGAATGCCGACCGCCCCGACGAGCGCAACAAGGCCGCCCAGAACGAGCAGCCCTTTGAGCGCGATGGATGTCTTGGCGGAAACTTGCATGCGCACAACCTAGCCTGATCAGACTCGCGCGGAAGGCGACATGTTGTCGCCGCGCCAATCAGGCCGCGCGCTGCGTCTCCTCCTCCACCAGCGAGCGGAACAGGGCGTGGCCGGCGATCATGCCGTCCGAGGTCGCCAGGGTGATGTTGGACGCGGCCCGCGCCAGGTCGCCGGCGGCGAAGACGCCCGGCTGGGTCGTCTGCTGCATCCCGTCCACCTTGATCACCCGGCCCATGGGCGTGTCGGTCATTTCGCACCCCAGGCGCTCGGCGAAAGGATTGCCGACCTGGATCTGGGCGCCGACGAAGAGGGCCTTTAACGCCACAAACCGCCCGTCGGCCAGGCGCGCGCCCGTCAGGGTGGGGGCGTCCCCCTCCAGCCGCTCTATGGGCGTGGTCTCGATGGTCACGCCGCGCCGGTACAGCAGATGGGCGTCCTCGGGCGACAGTCCGACCTCCAGCCCCATGAACAGGGTGACCTGGCCCCACTCCGCCACGGTGGCGGCGTACTGGACCGCATGGTCGCCGCGCCCCAGCACCCCGATCGAGCCGCCGCCGATCTCATAGCCGTGGCACCAGGGACAGTGGAGCGCCGTCCGGCCCCAGCGTTCCTTGACGCCCGGAATGTCCGGCAGCACGTCCTCGACCCCGTGCGACAGCAGCAGACGGCGGCCGGTGGTCCGCGTCCCGTCGGCGAAGACGACCGAAAAGCCGCCGTCGATCCGCTCGACCTCGACCGCCTCGGCCATGCGAAAGGCTGCGGTAGGATAGGCGGCGACCTGGGCCCGAGCGGCGGCGGCGATCTCGGCCCCCGGCCTGCCGTCCTGGCTCAAAAACCCATGGGCGCGCGCGGCGAACCTGTTGCGCGGCTTTCCGTCGTCAATGACCAGCACCCGACGACGGGCGCGGACCAGTTGCTGGGCGGCGGACAGGCCGGCGTAGGAGCCGCCCAGGATCAGGGCTTCGTGCGGCATGGGCTCACTCGGGACGATGGAGGTTGAGATGGGCATTCAGCAGATCCTTTTTGGGTGGTCGGCCATTCGGCGCGCGAAGTCCGCCGCCAGATCGGCCAGGGTGATCTCGTTCAGCCGTGCGACCAGCAGGGCGCGGGCCTCGGCGTAGGTCTCGGCCAGGGCGTCGTTGACCGCCGCCTCGACCAGACAGCCGTCGGCCTCGACCGGCGGGGTTTCGGGAAACAGACCGGGCTCGCCCAGGGCCGTATTGACCTGGCCAAGGGTGACCTGATCCAGGGGCCGGGCCAGCCGCCAGCCGCCGCCACGCCCCTTTTCCGAGACCACCAGCCCCTGTTCGCGCAGACCCGCCATGGTCCGGCGCACCACGACTGGATGGGTCGACAGGCAGACAGCCAGCTGATCCGACGTCATGGACGCGCCGGTCCTCGCCTCGTACTCGGCCATGTGCAGCAGGGCGTGGAGAATGTTGGAGAGGCGGGAGTCCCTTTTCATGTAACTTCAATTGTTACGTGATGGGCCCGACGTCAAGACGGGAGCTGGGGGTATTTTTCAGACGTGCGGCGCGACGTCGGTCAGAAAGGCGCGGAAGCGGCGCAGGGATTCCTCGGTCAGGTCCGGGTCGTGGCGCATCGGGCCGTTGTTGGTCGGTTCGTCGAAGGCGTGGGTGCCGGCGGCGACCCAGCTCTCGACCTCGGCGCCGCAGTTGCGGATCATGGCGTTGACCAGTTCGGCGTTGCGCACCGTGGTCAGATGGTCGCGTTTGCAGGTGACGGCCAGCACCCGGGGGCAATGCCGCCAGGGCTTCATCCGGTTGAAGGCGAAGGGCCCGATATAGGGATAGGCCAGCCAGACGGCGCGAACACCCGACAGGTCGGCCGCGCCGGGATCGGCCACGCCCAGGGTGTTGGGCGCAGGGCCGGCGCTCATCATCTCCATGATCGACCAGCCGCCGTGGCTCCAGCCGGCTAGGGCCAGCCGGGTCGCGTCCACGTCCGGTCGGGCCGAAATCCCCTGGATCGCCGCCAGGACGTCGCCGGCCCGCTCGTATCCCCGGAAGGCCAGGCCGGTGCAGACCGCCGTCAGGGTGAAGGCCCGGCCCCATCCGCGCGGCCCATAGGAATCGACGATGAAGGCCCGCCAGCCGGCCGCCTTCGCCGCCTCCGCATAGCGGGGCAGATGGCTGCGCAGACCGCCGCAGCCGTGGAACAGCAGGACCGCTGGGCGGGGCCGGTCGTCGTCGGGCCCGACGACGGTCAGGTGGGGTTCGAGGCGGGCCCAGCGGCGTTTCAGATCGTCCATCCTGGACATACGCCGCAGCGGCGCGCCGAAAACCAGCCCCCCTTGCGGATTTCGATATTTCGATATATCTGAAAACTCATGAATAGATATATCGAAAAGGAAGCGATGATGAGGACCACGGGGATGTTCTACGGCCGCAACGGATGCGGCGAAAAACACGGCCGTCACGGCTTCGGCCACGGCTTCGGAATGGGGTTGGGGCGAGGCATGCGCGGCGGACGCGGCGCGGGCTTCGGTCCGGGCTGGGGCGGCGAAGGGCGAGGGCGCGGCCATGGGCCCGGACGCCACGGCGGCGGCCGCCTGTTCGATCATGGAACCCTGCGCTGGGTTCTGCTGTCGCTGATCGCGGAAAAGCCCAGCCACGGCTATGAGTTGATCAAGGCGGTCGAGACGAAACTGGGCGGCGCCTATTCGCCCAGCCCCGGCGTCATCTATCCCAGCCTGACCCTGCTGGAGGAAATGGGCGCGCTGGACTCCGAGGCCCAGGGCGGCAAGAAACTCTATTCGATCACCGAGGCCGGGCGCGCCCTGCTGGCCGAGAACGAGGCGATCCTGCGCGCCGCCGAGGCCACGATGGACAAGTTCGCCGCCCGCGCCCTCAGGCCGACCGCCATCCAGGACGCCATCGGCCGCCTGCGCCACACGATTCACGGCCGTCTGACGGGCGAGACCGCCCTGACCGAGGCCCAGATTCAGACCATCGCCGCCATACTGAACGAGGCCGCCGACAAGGTGGAACGGGCATGACCGGGCTCTTGCGCATCCCGCGTCGCGTGCGGCACGAGTTGAAGTTCCGCACCCTGACCGTCGCCTTGATCGAGGATCTGACGCCGACCTATCGCCGCATCGTGCTGGAAGGCGCGGATCTGGACGGCTTCGTCTCCCTGGGCTTCGACGACCATGTGAAGATCTTCCCGGTCGCCGAGGGTCAGGCGCCGGTCCTGCCGACGCTCGGGCCGGACGGTCCAGTCTTCGCCGAGCCGCGCCCGGTGATGCGCGACTACACCCCCCGCGCCTATGACGCCGCCGCCCGTCGCCTGACCCTGGACTTCGTCACCGGCCACGGCGGTCCGGCGACCGAATGGGCCATGGCGGCGAAGACCGGCTCGGTCCTGGGGGTGGGGGGGCCGCGCGGCTCCTTCATCGTCCCCACCGCCTATGCCGATCATGTGCTGATCGGCGACGAGACCGCCCTTCCGGCCATCGCCCGCCGTCTGGAGGAACTGCCCGCCGACGCACGCGCCCATGTGGTGGTCGAGGTTGCGCATATGGAGTCGACCTGGACCTTCGAAAGCGCCGCAGATGTCGCCTTTACCTGGGCGATCCGCGACGGCGCGCCCCGAGGCCGTTCCGACGCCTTGCTGACGGCGGCGGATCGGGCCCTGACCGAGGTGGATCGCAAGGACGCCTATGTCTGGATCGCCGCCGAATCCGCCGTGGCCAAGGCCCTGCGCACACGCGTGCTGGCGCTCGGCTTTTCGGCCAAGTCCGTGAAGGCGGCAGGCTATTGGCGCCTCGGCGGCGCCGGCGCCCACGAGGTCATCGAGGATTGATCCCCGCCACGCGCAGGGTCAGATTCAGCCGTCCCCCGCCCGGGATCAGGCGCGACGAGCCCGCCAGGACGCGGTCGACCCCGTGCCGGGCCAGTCGCGCCGGCCCGGTCAGGGCGCAGACGTCGCCGCTGTCCAGCCGCAGCGTCGCAGTGCGGCCGCCCTCGGCCGCGCCGATACGGAACAGGGCCGCGTCGCCCAGCGACACCGAAAGAACCGGAGCCGTCAGGTCCGCCTCGTCCCTGTCCTGGTGCAGGCCCATCTTCGCCCCCTCGCGGTACAGATTGACCAGACAGGCGTCCGGCTGCTGAGGCCCGCCGACGGTCGCCCGCCACAAGTCGAGCAGCACCGGCGGAATATCCGGCCAGGCCCGCCCGGTCTGCGGGTGCGTCGGCTGATAGCGATAGCCGCTGCGGTCCGAGACCCAGCCCAGCGGCCCGAAATTGCTCATCTGCACCGAAAACGGCCGCCCGCCAGGGGTGATCGGCCGATAAAGGGGCGCAGCCTCCAGACGCGCGAACACCGCATCAACCAGATCGGCCTGGGCCGGACCGTCCAGGGCGCCGGGCCACAGGCGGAAGCCTTGAACGGCGGTTTGGACCTCTGAAATCATGCTGAAACCGGGGACATGGCCTCATCCTGCGGGAAAACCGGGGCCGGCGCATCGCTGAATCGCAGAACGCCCTTGCAGCCGTATGGGACTTTCCCATATCGGGGCCAGCTTCGGAGAAACCCCGAGAAATTTGGGGCTATCCGGCACCATCACGCCAACCCACAGGGGGCGGTCACGCGCGGCGCTTCATCGAAGGCCGCCGCATCGCCCGCCGATACGGAGAGAACAGTACGCCCATGGCCAAGATTATCGGCATCGACCTCGGCACCACCAACTCCTGCGTGGCCGTCATGGACGGCAAGAACCCCAAGGTCATCGAGAACGCCGAAGGCGCCCGCACCACCCCCTCGGTGGTCGCCCTTCAGGACGGCGGCGAGACCCTGGTGGGTCAGCCGGCCAAGCGTCAGGCCGTCACCAACCCGGCCAACACCTTCTTCGCCATCAAGCGCCTGATCGGCCGCAACTTCGACGATCCCGTCGTGGCGAAGGACAAGGGCATGGTGCCCTATGAGATCGTCAAGGGTCCGAACGGCGACGCCTGGGTCCGCGCCCACGGCAAGGACTATTCGCCCCAGCAGATCTCGGCCTTCACCCTGACCAAGATGAAGGAGGCCGCCGAGGCCTATCTGGGCGAGAAGGTGACCCAGGCCGTCATCACCGTCCCGGCCTATTTCAACGACAGCCAGCGCCAGGCCACCAAGGACGCCGGCAAGATCGCCGGTCTGGAAGTCCTGCGCATCATCAACGAGCCGACTGCGGCCGCCCTGGCCTATGGCCTGGAGAAGAACGACGGCCAGAAGATCGCGGTCTATGACCTGGGCGGCGGCACCTTCGACGTCTCGATCCTGGAGATCGGCGACGGCGTCTTCGAGGTGAAGTCGACCAACGGCGACACCTTCCTGGGCGGCGAGGACTTCGACCTGCGCCTGGTCGACTATCTGGCCGACGAGTTCAAGAAGGAGCAGGGCGTCGACCTGCGCCAGGACAAGCTGGCCCTGCAGCGCCTGAAGGAAGAGGCCGAGAAGGCCAAGAAGGAACTGTCCTCGACCACCCAGTACGAGGTCAATCTGCCGTTCATCACCATGAACGCCTCGGGCCCGCTGCACCTGAACATCAAGCTGTCGCGCGCCAAGCTGGAGGCCCTGGTCGACGACTTGGTCGCCCGCACCATCGAGCCGTGCAAGAAGGCCCTGGCCGACGCCGGCCTGAAGGCGTCGGACATCGACGAGGTCGTCCTGGTCGGCGGCATGACCCGCATGCCCAAGGTCCAGGAGGCGGTGAAGGCCTTCTTCGGCAAGGAGCCGCACAAGGGCGTGAACCCCGACGAAGTCGTGGCCCTGGGCGCCGCGGTTCAGGCCGGGGTTCTGCAGGGCGACGTCAAGGACGTGCTGCTGCTGGACGTGACGCCCCTGACCCTGGGCATCGAGACCCTGGGCGGCGTCTTCACCCCGCTGATCGAGCGCAACACCACCATCCCGACGAAGAAGAGCCAGACCTTCTCGACCGCCGACGACAACCAGTCGGCCGTGACGATCCGGGTCTTCCAGGGCGAGCGGCCGATGGCGGCGGACAACAAGCTCTTGGGTCAGTTCGACCTGATGGGCATCCCCCCGGCGCCGCGCGGCATGCCGCAGATCGAGGTCGCCTTCGACATCGACGCCAACGGCATCGTCAACGTCTCGGCCAAGGACAAGGCGACCAACAAGGAACAGTCGATCCGCATCCAGGCCAACGGCGGCCTGTCGGACGCCGACATCGAGAAGATGGTCAAGGAAGCCGAGGCCAACGCCGCCGCCGACAAGGCCCGCAAGGACCTGGTCGAGGCCCAGAACGCCGCCGACAGCCTGATCCACTCGACCGAAAAGGCCCTGGCCGACCACGGCGACAAGGTCGAGGCCGACGTCAAGACCGCGATCGAGACCGCTCTGGCCGATCTGAAGACCGCCCGCGAGGGTACGGACGCCGAGGACATCCGCGCCAAGACCAACACCCTGGTCCAGGCCTCGATGAAGCTGGGCGAAGCCATGTACGCCGCCCAGCAGGGCGCGCCCGCCGAAGGCCAGCCGGCTGACGACGGCGTGGTGGATGCGGAGTTCGAGGACGTCTCGGACACCGACGAGAAGAAGAGCGCCTGATCCGCAACAGGTCGCTGAAATGATACGGCCCCGCTTGTCTTGCGATAGGCGGGGTCTTTTCATGAAACTTGCATCAAGCGTTCCGGCCCCCATGTCAGCCGGGACACCGCCTTTTCCAGAGCCCGCAGAGGTTCGGGCCGGGCGGCAGGGGAAGTAATGAGGACTGACGCCCGATGGCGCGTGACTATTACGAAATTCTGGGCGTCAAGCGGACGATCGACGCCGCCGGCCTGAAATCGGCCTATCGCAAGCTGGCGATGATCCATCACCCGGACCGGAACGGCGGCTCGGAAGAGTCCATGGCCAAGTTCAAGGAGATTTCCGAGGCCTATACGGTTCTGTCCGACGACCAGAAGCGGGCGGCCTATGACCGGTTCGGCCACGCCGGGGTCAACGGCGGCGGGGGCGGCAATCCCTTCGGTCAGGGCCAGGGCTTCTCCGACCTGAACGACATCTTCTCCCAGGTCTTCGGCGACGCCTTCGGGGACGCCTTCGGCGGCCGCCAGGGCCGGGGCCAGCAGGGCGGACCGCGCCGCGGTTCGGACCTGCGCTACGACCTGGAGATTTCGCTGGAGCAGGCCTATCGCGGGGCCGAAGTCCAGATCGACGTGCCCGCCACCCTGACCTGCGAGACCTGCGAGGGTTCGGGGGCCAAGCCGGGCACCAAGCCCGTCACCTGCACCACCTGCAACGGCGCCGGCCGCGTGCGCCAGGCCAACGGCTTCTTCCAGGTCGAGCGGACCTGCCCCCGTTGCCACGGCGCGGGCCAGATGATCGCCGACCCCTGCACGACCTGCCACGGGCACGGCCAGGTGCGGAAGACTCGCACCCTGAACCTGAAGATCCCCGCCGGCGTCGACGACGGTTCGCGCATCCGCCTGACCGGCGAGGGCGACGCCGGCCAGCGCGGCGGCCCGCGCGGCGACCTGTACGTCTTCCTGTCGGTGACGCCGCACGACCTGTTCGAGCGCGACAACCTCGACCTGCTGGTCACCGTGCCCGTGCCGATGACGGTGGCGGCCCTGGGCGGCGAGATCGACGCCCCCTGCCTGGTCTCCGACGCCTGCGACGGCAAGTGCAAGGCCGCCGTCCAGGTGCCCGCCGGCGCCCAGACCGGCAAGACCGTGCGGATCAAGGGCAAGGGCATGCCCCATCTGAACGGCCGCACGCGCGGCGATCTGGTCGTCGAACTGTTCGTCGAGACCCCCACCGACCTGACCCCCCGTCAGAAGGAATTGCTGCAAGAGCTTGCCCTGTCCTTCGGCGAGGCGCAGAACCCCCGGAATTCCAGCTTCGCCGGCAAGGCGAAGCGCTTCTGGGCCGACATCCTGGGCAGCCAGGATGCGGACGGGTCGAAAGAGAACGCGGCTTGAGCGCAATCTTCCACGCCGGCATTTCCGGCTATCGCGGCCGGATGGGCCGCGCGGTGTCACAGGTTCTGGATGCGCGCGAGGACGTGGTCGTCGCCGCCCGGTTCGACTGGGGCGAGACGGCCGACATCTCTCTGTGCGACGTCATCATCGACTTTTCGACGCCCGACGCCTCGGTCGCCCTCGCCCAGTCTGCGGCCGAGCGCGGCGGTCCGGCCCTGGTCATCGGCTCCACCGGCTTCACCCCGGCCCAAGAGGCCGAGCTGATGAAGGCCGCCGAGAAGATCGCCATCGTCAAGAGCGGCAACTTCTCCCTGGGCGTGAACATCCTGATCGGCCTGGTCCAGCATGCGGCCCAGCGTCTGGACGCCCAGGACTGGGACATCGAGATCACCGAGGCCCACCACCGCCGCAAGGTGGATTCTCCCTCCGGCACCGCCCTGATGCTGGGCGAGGCCGCCGCCGAGGGCCGCTTCACGGATCTGGCCGAGATCCGCTCCAAACCCTATGACGGCGTCCAGGGGGAGCGCGAGACCGGCAAGATCGGTTTCTCCTCGATCCGGGGCGGCGGAATCATCGGCGAACATACGGTGCTGTTCGCCTCTGAGGACGAGGTCCTGACCCTCAGCCATTCCGCGATCGACCGGTCGCTGTTCGCCAAGGGCGCGGTCGCCGCCGCCGCCTGGGTTCGCACCCGCCGACCCGGCCTTTACGACATGCAGGACGTGCTGGGCTTCCGTCAGGCTTGAAGCCGCGCCTGGCCCCCCGAGCCCGCTGAACTCAGTGCAGCACCCTGCGCCGCCCGAAGGCCGTGCCCGTCAGCAAGGTCTTGATGAAGAAGAAGACGGCGATGACGATGGCGTAGCCCAGGAACAGGGCCAGACCCGTCAACCAAAAGCCCGCCGTCAGGATGGCCGGCAGGGCGAAGTCGCCGCCGTTCAGGACGGGAAGGACGGCCACGACGATCAGATGAACCAGGGTCGCCCCCAAGGCCGTCGATCCCAAGGATCGCCAATCGACCATCATCAAAGCGGCGATCACGGCGATGATCAGACCCATGACCTGATTGACGCCGTCGAAACCGGCGCTGGCCAGGTTGAACAGGCCGTTGAGGAACTGACCGATCTGATCCAGCAGATTTTCCATAGAGCGCCTCCAACCCTGTCGATGTTGCAGCGAAGCTTGCCGATCCGCAGGCTTAACGCGGCCGGATGGAAATCGCTCCGCCGGGGTGGGCGGCGGCGACGCGAAGGCCTATGGGTTCGTGCGACAGGAGCGGCATGAGCAAGACGACCGGAAGCGAAGACATTGCGAGGGGCATCGCCCTTCGGATCGCCGCAGCGGGCGCCTTTTCCATCATGGCGGCGGTTCTGAAACTGGCCTCCCTGGACGGGGTCACCGCGCCGGAGATGCTGTTCTACCGCGCCTTCTTCGGCCTGCCGGTGGTGTTGATCTGGGTGCTGACCCAGCCGGGCGGCCTGGCGGGCCTGGCCACGCGCCGCCCCCTGGCGCATCTGGGCCGCAGCGCCCTGGGCGTCGCCTCCATCCTGTGCGTCTTCCAGACCCTGACGCTTCTGCCGCTGGCCGAGGCCACGACCATCAGCTTCACCGCCCCGATCTTCGCCACCATCCTGTCCTTCCTTATTCTGAAGGAGGCGGTCGGCCCCCGGCGCTGGGCGGCGGTAGCGGTCGGATTCATTGGAGTGCTGATCGTCACCCGCCCCCTGTCGCTGGTTTCCGGGGCGAACTCAGCCCCCTTGCCTTTGGCCGGCGTCGGCTTCGGCCTGGCCGCCGCTCTTCTGACGGCGGCGGTCACGATCACCCTGCGGCAGCTGCGCGACACCGAACATGTGGCGGCGATCGTCTTTTGGTTCTTCGTCTGCTCGTCCATCGTCGGCGCCCTGCTTCTGCCCTTCGTCGGCCGGATGCACGCCCTGACGACCTTCGCCCTCCTGGCCGGGTCGGGCCTGGCGGGCGGCGTCGCCCAGCTGTTGATGACCGCCTCCCTGCAAAAGGCGCCCGTCGCCGTCGTAGCCCCGTTCGACTATCTGCAGATCCTCGGCGCGGTCGCCTTCGGCGCCTGGCTGATGAAGACCACCCCGACCGCCGACACCTTGGCCGGCGCCGCCCTGATCGCCGCCAGCGGCCTCTATACGGCTTGGCGTGAACGGGTCCGCCGCCGCCAGGCCCTGTTGCAGACGACCGCCCCGCCCGTCTGAGGTTTACACATCGCAGTTTCGGCCCTAGAGAGCTTGGCCGTGACCGCCTCCATGACCAAAGCGATTACCCTGAAAACCACCGGCTTCGGCGGGGCGGTTTCGGGTGTGCGCGAGGTCTGAAGCGCCGAACCCCGATCCCAAGCCCCGCCGATGCGCGGGGCGGTCGATCCGGCTGAACCCCGCGCCTCCATCCTTCAAGGAGACGCCTGAATGTCCTTTTCCCCGTCCAATCCGCCCCGTGTGGGCATCGTCGGCGCCACCGGCATCGTCGGCGAGATGATGCGCGGCCTGCTGGCCGAGCGGAACTTCCCCCTGGCCTCGCTTCGCCTGTTCGCCTCGGCCCGGTCGGCGGGCAAGACCATCCGCTTCGGCGAGACCGACGTTGTGGTCGAGGATGCGGCGACGGCGGACTACGCCGGCTTGGACATCGTCTTCTTCTCGGCCGGCGGGGATACCTCCAAGGCTCTGGCGCCCAAGGTGGCGGCCGCTGGGGCGGTGGTGATCGACAACTCGTCCGCCTGGCGCAGCGACCCCCAGGTGCCGCTGGTGGTCGCCGAGGTGAACCCCCACGCCCTGGCTGACCTGCCCAAGGGGATCATCGCCAACCCCAACTGCACCACCATGGCCGCCATGCCGGTGCTGAAGCCCCTGCATGACGCGGCGGGGCTGAAGCGCCTGACCGTCTCGACCTATCAGGCCGTCTCGGGCGGCGGGATCGAGGGCATTCGCGTGCTGGAGGACCAGTCGCGGGCCACCGTGGGGCAGGGCGCGGCCCTGGCCCGCGACGGCGGGGCCGTGGACTTCGGCGCGCCTGAAAAGTGGATCGTGCCGATCGCCGCCAACGTCGTGGCCCTGAACTACAAGCTGGGCGAGGACGGCTATACCGACGAGGAGCTGAAGCTGCGGGACGAGAGCCGCAAGATCCTGGACATTCCCGGCCTGCCGGTCTCGGGCACCTGCGTCCGGGTGCCGGTCTTCACCGGCCACTCCCTGTCGATCAACGCCGAGTTCGAGCGCGCGATGTCGGTCGAGACGGCGCTGGACTTGCTGGCTCAAGCGCCGGGCGTGGTGGTCACGGCCGTGCCGAACCCGCTGGAGGCCGCAGGCCAGGACCCAGTCTTCGTCGGTCGGGTGCGTCCCGACCCGACGGTCGGGCACGGCCTGGCTCTGTTCGTCTCGAACGACAATCTGAGGAAGGGCGCGGCCCTGAACGCGGTTCAGATCGCCGAGGTGCTGGTTCAGCAGCGCGGCTGACCGGTCTAGGCGGGGTTCAGTCGTAGCGCACGCCGCTGAGATAGAGCCCCGCCGAGGGGGCGACGGGGCCGCACCGAGCGCGGTCCTTCGCCTCCAGCGCCGCCTTGACGTCACGGGCGGTCCAGCGGCCCAGCCCCACCTCCACCAGGGTGCCCGCCATGGACCGGACCTGGCGGTGCAGGAAGCTGCGGGCCTGGAAGACCAGATGCACCTCCTCGCCGAACCGGCTGACGCGCGCCACGTCCAGGGTCTTGACCGGCGACTTGGACTGGCAGCCCACGTCGCGGAAGGTGGTGAAGTCGTGCAGGCCGACCAGGACCTGGGCCGCATGGTGCATGGCCTCGGCGTCCAGCGTCTTCTTGACGTGCCAGACCCGGTCCCGCTCCAAAACGGGTTGAGGCCGGCGGTTCAGGATCCGGTACAGATAACCCCGGCCGGTCGCGGAGAACCGCGCGTGCCAGTCGGGATCGGGCGCGTATTCGGCCGCCAGGACGCAGACGTCCTGTTTGATCAGATGGGCGTTGACGGCGTTCAGCACCGTATCGACCGGCCAGTCCCGCTCCAGATCGGCGTGGATCACCTGGGCCGTGGCGTGAACGCCGGTGTCGGTGCGGCCGGCGGCGGCGATCCGCACCCGCTCGCCGGAGAAGGCCAGTATGGCGGCCTCGACCGCGCCCTGGACCGTCGGCTGGTCCTCCTGGGCCTGAAAGCCGTTGTAGGCCGTGCCGTCGTATTCAATAGTCAGTTTATACCTAGGCACTCAGGACTCCACATGGCCGTCATCGACCAGTTTCAGCCGCTCGATAGAGAGCGGGAGCTCAAGCTGCACCCAACTCACGTCGTCGGCCACTATGGCGTTTTCAAACGTGATGGCCGCGCCTTTTTGCAGATCGACACCCTCGGATCAGCAGATAGAGCCAAACCGAACAGCCAGAGTCAGACTTTTCAGCTGACCTCGGACAGCGCCAAGGCTCTTTGGGAAATCCTAGGCCGCGAGTTCAATCTCTCAGCCTAATATGGTCCCGGCCGGCAGGGCAAAGCCGCGCAGCATCTCATCCGCCGACTGCGCCGCCTTGCCCTCTCTCTGAACCCGGGTCAGGCGCACCGCGCCGGTCCCGCAGGCCACGGTCAGGGCGTCGTCCAGCACGGTTCCGGGCGCGCCCGATCCGTCGGCGAGGGCCGACAGCAGGGCCTTGACCCGCACCGGTCCCGTCTCGGACGGGGCCTCGAACCAGGCGCCGGGGAAGGGCGACAGGCCGCGGATATGGGCGTCGACCTCGGCCGCCGAACGGGTCCAGTCGATCCGGGCCTCGGCGGGGGTGATCTTCCGGGCGTAGGTGGGTTCGCCGACCTGTTCGGTCGGCGTCACCCCGCCCCGATCGATGGCGGCCAGGGCGCGGGGCCAAAGGGCGGCGCCGACATGGGCCATGCGCTCGGACAGGCTGGCGGCCGTGTCGTCGGGCCGGATGTCCATGATTTCGCTGAGCAGGATCGGCCCTTCGTCCAGGCCCAGGCTCATCTGCATGATCTGGACCCCGGTCTCGGCGTCGCCGGCCATGATGGCCCTCTGGATCGGCGCGGCGCCGCGCCAGCGGGGCAGCAGCGAGCCGTGCAGATTCAGGCAGCCCAGCCGGGGCGCGGCCAGCACCTCGGCGTTCAGGATCTGGCCGTAGGCGACGACGCAGGCGGCGTCGAGGTCCAGGCTCTGGAAGTCGGCGACGGCCTCGGGCGACTTCATGCTCTCGGGCGTGAAGACTGGCAGGCCCATGGTTTCGGCGAAGGCGTGAACCGGCGACGGCGTCAGCTTCTGGCCCCGGCCCTTCGGGCGCGGCGGCTGCGAATAGACGGCGACGATCTCGTGGCCCGAGGCGAGAAGCTCGGCCAGGGACGGCACGGCGAAATCTGGAGTTCCCATGAAGGCAAGGCGCATGGGCTCGCCTTTAGAGGTTTACTGCCAGCGGGTGAAGACGCCGCCGCCCTCATCCCACTCGCCGCCGGCGTCCAGGGCGTCGTCGAAATCGAGCAGCCGGTCCAGCAGCAGGCCCGCCACCACGCCCAGCAAGGCCACGCCGGCGAGGGTCGCGACCCCGGCGACGCCAATCTTCTGGCTGCGCGTCAAGCGACGGCGCCCTTGGGTGTCGATGACCAGGGACTGGCCGCGCCGGATGGGGCGAGGGTTGCGCTTCGTCATCAGGCGGCGATCCTGTCCTTGGCGGCCTTCTTGACCTTGGTCACGGCGCGTTCCCGCTTCAGCCGCGACAGGTGGTCGATGAAGAGCACGCCGTTAAGATGGTCCATCTCGTGCTGGATGCAGACGGCGTAGAGGCCCGAAGCCTCTTCCTCCACCGACTGACCGTCACGGTTCAGATAGCGAATGCGAACGCGGGCCGGACGTTCCACCTTGTCGAAATACTCGGGAATGGACAGGCAGCCCTCTTCGTAGGTGTAGAGCTCGTCCGAGGCCCACAGGATTTCCGGATTGGCGAAGAAGCGCGGGTTCTTGCGCGCCTCGGCGGCCTCCGGCGTGTCTTCCTCTTCCGTTTCGCACACGGCGCCGTCGCGATCGCCCAGATCCATGACGATGACGCGGTCTAGGGCGCCGACCTGAACCGCGGCCAGGCCGATGCCGGGCGCCGCGTACATGGTCTCCAGCATGTCGTCCATCAGGGCGCGCACGGCGTCGTCGACGCCCGCGACCGGCTGGGACACCTGTTTCAGGATCGCCAGGTCGGCGGCGTTGTCGATGGTGAGGATACGTCGGATGGCCATGGTCGGGACGTAGGCGCGACCCGGCGCGAGGTCAAGATTTCCGCCTATTCCTTGCCCGGCAGGGGGCGCGGCTTGCGGTACTGGTCGATGGCCACATAGGTGAAGACGCCTTGGGTCACGCGCACGGACGTGGCCAGCGGCTGACCGCGCGACCGCTTCCAGGCCTCGACATGGATGCGGATCGAGGTGCGGCCCGTGCCGACGACCTTGGCGTAGATGCTGACCTCGTCGCCGACGGAGACGGGCTGGTGAAACACCATGCCGTCCAGGGCCACGGTGGCGCAGCGTCCCTGGGCCAGTTCAAAGGCAGGAGTCGCGCCGGCCACGTCCATCTGGGCCAGCAACCAGCCGCCGAAGATGTCGCCTTCGGGGTTGGTGTCGGCCGGCATGGCGATGATCCGGCCGACCGGCTGGGTTTCGGGGGGGAACTGGGGCGCGTCGGACATGGGAGGCTCTGGCGTTCGAGGACAGCTCGCTCTTAGATCAAGTTTGCGCGATACAAAACAGAGCCGGCAATATTGTTGCGAGTTACGCCGCCTGCAGAAACGGGCCGCCCGCCTCAGCCCGGCTTGGCGGGCTTATACGCCGTTGCAGCGGAGGCGGCCTTGGACCGGCGCTTCCTAGGGGGCATGGCTGCCGGTTCGGTCGAGGGTTTGGCCGAAGGCTTGCGGGGCGTCTTGCGGGGCTTGGGTGCGGGTGGGGCCGCCGACGCAGGCGCGGCCTTGGCGTCCCTCAACGCCCGCCAGGCCCCGCCGAGTTCCATGGCGACCAGCAGATGATCTTCGGTCAGAACGCCCCTCCGCGCCAGGCGCAGGTCGGCGATCTCGTTCAGCAGCCGTGAGGCCGCGCGCAGGTCGGGACGACCGGATCGCGCGCCCAGGTCCTGAAGCCGGGCGAAGCGCCAGCCCGTCTCCGGCGGATGCTCCAAGGCCAGGGCGAAGCGCGCCTGAGGCGTCAGATCCGCAGCGAGAAAGTCCCAAACCGTCTGGTTCGGCGCACGGCGATAGTGTCCGGGACGGGTGGGAAGACCCGCGCCGGCGTAGACCTCCAGAGCGCCCGCCTCGATCTCATCCAAGGCGCCGTCCAGAGGCGAAGGATCGCCAGAGGGGATTTCGGCGGGGCGGGCGAAGGGGTCGGCGGCGGTCGGATCGACCGCATCACTCCCGACGGCGGCGGCGCGCCCCGTCAACTGGGACAGAAGGGCGCGCCAAGCCTGCACAGGCGTCAGTCGACGTTGATCGCGCTGGTCACCGACACGTCATAGACGACGCGGGTCACGCTCTGAACGAACTCGAAGAATTTGCGCGCCTCTGCGGCGCCGGCCAGGGGCACATAGATCACGTCCTCGGGCATGATCTCCATATTGGTGGCGGCGAAGACGTTGGCGGCGTTGTTGAAGTCCAGCTGATAGACCACCGGCACCCCCTTGGGCGTAGCCGGCTGGTTGATACCCAGAGCCTGGGCCACCTCAGGTCGCTCGAAGCGGAAGACCAGAACACGCCGGGCGTTGGCGGTGGTTGTGTTCAACCCCCCGACCTTGGACATGGCGCCCGTAAGCGTCATCGGCCCCGCCGGCATATCGACCTGGGCGACGGCGTTCAGAGCGCCGAAGGTGGAGAACCGACGCGGCTTGTACTGGACGTTGATCACGTCGCCCCTTTGCAGGCGCACGTTCTCGCTGAACTCGGTCGTCACGGCCGACAGGGGGGCGGTGTAGGTCTGACCGCCGCGCTGGATGCTGATCGTCAGATCGTCGGTCGGGCGGGCCGATCCGCCGGCGGCGGCGATGACGTCCAGAATTCGGTCGCTGTTGACGCCCAGAGGCGCGCGGCCCGGCTGGCGCACGTCGCCCAGGACGTTGACGGTGTTTGAGGCGTTGCCGGCGATGCCGACCAGGACCTGGGGGTTGGCGACCTTGCCGGCCAGGGCCCGGCGGATCGCGGCCGCCGCCTGGGTCGAGGTCAGGCCGACGACGCGAACCGGACCGGCGAAGGGCACGGAAACAGAACCGCTGCGATCGACCGTCACCCCCGGCAAGGCCTGGGACCCGCCGGACAGGCTGGGAACCGTGCGCGCCGAAGCCGACGTCCCGCCCAGGCTGCCGCCGAACAGGGCGCCGGAGGGATCATAGATCGAGATCGCCAGCGTATCGCCCTCGCCGATCACATCGACCGGCTGTTCGCTGGAAGCGGCCGCCAGGGTGCCGAAGAACTGAGGCGGCACCGCCTTCATCCGCTCCGTCACCTCATAGGTCAGGGGCACGAGGGCGTAGCTGCCCAGGGCCTGGGGCGTCGAAGCCCCGGCGTCGATGGAGGCGCCCGAGGGTCCGTCGCGCGGCAGGGTGGAGCACCCGCTCAGGATGGCGACGATGGCAAGCGGCAGGATGGTGCGAGTCATGGAAACGGATCGGCCCTTGTTCGCGCGTTGATTACCCGCCTTTCGCACCGCCCGCCAGAGGCGAGGCCGCCGCCAGGCCGACCGCCCGAGCGACGATGTCGAAATGGGCCTCCCACGACGGCGCAGCCTGAGCCTCCGAGGCGGCGGGCGGAGACGTCATGGTCGCCCGCTCGATCGCCGCCAGCCAGCCCAGCCCGTCCAGGGGATCAATCAACTCGGCCTGGGGCGTCAGCTCTCTGTGCGGCGGAATGTCGGAGGCGAGCAGGGGGCGGCCCATGGCCACCGCCTCGACCGCAGGCAGGTCGAACCCCTCGACCGACGAAGGGGCCAGCACCGCCCGCGCACCCCGCATCAGGCGCGCCAGCACCTCGTCGGACAGGTTGGCCGCCTGATGGACGACCCCCCGCAGATTGGGCGAGCGCTGCAGATGATCCAGCACCGCCTCATTCTCCCAGCCGTAGCGCCCGACCAGGACCAGGGAGGGGGTGCGTTCGCCCAGCCGCTCCTCCAGCCGCCGCCACAGGGTCAGCAACAGGGCCAGGTTCTTGCGCGCCTCTATCGTGCCCACATGGACGAAATAGGGACGGCTGGTCGCCACCGCCTCGCCGGCCACGAAGGCCGGCTCAAGGCCCAGATGCGCCACATGGACCGGCGGCTGGGGCAGGCCTTCCCGAGCTGCGAAGGCGTGCAACTCGTCGCGGGTATAGGCCGAGTTGACGATCAGCCGGCTGGCGTGACGCAGGGCGTGGGTCACGCGCGCGTGGTGTTTGGCGCCGTCGCCGGGCCGACAGAACTCCGGATGGGTGATGGGGATCAGATCGTGGATCAGAACGACCCGGTCCACACCCGACGCCTCCAGGTCCCGCAGGGCGTCGGCCTGATGCAGAGTCGTATGGCCCACGTTCAGATAGAGGTCGGCGGCCGGCAGGGGCGCGACATGGCGGGACTTGAAGAACTGTTTCAACACCCGTCCCTTGTCCGCCGGCTTTTCACGCTCCGGCGGGGGCGGGGGGCTGATGACAGACTCTGCGGGTCTTGCGGGGGCGGCCAGGGCCTCCAGCAACAGGGCTTCATGCGCCACGTCGGCGGGGGCGACGCCCGCCCCGCTCCAACGCGCGCGCAGATCGACCACGAAGTCCCGGAACCACTCGGGCTGGACGGCGACCAGGCGGTTCTTGCGCCCGCGAACCGGCAGGGTGACGACGTCGGGCCGCGACAGCAGCCATTCGGCATAGGCCAGACAGACGCGATCGACGCCGGTGGGGGCGGAACGTTCGGCCCGGCTCATCAGCCGGCTGGCGTCATAGAGGATACGCATCATCAGCGGCTCAGGCGACGTAGCCGGCCTGCATCAGTTCCGCGATATGGACGATGGCGGTCGGCCGCCCCTCCTCCAACACGAACAGATTGGAAATCTTGTTCGCGGTCAGCAGATCGACGACGTCGCTCATCCGGGCGTCGGGATCGACCGTGATCGGATTGGCCCCCATGATGTCGGCGGCGGTCAGGCCGGTGATGTCGCGCTGGAAGGCGCGACGCAGGTCGCCGTCGGTGACGATCCCCGCCAAGGCGCCGTCCGCCTTCAATACGGCGACCGCCCCCTTGCGGCCCTCAGTGATGGCCGAGACCACTTCGCTGAAGCTGGCGTTCAGCGGCACGCTGGCCGGGGCCGCGGCGTTGTCGCCCATCCATTCCCGCACGCTTTGCAGGCTCATGCCCAAGGCGCCGCCGGGGTGGTGCAGACCGAAATCCAGGGCGCTGAACCCGCGCCGGTCCATCAGCACCATGGCCAGGGCGTCGCCCAGGGCCAGGGTCATCAGGGTCGAGGTGGTCGGCGCCAGGCCGTTCGGACAGGCCTCAGCCACCTTGGGCATGGTCAGGCAGACCGCGGCGTTGCGTCCCAGGAAACTGGTCGGACGCTGGGTGATGGCGATGACCGGAATGCCGTTGCGCTGGCAGAAGATCAGCGGATCGCGCAGTTCGCGGCTCTCGCCCGAGTTGGAGATGGCCAGGACCGTCACATCCGGTCGCAGCATGCCCAGGTCGCCGTGGCTCATTTCGGCCGGGTGGACGAAGAAGGCGTTGGTGCCGGTAGACGCCAGGGTGGCGGCGATCTTGCCGCCGATGTGGCCGGACTTGCCGATGCCGGTGACGACCACATAGCCGGGGCGGCTCATGATCACATCCACCGCCCGCGCGATCGAGACGTCGATCATCCGCTCCAGCGCTTCCAGCGCCTCGATGTTCAACCGCATGACCTCGCGGGCGCGCCCCGTCATGGCGGCGATGTCTTCGGGCGAGGAATGGGCGATCTCGGTCATGTTTCGTCAGGCCCGCGGCCGGGCTCTCCTTGTTTCAACGCACGGCCGCAGACAGTCCCCTCGGCGGCGCGCACCGCCTCTTTCAGACGACTTTGTCGCTTTCGGGTCAACCTTTGCCGCTTTGGCGCGTTATAGGGGCCTGGGGAAGCCGTAAAGAGTCAGATACCTATGCCGTCTCACGCCGGAGCCGCCGATCTGTTGTTGCCCCGACCGCCGGTCGCCGCCCAGGGAATCGCCCTGTTCCTCGACCTGGACGGCGTCCTGGCGCCCATGGCGCCGACGCCGGACGAGGTCGGTCCCGTGGCGCGCCGCACGGCCGTGCTGAAGGCGGTGCAGGATCGCCTCGACGGCCGGGTGGCCGTGGTCAGCGGCCGTACCATCAGAGAGATCGACCGGATCACCGACCGGGCCCTTGAATCCGCCTCGGGCGTTCATGGACTGGAGCGGCGCCTGAAAGGCGGCCCGGTCCAGAGGACGACGGCCGACGCCGCCGTCGCCAGGGCTTTGGACGCCTTTCACGCCTTCGCCGCTGACCGGCAGGGAGTGATCGTCGAGGACAAGGGAGTCTCTGCGGGCCTGCATTATCGACTGGCGCCCGACCAGGGCGCGGCGGCGCAGCGACTGGCCCGGCAGCTGCAGGCCGAGACAGGCCTGGCGCTGCAGCCTGGCCATATGGTGCTGGAGTTGAAGACGCCGGGCGCCGACAAGGGCACAGCCGTCGCCGCCTTCATGCAGGAGGAGCCGTTCAAGGGGGCGACCCCCGTCATGCTCGGCGACGACCTGACCGATGAACATGGTTTCGAGGCCGCCGCCGCCCTGGGCGGCTATGGCGTGCTCGTCGGGCCTGAGCGCGAAACCGCGGCCCGCTATCGCCTGGACGATGTGGACGACGTCCTGACCTGGCTGGAAGCGGTGGCGGGGGCCTGAATCGATGACGCCCAATCTCGATCTCTTCCCCATCGGCAATTGCGCGATCAGCGCCCTGATCGACCGTCAGGGTCGGTTCGTCTGGGCCTGCGCCCCGCGCGTCGACGGCGATCCCGTCTTTTCGGCCCTGATGAACGGAGAGGCGCCCGAGCATGGCTACTGGGCCATTGAGCTGGAGGGGCTGAAACACGTCAGCCAAGCCTATGTCCGCAATACGCCGGTGCTCAAAACTGTGCTGACGGCCGAAGACGGGGCGGCGGTGGAGATCATCGACTTCGCCCCGCGCCATCCCAAACATTCGCGAACCTATCGCCCCCTCGCCTTCGGGCGGATCGTTCGACCGCTGCACGGCACGCCGCGTATCCGCGTCCGGCTGCGCCCCTCGTCCGACTGGGGCGCGCGGCCGGCGCCCCACACCTCGGGCTCCAACCACATCCGGTTCCTATGCCCGGACGTCACCTTCCGTCTGACGACCGACTGTCCCGTCTCCCACGTCCTGGAAGAGCGGATCTTTCGGCTGGAACGCCCGCACGCCTTCTTCTTCGGACCGGATGAAGGCTATGATCAGGATGTGGGGCCGGGGGTTCAGGCCGCGCTGGACCGCACGGTGGCCTATTGGCAGGACTGGGTCCGCAAACTCTATCTGCCGCTGGACTATCAGGAGGCCGTCATCCGTGCGGCCATCACCCTGAAGCTCTGCGCCTATGAAGAGACCGGCGCCATCGTCGCGGCCATGACCACCTCCGTTCCCGAATTCAAAGAGAGCGGGCGCAACTGGGACTATCGCTACTGCTGGATCCGCGACGCCTATTATACGGTGCGGGCGCTGAACCGGCTGGGGGCGGTCGACATTCTCGAGAACTACTTGGGCTATCTGCGCAACCTCGTCGACGCCTCGGCCGGCGGCCATGTCCAGCCGGTCTATGGGGTGGGGCTGGAGCCGGGCATCGGCGAGAGCATCGTTGATACGGTCGAGGGCTATCGCGGCATGAAGCCGGTGCGGATCGGCAATCAGGCCCATGAGCACCTGCAGCACGACGTCTACGGTCAGATCGTCCTGCCCCTGGTTCAGGCCTTCTATGACCAGCGCCTGCTGCGTCCCGGAACGATCGAGGATTTCCACGCCCTGGAGAAGGTCGGGGAGCGGGCCTTCGCCATGCACGACCAGACCGACGCAGGCCTGTGGGAGTTCCGCACCATCGCGCGGGTTCACACCTATTCCTCCGTCATGTGCTGGGCGGCCTGCGACCGTCTGGCCAAGGCGGCGGATCATCTGGGCCTGCAGGCCCGCGCCGACGTCTGGCGTCAGCGGGCGGCGGCCATCCGAGAGCGGATCGAGGCGGAAACCTTCCTGACGGACGAGGGGCGTTTCGCCGCCAGTTTCGGCGGGCGCGAACTGGACGCCTCCCTGCTGCAACTGACGGATCTGGGCTTTCTGGACGCGCATGATCCGCGCCAGGTGGCCACCTTCGATGCGATCGAGCGGGATCTGAAAAAAGGACCCTTCCTGTTTCGCTATGTCGAACCGGACGACTTCGGCGAGCCGGAGACCGCGTTCAACTTCTGCACCTTCTGGTTCATCGAAGCCCTGCATCAGAACGGCCGGGTCGAGGAGGCGCGCGCCATATTCGAAGAGATGCTGGCCCGTCGCACCCAGGCCGGCCTGCTGAGCGAAGACATTTCCGTCGAGGACGGGGAGCTGTGGGGCAACTATCCCCAGACCTACTCCCTGGTCGGGATCATCAATTGCGCCGTGATGTTGAGCCGATCCTGGACCGACGTGCGTTGATCTTTCTGGTCCCGGGGCTGGGATCGCTGCCGAAGTGAAGTCATGAGCCGTCTCATCGTCGTATCCAACCGGGTCTCGGCCCCGACCGATCCCGCTGCGGGCTCCGCCGGGGGCCTGGCCATGGCCCTGTCCGCCGCCCTGCGAAAATACGACGGTCTGTGGTTCGGCTGGTCCGGCGAGACGATCGACAGTTTCACCGGCGAGATGAAGGTCGAGGATCGGGCCGGGGTGACCGTCGGCCTGGTCGATCTGGAGCCCCAGGACGTCGAGGAATATTACAACGGCTACGCCAACAAGACCCTGTGGCCGCTGTTCCACCACCGGATCGACCTGGCCCAGTACGAACGCTCCTACGGCGAGGGTTATGAGCGGGTGAACCGCCGCTTCGCCGAGGTTCTGGCGCCGGTGATCAAGCCGGACGACGTCATCTGGATCCACGACTACCATATGATCCCCATGGCGCGGGATCTGCGTCGTCTGGGCGTCCGCAACCGGATCGGCTTCTTCCTGCACACCCCCTGGCCGACGCGCCAGCTGCTGGTGACCCTGCCGCATCACCGGCGGCTGGTGGAGTCCATGTTCGACTTCGATCTGATCGGCTTCCATACGCGCGAATGGTGCGACCTCTTCACCGACTATGTGGTCAGCGAGGCCCAGGGCGAGCTGTTCGGTCATGGCGGGCTGGAATGTTTCGGCCGCCGGGTTCAGACCGGCGTCTTCCCCATCGGCATCGATGTGGACGGCTTCCTGGCGGCGAAGAACTCGACCCTCGGGGCCCGGACCTATGATCGGATGGCGGCCTCGGCGGCCTTCCGCGCCATGATCGTCGGCGTGGACCGGCTCGACTATTCCAAGGGGCTGGAGGAGCGGCTGCTGGGCTATGAGCAGTTTTTGCAGGACAATCCGTCGATGCGTGGCGAGGTCTTCCTGCTCCAGGTCACGCCGATCTCGCGGGACGATGTGGATTCCTATCAGGACATGCGGGCGCGGCTGGACGCCCTGGCCGGGCGGGTCAACGGGGCCTTCGCCGACATGGATTGGCAGCCGATCCGCTATCTGAACCGCACCTACCGCCGCGACCAGCTGGCGGGGATCTATCGCGCCGCCAGGGTTGGGCTGGTGACGCCGCTGCGCGACGGGATGAACCTGGTCGCCAAGGAATATGTCGCCGCCCAGAACCCCGACGATCCCGGCGTCCTGATCCTGTCCCGGTTCGCGGGGGCGGCGGAACAGATGCGTGAGGCGCTTCTGGTCAATCCCTACAGCCGCGAGGAGCTGTCGGACGCCATCCAGAAGGCCCTGACAATGCCCCTGGCCGAGCGGGTGCGGCGGTGGGAGGCCCTGATGCAGGTGGTGCGCGACACCGACGTGGGCATCTGGCGCGACGCCTTCGTCAAGGCCCTGCTGGCGGTCGAGACCGAGCCGGAAAAAACCCAATGGGCGGGCGCGGCCTGATCTGGGGCCCGGTCTAGCGAATGTCGAAGGCCAGCAGCAGGGTGCGCTGGGCCGGATTGGCGTTGTCGTCCGACAGCAGATAGAGCCGGGTCGTCTGGCCGCGCCGCTCGGCCGCGACGCCTTCGAAATTGTCTGTCGTGCCGGGCAGCTTCAGTTCGATCAGCACAGGTCCCAAAGACCCATCTGCCGCCATGCGCCGCACCCGGCCCCGCATGTCGATGGGGGGCGTATAGCGGCGCTCCACCACGAACCAGCCTTCGCCGGACGGATCGCGATCCAGACCGGTGAAGCGATAGTCGGAATCGCGGGGCGCCTCGGCCGGCGGCGAGACGACGGTGCGACAGCCGTTCATCGTGCAGTCCCAGACGCCGCCGCCTTCGCCGACCGCGCGCCAGCCGTCTGTCTGAGCGTGCGAAGCGGCTAGGCCCTCCATGCCTTCATTGTCCGCAAAGGCGACGGCGGGCGACGGATCCGGTCGGGGGGCGCGCACGGCCGACAGCGGGCCGTAATTCCAAATTCGATGGCGACGTTCGAAGCTGACGAGCAGGTCGCCTGATTGCGTCAGGGCCAGACCCTCGGCGTCTCCGTCGCGCTTGTCGCTGATCGGCGTCCCGTCCTCCAGGGCCAGCCGGTGAGACGCCAGACCATCGACGCCGACGAGCCGCCCCTGGGCGTTGAGCCGCAGACGGCCGCGAACCAGGTCCCCCGCGTCGGATACGGCGACAAAGCCGCCGCCTCCGCTCAGTTTAAGATCGGAAAGCCCATGCAGCGGCGATCCCAGGCCAGCGACGATCTCGATCCCGCCCGCGAAACGCACGCCGGGCGCCAGGACGGCCCCGGGCAGGCCCAGACCGACCGGCTTCAACTCGGCGGCGGCGAAGGACCAGCCGTCTTCGTCTGAAAGGGACGGTTGGGGCGGGCCCAGGGTCGCGGCGCAGGCCGTCAGGGCCAGGGCCGCCCAGGCCGCCGCGAGACGCGGTAGACGACGTCTCATGCGGCGATCTTCTGACGCGGCCGGCGCGCGGCCGGGGCGGCGACGTCCGCCTCGAACAGCTCGGCCAGTTTTTCGGTCATGGCGCCGGCCAGCTGTTCCACGTCGACGATGGTCAGGGCCTTGCGGTACCAGCGGGTCACATCATGGCCGATGCCGATGGCCAACAGTTCGACCGGCGAGCGATCCTCGATCTCGGCGATGACCTGGCGCAGGTGCTTGTCCAGATAGAGGGCGGCGTTGGCCGACTGGGTCGAGTCGTCGACCGGCGAACCGTCCGAGATGACCATCAGGATGCGGCGCTGCTCGGTGCGGGCCAGCAGGCGGTTGTGCGCCCATTGCAGGGCCTCGCCGTCGATGTTCTCCTTCAGCAGGCCCTCGCGCATCATCAGGCCGAGGTTCTTCTTGGCCCGGCGCCAGGGTGCGTCGGCGGCCTTGTAGATGATGTGACGCAGGTCGTTCAGCCGGCCCGGATTGGCGGGTTTGCCGGCGCTGATCCAGGCCTCGCGGCTCTGTCCGCCCTTCCAGGCCCGGGTGGTGAAGCCCAGGATCTCGACCTTGACGCCGCAACGCTCCAGCGTGCGGGCCAGAATATCGGCGCAGACCGCCGCCACCATGATCGGCCGCCCGCGCATCGAACCCGAATTGTCGAGCAGCAGGGTCACGACCGTGTCGCGGAACGGACTCTCGCTCTCGGCCTTGAAGGACAGGGGCGCGGTCGGGTCGGTGACGATCCGGGTCAACCGGGCCGTGTCCAGCATCCCCTCTTCCAGATCGAAGGTCCAGGCGCGGTTCTGCTGGGCCAGCAGCCGCCGTTGCAGCTTATTGGCCAGGCGCGAGACGACGCTGGCCAGCAGGGTGAGCTGTTGATCCAGCAGATTGCGCAGCCGCTCCAGCTCCATCGGATCGCACAGGTCGGCGGCGTCCACCACCTCGTCATAGGCGGTGGTGAAGACGCGGTAGAAGTCGACCGCCCGGCCGTCGTCGGCGGTCTGCTGGCGATTGGGCTGCTGGCCCTCGTTCAGCTCCGGCCCGTCCTCGGCGCCGTCGCCCTCCGGATCGGCGGGCGCGCCCTCAGGGCGGCTCTCGCGCTCCTGCTCCGACGATTGATCGTCGGCGTCGCCCTCCATGGACTGGGAGCCCTCGCCGCCCTCCTCTTCCTCGTCCTCTTCCGGCTGATCGTCGGCGTCGGGCTCCTGGGGATCCGGCTCCTGATCGCCCGGGTCGTCCGAGGCGTCCTCGCCCTGGCCGTCGCCGGGATCCAGGTTCAGGGCGCGCAGCACTTCGCGCATCTTTTCGGCGAACAGAGCCTGGTCGCCGGCGGTCGCGGTCAGGGCGTCCAGCTGATCGCCCGCCTTGGCCTCTATGCCGGCTCGAACCAGATCCAGCAGGGATTTGGTTCCGTCGGGCGAAGGCCGGCCCGTCAGCCGTTCACGCACCAGGAGAGCCACGGCCTCCGAAACCGGCGCCCGTTCGGGCTCGAGGATGCGAAGCGCCCCGGTCTTCTCCAGCCGCGTCACCAGGGCGGCGTCCAGATTGTCCCTGACCCCCGCCAGGAATTCGGAGCCCACGGCCTCGACCCGCGCCTGTTCAACCGCGTCGAAAACCTCGGCCGCCTGGGTGTCGGCGGGGCGCATACGGGCGTCGATCCCCGCGTCATGATTGGCCAAACGCAGGGCCAGGCGGTCGGCCTGGCCTCGCAGGGACGCGCTCTCGTTACCGGAGGGGTCGCGTGGGGGATGCGGCAGAGTCAGTATCCCGCCAGCCAGCTTGGGTCCGTCCGACCCGAACACCACCTCCAGCTCAGGCTGCTCGGCCAGGGCGCGGGCGGCGTGGCTGAGCGCGCGTTTGAAGGTTTCGGCGGGAGTGTCCGGGGCGGCCATGCTCCTCAGTTAATCTTTTCACGCCGCTGATAAAAGCGCGATCAGGCGGCTTTTCGGATCGGCACGCGCCGCCCATAGGTCAGGCAGCGCCACACCCATTCCAGCGGCCCCATTCTGAACCGCGCCAGCCACAGCGGAGACCAGATCAGCTGGACCGCCCAAACGGCCGCCACCAAGCCCCACATGCCGACATAGTCCACCTGACCGAACAGACGCGGCCCCCAAGGCATGTAAAAGAGGGTGGTCATGATCAGTGTCTGGCTCAGATAGTTGGTGAGGGCCATCTGCCCCACCGGCCGAAGCGGGGCGACCAGCCAGGCCGGTCCGCGCGTGGTCACGAGCACGATCAGGCTGACATAGGCCAGGGTCACCAGGATCGGGAAGGCCGCGACCGCCTCCGCCAGCCCTTGCGTCGGATGGGCGTCGGGCGCGGCCATGATTTCGGTCCAATGGGTCGTCGCCACAAGGGCCAGGACCGCGCTCCCGACCGCCAGGACGAAGAGATAGAGCCAGGTCGGCGCCCGGCCGCTGAGGAAACCCGCCTTGAACAGACCCATGCCGGTCATCATCAGGGCGACGGTCGAAAAGACGAACATGGCCAGGCTGGCGCCCTGGAGGAAGAACCAGGCGGTCAGGTTCTGGCCCATGGCCCCGGCCCAGCCGCTGCGATAGGCGGCGATGGCGGCGGCGACGGCCTCCTGGCTGTTCTGCGGCTGGCCCTGTTTCATCGCCTCGACCACTTCTGCGGGGCCGGCGACCATCAGCCAGCTCAACCCCGCCTGCATCGCCCCCAGCGCCAGGGTGACCCCCAGCCCGACCCCGATCAGAACGGGGGCGGAGAAGGACCGCATCAGCATGACGAACAGGCCGGACCAGGCGTAGAGCAGAAGGACGTCGCCGTACCAGAAGGCCAGGCCGTGGATCAGGGCGATCACAGCCAGCCAGAACAGGCGCCGGCGCAGCAGCCGCCCCCGCGCCGCATCGCTTCGTTCACCGCCCACCAGAAAGATCGAAGCGCCGAACAACATGGCGAAGAGGGTGATGAACTTCTGGTGGAAGAAGACGTCCATCGCCCAACGGGCCACGGCGTTGGCGCCCGTAACCGGAAAGGGGCTGAGGTCCGCATCGCCATAGACCATGAAGGGCAGGCCGAAGGAGACGACGTTCACCGCCAATATGCCCAGGACCGCCAGCCCCCGCATCACATCCAGAGAAGCGATACGGGCGGGCGCCTCGACCGGCGCCAGTCCGGTCGGTTCCGTCGTCTGGTTCACCGTCGACATTCACAGCCTCCCCCGAAGCGATTCAGCGCCTGAGCGGCGCTCGGATAAGCTTAGCGACGCCGCCCGACCTCGATCGTCGGCCGCGCCTCAAAGGCGATGAAGGCCACGCAAAGACCCGCCCACAGGGCGTAGCTGACGCCGACGATCATGGCGATGGGCAGGCCGCCCACGCCGAAGATCAGGAGGGTCGTCTCGGTCGCACCGAGACCCTGCATCAGGTCGCCCGCCTCCAGCCAGCCCAGGACCACCATCACCAGGCTGACAACCACCTGGACCAGGGCCGCAGTCAGGCCGCCGAACAGCATGAAACGCCAGACCACGCCCAGGCGCGACCCTGGCCGACCCTCGCGACGGCGCTCCTGATTGATCCGCCACAGGCCCGCAGGAACGGCCGCCAGACCGATCAGCAGCACCAGAATCCGCCAGTCGATGTCACGCCCCATCCCGATCGCGTTGGGCGGCCAGAAGGGCAGGGTCAGAATCAGCGGGGGCCAGGCGGCGCCGGCCAGAGAGGCCAGGATCGGATAGAGCGGCGCCGGCCGCGACTGGATGGTCGCCTGGCCCGGCAGGTCGGCATAGGTCTCGAACCGGCTCATCGCGTCGGCGCCGGCGTCTCGCCGGAATAGTCATAGAAGCCGCGCCCGCTCTTGCGGCCCAGCCAGCCGGCCTCGACATATTTCACCAGCAGCGGACAGGGGCGGTATTTGCTGTCGGCGAGCCCGTCGTACAGGACGTTCATGATGGCCAGGACCACGTCCAGTCCCATGAAGTCCGCCAGCTCCAGCGGCCCCATCGGATGGTTGGCGCCCAGGCGCAGCGCCTTGTCGATGGAGGCGACGTTGCCGACCCCTTCATACAGGGCGAAGATCGCCTCATTCATCATCGGCACCAGGATCCGGTTGACGATGAAGGCCGGGAAATCCTCGGCGTCGGTCGTGGTCTTGCCCAGGCTCTCGGCGAAATCGACGGCCGCCGCGTGGGTCTCGGCCGAGGTGGCGATGCCGCGCACGATCTCGACCAGTCGCATGATCGGCGCCGGCTTCATGAAGTGCAGGCCGATGAACCGGTCGGGCCGGTCCGAGGCCGAGGCCAGTCGGGTGATCGAAATGGAGGAGGTGTTGGAGGCCAAAAGGGTCTGCGGGCCCAGATGGGGGGCGACCTCGGCGTAGAGGGCCTTCTTGACCGCCTCGTCCTCCAGCGCCGCCTCAATGACCAGGTCCGCGTCGGACACGGCCTCGGCCATGTCCGTCGTGACGGCGATCCGGGCCAGGGCGGCGTCGGCCTCGGCCTGGGTCACCAGATGGCGGCCGACGTGGCGCGACAGGCTGGCGGCGATCTCGCCCTGGGCCAGCGGCAGTCGCGCGGGCGCCACGTCGTAGAGTCGGACCGAATAGCCGCCCAGGGCCACCGCATGGGCGATGCCTGCGCCCATCTGTCCGGCGCCCAGGACGGCGACTGTGGTGATCGTGCTCATGAACCGTGGTCAATAATGGTCGGGGCCGGCACCTTTAGGAAGCTGGCGGCGGGGCGCAAGGGCGGAATCGCCGTCTCGCGTCGGAATCTCCCGCCGCCGTGGCGCCTCAGCCCAACATGCCGATCAGGACCGGGGCCGCCGAGGCGTTGAACAGGATGCGGACGAACTGAAGCAGCAGCAGGACGACGATGGGCGAAATGTCGATCCCGCCCAGCGGCGGAATGATCCGACGGAAGGGTTCCAGAATGGGGGCGGTGATCCGGTCCAGGAAGTCGGCGACCTGGCTGACGAACCGGTTGCGATGGTTGATCACGTCGAAGGCGAACAACCAGCTCAAGATCGCCTGGATGATGATGAACCAGACCATCAGGCCGATGACGGTGTTCACAAGCCAGACCAGGGCGGTGCCCATATGTATTCTCCTGCAAGGCGCGAACCTCGGCTTCTAGCCGTCCCCCGCCCATCCGACAATCTTCTGCGGTCGCCTGCGCGGATTGCGCGCACAAGCCCGTTGACACCACGCCCGCCCGCCTTCTATGTCCCGCGCTCGCCTGGAGGCCTGCTCCTGACTGGAACGGGGCCGTAGCTCAGTTGGTAGAGCGCGTCGTTCGCAATGACGAGGTCAGGGGTTCGACTCCCCTCGGCTCCACCAGGCAATCTATTCCCCTTTCGGAGCCTGGAAAAAGCTTGCTTTCCACGGGCTTATGACGGTCGGGTGTTACACCTGTTATAGGATGTAGCAGCATGTCTAAGCCTAGCCGCCGCCAAGGCAGCGCCGTCTATTACGCCCGGCGCGTAATCCCAAAAGTACTCCAGAAAGCCTACGGGCGGCGAGAGGTGTGGAAATCTCTCGGGACCACGGATTTTGAGCAGGCCAAGCCGCTCGAACGCCTCCAGCAGATGGCTTGGGATGAGGAGTTCATGGCCGCGAAGGCCAAGCTCGCAACGCCATCGGACGACCGCGCCACAGCCCGCAGACCGCTAACGCCCGCCGAGCGGGCCAAGCAAGAGCGCCAGCAGTTTGAGTGGGAGAGGGAGAACGAGGCTTACTGGGCAGAGAACCCCTATCCCGACTACGAAGACTTGAGCCCCGAGGAGCAAGGCATACGCGACGCGGTGGAGGCCGCGCGCGAACGCTGGGAACAGAGCCAGCGAGATGAGCGCGAAATAGTCCGTCAGGACCGACTTACGGAGGCTGCGGCGCAGAAAGCTGGCGCAGCAGCGCCACCCCCTACCCGAGGGACGCCTTTGAACGCGGTGGTTGATAGGTGGGCCGCTAACCAGAAAAACCAGAAGACCATCGACCGGATGAAGCAGGTAGTTGCGTGGTTTGAAGACGACATGGGCCGCGTCCCGGTCGAGGAAATCACCCCGGAGATAGTGATCAGCTGGTCCGAAAAACTTTTAGCGAAGACGTCTCCCGCCAACGCACGGACCAAGATGTCAAACTTCAACACCTTGCTTCGGGTGGCATGGTTGAAGGCTCGCCTCATTCCGTCAAACCCGGCGGCGGGGGTGACCGTCGATGTTAAGGCTGACCCGGAAGAAGACGTTCAGCCCTTTGACCTTCCCGCCCTCAAGGCGATCTTCGCGTCGCCGATCTACACGAACGATGAGCGCCCAGAGGCTGGAGCTGGTGAGGCGGCCTACTGGTTGCCTCTCCTTGCGATGTACACTGGCGCACGCCTGAATGAGGTGGGGCAGCTTCGCCCATCCGACATACTCAAAATGCCCTACCTGGACCATGACGGCGAGGAACAGGAGGCGTGGTGCATCCGTATCATCGCCGACAAGAAGGACGGTCTGAAGCTCAAGAACGCATGGAGCGCGCGCCGTATGCCTATCCACGCCGACTTGGTCGCGCTGGGTTTCCTCAAATACGTGGATGCTGCGCGCGAGGCTGGGCAGGCGCGCATTTTCCCTGAGTTGCGGCCTGACAAATATGGGACCATCACCGCTAACTGGTCCAAGTGGTTTGGGCGCTACCTGCGCGGCACGATCAAGGTTACGGACGACAGAATGCGGTTCCATTCATTCCGCCACGCGTTCAAGGATTATGCGCGGGAGGCGGAAATTCCTGAGGACGTGAATGACGCGTTCACCGGACACCGAGGGCAGGCCGTCGCCCGCCGCTACGGATCGTCGCTCGCGTATCCGCTACGCCCTATGGTGCTTGCGATGTCGAAATATCGCGTAACTGGCCTTACGCTTCCCGCACCACCGCCCGCGTATCGGCGACGGGAAGCCGCTTGACGCTGAGAATGGCCTTCAGGTGGAAGGGCCTCTCAACGTGGCCGGGGTCCACTGGCTCGGATAGTCGGCTTTTCGAGACAGATGCGGCTCGCGAATTCGGCGGTCTAAATCCCGGCCTCAGACAGGATTGACGACACGGTGCAGCCCAGCGCTGCTGCTATGCCGATCAGGGCTACAAGGCTGACGTTCCGCTTGCCACGCTCGACCTCGCCCATATGGGTCCGGTTGATCCCTGCGGCGTCAGCCAACGCTTCCTGCGACATCCTCCGCTCGTTTCTGCGCGCGCGGATAGCATCGCCGAGGCGTCCCAGCGCGCGTTGATTATCAGGACTAACGGCGACCCTTGGCACCCATACAGCGTCGCCGCATGTTGGATTTACGCACCACCTGATCTATGCACCATTCGTCTTGCTGAATGGAGGGTGTGGTGGAATTTGTAGTCGGTGGTTTGGTCGTCCTAGCAGCGATCTGGTTCTTCGCGGCGATAGGTCGGGAGCGATCCGACCATGCCCTGCACCGCGAGCTAGGCAGTCTCCTGAACCAAGCTAAGCTGCGACTGGATCAGGATGACATGTCCCGGCTACGCGCCGCGCTGATTGAACTGGAAGTTATTGCTGATGCCCAGATCGCAACCCGCCAGCTTTCGGTTAAGGCGGCGCGGCGCGCTTTGATGAAGGCCAGCGTTCAGACTATCCAATCATATATGGAAATCGACCGCATGTTTGCGCCGACGGGGTCTCGATAGTCCCGCTAACCTAATCTGACCATAGATTGGATGAGTTGTTCGTAGGCTGCCCGGCTCCCTCGGCCAAAATAGATGGCGAGTTTGCCGGATCAGCGACGCTAACTCTTGGTCTGACCATGAGTTGGATTGAGCGTTGCGTGAGTGAGCCCGGTGGCCGCGATCAGCTTTCGCTGACCTCCCTCGGGCGAAACGCCCTACCTGCGACCATGCCTTTTTGCGTCGGCCAGGACGGGGAAATTCTGTTCAAATAACCCTTGGGTCGAAAATGGTTTCTCTCCCGAAGGGTATCGAAACTCCGACCTGCACGATCCGACCCATTGATCTTCGCTTGTCGGCCGGGCCGCGCAAGATTTTTGTTTTCGTGGATGCTAGTGCCCGTCGAAAATTTCCTGCCGGTCCTCAGGTCTGGGCGTCACGCTAAGGCAGCGCCTGGGCGAAATGGAACGGTTCGACGATTTACCGCTGCGAGCCCCGTGGAGCGCCGGGAAGGCGTCGGCGCTTCACGGTGCGGGACCGGTGTGTGAAGCCCGTCAGCGGGCCGGAAATCCAGCATAGTGTGGCCGCTTCGATCCCGGCCTATGCCGCCACTTCATTGAGCAGCCGATAGACCGATGCGCGGCCCATGCTGAGGCGCTTGGCGATCTCCGTTGCGCCTAGCCCTTCGGCCTTCAACGCCTTGACCTGATCGCGGGGCAGAGTGACCGGGCGGCCCTTATAGACGCCGCGATCCTTGGCCTTCTCGATGCCCTCGCGCTGGCGCTCTTTCCTCAGGTCCGTCTCAAACTCCGCGAAGGCTGCGAGCATGTTGAGCATCAGGCGGCCGTTAGGCGTGGTGGTGTCCACGGCGGCCTGATCCAGAACGCGGAAGCCTACGCCCTTGGTGTTTAGTTGATCGACTATGCTGCGGAGGTCTGAGACGGAGCGGGCGAGGCGGTCCATCTTTGTGACGATCAGCACGTCACCCTTACGGACTGAGCGCAGGGCGGCGTCCAGTTCCGGCCTATCCTTAGCGGTGGTCCCGCTGCGCTTCTCTGCAAACAGATGATCGGGCTCGACGCCTGCGGCTATCAGCTTCTCCGTCTGAACCTCTAGGCTCTGCCCGGTGCTGCTGACGCGGGCGTATCCAATGGCGGCCATGACTGTCTCCGTGTCTCGATTGGGTCTAGACCGTGAGCGTTAGCCTGTCTCGTAATTGCTGTAAAGACCCGCATGAGACACAAGGGGCGGCCAGATGAGACGCCTTGCATGGGTATACTCATTTAAGGCGGACGCCCCCCCCCCTAAAAGGTGCGTCGACTACACCGCCTCGCTTGCCCCAAGGCGGGTGTGAACGCACGGTCCTAGTTAGAGAGCGAACTGCGCGGCCCACCCCATGGGGGATACCGGCTTCCTAGTCCCTTAGGGTGAGGCCTTGCATGAGCGCGCCAAAATTTGCCGTGGAGTGAGGCGGACCGGCTAGGCAGCCTTGCGTAAATAGTAGTGCCCGTCTGAACTCCCGATGACCCCGGTGCGAGCCAACGAATTGAGGATGCTCGAAATTGATGCGCGCGCGCGCAGCCCCTGCGTAAAGCGAGCCGCAATCTGTTCGATGGTGAGCGGCCTTTCCGACCCGGCAAGCACGGCCATGATGGCTCCAGCGCGCTCGATGCCGTTTGACGGGAAGGATGTCCTTTCTTGTTCCTCCTCGCGTTCCTGCAAGCCGAGCTCTGCTTCCTCCTCGACGGGTGTCGCGGCACGTACGCTCTGATACTCGGGACGCAGCCACTTGATCTGGCCCGTTGCCTCTTCTGCCGCGCGGGTGGCGTTGAGTTCCACCAGGAGCTTGAACATGTCTTCTGCCGAAACGTCAGCAGGCCAGCCGTATGCACTAATAACGGCGGCGTCGATCTGATCGTGAAGCTCCAGCACGCGCGAGGCTAACCCTGCGTCGTGGATGGCTCGCTCGGCGTCCGTCAATGGAGGCTCTGTCGGATCGGCTCGGATAGCGCGAAGTCGTTCTACGACGTTGTACAATCCGGTGACTGTAAGGTTCTCATGAGCCGTAATCTGGTCCTTGCGCAGACGGTCGAGGGTCTCACCTAGGTCCGCCAACGCTGCGGATTGTGGAGCTGTAAGGTCCGGAAATGGAAACTGCGGGAAAATCTCGGTGTTGTTAAACCTTGGCCGGTCCTCCAGCGTACCCCCGAAATAGCGGCACCAAGCATGATGAACTGCTGAGGAAAGCACAGCCAACAGAGACGCACTATCCGATGCGATCGCATACGCCATCGCGTCGGGGATGACATCAGCGGCAATGAAAACAAATGGACGGTGTTTCGCCGTGTACGGCGTGGCGATGTATCTCCGCAGCCCGTTGAAGCCGTCGCGCATGGTCTTTGCTGGGGCCGCATAACGCCACCAGTACTTTCGGCGGTGGGGGTTCCGGTTGAGGTCGCGCGCGGGTTTCACTGTCAGCATCAGCCGTTGATAAACGGCGGGATAGGATCGTCGCAGTTCGTCTTCGCTTAGGTCTTCAACGTCGATGATGTGTTCGTGTGTGAGCCGCTCGGTGAGGTCGTCGCCGATGATGTAGGGCCGAATGCGCCCATCCCGTAGAGCGTTGCCATAGGCACTAAGTTCATCAGCGCGGAGCTTAAAGCCGTCGCTTCCCGGAACGCATCCTTGGAAGCACATGGCTTTGTTGCTCTCCAGTGCCTTCACGCGGGAGCGAGCGTTTGAGGCAGTCAGATCGCTGAAGATGCGATCCACCTGCGCAAGGCGCAGCGTACTAGCATCCTTCTTCTTCGTTAGGGTTCCAAGCCGGAGAGGGCCGGAATAATCGGGAGCCGCGCACACCGTCATTGATATACGGACATTTGCGCCATCTTTGTCTTCGACCCAAGGGTGATCGGCTACGGCAAAGATCAACTTTGCAGCCTGCCTGCCACTCAGGGCTTTCTCCACAGCCACGCGCGAATATTGTTGCGTGATGCTGTTTGTTGTGACCAGTCCAAATCGCTTCGTCTGCCTTGCCCGCACCGCTCGTGCGGCTTTCACCCACCAATACATCACAAGGTCAGCTGTGCCGGGAACGTCGGGATACGCGGTGAGTAGGGCGTCTCGATACTCGTCGCCAAGTCGGTCGCGCATGACGCGGATGCCGATGAACGGGGGGTTGCCGACAATAAAATCTGCCTGAGGCCACCGGCGCGGACGCGGGTTGACGTATCGATGGACCAGTACTTGGGCTGTGAGGTCTGGCACCTTTTTCCCCGTCACGGGATGAACGGCCTTGGTTTCTCCGTCCCAGCGCGTCTTCAGTTCACCGTTGGCTAGGCGAATGGGGGGGAGCAGGTCATAGGACAGCAGCGCGTCAGCTACTTCTATGTTCCCATAGGCTTTCAGGACCGGATCAGATGGCGCGGCTCCTCCGAGTGTTCTCAGGTTCCATTGAAGGTAACCGATCCAAAGGACTAGTTCTGAGATTGCTGCGGCCCGTGGGTTGAGTTCCAGCCCCAAGAACTGGTGGGGGTCCACGGTCTCACCCTGGAAACCCAACCTTGCGGTATCCTCGCCAAGGCCAGCGAGAGCGTCAAGCACTTCGCCTTCTAGCCTCTTCATCAACTCCAGCGTGACATACAGGAAGTTCCCGGTTCCACATGCTGGGTCCAGCACGCGCACTGTCGCGAGACGGTGGTGGAAGTCGGCTGCGATCTGACGAGCTTCATCCAAACGGCCTTTAGACCGAGCCTCGTCCATAGCGGCCTGAGCCGCATTCCACTCCTCGCGCAGGGGTTCGATCACGGTGATGACGACAAGGCGCTCGACGTATGCGCGTGGCGTGAAGTGTGCGCCGAGCTTGGCACGGTCCTTTGTGCTCAGCGCCCGCTCCAAAAGCGCGCCGAAGATCGACGGATCAACGTCGGTCCATCTTTTGGATGCCGCACTCTTTAGGTGGCCGATGCTCTCAGCATTGAGATCAAACACCATAGCATCACGGAACAATTTGCCGTTGAACCGACGGACAGTCGTCTCGAACGCAAACGCAAACTCGCCTCCGTCCATAGCCTGCCAAAGCTGACCGACAAGGCGGGGGAATAGACCCGGATCGGCTTCGCAACGTGAGAGAAGGTTTTCAAACGAGTGCTCCGGCAGAAGCCCCGCGTCTTCGGCGAACATCGTGAAGAGGCAGCGCATAAGAAACATCGCTACCGTCTCCGGATCGTGCCCTTCCTTCTCTAGGTTTTTCGACACCTCCGCGAGGCTCTTTGCGACCTCGCGGGTTACCTTTTCAGTGCGCTTGGCCGGATCGAGGGAATGGGGCTCCGTCCAGATGGCGCGCAGAAGGGCAAGAGTGTCCTCCTGCCTCAAGTCTTGGAGGTAAACACGGAAGCGAGTGCGGTCTGGAAACTGGGAGTAATTCCGGCCTCTGCCACTGAAGTCCGCGTAAATCTCGAAGCAGTTTCCAACATCGCAAGTGATGAGAAACGGTGGCCAATCGTGATCTTCAGGTAAGGCTCGGGCATAGTCTTCTGCCTGCCGCCGAGCATTCAGCATTAACACATCCCACGATCGCCGCGTGGAGGGCTTGATATTATTTGCCTCTCCATCTTGTTCGACGGCTTTTGGTTGACCGCGTTCTCGGCTCTGCTTGGCCTCCAGAACGAAGCAGCCTCGCTTGTATAGGTCTATGCGCCCCGTGGCGCTCCCGGTTACCGGATCATTGAACCGGACGGCGCGCTCGAAAACATAGTCATTGAGCGTGCTGTCAGCCCTCGCCGGATGTGGACGCTCCACCTCTAAGAGGTCGCACAATTCGCTCAGGAACAGCGCATAGTTTGCTCGCTCCGCCCCTTCAGACGCAGACCATCGCTCGATGAACGTTTCTACCGCCACTAACGCGCCCCCCTGACCGCACTCACAAACCGGACGAGAGTTAGATAGAGCGTGTTAATGAAAGGGTTATCAATCTGCCGAGCGATGGCGAGCCCGTCGACAATCGTACCAAGTCAGTGCTTCACAGCACCAGAAAAACTGCTACAGGTGCTAATCTCTCCTGTAACACCCGTCTAGAAAAAGCTCAGTGAAATCAAGGGTTGCTTCGCCTCCCCTCGGCTCCACCAGGCGTCCTTAGAGCCTATTTCAACACCACATAGCCGCGCTCGACCATGCGGCGCAGGGCTTCGTAGACTTCGGCGAGTTCGTCGAAGGCGGTGCGGGCGGCGGTCAGGCGGGCGACCTGGTCGGGGGTGACGGGCGAGCCCGAATGGGCCAGGCGCAGGGCCTCGGCCCCCCATTTGGCGCGGGCGCCGGCGGTCAGGACCGCCAGTTTCTGAAGAGAGGCGGCGTCCAGACCGGTCAGGGTGTGGCCGATCAGCTCCTTATTGGCGACATAGGCGGCGTAGTCGATCTGCTCCAACTGGCCGCGCAGGCGGCGCTGCTCGTGCGGATCGGTGTCCTGCGGTTCGAAATGGTCGCTGTGGCGACGCACGCTCGAAGTCATCTTGGTCGACATGGGCCGGCCCTCCACGGCCGACCAGACGTTTCCGGCGGCCACATTGACAAGAGGGTGCGCCGCTTCGGTTAACGTCCCGTTTGCAGCGGCGGGCGATGGCTCACCCTTTCGGATGGGCCGCAGAATAGGCGCTCAACAGGCGCTCCGCATCGACGCCGGTGTATTTCTGAGTGGTGGACAGGCTGGCGTGGCCCAGCAGTTCCTGGATCGAGCGCAGATCGGCGCCGGCCCCCAGCAGATGGGTCGCGAAACTGTGGCGCAGGGCGTGGGGGGTGGTGCGTTCGGGCAGGCCCAGCCGCCCGCGCAGTCGCTGGACCGAGGCCTGGACGTGGCGCGGGCTGAGCGGGCCGCCGCGCCGAGCCCGGAACAGGGCGTCCGACGGCTGGAGCGGGAAGGGCAGCAGCGCCAGATAGGCGTCCACCGCCGCGCGGACGGCCGGCAGAACGGGCGCGACCCGGGTCTTGGCGCCCTTGCCGACGATGCGCAGGGTCTCGCCCAGGGGCGCATCGGCGCGGACGAGAGACAGGCCTTCGGAAATCCGCAGGCCGCAGCCGTACAGCAGGGTCAGGACGGCCCGGTCGCGCGCGGCTTCCCAGGGTTCGGCGTCCGGATCGGCGTCGGGTTCGGCCAGCAGGCCGCGCGCCTGGTCCTCGCTGACGGGGCGGGGCAGGGACGGCTTGATCCGGGGACCGCGCACCAGAGCCAGCTGGGGGGCGGGCGTGTCCAGCCGCCGGTCCAGAAAGGCGTGAAAGCCCCGAACGGCCGACAGGGTCTGGCTCAGGGATCGGGCCGCCAAGGGGTGATCGCCGCTGCGGCGGTCGGCTAAATGGGCGCGCACCTCGGCGGCGGTGATGGTTCCCAGGCCTTTCAGCGTCAGGGTCTCGCCGCGATGGCGTTCGAGAAAGGCGACATAGAGCCGGCCGATATGGCCGTAGGCCTCAAGGGTGCGGGGCGACAGCCGTCGCTCGTGCGCCAGATGCTCCAGCCAGGCGTGGAGGGCCTCGGCGGCGGTCATTCGCCCGTTTCCTGTCCGTCATCCTCGGGCTTGACCCGAGGATCGGGCGTTGAACGAGGCGAATGGCGGGGATCGTGCGCCAACCCGTACGCATTTGCGACGGAGCGTCCGACCCTCGGGTCAAGCCCGAGGGTGACGGTGAGCGAAGTACGGAAAGTCAGTTCAACACCGGCCATCGCTCGGCCATCCGCTCCACCACCCGCGCCAGAAAGGCCGCCAGTTCGCAGCCCATATTGGGGGTGAAACCCTCGGGCTCAGGCGAGCCGAAGGCGCACAGGCAGGGTCGGGGCGGTTCGCCGGGGGTCAGATGCGGCGCCATCCGGACCAGGGCCACCGACTTCACCTGATCGCCGGCCGCGCCGAACAGGTCGAGCCCGTCGAACATCGGCCCCAGCCAGCTCAGGCCGTGGTCGCCCAGCAGGCGGTCCACCTCGCCGGCGTCCAGTCCGCGCCAGCCGAACGGCACCCCGCCGGGTCTTTCGAGGGCGATGGCGGCGCCGGCCAGGCCGAACCGGCCTTGGGCCGCCGCATCCAGCCGCCGCGCCAGGTCGGAATGATTGCGCGCCTCCATCAGGTCCAGGGCGGCGACGTGGGTCTGGGTCTGGGCGGCGAAATTGGCGCGGGCGATCATCTCGACCTCGCGCCGGGCGCCGGCCTCGCGCTCGACCACCGCCTCAAGCCGCGTCAGGGCGGCGGCGCCGAACTCGACCACATTGCGGCCGTGCGGGCGCAGACCGATCTCCTCCAACAAGGAACGATCGTCCAGCAGGGTCTGGGAATGGGTCTGGAGCCAGCCGCGCACCTCGGGCCAGGTCAGGCCGTCGCCCAGATGGGGAACCGGCTCCGCTTCAGCGGTTTCGAAAAGGTCCAATGAGCCGCTCAACAGACCTTCTCCGTGACGCGTGAGTTACAGGATGGACTGACCGGTCTTGGCCCAGTCCGCCACAAAGGCATCAAGACCCTTGTCGGTTAACGGGTGCTTTACCAGGGCTTTGAAAGTGTCGGCGCCGAAGGTGGCGGCGTCCGATCCGGCCACAGCGGCGGCGGCCACATGGGCCACGTTGCGCAGCGAGGCGGCCAGGATCTGGGTCTCGAAACCGTGGACGTCGTACATCACCCGGATTTCTTCCAAGAGGGCGATCCCGTCGGCGCCGTTGTCCTCCAGCCGCCCGACGAAGGGCGAGACGAAGGTGGCGCCCGCCTTGGCGGCCAGCAGGGCCTGGGCGGCCGAGAAGCACAGGGTGACGTTGGTCTTGATCCCCTTGTCGGCGAAGACGCGGCAGGCGCGCAGACCGTCCCAGGTCAGGGGCAGTTTGACGACCACATTGGGGGCGATGGCGGCCAGCTTGTCGCCCTCCTTGACCATGGTCTCGAAATCGAGCGAGACGGCCTCGGCGGAAATCGGGCCCTCGACCAGGGCGCAGATTTCGGCGATGACCTCGGCGATGTTCCGACCCGACTTGGCGATCAGCGACGGATTGGTGGTGACGCCGTCCACCATGCCGGTGGGAACCATGTCCTTGATGACGGCGACGTCGGCGGTATCGAGAAAGAGTTTCATGGACGGCTTCATAGCCGAGGGCGCAGTTCGGTGAAAGTCGCCTCGGTCCTCATTCCCCTGCCCGTGCCGGAAGCCTTCGATTACGAGGTTCCCGAGGCGCTGAGCCTGGCGCGCGGCGATCAGGTGGCCGTCCCCCTGGGCCCGCGCCTGATCCGGGGCGTGGTGGCCGAGGTGTTCGAGACCACCGGCTCGAACCGGCGGCTGAAGGCGGTAGACTCGAAGCTGGACGACCCCGCCCTGCCGTCCGGGGTGATGGACTTCGTCGAATGGGCCGGGCGCTGGACCCTGTCGCCGCCCGGCGAGATGGCGGCCACCGCGCTGAAGGGTCTGCGCGCGCCGCGTCCCCGACCGGAACGGAGGGTGCGGCGGGTCAGCGACCGTCAGCCGGCCCGCGCCACCCCCGCGCGAACGGGCGTGCTGGAGGCCCTGGGCGCGCGATCAATGACGGCCGCCGATCTGGCGCGGGACGCCGGCGTGTCGGCGGGCGTGGTGAAGGGATTGATCGACGAGGGGGTTCTGGAGATCGTCGAGATCGCCGCCGAAGCCGCCTTCGCCCCGCTCGATCCCGACCATGCGCCGGCGACCCTGAACGGCGACCAGGCGGCGGCGGCTTCGGCCCTGGCGGCCGGAGCGACCCAGGGCGGGTTTCGACCCTTTCTGCTGGACGGGGTCACGGGGTCCGGCAAGACCGAAGCCTATCTGGAGGCGATCGCGCGGGTGCTGCGCGCCGATCCGGCGGCGCAGATCCTGATCCTCTTGCCTGAAATCGCCCTGACCCAGGCCCTGATCGAACGGATTGCAGCCCGCTTCGGCGCGGCCCCGGCAGAGTGGCATTCCGGCGTCGCCCCGCCCCGCCGCCGCCAGGTGTGGGAGGCGACCATCGCGGGCCGTTGCAACATCGTGGTCGGCGCCCGGTCCGCCCTGTTCCTGCCCTTCGTCAATCTGCGGCTGATCATCGTCGACGAGGAGCACGACGGCTCGTTCAAGCAGGAAGAGGGGCTGGTCTATCACGGCCGGGACCTGGCCGTGGCGCGGGCGCGGATCGAGGGGGCGGCCGTGGTCCTGGCCTCGGCGACCCCGTCGCTGGAGACGCTGTGGAATGCGCAGAACGGTCGCTACGACTGGTTGAAGCTGGGCGCGCGACATGGGACCGCCGTCCTGCCGGACATCGACCTGATCGACCTGCGCACCGCCCCGCCCGATCCGCAGACCTGGCTGTCGCAGAGCCTGAGGGAGGCGATCGGCGAAACCCTGGTGCGCGGCGAACAGACGCTGCTGTTCCTGAACCGACGCGGCTATGCCCCCGTGGTCCTGTGCCGCGCCTGCGGGCACAGGCTGACGGCGCCGGACACCGACAGCTGGCTGGTCGAACATCGCTACACCGGCCGACTGGTCTGTCACCTGACCGGCTTTTCCATGGCCCGGCCGAAACTCTGCCCGTCGTGCGGGGCCGAAGACAGTCTGGTCTCGGTCGGACCCGGCGTCGAACGGGTCGAGGAGGAGGTGCGCCAGCTGTTTCCCGAGGCGCGGACGGCGGTGTTCAGCTCGGACACCGCACCCGACGCCAAGTCGGCGCGGGCCCTGATCCAGCGGATGACCGACGGCGAGATCGACATACTGGTCGCCACCCAGGCGGCCGCCAAGGGCCACAACTTCCCCCGCCTGACCCTGGTCGGGGTGGTGGATGCGGATCTGGGCCTGAGAGGCGGCGACCTGCGGGCGGCCGAACGGACCTATCAGTTGCTGGCCCAGGCGACGGGACGGGCGGGCCGGGCGGACCGACCGGGACGGGCCCTGCTGCAGACCTGGACCCCCGACCATCCGGTGCTTCAGGCCCTGGCGGCCGGCGACCGGGACGCCTTCGTCGAGGCGGAGATGGCCGAGCGAGAAGCCGCGGCCCTGCCCCCCTTCGGCCGGCTGGCGGCGATCATCCTGTCCAGCGAGAATGCGCAGGCGGTGGAGAAGACCGCCGCCGACCTGGCCCAGGCCATTCCCAACGCCGAACGGCTGGAGGTCTATGGCCCCGCCGATGCGCCCCTGGCCCTGGTGCGCGGCCGTCGGCGCAAGCGGCTCTTGGTGCGCGCGGATCGCGACGTCGATCTGCAAGCCTTTCTGCGCGCCTGGCTGCAGCGGGTGAAGGTTCCGGCCTCGGTCCGGCTGGCCGTGGACGTCGATCCCTATTCTTTCCTCTGAGGGGGCCTCTGAGGGGGACTCTGAGGTGGACGCGGCCGTCCGAGAGGGCGGATCAGATCGCCATAACCGTGCCCAGCAGCAACCGGGCGCCGGGGCGGCCCAGGGTGGCGTTGGTCGCCGCCTGCAAGGCGCCGGCCAGGCGGTCGATGTCGGGCGCCGCCCCCGGCCGCAGGCCGGCGGCGAACTGCTGAGCGGCGGTGTTATAGGCGGCGCGGAGGCGGGGCGTGGACTGCTGGGCGCGAAGACGCAGGGCCGCGTCAGGCACGTCCAGACCGGTTTCGATCGACAGAACCCCTCGGCGCCCGGTCAGCCCGGCGATGGAGGCGGTGACGACCGGCAGTCGGAAATAGGTTTCGGCGGAGGCGCCGCCGCCCTCCTTGCTCGAAGAGGCTGCGGCGGGCTCCGGCGAGGCCGAGGCGGCGGCCGTTGCGACAAGGGCGAGACCGAGGAGGGCGCGGCGTTCCATGGCGTGACCCTAACGCGCGGCGCTTAATAAACGGCTACGCCCTCGCATATAAGGACATCCTTATATGTTTATTGCTCCTTCAGGCCTGCCGGGCTATGAGGCGCGCAATACCCCCTTACGGCCAGGAGCCCCTGCCATGACCGACTACATCATCCGCGACATCTCTCTGGCCGACTGGGGCCAGAAGGAAATCGCCATCGCCGAGACGGAAATGCCGGGCCTGATGGCGCTGCGCGCCGAGTTCGGCAAGGACCAGCCGCTGAAGGGCGCCCGGATCGCCGGCAGCCTGCACATGACCATCCAGACGGCGGTTCTGATCCAGACGCTGGAAGCCCTGGGCGCCGAGGTGCGCTGGGCCTCGTGCAACATCTTCTCGACCCAGGATCACGCCGCCGCCGCGATCGCCGCGGCCGGCACCCCGGTCTTCGCCGTCAAGGGCGAGACCCTGGAGGAATACTGGGACTACGCCCACAAGATTTTCGAATGGGCGGACGGCGGCTATCCGAACCTGATCCTGGACGACGGCGGCGACGCCACCCTGCTGTGCGTGCTCGGTCCGAAGGCCGAGAAGGACCCCTCGGTCCTCGACAACCCGACCAATGAGGAAGAAGAAGCCCTCTACAAGGTCATGAAGCGGTATCTGAAGGAGAAGCCCGGCTTCTATTCGGCCATCCGCGACGCCATCGGCGGCGTGTCGGAAGAGACCACCACCGGCGTCCACCGCCTCTACCAGATGTCGGAACGCGGCGAGCTGCCCTTCCCGGCCATCAACGTCAACGACAGCGTGACCAAGTCCAAGTTCGACAATCTGTACGGCTGCCGTGAATCCCTGGTCGACGCCATCCGTCGCGGCACCGACGTCATGCTGTCGGGCAAGGTGGCCGTGGTCTGCGGCTACGGCGACGTGGGCAAGGGCTCGGCGGCCTCGCTGCGTCAGGGCGGCGCCCGCGTGATCGTGACCGAGATCGACCCGATCTGCGCCCTGCAGGCGGCCATGGAAGGCTATGAGGTCCAGACCCTGGACGACGTCGCCGACAAGGCCGACATCTTCGTCACCGCCACCGGCAACAAGGATGTGATCACCGTCGATCACATGCGCCGGATGCGCAACAACGCCATCGTCTGCAACATCGGCCACTTCGATTCTGAAATTCAGGTCGCGGGCCTGAAGAACTTCAAGTGGGACGAGATCAAGCCTCAGGTCCACCACGTGGAGTTCCCGAACGGCAACAAGATCATCCTGCTGTCGGAAGGCCGTCTGGTGAACCTTGGCAACGCCACGGGCCACCCCTCCTTCGTGATGTCGGCCTCCTTCACCAACCAGACCCTGGCCCAGATCGAACTCTGGACCAACAAGTCGGCCTATGAGACCAAGGTCTACACCCTGCCCAAGCACCTGGACGAAAAGGTCGCGGCCCTGCACCTGGGCAAGCTGGGCGCCAAGCTGACCGTGCTGAACAAGGAACAGGCCGATTACATCTCCGTGCCGGTCGAAGGGCCGTTCAAGCCCGAACACTACCGCTACTAAGAACCGCCTTCCGGAGCCGGTCTCGTGAGCCGGGCGTCGTTCGACGTCCTGGTGGTCGGGGCCGGCGCCGCCGGCATGATGTGCGCCGCCGAGGCCGGGCGGCGCGGCCGTCGGGTTCTGGTCGTCGATCACGCGGCCAATCCCGGCGAGAAGATCCGCATCTCCGGCGGCGGACGGTGCAACTTCACCAATCTGGGCTGCGGGCCGGCGAACTTTCTGGGTGAAAACCCCCGGTTCGCCACCTCGGCCCTGCGCCGGTTCACCCCCCAGGACTTTATAAAGCGGGTCGATCAGGCGGGCATCGCCTGGCATGAGAAGACCCTGGGCCAGCTGTTCTGCGACGGCAGCGCCAAACAGATCGTGCGACTGCTGACCGACGCCCTGGCGGAGGCCGGGGTCGAGCTGCGGATGAAGACCGGCGTCGATCGGATCGCCCGAAAGGGCGAGGGCTGGTCGATCGGCCTGTCTGATGGGTCCGAGATCGCGACGGCCTCGCTGGTGGTCGCCACAGGCGGAAAGTCCATTCCCAAGATGGGGGCGACCGGCTGGGCCTATGAGGTCGCGCGGCAGTTCGACATCCGCGTGACCGAGACCCGTCCCGCTCTCGTGCCGCTGACGTTCGAGGCGGGCCTGCTGGAGACCCTGGCGCCGCTCGCCGGGGTTGCGGTGGAGGCTCGCGTGGCCTCGGCCCCGGCCGAGAAGACGCGCAGGGCCCGGTTCGACGAAGCCATGCTGTTCACCCACCGCGGCCTGAGCGGTCCGGCCATACTTCAGATCAGCTCCTACTGGCGCGAGGGCGAGCCCATAGTCGCCGCCATGGCCCCGGATCACGACGTGTTCGAGGCGCTGAAGGCCGCCAAGGCGGCGAACGGACGCCAGGCGGTCCACACCGCCCTGTCCCAGATCGTGCCGCGTCGGCTGGCCGAGAACCTGTGCGCGCGCGAAGGCGTGGCGGGCAATCTGGCCGATCTGTCGGACAAGGCCCTGCGGCGACTGGACCAGGCGGTCAACGCCTGGACGGTGAAACCGGTGGGGTCCGAAGGCTACCGCACGGCCGAGGTCACCCTGGGCGGGATCGACACCGCCGCCCTGGACCAGCAGACTCTGGTCGTGAAGTCCGTCCCCGGCCTCTATTTCATCGGCGAGGCGGTGGACGTCACCGGCTGGCTGGGCGGCTATAATTTCCAGTGGGCCTGGTCTTCAGGCTGGGCCGCCGGTCAGGTCTGCTAGAGCCTGATCCGTTGAGGAGGAACCGCTTCGCGGTTCCGCTGAAACGGTGAATCAGGCTCCAGATTAAAGCGAGAGCAGGATCAAGCCGCGCCCTGTGGCGCCACGACGCATGGCGGCGCAGACGCCGACCCCTTAGCTTGGTTTTGCGGAACGGGCCCCTCTGGCGTCGTCGCGGCCGGGTTTCCCCTCCCCTGGGCGTGCGATGCGATGTCGGACCGCACGGGTGCATCGACGCGACGGGTCTCGGACCCCCTGCCTTCCCGTCGCGTCGCACCCGATCGTCAACCGACCAGGAGCCCGCCCATGCCCCTTCTGATGTGCCCCAACGACAACAGCCCGATGCAGAGCCTGGATCGGAACGGCGTCCAGTTCGACATGTGCCCCACCTGCCGGGGCGTCTGGCTGGATCGCGGCGAGTTGGAAACCCTGATGGCCTCGGCCGTCGATGAAGGACGCGCCGCCCCCCCCTCGCCGCAGACCCGCCCCTGGAACGCGCCGTCCGACTATGGAGAAGTCAAGGGCTACAGGGACGATCGCCGCCGCGACGACGGCTATCACTACAAGAAGAAGAAGCGCGACAGCATCTTCGACATCTTCGACTGACGCCTAAAGCCGAATCCCGGCGGCCGGCATCAGGGCGTTCAGCGCGGCGGACGCCTCCGGCTCAACGCTCAGGGCCTCCTTGACCTCGGACGCGCGCAGCATGCGCAGCGCTTCCGCCCGGGCGCGATCGGCGGCCGGTCCCAGAGGCGCCGTCTCGCCGGCCGCCATTCTCAGCAGGACGCCCAGCTTCTGCGTCACGGCGGCCGAGGCGCGGGCGATCTGGCTGATCAGGCCGGCGTCCGCCTCCAGGGTTCCGCCCAAGGTCCCGATCGAGGCGGCGATCTCACGCTCGTCGATCTCTCCCAACTGCACCGCGCGCACCGAGCGCTGCAGCCGCGCCAGAGTGAGCAGTTTCTGCGAGGCGTTTGGACCGCCCGGAGTCGATTGCCGGAGCTCGGCCTCAAGCCTCACCGACTTGACGCAGCCGCTCAGCCATCGCGCCGCAGCCCGCTTGTTGGCGGCGCCGGTCACATTCTCGCAAAGCCGCGTCAGATGTTCGGCCTCGGCCAATACGGTCGCGCATGACTGAACATAGGAGGCGACGAAATCGGGCGTGACCAGGCTCCTGGACCGATCGACGAAGGCGTTCTGCACCTCCTCCAGGGTCAAAAGCCGACCCGAGGCGGACGTCAGGGCCATAGCCAGGGTCCGAAGAATATCGATCTCGCCCGCCGGATCAGAGGGGCGCAGGCGGCGGGAACTGGACAGTTCGCGCGTTATGAATCGGGCCAAGGCGGCCGACAGACGCGGAAAGTCGCCGGCGGCGATCCGGCTGCCGAGCCGGGCTGCGGGGCCATCCACGGTCGGGGTCAGAAGCCCCATCCGGGGATCCACGGCGATCAACCGCTCCACCTCCTTGGGCGCCACCATCCGCACGAGGGCCGCCAGACTGGCGCCGAGATCCAAGGACGGCCCCAGGATGTCAGCCAGATTTGACCGGATCGCCAGCATCTCCGTCGCAATCTGCTCGACGACGCTCACCACCAGGGCGCGCGGCGGCCCTTCCGTCGGCGCGCCATCCATCAGATCCATCAGCCGGTCCAGCCGCGCCCGTGCGCCCTGACGATCGGCCAGGGCCTGGGCCGCCACGCCGCCCATGATGAAGGCTCGGTCGGCCGATCCCGACAGGCGATGGGCCACATCGGCGATCGAAAGATCGTCCAGTGACGGAAACTGGCCGCTTCGGCCCGCCTTCATCAGCTGGGAGATCGTGGCGTCGGCCAGCCGCTGGTAGTGGCGCACCATCCCATGCAGATCCTGGCCGCTGGCCTGGCTTTCGGGCACGGCCACCTTCTGAACGGCATGTTGAAGTTCGACGCCCGAGGCGTCCAGCCGTTCCGCCAGATCCGGCCGGTGCAGAAGCTCGAAGGCGGTCACCCCGTGCCGCTTCAGCCAGTCCTCGAGGACGCGGCCGATCAGGGCCCGAGCATGGGGCGCATAGAGTTCCTTGGGCGAGCTGCAAGCCGGACGAGCCGCCGCTTCCGGCTTCTTCTTCGACTTCTCCTCCGGCAGCCCGAGATTCAGAATCGTCAGGCTGTTGAACTCCATCGTCTCGGGGTCCAGCGTCTCCTTGGTGACCCGCACCGCGACGGCCTGTTTGGCCTGAAACTGCTCTTCGGCGGTTTCCAGCGCGGTTTTTCGGTCTTCGGTCGCGATCAGCAGGGCCCAGGCCGCCGGAGCGGTCCTTCGGACATAGACTTCATAATGGATTGGGCCGGCCATACGACCACCCTAGACGCCAAGGCTTTAAGGCGGCGTTGCCCGGCTAAATTGTTAGTTTTTGACCCATCCGCCTATCGCCGTCGTTGAAACCTGCGGCTTGGCGGCCCATCTGTCTTGGCCCTAATGTGACCGTGATCGAACGGTTACGCTTGCCGTGCGTTCTCGGTTTCGGGAACGGGAAGTTCAGGAGAAGACCCCTTGGCCAATATCACCCTGGTCGACGACGACGAGAACATCGTGACGTCCGTCTCGCTGGCGCTGGAAAGCCATGGCCATAAGATCACCGCCTATCACGACGGCGCATCGGGTCTGGCGGCCTTGGAGAGCACGCCGCCCGATCTGGCCATTCTCGACGTGAAGATGCCGCGCATGGACGGGATGGAGGTGTTGCGCCGGCTGCGCCAGACCTCGCAGCTCCCGGTCATCATGCTGACCTCCAAGGATGAAGAGATCGACGAGATCCTAGGCTTCAACCTCGGCGCCGACGACTATATCCACAAGCCGTTCAGCCAGAGGCTGCTGATCGAGCGGGTCAAGGCCCTGCTGCGCCGCACCGGAGCCGACGGGGTCGAGCCCGAGCCCTCGGCCGAGGTCTCCGGCAAGGCGATAAAGCGCGGCAAGCTGAGCATGGACCCGGCCCGCCACGAATCGACCTGGGACGGCAAGCCGGTGAAGCTGACCGTCACGGAATTTCTACTGCTTCAGGCCCTGGCCCAGCGCCCCGGCTTCGTGAAGAGCCGCGACAATCTGATGGACGCGGCCTATGACGACCAAGTCTATGTCGATGACCGCACCATCGACAGCCACGTGAAGCGGATGCGCAAGAAGTTCCGCGCCGTGGACCCCGAGTTCGACGCGATCGAGACCCTGTATGGCGTCGGCTACCGATACCGCGAAAGCTGATCTTCCCGGCCGCGAGACCGAGGAAGAGCCTCATCGACGGCCGCTGTTCCGCTTCGGCGGTTCGCGGCTCGGCGGCTTTATCCTCGCCCTCAATCTGCTGAGCCTGCTGATCCTGTTCGGCGGCGCCCTCCTGCTCAATGAATGGAGCAAGGGGTTGATTCAGGCGCGCCAGGAATCGCTGAAGGTCCAGGCCGAGCTGCTCGGCAACGTGCTGGGGCAGCTCAGCATCACGCGAGGCGAGCCCACGCCGGAGCTGGACGTCGGCGAGGCGGCCCGCTGGCTGCGCGACAACTTCGTGCCCGAGGGCCAGCGGGTGCGCCTGTACGACATCAACGGCCTGCAGGTCATCGACAGCTATCAGGTCACCGAAAACATCCCCGGCCAGGCCTTGCCGCCCGCCCGGCCGGCGGGTTCCAAGGCGCCCGGCGATCTGGCGCGCGTCAACGCGCGTCGGGCCGAACAGAAGGACGCGGCGGAGCGCGAGGTGACGGCCGAGGTGGAGCTGGCCCTGGCCGGCGCGCCCCAGACCACGCTCCGGCGCAATGAGTCGGGCGATCGCGTCGTCTCCGTCTCCATCCCCATCCGCCATGTGCGTCAGGTCCTGGGGGTGTTGACCCTCGAGGCCGGCAATGTCGATGAGATTCTCGGCGCCCAGAGGCGCGCCCTGGTGCCCTTCGCCCTGGTGGCCCTGGGAGTGAATCTCCTGGCCTCCCTGCTGCTGCATCTGTTCGTGGCCCGGCCGATCATGCGGCTTTCGGCGGCGGCGGACGGGGTCAAGCTGCAACGGGCCCGATCCATCTCTCTTCCCGATCTGGAAGACCGCAAGGATGAGATCGGCGACCTGGCCCGGTCGCTGGAATCGATGACCGACACCCTGTCCACGCGGATGGACGCGATCGAACGGTTCGCCGCCGACGTGTCGCACGAGATCAAGAACCCCCTGACCTCGATCCGCTCGGCCCTGGAGACCCTGCCCCTGGTGAAGACGGACGCTCAGCGCGAAAAACTGACCGCCCTGCTGCAGCAGGACGTGCGGCGCCTGGATCGGCTGATCACCGACATATCCAACGCCTCGCGGCTGGATGCGGAACTGTCGCGCGATCGGCCCCGCCCCATCGCCCTGAACACCCTGCTGAGCGACATCGTCAACGTCTATGAGACGACGGCCAAGCCCGGCGACATTCCGGTCCTGTATGATCCGCCGGCTCAGGCGCTGCGGGTGGTGGGGCGCGACGGGCCTCTGGGCCAGGTCTTCCGCAATCTGATCGACAACGCCCGCTCCTTCAGCCCCGCCGACGGAGCGGTGCGCGTGATCCTGGAGGAGACGGAGGGCGACCTGCCGATCCGCATCCGGATCGAGGACCAGGGGCCGGGGGTCCCGCCCGAAAATCTCGAGACGGTATTCGAACGCTTCTACACCTCGCGACCCAAGGGCGCGGCCTTCGGATCGAACTCAGGTCTGGGCCTGTCCATCGTCCGCCAGATCGTCGAGGCGCACGGGGGACGCGCCTGGGCGGAGAATATGACGGAGGGCGACCGCATCCTGGGCGCCCGCTTCGTGGTGGCCCTGCCGGCGAACGGCCGCCGTCCGTGACCGAGGCCGCCGCTATCCACGCAACCACGGTGGCCCGGCGCGGACCGGACGAGGCGGCGTGGCGGGCGGTGATGATCCTGGGGCCCTCAGGCGCCGGAAAAAGCGATCTGGCGCTGCGGCTGATCGGACGCGGTTGGCGACTGGTCAGCGACGACTATACCCGAGTCTGGGCCTCAGGCGGCTCGCTTTACGCTAGGGCGCCCCAGTCGATCGCCGGCCGGATCGAGGCGCGCGGGGTCGGAATCGTGTCCGCCAGAACACGTTGGATCGCCCGTGTCGTCATGGCCGTCGCCTGCGCGCCCGAGGCGGTCGAACGCCTGCCTGAGCCGCAGACCCGCCGGTTCGCGGGGGTGGATCTGCCGCTCCTGGCGCTGGACCCCCGCCCCCCGTCCGCCGTCGAGATGGTCGCAGTCGCGCTCGGAACGCTTTGAACCGGCGCGCAACGAGTCTATGACACGGCCCTTGCGGTCCCGAGGTGGGCGCGTCCGGCCTCCCTGTCGGACAGGGAGGGGTCCGGGGATGGTTCGGGGGATGCGAGTGACGTTCTCATGATTGGCCTTGTTATCGTCACCCACGGAGGGCTGGCTTCGGAGTTTCTTTCGGCGATGGAGCATGTGGTCGGCCCGCAGCGCGGGGTGGCGGCCATCTGCATCGGGCCCGAAGACGACATGGAGCGCCGGCGGCGCGACATCGTCGACGCCGCCGCCGCCGTGGACGACGGCGACGGCGTCATCCTGCTGACCGACATGTTCGGGGGCACGCCGTCCAATCTGGCGATTTCGGTGATGGAACAGACCCATGCCGAGGTCATCGCCGGGCTGAACCTGCCCATGCTGATCAAACTGGCCAGCGTGCGCGGGCGCGAGACGCTGGAGGCCTGTGTGGCCCATGCCCAGGACGCCGGTCGCAAATACATCTCCGTCGCGTCCTGGGTGCTTGCAGGCGAGAAATGAGCGTCACCGCCACACTGGACATCTGCAATGCGCGGGGGCTGCATGCCCGCGCCTCGGCCAAGTTCGTCAAGCTGGCGTCCAGCTTCGACAGCGAGATCCATGTCTCGCGCGACGGCGTCACCGTGGACGCCCGGTCGATCATGGGCCTGCTGATGCTGGGCGCCGGGATCGGCTGCCAGATCGAGGTCTCAGCCGAAGGCTCCGACGCCCAGGAGGCGATCGAGGCCCTGACGGACCTCGTCGCCCGCAAGTTCGACGAGGATCAGTAGAACCGGCGGGTCCTAGAGCCCGAGGGCGCGGCGGATGTCGCGCCAGTCCACATATTTGAAATTCTGGGTCCCGACGTCGTTCACATCGTCCTGGATCACCACCACGCCTTCGGGGAAGGGGCCGACCGCGCCGCCGGCGGCGGCCAGGCCGTCGGTGCCGGTGATCCCGTCCACCGCCCCGTCCACGACCTTGAACCGCCCCTGGTATTCGGGCGCCGCGCCGTCGATGCGCCAGACGGGGAAGGTCGAATCACCCTGGCTGGAGGCGATCAGATAACGTTTGTCTCCATCGGTCAGGGTCGTCAGCCCTTCGGCGTCGGCGACAAGGCGGTCCTTGGCGATCGGCTGGACCAGGGTGCGCGCGGCGCCCGTCGCCGGATTGAGGCCATAGCGCCACAGGCCGACATTCTCCTCGTTGATATAGAGGGCGTCGGTCGCCTCGTCGGCGGCGCAGCCTTCGGAGATCGAACCGATCTCGGCCCGGCGCACCTCGCGCGACGCCGGACGGCCGGCGGCGTCCACGCTCAGGATGAACTGGCGCAGCTCGCCCTCATGCCCGACCAGGATCGCATGGACCTCATCGCCCCGACGCGCGAAGCAGAAACCATAGGGTTCGACCACGTCCGTAGCGATGGCGCCCCAGGGCCGCACGCGGTTGTCGCCGGTTCCCGCCGGGTCGAACAGATACAGAGACACCCCCGTCTTGCCCGGCGTGCGGTCGCTGGCGCCCAGGACGATCTGCGGACGGCCCTCGACGGTCAGACCTTCGACCAGATCGACGTTGTTCAGCAGGCCCTCCGGCAGGAATTGCAGGATCCGCCCGTCGAGGCCGTAGATGTAAAGACCCGACTTCTTGTCCGTGCCGGCGACGAAACCGAGCGTGGTCTGGCCCATGACCGTCACAGGGGTTGACGACGCCCAGACGGCCGGGTCGTCGGCGGCGTCCTGGCCCGCCGTGCCGACCGAGGGGGTCTCCAGCACCGCCTGAACCTCCGCTCCCGGCCCCACGAAGCCTTCGCCCTCGCCCTGGAAATCCACCTCATGGGTCGCGCAGGCCGCGAGCAGAAGTGCGGAGATCGAGATCCCTGACCAAACGGCGCCCAGCTTGACCTTCATGATATTCCCCCTACGAATGAGAAGCGCCCTGATCCGCAAGACGACGCAGGGCGTCAACGGCGAATGAGTGACGTTTTCACGACGACAGAACGTTGATTCGCCAGCTTACTGACGATTTGTCACACCAACGACGCCGAACCGATCCGCAAGCGTCGCTGAACCGTCGCGATCCTTTCGCCGCTCGGCGCTAAGCGCGGCTGTATTCGTCGGGATTGAACCCGGCATTGGGGACATCGTCATGAAATTCCATCTCCTCGCGGGCGCCTCGCTCGCGTCGCTCGCCGCTGTGACCGCCGCCCTGCCGGCTCACGCCTATGAGGGCTCCGCCCTGGCCGCCTCGGTCGCCGTCGCCGGCGAAGTGGTTCACGGTCGGGTCACCAACGCCGCCGGCGACGCCCTCCCGGGTGCGGAGGTGGTCGTTCGCGCCACCGGCCAACGCGCCGTGACCAACACCCAGGGCGAGTTCGACCTGGTTCTGCCGACCGGTACGGCGGTGTTGGACGTGCGCTACATCGGCCAGCCCTCGGCCAGCCAGACCGTTAATGTGGTTCAAGGTGGGACCGAAGTCGCCATCGCGCTCGGCGCGGCCGAGGCCGCCACGGTCAGCGACGTGATCGTCACCGGCGTCATCACCGACGGCGTGGCCCGTTCGCTGAACCAGCAGAAGAACGCCGACGGCACCATCAACGTCCTGTCGGCCGACGCCATCGGCCGCTACCCCGACCCCAACGTCGCCGAGTCCCTGCAGCGCGTCCAAGGGATCGCCATCCAGCGCGACCAGGGCGAAGGCCGCTACATCAACGTCCGCGGCGCGCCGTCCAGCTTCACCGCCATCTCGGTGGATGGGGTGGCCGTCCCCGCCGTGTCGCCGTCGACCCGCGCGGTCGATCTCGACACCCTGCCGTCGGACATCGTCTCGACCGTCGAGGTCTCCAAGACCCTGCGCCCCAGCCAGGACGCGGATTCCATCGCCGGCGCCGTGGACATCAAGACGCGCTCGCCCTTCGACAAGCGCCGCCTGGCGCTCAGCGGTTACGCGGGCGGCAGCTACAATGATTACGGCGGCGAGGACTATCGCGGCGGCCTGACGGCTTCCAACGTCTTCGGCCCGAACCAAACCTTCGGCGCCCTGGTGTCGTTGAGCTATTCCGAAACCAACCGCCGTCCCGACAACGTCGAGAACGGATGGGTGCTGATCAACCGCAACCCCGCGCAGGGCGGCGGCCAGATCTGGGGTCTCGAGAACACCCTGTTCAAGGACTACGAGACCGAGCGCACACGCAAGGCGGTGACGGGCGCCCTGGAATGGCGTCCCAGCGAGGCGACCCGCGTCTGGCTGAAGGGCTCCTACGCCCAGTTCCGCGACGACGAGTTCCGCAACACGCTGAACTTCACCTACAGCGACGGCACGCTGCAACCGGGATCGACCGACACCAGCGCCACCTTCAACAACGCCCGCATCTACAAGCAACTGCGTCACCGCACGCAAGAGAACGACATCTCCACCGTGCAGTTGGGCGGCCAGCGGACGTTCGGCAACGGGGCGGTCTGGGACGCCGTCCTGTCGTTCGCCGACAGCGAGCAGACCTATCCGCACCGTGACGAACTGGTCTATCGCTCGGACCCGGTGCCGACGATGTTTTACAACACGGCCGACCACTATCAGCCGACCTATTCGGTCTTCAGCGACCCGACCGGCTTCTACCTGAACTCCAACAACTATAAATTCCGCGAAAACACCTTCCGGTCCAACTCGACCGAACAGGACGACGTCGCCTTCAAGACCAACTTCGAACTGCCCACGATCATCGGCGGACGAGAAGTCGAGCTCAAGTTCGGCGCCAAGTACAGCGCACGCGAAGTGACGGCCGATGAGGAGCGTTTCCGCGACCGCTCCGCCGCCGCAAATCCGGGTACCCTGGCTCCGCTGCTCAGCGATCGTCCGTCGCAGAACTACGACTATAACCTCGGCTTCAAATTCGACGCCGGTTTGGTGACGGACTATTTCGACCGGGTTCGGGCTGGCTCGACCAACCCGGATTCGGCCGCTGGCGTGCGCCGCATTCCCCAGTCGATCACCGCCGACTACACCGCAAAGGAAGACATCCTGGCGGGCTACGCTCAGGCCAGGTTCGACCTCGGCGCGACCGATGTCCTCGTGGGCCTGCGCGTCGAGAAGACGGACTTCGAGGGGTCGGCGACCAGCGTCGCCCTGTCGGGCGCCCAGACCCCGGTCACGGTCGATCGCGATCAGACGGACTTCTTCCCCAATCTGACGCTGCGCCACAGCTTCAGCGATCAGTTGATCGGCCGCTTCGCCCTGACCCGCGCCATCTCGCGCCCGGACTATACGGACATCGTCCCGCGCGTTCTGGAAACGACCGACAGCGGCCGCACGACCGTGACGCGGGGCAATCCCGATCTGAAGCCGACCCTGTCGAACAACGTCGATCTGGGTCTGGAATACTATCTGCGTCCTCTGGGCGTGATCTCGGCCAACGCCTTCTACAAGGACCTGTCCAACTACCGCTTCACCCTGGTGACGGACAATGTGCCCTACGTCACCCCGACCAGCACGGTCGCCCAGGTGACCGAGGCCCGCAACGCTCGCGACGGCCACATCGCCGGCGTCGAGTTCAACTGGCAGCAGACGTTCGACTTCCTGCCGAGCTGGGCGTCCGGCTTCGGCGTCTTCGCCAACTACACCCTGACGGATGCGGAAATCAAAACCAGCCGCGCCTTCGCCGGCCGTGACACCTTCGCCCTGCCGGGTCAGTCGGACGAAACCTACAACGCCGCTCTCTTCTATGAGCGGTACGGGTTCAGCGCGCGGATCTCCTACACCCACCGCGGGGACTTCCTGGAGGCGATCGACGCGACCAATCCGGGCAAGGATCTGTATGTCGAAGGTCGCGGTCAGCTGGACTTCACCACCAGCTACGACTTCGGCAACGGCGTCGAAGTGTTCGGCGAGGCCAAGAACCTCACCGACTCGGCGGGCGTCCGCTACTACGGGGTCAAGGAAAGGACCTACGAGTACGAGAAGTTCGGCTACAACGTCTTCTTCGGCGTTCGCTTCAAACTGTAAGGCTCAGCCGAGCCGCGAATAGAAGGGGCCGGGCGGCGACGTCCGGCCCCTTTTTCGTTGGGGCTGAGAGGGTTGGAACGGCTTGACGACGCCCGTCGCGATGTCGTGTGGTTAACCCGCTAAGTCTCCGCTTCACCGGTTCGCCTTTTGCACGGGGACGCCGATGCGGGGGATGTGAGCCCCAAATTGAGACGGATCGACTGATGTTCCTCGAAGGCGAGGTCAACTGGACCCTGGTGCTTGGACTCCTGGCGGGCTTCGGCAATGTCGCGGCGGTCATCGCCATCTGGTTCGCCATCGCCAACCGGGTGCGCCACGCCAGCGCGACGGATCAGCTGGACATCGTTCAGAAGGTGGCGGAGTCCTCGGATCGCCGCCTGTTCGAAACCCTGAACGCCGTGCCCGTCGCCATGGTGGAGACGGACCAGACGGGCAAGTTCGTCTTCGCCAACCGCGCCGCGCATCAGTTGCTGGGCCGTCGCGACGCCGAACTCCTGGGGCTGCGGTTCCACTCCGCCACCTGGGGCATCACCTTTCCGGACGGCAAGACCGTGCCGCCCGACCTCCTTCCCAGCGCACGGGCTCTGCGGGGCCAGACGGTGCGCGGCTTTCAGCACCTGATGGTCAATGCGGCGACCCGCAAGAAGATGCTGGTTTCGGTGACGGCCATGCCGATCGAGAACGAGCACGGCCAGATCACGGGCTCGATCGCCGCCATCGTCGAGACGGACGTCCTGACCACCCCGGCGATCGAACCGATGACGCCTCCGCCGGCGCCCCCGGCCGCGCCCTCCGCGCGCCCGGCGGGACCGAGCCTGTCCGACCGCGTCTTCGACGCCGCCTCCAGCGCCCTGGTGGTGGTCGGGGCCGACGGCGCGATCCGCCAGGCCAACCGCGCCGCCCTGGTCATGCTGGGCCGCAGCGAGGGCGTGGCGGGGGCCGATTTCGCCGACCTGTTCCTGCCGCCCGACCGCCGGGTCGAGGCTCGCCAGACCCTCAGAGCCGTTCTGACCACTCCGAGCGAGGATATCCCTCCGATAGAGACGATCGACGCCGAGGGCGCGGCGATCCGCTGGACCCTCCTGCCTCTGACCGACGAGGCGGACGCTGCGGATGCGATCCTTCTGGCCGGCTCGCCCGTGTCCGAGGCCCAGGATACGGCCCCGGCTGCGCCCGCCCTCGCCGAGGCAAACGACGATGCGGCCGCCTCCGACGCGGTCGCCGCCGCCCTTACCGCCGCCCAGGCCGAATTCTCCCGCCGTCAGGAGGCCCAGGCGCTCGCCCATGAAAAGGCGCTGGCCCAGGCGGAAAAGGCGGAGCGCGATCTGCGCGAGGCCTTGGAGGCCGAACGCCGCATGGCCAATGTCGGCCGTTTGGCGGGCGGGGTGACGCAGGATTTCGCCGCCCTGCTGAACGTCATGACCTCCGCCCTGGACATGCTGTTGCGCCACTCCGACGATCCTGACCGCGTCCGCCGGCTGGGCCAGGCGGCCCTGACGGCGGGGCGACGCGGCGAACAGATGACCCGCCGGCTGAGCGCCTTTTCTCAGGACGAGGACCGCACCCTGCTGCGGCGCCTGGACCTGGGCGTACTGTTGGCGGGGCTGGAGGGCCGGCTGCGCCAGATCGCCGGACCGGGCGTCGATCTGATGATCGAGACCCCGAACCAGCCCGCGCCGGCGCGGGTCGATCCCGTCGCATTCGAGGCGGCGGTCATCGCCTTGACCCGCAATGCGGTCGAGGCCTCGAACGGCGCCGGATCGGTCGCCGTTCGTCTGGCGATCGCCTCGGCCGGCGACCTGCGGCTCAGCGTGCGCGACTCCGGCCCCGGCATGGATTCGGACACTCTGCGTCGCGCGCCCGAACCCTTTTTCACCACCCGAAGCGACGCGGCGGGGCTGGGTCTGTCTCAGGCCTTCGCCTTCGCCCGACAGGCGTCCGGCGCCCTGACCGTGGAGAGCGCCCCGGGCGAGGGGGCTGAGGTGGCCATCACCCTGCCGCTGGATTTGACGCCTGAAGGCGCCGCCGGCGCCCAGCCCGAGCCGTCGCCGCAGGAGCAGACCAGGGCCGAGCCGGTCGTCTGACCCCCTGCAAAGGTCGATTCCGCGCCCCATATGATGCGCGGCGGTTGACCCGTGCGGGGTCGGCGCTAGTGTCCGCGCGCTTTTCCCGCGCGCCAGAAGACCAGAGGATATCATGGCCGAAGCCCCCGCTCCCTACGACGTCGTCATCATCGGCGGGGGGCCCGGCGGCTATAACGCCGCCATCCGCGCCGGCCAGCTGGGCCTGAAGGTCGCCTGCGTCGAGATGCGCGCCACCCTGGGGGGCACCTGCCTGAACGTCGGCTGCATGCCGTCCAAGGCCCTGCTCCACGCCTCGGAAATGTGGGACGCCGCCAATGGCGAGTTCGCCAAGATCGGCATTGAGGTCCAGCCCAAGCTGAACCTGGGCCAGATGCACAAATCGAAGGACGACAGCGTCACCGCCCTGACCAAGGGGATCGAATTCCTGTTCAAGAAGAACAAGGCCGACTGGATCAAGGGCAAGGGCAAGATCGTCGGAAAGGGCAAGGTCGAGGTGACCGCCGCCGACGGCTCGGTCCAGACGCTGGAGGCCAAGAACATCGTGATCGCCACCGGCTCGGAGCCCACCCCCCTGCCCGGCGTCGCCTTTGAAGCGGGCAAGGTGATCGATTCCACCGGCGCCCTGTCCCTGCCGGCCGTGCCCAAGAAGCTGATCGTGGTCGGCGCCGGCATCATCGGCCTGGAGCTGGGTTCGGTCTGGCGCCGTCTGGGCGCCGAGGTGACGGTGGTCGAGTTCCTGGACCGCATCACCCCCGGCATGGACACCGAGGTCGCCACCGCCTTCCAGCGCACCCTGACCAAACAGGGCATGGCGTTCAAGCTGGGCGCCAAGGTCACGGCCGCCAAGTCGGGCAAGGACGGGGTCGAGCTGACGGTCGAGCCCTCGGCCGGCGGCGCCGCCGAAACCCTGAAGGGCGACGTCGTCCTGGTCGCCATCGGCCGTCGTCCCTATACGGACGGCCTGGGCCTGGAGACCATTGGCGTCACCCCGGACAAGCGCGGCTTCATCGACCATGATCACTTCAAGGTGGCCGACGGCGTCTGGGTGATCGGCGACGTGACCCATGGCCCGATGCTGGCGCACAAGGCGGAAGAAGACGCCGTCGCCGTGATCGACACCATCGCCGGCAAATACGGCCACGTCGACTACGCCCTGGTGCCCAGCGTGGTCTACACCTTCCCTGAAGTGGCCTGGGTCGGTCAGACCGAGGACCAGCTGAAGGCCGCAGGCGTCGCCTACAAGAAGGGCAAATTCCCCTTCACCGCCAACAGCCGCGCCAAGATCAACCACGAGACCGACGGCTTCGTGAAGGTTCTGGCCGACGCCGCGACGGACAAGGTGCTGGGCGTCCACATCATGGGCCCCCAGGCCGGGGAGATGATCCACGAAGCCGCCGTCACCATGAGCTTCGGCGGCGCCTCGGAAGACATCGCCCGCACCTGCCACGCCCACCCGACCCGTTCGGAAGCCGTGCGTCAGGCGGCCATGGACGTCGAAGGCTGGATGATGCAGGCCTGATCCGGCCCCCGTCGACCTGTCAGTCGATGTGACAAGGCCCGCCCGGAGGATCCGGGCGGGCCTTTCATTTGCGCCTGTTCGATCCTGCTCAGGCGGCCCAGACCGTCCGTTCGTCCTGAGCGTCGCCGTATGGCGCCCCGTCGCCCAGACGGAAGCGCGACACCAGTTCGGCCAGCCGTTCCGCCTCCTGGCTGAGCGCCTGGTTGGCGGCGGTGGTCTGTTGAACCATGGCGGCGTTCTGCTGGGTGGTCTGGTCCATCTGGTTGACGGCCGTATTGACCTCGGCCAGCCCCTCGGCCTGCGCCTTGGCCGAGGCGGCGATCTCGCCGGCCAGCTGGTTGATTTCGGCCACCTGGCCGATCAAGGCGGTCAGGGCCGCACCGGTCTGGGACACCAGTCGAGCGCCCTCGCCGACGCTGGCGCTGGAGGCGGCGATCAGACCCTTGATCTCGCGCGCGGCCCCCGCCGACCTCTGGGCCAGGGCGCGAACCTCTGAGGCCACCACCGCGAAACCGCGACCGGCCTCGCCCGCCCGCGCCGCCTCGACCCCGGCGTTCAGGGCCAGGAGATTGGTCTGGAAGGCGATTTCGTCGATCACCCCGATGATTTCCCCGATCCGGCCCGAGGTCGCCTCGATCTCGCCCATGGCGGCTGTGGTCTCGGCGATGATCTGTTCGCGCGTCGCGGCGCCGCTTCGGGCCTCGGCGGTGATGTCGGCGGCGGACCGGGCGCCTTGCGCAGTCTTGCGCACCGTGACCGTGATCTGATCGAGGGCGGCGGCGGTCTGTTCCAGGGCGGCGGCCTGTCTTTCGGTGCGGCGCGACAGGTCGTCGGTCGCCGTCGTCACCTCCGATGTTGCAGCCCGCATCGCCTCAACCAGGTCTACGATGTCGGCCATGGTCGCCGCCAGCGTGTCCACGGCGGCGTTATAGTCGTCCTTCAGCTTGCGGCTGCGCTCGGCGAAGTCTGCGGTGATCCGATGGCTCAGATCTCCGCGCGCCAGGGCCGCCAGACCTTGTCCGAGCGCCTCCGCCACCAGGGCGTTTTCCTCAGCCAGACGGTCCCGTTCCGCTTCTCCCGCCTCTTGCGTCACACGGGCGGCCTCACGCATGGCCTCGGTCTCGGCTTCCGCGGCCTTCTGGCGCACCGCAGCGTCGCGGAAGGCGGCGACGGCGCGGGCCATCTGGCCGATGTCGTCTTCACGCATGGCCCAGGGCGTGTCGAAGTCGGTTCGGCCCTGGCGCAGGGCTTCCATCCGCTCGCACAGAGCCTTGAGAGGCGAAAACATCCGGCGGGAAACGATCAGACACAGCCCGACCCCCAGCAGGGCGGCGGCCAAGCCGCACACGAACAGGGCGATCATCACCTGGTTCACCGAGGCCATGAAGTCCGCCTTGGGGATGCCGACATACAGCACGCCGATGGTCTGGCCGGCCCTGGTCTTGATCGGGTCGTAGGCGACGAAATAAGGCTTGCCCAGAATGTCGGCCTGGCCTCGATAGGGCTCGCCCGCCTTCAGCACCGCATCATAGACGGGGCCGGGCTTCAGCCGAGTGCCGACGGCGCGCGAGCCGTCGTCCTTGACCACATTGGTGGTCACGCGCAGGTCGTTCAGAAAGACGGTGGCCGTACCCCCGACGAGTGTCTTGATCCGATCCACCGGCTCGACGAAGTCGTTCATCGGGGTCGATCCGACATACAGCCTGCCGTCGCGCGCCGTGAAGCCGTCGCCATAATCGGCCAGCACGTCCCAGGCGACCCGCATATTGGCTTCCTGACGCTCGGCGGCCTGGGCCTCAGCGTCGCGGGTCAGCAGGACCGCAGCGACGGCCGTCAGCACCAGGGTCAGGACGCCCAGGGCCGTAATGACCATCAAGGCCGTCTTGCCGGAAAGGGAAAGCGCGCTGGGCTTCATGGCCGATCCTCAGCGATTCGGTCTGGCGGACCACGACTGTTACCGAACAGGGTCTGGATTTCTATCCCTGGCAAGGGCCGACCTTCTCAGTCAGCCAGGCTCTTCAACCTGTAGAGGGTCTCCAGAGCCTCGCGCGGCGTCAGGGCGTCGGGGTCCACCGCCTGCAAGGCCGCCTCCAGCCTGGAGGGCGCGCGCGCCGGCTCCGGCTCGGCCACGGCGAACAGCGGCAGGTCGTCCAGGCGGGCCGCAGCGGCCTTCTCCCCTTCCAGCCGCTCCAGCACCGCCTTGGCCCGCGCGACCACCGCGGCCGGCGCCCCGGCCAGCTTGGCCACCTGAACGCCGTAGGACCGGTCCGCCGCGCCCGGCGCCGCCTCGTGCAGAAAGACCAGGTCGCCGTTCCATTCCTTGGCCGTCATGGACAGGTTGCAGACGTGGTCCAGCCGCGTCTCCAGCTGGGCCAGCTCGTGATAGTGGGTGGCGAACAGGGTGCGGGCGCGGTTGACGTCGTGCAGGGCCTCGGCCGTGGCCCAGGCGATCGCCAGGCCGTCATAGGTCGCCGTGCCCCGGCCGATCTCGTCCAGAACCACGAAGCTGCGCGGCGTGGCCTGGGTCAGGATGGCGGCGGTCTCGACCATCTCCATCATGAAGGTGGAGCGGCCGCGCGCCAGGTCGTCGCCGGCGCCGACGCGGCTGAACAGCCGGTCCACCACGCCCAGACGCATCGCCCGCGCCGGCACGAAGGCCCCGGCCTGGGCCAGGATCACCAAAAGCGCGTTCTGGCGCAGGAAGGTCGACTTACCGGCCATGTTCGGCCCGGTGACGACGGCCAGCCGGGCGCAGTCGGCCCCCGAACCGTCCAGCCGGGCGTTGTTGGGCGTATAGGGATCGCCGGCCGCCTTGACCGCCGCCTCGACCACCGGATGCCGCCCGGCCTCGACCGAAAAGACCAGACTGTCGTCCACCACCGGTCGGGTCGCCCCCGCTTCCTGGGCCCATTCCGCCAGGGCCGCATGGGCGTCCAGCTCCGCCAGGGCTTCGGCGACTGCTTGCAGCGGCTGGGCCAGGCGGGCGACCTCGCGCCGCCAGCCCTCGAAGGTCTCGGCCTCGATGGCCAGGGCGCGGTGGCCGGCCTGGCTGATCCTGGCGTCCAGTTCCGACAGTTCGACGGTGGTGAACCGCACCTGGCTGGCCAGGGTCTGGCGGTGGATGAAGGGACTGTCCGGCCCGGCCCGCAACAGGCCCTCCGCCGCCTTGGCCGAGGTTTCCAGGAAATAGCCCAGGACGGCGTTGTGCTTGACCTTGAAGGGTACGCCGGACTCGGCGACCGCCCGCGCCTCCAGATCGGCGACCACCCGGCGGCTGTCGTCGCGCAGGGTGCGGGCGGCGTCCAGTTCGGGCCGATAGTCGGGGCGCACGAAACCGCCGTCGCGGGCCAGATGCGACGGCTCGTCCACCAGGCCGTCGATCAGATCGGCCTTCAGCCGCGACACCTCGGGCGACAGGCTCAGACGATCCAGGGCCAGGGCGATGCGGCGCGGCCGGCCGGTGAGCGGGTCCACCTGACCGATGAACAGGCCCGCGATCCCCTCGGCGACGGACAGGCCCACGCGCACCGCCGCCAGATCGCGCGGACCGCCGCGCCCCAGGGCCAGCCGTCCGACCGCCCGCGCCACATCGGCCGAGGCCTTCAGCCCGTCGCGAAGGGCGCGCCGCAGATCGCGCCGCTCCAGCAGCCATTCGACCGCGTCGAGCTGTTCATTGATCGCCAGGGGGTCGCGCAGCGGCCGGGCGATCCGTTCCGCCAGGGCCCGGGCCCCGCCCGAGGTGACGGTGCGGTCGATACAGGCCAACAGCGAGCCTTCGCGTTCGCCCCTCTGCGTCCGGTCGATCTCCAGACTGGCCCGGGTCGCCGGGTCGATGGCCAGAAACCCGCTCTCGCCCAGACGGCGGGGCGGGGCCAGGGCCGGAACCTTGCCGGCCTGGGTCGTCTCCAGATAGGCGGCGATCAGGCCGAGCGCCGAGACCTCGGCCTCCTCGAAGGCGCCGAATCCGTCCAGGGCCGCAACCCCGTACAGCCGCTCGACCCGCGTCCGCGCCGCCTGGGGCTCGGCGATGGCCGAGGCCAGGGCCTGAACCACGCCGCCGGACCCGTCCAGGGCGTCCCGCGTCGTCGGGTCGGAATAGATGCGGTCAGTGACCAGGACCTCGGACGGGCGGAAGGCGGCCAGCGTCGCCCCGAGATCCTCCAGCGCACAGGCGACGCTGTCCACCGCGCCGGAAGACAGTTCGACCACCGCCACGGCCGCCCGACCCTTGCGCACCGCTGCGGCGGCCAGCCGGTTGGCGCCGCGCGCGTCCAAGAGACTGTCCTCGGTCAGGGTGCCGGGCGTCACCACCCGCACCACGCCGCGCTGAACGACCGCCTTGCCGCCGCGCTTCTTGGCCTCGGCCGGGTCTTCCAGCTGTTCGCAGATGGCCACCTTGTGGCCCAGGCGGATCAGCCGGGCCAGGTAGCCCTCCATGGCGTGGACCGGCACCCCGGCCATGGGGATGTCCTCGCCCTGGTGCTTGCCCCGCTTGGTCAGGGTGATGCCCAGAGCCGCCGCCGCCACTTCGGCGTCCTTGAAGAACAGCTCGTAGAAGTCGCCCATGCGGAAGAACAGGATGGCGTCCGGCTGACCGGCCTTGGCCGTCAGATACTGGGCCATGAAGGGGGTGGCGCCCTCCAGAGCGGCGGCGATGTCAGGCGGGTGAGAGACAGGGGCGTTCATGTTGCGACAGGGTGACGGATCGCGTCCTGGCGCTCAAGCCCGTTGACCGGCTCTTGCACAGGCTTGTCGCCCCTGCGATAGGCCGGATCAGGCGGTTAAGGGAACACGGTGAGACGCCGTGGCTGTGCCCGCAACTGTAGGCGGCGAGAGCGTCGTCCGTCCGGGGTCTCGACCTCGGCGCCACTGGGTGACTGGGAAGGCGAGGACGGCGGTTTATGACCCGCAAGCCAGGAGACCTGGCCGCCGACGTCGCTCGCTCCTGTCCGGGACCAGACAGAGGCGCGGTTTCTCCGTGGAAGCGACCCGATCTTGCGTCGTCCCGACCTCGCGGCCGGGCGGATCGGCTCGCTGGTCACGACCCTGCGCGCGCATTCGCCGGGCCGATACGGGGATATCGCTCACAATGAAGCGCTCCATTCTTCTGTCGACGGCGGCCATGGCCGCCGTCATCGCCGCACCCGCTTTCGCCGATGAGGCGACCCAGCTGGACGAGGTCGTGGTCACCGCCACCCGCCTGCCCGCCATCGTCGCCGAGACGCCCGGCGCCCGGGTCATCGATTCTAGGATCATCGAGCAACGCGGCGCCGTCTTCGCCGCCGACATCCTGTCCGACGTGCCTGGCCTGTCGGTGACGCGAACGGGGGCCTTCGGCGGGATCGCCCAGGTCCGCATGCGCGGCGCGACGCCGGGCAAGACCCTGGTGCTGGTGGACGGGGCGCCGATCAATGATGCGGCCGAACCGAACGGCGCCTATGACTTCTCCAGCTTCGAACTGGCCGACATCGACCGGATCGAGGTGCTCAGCGGTCCGCAGTCGTCCCTGTGGGGATCGGACGCCATCGGCGGGGTGATTTCCTTCACCACGCGCGAAATCGATGGCGTTCGCGCCGAGGCCGAGGCGGGCAGCTTCGACACGGCGCGCGGTCGTCTGTCGGCCGGCGTCGCCAATGAGACCTACGCCTTCAGCGCCTATGTCTCGCGCTTCCAGACCGACGGGATTTCGGCGGCGGACAAGGCGGACGGCAATCCCGAGACCGACGGCTTTCGCAGCACGACCCTGGGCGCCAAGGGCCGCTACGTCCTGTCCGACGCCGTCAAGGTCGAAGGCGCGGCGCGCTGGAACGACAGCCACGCCGACATCGACGGCTTCCCCGCGCCTGACTATGTGCTGGCCGACACCGGCGACGCCCAGGACAGCGAACAGTGGTCGGGCTTCGGTCGGGTGACGGCCCAGGCTTTCGGTCTTGATCATCAGTTCAGCATCTCGGCGTCCGATCTGGAGCGCACCTCCTACAGCGACGGCTTCGGCTCGACCTTCAGCGGCGACCGTCAGGCCTACCGCTGGCAGGCGGACGGTCAGGCGCAAGGCGTGGACTACGCCTTCGGCGTCGAACGCAACGAGGCCTCGGCGGCCCTGTCGTCAGGTCTGTCGCGCGACCTGTCGATAACCTCGGTGTTCGGCGTGGCCCGGTATGACGCCGGCCCGCTGAACCTGAGCGGCGGATTGCGGTACGACGACACGGACGATTTCGGCTCAAAGACCACGGGGCGGATTTCGGCGGCCTATGATCTGGCCGGTGGCTTCATCCTGTCGGGCGCCTATGGCACAGGCTTCAAGGCCCCGACCGTCAGCCAGGCGGTGTGCGACTATTGTTTCGCGCCCCAGCCGTGGCCCGCGCTGAAGCCGGAGACGGCCGACAGCGTCGAGATCGCCCTGGGCTGGGCCTCCGCCGGCGGTCGGTTCGAGGGACGCGCGACCCTGTATCGGCTGAACGTCGAGGACCAAATCACCTATTCCGCCGGCCGCTACGTCAACGTCGCCAAGACGCGGTCGGACGGGCTCGAGCTGGAAGGCCGCGCGCGCCTCGGCGCCGGTTTCGACCTGACCTTGGCCTACGCCTGGACCGACGCTGCGGACCGCACCACGGGCGCCCGGCTGCTGCGCGTGCCCGAACACGCCGGTTCGGCGACCCTGGGCTGGACGGGGGATCGCCTGTCCGGCGCCCTGACCGTGCGGGCGGAAGGCGATCAGGACGACTCTGGCGGCTTTTCCACAGTGGTCCGCGAGAGCTTCGTCACGGCCAATCTGAACGCGGCCTACGCTTTGACGGACAAGGTCGCCCTGACGGCGCGGATCGAGAACCTGGGCGACGAACACTATCAGCAGGTGTTCGGCTATGGAGAGCCCGGCCGGTCGGCCTATGTCGGGGTCAGGCTGCGCTACTGATCAGGCTGCGGGCGTCGGCGGCGAAGGCCGCCGGGGCCTCCAGCGCCAGTTCCGACCAGTCCAGGTCGGGGCCGGGCGCATGGGCGGCCGCCAATATGGCGCGCAGCTCGGCGGCGGAGGCCACGCTGGCCACCACCCGGTCCACCGCCTTCAGAGAAAAGGCGTAGGCCAGGGCGGCCTGCATCGGATCGCAGCGCCGTTCCGCCAGGCGCCGTCGGATGCGCGACAGCGCCTGATCATAGCCGGTCAAATGGGCCGGCAGATCGTCGCCGGGGGCGAACAACAGGCCGCCGGCGAAGACCGAAGACAGGTGGACCTGGGCCCCCAGAGCCTTGATCTCATCCAGAATTCCCTCGGCCGCCGCACGCTGGTCCAAAAGATTGCAGGCGACCTGAACCACATCGGCCTCCAGGCGTCGCGCCAGCAGGACCGGTCCGTCCTCGACCGTGGCGCAGAAGCCGATGCTGCGAAACAGGCCGCGGGCCTTCAAGGCCTGCAGCCGGTCCCACAAGGCCCGTCCCTCGGCGCCGGCCAGGTCGGCGGGATTGTTGACCAGCAGGGCCTCGCCACGCGGCAGACCCAGACGTTCCAAGGAGCGGCGCGCCCGCGCCTCGACCCGATCCAGTCCTTCGCCCAGGCCGACGGTGCGAACCGTGACGCGGAAGGGGGAGGGGAAGGGCCAGGCCTGGCCCAACAGCCGTTCGCCGTCGCCGGTCGGCTTGGTCGCGATCACCTTGACCCCCGCGTCCGCTCCCGTCTGCAACAGGAAACGCATCGCGTCCTCGCGGGCGCCCGACGGGGCGGCCATGAGGGGCTTGGCGGCGCGCTCGGGCTCGGTCACCACGGCCAGGGCCAGGCGATCGACCGGCGACGGCGCCGAGGGAGAGGGTGGGGACTGCGTCACCCCGCGATCATGCGCCCCAAAGCTTAAGGGAGGTTGATCAAAACCTTACGCGAGTCTTACTCATCGACCGCCGATATGGATCGGGCGCGCTCAGCCGTCGGCGTCGGGCTGCCGATCCGGGTGGGCCGCCTGAAAGGCCGGATGGTCCTGGGCGGCGGCCTCGACCGCCAGAAGGCGCGGCCAGGGCGTCAGGTCCAGATTGAACCGCCGCGCCGAATAGAGCTGCGGGATCAGATAGCAGTCCGCCAGACCGGGACGATCGCCGAAACTCCAACCCGCGCCGTGGCGCGCGACCAAGACCTCCAGAGCGTCGAAGCCCGGCGTGATCCAGCGCCCCGCCCAGGCGTCGACCGTCGCCTGATCGGCGCCGAACTCCTGACGCAGGGCGGTCAGGACGCGAAGATTGTTCAGCGGATGGATGTCGCAGCCGATCAGGGCCGCCATGGCCCGGACCTGGGCCCGGTCCTGGGGGTCCTTCGGCAACAGGGGCGGCTCGGGATGGGTCTCCTCCAGCCATTCCAGGATCGCCGGACTTTGGGTCAGGACCGTCTCCCCCTGCTGCAAGGCGGGGGTCATGCCCTGGGGATTGATCGCCAGAAAGGCCGGGGCCTTCTGTTCGCCCTTGCGCAGATCAAGGGCCGCAGTCTGATAAGCCAGTCCCTTCAGCCCCAGGCCGATGCGGACCCGATAGCTGGCGCCGGACCGCCAATAGCCGTGCAGGATCATCAGACGATCTCGAAGCTCAGGGGCGCCAGACCCTCGATGGCGACCGCCACCTTGTCGCCGCGCACGATCGGCCCGACGCCGGACGGGGTTCCGGTGAAGATCAGGTCGCCCGGCTGAAGCGTCCAGAGCCCGCCCGCCGCCGCGACGATCTGGTCCGGGTTCAGGATCATGTCGCTGAGGACGCTGGATTGGCGGGTTTCGCCATTGACGGTCAGGACGATGGACCCGTCCGGGTTCGGCAGGGCGCCCAGGGTTATGGCGCCGCAGGGCGCCGACTGATCAAACCCCTTGGCGGCGTCCCAGGGGCGACCGGCCGCCTTGGCCTGGGCCTGCAGATCGCGTCGGGTCAGATCGCAACCGGCCGCCCAGCCGACGATCCGCCCGCCTTCGCCGATGGCCGCCACCAGCTCGGCCTCATAGTGCAGCTGGGCCGTCGCGGACGGATAGGCCGGGTCGGCGCCGTCGGGCACCACGGCGTCGGCCGGCTTCGAAAAGAAGAAGGGCGTCTGCTTCTCCGGATCCGACCCCATTTCGCGCGCATGGGCGGCGTAGTTCTGGCCCACGCACAGAATCCGCCGCACCGGAAACCGTCGCGCATCGCCGATGATCGGCAGGCTGGGCTGGGGTCGGGGCTCGAACAGAAAGGCGGTCATGGCGCCAATCTAAGGCGCCGGGACGGAGGTGACGAGGCCTTCACCGACATTGGCGACGACGGAACCTCGACAGGGGTGTGGCGTTGGCAGACGGGGTTCCCTATTCTAATGCCAAGCTTGAAACTGGAGCGCGCATCATGGCCACCACCAAGGCTCGAGAAGACATCAAGGCCGATCTGAAGACCCTGAAGGAGGATCTGAAGGCCGGCGCTCGTGAAGAAACCCAGCGCCTGCGCGAAAAGGCCGAGGAGGCCGAGGCCCGCCTGCGCGCCAAGAGCGAGGAAGTGCGCGAACAGGCCCGCACCTATTACGACGCCGCCCGCGTTCGGGGCCGCGAATATTACGACGACGCCGCCGAGCGCCTGGACGAAGCGCAGCGCTATGTCGTCGAACGGGTGCAGGAACGTCCGCTCCAGTCCACGGCCATCGCCCTGGGCGTCGGTCTGGTGCTGGGCATGCTGCTGGCCGGTCGCCGCCGCTGATGTTCAAGGGCATCCTCAAGCGCGCCGTGGCGACCGCCGTGGTCGCCGCCAGCGTCTTTTTGGCCGTCATCTTCCTGGGCGTCGCTGTGTTCTACGCCCTCCAATTGATGACCACGCCCTTGGGCGCGGCCGCCATCACCTTCGGCCTGTTCGCCTTGACGGCCCTGATCGTCGCCCTCGTCTTCCTGAAGCGCGCCGAAGGGGACGATGAGGACGAGGAGGAGGAGCCGGAGGGTCTGGCCGGCAAGATCCTGCATATGGTGCGCGAGCGCCCTGTCATCGGGGTGGTCGGCGGACTGGGGGCCGCCTTCCTGCTGCTGCGCAATCCCGCCCTGGCCGCGATCGTGGCCGGCATGGTGGCGGACCGCAAGATGGAGCATCGCGGCTACGGCCGTCGCCGGCGGCGATAGTCTTTCCTTTCTCTGTCGCGGGCGGAACGCCCCGCGACCGGGAACGTTGATCCACCGACGGACGAACGGCTGCGAGGCCGCCGTCGGAAACATCAACGCAGGAGAGCTAAACCCATGATTCGCTGGGCAATTATCTTCCTGGTCGTGGCTTTGATCGCAGCCGTTCTCGGCTTCGGCGGCATCGCGAACTTCTCGTTCGAGATCGCCAAATTCATCGCCGTGATCGCCATCATCCTGTTCGTCATCGCCCTTGTGGCCGGCGGACTTCGCGGACGCGGCGCGCCTCGATTGTAAAGGGCGTCGAGCTTCAAAACGGAAAGGGCCGGAACGCGAGTTCCGGCCCTTTCTTCATGCCGAGGTCCTTATGGGCCGTGGCCGAGATGGAAAGGCGGCGTCAGACCGCCGCCTTTTCCAGCATGCCCGGCGCGTTCGGATCGGGCGCCGTCGCCGCGCGGCGGGTGTCTTGGCGACGCGGAAGCCTCCACACCTGATGCGGCCTGTAGGCCGCGCCGTCCCAGGCCAGGGCGGTGACCGTGATGGTCTTGGCGTCCCAATCCACCTGATTGAAGCCGGGCGGCGATCCCCGCTCCCGATGCGACAAGGTTCCGCAACCCACCGCATAGGAACAGCGATCCGCCAGGTCGATCGCCAGGGCGAAGGGCACATGGACATGGCCCGTCATGATCAGATCCACGCCCGCCTCGGCGAAGATCAGCGCCGCCTCGTCCCCGCGCTTGACCTCACCGGTCATCGGCGCCCCGATCATCTCGATCAGCGGATGGTGACAGGCGAGGATGCGCAGCGCCCCGATCGGCGCCTGCCGCAGGGCCTCGGCCGCGCGCCGGGTCTGGTCCAGATCGATGACCCCCTTTGACCAGTTGGGCCGAGCTTGCCAGCCGCGCGCCGTGACGACGCCGCGCACCATGACGGTCTCATTGCAGAACTGGCCGTCGTGGGCCGGAAACCCGGTCGCCGTCTCGAACGCTTTCCAGGGATGGAACAGCCTTGCGACCGCGTCCCAGTAGGGGACGTCGTGGTTGCCGACGATGACGAAGCGCGGCTCGGGCATGGCGCGCATCCAACGACCCGCCGCCGCGAACTCCTTGGGATAGCCCTTCTGGGTGATGTCGCCTGTGATCAGGACCAGGTCGTTGGGCGTGGCGTGGGCGTATTCCAGGGCGGCGGCGACCGCCCCCTTGTGCTCACATCCGAAATGAACATCGGAAAACTGGAGAATACGCCCCATTACAGACTGTCCTCGGCGGCGGGGGGTTTGGGCGCCAGGGCGCGAAACGCCTTGGGAATGAACCGCACCGTCGCCTCGGGGCTCAGAAGAAGGGGTTCGCCGTCGATCACGGCGGGAATCTTGGACCGGGCGCGCACGTCGATCCGCTTGGCGGGGCGGGTCGAGACCGCGGGATCATGGCGCCAGTCGCTGAACAGGGCCGTCGCCGCCAGTCGGAAGGCCTGGGTGGCGTCCGACGGATCCAGCGCCGCCGCCTCCAGCCCCGTCGGCTCCTCCATCGCCTTGGAGATCATCGGGCTGATCAACACCAGGGCTTCGGCGCGGCGACGGCCGCCTCCGTCCAGGCTGAACCTCAATCGGCCGGAAAAGGCTCGCTTCAGCGCCCGTCGAGCATAGGCCCAGGCCAGTCTCAGCTTTCCGGTCCGCATCGCCTCCCGCGCCGGGGCCCAAAGGGCCGGCGATCCCAGGATGGCCGCGCAGTAGAAATATTCCCCGCCGACCTCGCCGCCGGACACCGTCTGGGGCTCGCCCTCCTCCAGGGCGTGGCGCAAGGCCGCCTTCCAATCGCCGGTGCCGTAAAGCGCCTTGGGCAACATGTTCATGGTGCCGCCGGGCAGGGGGGCGATCATCGGACCGTCCGGCCTGGCCTTGGCCGCCACCGAACGGGCCGTGCCGTCCCCGGCAAGAACGAAGATGACGTCGGGCGTTGCGGCGAAGGCGTCGGCGATGGCCTGGTCGAAGCCGCCGCCTTGCAACAGCATGACCTGGCTCTCCACCTGATAGTCGGCCAGGATCGCCTCGACCTCTGCGACGGCGCGCGATCCGACGCCGCCTGACAGCGGATTCACCAGAATGACCAACCGCTTCAGCGACGCATGAGGCGTCAGGACGCGGCCCGCGTCCGGGCGCGGCCCGCCCGCCCCTGTGTCGGGCTCAGAGCTCAGGATGTCGGTCATGTCGGGCCGAACGCCTGCCAAGCCGAGCCGTTCCCCTCAGCATGACTCGAACGTCGCTTTGACGCCTCAGCGGCTGGGGCTGGGCGTTCGGTCGATCAAGGCCTGCCCGTGGGCCCAGGCCGTCGCGATCCATCCGTCCATGGTCCGGCCGGCGGTCTCGACTGAACCCGCCCTGATCGACAGAACCAGCGTCAGGGCGCCGATCAAGGCCAGCAGAACCAGCAGCGTGTTGACCAGGGACGCCGCCGAGACTCTGCGCTTGCGTTTGCGAGGCCGCGACCAGATCGGTCCCTCGGCGCCGGCCGAAGCCCGCGTCAGTGTGGAAAATCGCATCGTCCTGCCCCCATAAGCTTGACTGCCGTGCGGCGATTTTAGCCGCTTCAGCGGAACAGTGATAGACAAGGGAACCGGTGCGGGAGTCCAGCGTTCTCGTATTCGGGGCGAACCCAGGATAAAGGAATTCACCATGAACAAGGCCATCATCGCCATAGCCGGCGCCGGTCTTCTGGCTTCGGCCTGCGCCAGCGATCCTTACGGCGGCACCAACCAGACGGTGCGCCAGGGCGCCATCGGCGCGGGCCTCGGCGCCGTGGCGGGCGCGGTCATCGGCAACAATGTCGGCGGCGGCAATGCGGCCACCGGCGCCCTGATCGGCGGCGCCCTGGGCGGTGCGGCCGGCGCGGTGCGCGGCTCTCAGGCGGACCGCAACAACCAGCAGCGTTATCGCGACAGCCAGGGTCGCTACTACTACTGCTACGACAACCGCCAGGACGAATGCTACTGGGACAATGGCCAACGGCGCTATTGAGCCTCAGGGTTTCTGAACGGACGTGAGACGGTTCGCGTCCGTTCAACCGGGCGGCTCGTCGGCGACGGGCCGCCCTTTTTGCGTCTGCAGACGCACAACCGAGGGGGACGGTATGAGATATCTGACGATTTCGGCATTGGGTTTGGCCGCGGCCGTGTCGGCCTGCGCCACCGCGCCGTCGCGAGACGCAATCGTGACGGGGGAATCGCCGTGCGCGCCGGTGCGGTTCGACATCTATTTCCGTGAGGGCGAGGCTCGGCTTACGCCTGCGGCCGATCAGGCGATCACGGCGGCGGCGAATGTGCTGAAGACCTGCGACGTTCGGCGGGTCCAAGTGCTGGGCCTCGCGGACGCCACGGGCGGGTCTGCGGCCAACCTCAGCCTGTCTCAACAGAGGGCGCGGTCCGTGGCCCAGGCCTTGAACACCGCCGGCCTGCCCGCCCCCGTCTTCGACGTGGCCGCCGCCGGGGACGTCGGCGCAGTCACGACCGAGGGCGCTGCCGAGCCGTTGCGCCGACGCACCGAGGTGGTGATCGACGCCCGTCCCCGCTGATCCCGCAAAGGCGCCCTGACAGCGGCGGTCTCCCGGCCTAAAAGGCCGATCATGCGCCTTCTTTTCTCCATCCTGTTCAAGGCCGGCCGGCCCCGCGACGGCTTCCAGGTCGCCATGCGCCTGCTGCTGGTCTTGAACCTCGGCCTGCTGCTGGGCCTGGCCGGTCCGACCCTGGCCCAGGTCCGAAGCCAAGCCCCCGTCGAGACGGGCGCTCAGGGCGAGGAGAACATCCGGGCGGAACTCATTCCTCTGACGCGCTGGGCGGCGCCGGGCTCCACCGCCGTGGTGGCGGTGCGACAGCAGATCGCCGAGGGGTGGCACACCTATTGGCGCAACCCCGGCGATTCCGGGGGGGCCACCACTCTGAACTGGCGCCTGCCGGCGGGGGTCGAGGCCGGCGACATCGTCTGGCCCCTGCCGACCCGCCAGCGGCTGATGAGCCTGGTCAACTACGGCTATTCGGGCGAGGTCTATCTGCCCGTGCCGATCGAGATCCCGGCCTCGGCCCGGCCCGGGACCACCCTGCCCCTGGTCGCCGACGCCCTGTTCCTGGTGTGCAGCGACCAGATGTGCGTGCCGGTGCAGATGAGCCTGAAGCTGGACCTGCCGATCCGGGAGGGGGCGCCGCCGCTGGACCCGGATCACGGCCGGGCGCTCCAGGCCGTGCTCGAGGCCGCGCCCCGCCCCGCCGGGATCGAGGCGCGCGCCGCGCTCGAGAACGGCGTCCTGACCCTGTCGGCGACGGGCGGTCCGCTGACGGAGATCACGGCCGGCGCGCCGGGCGTGACCCAGGCCTATTTCTATCCCTACGACGGCGGCGTGATCGACCATGCGGCGGCCCAGTCGGGCCAGGCCGGCCCCCGGGGGCTGAGCCTGACCCTGACTCCCGGCGCCGGTCTGAAGGCCCATGGCCTGACCCGGCCGGTGTCCGGCGTCCTGGCCACCGACGCCGGCGCCTGGGAGATCACGGCCCGGCCCGGCCCCCCCCTGCCCGGAACAACCGGCGGCGCGGCCCTCAGCGGCGAGACCGCCCCCCCCGCCGAAGGGGCCGGCGCGGGCTTGATCCTGCAGTCGATCCTGTTCGCCTTCGTCGGCGGACTGATCCTGAACCTGATGCCCTGCGTCTTCCCCATATTGGCGATGAAGGCCGCCGCCCTGGCCGTCTCGGCCCATCAGGCCGGCGAGGCGCGGCGCGACGGCCTGATGTTCCTGGCCGGGGTCCTGTCAAGCTTCCTGGTTCTGACGGGCGCCCTGCTGATCCTGCGCGCGGGCGGCGAGGCCATAGGCTGGGGCTTCCAGCTTCAGTCGCCGGCGGTGATCGCGGGCCTGGCCCTGCTGATGCTGGGCGTCGGCCTGAACCTGTCGGGCGTCTTCCATGTCGGGGCGGGGCTGCAGGGGGCCGGCGCCGGTCCCCTGTCGCGGCTGCCCGGCGGCGTGGGGGCCTTTTTCACCGGGGTGCTGGCCGTGGTCGTCGCCGCCCCCTGCACCGCCCCCTTCATGGCCGCCGCCCTGGGCGCAGCCCTGCTGGCGCCCTGGCCCGCGGCCCTGGCGATCTTCCTGATGCTGGGCCTGGGCCTGGCCCTGCCCTATGTGGCGATCAGCCTGTCGCCCGGCCTGTTGCGACGCTTCCCCCGGCCGGGGCCGTGGATGGAGCGGCTGAAGGCCCTGCTGGCCTTCCCCATGTACGGCGCGGCCCTATGGCTGGTCTGGGTCTTTTCGCGCCAAACGGGACCCGACGCCTTGGCCCTGGTCCTCGCTGCGGGCCTGATGCTGGCCTTCGGTCTGTGGCTGTCCGGTATGAACCAGGCGCGCCGGGCCCAGGACGGGACCGCCGTGGTCAGCGCCGTCGCCGCCGCCCTGGCCCTACTCCTCGCCGTCGGTTTCGCCGCTCTGGCCGCCACCCGGCCGCCTTCAGCGGCGGCGGCCGAGACCGGTTCCCTCACAGCCGCCCCCTGGTCGGCCGAGGCCGTCCGCGCCGCCCAGGCGGCCGGCCGGCCGGTCCTGGTGAACTTCACCGCCGACTGGTGCGTCACCTGCAAGATCAACGAGCGCGCCGCCCTGTCCTCGCCCCGCGTCGCCGAGGCCCTGAAGGCGTCGAACGCCCTCTATCTGGTCGGCGACTGGACCCGCCGCGACGACGCCATCAGCCGTGAACTGGAGCGTCACGGCCGCTCGGGCGTGCCCCTGTATCTGTTCTATCCCGCCGCCGGCGGCGAACCCCGCATCCTGCCGCAGTTGTTGACCGAGGGTGTGGTGGTCGAAGCGCTGACGGGACGGTGAAGACGCGGCGAGCGTCGGATGCGGCGGCTCAGTGGCGGATGACCAGCGTCCTCCGGATCTCGACCGCCTCCAGGCGGTCGATGCCCTTCAGCACCACGATCCACGACTGGCCGTCCGGAGGCGTGCTGTCGAAATGGACCTCGGCCTCGGGCCAGCGGTCGTCGACGACCGGCTGCATCTTTCGAACCCGCACCCGGCCCTCGGTCGGCTCTTCCTGATAGACGGTGTTCTTCAGCCGAACGCCCAGCAGCCGATCCAGCGGCAGGTCGGCCAGGGCGCGTCGCGGATCAGCGCAATCTTCCGGCTTGTCCGAACGACAGGACAGGGCGAACCCCAGTTCGTCGGGGCCGGCGGCCCGCGCCATCGCCCGCGTCAGCCGGTCGAGCATTCGCAGGGTCGGTTCAAGCTCGCGCTCCGGGGCGCCGATCCAGCCGCCCTCTGACAGACACCCCGCATCAGAGGCGAGGTTCGGATAGGTCGGGGCGTAGAAGACGACGGTCTGAAAAGGCGTCAGCGCCAGCGGCGTGTCGTCGGCCGCCTCCTCGCCCACGCGCGGCGCCCCGGCCGAGGCGACGTGGGAGGTGCGGCGGCACAGGCCGTCCGAATGGACGCTCGGGCGCTCGTCGAAGCGAATGAAATAGCTCTGACCCGGAAGCCACTGTCGCCGGACGAGGCCGCCCTCGATCCGCGCCGCCGTCTCCGGCGGCAGTATCCGCTGCGCCAGGGCGACCGGCTCGGCCCCGCGCACCGCGCCGAGCGGAACGGTCGCGGATTCGACCATTGACGCGGCCATTGATGCGGCAACGGCGATCAGGGGCGCAAGACCAGCCATGGGGACTCCGGAAACGGTTTCCCCCAGCCTGCACCCGCACCGTCACCCCCGCAACCCGCAACCCGCAGAGGTCGGGGTTTCGCTCGCTAGACCTCAGGCTGAGGCGGGGCGGTGATCACTTCGACATTGTCGTTCAGCAAATAAGACAGTTCCGACAGGGCCGTAGCGCGCTCTGCGGGGGTAGCGGCGGCCTGAACCGCCTGGACCTTTTTTGGCATGTCCTCGGAGATGCCGCGCAGGATGCATTTCAGATCGCCGTCGGTGCCCCGTTCCTTCAGAATCAGATGGCCCTGCAGGTCCAGGGCCGCCAGTTCGTCCGCCTGGGCCTTGAAGCCGGTGAAGGCCTGGCTGGTGAAGAAACCAGCGTCGTCCGCAGCCTTTGACGCCGCCCAGCCGTCCACCATCGCCTTCAGCCTCCCGGACCGGGCCACGATGTCGGCGAACAGGGGCTCGGCCGCCACGGACACGGGGGCGCCGGCGGCCGCAGGGGGCTGATCAGCCGCCAGGGCCACGGCGGGATTGGACAGGGTCAGGGCGATCGTGAGAGCAAGGCCGCAGGACATGGGTGACTTCCTGTTTCAGCGTCGGCTAGGACGTTGAACCGGCATACGCTCGACCCGTAAACGAGTGTTTACCTTCCTTGTCTTCCCAAGATTTCTCCTCCCGAGGACGACCGATGACCCGCAACGACGCCTGGACCGCCTTCGACGCCGCCGCCGAAACGGCCGGCAAAGCCCGTATCGTGGACCAGTTCGCCGCCGATCCGGACCGGCTGGCGCGGATGTCGGTCGAGGCGGCGGGTCTCTATCTGGATCTGTCGAAACAGAGCTGGACCCGGGAAGCCTTCGAGGCCTGTCTGGACCTGGCCCGCGCCTGCGACGTCGAGGGCCGTCGCGCCGCCCTGTTCGCGGGCGAGGCCGTCAACCTGACCGAGGGGCGCGCCGTGCTGCATCCGGCCCTGCGGGCCCCGGCCGGCGCCGACTTCAAGGCCCTGGGCGAGCCGGTCTCGGCCGAGGTGGACGCGGTGCGCGCCGACATGAAGACCTATGCCGAGGCCGTGCGCGCGGGCGCCGAGGCAGGGGCGACGGGCCGCAAGTTCGAGGCCATCGTCCATGTCGGCATCGGCGGCTCGGACCTGGGTCCGCGCGTGGTGTGGGACGCCCTGCGGCCGCTGGCCCCATCCATCGACCTGCGTTTCGTCGCCAACATCGACCCGCGCGACATGGCCGAGGCCCTGACCGGGCTCGATCCCGAGACCACCCTGGTCGTGGTGGTGTCCAAGACCTTCACGACCCAAGAGACCCTGGCCAACGCCGAGGCCGCCAAGGCCTGGCTGGCGGCCGCTCTGCCGGCCGAAGGCATGACCAAACATTTCATCGGGGTGACGGCGGCGCCGGACAAGGCGGCGGCCTTCGGTTGCGGACGCACCTTCGCGTTCAGGGACTGGGTCGGCGGGCGCTATTCGCTGTGGTCGGCGGTCAGCCTGTCGTGCGCCATCGCCCTGGGCTGGGACGTGTTCGAGGCCATGCTGGCCGGGGCTGCGGCCATGGACGATCACTTCGTCTCGGCCCCGCTGGAGCAGAACGCCCCGATCCTTCTGGCCCTGGCCCAGGTGTTCAACGTCGACGGGCTGAACCGCCCCGCCCGCACCGTGGCCCCTTACGCCCACGCCCTGCGCCGCCTGCCCGCCTTCCTGCAGCAGCTGGAGATGGAGTCGAACGGCAAGCGGGTGCATCGCGACGGAACCCCCGTGACGCGCCAGACCTGCCCGGTCGTCTTCGGCGAGCCGGGCACCAACGGCCAGCACGCCTTCTTCCAGCAGATCCACCAGGGGCCCCAGATCGTCCCGGCCGAGTTCGTCATCGTGGCCAAGACCCATGGAGACGCGCCGGAATCCCCCCTCTGGTCAAACGCCCTGGCCCAGGGTCAGGCCCTGATGCTGGGCAAGACAACCGAAGCCGCCAAGGCGGAAGGCCTGGCCCAGGGCCTGTCGGAAGAAGAGGCGACCCGTCTGGCGACCCACCGGACCTTCACCGGAAACCGCCCCTCGACCGCCATACTGATGGACCGTCTGACGCCCCAGACCCTGGGCGCCCTTCTGGCCCTCTATGAGCACAAGACCTTCGTCGAGGGCGTGATCTGGGACATCAACAGCTTCGACCAATGGGGCGTGGAGCTGGGCAAGGTCCTGGCCAAGGCGATCCTGAAGGACGTGGCCGCCGGCGGTCCGTCGGCCGATCTGGACCCTTCCACGGCCGGCCTGATGACGCGATTGATGGACTGAGGCTCAGGCCGGCGCTGCGTCGATCGTCAGGACGCGGCGTGGTGTGCGTCTCCCGGCCGGCGGCGAGCGGTGCAGGACCACCGGCAAGTCCGGCCAGGCCTGCCAGCCCGGCGCCGTGCCCTTGATGACGGCGACGTCGCCGGGATGAAGCGTGCGGACCCGGCGGCGCGTGCCGATCTTGCGTCCGTCCAGATCCTCGCCGATCTCGCCGGCGAAGGCCCATTCGGGCCCCGGCCCCTCATAGGCGACGATCAGGCGCACCGGAACGGCGTCCTGATGAAACCGCGGGCAGGCGCGCCGGGTCACGGTCTCCCACCGCGCGCGCCAGGCGTCGTATCCGCTGATCGCCGCCACAATCTCCGCCAATCCCTCGATATCCTGCAGCAACCACTCGGGCGCCGGGCCGGACGTGGCGATCCAGCGCCCGTCGCAGTCGGCGGTGAAGTCCGCCGGGGGTAAGGCGTCCGGCGGCATCGGACTGGGCCGCGACCAGATCGCCATCCGCACCTGCGGCTCGAACAGGGTGGTGAAGACCGTGGGCGCCTGCCCCTGGACGACTGCGCCGACCGCCATGGAAAACCTTGCTGACTATGCGTGTTATAATATAACGTAACTCTCACAGTCGCCGGGCTGTGGTCAAGCTCGGCGCAGCAGCCGTGGAGCGCCGTCATGTCCGAGTTCAAGACCCTGCCCGTCACCGTCCTGTCCGGCTTCCTCGGAGCCGGCAAGACGACCCTGCTGAACCACGTCCTGGCGAACCGCGACGGGCTGCGGGTCGCGGTCATCGTCAACGACATGAGCGAGGTGAACATCGACGCCGCCCTGGTGCGCGACGGCGGCGGGGCGGACCTGTCGCGGACCGAGGAACGGCTGGTTGAGATGTCCAACGGCTGTATCTGCTGCACCCTGCGCGAGGACCTGCTGATCGAGGTCGGCAAGCTGGCGCGCGAGGGTCGGTTCGACTGCCTGCTGATCGAATCCACCGGGATTTCCGAACCCATGCCGGTCGCCGCCACCTTCGACTTCCGCGACGAGGACGGTTTCAGCCTGTCGGACCTGGCCCGGATCGACACCATGGTGACGGTGGTGGACGCCTTCAACTTCCACCGCGACTATCCCTCGACCGACCGGCTGAAGACTCGCGGCGAACATCTGGGCGAGGACGACGAACGCACGATCGCCAATCTGCTGATCGACCAGATCGAGTTCGCCGACGTCATCGTGCTGAACAAGTGCGATCTGCTCGATGCGACCCAACTCGGGACGCTGAAGGCGATGATGGCCCAGTTCAATCCGCGCGCCCGGATCATCCAGGCAGTGCGCGGCGCCGTGCCCCTGGATCAGGTCGTCGGCACGGGCCTGTTCGACATGGAAAGGGCGGAACAGGCGGCCGGCTGGTCCCAGGCCCTGCGCGGCGAGGTGACGCCCGAGACCGAGGAATACGGCGTCTCAACCTTCGTCTACAGGGCGCGCAGACCCTTTCATCCCCGACGCTTCTACGACCTGCTGCAGCGCGAATGGCCCGGCGTCTGGCGCTCCAAGGGCTTCTTCTGGCTGGCCAGCCGGATGGACTATGTCGGTTCCTGGAGCCAGGCCGGGGCCGTGACCGAACATGAATGGGGCGGACTTTGGTGGGCTTCGGCGCCGCGCGAGCGCTGGCCCGACGACAACGCCGAATGGCTGAAGGCGATCGAGGCCGTCTGGCGACAACCCTATGGCGACCGTCGTCAGGAGATCGTCCTGATCGGCAAGGACATGAACCGCGATCTGCTGACCTCCCTGTTCGACGCCGCCCTTTTGAGCCGGTTCGAGATGGAACGCGGACCCAAGGGCTGGGCCAGGCTGGAGGATCCCTTCCCGCATTGGGACCCGCGTCGGGACGCGGCATGACAAAAGGGGCGTCTTGATAAGGCGCCCCTTCTGAATTTCACGTCCGCAGTCTACCAGCGGCGATCGTAGCGATAGTCGCGGCGCTCGTCGCGCCGGTCATAGCGCTGGTCGCGGCGCCAGTCGCGATAATCACGGCGCTGCTCCCAGCGCGGATCGCGGCTGTTGATGCCGTGTTCGCGCTCCCAGTGACCCTGGTTCCGGTAGCAGCGGCCGCCGCGGTAATAGCCGCAGTCCGATCCGCGATTGGACGAGGCTGCCGCGCCCAAGGCCGCGCCGGCCAAGGCGCCGCCCGCAATATAGGTTCCGTCGCCATTGCCGTAGACGGCGCCCGCCAGTCCGCCGACGGCGGCGCCGATCAGGGCGTTGCGGGCGGTGTCGTCGCGGTCACGCGACTGGGCCGAAGCCGGGGCGGCGGTCAAGGCCAGGGCGGCGGCGGGGGCGACGACGGCGGCGGTGATTTTCAACAGCTTGGACATGGTCCGTCTCCTCTGAATCGCCTCGCGTCTTCCGGGGATCGCGAGCGTTGAGGTGGTTTTAGCGCGCGCCGTTTGAACGGGTTCGGAGGCCGTGGTTCATCGCGCGTTCATCCGTCGCGGAAGTTTCACACGCGGCGGCGCTTGACGCCCCGCCGCCCTCTGACTAACTCCCGCTCGCGTTAGCACTCTCCGTGGTCGGCTGCTAAAACGGCGGTCGCGGAGAGGCTGACCCATTGTTCAAATCGCCCCATTCGGGGGATCAAGGGAGACAACCGATGGCGTTTCGTCCGCTCGGCGACCGCGTGCTGGTCAAGCGCGTTGAAGAAGAATCCAAGACCAAGGGCGGGATCATCATCCCCGACACCGCCAAGGAAAAGCCCCAGGAAGGCGAAGTCGTCGCCGTCGGCCCCGGCGCCCGCGACGACTCGGGCAAGGTCAACGCCCTGGAGCTGAAGACCGGCGACCGCATCCTGTTCGGCAAGTGGTCGGGCACGGAAGTGAAGATCGACGGCGAAGACCTGATCATCATGAAAGAGTCGGACGTGCTTGGAGTGCTGAGCTAAGGCTCAGCCCTCAGTGGCGAGTGATCAGTGGCGAGTGGCGAGCAGGTTTCCGGACGAAACCGCCGCCGTCGCCCCAATCTCAGATCCTCGCCACTCGCCACTAACCACTCGCCACTCACACAAAAGGAGCTGCCCGCATGGCCGCTAAAATCGTACAGTTCAACACCGACGCGCGCGACAAGATGCTGCGCGGCGTCAACGTCCTCGCCAACGCCGTCAAGGTGACCCTGGGTCCGAAGGGTCGCAACGTCGTGATCCAGAAGTCCTTCGGCGCCCCGCGCTCGACCAAGGACGGCGTCTCGGTCGCCAAGGAAATCGAGCTGGAAGACGCCTTCGAGAACATGGGCGCCCAGATGATCCGCGAAGTCGCTTCGAAGACGAACGACAAGGCGGGCGACGGCACCACCACCGCGACCGTTCTGGCTCAAGCCATCGTGCAAGAGGGCCTGAAGGCCGTCGCCGCCGGCATGAACCCGATGGATCTGAAGCGCGGCATCGACAAGGCCGTCGGCCTGGTCCTGGAAGAGGTCAAGACCAACTCCAAGCCCGTCTCCAACAACTCGGAAATCGCCCAGGTCGGCACCATTTCGGCCAACGGCGATTCCGAAATCGGCGAACTGATCGCCCAGGCCATGGCCAAGGTCGGCAATGAGGGCGTGATCACCGTCGAAGAAGCCAAGACCGCCGACACCACCGTCGACGTCGTCGAAGGCATGCAGTTCGACCGCGGCTATCTGAGCCCCTACTTCATCACCAACGCCGACAAGATGGAGGCCGTCCTCGAAGAGCCGCTGATCCTGCTGTTCGAGAAGAAGCTGACCTCGCTGCAGGCCATGCTGCCGATCCTGGAAGCCGTGGTGCAGTCGGGCCGTCCGCTGCTGATCATCGCCGAGGACATCGAAGGCGAAGCCCTGGCCACCCTGGTGGTCAACAAGCTGCGCGGCGGCCTGCGCGTCGCCGCCGTCAAGGCGCCGGGCTTCGGCGACCGCCGCAAGGCCATGCTGGAAGACATCGCCATCCTGACGGGCGGCCAGGTCATCTCGGAAGACCTGGGCATCAAGCTGGAGAGCGTCACGCTCGACATGCTCGGCAAGGCCAAGAAGGTCTCGATCACCAAGGACGACACCACCATCGTCGAAGGCGTGGGTGAGAAGGCCGACATCGAAGCCCGCGTGGCCCAGATCAAGCGCCAGATCGAAGACACCACCTCCGACTACGACAAGGAAAAGCTGCAGGAACGTCTGGCCAAGCTGGCCGGCGGCGTCGCGGTTCTCCGCGTCGGCGGCTCGACCGAAGTCGAAGTGAAGGAAAAGAAGGACCGCGTCGACGACGCCCTGAACGCCACCCGCGCCGCGGCTGACGAAGGCATCGTTCCCGGCGGCGGCATCGCCCTGTTGAAGGCCTCCAAGATCCTGGCCGACGTCAAGGGCGACAACGCCGACCAGAACGCCGGCATCGCCATCATCCGTCGCGCCCTGCAGGCCCCGATCCGTCAGATCGCCGAAAACGCCGGCGTCGAAGGCTCGATCGTGGTCGGCAAGGTGCTGGAGAACAACGACGCCTCCTTCGGCTTCAACGCCCAGACGGAAGAGTACGGCGACCTGGTCAAGATGGGCGTCATCGACCCCGCCAAGGTCGTCCGCACGGCCCTGCAAGACGCCGCTTCGGTGGCCGGCATCCTGATCACCACGGAAGCCGCCGTCGCCGACGCCCCCAAGAAGTCGGGCGGCGCCGCCGCTCCTGACATGGGCGGCATGGGCGGCATGGGTGGCATGGACTTCTAAGTCCAAGCCTTCCGACGCTGAAATGCAGAAGGGCGGGACCGCGAGGTCCCGCCCTTTTCTATTGTCGCGCCCGTTCTGTGAGCGTCTGGATTATCGCGCTCAGAATTCGGAGATCGCCCCCGGCCGGCGCGACCGGCTCTTCAGCCACATGACGCCCAAGAGATCGGCGAAGGCGACCTTCAGCCGGCCCCAGTTGGTGTATTTCGACCGGCCCGTTTCGCGGTGGCGGTGATCGACGTCCAGATACTGGTTTCGGTAACCCTCGCGGATCATCAGGGCCGGCAGATAGCGGTGGATGTGATCGAAATAGGGAAGCCGCAGGAAGACGTCGCGGCGAAAGGCCTTCAGCCCGCAGCCGGTGTCGTCGGCGTCGTCGCCCAGCAGTCGACGACGGATGCGGTTCGCCCAGACCGAGGCTTGGCGTTTGGCGGCGCTGTCCTGGCGCTTGGCCCGTCGCCCGCCGATCAGACCGACGTCTGCGGGGGCCGCAAGCAGGGCGTCCACCAGCCGGGGCGCATCGGCCGGCGGGTTCTGACCGTCGCCGTCCATCGTCACCACCACCGATCCCCGCGCCGCCAGCACCCCGGTGCGCACCGCCCGGCTCTGGCCCGCATTGGTTCCGTGGGCCAGAACCCGCAAGGTCGGCAGTTCGGCCATGGCCGCCTTCAGCTCGGCCAAGGTCGCGTCCCTGGAGGCGTCGTCGACGAAGATCATTTCATAGGACCGGCCGGCGAAGGCGGCCGCGATTTCACGCGCCAGGGGCACGGCGGCGCCGGCCTCGTCGTGAACGGGAACCACGACGGAGATCTGGGGCGCGTCAGGAGCGATTTGGGCGGTCATGCCGCTCCATAGACGAGATCGACGGCTTAGGGGAGACGGCTGACGCCGGCCCGGTCCCCGTGTAAGGAGTCTCTCATGAAGAGCTTCGATCTGGATCGCCGCATCGCCGGCTGGAGAGGCCCCCTGCTGGCGGCCCTGTTGACGCTGGTCGCCGGCCTGCCGGGCCTGCTGCTCCTGCCGCCGCTGGATCGGGACGAAAGCCGCTTCGCCCAGGCCACCGTCCAGATGCTGGAGAGCGGCGACTATGTGGACATCCGCTTCCAAGACGAGCCGCGCTGGAAGAAGCCGGTCGGCATCTATTGGCTGCAGGCCGCCGCCGTCGCCCTGACCTCGGACCCCGAGGATCGCGAGATCGCCCCCTATCGGATCCCCTCTCTCCTGGGGGCCATGCTGGCCGCCTGGGCTGTCGCCTGGGCGGGTTCGGCCCTGCTGGGCGCGCGCGTCGGCTTCTTCGGCGGCGCGATCATGGGGGCGACCTTCCTTCTGTCCACCGAGGCCGGGATCGCCAAGACGGACGCCATGCTGTGCGGCGCCACCACCCTGGCCATGGCCGCCCTGGCGCGAATCTATATGGCGACCCGAGCCGGGGAACGACCGATCCGGCCCCACAAGCTTCTGTTCTGGCTGGGCCTGGGGCTGTCGATCCTGATCAAGGGGCCGATCGGCCTTCTGGTCGTGGCCCTGGCGATCCTGGCCCTGTCGATCTGGGACCGCGACGTCCGCTGGCTGGGCCGGCTGGGCTGGGGCTGGGGCCTGCCGCTGGTGGCCCTGATGGTCGGCCCCTGGGCGATCGCCATCACCATAGCCACCGACGGGGGCTTCTGGCGCGAAGCCATCGGCGGCGACCTGGCGCCCAAGATCGCCGGGGCCCATGAAAGCCATTCCGGCTTCCCGGGGATGTATGTGCTTCTCGCGCCCCTGCTGTTCTTCCCCTCCACCCTGCTGCTGCCTGCCGCCGTCGCGACCGGCTGGTCCCGTCGGGCCGAGCCGGCCATCCGCTTCCTGGTCTGCTGGCTGGTTCCCGGCTGGCTGATGTTCGAACTGGCCCCGACCAAGCTGTGGCACTACACCCTGCCGACCTTCGGCGCCCTGGCCCTGTTGGCCGCCGCCGCCCTGGCCCGGCCGATCGGCAAGGTCTCGCGGATCACCGGCGCGGCCCTGGCGGTATTCGCCGCCGTCCTGATCTGCGGCATCACCGTCTATGGCTTGACCGTCTACGGCACCTCGACGGCCCAGACCTGGGCGGCTCTGACGGTCGGATCGACCCTGGCGGCGGCGGCTGTCGGCGGCTTCCTGCTGTTGAACCGGGCGCCGGTGGCGGCGCTGGTCGCGTCCCTGGCCTTTGGAATCGTGGCCCACGCCGCCTTGTCGGGCACCATCCGCCAACTGCGCCCCCTGGCCATCGCACCGAGACTGGAGAAAACCCTTGAGGCGGCGGACCTGCATCCTCGCCAGGGCCGCACCCCCGGACCGGTCGCCATCACCGGCTTCCATGAGCCGAGCTTCGTCTTCCTGACGGGCCGCGACACTGAACTGACCGACGCCCAAGGCGCGGCCGACGCCCTGGCCGAAGGACGGCCGGCCATCGTCGAGGGACGCGACGCCGACGCCTTCCGCGCCGCCGCCGGGCGGCTGGGTGTGGCGGGCCGGGCGGTCGGGGTGGTGCGGGGCTACAACTATTCCGCCGGAGACGAGGTCAGCCTGACCGTCTATGCGCCCCCGCCCCGCACGGCGGAGGCTGCGACGCAAGCCGCCCCCGCCCTGGCGACGGCGGCGACCGCGCGATGAGCCGCCGCCTCATTCAGATCGTCGAGGTCGGCCCCCGCGACGGGCTTCAAAACGAAAAGACCGTGCTGGACCCCGCCGTCCGCGCCGAACTGGTGCGGCGGCTGGAGGCGGCCGGAGCCCGGCGGATCGAGGCCGTCTCCTTCGTCCATCCCAAATATGTGCCACAGATGGCCGGGGCGGAAACGGTGATGGCGGCCCTGCCCCGCGAGGCGGGTCGCAGCCGGATCGGCCTGGTGCTGAACGGCAAGGGCTATGACCGGGCCCTGACGACGGCCGTCGACGAGGTCAATGTCTCGCTTTCCGCCACCGACGGGTTCGGCCTGAAGAACCAGGGCCTGACGGTCAAGGACCAGCTGTCGATGCTGGGCGAGATCGTCGCCCGCCGTCACAACAGCCAGACATCCGACGCCGTCCCGTCTCTGTCGGCGACCCTGTCGTGCGTCTGGGGCTGTCCGTTCGACGGCGAGGTCTCGGTTCAGCAGGTGGGCGACCTGGTCGGGGCGATCGGCGCCCTGGGGGTCGGTGAAATCGCCTTGGCCGACACGATCGGGGCCGGCGATCCCTGGGCGGTCACGCGCAAGGTCGAGGCCGCCCGGCGGGCGGCGCCGGAGGCGCGCCTGCGCCTGCACTTCCACGACACGCGCAATACGGGGCTGGCGAACGCCTATGCCGGGGTGGAGGCGGGGGTGGACGTGCTGGACGCCTCGGTCGGCGGCATAGGCGGCTGTCCCTTCGCGCCCGGCGCCACCGGAAACATCGCCACCGAAGATCTGGTCTATATGCTGGAGCGCGCGGGTTTTCAGACCGGCTATGATCTGGACGCCCTGATCGAAACGGCGCGCTGGATCGGTGCGGTGCTCGGCCGCCCCGCCCCGTCCGCCCTTAGCCGGGCAGGCGGCTTTCCCCGCAGGTGACGAACGGACGCAATAGGGTTAATCAGACTTAAGAAGCGCAGCCGTTGCGCCGGGGAGAGGAGCCGCCATGCTGATCGCCATACCCCTGCTGCTGATCCCGGTGATCCTCTACAATATCGTCGTGCTGTTCGGCGCCGACGGAAACGGCGGCATGAGCCAGGCCGACGCCTTGCTGCGCGATCCGCTGTTCTCCATCCCCATGGCGTCAGGGGCGCAGTGGAACGTCGGCTCGGGCGACCTGATCCTGTTCGTCGGCCTGATCCTGCTGTTCTTCGAACTGGTCAAGTCGACGTCGAGCCAGAGGGTGGCCATCGTCAATCACGCCCTGTCGATGGTCCTGTTCATCATCGTCCTGGTCGAATTCCTGCTGATCCGCGGCTTCGCCACCTCGACCTTCTTTCTGATCGTGGTGATGATCCTGCTGGACGTGCTGGCCGGCTTCATCGTGACCATCATCGCGTCGCGCAAGGATTTCGACCTAGCCAACTGACGGCCGGTGCGCGGGGCGGCGAAAAGACGACTTAGGAAAAGGCGGTGAAGATCAGCGCCACGACGGCGACGTCGAAGACCTTGGCGGCGAGGCTGAGGGCGGCGGGCATGGCGTGTCCTGGCGGAGGCGTTTCGATACGCCTTCAGCAAGTTCCGTGCCGCCCGACGCCTGACGCCCGATCAGACGTCGGTCTTGGACGCGCGCCCGACCGGCGGCCGTCGCTCGGCCTCGCCCGAATACTCAGCCCCCAAATAGGCGGCGCGCGCGGCGTTCAGAACCGGAGGACCGCCCTTCAGGCCGCGCCTTTGCCCCTTCTGGCCCATCTGCTGGGCCACAAAGGCCGCCGCGCCGGGTTCGCCGGCCGTATGGACGGCAGGTCTTGCCGAGGACCCCGTTGCAGCCTCGGCCTCAGCCTCGGTCAGCGGCGCCGGGACCAGGGCCTTGGCCGCCGCCTGCTGAGCGCGCCGTTCGCGCTCGCGCCTTTCACCTTCGCGGCGATCCACGCGCTCAGGTCCGCTGACCGCCTGGATCCGATCGGTCATTTCGGCTTGGACTCGGCGAGACGGTCGATCTGGGCGCGCATTTCGTCCATCTGGCGGCGCATCTCCTCCAGGGCGTCGCTGTCTGCGGCCGCCTTGGTTTCCGCCGCCGGCGGGGCGGCCGGCTCGCTTCGGCCATAGCCGAAGCCGGGGAACATCTGCATCGCCCGTTCGAACACGGCCATATTGGTCTTGGCCGCCTCCTCGATCAGGGTCGCGCCGGCGCCGGCGCCGAAGGCCCGGCTCATCTGACTGGCGAACTGCTCCTGCTGACGGCTGAAGTTGGTCAGGGACATTTCCAGATAGGAGGGCAGAACGCCCTGCATCGAGCCGCCGTAGAAGCCGATCAGCTGACGCAGGAACTGGACCGGCAGCAGGGCCTCGCCCCGGCTTTCCTCTTCGAAGATGATCTGCGTCAGGATCTGGCGCGTCAGGTCGTCGTTGGTCTTGGCGTCATAGACCACGAACTCGGTCCCTTCGCGCACCATGGCCGCAAGGTCGTCCAAGGTCACATAGGTGCTGCTGCGCGTATTGTAGAGACGCCGGTTCGCATACTTCTTGATGACGACCTGATCGCCCTCGCCGGTCTTTCCGCCCTTGGTGTTTTCGTCAGCCACGCTTGTTCTCGCGATTTTGCAACGCGCCACTATCGTCCGTTGCGGCGCGAAGCGCTAGAGGCTGATCTCAAGGGCGACGCAAGGCCTCAGTGGCTCATGGCCGGAGCCAGGACGACGCCGACCAGGACGGCGGTCCAATGCACCGTCGCCCCGGTGACGACGAACCCGTGCCAGATGGCGCGGCGGAACGGCACCTTCGGGCTGATGAAGACCAGCACCCCCGCCGTATAGATCAACCCGCCCAGAACCAGCAGGGCCAGGGCGACGGGGTGGACCGTCTCCACCATCGGCTTCAGAGCCGCGACGGCCAGCCAGCCGAAAACGACATAGACCGCGCTCCAGAACCGGTCCGAAATGCGCGGCGCGAACAGCTTCACCCCCGCGCCGACGAAGGCCAGGGTCCAGATCAGGGCGGTGAAGCCGATCGACCAGAGGCCTTCGAACCTCTGGGTGGTGAAGGGGGTGTAGCTGCCGGCGATCATCAGAAAGATGGCCGCCTCGTCCAGGCGACGAAGCACCGGACGGGCCGCGCAGGGGTTGGTCCAGTTGTACAGGGTCGAGGCGGTCAGCATGCCGATCAGGCACAGGGCGTAGATGGCCGTGGCCAGCACCCCGCCGACCCCCGTATAGACCCCCGCCAGACCCGCCAGAACGACCCCGCCGACGGCCGCCAGCATCAGACCCACGGCATGGACCCAGAGGTCCGCCAGCCTTTCGGCCCGGGTCTGATAGTGCTCGATCATGTCCAGCTCGTCCGGCGTGCAGACATGGGTGACAAGGCGTTTCAGCGTTCCCAGCATGGCCAATCAAATCCAAGATCGTCCCTATCGTTCCGACACAATGCGCCGTCAGGATGACGAAGGACTGAATCCGACGCGGTGTTTCGTCCGCTAGGTGACGAAGCCGCTCATATGCGGCAAAAGAGCCACTCGAAAATTCCGCAGAGAGTGAAATCCCATGACCGAGGTCGTCATCGTCTCCGCCGCCCGCACCCCCGTCGGGTCGTTCCTCGGCGCCCTGTCGTCCTTGCCCGCGTCCAAACTGGGCGAGATCGCCATCAAGGCGGCGCTGGAGCGGGCCGGGGTCGCGGGCGATGAGGTGGACGAGGTGATCCTGGGCCATGTGCTTCAGGCTGCGGCCGGCCAGGGCCCGGCGCGTCAGGCGGCGGTCGGCGCCGGCGTGCGCCAGTCCGCCCCGGCCTGGAGCCTGAACCAGATCTGCGGTTCGGGCCTGCGGGCCGTCGCCGTCGCCGCCCAGCAGATCGCCCTGGGCGACGCCGGGATCGTGGTCGCCGGCGGACAGGAGAGCATGAGCCAGGCGCCCCACGCCCAGCAGCTGCGCACGGGCCACAAGATGGGCGACGTCGCCCTGATCGACACCATGATCAAGGACGGGCTGTGGGACGCCTTCAACGGCTATCACATGGGCCAGACCGCCGAGAACATCGCCGACAAATGGGGCATCACCCGCGAGGCCCAGGACGAGTTCGCCCTGGCCAGCCAGCACAAGGCCGAGGCGGCGCAGAAGGCCGGCAGATTCGCCGAGGAGATCGCCCCGGTGGTCATCCCCGGCAAAAAGGGCGACGTGGTCGTGGACCAGGACGAATACATCCGCCATGGCGCCACCCTGGAGCTGATGCAGAAGCTGCGGCCCGCCTTCGCCAAGGAGGGCAGCGTCACCGCCGCCAACGCCTCGGGCCTGAACGACGGCGCGGCCGCCCTGGTGCTGATGAGCGCCGAAGAGGCGAAGGCGCGCGGGCTTGAACCCCTGGCCCGCATCGCCGCCTCCGCCACCGCCGGGGTCGATCCGGCGGTCATGGGCACGGGGCCGATCCCGGCCTCGAAAAAGGCTCTGGAAAAGGCGGGCTGGACGGTCGCGGATTTGGACCTGATCGAATCCAATGAGGCCTTTGCGGCCCAGAGCCTGTGCGTGGTCAAGGAACTGGGTCTCGACCCGGCCAAGGTCAACGTCAACGGCGGCGCCATCGCCATCGGCCACCCCATCGGCGCCTCGGGCGCACGCATCCTGACCACCCTGCTGTTCGAGATGAAGCGGTCGGGCGCGAAGAAGGGTCTGGCCACCCTGTGCATCGGCGGCGGCATGGGCGTGGCGATGTGCGTGGAGCGCGGCTGATCCGATCAGAAAAGGGGCGAGGTTTCCCTCGCCCCTTCAGCCTCAGTCCGCCGGATATTCGAACGGATCGGTCGGCGTGGGCTCGGTCGGCAGGGGCATGCGCGGCAGGGGCTCGTCGCGGTTGGCCGCGTTCAGCAGGAAGCTGGCCAGGATGATCGCCGCCTGACGCATGTCCTCCGGCTTCAGGTGGTCATAGCTGTCGATGCTGGTGTGGTGGATGCGCGCGGAATAGTCGAGCGGGTCCTGGATGAACTGATAGCCGGGAATGCCGACCGTCTGCATATAGACATGGTCGGTGCCGCCCGAGGGCCGCAGCGATACGGTGGTCGCCCCCATGCTGGCGAAGGGCGCCAGCCACTCCTGAAAGATCGGCGCGGCCGCGACATTGCCCTCGGCGTTGATGCCGCGGATCTTGCCTGAGCCGTTGTCGATGTTGAAATAGGCCACCAGGTCGCGATAGCCGGGACGCGGCTCGATCGGCCAGCGGCTGCGCCAGGTGCGATTGTTGGGCAGACCGGCCAGGGCCGGATCGCTTGAGGGCGCCCGGGTGGCCAGATGCCGATCGACATAGGCGAGCGACCCCAGAATGCCCTGCTCTTCTCCGCTCCAAAGGGCGAAACGGATGGTGCGCTTGGGCTGAACGCCCAGGGTTTTCAGGATGCGCGCCGCCTCCATCACCACCGCGCTGCCCGCCGCATTGTCCTGAGCGCCGTCCGATGCGACCCAGGAGTCGAGGTGGGCGCCGGCCATGACATATTCGGTCCCGCGCGCCGTGCCGGGGATGTCGGCCAGGATGTTGTAGGCGTTGACGTCCTCGTCATGGAACTGGACCTCGCTCATCAGTTCCAGCGTGGGCGGCGTATCGGTCAGGGCCAGCCGCGCCAGGCGACGATAGTCCTCGGCCGCCAGCTCCATGCCCGCCAGTTTCGGCGTCGCGCCGACCTGATAGGTGTAGCCCGTGCCGTGCAGCAGGCCGCCGTCCCGCTGGGAAATCCTCACCCAGGCCAGGGCGCCCTGCTCGACCAGGAAGGCGTCGAGTCGAGCGGCGAAATCGGCCGTCTTCAGCTGGCGCTCGGTCGCAGCGGGCGAATACTGGGGTTGCACATAGGTGTTGCGCTCGGCCAGCTCTGCGCCGGTCCAGCGTTTGAAGGCCGGCTCGGTCGGTTCGGACCCCGTGCCGGGCTGGGACAGCATGACGATCTTGCCCGACAGCTTGCCCCGCCATTTGTCGAAATCCTCGACCTTGGAGATCGGCGCCACGATGACGCCGCCGCTGATCACCCCGTTGGTCGAAGGCGTCCAGGCCACCGGAATGGCCCTCAGGTCCAGCGGCCGCGGGGCCGTCATGCGGGCGCTGGAGCGGACGATGGACCAGCCCCGCCCGAACTCGAACCCTTCGGCCCGGACGTTCGACAGGCCCCAGTCGCGGAACTGCTGTTGGGTCCAGCGTTCCGCCTCGCGCATCTGCGGCGAATTGGTCATTCGCCCGCCGATCCGATCCGTCAGATAGGCGGCCGTCTGCATCACCTGGCTGTGGTTCAGCCCCTGGTCGATGATGCCGTTGACGGTGGTCCGGTTGACGGACTGGGCCGCGACCGGCGTGGCCAGAAGAGCGGCGGCGGAAACGAAGGCGAGCAGACGCGACATAGGACCCCCTGATTGGCTTAGAGCATGATCGTTTCGGACGGAACCGCTTCGCGGTTCCGACAGAAGCGTGAATCATGCTCTCGCTTCAATCTGCTATCTGACGGAATCCTCGACTGAAGTGCAAATCCAAAAGGCCCGGCGCGACGCTCAACCCCAGGGACCGCGCGGTTCGGCCGGCGTGGCGGGCACGCCAGTCGTCAGGCGCCGATGCGTCGCGGGGACCGCCGAGATCGGAACCGCCGGGGCGGACGCGGGCGCCGCCTGGCGCGGCCGCATCCCCATCTTCGCGCCCAGCTCCACCAGAGCCCGAACGCGATTTCCGGTCGCCGGGTGGGTCGAGAACAGACTGTCCGCCCCGCGCCCGGCCAGGGGGTTGATGATGAACAGCTGTCCGGAGGCGGGATTGCGCTCGGCCGTCGGATTGTGGATCCGCTTGGCGTAGGCCTCGATCTTCTGCAGGGCGGAGGCCAGGGCGTGAGGGTCATTGGCGATCTCCGCCCCGACGCGATCGGCCTCATATTCGCGGCTGCGCGAGATCGCCATCTGCACCAGGCCGGCCGCCATGGGCGCCAGGATCATCAGGGCCAGGGTTCCGATAAGGCCGCCCGAACCGCTTTCCTGGCGCTCGCGGTCGTCGCCGCCCTGGAAGAACAGGGCGAAATTGGCCAGGGCGGCGATGGCCCCGGCGATGGTGGCCGTCACCGTCATGATCAGGGTGTCGCGGTTCTTCACATGGGCCAGCTCGTGCGCCATCACGCCGCGCACCTCGTCGCGGGTCAGCATGTCCAGAAGACCGGTGGTGGCGCAGACGGCGGCGCGTTCAGGGTTCCGGCCGGTGGCGAAGGCGTTGGGCTGGTCGCTGGGGATGATGGCGACCTGGGGCTGGGGCAGGCCGGCGTCGCGCGCCATCTGGCGCACGTCGGCGACATAGTTGCGGACCACCGCATTGGGATGCTGCTCATCGACCGGCTGGGCCCGGTACATCTTCATGACGATCTTGTCGGCGTTCCAATAGCTGAACAGATTCATGCCGCCGGCGAAGACCAGGGCGATCGCCATGCCGGTCGCGCCGCCGATCAGATAGCCGAGCCCCGCGAAAAGGGCGGTGAGGGCGGCCAGAAGAATGAAGGTCTTCAGATGGTTCATCGTCGTTCCGGGACCGTCGGCGGCTTTTTGTGGCGTCGCGGCTTTGATCGACTATTTGAGGCCATGAGCCGCCGTCCTCAAGGGAGCCGACCTGTGACCGAACATCCCACCCCCGATCCGGCCGAAGCTGCGGCGGAGGATGGGGAAACCCCCGCCTTCAACCAGGACGTCCCCCACGCCACGCCCGAAAGACCACTGAGCACGGTCGCCCGCCGCGCCCTGCTGGAGGCGGCCGAACGCCGCATGGCCGAGGAGGGCGCGGCGGCCGAAACCGAATACGGCGGTCCGACGGGGCCTGAACCGACCCGCTACGGCGATTGGGAGAAAAAGGGCCTGGCCGTCGATTTCTGACGGGCGACGACGGCGCGACAATTGCCGAGACAAGACTTAGGTCAAGGAGTCTGTCCCGCAATGACACAGCCCATCATCGCCGCCGCGTCTGCGGTCCTCCTGCTTTCCGCCGCACCCGCTCTGGCGGGCGGTCCTTCCGGCGCTCACGGCGGCGGCTGTGGAGGCTGCGGCGGCGGGCATCAGGGCGGACACCCCGGCGGCGGTCATTACGGCGGCGGCCACAACAGCAACGTCAATGTGAACGTGAATGCGAATGCGGGGGCCAACGCCTCGGCCTACGCCGGGGCTTCGGCCTATTCGGCGATCAACGCCCGCGCCTATTCCCAGTCGTCCAGCTTCAGCCGTCACGGCGGAGGCGGGGGCGGGGTCGTTTATGTCGGGGGCGGCTATGCCGAGGGCGGCGCCGTCGGCGGGAGCTATGCGTCCGCCCCGGCGGTGGTCTTCGTGGGGCCTGCGCCCGTCAGCGCCCCTGTCGGCTATCCGGTCTATGGCTTCGGTCGCGACTATATCGGCTGGCGCCCCTATCGGCCTCAGCCGCCGATCGACTGCGGCTGCCGCCCGCCGTATCCCGGTCACGACCGCGAGATGCGCTACGAGGATCGGCGCGACCTGAGCCGCCGAGACGCCTATGAGGCGCACGTCTACGAAGAGCGCGCCTATGAAGAGCGGGCCTATGAGGCGGGCGGCTATTATAGGGAGGAAGGGTCCGTTCCGGCGCCGACGCCCTATGTCGAATACCCGCCGATCTACGGGGAGCCTGAACCCCTGCCGCCGCCTCCCCCTCCGCCGCCGACGGACTATTACGGCGACCTGCCGCCGCCCGGCAATGTTCCGCCGCAAGCCCCGCCCCGCCAGTACTACGCCCAGGAACCGGGCGAGCGCGGCTGATCAGATCAGGGCGATGCTTTCGGCGACGGCCAGGGCGGCGGCGCGGGGGTCGGCCGCCGCCGTGATCGGCCGGCCGATCACCAGATGGGTGGCGCCGGCCTGAAGCGCAGCCTCGGGCGTGGCGGCGCGGGCCTGATCGTCCAGGGCCGACCCCGCAGGCCGAACGCCGGGCGTCACGATCAGAAAGTCGGGCCGGCCGGCGGCCTGTGCGATCTCGCGCACCCGGGCCGCCTCCTGCGGGCTGGAGACCACCCCGTCGATCCCCGCCTCAAGCGCCTGCCGCACACGCAGCTCCACCAGTTCGGCCGGCGACAGACTGTGGTCGTCCGCCGCCAGATCCTCGGCCGTCAGGCTGGTCAGAACGGTCACGCCCAAAACCTTGAGCCCTGATCCGGCCACGCCCCGCGCCGCCGCCGCCATGACCTGGGGCCGGGCGTGGACGGTCAGGAGGTCGCAACCCGAGGCCGCCAGATTCGCCGCCGCCTTTTCGACCGTCGCGCCGATGTCGTGCAGCTTCCAGTCCAGAAACACCTTGCGGCCCTCGGCCTTCAGGTCGCGCGCCAGCTCCATGCCGCCGACGGCGAATAGCTGCAGTCCGATCTTGTAGAAGCCCGCCGCATCCTGAACCCGCCCGACCAGGGCGGCGGCCTCTGCGACCGTCGGCACGTCCAGGGCGCAGATGATCCGTTCGTCGGGACCGCGATTGGGGGCGACGGTTTGGACCTGGGTCATCGACGGACTCGCGCTGAGCGGCTATGCCGGGACGCTGAAGGTGCGTCGGCGCGGCCGGCGTGTTGAATTTCAAGAGCGAGGCGAGGCGATGAACGCGGTCGATCTGGGTGTCAACCTGTTCGTGACCCTGTTCGCCCTGTTGGACCCGATCGGCAATCTGCCGATCTTCGCCGCCGCGACCGCCGGGGCCACCCTGCGTCAGCGGATCTCGGTCTCGGCCCTGATCTGCCTGTTCGCCATGCTGTTCCTCAGCTTCTTCCTGTTCACGGGCCTGGGCCTGCTGCAGTTCTTCGGCATTTCCCTGGCGGCCTTCCGCATCGCCGGGGGCATTTTGCTGCTGTTCCTGGGGCTGGACATGGCGCGCGGGGACTTTCTGGCGATGTTCGCCGACAAGGACGCCTTGAGCGACAGCAAGGATGTGCGCGGCTACGCCCGCCGGCGGTTCCAGCGTCTGGTCGTGCCCTTCGCCATCCCGCTGATGATCGGTCCGGGCGCCATCTCGGCCGTGATCATCAATGCGGGCGAGGCCGCTCAACTGGGTTACGCCGGCATGGCGGGCTCGGTCGTCGCCATCGCCGCCGCCTGCGTCGTCTCCTGCATCTGTTTCGCCCTCACCGGCTATCTGAGCCGGGTGCTGGGCGAAGTCGGCATGGCCATCATCGTCAAGGTGCTGGGCCTGATCCTGTGCGCCCTGGCCATCCAGTTCATCCTGCTGGGCCTGGGCGAGGCCATTCCCGGCATGATTTCCGGCGCCGTGACCACCCCCTACCCCGCCGCCTCCTGACGAGTCAGTCGGCGGCGTCCTCGATGGCGTGGATGTCGTCGTCGGACAGGCCGAAATGATGGCCGATCTCGTGGATCAGGACATGGGCGATCAGCTCGGCCAGGCCCACGTCGCCGCGCTCGCACCATTCGTCCAGTATGGGGCGGCGATACAGGAAGATCCGCGAGGGCTCGGGCGCCGGCCCCAGGCTGTCGCGCCGCCCGATGTCCACACCGTAATAGAGGCCGGTCAGTTCGAAGGGGTCTTCGATCTCCATCTCGGCCAGGGTCTGTTCGTCGGCGAAGTCGTCGATGCGGAACACCACCTCCCCCGCCGCCGCCCTGAACTCGGCCGGCAGGGCGTCGAAGGCCTGACGGGCCAGACGCGCGAAATCGTCCAGGGAGGGGGCGAAAAGGTCGGGAGCGGGCTCTGTCATCCGTCCGCTATCGCCCCGGTCGGCGGGGCGCGCAACGGGGCGCGATGACGCGATCGGAGGGTCTGACTTTTTCGTGCTGCATTGAGGTATGGTAAAGGCGAATCAGGGCGCGGGACCCAAGGACAAGAATGGCCGAGGCCGACATCGCCTATGTCGCCACTGCAGGCGCAGCCGGACTGGCTTTGGGTGTCAGCGCCTGGGCCTTGCGGCTGCGCGCGCGTCTGAGCGCCGCCGCCGCCGCCGCCGAGCGGGACCGTGACGCCGCCCAGGCCGATCTGAGCCGCCACGACAGCATGTTGCGCGCCTTCGACGACGTCAGCCTGGCCTTGACGGCCGAAGGCGAGGCGAGCGGTGCGCCCATCGGCCCTGCCGAACTGATCGCCCGACTGACCGCCTCGGACGCCGCCGTGGGGTCGGGCATGGACCAAGGCGAGGCGGGCGAGGCCATACTGACGCGGCTGAGGTTGAGCCATGCGGTTTCGATCGACGCCCTGGTCGAGGCCGGAAAGGCGTTCGAGAGCTTGATCGATCTCGGCGACGTCGAGCCTTGGCGCGTCGAAGGCCGGGTCGCCGGCGGGGTGGCCTGGCTGCGCCTGTCGCCGGCGTCGCGGGTGGTCCTGACCGGAGCCGATGCGACCGAGAGCGGCCTGTCTCTGCTGGGCGACGCCTCGCCGATTCCGACCTGGATCGTGGACGGCGCCGGACGACTGGCCTGGGCCAACCGCGCCTGGTTGAGCGAGATCGGCGCCCAGACGGTGGATGAGGCGCTGGACAAGGGCCTGTCGTTCGACCGCGGGGCCGACGCCCTGATCGCCGAGGCGGGCCGGCTGGGGCTGCGTCAGGAAGGGTTCCGCTGGACGACCGGCGGCGGCCATCGCCGGGCCTGGCGGATCATCGCCGAACCGGCGGCCGGCGGCGCCGTGACCGCCTTCGCCATCGAGGTGACGGAGGCCGAAGAGACCCGCGACACCCTGCGCCGCCACGTCGACGCCCACGACGAGACGCTGAACCACCTCGCCGATGCGGTCGCCATCTTCGGCCCCTCCAAACGCCTGGCCTTTCACAACACCGCCTTCCAGACCCTGTTCGACCTGGACCCCGCCTGGCTGGACGAACGGCCGACCCATGCCGAGCTGCTGGACCGGCTGCGCCAGCGCCGCCGCCTGCCGGAGGTGGTGGACTACGCCGGATGGAAGGCCCGCGAACTGGAATTCTACGGCGCGTCCCAGGCCGCGCCGGACGACAGCTGGTCCCTGCCCGACGGGCGGACGCTCCGGGTCGTGCGCCAGCCCCATCCGCTGGGCGGCATATTGCTGATCTTCTCGGACATCACCGACGAACTGAATCTGCGCAGCCGGTTCAACGCCCAGATCCAGGTGCAGAGGGCGACGCTCGACAAGCTGAACGACGCCGTCGCCGTCTTCGGCTCGGACGGACGGCTGCGGCTGCACAATGAAGCCTTCGAAAGCTTCTGGCGTCTGCCCAGCGATCGGATCGCCGCCTCGATCGACTTCGACGCCCTGGCCGAACTGTGCAAGGCCGTCCTGCCCGATCCGGCCCTGTGGCTGGGATTGAAGGCCCGCGTCGCCGATCCGGACCCCGAAAGCCGCATCGCCATCTCGGGCGAGGGGCGCACGATCGACGGCCGCATCGCCGCCTGGCAGACCCGCCCCCTGCCGGACGGCGCCACCCTGGTCGCCTTTTCCGACGTGACGGCCCGTCGGGGCCTGGAACAGGCCCTGGTTCAGCGCGAACAGGCCCTGGCGGAAAGCCAGGCCTTGAAGCGCGAGTTCGTGGGCAATGTCTCCTATGAACTCCGCACGCCTTTGACGACGATCGTCGGCTATTCCGAACTGCTGGAGACGATGGGCGATCTGCCCGAGCGCAGCCGCCAGCATGCGGGCGCCATCCGCGTCGCCGCCGTCCAGCTGGCCCGCTCGATCGACGACGTTCTGGACATGGCCCAGATCGACGCCGGCGAGATGGAGCTGTCGCTGGGCGACGTCCGGGTCTGCGACCTGCTGAACGAGGCGGCCGAAAAGGTCCGGCCCAAGGTCGAGGGGCGCGGCGCCGTCCTGACCGTCGCCTGCGCCGCCGATCTCAGCCCCATTCGGGCCGACGAGCACCGGATCGGCCAGGCCCTGGATCATCTGCTGGAAAACGCCGCCCGCGCCGTTTCCGAAGGCGGGGCCGTCACCCTGACGGCCGAGGCCGGCGCGTCGGAGGTACGGCTGACCGTCTCCGATACGGGGCGCGGCATCCCCTATCATCTGCAGGCCCATGTGTTCGATCGCTTCGTCCGGCGCGAGCGGGGCGGACCGGGCGTCGGCCTGGCCCTGGTCAAGGCCCTGGTCGAACTGCACGGCGGCTGGGCCGAGGTGGAAAGCGAACCCGGAAAGGGCGCCGCCTTCATCCTTCATCTGCCGCTGGGCGCGGCCACCACCGCCGCCCCGCCGGAACTCCAGTTGGATCGGCCGCAAGCCGTAGAGGCGGCCGACTGAGCCGGAGCCGTCTCTCAGCCCTTCCACCCCAACCAGTCGAGCAGGCCGCGCGCGGCCGCGACGCCTGAGGCGAAACTGGCCTGAAGCAGATAGCCGCCGGTCGGCGCCTCCCAGTCCAGCATCTCGCCCGCGACGAAGACGCCCGGCCTGGCGATCAACATCGAGCGGGCGTCCACCGCCTCCAGCGCCACCCCGCCCGCCGTGGAGATGGCCCGCTCCAGCCCTTGGAACCCCGTCAACCGCAAGGGCGCGGCCTTGATGCGCTGCGCCAGGCTGAGAGGATCGGCCGGCAGGGGGCCGGTCTCGCGCAGGAGGGCGACGGCCAGAGGGTCCAGTTTCGCCGTCTTGCGCAGATGGGTGGCCACACTGGCCTTGGCCCGCGGCCGCGCCAGACGCTCCGTCAGCTGTTCGACCGTCAGGCCGGGCTTCAGATCAAGGTGGATGTCGACCTGACCGTCGGCCTCGATCGCCTCACGCAGGGCCGCGGACAGGGCGTAGATCGCCCCGCCTTCCAGTCCATAGCGTGTGAGCATGACCTCGCCCGGGACCGTCCGATCCTTCAGGCGGACCGAGACAGGCTTCAGAGGCCGCCCGGCGAACCGCGCGCGAAAGGCGACGGACCAATCCACGTCAAAGCCGACATTGGCGGGGCGGAAGGGGGCGACGGCCACACCCTCGGCCTCCAGCCACGGCTTCCAGTCGCCGTCCGATCCCAGGCGCGGCCAGCTGGCGCCGCCCAGGGCCAGGACGACGGCGTCAGGCCGCACTCGCCGCTCGCCGTCAGGCGTTTCGAACACCAGATCCGCCCCCGACCAGCCGATCCAGCGCGACCGGGTGCGGATTTCGACGCCCAGCCCTTCCAGACGCGCCAGCCAGGCGCGGAGCAGGGGCGAGGCCTTCATGGCGCGCGGAAAGACGCGCCCGCTGGAGCCGACGAAGGTCGGCTGGCCCAGGCCCTCGACCCAGGCGATCAGATCATCCGGCCCGAAGTCGGCGATCCAAGCCCTCGCTGTTTCAGCCGCCGGGCCGTACCGGCCCAGAAAACGCTCCATCGGCTCCGAATGGGTCAGGTTCAGACCGCCGCGCCCGGCCATCAGCAGTTTTCGCGCCGGAGACGGCGTCTGTTCATGCACCACGACCTTCAATCCCGCCTGGGCCAGGCGTTCGGCGGCCGTCAGGCCGGCCGGTCCGGCGCCGACCACATGGATCGCGGGCTCGGCTTGACGGTCGGATTGGGTCATCGCCCCGCTTTGCCCGCTCGCCGCGACGCTGGCTATAGGGGGCGGGATGGTTATGTTCGGCCGATGAGCGTCGCCTTCACCCGAGAAGAAGATCTGGAAGCCACCGCCGCCGACTTGGCGGACCGGCCGATCTCGCCCCACCCCAATCTGGTCACGGCCGAAGGCCTGGCCCAAATCGAGGCCGAACTGGCCTCGGCGCGCGCCGCCTACGCCGCCGCCCAGATCAAGGGGTCGATCGAAACCGATCGGACCGCCATGGCCCGCGCCACCCGCGATCTGCGCTACTGGTCGGCCCGCAGGGCGTCGGCCCAGTTGGTGGAGCCGGGCGAGACCGACGGGCGCGTTCGTTTCGGCGGTTCGGTCCGCATCGAGCGCGACGACGGGCGATCCCAGACCTGGCGCATCGTCGGCGAGGACGAGGCCGATCCCGCGAAGGGCTCGGTCAGCTATGTGTCGCCGCTGGCCCGCGCCGTTCTGGGCCGGCGCATCGGCGACGAGGTGGTGGTGGCGGGCCGGACGGTGGAGATCACGGCCGTCGGCTGACCGCCTTCAGCGCGGCTTTTCGGCGGCGTCTCCCAGCATCTCGCGGATCATGTCCAGGATCAGCTTCTGATTTCGCAGGGGCAGATGCGGCGCCAGACGGGCGATCTCGACACTGTGTTTGGTCATCCGGGGCTCGTGGTCGAAGGCGGCCGCCTCCTCCTCGCCCACGCCGGCCTGGGCCGCGCGAAAACCCGAAAAGAAGTAGGGAATCTCCACCTTCATGAAGTCGGCCATTTCGAACAGTTTCGAGGCCGAGACGCGGTTCGTGCCCTTCTCGTACTTCTGAACCTGCTGGAAACTGACGCCCAGGGCGCGCGCCAGGGCGCTTTGGGTCAAGCCCAGGCCCAGACGCTTCTCCTGAACGCGGCGGCCGACGTGGATATCGACGGGATGGGGCTCCTCGAGTTTTTCGCGCGCCATCCCGATTCCCCTCGTCCCGCTGTCAGCCCCTAAGGCGAAGCCTAGTGGGAGAGGTCAACGGCCACAAGCCGGGACGGCGGCCGGCGAAAAGGGAAATCGCCAGGGCGGCCAGAAGACCCGCGAAAAAGAACGCGTCGCCCCATCGGCCGTAGGGGGTCACCGCCGTCGGGCGCGGCAGGGGCGCATCGACCACCCCGGCGACGCCGGGATCAAGCCTTTGATTCTGAACGATCCGGCCCCAGGGGTCGATCATGGCCGAAATTCCGGTGGGCGTAGCGCGGGCGATCGGCAGGCCGGTCTCGATCGCGCGATAGCTGGCCAGGTTCAGATGCTGGCGCGGCCCCGAGGTGGCGCCGAACCAGGCGTCGTTCGAAGCGTTGACGATCCAGTCGGGACGCCCGGCCGCCCCCGGCGTGAAGCCGGGATAAAGGCTTTCATAACAGATCAGCGGCTGGACCGGCGGAACGCCTGGGATGTGGATGGGCGCAGGAATAGGCCCGGCGGAGAAATCGCTCGGCATGTGAACGAGGCTGCGAAGCCCGACGGCCGTCATGATCGAACCCAGCGGCAGATATTCGCCGAACGGCACCAGCCGATGCTTGTCATAGACGGCGGCGATCCGCAGGCCCGGCCCGCCTTCGTCCACCAGGGCGAACAGGCTGTTGTAATAGCGGGCGCCTTCAGGCGCCGAAGGGTCCGCCTCGCCCCGCGCCAGCCCCATCAGCAGGATTTGGCCGGGGCGCAGGGCGTCCGCCATGGCTGTCGCGTCCGCCGAGACGAAGACGTCATTGGCCGAGGCCGGCAGGGCGCCCTCGGGCCAGACCACCACGTCGGGCGTTCGGGCCGCCGGCCGAGCCGACAGGGCGACATAGCGATCGACGATGGAGCGATAGGCCTCGGGCGACCACTTGGTTTCCTGTTTGACGTCGGCCTGGACCAGACGGACCACCGTGTCCGTGAACCGCAACTCGGCCTGGGCCAGGCGCACGGCGCCGAAGAGGCCGACGACGGCCAGAACCAGAAGGCCCGACCCCGCCGAGATCAGGCGGCCGCGCGCTGCGCCGGGTCCGACCAGGGGCGCCAGGGCGGCGGTCGAGGCCACCGTGATCAAGCTCATTCCATAGACCCCGACCACCGAGGCGAACTGCGACATGCCGCCGCCCGCCCGCCAGGTCGCGCCGGCCGGGTTCCAGGGAAAGCCGGTCAGCACATGGCCGCGCAGCCATTCGGCGGCGCAGAACAGGGCGGCGAACAACAGAACCCGAACGACGCCTATGGGTGCGAACCGGCGATAGAGGGCGCAGGCGACGCCCCAGAAGAGCCCCAGGCCCGCCGGCAGCAGGCTGGCGGCGAAGGGCGCCATCCAGGCCTGTTCCGGATTGACGAAGAAGGCCTCCGCCACCCACCAGCAGCCGATGAAGAAATAGGCGAAGCCCGCCAGCCACCCCATCCAGAAGGCGCCGCGCGGGGTGTCCGACCGTTCCGACAGGATCATCAGCAGCGGATAGCCCAGGAGGCCGACCAGCACCCCGAACGGCGGATGGGCCAGGGCCGTCCCCGCCCCGGCCGACAAGGCCAGACCGATGCGGATCAGACGCCAGGTCCAGGCGCGACGCTTCTCGGGAAGGGCGCGAACGCGGGCGGCGAAACGGTCGAGCGCGGCGTCGGGAAACATAGTGTCAGTCCTGCCCCTCTACAGAGACATCAGCGGCATAGGGGTCAGCGACGCCCAGTTCGGCCAGGATCTCGCGCTCCTCGGCCTCCATCGCCTCGGCCTCGGCCTCGTCCTCGTGATCGCGGCCCAACAGGTGCAGCACCCCATGGACGACCAGATGGCTCAGATGGTCCGACAGGCTCTTGCCCTGAACGTTCGCCTCGGTCGCGCAGACGCCATAGGCCAGAACGATGTCGCCCAGATGCGGCGCGGCGTTCTCGGGCGCAGGAAAGGACAGGACATTGGTCGGCTTGTCCTTGTCTCGGAACCGGGCGTTCAGTTCCCGCACCGCCTCGTCGTCGGTCAGCAGGACGACGACGTCGCCCGCCACGGCGCCCAGGGCCGCCGCTGCGGCCCGTTCCGCTGCGGCTGCGACGTCCGGCAGGACGGCGGTCCAGGCCTCGGCCTCGATTTCGATGTCGATCATTCGGCGTCTTCAAGGTCCGGGGTCGGACGGGACCGGGCGGCGTCGGCGTCATAGGCGCGCACGATCCGCTCGACCATGGCGTGGCGCACCACATCCTCGGCCGCGAACCTCAGGATGCCGACGCCCTGGACCCCGTCCAGGATCCGCAGGGCATGGGCCAGGCCGGAATCGCGCGGGTTCAGCAGATCGATCTGGGACGGGTCGCCCGTCACCACCATCCGCGCCCCCTCGCCGAGACGGGTCAGGACCATCTTCATCTGCAGACGCGAGGTGTTCTGGGCCTCGTCGACGATGACGAAGGCGTGGCTGAGGGTGCGGCCGCGCATGAAGGCGATGGGGGCGGCCTCGATCTCGCCCTTGTCGCGGCGGCGCTGCACGTCCTCGGCGCCGAGAATGTCGTTCAGCGCCTCCCAGATTGGGGCCAGATAGGGATCGACCTTTTCGTTCAGGTCGCCGGGCAGAAAGCCCAGCTTCTCGCCCGCCTCGACCGCCGGGCGGGTGATGACCAGCCGGTCCACCTGGCCGCGCCGCAGCAGGGAGGCGCCGTAGGCGGTCGCCAGGAAGGTCTTGCCCGTGCCGGCCGGGCCGACCCCGAAGCTGAGCTCGCACCGGCCCAGCATGTCGACATAGGCGGCCTGGGCCTTGGTCTTGGGCACGATGGCGCCGCGCTTGCCGCCGGGCAGGGAGACGCCCGCCGCCGCCAGACCCGGCGCGCCCTTGCCGCCGCGCGCCTGACCCAGGGCGGCGCGTACATCGGCCTCTGTGACCTCGGCCCCCAGGGCGGCGCGCTTGGCCAGATCCTCGATCACGCGGCGGGCGTCGGCCCGATCGCGCGTGCCCCCGTTGACGGAGACCCCGCCGCCCGGCGCCTCGACCAGAACCTTGAAGGCGTCCTCGATCAGGGCGACGTGACGACTGTTCGGTCCGATCACAGCGCGCAGCTCGGCGTCGTTCAGCGGAACGAACTCGGAATCTCTCGCCACTAGGCCGCCTTTTCTGTCTTGCCCGTCGTCCCGGAGGCGACAAGCCGGCCCGTCAGACTGTTCTGCTGACCGGAAATGATTTCGACCGGAACGATCTGGCCGATCAGATGATCCGCGTCGTCGACATGGACCGACTGGAGATAGGGCGAGCGACCGATGGCCTGGCGGCGATCGGGATGGCGGCCCTTGCGGTCGAACAGGACATTCAGGGTCCGGCCCGCCTGGGCCTGGTTGAAGGCCGTCTGCTGTTCCGTCACTAGGTCAATCAGCCGGTGCAGCCGTTCCTTGGCGACCTCGGGCTCGATCTGTCGGCCCATGCCGGCGGCCGGCGTGCCGGGCCGGGGCGAATACATGAAGGCGAAGGCCGAGGCGTATCGGACCTGGCGCACCAGATCGAGCGTCTCCTCGAACTCGCGATCCGTCTCTCCGGGGAAGCCGACGATGAAGTCGCCCGACAGGGCCATGTCGGGCCGGGCTTCCCGGATGCGGGCGATCAGATCGAGGTAGGTCTGGCGGCCGTGCTTGCGGTTCATCAGCCGCAGGATGCGGTCCGAGCCCGCCTGAACCGGCAGGTGGAGATAGGGCATCAGGGCGTCCAAGTCGCCGTGGGCGGCGATCAGCGCGTCCGACATGTCGTTGGGGTGGCTGGTCGTATAGCGGATCCGGTCCAGGCCGGGGATCTCGGCCAGGGCGTAGGCCAGTTCGGCCAGGCTGGACTTGCGCCCGTCCGGCCGTTCGCCGTCATAGGCGTTGACGTTCTGGCCCAGCAGGGTGACCTCGCGCACGCCGCGCCCGGCCAAGGCCCGCGCCTCGTCCAGCACCGCGGCCAGGGGCCGCGACCATTCTGCGCCGCGCGTATAGGGCACCACGCAGAAGGTGCAGAACTTGTCGCAGCCTTCCTGCACCGTCAGGAAGGCGGTCGGCCCCTCGGTGAAACGGGCGGCCGGCAGGGCGTCGAACTTGTCGTCAGGCGCGAAGTCGGCGCCGATCCGTTCACCTCGGGCCCGCGCCGTGCGGGTCAGAAGCTCGGGCAGCTGATGATAGGCCTGCGGGCCGACGACGATGTCGACCGCCGGCTGGCGTTTCATGATCTCCTCGCCCTCGGCCTGGGCGACGCAGCCGGCGACGGCGATGGTCATGTCGCCGCCCGCCTGGCGCTTGAGGTCGCGCAGCTCGCGGATCTTGCCGAGCTCGGAATAGATCTTCTCGGCCGCCTTCTCGCGGATATGGCAGGTGTTCAGAATGACGAAGTCGGCCGCCTCGACCTCCTCCGTCACGGCATAGCCCAGCGGCCGCAGCACATCGGCCATGCGCTCGCTGTCATAGACATTCATCTGACAGCCGTAGGTCTTGATGAACAGCCGCTTGGACGGCGTGTTCTGCGCGGCCTCGGCTTTGGGAACCAGGGTCTCGGTCATGTCGGGCTTATGATCGCCCGAACCGGCGAGAACAAGACCGGGTTTCAGCCCGCATCCACGTCTTCGGGCGCCACGCGCGCGGCATGGCGTTTGAAGATCAGTCCTTCACGCTTGGACGGTTCGGCGCCGTCGATCGGCACGCCGTACAGTTCCAGCTTGTGGCCGATCAGTTCGAAGCCCAGCCGTTCGGCGATTTCGCTTTTCAGCTTTTCGATCTCGGCGTCGAAGAATTCGATCACCTCGCCGGTCTTGGTGTCGATCAAGTGATCGTGATGGTCGTCGCCGGCCTCTTCATAGCGGCTGCGCCCGTCGCCGAAGTCGTGCTTCTCGACCACGCCCGCCTCTTCGAACAGGCGCACGGTGCGATAGACGGTGGCGATCGAAATATGCGGATCGATCGAGGAGGCGCGGCGGTACAGCTCCTCCACATCGGGGTGGTCTTCCGCCGAGGAGAGCACCCGGGCGATCACCCGGCGCTGTTCGGTCATACGCATGCCGCGGTCGGCGCAGAGTTTTTCAATCCGGTCCATAGGGCTAGAATAGGGGCTCAGGCCGCTTCAGGGAAGCGGCGCCGTGTCCGGATTCATCGCAAGATCGCGTCCCAGCACCAGGGCGTCGGTTCGACCCCCGTCGGGCCGTGCATAATAGGCCTTGCGTCGCCCGATCGGGCGGAAGCCGGCGCGGTCGTAAAGGGCGCGGGCGGCCGTATTGTCCTCGGCCACCTCCAGAAACAGGCGCACGGCCCCGGCCTGGGCGGCGGCGACGGCCGCCTGACCAACCAGTCTCCCGCCTAGGCCGGCCCGCCGCGCCTCAGGCCGCACCGCCAGGGTCAGGATCTCGGCCTCATCCAGCACGACCCGGATCAGGATGAAGCCGTCCGGTTCGACCACCGCTAAGACGCCGGGCTGGGCCAGCAGGGCGGCGAACTCGTCCCGGCTCCAGGGCGCCGGAAAGGCTCGCGCATGGACGGCGGCCAAGGCGGCGGGATCGGGACGGATCATGGCGCGGTCTGGCGGGGCTGTCCCGGCAGACGGGTGGGCGGCGCCGCATCGGGCGCGCGCAGATACAGGGGCCGGGGCGGATGGGCGGCGGGATCGACTGACCGGGTCAGCCGAGCCAGGGCCGTCGGCGCGGGGGCGACGACGGGATCGGCCGAGGCCAGGCTCAGCTCAGGATAGGCTTCGCTCAGAAGACCGGCCCCGCTGCCGACCGCCTGAACCTTCGTCCCAAGAGCGGCGATGCGGTCGGCGGCCGCCTCCAAGGGCAGGGCCTCTTCCGGGCCGAGGGTCCGGCCGTCCGAGAAGAATTTGGCGTAGACCTGACCCCGCCGGGCGACGATCAGGGCCGCGACCGGGACGCCCGCCGTCGCCAGGGGATCAGCCAGGGCGTCCAGCGTGGACACCCCCACGACCGGCCGCCCCAGGGCGGCGCCCAGACCCTGGGCGAAGGCCAGGCCCACTCTCAAACCAGTGAAGGAGCCCGGCCCGACCGTGACGCCGATCCGATCAAGACGATCGAAACCGCCCCCCGCCTCGGTCATGACGTCGCGCACCAGACCGCCCAGCCGTTCCTGGTGGCCCTTGGCCATCGGTTCGAACCGCACCGACAGGGGCCGGTCGTCCTCAAAAACCGCCGCCGTACAGGCGCCCAGCGCCGTATCAATGACCAAGAGTCTCATGCCGGCCTTCTAGAGGCTGACAGGCGGATGGGAAATCGCTTTGCGGCCTCAACCCGCCCTCAGCCGCCGCTCAGACCGTGCGTCAGGCCGCGCGCGACAGAACCTCGACCAGCTGCGTCAGGGCCTGTCTTACGGAACGGTCCTCAATGGCGGCGAAGCCGGCGGCCATGGCCAGGCCTTCCGGCGTGGCGGCGAGGGTTCGCATGATCGAGAGGTCGGTCGGCTCGCCGGCCTCCGCCCGCGCCGGAAAGAAGGCGCTGATCGGCATGGACAGGGCGATCGCCAGATTGTGCAGCCGGGCGGCCGATATCCGGTTCTGCCCGCCTTCGTACTTCTGCACCTGCTGGCAGCTGACCCCCACCATCTCGCCCAGCGCCGTCTGAGACAGGCCCAGGGCCTGACGCCGAGCGGCGATCCGCGCCCCCACATGCAGGTCCACAGCCTCGACTGAGCGGGCGTTCCGACGGGGAGCGGCGGGTCGGCTGTTCATGGCTCGAAGATGGCGCAACCTGTCCGGGTATGCAACCTTTTCGTTTCATGGCTCGTGGCGCGCCGTGACCAAGCAGAGCTGCGCCACCCGGCTGGGGTCGATGACTTCCTTCCCTTCCAGACCGCCAGCGCCCCGCACATGCAGGCCGTCGGCGGCCGAGCGATCAAAAATGCGCGCCAGCCGCCGGCCGTCGGTCGTCAGGATTACGCAGCCCTGCCCCGGTCGCGGGCGACCTGGCCGATATTCCAGAACGACGCCGCGATCCGCCCAGGGCGACAGGGCGTCGTCGGCCACTTCAAGCCGATGGGTCTGGGGAATGGACGCGCCGGAGAAGGCGCGACCCCGCGCTTCGAGACCGGCCGCAGGACCGGCCGGCGCCGCGTCCGGACCGCCGGCCGCCAGCAGAGCCAGGGCCTCGGGCGTGGAGTCCAGAGCGCCGGTCAAACGCCTCTGGACATCCGGCCGAAACAGGCCCGGCCGACGACCGGCCTCGTACAGGCCCCAACCCTGGCTGGTCATCTCCAGTCGAGCGCCCGCCTCGGCCTGGGACAGGCCGCGTTGGCGACGCAGGGCGGCGAGGGCCTCGCCGAGACGGAGAACGTGAGGATCAGGGACGAAGCGCGCCATCAGAAGTTAAAGATGGCGCCTCCTTGCACGTCTGGCGATAATTTAAAGCGGGATCGCCCTAGATCGTCTGCTCGACCCGCGTCACCTCAGGCACATAGTGGCGCATCATCTGTTCGACCCCCGCCTTCAGGGTGGCGGAGGACGACGGACAACCCGAACAGGCGCCGCGCATCCGCAAGGACAGGACGCCGGTGGCCTCGTCGAAGGAATCGAACAGGATGTCGCCGCCGTCCTGGGCCACCGCCGGGCGGATGCGGCTGTCCAGCAGGGCCTTGATCTCGGCGACGATCTCGCTGTCGGCCTCAGCGTTCTGATCGGCTTCGCCAGCCTGACCGCGCGTCAGGGGCGCGCCCGAGACGAAATGGTCCATGATGACGCCCAGGATCGGCGCCTTCATCTCCGACCATTCCGGCCCGGAAACGCTGCGGACGACGGAAACATGGTCGGCGCCGAACAGGACGGCCTCCACCCCCTCCAGCTCGAACAGGGCTTCGGCGAGCGGCGAGGCGGTCGCCTCGTCGATCGTCCGGTATTCCAGCGTGGCCGACGGCGAGACCTCCCGGCCGGGCAGGAACTTCAACGCATTGGGATTGGGCGTGGGCTCGGTCTGGATGAACATGGGCCGGAGATGCGCATGACGCCGACGGCTTGCAAGTCTTAAACGCTAACGCCGACGCAGGCTTCCCAGAACGCCGCGCAGCAGTTCGCGGGTCAGGGTCGATCCGGCCGTGCGCAGCACGGACTTGGTCAGGGCCTCCATCGGGGTCTGCCGATTGGATGTTCGCTTGCGCGGCGCCGATCGGACGCCGTCCCCGTCGCGGTCCTGGTCGGCCCCTGCTTCCCGCTTGACCCGGCCTTGCGGCTTCGAATTCGCCTGCGCCTGAGCCTGCCGTTCGACAGCGGCGTGGCGGGCGGCGAGGACTTCTTCAGCGGATTCGCGGTCCAGGACCGGCTCATACCGGCCCTGGACCGGGCTGGCGGCGATTACGGCGGCGCGTTCGGCCTCGGTCGCCGGCCCCAGCCGCGAGGCGGGCGGCCGGATCCTTGTGCGGGCCACGACCGTGGGCGCGCCCTTGTCGTCCAGAACCGACACCAGGGCCTCGCCGACCCCCAAGGCCTGGATGGCTTCGGCCGTGTCGAAGGCGGGGTTGGGGCGGAAACTCTGGGCCGCAGCCTTCAGCCCCTTCTGTTCGGACGGCGTATAGGCGCGCAGGGCATGCTGGATGCGATTGCCCAGCTGCGCCAGGACGCTGTCGGGAATATCGGCCGGGTTCTGGGTGACGAAATAGACGCCGACCCCCTTGGACCGGATCAGCCGCACCACCTGTTCGACCTTTTCCAGCAGGGCGCGCGGCGCGTCGTTGAACAACAGGTGGGCCTCGTCGAAGAAGAAGACCAGACGCGGCTTCTCCGGGTCTCCGACCTCCGGCAGCTGTTCGAACAGTTCCGACAGCAGCCACAGCAGGAAGGCCGCATACAGACGCGGACTGTTCATCAGCCGGGTGGAATCCAGCACATTGACCTGGCCCCGGCCGTCCAGGCCGACGCGGATGACGTCCTCCAGCTTCAAGGCCGGCTCGCCGAAGAAGGCCGCGCCCCCCTGCTGTTCCAGCTGAAGAATCGCCCGTTGAACGGCGGCGATCGAGGCTGGGGCGACATGGCCGACCTCGCGTCCGATCCGCTCGGCGTTCTCCCCGACATAGGCCAGAAGGCTGCGCAGATCGTCGATGTCCAGAAGCAGCAGCCCCTCCTGATCGGCGACGTGGAAGACCACCGTCAGCACGCCCTCCTGGACCTCGTTCAGGTCCAGCATCCGCGCCATAAGCACCGGGCCGATCTCGGAGACCGTCGTGCGGATCGGATGGCCCTTTTGACCATAAAGATCCCAGAACACCGTGGGCGCCGCGGACGGGGTCAGGGCCAGGCCCATGTCGGCGGCGCGGGCCAGCAGCTTTTCGTTCGGCGTCCCGATCTGGGAAATCCCCGACAGGTCGCCCTTCACATCGGCGCAGAAGACCGGGACGCCCGCGTCCGAAAAGCCCTGGGCCAGGATCTGCAGCGTCACCGTCTTGCCGGTTCCCGTCGCCCCGGCGACCACGCCGTGGCGGTTCGCCCGATGGAACAGAAGGGCCTGGTCCTGGCCTTCGTCGGACTGGCCAAGGAAAAGACCGGCGGGGGTGTCGGACATCGAAAGGTCTCCAGAAGCGGGACGAAGGTCTAGCGCAGTCGCGAGCGGGTCGGAACCGCCGCCTTCAAGGCCGGTTGACGGCGTTCTTCGCCCCACCGACAAGGGTGGCCATGAAGAGCCCCATCACCATGCAGTCTTCGGCCGTCTCGCGAAACGCCCTGGTCTTGATCGCCACCGTCGCGGCCGGTGCGGCCCTCTACTGGCTGCGCGACATACTGACGCCCCTGGCCATGGCCGTTTTCCTGTTGATCATGATAGACGGGGTCAAGCGGTCCGTGGCGGCGCGCACTCCTTTGAACGACCGCTGGGCGGGGACAGCGGCCCTGCTGCTGGTGGTCCTGGCCTTCTTCGCCTCCATCGCCATCATCGTGAACGGCGCCGCCGGCTTCTTCGGCGAGGCGTCGGGCGTGTCGCAGAACATCGGGCCGCGCATCGACCAGATCATCCGCGACGTCTACGCCCTGATCCGGCTGAACAATCCCCCCACGGCCCAGGACCTGATCAACGGCGTCGATCTGCGCGGCTATCTGACCTCCGTGGCCTTTCAGGTGCAGGGCATCGCCTCGGGCGCCTTCTTCGTCCTGGTCTATCTCGGTTTTCTTCTGGCCTCGCAGATCGGCTTCCGGCGCAAGATCATCGCCATGTTCCCCCACAGGCATCAGCGCGACGAAGCGATCGCCGTGTTCAACCGCGTCCGCGGCGGGGTCGAGGGCTATCTGTGGGTCCAGACCGTGACCGGGGCCCTGATCTGCGCCGCCGCCTGGATATTGATGCGGGCCGTCGGGCTTCAGAACGCGGAGTTCTGGACCTTCGTCATCTTCATCGTCGGCTTCATCCCGGTTCTGGGCGGGGCTGTGGCGGGTCTGGCCCCGCCCCTGTTCGCCCTGGTGCAATTCCCCAGCTATTGGCCGGCGCTGATCCTGCTGGTGGGGCTTCAGACCATTCTGTTCATCGTGGGCAATCTGGTCCAGCCGCGCATGCAGGGCGACAACCAGAACATCGACCCGGTGGTGGTCCTGCTGGCCCTGGCCTTCTGGGGCAAGCTGTGGGGCGTGGTCGGCATGTTCCTGTCGACCCCGCTGGCCGTGATGGCCATGGCGATCCTGGCCGAGTTCAAGGGTTCGCGCTGGATGGCCGTCCTGCTGTCGGGCGACGGCGAGCCCTATGCGGACGAACACAAGACGGCGCATCACAGGCGGGGCTCATTCTCCAAGGACGACGCTGACGAAGCCTGAGGCCGCCGTGCGGCGTCAGGCCGCAGAGAAACCTGTGACGCCGGCCTCTTGAAACCCGCCCCGGACCGCCCATCTCAGCCTCAACGCCGCGGCCATCCCCCCTCCGACCGCGGCCGAGCGAGGCCGACGCCCCTCCCCTCCCCATGCGTCGGTCCGCGCAGGCCGCCGAGTTCCCCCACTCGGCGGCCTTCTCGTTTGCGGCGCCGCACAACCGTTCCAACCTGAACGCTGTTCATGAGAATCTTCGCCCCTCAGGGGCTTCCCGAGCGATCAGTCCTGGCCTAGTCAGCGGTGTGGCGCTGCGTCGCGCCAGCCCCCAGCGGCCCCGGCCGCGTCGCCCGAGACTGGAAGTCCATGACCGCCCTCGATCCGCGCTCTGCAACGGTTCAGCCGATCACCCCGGCCCTGCTGGAAGCTTCATTCGCGCGGATTCTGGGAACCAGCCCGGGCGAGGCGGAGCGCTCCTTCCTGGCTCAGGCGCACGAGGACTACGCCGCCGACGAAACGCCGGAGCTGGACGGCGAGGATCTGGCCGCCCTGCTCGCCGCCTCCTGGCGCGCCGCCGGCGACTATCCGGCCGGCTCCCCGCCCCTGATCACCGTGGGGCCGTTGTCGGGCGCCGACGGCCAGGCCCTGGACTATGACCTGGTCCGCATCGTCCAGAACGACGCCCCCTTCCTGGTGGACAGCGTCATGGGCGTCCTGGCCGAGGCCGGGGTCTCTGTGCGCGCCCTCTTCCACCCCGTCGTCGCGCTGGACGGACGCCGACTGTCGGTCATCATCCTGGTCATCGATCCCGTGCCCCAGGAACGCCGCGACGCCCTGGGCGAGGGCCTGGCCCAGAGCCTGAGCGACGTCCACGCCGCGGTCGAGGACCACGAGGCGATGGCCGCCCTGATGCGCCAGGCCGTGCAGAGGTTGGAAACCACTCCGCCCGCGGTCGATCCGGCCATACTGGAAGAAAACATCGCCTTCCTGAAATGGCTGAAGAGCGACCATTTCGTCTTCCTGGGCGCACGCGACTACGACTATCCGCGCGGGGCCGACGGCGACTATGAGGCCGAGGCCCCCCTGAGCCAGTCGGGCGCCGGCCTGGGCATTCTGGCCGATCCGGAACGCACCGTTCTGCGCCGCGCCTCCGAACCCGCCGTCCTGACGCGCCAGATGCGCCGCCAGCTGGACTTCAGCGACCCCGTCACCGTGGCCAAGGCCAACGCCCGTTCGCGGGTCCACCGCCGCGCCTATATGGATTACGTCGGGGTCAAGCGGTACGGACCGGACGGCAAGGCGACCGGCGAGACCCGGTTCGTGGGCCTGTTCACCTCTGAGGCCTATGATCGTCTGGCGACCGAGACCCCGCTGATCCGCCGCAAGGTGGCCAATGTCCTGTCGCGCGCCGACAAGGCGCCGGGCAGCCACAATGAGAAGCGGCTGAAGAACATCCTCGACAACTATCCGCGCGACGAGCTGTTCCAGATCAGCGAGGACGAGCTGCTGTCGATCGCCCTGGGCATTCTGCACCTGTACGACCGGCCGCGCATCCGCCTGTTCACGCGCCAGGATCCGTTCGACCGCTTCGTATCGGTCCTGTGCTTCATTCCGCGCGAGAAGTTCGACGCCTCCGTGCGCGAACGGATCGGCCAGATCGTCGCCCGCGCCTGGGGCGGGCGCGTCTCCGCCTGGTATCCTCAGCTTTCGGACGCGCCCCTGGTTCGGGTCCATTTCATCATCGGCGTGACGCCCGGCGAACATCCGGTTCCCGATGCAGCCCAGCTGGAACAGGATGTGGCCGAGGCCGGTCGCAGCTGGATCGAACGGTTCGAAGCCGCCCTGCGGCGAGCCGAGGTGGCTGATGTCGAGGTCGGCCCGCTCAGCGCACGCTGGGCTCGCGCCTTCGGGGCCGCCTATCGCGACCGCTATGACGCCGATGAGGCGGCGGTCGATCTGCGTGAGATGGATCGGCTGAACGCCACCGGCCAGGTCGGCGCCGGCGAGCCCGTGGCGGTCCGGGCCTTCCGCAATCTCGACGACAGTCCGCTTCAGTTCCGTTTCAAGCTTTATCGTCGCGGCCCCTCCGTCCCCTTGTCCGACGTCCTGCCGATCATGACGGACATGGGCCTGAAGACGCTGGAGGAATACGGCTATTCCATCCGGCCGATGGGCGAGGAAGAGATTCACGTCCATGAATTCCTGATGGAGGATCCGCGCGGCGAGGATCTGGTCTTCGCGGACGTCAAGGGGCCGTTCGAGCGCGCCTTCGCCGCCGTCTGGAGCGGCCTGACCGAGAGCGACGGCTTCAACCGACTGGTGATCGAACTTGGGATGGAATGGCGCGAGGCCGCCCTGATCCGCACCCTGGCCCGTTATCGTCAGCAGACGGGTCTGGACCCGTCCCAGGCCGTGCAGGAAGAGGCCCTGCGCGAATATCCCGAGGTGTCGCGCGCCCTGCTGGCCCTGTTCAAGGCCAAGTTCGAGCCGAACGGCGCCGCCGTGGAGACCCGCCAGGAGACCGTCGACGCCCTGACGGCCCAGATCACCGCCCTTCTCCAGGCGGTGAAGAGCCTGGACCACGACCGCGCCCTGCGTCGCATCGCCGCCCTGATCGGCGCGATCAAGCGCACCAACTACTTCCAGCAGGACGCTGACGGCCTGCCCAAGCGGCACATCTCGATCAAGATCGCCTCCAGCGAGCTGGAAGACCTGCCCCTGCCCAAGCCCTATCGCGAAATCTTCGTCTGGGCGCCGCACGTCGAGGGCGTGCACCTGCGCTTCGGCCCGGTCGCGCGGGGCGGCCTGCGCTGGTCGGACCGTCGCGACGACTTCCGCACCGAGGTGCTGGGCCTGGTCAAGGCGCAGCAGGTCAAGAACGCCGTCATCGTGCCGGTCGGCTCCAAGGGCGGCTTCTATCCCAAGCAACTGCCCCGCACGACCGACCGGGAAGCCATTCAGGGCGAGGCCATCCGCGCCTATCGCACCTTCCTGTCGGGCCTTCTGGACATCACCGACAATATCGCCGCCGATGGCGCGGTGACCCGCCCGCCCCATGTGGTCGCCTGGGAGCAGGACGATCCCTATCTGGTCGTCGCGGCCGACAAGGGCACCGCAACCTTCTCGGACATCGCCAACGGCGTCTCGGCGTCCTACGGCTTCTGGCTGGGCGACGCCTTCGCCAGCGGCGGGTCGATCGGCTATGACCACAAGGCCATGGGCATAACCGCCCGCGGCGCCTGGGAGGCGGTGAAGCGCCACTTCCGCGAACTGGGCAAGGACATCCAGACCGAGCCTTTCACGATGGTCGGCGTCGGCGACATGTCCGGCGACGTCTTCGGCAACGGGGCCCTGCTGTCGAAGGCGACCAAGCTGGTCGCCGCCTTCGACCATCGCGACATCTTCATCGACCCGGATCCGAACCCCGAAGTCAGCTGGGCGGAGCGCAAACGCCTGTTCGACCTGCCGCGCTCGTCCTGGCAGGACTATGACAAGGGCCTGATCTCGGCCGGCGGCGGCGTCTTCTCCCGCTCGGCCAAGTCGATCCAGCTGACGCCTGAGATCAAGGCGGTTCTGGACATCGCCGACGACGCGCTGGACCCGGTCAGCCTGATCCGCGCCATACTGAAGGCGCCGGCCGAGCTGCTGTATCTGGGCGGGATCGGCACCTATGTGAAGTCCGCCGCCGAGACCGACGCCCAGGTGGGGGACAAGGGCACCGACGCCCTGCGGATCAACGCCGACGAACTCAGGGTCAAGGTGGTGGGCGAGGGGGCCAATCTGGGCTTCACCCAGGCCGGGCGGATCGTCTTCGGTCAGAACGGCGGGCGCATCAACACCGACGCCATCGACAATTCGGCGGGCGTGGACACCTCGGACCATGAGGTCAACATCAAGATCCTGGTCGGCTCGGCCGTGACCAACGGCGTCCTTCCGGCCGAGGAGCGGACCCCGCTGCTCGCCTCCATGACCGAAGAGGTCGGGCGCAAGGTTCTGGCCCACAACTACGACCAGACCCTGGCCCTGACCCTGCAACAGGCGGAAGGGGCCGGCGCCCTGGACGCCCAGCAGCGGTTCATGCAGAGCCTGTCGGCGCGCGGCAAGCTGGACCGCAAGGTCGAGGGCCTGCCCTCCGACGCCCGCATCAAGGAGATGATGGCCTCGGGGATTCCTCTGGCGCGGCCCGAGCTGGCGGTCCTGACCGCCTACGCCAAGCTGGAACTGTCGGAAGAGATCGTGGCGTCCCAGGCGCCCGAGGATCCCTTCTTCGAGCAGATTCTGGTGCGCTACTTCCCCGACGCCCTGGCCCGGTTCGAACCGCAGATGAAGAGCCACCGTCTGCGGCGCGAGATCATCGCCACGGTCCTGTCGAACGAAGTGGTCAATATGTGCGGCCCGACCTTCCCGGACCGCCTGCGCGGCTCGGCGGAATGCGACACCACCGCCCTGATCATCGCCTTCGAGGCGGCGCGGCGCATCTTCCGGCTGGATGAGGCCTGGGACGCCGTCTCGAACCTGGATCTCAAGATTTCCGCCGAGGCGCAGACGGCCCTCTATCGTGAGATCGCCGTGGTCCTGCGCCGCCAGACCTTCTGGCTGGCGCGCCGCGCCAAGAACGGCGCTTCGGTCCAGGCGCTGATCGACCGCTATCGCCCCGTCGCCGACGCGCTCCAGGCCGAGGGCGCGCCGGTCCTGTCCCGTTTCGAACAGGGACGATTGGACGAACGGGTCAAGACCTTCGCCGACCACGGGGCGCCGGAGGATCTGACCCGGCGGATCGGCGTGATGCGGCCCCTGGTCGCCGCCGCCGACATCGGCGACATCGCTCAGGAGACGGGCTGGCCGGTCGCCGCCATGGCCCGGCTCTACCACCAGGTGGGCGCCGCCTTCGATTTCGACCGGCTGCGCGCGGCCGCCGGCTCGATCCCGTCGGTCGATCATTTCGATCGCCTGGCCGTTCGCCGCCTGATCGAGGATCTGATGACCGAACAGGCGACGCTGACGCGCGCCGTGGCGCGGGCGTCGGACGCTTCGGTGGGGATCAGCGAAGACGCCGCCGAAGGGGCCGTCGACGCCTGGATCGGCTCGAAACTGGCGGTGGTCGAGGGGGTTCGCGCCTCGGTGGACGAGATCGAACAGTCGGGCGCAGGCTGGACCTTCGCCAAGCTGACGATCGCCAACGCCACCATTCGCGACCTGGCCTCCGCGGCCGGCAAGGGCTGAACCGGCTGCGGCCGAGACTTGACGAGGGGGCCGCATCCCGGCCTCCTCCGTCAGGGAAAACCGGCTGGGGAGGCCGTCATGCCGAGAAAATTCCTGGTCGTCGTCGACGACAGTCCTGAGTTCGAAGCCGCCCTGCGCTTCGCCTGCCGGCGGGCCAAATCCACCGGCGGGCGGGTGGTCATGCTGCGTGTCCTGGCGTCCCACAGCGACGCCCACTGGTCCGGCGCGCGCGAGGAGATCGAGCGGCAGCAGCGCGAAGAGGCCGAAGCCCTGCTGAACCGGCTGGGCGAGGAGGCGATGGAGCGATCGGGCGCCCCGCCGGTCTTCCTGATCGAGAAGGGCGAGCCCCAGGCGGCGATCAAGAAGGTCGTCGGCGACGATCCGGACATCAAGATCCTGGTCCTGGCGGCGGGATCGGGCTCACGCGGGCCCGGCCCCCTGGTCTCCGCCATATTGAAACAGGGCGCCCATGTGGGGGGCCGCAAACTGCCCGTCACCATCGTCCCCGGCGAACTGACCGAGGCGGAGATCGAGGACCTAGCCTAGCGCCAATCTAGGAGAAGCGCCTCGGACGTTGAAGACTCTATTCCATTGAGTGTCGGTCTTCCTTCCCGCGTCAGCGGAAGGGAAACCGTCTGGCGGCGGAACGCCGATTGAGGGTGGGTTCATCACAACGGGGCACGACGAGGTCACGGCGAACACGGCGCGTACTGATGGCGTCGTGACCGCTGTGAATGCGCCGTGCTCGCCGTGATGAACCCGGTCGCCGCATTAAGGCCCTCTGACGCGGGAAGAGCGGCTCGGCGCGATTTCCGCCTCAAGGCCGCACCAATTCAGAGACTTGCAGATCCGATCGAGGATCTGCCTGGCGCCCCTTCAGCCGCACCTATAATGGCGCGTCGGTCTTTGACATCGCCAAGAGGGCAGAGCGCGTCCGACGCCGGACAGTCCGGTCGGTGTCCGACAGTTTCTTCATGGAAATCAAAGGCCGTCGGACAGATCGGACACATCGGACACCTTTTTTCGACCCGACGGACCGCCTAGGCCGAAGCGCGGCGTTCTCAGCCCTTGGGGATCAGCCGCCACATATGCAGGGGATGGCGCACCGTCCCGGCCTCGGCGCCGGCGGCGTCTCCACGACCCATATAGAGGTCGGCCCGCACCGGGCCGCGAATGGCCGACCCCGTATCCAGGGCCATGGCCAGACCGCGATAGGAGGTCGTGGCGCCGCGCAGATTTCCGCCGTCCGCCTCCAGCCAAACCAGGTCCCCGTAGCGCCACTGGGACGGATCGACCGCCACCGCCCGGCGCTCGATCAGGGGCAGGCCCGCCGCCCCGGCGGGATGGCCGTCGTCGTCGGGGTCCAGCCGGAAGAAGATGTAGCGGGGGTTCAGGGCCATGACGGCCTGGGCCTCGGGCCCGCGATGGTCGGCCAGCCAGGCGCGGATCGCCTCTCCGGACGTGCCGTTCTCCGGCAGCAGGCCTTGGCGCGCCATCGGCCGGGCGATGCCGACGAAGGGCCGGCCGTTGTCGCCGGCGTAGGCCGCGCGGGCGCGGGTTCCGTCCTCGAAGGTCAGATAGCCGGAGCCCTGGATCTGGAGGAAGAAGAGGTCCTCGGCCCGCATCCAGGCCAGGGCCTGGTCGGGGCGGGCGTCGGCCTCGATGGCCGCCCGGTCGCCGGCGGCGCGGGGATCGGCCGGCTTGGGCAGGACGGGCGCCGAAAACTCCGCGTCCGGGGCGCGGCGGGCCGAATATTCCGGAGCGAAATAGGCGGTCAAAAGGCCGGGACGCCCGTCTGAGGTCTGAGCCGGGACCGCGCTGAAACGGGCTTCGAAAAAGGCCCGCGCGTCGGACGGAGTGACGGGAGCGGCCGCCATGGCCTGAGCGCGGCTGCAGACGGCGCGGCCGGCCGCATCCCGCGCGGCGGCGCAGCCGCCGACATAGGCGCGAAAGGCCGCCAGATGATCCTCGTCGTTCCAGCCGGGCAGCACCGCCGGGCTGACGCCCTCGGCGGGGCTGGGCGCGGGCAGATAGGGGCGGGGACCCACCTCAGTCTCCGAGGGCCGGGACGCCGGCGGCGTCTGAGGAAGTGGCGGGGTGATCGCCGGCCCCGTGGAGCAGGCGGCCACCGCCAGCAGGGGCCACAGACGCGCCGTCCGCCGGCCGAGCCGGCGCGACACCGACATCAGGCGCTGGCCGGCTCGACGCGGGCCAGGACCCAGTTGGGATCGGCGGCGCCCAGGCTGCGTTCGAAGGTCCAGTGTTCGGCGGTGCGGCGTTCCTCGACCAGGGGCTCGCCGGTGACGGAATCGGCGGTCTCGCCCGAGGCCCTGGTCACGCGGCTGCGCAGTTCGGCCAGGAAACGGACCTTGGCCACGGCCTTGTCGCCCTGGACCGTGGCGCCTTCCAGATCGGCGCGGGGCGGGAAGAGGAATTCGACCGTTTCGGTCTCGCCTCGGGTCTCCCGCGCCCCTATGCCGGCCTCGAACGAGGCCATGACGGTCGGCGTCAGAAGGGGTTTCAAGGCGGCGCGATCGCCGGCGGCGTAGCCGCGCACGATGGTCTCATACGCTTGACGCGCCCCTTCCAGGAACCGGTGCGGATCGAAGGCGGGATCGCGCGCCTTCAAACCCGCGATCGACGCCAGAAGGGCGGCGTCCAGGGCCGGCGTCTTCGAGGCCTCGGGGGTGGTCGGGCTGGGCGGGGCCAAGGTCTTGGCGTCCTCCTGCGGCTGACGCCCCACCTTCTTGCCCAGCACATTGTAGAGCTGGAACAGGACGAAGGCCGCGATGACGGCGAAGATCACGATCTGGAACTGGACCGGCAAGGGGACTTCCTGAATGTCGGCGCGCGAAGGAGAAGGCGCGAGGGAGACGATTAGGGGCTGATATAGGAGGAAGCAAGGCGCGGCGCGCGCCCCGGCGCAGGTGCGACATTGCGGCCGGCCGCCCCGACGTGTTAGTCGCGGCGCCTTATTCCGGCCCTATCGGCCCTTTTTCGCAATCGAACACGCCCATGACCGACGCCGCTCCGCCCGCCGACACCCCCGCACCGGCCCAGCCTCAGCAGGGTCAACCCGCAGGCCCCGGCTTCCGCATCCTGGCCCAGTATGTGCGGGACTTTTCGTTCGAAAACCCGCGCGCCCCGGAATCCCTGCGTATCGACGGCAAGCCGGCGATCGACCTGGGCGTCGAAATGTCGGCCCAAGGCCGCCCCGACGGTCTGTTCGAACTGGACCTGAAGCTGTCGGTCAAGGCGACCCACGAGAACCAGGCCGTCTTCCACGTCGAACTGGTCTATGGCGGTCTGTTCCAGCTGGCGAACGTCCAGGAGCAGGACATCGAGCCCTTGCTGCTGATCGAATGCCCCCGTTATCTCTTCCCGTTCGCGCGTGAAATCATCGCCCGCGCCACGGCCGACGGCGGCTTCTATCCGCCCTTCATGCTGGACCCGATCGACTTCGCCGCCATCTATATCGCGCGCCAGCAGCAGATCGCCCAGCAGCCGATCGAGACCGGCCAGGCCTGAGCCGAACCCAAATTGACGAGGGAAGGGCGGTCCTCAGAGGGGCCGCCTTTTTCGTTTCGGCCGAGGCGCGTGGAATCAGGCCGCCGCCTCTTCGTCGGCCCCGACGCCGTAGGCCGCCCAGAGCGACCGGTCCTTCAGGGTCTCGGCCAGGAAGGCTAGATGGTCCGCCTGCTCCTCCGGCGTCGAACGCGGAGCCAGGGGGCGGGGGCGGGGGCCGTAAGCTGCCGCTTGAACAGCGCCGGTCGCGCCGCGGCTCGCCGCCGGGGTCGACGACAGGTCCAGCACCCGCTCCTTGCCGCCGCGCAGCTCCAGATAGACCTCGGCCAGCAGACGGGCGTCGATCAGGGCGCCGTGCAGGGTCCGCTCGACCAGGGACACCTTGAAGCGCTTGCACAGGGCGTCCAGCGAGTTGGGCATGCCCGGGAACCGGGCCTGGGCCAGTTTCAGGGTGTCGATCCAGCGCGCCTCGCCCGTGATCGGCCGGCCGCAGCGCGCATATTCGAAGTCGATGAAGTTCCGGTCGAAGGCCGCATTGTGGGCGATCATCGGGGCGTCGCCGATGAATTCGATCAGATCGTCGACGATCTCGTGGAATTTGGGGGCGTCCTTGACCTTCTCGTCAGTGATGCCGTGGACGCGGATCGCGTCTGGCGGGATCAGCCGCTCGGGATTGACGAACCGGTGGAAGGTGCGGCCCGTCGGCAGCAGGTCCAGCAGTTCGATACAGCCGACCTCGATCAGCCGGTCGCCCGTCTTGGGGTCGAAGCCGGTGGTTTCGGTGTCCAGAACGATCTCGCGCGCCATCGCGCCTTAATGGCCCCGTTCGTCAGACGGTGAAAGAGCCCCCGCGCGGCGACGGGGAGATATCCACGCCGGATCCAGCACAGTCTGAACCACAGCGGCGACCTCGGCTCGGGCAGGCTCCAGGCCGTGGCCGGTGTCGATAACGAAGTCGGCGCGGGCGCGTTTTTCCGCGTCGGGCAGCTGGCGGGCCAGAACGGCCTCGAACCGGTCGCGGGTCATGCCGGGGCGGGCCAGAACCCGTTCGGCCTGGACCTCCGGATCGGCGGTGACCACGACCACGGCGTCGACATGGGCGTCGCCGCCGGTTTCAAACAGCAGAGGAATGTCCAGGACCGCCAGCCTTACCCCCATGGCCCAGGCCGCCGCCAGATCGCCCGCCCGGCCCTGGGCCACCAGGGGATGGACGATGGCTTCCAGCCGCCGGAAGGCGGTTTCGTCCCGCCCCAGGGCCTCGGCCAGGCGGACGCGGTCCACGGCGCCGTCCACGACCACGCCGGGAAAGGCCGCGCCGACCGGCTCGACCGCCGCGCCGCCGGGGGCGTAGAGGCGGTGCACGGCGTCATCGGCGTTCCAGACCACGGCACCCAGGTCGGCGAACATTGCGGTCGTCGTCGACTTGCCCATGCCGATGGAACCCGTCAGGCCGAGCAGGATCATGCCGTCTGATCCATATGGGCGGTCAGCAGGGCGCGCAGATCCAGCGGCGGGGGCGGTCGGCGGAACAGGGCCTGGAACGAGGGCGCCGCCTGGCCGATCAGCATGGCCAGGCCGTCGACGGTCGGCAGACCCCGCGCCCGCGCCGCCGCCAGGAAGGGGGTGGTCAGGGGTTTATAGGTCATGTCCATCATCACCGTGCCGGGGGCGACGGCGTCGAAATCGAAATCCGGCTGGACGCTGAGGGCGTTGATGACCAGGGCGGCGCCGTCCAGGGCCTCAGACACGGCCATGACGCGGACCGAGGCGCCGAGATCGGCCGCCAGGGCCTCGGCCCGGTCGCGCGAGCGGTTGACGATCCGAACCTGGGCGCCCGCCTCGACCAGGGCGCCGGCCCCGGCCCGCGCCGCGCCGCCCGCGCCCAAGAGGACGACCGGACGGCCCTTCAGCGCCAGATCCGGCGCCTGCTCCTTCAGCCCCAGCATCAGGCCGACGCCGTCCGAACTGTCGGCCGAGACCCGGCCGGCGTCGAAGGTCAGGATGTTGGCGGAGGCGGTCAGCCGGGCCGCCGCCGTGGCCTGGTCGGCCAGGGCGAAGGCCTGTTCCTTGAACGGGGCGGTGACGTTCAGGCCCTGGATCAGACCGGCCCGGCCGGCGGCGACCAGGGCCTCGAACCCCGCCGCATCGGCGGGGGCGAAGGGGACATAGGCGCCGTCGATGTCCCCGGCCGCCAGCCAGGCGTTGTGGATGACGGGGCTCAGGGAATGGGCCACCGGCTTGCCGGCGATGCCGGCGACCAGGGCGGCGCCGGTAATGCGATGACGGCTCATGCGGACAGGACCCCGACGCGACGCAGCTCAGTCAGGACCGGCCACAGGGGCAGGCCCAGGACGGTGAAATAATCGCCGTCCACCGCCTCGAACAGCTGGGCGCCCAGTCCCTCCAGCCGATAGGAGCCGACACAGGCCAGCAGGGCCTCGCCCTCTGCGGCCAGATAGGCGTCCAGAAAGGCGTCGGAGAAGTCGCGCATCCGCATCTCGACCGTGTCCACGCCCGACCAGACGATCTCGCCCTTGATCGCCAGGGCGGCGCCGGAATGGAGATGGTGGGTGCGACCACGCATCGATTCCAGCCGCGCGCGGGCGGCGTCGAGCGATTGGGCCTTGGAGACCAGCCCCCCGTCGAAGGCCAGGGTCTGGTCCGAGCCGAGAACCCAGGCGGTCGGATCGTCGCGCGAGACCGCCAGGGCCTTGGCCTCAGCCAGACGCACCGCTAGGGCGGCCGAGTCCAGATCGGTCGAGACGGCCTTGATCGCCTCCTCGTCCACATCGGCGATGCGGATGTCGAAAGGCACGCCGGCGTTTTCCAGCATGGCGCGGCGGGCGGCGCTCTTGGACGCCAGGATCAGGGTCTCGGCCGTCACCAGCTGGTTCCGATCTTATGGGTGCGGTGCTCGCTCAGCAGATTGGTGATGGCGGCCGCCGTCTCCTCCACCGAACGCCGGGTGACGTCGATCGTGGGCCAGCCCCGCCGAGCGAAGGCGCGCTTGGCCTTGATCGTCTCCTCTCGAACCGCGTCCTGGTCCGTATAGCTGGACGATTGGTTGGCGTTCAGGTTTTCGATCCGGTTGCGGCGGATCTGGACCAGCCGGTCGGGCGAGACGGTCAGGCCGATGACCAGGGGATTCTTCAGCTGGGTCAGGCGCTCGCCGTCCTCCTGGCCCGGCACCAGGGGCACGTTGGCGGCGCGGATGCCGCGATGGGCCAGATAGATGCAGGTCGGAGTCTTGGACGTTCGGCTGACGCCGCACAGCACGACGTCGGCGCCCTCCAACTGCTCCAGGGTGCCCTGACCGTCGTCATAGGCCATGGCGAAATCTAGCGCGGCGATCCGATTGAAATAGTCGTGATCCAGAGCATGCTGGGCCCCGACGCGGGTCGAGAGGGCCGCCGCGCCGAGATAGCGGGACATGGCGCCGACGAGGGGGTCAAGGGCGCCGATCTGGGGCATTTCCAGCCGGCGACATCCCTCCTCCAACTGTTCGCGCAACTGGCGGTCGACCAGGGTATGCAGCACCACCCCCGGCGCGGCCTCCACCTCCTGCAGAACCCGGTCCATCTGCTTTTCCGAGCGGACCAGGGCGTAGATATGTTCGATCGGAATGACGCCGTCGAACCGCGCCGTCACCGCCTTGGCCATCGCGTTCAGGGTCTCGCCGGTCGAGTCCGACACCAGATGCACGTGAAAATAGGTGGCCAGGCGGGCAGGGCCGGGGCGGGCGGCGGCGGGTCGCGCAGGACTCATTCGGGGATCGTCTCTCTGTTGAAGGACGGGTCTCGCCCTGGGGATGGCTGGGGACCGTCCGGGCGCTTCTCTCCTTAGACCCAGACGGCGACGGCGGCGAGCGGGGATGAAGGTGGACGACGAAAACCCTCCGGCCCCGGTTCATCCCAAGGCGGAAAACCGTTTTCCGCCTCTTTGTGGAAAATCCTAATGAAGGGTTAACGCCGATTTACCTCGTTCACAGGCCGAAGGCCCCGCAAAGCCTTTGCCGTTAAGGTTTCATTAGGGATTGTCCACCGGCCGTATAATCCTGTTCCGCATCCCCGACGGCGCCAGGAGGCGGGTGGATATCCGCTTTTGTTCCGCCACAGCCGCCGCATTCATCCCCGCCGTTCCACCGGCCTACCTGCCACTACGAATCTTTTAATTCCTAACTTGATTAGGGATTGAGAGCGGGGGGCTGTGACCTTAATCGTCCGGCATGACCGATCCGACCCAGAACGCCGTTCAGACGCCCCAAGAGGCGCCGATGATGATCCGGGCTCTCCGAGGAGAGACGCTGGATCGACCGCCGGTCTGGTTCATGCGTCAGGCGGGACGGTATCTGCCCGAGTATCGTCGGCTGAGGGCCGAGGCGCCGGATTTCATCAGTTTTTGCCTGAACCCGGAGATGGCCGCTGAGGCGACGCTCCAGCCGATGCGTCGGTTCGGCTTCGATGCGGCCATCGTATTCGCCGACATCCTGCTGATCCCCCAGGCCCTGGGTCAGGACGTGTGGTTCGAGGCGGGGGAGGGACCGCGTCTGGGCGCCATGCCCATTCCGGGGCGGATGATGGAGTTGGCCGCCGGGGCGGGCGAGCATCTGTCCGCCGTGGGCGAAACCCTGTCGATCGTGCGCGCGGCGCTCGAGCCGGAGCGGGCCCTGATCGGTTTCGCCGGCGCGCCCTGGACCGTGGCCACCTATATGCTGGACGGCGAAGCCCGGACCATCGGCAAGGGCGAGCGGGCGGCGGCGCGGACCTACGCCTATGCCGATCCCAGGCGGGTGGATGAGACGCTGGAGGTACTGGTCGAGGCGACGGCCCGGTATCTGAAGATGCAGGCCGACTCCGGCGCCCAGGTGCTGAAGATCTTCGAGAGCTGGGCTGAGGGCCTGCCCGACGATCTGTTCGAAAGGCTGGTCCTGAATCCCCACGAGGCGCTTGTGAAGCGCACGCGGGAGTTGGGCGTCACCGTGCCCCTGATCGGTTTCCCGCGGGGCTCTGCAGCCCTGGCGGAGCGGTATGCCCAGGCGGTCGAGGTCGATGCGGTCGCCCTGGACACCGCCTGTCCGCTGGAAGTCGGCGGACGGGTGCAGCAGATCAAGCCGATCCAGGGCGCGCTGGACCCCCTGCTGCTGCGCGCCGGGGGCGAACTGTTGGATCGCCGGGTGGATCAGCTGATGGAGGCATGGGGCCAGGGGCCGTGGGTGTTCAACCTGGGTCATGGCATATTGCCCGACGTGCCCATCGACCATGTCGAACAGGTTCTGAAAAGGATCGGCGCCCAATGACCCAACCCTTGCCGGGCCGCCGCATCGCGGTGGTGCTGTTCAATCTGGGCGGACCCGACGATCAGGCTTCGGTGAAGCCCTTCCTGTTCAATCTGTTCAATGATCCGGCCATCATCGGCCTGCCGGGGATCGTGCGAACGCCCCTGGCGAAGCTGATCTCCAGCCGGCGGGAGGCGAGCGCCCAGGCCAACTACGCCTTGATGGGAGGCGGGTCGCCCCTGCTGCCTGGAACCCGGCTGCAGGCCGAGGCCCTGGAGGCGGTGCTGAACGCCCGGTTGGCCGGGGACGAGGTCCGGGTCTTCATCGCCATGCGCTACTGGCGGCCGCTGACCGATCAGACGGCGGTCGAGGTGGCGGCCTTCGCGCCCGACGAGGTGGTGCTGCTGCCCCTCTATCCGCAGTTTTCGACGACGACGACCCAGTCCTCGCTGAAGATCTGGAACGAGACCTATGCCGGGTCGGGCGTCAGCCGGACGGTCTGCTGTTATCCTCGCGCCGACGGCTGGGTCGAGGCCCAGGCCCAGGCGATCGCATCCAAACTGGATGAGGCGGGCGACGGACCGGTGCGGGTGCTGTTCTCGGCCCACGGCATCCCGGAGAAGTTGGTCAGCGGCAAGGGCGACCCCTATCAGGAACAGGTCGAGACGACCGTCGCCGCCGTGATCGCCGCCATCGAGCGCGACCGGGGCCCCATCGACCATGCCCTCTGCTACCAGAGCCGCGTCGGACCGATGAAATGGCTGGGGCCGTCCACGCCTGAAGCGATTGAACAGGCCGGCCGCGACGGGGTCGGGGTGGTCATCACCCCCATCGCTTTCGTGTCCGAACACATCGAGACCCTGGTCGAGCTGGACATCGAATACGGCGAACTGGCCCATGATAAGGGGGTCAGTCCCTATCTGCGCGCGCCGGCGGTCGGCACTGCGCCCGTGTTCATCGAGGCCCTGGCGGCGGCGACGATCGACGCCCTGGGCCGCACGGGGGTCGCTCCCTTCGGTCTGGGCTGTCAGGCGGACTGGAAGGCCTGTCCCTGTCGTAACGAAAGGAGCGCAGCGTGAACCTGTACGATCTGGCCCGGGGCCTGCACATACTGGCGGTGATCGCCTGGATGGCCGGCCTGCTGTTCCTGCCGCGGCTCTATGCTTATGACGTCGAGCAGAACGCCAAGCCCGAGCCCCTGCGCGGCGAGATGCAGGCCCTGCTGAGGCTGTGGCAGACGCGGCTGCTGCGCATCATCCTGAACCCGGCCATGATCCTGGCCTGGGGGTTCGGCCTGTGGCTGATCCATATCGACGTCTCGGCGCGGGGGGCCGCCTTCCTGGCTGAACCGTGGATGGTCGCCAAACTGATCGGCGTCCTGCTGCTGAGCGGTTGGCACGGTTTCCTGGCGGCCCAGCGCAAGAAGATCGCGGCGGGGACGTCGAAATATTCCGGCAAGTTCTGGCGGATGACGAATGAGGTCCCGTTCGTCTTGGCCATCATCATGGTGCTGTCGGTGACGACGGAGTGGACGTTCGGGTGAGCGGCTCCGCTTGACCTGACCTCTCGCCTGTGGTTCCGCTGGCGGTGAACCGTTCGGTCCGTCCAGCGGTCCCTCTCTTTTCGCGACGCCCGCCGGTTCGACCAGCGGGAGACCGTCGTGCCCCCCTTCGGCCGAAAGGCCAGACATTTCCAGAGACCTGACGCCGTGCGGTTCCGTGCGCGCGTCCGCGAGCCTGTATCATGACCGACGTCACCGACACTCCCGAGACCGAAATCGAGGCCGAAGCCCCGACCCATCACGGCGCCGCGCATGAGGCCGGCGAGGCGGCGGGCGCAGACTCGGGCGTGGACACTACGGCGGACGAGGATGAGGACGGCGAGCCCGTGGTGCCGAACGGCCGGATCACCCTGGCCGAGTTGAATGAGAAGACCCCGGCCGACCTGGTCGCCTTCGCCGAACAGCTGGAGGTCGAGAACGCCTCCAACCTGCGCAAACAGGATCTGCTCTTCGCCATCCTGAAGGCCCTGGCGGAGGAAGAGGTCGAGATCATCGCCGACGGCGTGTTGGAAATCCTGCCCGACGGTTTCGGCTTCCTGCGTAGCCCGGACGCCAACTATCTGCCCGGTCCGGACGACGTCTATGTCTCGCCGTCGCAGATCCGCCGCTTCGGCCTGCGCTCGGGCGACACCGTCCATGGGGCCGTGCGCGCGCCGCGCGAGGGCGAGCGCTATTTCGCCCTGCTGAAGGTCGACACCATCAATCTCGAAGATCCCGAGATGGTGAAGACCAAGGTTCTGTTCGACAACCTGACGCCCCTCTATCCCGAGGAGCGGCTGCACATGGAAATCCAGGACCCGACCCTGAAGGATCGCTCGGGCCGGGTCATCGACATCGTCGCGCCGCTAGGTAAGGGCCAGCGCTGCCTGATCGTGGCGCCGCCGCGGGTCGGCAAGACGGTGATGCTGCAGAACATCGCCAAGTCGATCGAGCGGAACCACCCGGAGGTCTTCCTGATCGTCCTGCTGATCGACGAACGGCCGGAAGAGGTCACGGACATGCAGCGGACCGTCAAGGGCGAGGTCGTGGCCTCGACCTTCGACGAGCCGGCCACGCGCCACGTCGCCGTCGCCGAAATGGTGATCGAAAAGGCCAAGCGCTTGGTCGAGCACAAGAAGGACGTCGTGATCCTGCTGGACTCCATCACCCGTCTGGGCCGGGCCTATAACGCCACCGTCCCGTCGTCGGGCAAGGTGCTGACCGGCGGCGTCGACGCCAACGCCCTGCAACGGCCCAAGCGCTTCTTCGGCGCGGCGCGGAATGTGGAGCAGGGCGGGTCTCTGACCATCATCGCCACGGCCCTGATCGACACCGGCAGCCGGATGGACGAGGTGATCTTCGAGGAGTTCAAGGGCACCGGCAACTCGGAAATCGTTCTGGACCGCAAGGTGGCCGACAAGCGCATCTTCCCCGCCATCGACGTGCTGAAGTCCGGCACCCGCAAGGAAGACCTGATCACGCCGAAGGACCAGCTGGCCAAGACCTATGTCCTGCGCCGCATTCTGAATCCGATGGGTCCGCAGGACGCGATCGAATTCCTGCTCGACAAGCTGCGTCAGTCGAAGAACAACGCGGACTTCTTCCAGTCGATGAACACCTGATCCGTCATCTGATGGTTTCACGTGAAACAGGAGGCACGGCGGCATGAAGGTTCAAATCGAGATTGATTGCACTCCGGCGGAGGCGCGCGCCTTTCTGGGACTGCCTGACGTCGCCCCGCTGAACGAGGCCATGGTGGCCGAGATGACCAAGCGGATGGAAGCCAATGTCGCCGCCATGCAACCGGACGAACTGCTGAAGACCTGGACCAGTTTCGGCCTTCAGGCGCAGGATCAGTTTCGGCGGTTGATGGAAGCGGCGGTGAAGTGAGCCACAGGCTTCTCCGCAGTTGGAGAAGCCCCTGAGACCATGACCCAGGACACCATCTTCGCCCTCGCCACCCCAGCCGGCCGAGGCGCCATCGCCGTCTTGCGTCTTTCGGGGCCGGCCGTCGCGCCGACGCTGAAAGCCCTGGGCGCTGGGGGATTGAAGCCGCGGCTGGCCTCGGTCCGAGAGCTGAATCATGATGGCGTCCCCATTGATCAGGCCCTGGTCCTTCGGTTCGTCGGGCCCCATTCCTACACAGGCGAGGACGCAGCCGAGCTTCATCTGCACGGCGGCCGTGCGGTGGTCGAGGCGGCTAGTCGCGCCCTGATCGCCTTGGGACTGCGGCCCGCCGAGCCGGGTGAGTTCACCCGCCGCGCCTTTCAGAACGGCCGGATGGATTTGGCCCAGGCGGAGGCGGTGGCCGATCTGATTGATGCGGAGACGGTGGCCCAGGCGAGACAGGCTCTGGGTCAGCTGGACGGGAAGCTCAGCCAAACCTACGCCGGTTTCCGTCGCGACCTGCTGAAGGCCCTGGCCCTGGTCGAGGCCGAGATCGACTTTCCCGATGAGGAGGTGCCGGACAATCTGGCGCGGACGGCGGGGCCAGTGCTTGAGCAGCTGGCGCGCGATCTGCATCGCGCCGTCGAGGATGGCGCGCGGGGAGAGCGCGTTCGGGACGGCTATCGCATCGTGCTGATCGGTGAGACCAACGCCGGTAAGTCGTCGCTGTTCAACGCCCTGATCCAGCGCGAGGCGGCGATCGTCACGCCGATCGCCGGGACGACGCGCGATGTTCTGGACGCCGAACTGGTGATCGGCGGCTATGCCGTCACCCTGTCGGACACCGCTGGATTAAGAGACAGCGACGACCCGGTAGAGGCGGAAGGGGTTCGGCGCGCGCGGGCGCGCGCAGAGGGGGCGGATCTGAGGCTATGGGTTCGAGCGCCCGGCGATGTGGAAGGCGTGGCGGCGGACTATGTTCGGTCGGGTGATCTGATCGTGGCCAATAAGAGCGACCTCGCATCGGCCGATATCCGCTCCCAAGGCTGGGATCAGATCGCCGTAAGCAGTCATACCGGCGCGGGCCTGGGCGAGCTTCATGACTGGATCGCCGCGCGATTGGAGCGGGATCTGTCGGGGGCGGACTTCCCGGCGATCACGCGCGAACGTCATCGGCTGCGGCTGAGCGAGGCTCTGGCGGACGTACGGACGGGCCTGGCGGCGCTGGAGGTCTCTCCCGAAATGGCGGGCGACGATCTGCGCCGCGCCGCGCAAGCCCTTTCACGCATCACCGGCGAGATCGGTGTCGAAGAGGTGTTGGGCGAGGTGTTCTCGACCTTCTGCATCGGCAAGTAATACCGGTGTTTCACGTGAAACACCTTAAGTAGGACTACGTTCAGCGAACCCTGTCGTGGCCGTTGCGCGCGCTCGCCTCTGGCGAAATCCGGCTTTTTGGCCTATGTGGCGCGCATGATCCCCACAAGCGACTATTCGTTCGACGTCGTTGTCATCGGCGGCGGCCACGCCGGCTGTGAAGCCGCTGCCGCCTCTGCGCGCGCGGGGGCCCGAACCCTGCTTCTGACCCAGAAGTTGGAGACCATCGGCGAAATGTCCTGCAACCCCGCTATCGGCGGCCTGGGCAAGGGGCATCTCGTGCGTGAGATCGACGCCATGGACGGGATCATGGGCCGTCTGGCGGACGCCTCGGGCATCCAATTCCGGCTGCTGAACCGGTCCAAGGGCGCCGCCGTCCGGGGGCCGCGCAGCCAGATCGACCGACGCCTGTATCGGGAAGCCATGCAGGCGGAGCTGGCCCAGACGGCGAACCTGACGCTGATGGCCGGCACTGCGGAGCGGCTGATCCTGGACGGCGAGCGCGTTGTGGGCGTCATTACAGGAGCGGGGGAAAGGATTGGGGCCGCCGCTGTCGTCCTGACGACCGGAACCTTCCTGAACGGCGTCATTCATCGGGGCGATGAGCGTATTCCGGCAGGCCGGCACGGCGAGGCGCCCTCGACGGGTCTGGCCGTTGATCTGCACGCCGCGGGCCTGGCCATGGGCCGGTTAAAGACCGGCACGCCGGCGCGGCTGGATGGGCGGACCATCGCCTGGGACCGGCTGGAGATGCAGGAGGCCGACGAGATCCCCAGCGCCTTCTCCTTTCTGACGGATCGGATCACGGTTCCCCAGATCGCCTGTGGCGTCACCAACACGACCGAACAGACCCATCGCCTCATCGCCGAGAACCTGGGTGAGAGCGCAGTCTATGGAGGGCGTCTGTCCGGGCGCGGCCCCCGCTACTGCCCCTCGATTGAGGACAAGGTCGTGCGGTTCGCCGACAAGACCAGCCATCAGATCTTCCTCGAACCGGAAGGTCTGGATGACCCGACCGTCTATCCCAACGGGATTTCGACCTCCGTATCCGAAGCCACCCAGCAGGCCTTCCTGCGGACCATCCCCGGTTTGGAGACTGTTGAGGTCTTCCGTTACGGCTATGCGATCGAATACGACTATGTCGATCCGCGCGAATTGACGGCCGCTCTCGAAGTCAAGAAGCGACCTGGTCTTTATCTGGCCGGTCAGATCAATGGCACGACCGGATATGAGGAGGCGGCGGCCCAGGGCTTGATGGCCGGGCTGAACGCCGCCCGGGCGGCGGCAGGTCAAGACGCTGTGATCCTCGGTCGAGACCAGGCCTATATCGGCGTCATGGTCGATGACCTGGTGACGCGCGGCGTCACCGAACCCTATCGCATGTTCACCAGCCGGGCCGAATACCGTCTGACGCTGCGGGCCGACAATGCGGATCAGCGGCTGACGCCTTTGGCTATCCAGCTGGGGATCGTCGGCTCCGTCAGGGCGGCGCGCTTCTCGGACAAGGCCGGCGCCTTGGCCTTGGCGAGCCGTGTTTCACGTGAAACGCTTTTCACGCCGAGAGAGGCCAATGCTCTAGGCATTCCCGTGAACGCCGACGGCCGTCGCCGCTCCATGCGTGAACTGCTCGCCTTTCCGAGCGTCACCCTGGAACAGTTCATGCCGACCATCCCGGCCATTGCGGACTGGACGCCTGAAGTCCGCGAGCAGATCGAAATCGACGCCGGCTACGCCAACTATCTCGATCGACAGGCGATCGACGCCCAGGCCTTGCGATCCGAAGAGGATTTGATCCTGCCGACAGATCTCGACTATGGCGTCGTCGGCAGCCTGTCCAATGAGGTGCGCGAGAAGCTCAGCCGCATCAGGCCCCGCACCCTCGGCCAGGCGGGGCGTATCGAGGGCATGACGCCGGGTGCCCTGACGGCCCTCCTGGCCCATGTCAAAAAGGCGCCCAGGGTCGAGGCGGTCGCCTGATGCTGGAAGGGGAGATGGCCGCCTTCCAGCGCAAGGCCGGCGCTTCAGATGAGCAGATGGCCGATCTGGAGGCCTTTCGCCTGCGGTTGGGCGAGGCGAACGCTGTGATGAATCTCGTTGGGCCGGACAGCCTTCCGGATTTTTGGAACCGCCATGCCTGGGACAGCGCGCAACTGCTGCAGACGGCGCCTGCGGCGCGCAGTTGGGCGGACCTCGGCGCCGGGGCGGGGTTTCCCGGCATGGTCCTGGCGATCTTGCTGAAGGGGCGATCGGACGCCCGGGTCTGGTTGATCGACAGCCAGGGCAAACGCTGCCGGTTTCTGCAGGAGGCGGTCGATGCGCTCGCCCTGTCCGCCACGGTGATCAACGGCCGGGCGGAGGATCAGACCATAAAATGCGACGTGGTGACCGCTCGCGCCGTGGCCCCGATGGAGCGGCTGCTGGGTTATGCACAGCCCTATTTTGAAAGGGGTGCACAAGGTCTGTTCCTCAAGGGGGAAAGGGTCGAATCCGAGTTGATCGAGGCCCGTAAATCCTGGCATTTCGAGGCTGAACTGGCCCCGTCGCAAAGCGACCCGCGCGGCCGCATCGTGACCGTCCGGAGTGTTCGTCGTGCCCGTTCCAAGCACTAACAAACTGCCTGCCCGCGTACTCGCCGTCTCCAACCAGAAGGGCGGCGTGGGCAAGACCACGACCGCGATTAATCTGGGAACCGCCCTGGCCGCTATCGGAAAGCGGGTCCTGATCGTCGATATGGACCCCCAGGGCAATGCCTCCACCGGCTTGGGCGTTCCACGTGAAACACGGCGGGTCACCATCTATGATGTGGTGGTGGATCAGCGCTCTATCGAAGACGCCGCCGTCCAAACCACTGTTCCGGGGCTCTGGATCGTCCCTGCCGATGCGGACATGTCTGGGGTCGAGATCGAGTTGAGCCAGGCGGATCGGCGATCCTATCGCTTGAGGGACGCTCTTCGGCAGCATGACGACGGCCCTACCGCGTATGACTATGTGCTGATCGACTGTCCGCCGTCGCTGAACCTGCTGACCCTGAACGCCATGGCGGCAGCGGATGCGGTTCTTGTGCCGCTCCAATGCGAGTTCTTTGCGCTTGAAGGGCTCAGCCAGTTGATGCGGACCATCGACATGGTCAAACAGAGCCTGAACCCGTCTCTCGAAATCCAGGGGCTGGTGCTGACGATGTTCGATCGGCGGAGCGCCCTGTCGGGCCAGGTCGCCAATGACGTGCGCGCCCATTTTGGCGACAAGGTCTACGACAGCGTCATCCCGAGAAATGTTCGGGTCGCCGAGGCGCCGTCGTTCGGAAAGCCCGCCCTGATCTATGATCTCAAATGCGCCGGCAGCCAGGCCTATCTGCGCCTGGCCAAGGAAGTGGTGAAGCGCGAGCGCCAGCGCCAGAAGCTGGCCGCCTGAACGACCGCTACACGCCTGATTAGAAGAAGAAACGGAACAGTATTTTGGCTGAACGACAAAGAGGTCTGGGCCGCGGCCTGTCGGCCCTGATGGGCGAGACCATTGAAGCGCCGACGGCGCCCAACGCCGCCGTGCCTTCGGGCGTGCAGCGCGTGCCGATCGAGAGTTTGAAGCCCAATCCCGATCAGCCGCGGAAAATCTTCACCCAGGAACAGCTGGATGAACTGACGGCCTCCATCCGTGACAAGGGGGTGCTTCAGCCGATCCTGGTCCGCACCCATCCGAAGGAGGAGGGGGTCTGGCAGATTATCGCCGGTGAGCGCCGCTGGCGCGCTTCCCAGGCGGCCCGCCTGACGGAGGTGCCGATCGTCGTCCATGAAATGGATGACGTCGAGGTTTACGAAGTCGCCATCATCGAGAACGTCCAGCGCGCCGATCTGAATCCGCTGGAAGAAGCCGACGCCTATCGGATGCTGATGGAGCGGTTCGGCCGCACCCAGGATCAGGTCGCCGGCATCGTCGGCAAGAGCCGCAGCCATGTGGCCAACACCCTGCGTCTGCTGCAACTGCCTGAAGAAGTGCTGTGGTATGTGCGGAACGGCAAGTTGACGGCCGGCCATGCCCGCGCCCTGGTGACGGCGCCCAACGCCGGCGCCCTGGCCGAGCAGGCCTATAATGAGGGGCTGAACGTTCGCCAGGTCGAGGCCCTGGCCCGCCGCGCCGCCGAGGGTCCCAAGCCGGTCAAGGCCAAGCCTGCCCCCAACGAGGAAGGAACGGCCGACGTCGCCGCCTTGCAACAGGATTTGGCTGACGCCCTGGGCCTGTCCGTTCAGTTGAACGACCGCGCAGGCAAGGGCGAGCTGACCATTCGCTACGGCTCTCTGGAACAGCTCGACGACCTGTGCCGTCGATTGATGCGCGGCTGAGCCTCGCGATGTGCTAGACAGGCGGAATGACCGATAATGTTCTGCCGCCAACCGCCGCCGAAAATCTGAAACAGGCGCTGGCCGCCAAGAAGGCGCGCCGGCAGGGCGGAGCGGGCCAGGGTTTCGCCGGTCCAGCCGGCGCGCCGTCCGCCGGCGACGAGCGCAGCGTGGCTGCCCGCAACACGGCCCTGGCCAAGCCCGCCTTCCGCAAGGCGTCAAAGCGAGGCTGAGCCGCACCAGCCCCGCTCAAAGCCCCAGACGCTTGGCCCGTCCGGCGATCTCCAGCAGCAGGCGTTCGGCGATCAGCTGGTCGGGCATGCCGGTCGTCTTGGTGGCGACGTCGGCGGTGTTGACGCTGTCGAGCACCTCGTCCAGCGCCTCCAGACGCCAGGCGCGGGCCTGACGCAGCATTTCGGCCTCCTGTTTCCAGAAGACGCCCGCCGCCTTGGCGGCCTCCTTGGCGCCGGCGCCGTTGGCCTGAAGAATATTGATCCGCCGCAGCCGCCCCAGATGCAGGGCGGCGGACCGGACCGCCAGGACCGAGGATTCGCCCTCTGCGAAGGCGCGACGCAGACCCGCTTGAGCCGGACCGGGCCGCCCGCCGAAGGCCTGAAGCGCGGCGTCGGACAGGGAGGCGTCCGGCTCGACCCCCAGATGCTGGTCCAGAAGCTCGCTGTCGATCGTCCGGCCGGAACCGGGGCCGATGAACAGGGCCAGGCGTTCGATCTCCTGGCGCATCAGACCCCGCTCACGCGGCAGGCGGGCCACGAAACGATCAAGGGCGTCGGGCGTCAGACCCACCTTGTCGGCCGCCAGGGCCTCGCGAGTCATGCGGGCGACGTCGCCGGTCTCGTCTTCATAGCAGACGATGCCGACGGCGCCGGCCTCCTTCTCGGCGGTCTTGCGCAGGGCGGAGTCACGGCCCAGCTGGTCGGCCTCGACCACCAGCATGGCGTCGGGATTATAGCCGCCCTCGGCATGGATCTTGACGGCGGCGGCCACCGCCTTGTCCACTCCGGGTTTCAGCGCCGACAGCCGGATCCGCACCAGACGGCGCCCGCCCATCAGGGACATGGCCGTCAGGGCCTCTTCCAGCCTGCTTTCGTCGCTGTCGATGTCGCTGTCGGTCAGGACGGTGACGTTGAAAGGGTCGTTCAGGTCCGGGGTGATCGCCCTGCACAGGATCTCGGCCCGTTCGGCGACGCCCGACCGATCCTTGCCGTGGATCACCGCTGCTCGGATCGCCGGATCGGGCGCCTTCAGAAAGCGGTCGATCTCGGGGCGTTTGGCCAGAATCACCGGTTCGACAGGGCCTGCATCAGGTCCAGCCGGATCAGACGCGCCAGTTCGGCGGCCGCGCGTTCTTCACCGTCCTGCTGGGCGGCGATGGCGGCATAGGGCTGGTCGTCGGCGGCGTAGGTGGTGGTGACGGTCTCCACCCCGGTCGTGGGCGCGCCTCCCGCGATGGGCGTCAAGGTCCAGGTCGCCTTGACCGTCAGCTCATAGCGGGTGGCGGTGTCGTCGATCCGGCGCCCCAGGGGCCGCCGGTCCTGTTCGACACGGGTCGTCAGCCGGTAAAGCGGCGCGGCGGACCGGTCCGAGGCCAGGGCGTCCTCCAGCTGTTCACGCAGGCGATAGCCCAGTCGGTCGTCCTGGGCCGTCACCGCGATCCGGCGCAGGGGCGAGCCCACGCCCGGCTCGGCGTACATGGGCGTAAAGCCGCAGGCGGAGAGCGCCAGGACGCTTAGTAGGGCAAGGCTGGTTGGGACGCGCATCAGCCGGCCACCAGATTGACGATCCGATCCTTGACCACGACGATCTTCTTCACGCTCAGACCCTCCAGACGCGCCTTAACCGTCTCATCGGCCAGAACCAGGGCCTCGACCTCGGCCGGCTCCATGCCGCGCGCAACGCGGATTTCCGCCCGACGCTTGCCGTTGATCTGGATGGGCAGAACCACCTCGTCGTCGGCCGCGAGCGCAGCGTCCCACACCGGCCAGGGCGCGTCCAGAACCATCCCGTCCTCTCCCAGCCGGGTCCAGCACTCTTCGGCCAGGTGGGGGGTGAAGGGGGCGATCAGGCGCGCCAGGGCCGACAGGGCCTGACGCTTGGCCTCGCCGCCCGCCTGGGCGCTGTCACGCACCGTGGCGACGAAGGCGTAGAGCTTGGCGATGGCCGAGTTGAAGCGGAAGCCTTCGACCCCCTCGGACACGGCCTTGATGGCCTTGTGGGTCTCCCGCAGCAGTTCGGCGTTGGCCTTGTCCTCTCCGGCGAAGCCCGGGTCATAGGCGTCGAACAGGCTCCAGGTCCGCTGCACGAACCGGCTGGCGCCCTCGACCCCGCCCGGCGTCCATTGCACGTCCCGCTCGGGCGGGCTGTCGGACAGTACGAACAGACGGCCGGCGTCCACCCCGTGGCTTTCCAGGATTTCCTGAGGCGCGACGACGTTCTTCTTGGACTTGGACATCTTCTCGATGTCGCCGATCGACAGACGCGCGCCGTTCGACAGGCGGGTGGCGACTCGCTGGCCGTCGACCGTCTCGATGCGGACGTCGGTGGGCTCGACCCAGCGCGGCTTTCCGACCTCGTCCTGGCCTTCGAAATAGGTCTCGTGGACCACCATCCCCTGGGTGAACAGGCCCGCGAACGGCTCCTTCACCGCCAGCATGTCGGCGTCCGACAGGGCGCGGGTGATGAACCGGGCGTACAGCAGGTGCAGGACCGCGTGCTCGACCCCGCCGATATACTGATCCACCGCCAGCCAGCGGTTCGCCGCCTCGGTGTTGATCGGCTCGGCCGCCTTCGGGTCGGTGAAGCGGGCGAAATACCAGCTGGAGTCGACGAAGGTGTCGAGCGTGTCGGTCTCGCGCGTCGCATCCTGGCCGCACGACGGGCATTTGACGTGTTTCCAGGTCGGGTGACGATCCAGCGGATTGCCGGGCACGTCGAAGGTCACATCCTCGGGCAGTTCGACCGGCAGCTGATCCGCCGGAACCTCCACCGGGCCGCAGGACGGGCAGTGGATGATCGGGATGGGGCAGCCCCAGTAGCGCTGGCGTGACACGCCCCAGTCGCGCAGCCGGTAGATGGTCGCGCCCTGGCCCGTCCCGGCCGCCTCGACGCGGCGGATCGCCTCGGCCTTGGCGGTTTCGATGTCCAGGCCGTCCAGGAAGTCGGAATGGAAGATGGAGCCGGGGCCCGTATAGGCCTCGTCGCCCACGGCGAAGTCGTCGCCGGCGCCCTCGGGGCGAACCACGGGGATCACCGGCAGGCCGTATTTGCGGGCGAAGTCCAGGTCGCGCTGGTCATGGGCCGGGCAGGCGAAGATGGCGCCCGTGCCGTATTCCGACAGGATGAAGTTGGCGATCCAGACGGGGATTTCGGCGCCGGTGAAGGGATGCAGAACCTTCAGACTCGTGTCCCAGCCGATCTTTTCGGCCTGTTCGATCTCGGCCTGGGAGGCGCCGCCCTTGCGGCATTCGGCGATGAAGTCGGCGACGCGCGGATCGGCCTCGGCCAGTTGCTTCGAAATGGGGTGATCCGGGGCCAGGCCCAGGAAGCTGGCGCCGAACAGGGTGTCGGGCCGGGTGGTGTAGATTTCGACGCCGGTCTCGTAACCGGCGGGGGCTTGGCCGGAGAAGGCCCAGGTCATCTGCAAACCCTTGGAGCGGCCGATCCAGTTCTCCTGCATCAGCCGGACCTTCTCGGGCCAGCGATCCAGGGTCTTCAGCCCGTCGATCAGGTCGTCGGCATAGTCGGTGATGCGCAGGAACCACTGGTTCAGCTTGCGCTTCTCCACCACGGCGCCGGAACGCCAGCCGCGCCCGTCGATCACCTGCTCATTGGCCAGGACTGTGTTGTCGATCGGGTCCCAGTTGACCACCCCGTCCTTGCGATAGACCAGACCGCGCCGATACAGCTCCAGGAACCAGGCCTGCTGCTTGCCGTAGTATTCTGGATCGCAGGTGGCGAACTCGCGCGACCAGTCCAGCGACAGGCCCAGCAGCTTCAGCTGGTCCCGCATCTGGGCGATATTGTCGTAGGTCCAGCCCTTGGGGTGGATGCCGCGTTCCATGGCCGCATTCTCGGCCGGCATGCCGAAGGCGTCCCAGCCCATCGGGTGCAGGACGTCATAGCCTTGCGCGCGCTTGGACCGCGCCACCACGTCGCCCATCACATAGTTGCGGGCGTGGCCCATGTGGATGTTGCCCGACGGATAGGGGAACATCTCAAGCACATAGTATTTCGGCCGGCCGGTGTCCTTGGTCACAAAGGCGGCGGCTTCGGCCCAGCGGGCCTGCTGGCGGGGTTCGGCGGTCTTGGGTTCGTAACGGGCCACGGTCGTCCTGAAGTCAAAAGGGCGCTGCCGCCCTCCCGGCTCACTAGCCCGAAGGACGACAGCGCCCAAGCAGATTTGCGCTCAAACCGCCCTCTGGGCGGCGCCATGCGCAAAAGGGTGCTCAAACAGCCCGAAGAGCGACAGCACCAAAAAAGCGCTCAAGTAGCCCGAAGGGCGGTAGAACCTACAGGGAAAGCTAAAGCAGGCGTTAGCCTGCTTTAGCCCGCATTAGACAGGTTCAGCTGGCGCGCCTTGGTCAGGATGGCGTTTTCCAGGTCCGCCTCGGTCTGGGCGGCGACCGGAGCGGCGGTCCACTGACCGTCGGCGCCCTTGATTTCCTTGGTCACGGTCACGTTCAGCGCATCGGCGCGCAGGCGAGTGTCCAGGATGAAGACGGTGGCCTTGAAACGCTCGTTCGGCGTCTGGGGGTTGATGTACCAGTCATAGTTGATGACCCCGCCCCACGGATCGGCGGTCAGCAGGGGCATGAAGCTGAGGGTGTCCAGCGAGGCGCGCCAAAGATAGCCGTTGACGCCGATGCCCTGCTGGACGTCCGTCTTGGCCTTCTTCTTGCCGTTTCCGACAAAGGGGAGGCTGGAACAGGCGCTCAGGGCCAAGCCTGAGACCAAGGCGACAGCGACGCCGCGAACCAGGGCCTTGTTGAGGCTCATCAAGGAAGTCTCCGTAAACTCAGGGACGTGAAGGCCCTCGCCCCCACGCGCGCGCGGTGTCGCTCTGACGGTCTGCGCCGTTGCGCTGTTCTATAACACGGGCAAAAGGGGCGATGACAAGGCGAACTCGGCCGTGAGACGTCGCGGGAGCGGTCTCGCGGCGGAGGAGAGGACGGTTTTGGCCAGAATCTCGTGACGCTTGAGCCACATCGCGGTGCAACAATGCGGAGGAACCCCGCCCCGGCGCCAACGTTGCGTTGACCGCAAGCGCCCCCGGTGTCTAATCGCGGCGTTCACGGCCCAAAGCGCCGGGGCAGGGTTGAAGGCGTCGCCGTCGGCGGCGTTCGAAGGGTTTGGAATGCGTTTCGGCGGTTTCTCGGCTGGACTGGTTGCGGCGACGGCTCTGCTCGCCGCCACGCCTGTGCTTGCGCAGAGCGCGGCGTCGCGCAGTTCGAGCCTGTCTCTGTCGGAAGCCCAGTCGGCTCAGCGCCACGCCCCCGCGCAGCAGCGTCGCGGCCTGCGTCTGAACGACAGCGGACGCTGGGCCCTGGATTTCAATCTGAACCAGCCTGTGGGCCGCGAGACGGACTGGGGAGACGTCGAAGCCGGCGCCTATTACCGGCTCAACGACCGTCTCCGCGTCGGCGCCGCCGCCGCTGTGGCCTCGCCGGAAGCTGATCCTGCACGGGCGCCGGAGACCAGCGCCCGCACCCAGCCCCGCGTCCGTCTGGAAACAATCTTCAAGTTTTGACGCCGCTGAAGGCGGACTGGATCGTCTCCACCGCCGCCAGGCCACAGGCGCCCGATCCCGTCAGCAGAGCAACCCGGTCCGGACGCAATCCCCCCAGGGCGTAAACCGGAACCCCGGCGCGTTGGACCAGGGTTTTGAACGCCGGCGCCCCCAGGGCCGGCTTGGTCGCCGACGCGCCCCCAGCCGGAAAGACCGGCGACAGGATCAGGGCCTCCACGCCTGAAGCCGGCGGTCCGGCGCCGTGCCAGGCCGCCGTCAACCGCCAATCCGGGCGCCGTCTTCGCACATCGGCGGCGCGATCACCTTCTCTCTCCGGCAGATGCAGGCCGTCGGCCGATACGGCGTCGGCGAGATCGGCGTCCTTTCCGACCAGAAGTTCAACCCCGGCCTCATGCGTCACGGCGCGCAGGCGACGGCCGATCTCGACCGCCTGATCGGCGCCGAAGGCGCGATAGACCACGGCCGATCCCGGCGGCAGGCGGGCCGCCGTCTCCCAGGGGCGGGGGGTGCGCGCCGGGTCGGTGAAGAACAGCAGCGGCGGCAGACGCGCCGCCGCCGGGCTGACAGCGGCGGCGGCGCGGTTTAGAGCGGTGGCCGCATCCCAGAGCATGCGCGCATCGTCGCTGTAACCGGCCGGCAGGATCATGACCTCTTCTTCTCCCGCTTCGGCGTCTCCGTCCACCGATGCCGCCGCAATCTCCGACAGGCTGGCCGTCGTCCGCGCCCGTATCGCAGAGGCCTGTCGCGCCGTCGGGCGCGATCCCGAAACCGTCGTTCTGACCGCCGTCTCCAAGACCCAGCCGCCGGAGGCCATCGCGGCCATGAGGGCGGCGGGCCAGAGGGTGTTCGGCGAAAACCGAGTGCAGGAGGCCCAGGGACGTTGGGCCGACGGCCTGTACGGCCGCCCCGGCGGGGCGGAGCTGGAGCTGCGTCTGATCGGGCCGCTCCAGACCAACAAGGCTGAAGACGCCGTGGCCCTGTTCGACGTCATCGAGACCCTGGACCGGGAGAAGCTGGCGCGGACCCTGGCCGAGGCTGCGGCGAAACGGGGCCGATCGCCTCGTCTGCTGATCCAGGTCAATACGGGGGCGGAGCCGCAGAAGGCCGGCGTCCTGCCCGACGCCGCCGAGGCTCTGATCGCGACGGCGCAGAAGACCTATGGGCTGACCGTCGAGGGGTTGATGTGTATTCCGCCCGCCGATCAGCCGCCTGAACCCCATTTCCGGCTTCTGGCGCGGCTGGCCGAGGACAATGGCCTGTCGGTCCTGTCCATGGGGATGAGCGGAGATTACGAGACGGCGATCCGCTGCGGCGCCACCCATGTCCGGCTGGGAACGGCGTTGTTCGGGGAACGAAAACCATCCGAAACAGTCTCTAGGCCGTAACTCGACGTGAATTCGCACCCCCAAGCCTTGGCGCGGGGGCCAAGCCTCGCCATTGTCTGTCCATGCCCACGCCCAAGACCATCCTGATCATCGATGACGACGACGACCTGCGCGAGGCCTTGGCCGAGCAGTTGAATCTGCACGAAGAGTTCAAGACCCAGCAGGCCTCGACCGCAGCGGACGGCGTCCGTATGGGGCGCGAGATCCGTGCAGACCTGATCCTGCTGGACGTCGACCTGCCCGATATGGACGGCCGCGAGGCCTGCCGCCTGCTGCGCAAGGACGGGGTCTCCACCCCGGTCATCATGCTGACCGCCCAGTCGGCCGACGCCGACGCCATCCTGGGCCTAGACGCAGGCGCCAACGACTATGTCACCAAGCCCTTCCGGTTCGCGGTCCTGCTGGCTCGCATCCGCGCCCATCTGCGCAGCCACGAACAGTCGGAAGACGCCGTCTTCTCCATCGGCCCCTATGAGTTCCGGCCCGCCGCCAAGGTTCTGATGGACGCCAAGGGCAAGAAGGTGCGGCTGACGGAAAAAGAAACGAACATCCTGAAGTATCTCTACCGCGCCGGCGCCAAGCCCGTGTCGCGCGAGGAGCTGCTGACCGAGGTCTGGGGCTATAACGCCGGCGTCACCACCCATACCCTGGAAACCCACATCTATCGCCTGCGCCAGAAGATCGAGCCTGAGCCGGGCCAGGCCAGGCTTCTGCTGACCGACGCCGGGGGCTATCGGCTTCAGCCCTGAGGGGGTCCGAAAAAGGCGTCGCTACACTGGGCGCGCCGGTTCCCTGTCAGGAAGCGTTTTTCGCCCTTCCTCCTTTCCCACCGTGAATACCGGAAGGAAGATCTGGATCAGCGGGCCGATGGCGAGGGCGTAGAGGATCGTCCCGACCCCGACCGAGCCGCCCAGGGCCCAGCCGGCGACGACGACAGTCAGTTCGATGGCGGTCCGCACGACCTTGATCGGCCAGCCGGTGCAGGCGACCAGACCTGTCATCAGGCCGTCGCGCGGTCCTGGACCCAGGCCCGCCCCGATATAGGCGCCGCTCGCCACGCCATTCAGCACAATCCCCGTCGCCAGGAACAGGCTCCGAACCGGTAGGACCGCGTCCGCCGGAATGTGCCTCAGCGCCAGGCCGGCGACCGAGCCGATGACCAGAACATTGGCGATCGTGCCTATCCCCGGCTTCTGGCGCAGCGGAATCCACAGCAGCAGCACGGTCATACCGATCAGATTGACCACCATGCCGAAGCCGAGACCGGCGGGTTCGGCGAACCGTTCGAAAACGCCCTGGCTCAGGACGTCCCAAGGGTCGAGACCCAGATCCGCCCTGACGATCAGGGCGATGGACAGGCCGTAAAGGCTCAGGCCCAGGAAGAGTTGGATCAAACGGCGGGTCATGAGAGGCGTTTCGCCTGAACTGGCTGTGGAAAAAAGGTCCAGTTCTGTCATTCTGGCCCCATGTCCCTGCGCTCTATCGGTACAGCCTCACTGATCCGCCACTTAGGCGTTTGGCGCGCGCCAGGCGCTGGCCCGGCCTACCGTCAGTTGGCCGGAGCGGTCAGACTTTTGATCCTGGACGGACGGCTTCCTCTGGCGGCGCGACTGCCGGGCGAGCGCGAAGCGGCGCAGGCGCTGGGTTTGAGCCGTACGACCGTATCGGCCGCTTATGGACGACTGCGGGATGACGGGTTTCTTACAGGGGGACGCGGCGCCTCGGCGCGGACCAGCCTGCCGGGTGAGACGCCGACGGGCGGCTCGCGCGGCCTTACTGAAGCCAGAACCTCTTCCCGCGCGGACGAGGTCCTCGACCTGACCGCCGCCGTCCTGCCGGCCGATCCCAGCGTTCACGCCGCCTATGTCCGGGCTCTGGAGCGGCTGCCGACCCGTTTGCCGGGCCACGGCTATGAGGCCTCGGGGGTTGAGGCCCTGCGCGAGGCGGTGGCGGCCGCCTATCGCCGGCGCGGCTTGCCGACCTCGCCCGCCCAGATTCTGATCACCCACGGGGCGCACAATGGACTGGTTCATCTGCTGCGGCTGATGGTCAGGCCGGGTCAGCCGGTGGTCTTCGACCATCCCACCTATCCCCAGGCGCTGGACGCCATTCTCGCGACCGGCGCGCGGCCCGTGCCGGTCGCCTTGCCCGAGGACGGAGGAAGTGGATCAGACGGATGGGACGTGGAGGGATTGATCGCCGCCTGTCGGACCAGTGGCGCGCCCCTGGCCTATCTAGTCCTCGACCATCACAATCCGACCGGGCGGATGATGCGGGCGGCGGATCGGCTGCGGCTTCTGGCGGGGCTGAAAGGGTGCGAGACCCTGCTGGTGCTGGATGAGACCCTGGTGGAGCTGACCCTCAGCGGCCCGCCCGCCCTGACGGCCTCGGCGGTCGATGCGCCGCGTGTCGTGCGCCTGGGCTCCCTGTCCAAGAGCGTCTGGGGCGGGTTGCGCATCGGGTGGATTCGCGCGGACCGGGCGGTGATCCAGCGGCTCGCCCAAAGCCGCGCCAGTTTCGATCTGGGCGCGCCGATCCTGGAGCAGCTGGCGGCGGTCGAACTGCTGGGCGACGGCGGCGTCGGCCTGGCGGCGCGACGGCCTCTGTTGCGAGCGCGACGCGACCATCTGCGGACGCGGCTGGCGGAACGGCTGCCGCAGTGGGCCTGTCCCCGGCCGGCGGGCGGCCTGTCCGTCTGGGCGCAACTGCCGGCGCCGATCAGCTCGGCCCTGGCGGTCCAGGCGGCCGAGCGCGGCTTGAGATTGGCGTCCGGTCCGCGCTTCGGCGTGGACGGCGCCTTCGAGCATCGGCTGCGATTGCCCTACACTCTGCCGGAGCCTCTTCTGGACGTGGTTGTGGAGCGATTGGCTCAGGCGGCCGAGGCGCTGGAGCGCAAGACCCGGCCGGTTTCCGCAGCCCCATCCCGTCGCGTCGCTGTCTACTGAAGGCCGGGTTCGGCTTTCCCGAAATGACAGAGGGCGGCGGATCCGCTCCGCCGCCCTCCTGAGCGTCAGTCGACTGGGCCCGAAGGATCAGAAGGTGGCGTTGACGCTGACTTGGAAGACCCGACCGGTTTCCAGATAGCCGCCCTTGCGGTCGGGCGAGACATAGCGTTCGCCCGCCCCGACGGTCGACCAACGGGTCGGTTCGTCGGTCAGGTTGCGGACCGCAGCCCCCACTTCCAGTCCCGGCGCCAGGGTCAGGGCGACGCCCAGGTTCAGCTCCTTGGACGGCTGAACATAGATGTCGGGCTGGCTGTCCTGAACCGTGTCCAGGCGACGACCGGTATAGTTGTACCAAAGGCTGGCCCGCACCGGCCCATGCTCATAGCCGGCCTCCAGATTGTACATCAACTCGGGCGCTTGGGGCAGGTCGCTCTTGCGGGTCAGGGTCGAGGAGAGGCGGTATTCAGCCTCCGTCTGCTGATAGGTCAGGTTCCCGCCCACCGACAGGCCGTCCATCCAGCCGTCGACCGGCAGGGCGTAATGACCGCCCAGTTCGATCCCGGTGGCGGAGCCGCCCAGGCCGTTGAACGGCTTGATCAGAATGACGCCGTCGCTGGTCGTGCTCGTGCCGGTCCGCAGGGCGGTCGGCACGACGATATTGTCCAGGTCCTTCCGATAGACGGCTAGCTGCAGGTTGGAGCCGACGGCGTACCATTCCACACCCAGGTCATAGCTCCAGCCCTCGACCGGCTTCAGATCGGGGTTGGGCTGGCTGATGCTGATGACGGCGTTGGTGACGGGGTCGCGGCTGACGGTGGTCGGACCCGCCAGCTGGCTGCCCGCGGGCCGGCTGTAGCTGGAACGCGCGGCCGCCCGCACCACCAGGGCGTCGCTGGGACGCCAGGCGGCGATGACGCTGGGATCGACATGGTCGTAATCCCGATCTGCGGTCGCGAAACGGGCGCCGTCGGCGTCCTTCACGAAGAAGCGGGCTTCGAAGTGGTTGTCCTCGTAGCGGACCCCCGGCGTGATCTCCAGGGCGCCGCCGGCCAATTTCAGGGTGGCGGCGGCGAAGGCGGCCGTCCGGTCTTCCCGGCTGTCCGACAGGCCCTGGTTCAGCTTCTCTTGCGAAACCACCACGGTCGAGCCGTACAGATCGCGTTCGTTTTCGACGAAGCGGCGATCGACCAGCTTCACCGGGCGCACCGTGCCGTGGTCCATGAAGTCGGTGATCAGGCGGCCGGGCGTCGCGCCGATCAACGGGCCGTCCACGGTTCCAGCCTGCAAGGACGTGCGGAAACGGTAGCGGGTGTCGTCCGGGGCCAGGCTGCGGCCGTCCTGATCGGCCGTCTCGTACAAGCCGCCGACCGAGGCGCTGGCGAGCACGCCGGAACCGGCCCAGGTCAGGTCGCCCTTCACCGTCTTCTTCACCTCCGACAGATAGCCGTAGCCCTGCTGGACATAGATCTGGCTGGGACGGTCCTGGCTGGCGACATAGGCGGTCGCGCCGGCCGACAGCACCGGCATGGGCCAGCGAGGGTCCGACAGGTCCAGCTTCAGCCCTTCGGTCGAGGCGCCGGTATTGCCCGTCGCGCCGTTATAGGCGACGCCTCGCCAGGCGGCCTCGATCGTATTGGGCGAGTCCAGACGGCCGTCGGCATAGGCGGCTTCCAGCGAGGCGGTGAAGTCGCCGAAGCGCAGCTTGCCCCCCGTCTGGACCGACAGCAGCTCCTGTTCGACGTCCTCGACGCGGAAATAGTTGGCCGGATTGATGCCGTAGGGCGTGTAGTCGCCGGCGGCGTTGTAGTTGGCGCCGCCCGGATTGGGATTGGTCTGGCCCGAGGTCCGCTCGCTGCGAAGCCCCGTCTGGTTCATCGTATTGGTGTTGGTGTAGGTCGCATAGTTGACCCGGGCGAACAGGTCCAAGGGCTGGGTGCGATAGTCCAGAGAGGCCGTGGCGCCGTAGCGTTCCACCGTGGAGTTGAAGAAGTTCCACTGAAGACCGTCCGCCGACAGGGCGTTCTCATTCTCGCGGGCCGAGCCGACATTGGCCCTGGAGGTCTTGTAGTCGTTCTGAACCGCGACGCTTTCGGCGGCGCTGTCCTTCTGCTCATAATAGGCGGAGACATAGACGCCCATCCGGCCGTCGGCGAAGCGACGCGCCATGTCCACCCCGACCGCGCCGCCTAGGCTGTCCTGACCGCGATCCTCGGCCAGTTCGGCCATCTGACCGACCGCGCGCAGGCGCAGCATCTGGTCGCCGAAGTCGAAGGCGGTCGGCGTGACCAGATTGACGATGCCGGCGATGGCGTCGGCGTCGAGCGTCGCATCCGGCGTCTTTTCGATGCCGATGGTCTGGATGGCGAAGGGGCTGAACAGGTTCAGCGAGATCGAGCGGCCGCCGGCCGTCTGGGGCAGGCGCAGGCCGTCCAGCGTATAGGCGTTGAAGCTGGTGTCGAAGCCGCGGATGGCGACGTATTGGGCTTCGCCGGTGGCCGACTGGTTGCGGCCCTGGTCCTGACTGACCGACACGCCGGGCAGGCGCTTGGCCAGGTCGGCGATGGTGGTTTGGGGGTTCAGGCTGACGTCGCCGACGGCGACGGCGTCCACGACGCCGGTCGCCTGGCGTTCCTCGACCAGAACCGTCTGGGCGCGCCGGGCGCCGGTCACGACGATCTCTTGCAAGGTGGCGGGGCCGGTAGCGGTCTCGGACTGGGCCCAGGCCGAACCGCCGGCGCAGAGCGCGGCGAGGCTGCAGGAAACGCCGAGAAGGGCGCGCCGAGTGGACGAACCTGAAATGGTCATTGGAAATCCGATTAATGAGGCCGCGCCCCCATGGGCGGCGCGGGCTCCTTAGTGCGGGTCAATGACAGGCTGCCTAAAGCTATGCGCCTGAAAGGCTAAGCTTGTGCGACGCTTGTGGGACAGTTGTCGGGGTCAGACGGACAAATCGACCGTCACCGGCGCATGGTCGGACGGCCGGGCCCACTCGCGGACGTCATCATGAATCCGGGCCGTGTCCTTGATGACGGCCGGGGTCAGGCCGGGCGAGGTCCAGATATGATCCAGGCGAAGGCCGCGGTTCGACTTGCGGAAGTCGGCGGCTCGATAACTCCACCAGCTGGCCAGCTTCTGCGGTTCGGGGAAACGGTCGCGCAGCACGTCGGCGAAGCCGCCTGTGGCCTGAAGTCGGTTCAGCACCTCCACCTCGATCGGCGTGTGGCTGACGATCTTGGACATGTAGCGGTGGTTCCACACGTCGCCCTCGCCCGGTGCGATGTTGAAATCGCCGGCCATGACCAGGGGGCGAGACCGATCCTGTCGGGCGACGATCTCGGTCAGCTGTTCGTAGAAGTCGAGCTTGTGATCGAACTTGGGGTTCAGCGTCCGGTCGGGCACGTCGCCGCCGGCGGGAATGTAGAAGTTCTGAACGTCGATCCCGGCGACCCGGGCCGAGACGCAACGGGCGTGGCCCAGTTTGCAGACCTGGAAGGTCTCGCTGTCCTCAAGCGGCAGGCGGCTGGCGATCGCCACCCCGTGCCAACCCTTCTGGCCGGCGACACGCATATGAGGCAGGCCCATCTCTTCGAAGGCGGCGCGCGGGAACTGATCCGTCGTGCATTTGATCTCTTGCAGCATCAGAACGTCGGGAGCCCGTTCGGCGACGAACCGGGCGACCTGATCGATGCGCAGGCGGACGGAGTTGATGTTCCAGGTGGCGAGGCGAAGGGTCATGCTTCGCTTTAACAGGCCGCGCTCCGGAAGAACCACCCAGAAAAAAGGCCCGGCCTCTGCGGGCCGGGCCGATCCAGTTTCGTCTCTCTCGCCGCCGGGGAGGGGGATGCATCCGGGCGGTAGAGCGGCCGCCGCCGCTCTGTGTTCTAGATGTCACGACCGAAGGAAAAGGTCAAATTGTCACATTTCTCGCTTGGCCGTGATTCTCCGGCAACGGACGGATACCGGTGATTCGCGACTTCCGCTCTTACAGGCGCTAGTTCCGACCGGGTCGGCGGGTAGGGTCTCGCAGTTGGAACAGGCTGGCCGCCAAGCCGGAGGCAGGCTGAAGCGAGGTCAGCTGAGTGCGGGTCCGCGATCCCTGGGCGTCGGAAATGGTCCATTCGTGCAGGCGGATCGGATCACCGGCGAAGGCCAGAACCACCTGGCCGTCGTTGGGCCGATTGGCGTCGCGGGCGGTGATGGCGAAGGCGCCGGACTGCATCCGCGTGACGCGGTCGATCCGGACGCCCTGGTCCAGCCGCACATTGCGCGCAAGGAAGGTCGAAAGGGGCGTCCGTCCCAGCGGCACCTGCTGGAAATTGTTCAGCCGCGGATCATAGCGTTTGACGTTGTAGCCGTCCGACACGACCAGCAGACCGGCCGGATTGGTGTATTCGAACCGCATCTTGCCGGGGCGCTGTAGATAGAACCGGCCCTCGCGGCGCTGTCCGCCCGGACCCGTCTCGACGAACGTGCCCTGGGCCGAGGTCAGGCCTTGGAGATAGGTCTGGGCCCGTTGAACCACCGCCCGATCCTCGGCCGATAGATTGGATTGGGCCTGGGCCGCGTCGAACATCCCCAGGGCGGCCAAGCCCGTCACAAGTCCGGCGCCCAGCAGCAGGGCGCGGCGTTGGGAATCGACGGCGGCGTCGATCGGGGCGGCGAGGCTCTCGGCGACGGCGGTGGTGGTCATGAAGTCAGTCTCCCGTTCGGGATGGTCAGCGATGCCGCCGTCTTGCCCGATCGGCTTGGCGTCGGAATGACGCGAGCCTGACCATATTCCGGCGCTCCGATGAAGCCCTGTTCATCGAAATGCTGAAGCTTGGACGCGACGGCGGGTCAGACAACGGCTCGAAGGCGCAGTCGTTCCTCGGCTTGGCTCACACCATCGGCGGCGGGCCGGCCAGGACATCGCGCTTGCCGGCGTGGTTGGCGGGGCTGACCACGCCTTCCTGCTCCATGCGCTCGATCAGGGAGGCGGCGCGGTTGTAGCCGATCTGCAGACGACGCTGGACGTAGGAGGTCGAGGCCTTGCGGTCGCGGGTCACGACGGCGACGGCCCGGTCGTACAGATCGTCGCCCCCGCTCCCATTTGGGCCGCCGTTTCCACCCTCGTCGAAGCCGCCGTCCCCGTCGCCGTCCGGTTCGTCGGTGATCAGGTCCAGATAGTCGGGCTCGGCCTGGGCCTTCAGGTGTTTGCAGACGTCCTCGACCTCCTTGTCGTCGACGAAGGGGCCGTGCAGGCGGGTGATGCGTCCGCCGCCGGCCATATAGAGCATGTCGCCCTGGCCCAGCAGCTGTTCGCCGCCCTGTTCGCCCAGGATGGTCCGGCTGTCGATCTTGGAGGTGACCTGGAAGGAAATCCGGGTCGGGAAGTTGGCCTTGATGGTGCCGGTGATGACGTCGACCGACGGGCGTTGGGTCGCCATGATCAGGTGGATGCCGGCGGCGCGGGCCATCTGGGCCAGGCGCTGGACGGCGCCTTCCACATCCTTGCCGGCGACCAGCATCAGGTCGGCCATCTCGTCCATGACCACCACCAGATAGGGCATGGGTTCGGGGCGGATCTTCTCGGATTCGTAGACGGGGCGGCCCTGGTCGTCGAAGCCGGTCTGGACCGTGCGCTCGAAATGTTCGCCCTTGGCTTGAGCTTCGCGGGCGCGCTCGTTGTAGCTGGCGACGTTTCGCACGCCCAGTTTGGACATGCGGCGATAGCGGTCCTCCATCTCGCGCACCGTCCATTTCAGGGCGACGACCGCCTTCTTCGGATCGGTGACGACGGGGGCCAGCAGGTGCGGGATGCCGTCATAGACCGACAGTTCCAGCATCTTGGGGTCGATCATGATGAAGCGGCACTCGGCCGGGCTGTGACGATACAGGATCGACAGGATCATGGCGTTGACCCCGACCGACTTGCCCGAGCCGGTGGTGCCGGCGATCAAGAGGTGGGGCATGCGGGCCAGGTCGGCGACATAGGGCTCGCCGCCGATGGTCTCGCCGAGCGCCAGAGGCAGCAGGTGGCCCTTCTTGTCGTATTCGGCGCTGGACAGAAGGTCGCGCAGATAGACGGTCTCGCGCTTGGCGTTGGGCAGTTCGATGCCGATGGCGTTCCTGCCCTGAACCACCGAAATCCGGCAGGCGCGGGCGGACATGGAGCGGGCGATGTCGTCGGCCAGGGCGACCACGCGGCCGTGTTTCACGCCGGGGGCGGGGACCAGCTCGTACAGGGTGACCACGGGGCCGGGGCGGATCTGGTCGATCACGCCGCGCACGCCGAATTCCTGCAGCACGCCTTCCAGCATCTTGGCGTTCTGCTTCAGGGAGTCCTCATCCACCGAACCGACGCGCTGGGCGGGCTTGGTGAGGATGCCCAGCGGCGGCAGGTCGAAGGCGCCTTCGGGACGGTCGAAGACGAAGGCCTGCTGGTCGACGTCTTCCTTGCGGGGCTTGGGCGGCTTGACGGCGGCGACGCGCGGTTCGACCGAACGGGGCGCGGCGCGGGCGGCGGGGGCGGGCTCCTCCTCCCAGGGCGGCAGGTCGTCATAGGCCGTCTGGGGACCGTCGGCGTCCTGATCCGGCGCGACGGCGGCGTCCGGGGCGGGGGCGGGCGTGCGAACCTCGGGCTTGGGCGCCGCCTTTTCGCGTGCGGGGGCGCGCGGCTTTTTGGCAGCGACGGCAGGCGGGGGCGCGGCGGGGGCGCGCAGCGAGCGGCCCCAGTGCAGGGCGTCGATGAAGTCCATGGCGCGCAAGCCGATGGCGAAGCCCGTCAGCCACAGGCCGCCGCCCAGGAACAGCAATCCGGCGATGATCCGCCCGCCGGGAATCCTCAGGGCGGCCAGGCCCTGGGCGGTCAGGCCGGTGAAGGCGTCGCCCCACAGACCGCCCAGGCCGGCGGCTAAGGGCCAGGCGGCGGGGGCGGCCAGGGCCGCGAGGGCCCCGGACAACAGCAGGGTTCCGGCCGTGGCCGACAGGGCCTTGATCGGGCTGGGTTTCAGACGTTGCTGGATGGCGTCGCCGATGGCGCGGGCCAGGCCGAAGGCGATCGCCAGCAGGGCGGCGGGCCAGGCGGCCAGGCCCAGGGACTGCATGAACAGGTCCGCAAACAGGGCGCCGTTCGCCCCCAGCCAGTTGGTGGTCGGCAGGCTGGAGGCGGCGTTCAGACTGGCGTCCGCCGGATTCCAGGAGATCAGGGCGATCAGCAGCAGGGTCGCCAGCAGGGCCTGAAGCACACCCCGGAAACGCACGACAAAGGGCGCCTCCCAAAGGATGCGGGCGCTGATCCAGGCCTGGCGGCCGACGGCGAGGGCGGTGGACATGAAAGGCGAGACCTTCCGGGCGGCTGACGTTCGACCCGCCTTGTCGCATCCCCAGGGTTAAGGGCTCATTTACCAGGCGCCGGAGACAAACCGTCCTCTGGACCTTTTGAGCGTGCGGCGCGACAAGCCTGCCATGGCAGAGACCGAACGCTACGACATCATCATCGCCGGCGCGGGCCTGGCCGGGGCGAGTTTCGCCCTGGCGGCGGCGCAGGGCGGGCTGAAGGTGGTGCTGGTCGATCCCCAGCCGTTCAGCGCCCAGCTGGCGCCCAGCTTCGACGGGCGTTCGACCGCGATCGCCTTTTCGACCTTCCGAATGTTGGACGCCCTGGGCCTGGGCGAGACCCTGCGGCCGCACGCCTGCCGGATGGATCACATTCTCGTCACGGACGGCCGTCGGCCAGGCGCGGCCAGCAAGTCGCCCTCGCCGGCCTTCCTGCGCTTCGACGCCGAGGAGATCGGCGGGCGGACCGGGGGCGAGCCCCTGGGCTATATGGTCGAGAACCGGCGGATCCGGGCAGCCCTGGCCGAGGCGGTGACGGCGGCGGGGATCGAGGTGCGGGCGCCGGCCTCGGTCGTCTCGGTCGAGCGGGATGCGGGCAAGGCGACCGTGACCCTGGCCGACGGCTCGATCCTGACCGCCGCCCTGGTGGTGGGGGCGGAAGGTCGGGGCTCGATCGTGCGCCGCGCCGCCGGGATAGAGACGGTCGGCTGGGCCTATGGCCAGAGCGGGGTGGTGGCCACGGTCCGGCTGGGCCGCGACCACGGCAATGTCGCCCACGAATATTTCCTGCCCAGCGGCCCCTTCGCCATCCTGCCCCTGACCGACCAGCGGGCCAGCCTGGTGTGGACCGAGACGACCCGGCGGGCCGAGGCCCTGCGCGGCGCCTCGGACGCGGCCTTCCAGTCGCATCTGATGCGGCGGTTCGGGGCCTTTCTGGACGGGGTTTCGGTCGAGGGGCCGCGCTTCGTCTATCCGCTGTCACTCAGCCTGGCCGAAAAACTGGTCGCGCCGCGCCTCGCCCTGATCGGCGACGCCGCCCATGGGGTGCATCCGGTGGCGGGCCAGGGCCTGAACATGGGGCTGAAGGACGCCGCCGCCTTAGCCGAGGTTCTGGCCGAGGCCGCGCGCCTGGGCGAGGACCTGGGGGCCGAGACGGTGCTGGAACGCTACGCTCGCTGGCGCCGGTTCGACAATGCGGCCCTGGCGGCCGGCTTCGACGCCTTCGTGCGGCTGTTCTCCAACGACATCGGTCCGGTCCGGCTGATGCGAGATCTGGGGATGGCGGCGGTGAACCGAATCGGGCCGCTGCGCCGGGCCTTCATGCAGGAGGCGGGCGGGGCGACCGGCGACCTGCCGCGGCTGCTGCGCGGCGAACCGGTCTAATTCAGCCGCATTCGGACGCGCTCGAAGGTCGTCGATCGACGCGCTTCTTCGACGCCGTCAAGGCCGCGCGCCCGAGACAGGGCCTCCAGGGAACCGGTCAGGGCGCCCTGTTTCTCGCGAGCGGCGGCGACGTCCAGCCAGGGCCGGTGGTCTTGCGGGTCCAGCAGGGCCCGGCGCAGGGCCGAGCGTTCGGCCGCCTCATAGTCGTGGCTGCGGATGGCGCGGCTGAACAGCAGGTTCTGCAGCCGGATCAAGGCCTGACGGTCGCTGACCGGGGCCATCAACAGGTCCAGCCGGTCGGCGACGTGCGGCGTCAGACCGGCCCGAAGCGCCCGCCGGGTCAGTTCGCTGGGCAGGACCAGCCGACCCTGGCTGAAGGGATCGAGCGCCACCGGACCCTCGGCCGTCTCGACCCGGACCAGGAAATGGCCGGGGAAGTCCACCCCCGCCGCCTTCAGCCCCGCGGCGCGGGCGGCGTGGAGATAGAAGACCGCCAGGGCGGCGGACAGGCCGCGCCGCCGCTCGGCCACCTCGATCAGGTCGGTATTGGCGGGATGGTCGTAATGGAGCAGGTCGCCGTTCAGACGCAGGTCGGCGGCCATGGTTTCGGACAGGGCCTCGTCCGGGCTTTCGCCCCCGACCCGCTCCTTCAGCCTTTCACAGGCGCTGCGGGCCAGGGTGCGGACGGGTTGGGGATCGCGGAAGGGATGATCGTGGATGGCGCAGGCGATCGCAGCCTCCAGCAGGGGGAAGCCCTCGTCGCCGCCCTCACCGGCCGACGTCAGGATGGCCTCGGCTTCTTCCCGGGTCATGCGATCCCTTCAGTTCCCGCGCCTCTGAACGCCGCGAAGATGACGCGGAAATCGACTGGGAGCCAGCGCCACCATATCAATTCTCAGTTCAAGTGGTTGCAGGGCCGGGCGGTTGCGGCGGACGGCCTCGCCCGCCGCAACCAGCCGATCGTGCTGAGCGGGCTTCAGCGCCAGGACGGCGAGGTCGAGCCGGGCGCGGCGCTTGACCTCCACCACAGCCAGGATTCGGCCGCGACGGGCCAGCAGGTCGATCTCGCCGGAGCGGGTCTTCAGCCGAAACCCCAGAATCTGATAGCCCTTCAGCATCAGCCAGAGGGCGGCGATCCATTCCGCCGCATGGCCGGCCTTGAAGGCGGCGCCCCCCTTGGCCTGACGCCAGGCCGCCTTCGGACGTCGATCCAGCGTCGGGCGGGGCAGGCGGGGGCTCACTTGCCCTGAAGCTCCAGGGCGCGGCGGTACAGGGTCTTGCGGTTCAGGCCCAGGGCGCGGGCGACTTCTGAGGCGGCTTCTCCGGTCGAAAGCCGGGTCAGGGCGTCGGTCAGGGCCGCGTCGGCGTCGGCCTGGGTCGCCTCCTCCGCCTCGCCGGGGCCGATGACCACGACGATCTCCCCCTTGGGCGCATCCAGTCGGGGATCGACCGCCAGTTCGTCCAGCGATCCCCGCACGCATTCTTCGTACAGCTTGGTCAATTCACGCGCCACGGCGGCCGGGCGAGGGCCGAGAACGGCCGCCATGTCGGTCAGGCTGTCGCGCAGGCGCGGCCCGCTTTCGAAGAAGACCAGGGTCTGGCGCTGGCCTTTCAGCCCTTCCAGGGCGGCGGTCCGCCCGGCGGTCTTGGGCGGCAGGAAGCCGGCGAACAGGACGCGGTCAGCGGGCAGGCCGGCGATGCACAGGGCGGCCAACAGACTGGACGGGCCGGGGATCGGGTGGACCGGCAGGCCCTCGGCGATCACGGCGCGGGCGACGACGAAGCCGGGGTCGGACACCAGGGGGGTGCCGGCGTCGGAGACCAGGGCCACGACCTCGCCGTTCCGGAGGCGCTCGATGGCCTGTTCGGCCGCACGACCGGAGGCGTGGTCGTCGCAGCGTTCCAGCTTCGCCTTCAGTCCATAGGCGGTCAGCAGCTTGGCGGTGACGCGGGTGTCCTCGGCCAGGACCAGGTCGGCGGCGGCCAGGACGTCGAGCGCCCTGAGCGTCATGTCGCGCAGGTTCCCGATCGGCGTCGCCACCAGATAGAGACCCGGCTCCACCCGCCGGGGCGGGGGGGCGGTGGGCGGGAAGGAGCCGGGCTCGCTCATGATCAGACGGTGGGGGGGACCGCCGTGCTCGCCTTTTCGACCACGGCGGCGGGCGGGCGCGGCGCCGAGGTCAGGCCCGAGCCCTGGAAGGCGGGGCCGGCGTCATAGGCGGCGAAGGTGGCGGCGGTGATGATCTCGCTGACCGAAGCGCCCAGGGAGACGATCTGGACCGGCTTCTCCAGCCCGACCAGCAGCGGTCCGATGACGGTCGCGCCGCCCAGGGCCTGGACCAGCTTGGTCGAGATGGCGGCCGAGTGGATGGCCGGCATGACCAGGACGTTGGCCGGCTTGGTCAGGCGGTTGAAGGCGTAGGCGGGGTGGCCCTTGGGATCCAGGGCGATCTCGGGCGGCATTTCGCCCTCGTATTCGAAGTCGACGCCCTTCTTGTCCAGGATGCGGATCGCCTCGCGGACCTTTTCGGCCCGGTCGCCCGGCGGATTGCCGAAGGTGGAATAGCTGAGGAAGGCCACGCGCGGATTGCGGCCGAGCTTGCGCACCGTCTCGGCGGCCTTGATCGCGATGTCCGCCAGCTCAGCGGCGTCCGGCAGTTCGTGGATGGTGGTGTCGGCGACGAACAGGGTCCGGCCCTTGGCCAGCAGGATCGACAGGCCGATCAGGGTGTCGTCCACGTCCAGGACGCGCTGGACCTCCTTCAGGGCCATGTTGAAGTTGCGGGTGACGCCGGCGACCATGGCGTCGGCCCGGCCCTTGGCGACCAGGGTGGCGGCGAAATAGTTGCGGTCCTGGTTGATCATCCGCTGAACGTCGCGGCGCAGATAGCCGCGGCGCTGCAGCTTCTCGTACAGCCAGTCGGTGTCCTCGACATTGTGGCCGGAGACGCGGGCGTTGGTGATCTCTATGCCCAGATCGTCGAAATTCAGCCCGGCCTCGGCGGCGTTCTGGCGGATCAGATCCTCGCGTCCGACCAGGATGGGGGTGCCCAGATCGGCCTGTTTGAAGCCCCAGGCGGCGCGGATGACGGCCGGCTCCTCGCCCTCGGCGAAAACGATGCGCTTGTTGGGTCCGCCGCGCACGGCCGAGTTGATCTTCTGCATCAGGGCGGCGGACGGATCCACGCGCGAGCGCAGGGCGTTGCGATAGGCGTCCATGTCGTCGATCTGGACGCGGGCCACGCCGGAATCCATCGCCGCCTGGGCGACGAAGGGCGGGATGTACCAGATCAGCCGGGGATCAAAGGGGGTCGGGATAATGTAGTCCGGGCCGAACTTCAGCTTGCGTCCGCGATAGGCGGCGGCGACCTCGTCCGGCACGTCCTCGCGCGCCAGGGCGGCCAGGGCCTGGGCGCAGGCCACCTTCATCTCATGGTTCACCCGGCGGGCCCGCACGTCCAGGGCGCCCCGGAACAGATAGGGGAAGGCCAGGACGTTGTTGACCTGGTTCACATAGTCCGAGCGGCCGGTGGCGATGATGGCGTCGGACCGGACCGACTTGACGTCTTCCGGCGTGATCTCGGGATCGGGGTTGGCCATGGCGAAGATGATCGGATTGGGGGCCATGGAGGCCACCATCTCCTTGGTGATCGCGCCCTTGGCGGACAGGCCCAGCACCACATCGGCGCCGACCATGGCCTCGGCCAGGGTGCGGTGGGGCGTGTCGGTCGCATGGGCGGCCTTCCACTGGTCCATGCCGTGTTCGCGGCCCTTGTAGACCACGCCGTCCTTGTCGCAGATGACCGTGTTCTCGGCCTTGACCCCGGCGGCCTTCATCAGGGCGATGGAGGACAGGCCTGCGGCGCCGGCGCCGGCCAGAACCACCTTGACCTCGTCCAGCCGCTTGCCGGCGACATGACAGGCGTTGATCAGGCCGGCGGTGGAGATGATGGCGGTGCCGTGCTGGTCGTCATGGAAGACGGGGATGTCCAGCAGGTCCTGAAGTTCGCTCTCGATGACGAAACATTCGGGGGACTTGATGTCCTCCAGATTGATGCCGCCCCAGGTGTCGCCGATGTTCTTCACCACGGTGATGAACTCGTCCGGATCGGTGGTCTTCACCTGGACGTCGAAGCTGTCCACATCGGCGAAGCGTTTGAACAGGACCGACTTGCCCTCCATCACCGGCTTGGAGGCCATGTGGCCCAGATTGCCCAGGCCCAGAATGGCGGTGCCGTTCGAGATGACGGCGACCAGATTGCCCTTGGAGGTGTATTCGTAAGCCTTGTCCGCATCCTGGGCGATGGCCAGGACCGGCACGGCCACGCCCGGCGAATAGGCCAGGGACAGGTCGCGCTGGGTCGCCATCGGCTTGGTCGGGGCCATGGAGATCTTGCCCGGCGTGGGGATGCGGTGGAAGTCCAGCGCCTCCTGGTCGGAGAAGGTCTGTTTATCGGTCTGATCGGGCATCGGGACGTCCAGGGTTCGGCGCAGCTGTAACAGTTCGTGTCCTAGAGGTTGGGACGCGCCGCGCCAAGCCTTGACGCTCCGGAAGGCTCAAACGCCGCCGCGCAAGCTTCCCTTCACGTCAGCGTCAACCGGCCAAGCTGTCAGAGGGGCAGGGCGGTCAGAAGGGCAGGGCGCCGGTGCGCTCGACCTCGACCGGGCCGGTCATCAGCACATGGTCCGTCGCCGGATCCCAGTCGATCGTCAGCTCGCCGCCGTCGACGACCACGGTGGCCTTGCGGTCGGTCAGGCCGCGCCGGACCGCCGCCACCTGGGCCGCGCAGGCGCCGGTGCCGCAGGCCTTGGTCAGGCCGGCGCCCCGCTCCCAGACCCGAAGCCGGATATGGTCGCGGTCCAGCACATGGGCGAACCCGACATTGACCCCTTCGGGAAACAGGGGGTGGTGTTCGACCAGGGAGCCGGAGCCGGTCACGAAGGCGTCATCCTGCCGGTCGGTGAAGAAGACGACGTGCGGATTGCCCATGGAGACGGCGCCCGGCGTGTGCAGGATCGGCGCGTCGATGGGGCCGAGCTGAAGCTCGATCCCGCGGGTGTCCATCTCTTCGGCCAGGGGGACTTCGGTCCAGTCCAGCCGGGGCCGGCCCATATCGACCGTCACCCTGTGGTCGCCGGCGCGGGACGCCGTGGTCGGGCCTGCGGCGGTGTCGATGACGACCCGGTCGGAGCCCTTGGCCTCCATCAGCAGCCAGCCCACGCAGCGCAGGGCGTTGCCGCAGGTCTCGACCATGGAGCCGTCGGCGTTCCAGACCCGCATGAAGGCGTCTGCCGTGTCGGACGGTTCGATGGCGATCAGCTGGTCGAACCCTTCCCCCGAGGCGCGGTCGGCCAGGGTCGTGATCTGATCCTGCGTCGGCCGGAAGGGCGCGCCCAGGGCGTCGATAACGACGAAGTCGTTGCCGGCGCCGTTCATCTTGACGAAGGATCGGGTCATGGCCGGAATATAGGCCGGCTCCGGCCGTGAGGAAACGGCTCGGCTCTCGGAACCGTTGGACATGGACGGCGGTTCGCGATTGATTGGCCCGCTGCGGCCCGCCCCCTGACACGCGCCGCCGGATGAAAGGCGTCTGAGATCGAACTCGAACCGACGGTCGTTGAAGGCAAGCCCGACAGCCTGCGTCTGCGCGCCCGGCTGCGCTATCTGTATCACGGCAGCCAGCCGCCGGCGGTGCGGTTCCGACTGACCGTCATCGCCGTCGATTTCACCATCATCGCCTTCTTTTTGGCCTCGCCCATACTGAAGAACATGGGGTGGGCCTTTTATGTGCTGGACTATCTGATCGCCGCCCTGCTCGCGGCCGATCTGGCGGCGCGGGCTTATGCCTATTCGGACATTCGCGACTGGCTGAAGAAGCCGATCGTCTGGCTGGACCTGTTCGTCCTGGCGACCCTGCTGTTCCCGATCTGGCTGTTCAACCTGGGCTTCCTGCGGCTGCTGCGGCTGTGGACTCTGCTGAATTCGGACTTCTTCTGGCGGACCGTCGGCTCCCGCTATGACGATACGCGGGTGGAGGCGGTGGTGCGGGCCCTGTCCGGTCTCGTGACCTTCGTCTTCGTCGTGACCGGTTTCGTCTACGCCACCTTCCTGGGGCATGACGGGATCAGCGGCTATGTGGACGCCCTGTATTTCACCGTAGCGACCCTGACGACCACCGGCTTCGGCGACGTCACCCTGCCGGGGTCCGCAGGCCGGCTTCTGTCCATCGCCATCATGCTGGTGGGGATCACCCTGTTCCTGCGGCTGGCCCAGGCCATCATCAAGCCGCACAAGGTCCGCCACCCCTGCGACCGCTGCGGCCTTCAGACGCATGAACCGGACGCCGTCCACTGCAAGGCCTGCGGCAATCTGCTTTGCATTCCCGACGAGGGCTGAGCGAAGATGACAAAACCGTAAGGGTCGGCCGCCTCGCCTTGCCGCCGGGCGGGCCGTCGTTAAGGTGCCGGTCGTCATTTCGGGGACTGTCCATGATCCGCTCATCCGCCGCCGTGCTCGCGGCCCTTCTCGCCTCCACCAGCCTGACCTCGGTATCCATGGCCCAGACCGCCTCCTCCGCCCCCGCCTTCGCGACCAGCGAGGCGAGCGACCCCTATGTCTGGCTGGAGGAGGTCGAGGGCGAGCGGGCCATGGAATGGGTCAAGGCGCACAACGCCCATTCCCTGGGCGTGCTGCAGGGCGATCCCCGCTATGAAACCCTGCACCAGCAGGCGCTGGAGATCGTCCAGTCGCGCGACCGCATCCCCGCGCCGGGCTTCACCCACGACGGCCATATCGACAACTTCTGGCAGGACGCCCAGCATGTGCGCGGCGTCTGGCGGCGCACGACCCTGGACTCCTACAAGACCGCCGAGCCCCAGTGGGAGACGGTTCTGGACATCGACGCCCTGGCCGAGGCCGAGAGCGCCAACTGGGTCTATAAGGGCTCGACCTGCCTGGCCCCCGAAGAGCGCTACTGCCTGATCAGCCTGTCCAACGGCGGCAAGGACGCGGTGACCCTGCGCGAGTTCGACAGCGTGACCCGCAGCTTCGTCGAAGGCGGGATCTATCTGCCGGAATCCAAGGGCGGGGCGAGCTGGATCAACAAGGACACCCTTCTGGTCGCGCGCGACTTCGGCCCCGGCACCTTGACCAACTCGGGCTATCCGATGGTGGTCAAGCGGATGCGGCGTGGCGAGAATCTGGATCAGGCCGACGTCCTGTTCATGGGCGAGCCGACGGATGTGTCGGTGTCCGGCTATACGCTGCGTGACGCCGACGGGGAGCTGAAGGCGACCCTGATCAACCGGTCGATCGACTTCTATTCGTCCGAGACCTATCGCGTCACCGACGACGGGGCCGTGGTCAAACTGGCCCTGCCGGCCAAGTCGGACATCACGGGTCTGGTCGCCGGCAAGCTGGTGGTGTCGCTGAAACAGGACTGGACCGCGCCGTCGGGCCAAGAGTTCAAGAGCGGCGACCTGATCGCCTGGCCGCTGGACGCCTGGCTGGAAGACCCAGCCACCCCCGCCGTCCTGGTGCTGCGTCCCACGGAACGTCAGGCGGTCGAGGGGGTGAACGCCACCCGCAACACCCTGGTTGTGGCCCTGTACGACAATGTGCGCGGTTCGGTGCGGGTCTATCGTCCCGGCGAGACCGAATGGACCTATTCGACCCTGGACCTGCCGCAGAACGTCTCGGTCGGCGTCGGTTCGGCCTCGGAGATCGACGACAAGATCTTCGTCAGCGTCACCGGCTATCTGAACCCGTCCAGCCTGTGGCTGGCGGATGCGGCGAGCGGGGCCGTTGATCAGGTCAAGTCGATGCCGGCCAAGTTCGACGCGACCGGCATGACGGTGGAGCAGCACGAGGCCCGCTCGGCCGACGGGACGATGATCCCCTATTTCGTGGTCCATAAGGCGGACATGCCGCTGGATGGGACGAACCCGACCCTGCTGTACGGCTACGGCGGGTTCGAAAGCTCGCTGCTGCCCGGCTATTCGGCAACGGTCGGCAAGCTGTGGCTCGAGCGCGGCGGGGTCTATGTCATCGCCAATACGCGTGGCGGCGGCGAGTTCGGCCCGCGCTGGCACGAGGCGGCCCTGCAGCAGAACCGCCAGCGCGCGCACGAGGACTTCCAGGCCGTGGCCCTGGACCTGATCGCCCGCAAGATCACCAGCCAGCCGAAGCTGGGGATCATGGGCGGCTCGCAGGGCGGCCTGTTCATGGGGGCGATGCTGACCCAGCGCCCGGACCTGATCAATGCGGCCGTCATTCAGGTGCCCCTGTTCGACATGCTGCGCTTCCACAAGCTCTTGGCCGGGGCCAGCTGGATCGGCGAGTACGGCGATCCCGAGATTCCGGAGCAGCGCGCCTGGATCCAGCAGTATTCGCCCTATCAAAACCTGCGGGCGGGCCAGCCCTATCCGGAGGTCTTCATCCACACCTCGACCAAGGACGACCGGGTCCATCCGGGCCACGCCCGCAAGGCGGCGGCGCGCCTGGAAGAGCTGGGCTATCCGGTGCTCTTCTATGAGAACACCGACGGCGGCCATGCGGCGGGGGCCAACCTGCAAGAGACGGCGCGGCGGTTGGCGCTGGAATACACCTATCTGTCGCGCCGGCTGATGGACACGCCGGCGAAGGAATAGGGTCTTTTCTTTCCGCTCATCCCGGCGAAGCCGGGACCCAGTGCTTTCGCGAGGTTCGGCGGCTGGGATCGAGTTCAGTACGAATGGGCGGCGCCGAACGCCCAAAGATCTGGGTCCCGGCTTTCGCCGGGATGAGCGGAGTTTTTAGATGCGTCAACTGATCCTGTCCGCCGCCATTCCGGCGCTTCTGATGGGGGCCTGTGCGGGCACGCCCGTTGAGATCGGTTCAGATGAAGTCGTCGTATCGACCAACGACGCTCCCCCGCCGCACTTCCCCCGCGACCTGACCCCGGCCGGCGTCGCGGCGGCCGACGACCATCTGGCGCTGGAGCAGGTGGACGGGGCTGAGGCCATGGCTTTCGTGGCCGAGGAGAACCGCAAGTCCCTGGCCGTCCTGACCGGCGACCCGCGCTATGAGACCTTCCGGGCCGAGGCCCAGGCGATCCTGACCGCCACGGACCGGATTCCCAGCCCGTCCTTCCTCGGCGACGGCGTCGGCAACTTCTGGCAGGACGCGACCAATCCCAAGGGCGTCTGGCGTCGCACGACGCTAGAGAGCTACCGCACCGCGACCCCGCAGTGGGAGACCCTGCTGGACATCGACGCCCTGTCGAAAGCCGAGGGCAAGGACTGGGTGTTCAAGGGCGCCGATTGCCTGGCGCCGGACGAGACCCGCTGCCTGATCAATCTGTCGGACGGCGGCAAGGATGCGGTGGTGGTGCGCGAGTTCGACCTGACCACCAAGCGTTTCGTGGACGGGGGCTTCAACCTGCCCGAGGGCAAGCACCGGATCGAATGGCTGGACCGCGACACGCTCCTGGTCGCCACCGACTTCGGACCCGGCAGTCTGACGGAGTCCGGCTATCCCTTCATCGTCAAGACCCTGAAGCGGGGCCAGACCCTGGCCCAGGCGGTCGAAGACTATCGCGGCGACGCCTCGGACGGCGGCTACGGCGTCAGCCCGGCGGTCTATCGCGACAAGACCGGCCGGGTCACGGCGGTGATCATCACCCGCCCGTTGGACACCTTCCGCTCCGAAACCTGGATGATGGCCCATGACGGATCGACGGTGAAACTGGCCCTGCCGGACCGGGTCAGCGTCTTCGGAGCGCAGGGGGGCCTGCTGATCGTCTCGAATGACGAGGCCTGGACCTTCAACGGCCTCGCCTACAAGCCCGGTTCCCTGCTTTCCATACCCTTGAACCATCTGCGGTCCGACCGCGACGATCTGAGCGTCAGCAACCAGGCCCTTCTGATCTATGAGCCGGCCGCCCGTCAGTCGTTGGGCGACGTGCGGGTGCTGGATCGCCAGGTCGTCGCCTCCCTGTCCGACAATGTGGCCGGGCGGCTGGCGATCTTCGAGAACCGGGGCGAATTCGGCTGGCGCCGCCAGGATGTGGCGACGCCAGAAAACATCGCGGTGGGGCTGGGCGACTCCTCCAAGTCCAAGGGTCAGGTCTTCGTCTCGACCCAGGGCTTCCTGACCCCGCCGACCCTGAGCCTCGCCTCGGTCGGCTCCACCACCCTGACCGAGCTGAAATCCGCTCCGGCCAAGTTCGACGCCTCGACCCATGTGGTGGAGCAGTACGAGGCGACCTCGACCGACGGGACCAGGATCCCCTATTTCATCACCCGCCCGCGCGACATGAGGCTGGACGGGTCGAACCCGACGATCCTGTTCGGCTACGGCGGGTTCCAGGTCAGTCTGAACCCGGCCTACAAGCCCGAGATGGGCAAGCTGTGGCTGGAGCGGGGCGGGGTCTTCGTTCAGGCCAATATCCGCGGCGGCGGCGAGTTCGGGCCCGACTGGCACCAGGCGGCCCTGGACGGAAACCGCCAGAAGGCCTTCGACGACTTCGCCGCCGTGGCGCGCGACCTGGAGCGGCGCGGGATCACCAGCCCGCGTCGTCTCGGCATCTATGGCCGGTCGAACGGCGGGGTGCTGACCTCGGTGTCGATCACCCAGCACCCGGAGCTGTTCAACGCCGCAGTGATCGAAAGCCCGCTGATCGACATGCTCCGCTATCACGAGCTGCCGGCCGGCGCCTCCTGGATCGGCGAATACGGCGATCCGCGAATCCCGGAGGAGGCGGAATGGATCGCCCGATATTCGGCCTATCAGCAGCTGCGGCCGGACGTGGACTATCCGCGCGTCTACATCACCACCAACACCCGCGACGACCGGGTGCATCCGGGCCATGCGCGCAAGTTCGCCGCCCGGCTGGGGGACCAGGGCCACGACCATCTCTATTATGAGGACACGGCCGGCGGTCACTCGAACGACGCCGATCCGGTGGCCAACGCGCGGCGCTGGGCCCGCCACTATGTCTATCTCGCCCAGCAGCTGATGGACTGAAGGCCGCCGCAGGCGAGGGTCACGCACTTATGACCCCCGCCTGCGCGCCCGCCGGTTAAGAACGTCGCCATGAGACACAGGATCGGGATCATTGCAGCGACGATCACGGCGGGCGCCGTCCTATGCGCTGGATCGGTCGCCCAGCCCGCCGCCTCGCGGCCGGGGCGGCACGTCGTCCCCGCCGGACCGCCGGTCGTGGTCGAACTGTTCACCGCCCAGGGGTGCGGCGCCTGTCTGGAGGCCAATGCGACGGTCGAGCGGGCGGCGGCGGAGCCGCGCGTCATCGCCCTGACCTATGGCGTCGACTATTGGGACTATCTGGGCTGGACCGACACCTTCGCCAAGCCTGAGTTTTCTCAGCGCCAGCGGGCCTATCGCGCCGCCCTGCGTCAGCGCGGCGTCTCCACGCCCCAGGTGGTCATCGACGGCCGCCGACAGGTCTCGGGCGTGCGCGGACCTGAGCTTGAGACCGCCATCCTCGAGGCGGCGGGCCGCCGCGCTTGGCCGCCCGAGATCGAGTTCCGCCAAGGCGGCGGTCAGGTCGGCGTCGGCTCGGGCCGCGTCCCGGCGGGCGGGGCCGAGGTTCTGGCCGTCACCTATACGCCGGGGGTCCAGGTGGTCGAGGTCGGTCGCGGCGAAAACCGCGGCCGCGAGGTGCGCCAGCTGAATGTGGTCCGCGACGTCACGCGCCTGGGCGACTGGCGGGGCCGGCCGATGTTGTACCCTCTGCCTCAGACGCGGGACGAGGACGCTGTGGTCGTGATGATTCAGGACAAGGCGGATCGGCGTATTCTGGGCGCCGCCGTCCGCAGGCCGACCTCCGGATCCGGCGGGGCGGATCGAGACGGCTGAAGCCGAGGCGGATCAGGCCCCCGCCTTCTTGGCAAACGTCCAGGCCGCCTCGCTGAGCGGCCCGACCTGGGCGGCCATGCTGCGAGCGTGGGCGCTGGCCGCCGTGCCGTCGCGGACACGGCCGGCGATGCCCTGGCAGATGGCGGCGAGACGGAACAGATTATAGGCGTAGAGCCACTCGAGATCGGCAGGTCGCATCCCAGTGGCGGCGGCGTAGCGGTCCACCGTTTCCTCGACCGAGGGAATGCCCAGGGCCTCCAGATCGGCGCCGGCGAGGCCGTTTCGCAGGCTGGCGGGGATGGCCCAGGCGATCAGCAGATAGGAGAAGTCGGCCATGGGGTCGCCCAGGGTCGACAGCTCCCAGTCCAGAACGGCGCGGACGTCCGCCCGATCTTCAGCCAGGATCATATTGTCCAGGCGGAAGTCGCCGTGGACGATGCGGCAGGGACCCTCCGGCGGCAGGCTGGTCGGCAGGAAATCGATCAGTCGGTCCATGGCGGGAACGGCCTCGGTCTCCGAGGCGCGATACTGTTTGGTCCAGCGGCCGACCTGACGGGCGAAATAGTTGCCGGCCTTGCCATAGTCGGCCAGGCCGATGGCGGCGGGATCGAAGGCATGAAGCCGGGCCAGGGCGTCGGTCTGGGCGTGATAGATGGCCCGGCGCTCGGCGGGGCTGAGGCCGGGCAGTTTCAGATCCCAGAAGATACGGCCCTCCACCTTGTCCATCACATAGAAGATCGAGCCGATGACGCCCTCGTCCAGGCAGAGGGCGTGGGGCCTGGCCACGGGAAAGCCCTGAGCGGCCAGGGCGGAGATGACCTGGAATTCGCGATCGACGGCGTGGGCGCTGGGCAACAGCAGGCCCGGCGGCTTGCGGCGCAGCACATAGGCGGCGGTCGGGGTGGTCAGCTCATAGGTGGGATTGGACTGACCGCCCTTGAACTGGCGCACCGTCAGAGGGCCGGCGTAGCCCGCGACGTTTTCGGTCATCCAGGCGTCCAGCCCCGCCTCGTCCAGCCGATAGCGGGGATCGACCTCGCGCGTGCCGGAAAAGGCGGCTTGAGCATCCTGAAGAGGCGCGTCGGCGGCGGAGGCGTCGGTCATGTACAGCCCAGTCGGTTCTTTCAGCGTTTCCCTAGAGCCGCCCGCGTCTTAGGCGCGCTCCGGCGCGGCGATGATGGCGGCCTTGACCGCGCGACGCCAGCCCGAAAGCAGACGGTCGCGTTCGTCGGGCTTCATCCGGGGCTTCCAGCAGGCCGGGGCCTCGGCCGGACGGGCTTCGAGATCGGAGATCAAACCCACGCCCAGGGCCGCCAGACGCGCAGCGCCCAGGGCCGTCATCTCCTGGAAGGCCGGACGTTCGACCTCGACCTCGCAGATGTCGGCGACGAACTGCATGGCGAAACTGTTGGCGGTGACGCCGCCGTCCACCTTCAGGGTCTTCAGGGGCGGGGCGCCGTCCTGGGCCAGGGCGTCGAGCAGATCCCGGGTCTGATAGGCCAGGGCCTCCAGCGCCGCGCGGACGAAATGGGCCGGGCCGGAATCCCGCGTCAGCCCGACCACGGTTCCGCGCGCCTCCGGCTCCCACCAGGGGGCGCCCAGGCCGGTGAAGCCGGGGACCAGATAGACCCCGCCGTTGTCGGCCAGGCTCTGGGCCAGGGCTTCGGACTGGCGGGATTCAGAGATCAGCTTGACCCCGTCCCTCAGCCACTGGATCGCCGAGCCGGCCGAGAAGATCGACCCCTCCAGCGCATAGGCGGTGAAGCCCTCGGCCTGGTAGCCGAGCGTGCCGAGGAGACGGCGGGTCGAGGCCACCGGCTCGGCGCCGACATTGGCCACCAGAAAGGCGCCGGTGCCGTAGGTGATCTTGGCGTCGCCCGGCGTGAGGGCGCCGTGGCCGACGAGGGCGGCCTGCTGGTCGCCGGCCGATCCGGCGATGGGCAGGGGGCGGCCGAAAAGCGCCGGATCGGTCTCGCCGATCCGGCCGGCGCAGGGGACGATGGCGGCGAGGGCCTGGCGCGGCACGTCGAACAGGGCGCACAGGTCGTCGCGCCATTCCACCGTCTTCAGGTCCATCAGGGCGGTGCGCGACGCATTGGCGGCGTCGGTGGCGTGAACCCGGCCGCCGGTCAGTTTCCAGATCAGCCAGGCGTCGATCGTGCCCAGCTTGACCTCGCCCCGCGCCGCCCGGTCGCGCGAGCCGGGCACGGCGTCCAGCAGCCAGGCGAATTTGGTCGCCGAGAAATAGGGGTCGAGGATCAGGCCGGTGGCGGACTGGACCCTCGGCTCATGGCCTTCGGCGGTCAGGCGGGCGGTCACCTCGGCGGTGCGGCGGTCCTGCCAGACAATGGCGCGGCAAAGGGGTTCGCCGGTCGCTGCGTCCCAGATCACCGACGTCTCGCGCTGGTTGGTCAGGCCCACGGCGGCGAACCGGTCGACCCCGCCCGCCTGGCGCACCACTTCGCGGCAGGTCTGCAGGGTGGCGGACCAGATTTCGCCCGCGTCATGCTCGACCCAGCCGGAGTGCGGGAAATGCTGGGCCAGTTCGATCTGGCTGACGGCCACCGGGCGCAAGTCGTGGCCCCGGACCTCGAAGGCGATGGCCCGGGTCGAGGTGGTGCCCTGGTCGATGGCGAGGATCAGGCTCATTGTCTTTCTCTCCCTGCGCCGTCTTGGGCGACGCCTGCGGTCGGGCTAAGGGGAGCATATGACGACGCACCTGCCCAGCTATGAAGGCGTTCTCGACGCCGCCCGCCAGATCGACGGTGTCGCCGTCCGCACGCCCCTGATCGAGAGCCCCGCCCTGAACGCCGTGGTCGGCGGCCGGGTTCTGATGAAGGCGGAGAACCTGCAAAGGGCCGGGGCCTTCAAGTTTCGCGGGGCCTATAACCGCATCAGCCGGCTGAATGCCGAGGAAAAGGCGCGCGGGGTCGTGGCCTTCTCGTCCGGCAATCATGCCCAGGGCGTGGCCGCCGCCGCGGCTCTGGTGGGATCTCCGGCGATCATCGTCATGCCGTCAGACTCGCCCCAGGTGAAGGTCGAGGGGGTGATCGGTTTCGGCGGCGAGGTGCGGCTCTACGATCGCTGGACCGAGAGCCGGGAAGAGATCGGCGCCGCCATCGCCGCCGAGCGGGGCTGCGTCCTGGTGCCGCCGTTCGACGATCCCTTCATCATCGAGGGCCAGGGGACGACGGCGCTGGAGATGCTGGACCAGGCCGGCGCGCCGATGGACCAGCTGTTGTGCGGGGCCTCCGGCGGAGGACTGATGGCCGGGATCAATCTGGTCATGGCCGAACGCAGTCCCGAGACCCGCGTCCTGGTGGTCGAGCCCGAAGCCTATGACGACACGGCGCGGTCGCTGGCGGCCGGGGAACGGGTCGGGCATCCGGCCGGGCCGCCCTCGATCTGCGACGCCCTGATGGCGCCCATGCCCGGCGTCCTGACCTGGCCGATCAACCGCCGCCTGGCCGGCGCCCTGACCGTGTCCGACGCCGAGGTCGCCGAGGCGGTGCGGTTCGCCTTCCGTCATCTGAAACTGGTGGTGGAGCCCGGCGGGGCGGTGTCCCTGGCGGCCCTGCTGGCCGGAAAGGTCGAGGGCGCGGGCCGGACGACAGGCCTGATCCTGTCCGGCGGCAATGTCGATCCCGCGCTTTACGCCGCGATCACTGAGGGGCGGTTCGAGGGTTGACCCTTTTCACTGCTCCGGAGCTGGGTCAAGGTCTTGGAAAATAGAGAGACGGAGGAGAAGACGGCCATGACCCGGACCCAGGATCTTCACGCCTTGATCGGTCAGGAAGTCGGGGTGTCCCGATGGTTCGAGATCGGTCAGGATCGGATCGACGCCTTTGCGGACTGCACCGAGGACCATCAGTTCATCCACGTCGATCCCGAGGCGGCGAGGGCGACGCCCTTCGGCGGAACCATCGCTCACGGTTTTCTGACCCTGAGTCTGGCGTCCGCCATGAGCTATGACGCCGTGGCGCCGCTGGATGGTCTGACCATGGGCGTCAACTACGGTTTCGACCGGCTGAGGTTTCTGGCGCCCGTTCCGGCGGGATCTCGCGTGCGGGGCCGGTTCCGCCTGTTGGATGCAACCGACAAGGGCGAGGGGCGCTGGCTTCTTAAACATGAATTGACGATCGAGATCGAGGGCGCCGACAAGCCGGCTCTGGTGGGCGAATGGCTCGGGATGCAGATCGTTTCCGCAGAGAGCTGAAGGTTGAGCCGCCCTCGGCGGAAGACGGGAAAAACGACGGAACTCGGACGAATCTGCGTGTGAAGGCCAATTACATCTGTAGCATCAATGGCACGGCGCCTCATTTCGGGGCTTGCGTCGTCAAGTTTCAGCCTCGACCTTCCACGGCAACGCTGATAAGAGCCGCCTAGGCGGTAAGATCCGCCCTAGGTTCTAACAGGCGGAGGGCTATACCCTATGCGTATGAAGACTATCGTGCTGGCCTCCAGCGCAGCGGCCGCCCTGGCCCTGTCGGCTGGCGCGGCCTCGGCAGATCCCAACGGTTGGTATGGCGCGATCGACGCCGGCTACCACATGATCGACGACATCAACGCCGAGTCGTCGACCACCGGCGCGAACTGGAACTATGAAGTGAACGACGGCTGGGCGGCCTTTGCTCGCCTGGGTTATCGCTTCAACCCCAACTGGCGCGTCGAGCTCGAAGGCGGCTACCGCTCGGGCGATATCGGCAAGGTGCGCGCCGTTTCGGGCACCCAGGGCCTGTGCAACCTGACCCCGGCGACGGGCGGCTGCT